>Ga0265314_10000010_pt1 | contig 445594 bp, 347 predicted proteins | sample 4126metaG_FD_203106 | JGI IMG/M metagenome (GOLD analysis project Ga0265314, IMG submission 203106) | Rhizosphere microbial communities from Carex aquatilis grown in University of Washington, Seatle, WA, United States - 4-1-26 metaG | ecosystem: Host-associated > Plants > Roots > Rhizosphere... | reverse complement strand
ACGGTTGCGCATCAGCCGTACTGCATCTCGCTTGAATTCGTCGGTGTACTGTTTTCGCTTTGCCATGTTCCGGACTCCTTGAGTGTAGTGCCTTCGTCAAGTGTCCGGTGAATCGGATCAACTCCAGTGATCGCGGTCATGCACGTGCTGCCGGTCGGGACGGTAAACGCTACATCCGTACCAGGGCACTCGGCAGCTGTCCCAGTATCGCTGGTGTAAACAGTCACCATGAGGTCATTGTTGGCGTCGCGATACTCGACGGTAGCAGAATTGGGCAGTGCGGGCGAGCTGTCAGACTCGACGGCATAGCAGGGATTGCCATCCTTCTTCACCCCCATGACCGACGCGCCACCTACAGGGACATCCGTGATGATGGTGATTCCGTTGTCGAAGCAATGGACGACGGCTCCCCACGTCATCGTCTGGTATGTGCAGGTACTGCTAGGCTGACAGCCGGTGACCGTGCTCACTGCGGAAGCCAGACACGGCAGATACGAACAGTCAATCGCAAGTGCAGCAAGATCGCTGGCTCTGTTGGCGTCGGTGCTCGTCCCACCAATGTCGGTTGATGGGGATCCACCGGTACCACTCGGAACGCTTTCGGCGGCTCCGCCGGTGCCGGCAGCCACACCAGCGTCCCAGGCCGAAGACGAATGGCCACCGCAAGCCAGGAGAACGGCCAACGAAAGTGTCGCAAGATACAATGCAGAGGAAGAATGGCTCTCGCTCTTCCTAAGCCCGTGCTCCGCATGCCCGATGTTTGCGCGCATCCCATCATAATACATCGGCCTCCGGGGCGGTTGGAAGCACAAGCACCATTTCCCGACCTGTACGCCGCAGAGACCCGGTTCGACGGGCAGGCCAAGCGCCTTTGGCCGACGTAGCGTGGGGCGACTGACTCAAACAGCCCTCTTGCGGCCCGAAATCCTCGGTGCTGGTGGCGCCCGCAACGATGCCCAGCGCACGGCGTAGCTCGAACAACACCTGCGACAGCTCAAGAGAGAGACAGCGGTGTCGAAGTGGTGGCGCGCGATCGAGATATCGTTCGCGTCGTTGGCGTCTACCGCGGCACACAGCAGGGCGCTGCACAGCCGACGAGCCAGACTTGCCCTCGTACTGCGTGCGCAAAGTCAGACGTTCAGAACCGTGACCCAAGACCTCGCGTGCTTGCGTGACTGTCATGGGGGCCTGACGAAGTCTCTCCAGCTCTCGCTGGCGGTGAACCCCCGATACCCAAAAAACGGCATCAGCGACTAGAGAATGGTTGTACACTGGCCGTCGTGCCTTGCCTCGCATCTGCGCGTTCCCAGCTCTCCCGGATAACGTCGCTCGTCCCTGCTTTGGCTCTTCTCGCGCTGACCTCGGCGTGCGAAGGAGACCTCGATCTCCCCAACGACCAAACCTGGGAATCGGCGCATTTTCGTTACCACACCCGCAAGGGGGACCAGGCGGCCTGCGAGGGTGTGCTCGTGCAGCTGGAGCGGAACTTTGCAATTGTGCAGGGCTACCTGGGCCTGACGTGGCCAGAGGGCAAGAAGGTCGACTATTACAAGTTTCGCGACCAGAACGACTACTCGAAGAATGCTCCTTGTTCCAAGACTACGGCGAGCTGTACCGAGGACTCATCGGTCATGAGCCCCTATATTCTGCAAGAACACGAGCTTATCCACGCCTACCTGGCACCGTTCGGGGATCCCCCTTCTTTCTTTGTCGAGGGCGCGGCGGTGGCACTGTCCTGCGACCGTCCCTGGGACGAGCGTTCAGGGACAGCCGGCTGGCAGGACGTGGTCACGTTGACCTCGCTCGACATCAACGATGTGTACAAAACAGGAGGTTGGTTGGTGGGGTATCTGCTCGACCGCTACGGACCCGCGCCTTTCCTGGTCTTCTACGATCGCTTGAAAGAGTCCGCCTCGGCCGAAGACATCGCTCTCACTTTCCAAGAGATCTATGGGGAAAGCTTGGACGCCGTTTGGGATGCGGCGACGGCGGGCGACCGCGTCGGTTGTGTGAACCTGTGGGCCTGTCAGGGCCCGACCCTGGTGCTGGACGGAAACCCGCAGACCCTGGCCCAGGCTTGTGACGGCAGCGACAACAGCCGAACCTTTCAACTCGCTACCGACACAGATCTGGTCATGTCGAACAGCGGGACGCCCTACTACGCCCCTGTCCGCTGTGATTCGGCCACGTTCATCGGCGTGTCGGGTTATTACACCGGTATTGCCCAGTACGCCACCTTGGCCCATGTGACCGCCGGTAAGTACTTCCTTCGGGCCGCGGGCCTGGACACCTCGGGTACGGCCCCGCTTCGCGCCTTGCCGAACAGCGCCTATGTTCGCGACTGCCCGCAGGCCCAGCCCATCGATCTTGGGACCAGTGAATTCACCAGGCGCGACCTGGATCTGACCATTCCCAACGACGGCCAACCCTGGTTCGTCAAGCTGCATGTCCCCGACGATTGGCACTTCTGGTCTACCGCCACCGCGAGTGAGCACGTCATGGCTTGCCCCGATTGTGGCGACCTCACCCAATGCCAAGCCTTCCGTGGGGACGCGCCCCTGGATGGCGAGGGCAACGTGATCCTGCGCCTGACCTCCACCACACCGGATCCCGGCCAACTGTCCGGTTCCGGCTATACGTCGTATTCCTTCGGATACAGGCTCCGAACCCCCGTGGACGCAGGCGCCGCGACCGACGCGCTCGATCCCGATGCGGAGTAAAGGGAAGCCGGCGCGGGAAAGCATCAGCAGAACCGTGTGCTAGACCTGCCCGCGATGTCCGAAAATCCGTCGCCGAGGCTCAAGCTGCCTCTCGATGTTGGCCAGATTGCTCGCACGTCGCCGACTTTCCAAGCTCCCTATCTCGGCGATTCCGTGAGAGAATTTCAGCGATGCTTTTCCGCACACCACGGGATGTTCTGAACCTCAGCTTGGCGAACGACGTCAGGGGGATTATAATGCCCCTTAAAGGACTCTAAAAGATGAACCTCATCGCCATCAAAGATCTCAAGCAACCACGGCGTCTGAAGGAGCGTTTGTCGACCGAAAAGGAGCTGTTGCTCACCAGCGACGGTAGACCGGTGGCCGTCCTGGTCGAGGTCGGTCCCACGGACGACCCCGCCGCCGTCATCCAGGCTATCCGCGACTCGCGTGGCCGACTGGCGCTGGCGCGCGCGAGAACGGCGGCCCAGAAGGCGGGCAGCAGCACCATGACGATGCGTGATATCGAGCGGGAGATCGCAGCGGCACGCCGGGAGCACAGGCCGCACCGATGATCCGAGCAGTGGTCGACACCAATGTCCTTGTAGCCGGGTTCCTCTCGGCCGCAGGCCCTCCCGGGCGCATCGTAGACTGGCTGCGCGGCGGCACGGTCATCGCGGTCATCGACGATCGAATTCTCGCGGAATATGTGGAGGTGCTGGCGCGTCCGGTCTTCGGGTTGCCACCAACCGACGTGGCGGACGTGCTCGCTGCGATCCGTTCGCATGCGGTCTGGGCTGACGTGGGGCCCGACGACATGGTGAAGCTTCCCGACCCTGATGACGCCGCCTTCGCGGAATGCGCGCTCGTCGAAGCGGTTCCTCTCGTGACAGGGAATCTGCGCCATTTCCCCAAGCGGACCTGCCGGGGCCTACGGGTCATGACCCCTGCCGAATTCCTGCGGCTTGCCGGCGGCGCCAGATGAGAAGCGCCGGCACGGATGAGGCTCACGCGACCATCCCCAATGCCAGGTAGCTATTGGCCAGCGCCACCAGTTGACCGAGTTCTGCACGTGGGTCATCCTCGCAACGTGATCCATGTTCCGAAGGACGACCACCGATTCCTCGGCAAGCCGGTGCCGATGAGTCCTATTCCAACCGTTAGGTCAACCCAAACCCAATCGGAAGCAGGATCGGCAATGCCGATGATCGAGGCCGCTCTCGCGAAGGCTTTGCCCATGGACCGGCTTCCGCAACCGCCTATGCTCTAAACAGGAAAGAAAGGAGTACGCAAAATGAAACTCGTTGGCTCCATGGTCATTCTCTTGATGCTGACTTCGGCCGCACTAGCGAAGAAAGCGGAGAGGCGAGAGAAGAAGTCCGACCCTGCTCGCACAATCAATACACTAAGAACGAAGGAAAAGAGCATCTCGTTTACGTGCAGCCCTACCAATTGCAGGGAACAGCAAGATGGCAGTCTCTTGTTCAACTTGAGTTGTCAGACCAATAAGGAAAATGACAAGTTGGAAGTATATATGGGAGACAAAAGCCAAACAATCCAGTCATACGGGTTCGTTGACATTCCCGGGGAGATCAAGGCGCCTAAGAAGGGAGCTGTCCCGATCAAGATAGCCGTCAGCGAGGATGAAGATTCCCCCCGAACGACATTTACGTTCAAGTACACCGTAGAGCAAATAAAGAGGCCCGCTTGTCGAAAGTACGGTGATGTAGAACTATAGCGTTCTTCGACACCGGCGAGCGGTAGCGGTTGATCCTGCCGTCAGCGTCACAGTCCAGCTTACGGACCTGCCGAGTGAGCCCCGAACAAACGACCCGTTGGTTAGCAGAAATTCGCTTCGCGTGGGTCGACCAGTGTACAACCACCGAGAGCCTCCTTGGGGTCGGGTTGGGGCAGGGTCAGGATCAGCACCTGCTGGGCCGAATCGATTTTCACTTTGAAGGTCGTGATGAAATCCATGCCAAGCAGGCCCTCGAAGTTTTCCGATAGGGAGGCCGCCACCGTGGCCGGCACGAATTCCATGGTCGATGGTAGCGAATTCGGGCTGGTGCTGTCCGCCTGCGAACAAGCAGACCTCGCGATTCTGCACAGCTCGCATTCTCGACTTGACGAGCCCGTGACTCGCCTGGATAGTCCCGAGTCATGCTGATGTCTCGATTGGGCTTCTTGCTTTGGGCATTCACGATTGCGATTCCGGTCGCGGTCGCGCAGCCATCTTCGGGCGACGGTCAGGCGCCGCAGCCCTACCAGGCATCGCCGCAGCCCTACCAGGCATCGCCGCAGCCCTACCAGGCATCGCCGCAGCCCTACCAGGCATCGCCGCAGCCCTACCAGGCATCGCCGCAGCCCTACCAGGCATCGCCGCAGCCCTACCCGGCGCCCTACCAGGCATCGCCGTCCCCTTACGGTCCCCCGAACTACCCGCCCTCGCCCTACCCGCCGCAGCCTTACCCGCAGTGCCCGGCCGGCATGGTCTTTGACATGGTGGGAAACTGCGTTCCCTGGGGCTATGCTCCCTATCCGGCCAACAGCAGCTACGAAAACGCCATGGAAGCTCAGGCCCGGGCCGAACGCGAAAAGCGGCGGATGCATCCCAAGTTCACCATCGATCTCGAAGCTTCGATAGGAATGATGGGCGATGGCGGCGATCCGGTCGTCACGCCAACCTTCGCCGTCCTCTTTGGAACCCGCCTGCACTTTACCCCGTGGTTTGGGCTGATCCTCCGTGGTGGTCCACTTATCGGCGTCGCGACCTACGAGGACACGACCACCTCGGAATACAGCAGCAGCTCAAGCCAGACCGATTCCACGTCGATGCTCGGGGGCATGGCCGAAGCACTTCCGTTCTTTGGCCCCTTCGGCCGCTTCTATTTGGGCCCATCCCTGTCCCTTATGTATCTGTCGTTTGGTTCGCCCGGATTGCGCTCGAACGGCTCGTACGTCAATCTCAGCGACGGTGCCACGTTGGCGGTCGGCGCCCATATGGGGTGGGTGCTTGGCCAAGAGGAGCGAATTCCCCTCTCGTTCTCGATTCGAGTTGCGACGCTTAACACGGTGACCATGTTCATCACCGCCGGCGTCGGCTTCCAGATCTAACGCTGGAGTTGGCTCGGAGAGGAACGCGGCGGCTGTCGTCCGCCTTTCAGGAATACGCCGCCACGGATCTCGGTTTCACGTTGGCTATTTTCCGCGCATCCGAAGGCAAATCGCCGATGCCTTTCGCATAACCGCTTCCATAGCCACTTGAGCGAGACGAGGGGCCGCGGGGCTGCGGCGCAGTATGCTGGGGCGGAAAGCGCGATCGCCACCTCCAGCCGGCCCGGGCGCGCTTGCTATCCGCCGTTGTAGCCGATGGCGATAATGATCCCGGAGGCGTCGCTGCTGACGAACAGTCTGCCGTCGACACCGGTTTCGATACCCACGGGTCGATGGGGCCAGCCGCTGCCGGTGTCACCCCCGCCCGAATATTCCAGCAAAGGTACCGGGTCGCCGGTTGGCATACCGCTTTCGCCAAAGGGGACGCGCACCACCTTGTAGCCCGTGGCCGCGGTTCGATCCCAGGAACCGTGAAACGAGATGATGGCGTCGCCATTCATGGCGGCGGGAAAAGCACCTCCGCTGTAGAATTTGATGTCCAGCGGCGCCGAGTGGGCCTGCATCGACAGGACCGGGGCAACCACGTTCGCCGTGTTCTGGCACCAGGCATCGCTGTGGATACCGTCGCCATTGAACTGCGGATGCAGCCATTGCGTCCCGGGTCCCTTGCCCACGCCAGTTGGCAAGAGAAACTCGGACCAGCAGTAGGGATAGCCATAGAACCGCCCGGGCATGGCGAACAGATTCAGCTCTTCGCCCGGGTTGTCGTTGTGGATGTCGCCCCCGAGGTCGGCGCGATTCAGGTCATCGACGCCGTTCTCGACGCCCCACACCCGCCCTTGCGCATCCAGGGTCAAGCCCACCTCGTTGCGCATACCCTCGGCAAAAACCTCGCCCTGATCATAGGTCGCGCCGCCGGCCAAGGCACTTGCGGCGTAGCGAATGATCTTCGCACGCGACGAGTCCCCATCGACGTTGCTGCCCGAGCCAATGGCGACGTACAGCCGTCCCTGGCCGTCGAACAACAAAGTACGCGTGCTGTGGCCGCCTGTGGGCAAGCCGCTGACCACGGTTTGTGCAGCTCCAAGAGGCTGGCGCCCGCCAGTGTAGGGCCAGCGATAGACAGTCGAATCGCTTGAAGCGTAGAGATAGCCGCCGGACATAGCGATGCCGTGATTGAGCCCGGACGTGGTCGCCAGTACCACGCGCTCGCCCGTGTTCGATACGCCATTGCCATCGTCATCGTAAAGCAGGGTGATCCGTCCCGCGGTCTGCTCGACTACCAACAGATCCCCATTCGCGTTGCGCATAATTCCGCGCGGATTACCTAGACCACTTGCCCACGTCCAAGCACAAAAGCCCGCAGGCAACCCCGCGTTGGCCAGCGCCGCCGATGCCGGAGCCACGCAGGTGTTGCGCATGACCACACCGTCCTCCGCGACGGCAACGTCAACGCCGGCATCAGGCAGGACAGGGACATCCACCGCAGGCGCGTCCACCGCCGAACCATCGATGTTGACCACGTCGGCGCCAGCGTCCACGAGAGCAGTGGTTCCACCGCTGCCAATTCCATCAACGCCGCTTCCATCGAGGCCGCTTCCATCCACGCCGCTTCCGCCGCCGTCGACTCCGCCGACACCGGTGCCGCCAACGCCGCTTCCCCCGGTTATCGATCCTCCGAAACCAACGCTTCCGCCGGCCTCGCCTGCCGCGAAGTCTCCCATTGCCGTTCGGCCATCGGTGACCGTTCCGCCGGTGCTAGAAGCCCCGTCTCGTGGCTGGCCGTCGCTTGCGCCGTCTCGTCCCCCTCCCGTACCGCCTGCGCCGCTATCCCTCCTCGTCGTCGCCGTTCCACTGGAACAAGCGGCCAGCAGCACGAGAAGTCCCATCCCGTTTCGAAGGCCGTGTTTCACGGTCATCTCTGTCCTTCCGCTTGCACATGTCAAAGTTCCCAACGCGGGGATTGGATGCCACGAGGTCCATGTCCGTCGCGGTTCCATGCGTCGCAGGAGCGCGTGCAAACGATGGTCTTAACGGCGCGGCTTGCGCGGGGTAGCACACGGTTCTCATCCGACGATGCAGGCCAATACTGAAGAAGCGCTCGAAGAGCCACCTGTCCAAGCGGAAGCTCGTGTGCTGTCCGCCTCGCCGCCAAAGTTACTCTGATGCGGGAGCCCCCCTTGGCTTCGGTCGAACGGCAAAGTTCACGTTCTGGTAGCCTGCCGCTGCTGCCGAGAACATGACCTTTCTCAGCATCTTGAACTCGACATTCTTGTCCGACTGGATGATGCAGACGCCTTTGAACTCCTCAGTCGGGTGCAAGAGCTTGTAGTTGTTCTTGGCGGTGACGAGCTCATCGTGAAGCTCGGTGATCTTCATATCGCCGGTAGCGGTGTCTTTCATCAGTTCGTCACCCGTCGCGACCTGCCTGCCGTCCAGGGTGACGACGTCTTTGGTCACGCCGATGACCGGCGCCCGTTCGAGGTCGGTCCAGTTTTGGGCATCAGGGAGGGTGATGTTCTTTTGGATGAATAGGATCTCGCCGTTGGCCTGGAAGGTCATCAAGAGAAAGATTACGAGGACCGTCATCATGTCGATGTAGGCCACCAGGTTGAGCTCCGAGCTGAGGCTCTTGCGGCTCGCATGGCCGAGCTTGGCCTTGGCCGCTTCGAGAGGGATCGAATGATAAAGGTGGGGCCCGGGTTGTGTCATCATGGCAAAGGTCTCCTTTTCCTGAACCCAGCCACGCCCGCGGCGGTGGATGCGTACGGCTGGCTTAGGTTCGTCGCCAGTATTGGTTCGCCGCCTCGGCAGTGGTGCCCGCGCTCAAACCATCAGTCCAACAACCACTACACGTCACTATTTGCCTCCTTCCCGCAAGCGCGCCTAATGCCCGCAGCTTGCCAACCACGGGCGCAACGCTAGCACCGTTCCCGAAAAGTCAACAGTTAAAATTCACAAGGGCTCCACGGCCACTGTCGCGGCGGGTCTGTCACCCGTAGCCCTCGCCGTCGATTCCTCGGGCAGGTACTACGTCATGGCACGAGTCGATCTATTCGCATTCGGGGGTGGCTACGCTGCCGTGCCCATGATGCTTCATGAGGTCGCGGACGTTCGCGGTTGGATGGAGCACAAGACCTTCATGGACGGCATCGCCTTCGGACAGGTCACCCCTGGCCCCATCGTCATCACGGCAACCTTCGTAGGCTACCAAGTCGCGGGCGTGGCGGGCGCCATCGTCGGAACCATCGCCGTGTTCACGCCTTCGTTCCTGACGGTGCTGGTGGCGCTTCCGTACTTCGACCGCATCCAGCATTCATTTCTGATTCGGCGCGCGCTGCGGGCCGTACTGGCGTCGTTCGTCGGCCTGCTCTTGGCTGTGACGGTTCAGTTTGCGATTGAGGCGTCCTGGACGGCCCCTTCCGTGGTTTCCACAAGTCGCCGCTATGAGCCTCGCCTTGGTCAGTGGGGCATGTCGGAGCAAAGACACCAAGCCAAGCAATCCAGTGTCCAGTTCGATCGTAGCGACTGCTGCCGCGCCCGGCAGCGTCCCGTCAGCAGATCATTCCGCTGGCCAAGTTGCCGCGCCAACGATCGACGCCATCCGCTGGTGCTTATCGCTGGAACCGGCACGTACACGGACTGTTTCGATCCAGATGGAGGCCGTGTCTACGTGACGACGAACGGCGGCGATTTGTGGCTGGAGATCCAGGACCCGCTGCTCTTCAAGAAGACCAACATTCGGCAAGTCAACGTCCACGGCGGCCGGATTCTCGTCGGCACTGAAAACAACGGGCTCTTCAGCAGCAAGACCAGCGATGTCAGCAAGCCCAGCTTCGCTGCCGTGAATACTATTCCGGTTAACGCGACAGTCAGGAGCCTGGTGTCCGATCCATCGAATCCGAGTCGGTTGTTCGCCGCGATCCCGAACGCCATCGCGAACAACGGCATTTACCGGAGCGAAGAGGACGGCGCGACCTGGACGTTGCTTTCGCCCCTAGCCGGCGGACGCAAGGTAGGTCGGATCGCGCGGGCGCTCCGGTTTCTCGGGGTGCCGTGCGCCGTAAAAATTCGGTACCCAGCTGCGTTCCGTCTCTGGCGCTGGAAGTCCCGCTCGCGGTCACGCACTCATAGGTCCCTGGGCAAGGACGCGCCGGAGCCGCGACCGGTGCACCCGCGCAGCATGGGCAGCCCGGCAAATCGACTGCACCCACCGCATTGGGCGTGCCGAAGGCAGGTTGACGTGGAATGGTTCCACCCATGCCTAACTTCGAAAAACTGGGAGCTGCGGCCAACATCGCCCGGGGACTTGCCATGGACGCCGTGCAGGCCTGCGCCTCCGGTCACCTTGGCCTACCACTTGGAGCCGCCGAGATCGGTGCCGTGCTATACGGCGAATTGCTTCGCCATGATCCCGCCGATCCCGTGTGGATCAATCGCGACCGCTTCGTGCTCTCCGCCGGACACGGCAGCATGTTCCTGTACGCGTGGCTGCACCTTTGCGGATACCCGCTTGCGCTCGACGAGATCAGGCACTTTCGCCAGTGGGGCTCGAAGACGCCCGGACATCCCGAGTTCCGTCACACGCCCGGCGTCGAGGCCACCACGGGCCCGCTCGGACAAGGGGTTGGCAACGCCGTCGGGCAGGCGGTGGCAGCCAAGATGCTAGCAGCCCGCTTCAACACGCCCGAGCACACCATCTTCGATCACACCATCTGGGCCCTGGCTGGCGACGGCTGCATGCAGGAAGGGGTCGCCTCCGAGTCAGCCGCGATGGCCGGGCACTTCAAGCTCGACAACCTGATCCTGATTTACGATTCCAACTACGTCACGCTCGACGCTATGGCCGCCAAGTCGCAGAGCGAGGACACGGGCAAGCGCTTCGAGGCCTACGGCTACGAGGTTTTGCACCTCGACAAGGGAAACGATCTCGCCGAGGTCTACGACGTGCTATCGCGCGCCCGGGCTTCGACGAGCGGCAAGCCGCGCTTCATCCTTGCCCACACCCTGATCGGCAAAGGCATCCCGGAAGTCGCGGGAACCCAAAAGGCGCACGGTGAGGCCGGGGCAAAGTTCGTCGATCAGGCGCGCCGAGGACTGGGATTGCCCGAGGAGAGGTTCTGGGTTTCCGATGAGGTGAAGAAGTTCTTCGCCGAACGCCGCAAGATGCTGGCGGCAAAGCACGCCACGTGGCGAGAAACCTTCGCCGCCTGGTACGCGAAAAATCCCGACCTGGCCAGGCAGCTCGAAGATGCCAACACGCTGCGCTCGCCCGACGATCTATCGGCCAAGATTCCGCCCTTTACCTCCGACGTCAAGCTGGCCACGCGCAAGGCGGGCGAGACGGTGCTGCAAGTTGTGGCTGCCGAGGTGCCATATCTCGTGGGCGCCAGCGCCGATCTGTACGGCTCGACCTTCAACTACATCGCGTCCAGCACCGACTGGGACCAGGCGCATCCAAGCGGGCGCAACATCCGCATCGGAATCCGCGAACACGGCATGGGCGCGATCATGAACGGCATCGCATACCATGGCGGCGTGCGCCCCAGCGGAGCGACCTTCATGGTTTTCGCCGACTACCTACGGCCGAGCATTCGTCTGGCGGCCCTGGCGCGCTTGCCGGTCATCTACGTCTTCACCCACGATTCGGTGGGCGTGGGCGAAGACGGGCCTACCCATCAACCCATCGAAACGCTGATGGGGTTGCGCGTGATGGTCGGGCTCGACGTGATTCGTCCGGCCGATCCCGAAGAGACGGCAGGTGCGTGGCTCGCCGCTATCGAGCACACGGAAGGCCCGACCGTCCTGGCGCTCACGCGCCAGGCAGTCTCCATGCTTCCCGGCGCGGCGTCGATCAAACGCGAAGGTGTTCTGCGTGGCGGCTATGTTCTCGTGCACGAGAGTGCGCCGCTCGACACCATCCTGATCGGCACCGGCAGCGAGGTGCAGCTCGCCCTGGCTGCCGCGCGTGAGCTTGGCCCAGGCACGCGGGTGGTATCTCTGCCGTGCTTCTCGCGCTTCGAACGCCAGCCGGCCGACTACCGTGAAGCGGTGCTGCCCTCTGCGTGCGAGCGGCGCGTATCGATCGAAGCGGGCGTCACCTTCGGTTGGCGCACCTATGTCGGCAGCCGCGGCCGCATGGTGGGCATCGATCGCTTCGGCGCGAGCGCCCCAGGCAACGTGATCATGGAAGAGCTAGGGATGACCAAGGCGGCGGTGGTTGCGGCAGCGCGCACGTTGTGAGGGCGTCGTTCAAGGAAGCCGATGGCCCGCCGCCTGCCATGCTCCCCCGTTGCCAGTCGAGCGCATCGCGCTGGACGCGACGGGAACCAGCCAGCGGATGACTAGGACGACGGATCGGTGACGTGCCCCAAGAACAACCAGGTCGACGTGGGCTGGTCGTAGATCCCGAAGAAGAACGGCCGATTCACGTTGACCTGCTTGACGTCCGTGGGAAGGCCGCTTCCTGCCAGCATGACGGCAGTCGCTGCCGCTGCCTCGACACCATGCTCGTCCACGCCCACCATGGCTTTGTGGACGACGTCGGAGATGAAGAGCGGCTTCTCCTTCGACATACCGGTGAAGTCGGCGCTTGGGGTGAAGGCGTCGGTCATTCCTAGTGCAGTGAGCACGCTGCCGAGGCGCACGGACGCGGTGGTGAACGTGAACTTCGGCAAAGCGAGGGTGACCTGGTGCGAGGCCATGCCCGCCACGAGCGTTGTCGCATGGCCCTGCGACAGCGAGTCCTCGAACTGGGCAAGGGACGAGGCCGACTTGGGCAGGAACACCACGAAATTGACCGCGTTGCCCGACAGCGGGATGGCAACCGCCTGGGTCGTGTCATCCTCGGCGTAGGACCAGCTCCCGCCTTTGTTCATGGTGGGGACGCTAACGCTGGAGCCGTTCGTCTTGGTAAAGGCGGCCGACTTCGTGCTCGTCTCGAGGAATGGATCGTACCAGGGCAACTTCAGGTGGATGGCGTTGACGAGCACCGTCCGTGTGGTCGTATCGATGGCACCCTGAGGGATGAGATCATTGATCCGGTTCAGCGTTTCCTGGCTTACCCACGCATTGATGGCGAGCCGCTCGGTGTCCGGCTGGGTCCTGAAGTCCGCCAGGTGGACGCCGCTGCCGAAGTCCGTGGCCAGCGTGTCCAGGTACGCCTGCTCGAAGGTGAACGTGCGGTCGCCCCAGGTTGCGTTCACCACGTGCAAGCGAAAATTGGCCGAATCCGGGGCCGCACCGGGGCTGCCGCTGCTCTTGTACATGGTTTGCGCTTGTTTCAACGCCGCATCCGCCCTGGACTCGAGCTGCTCATCGAGCCAGTTGAGCGAACGGAAATAGACGTCGCTGGTGCTGGCGACGTGCATCGAGCTCTTCATCTGCGAAGCCGTATTTCCCTGGGCACCGGCATACGTCATCCCCAAGGCGAGCGAGATGCTGGTCGGCGAGAAGACGAAGTTGTCGGTGGTGGACGGATCGTTGCGCAGCCCTTGCCATAGGGCAAAGGCGAAGCCCGACAGGCTCGTCGCCAGGTCGCTCTTTTCCGTATCGGTCAGGGTTGCCGTCGCCCGCGCCAACGATGAGCTCGCCATCTCGCCCGGACCGGGCCCCGCTTCGCTGGTCCCGGCCTCCGTCTCTGCCTGCGTGTCGACTCCCGCGCCGTCTTGCGGGCTGGTTTCAGCCGCGTTCTGCGTGTCCGTTGCTGCCACGTCCAGCGGAGGAACGTCCGCGGCGTCTTGCGGGCCGGTTGCCGCGACGTCTTGCCGGGCATCCGCCGCCGCGGCGGGTAGGTCGACGGCCGCATCCTGCTTGTCGGTCGACAGCGCGTCCGGTGGGTTGACGTCCGCCGCATCCTGCTTGTCGCTTGACCGCGCGTCCGGGTCCCCCCTATCGTTGCCGTGGTCCGATCCGCACCCGGCACCCAGGAGGAAGGAAGCAAAGACCGAGGTGAGCAAGGTAGAAGATCGCATGGTGGTCTCCTTGATTGTCTGAGCCGCTAGAGGGTCATTGTACGCCCGACCGAGGTTGGCTCGTACGGTTCGGCTGTGATCACCACCACGCGCGGCGCACGGCGCTTCGACTGCGACGACCGAGTCGCGACAGGAGTGTCAGCGCGAGACCCCCGATGCCGCCCCGGCCACGCAAGCCACCCTCGCAAACCTGGTGCTCCTTCCTCGAGAACCACGTCGGGGCGTTGGCATCGATCGACTTCTCCCACCACCGCTACTCAAAGGGGACACGCGTCCCCGTGGATCTAAAGCGACGTCAACCACGGCCACAGATCTCCCGGGACCCAGGAGGATCCGCCTGGGCCGTATAGCGACGAGCTCCCATCGATTGGAGCAGGGGTGTGACCTGAGCCGTGCACGCACCAGCGGAGTGGATGTCCGGCTGAGCATCCAGCGTAGCTGGTACAAGTATGTGTCAGACTGCCATTGGCCGGCTGGGGTGGGTTCTGGGCGGTGCAGGCGTTGTTCTTGACGAATTTGTCGCGCAGCGGGGTTGCCATGGCCTCAGTGCACGTGGTGTCCGCGGTTCCGACCATCTGCCAGTATGCGATGGGATCGTTGCCGCCGTCGCACCCACTGAGCTGCGCTCCTTCGAAGATCGCCACCGCACGGAAGACCTTGGCGCGGGCACAGGCGATTTCGTAGCTCATGCCACCGCCGTAACTGAACCCGGTGGAGATGACGTGCGTCGTATCGACACAGTAATTGTCCTCAATCAGCTTGACCATGTCGTCAGTGAAGGTCAGGTCTTGTCCGCCGGAATTCGCCCAGCCGGCGTTGAGCCCGTCGGGCGCGACGAAGATCGCGCCGTTCTTTGAGGCCTTCTGGAGTCCGTAGTAGGACCAGTCGTACCCAGAGGTACCGCCATTGTCGACCTGGGCGGAGTTGCCGCCATTCCAGTGAAACCCGAAGATCAACCAGTAGGGCTTGCTCATGTCGTAGTTGTCGGGAAGCCGCACGGCGAAGCCCCGGGTCTGGCCGCCGCTCTGGATCGTGAGATAGCCGCCGGTCCCGAATCCCACACCGTTCCCCGACCCCGCGGCAGCGGACGCGCTCTCGTTGGGGACCGACGCGAACTTCAGGGTCGAGGTCTTGCCGCAACCCGTGCTCCCTGCAGCGGCGCCACCGGGGGTAGTTCCACTCGTGCCGCCCGTGCCCGCCGCGCCGCCACTGCCAGAGCCTCCGATTGCGGAGCCGCCTCGCCCCGACCCACCATTGCCGGCCGTGCCGCCGCTTCCAGAGCCTCCCTTCGTGGCGCCACCACCGCCAATGCCGCCATTACCGGAGCCGCTACTGACCGAGCCACCGTTGCCAGGTGTGCCGCCGCTACCCGGTCCAACGTTCCCACCATTTACGGCACCGCCGCTCTCGGAGCCAACGTTCCCACCATTTACGGCACCGCCGCTCCCGGAGCCACCATTCCCGCCATTCATGGCACCGCCGCTCCCGGGGCCACCATTCCCGCCATTCATGGCACCGCCGCTCCCGGAGCCACCATTTCCGCCACCACTGAAGCCGCCGTTGGCAGATCCGCCAGAGCCATTCCCGGATTTGCCTCCCGAGCCGTTGCCGCCAGCGCCGCCGCTCGTGACGCCGCCCGATCCGACGACGCCCCCGGTGGCGGGCGTAGACCCTCCGCCGGTCCCCGGGCCTGAGCCACCATTGGCCCCAGGGAGCGGGCTAGACGTACACGAGACACCAAAGAGCGTAAGCGCTGCAACCCCGAGCGCGTGTAGAAAGCGGCTCGATATCATTCGTCCCTCCTTGGTTCACTTACGGGAATCTGGCAATCCCAGCCCGTGGCACTGGCCCAAGGATATGGAGGGCGGATTCACTAGGCGATGGTCGGGTTGTCCGAAGTTGGGTCCATATGGGAAGTGAAGGGACAGGACGAACCGGCCGACCCGTGGAAGTACCTGCCACTATCGCATGGTTCGCCGGTATGAAGCTGGGCTAAGGTGCTGAAGGCGCCGGAATTCCTTGCTGAAGTGATTCGCATTGGCAAAACCGCAGGCCGAGGCGATCGCTTTCAGCGTCTTCGGCAGTTACTCGCAACGCCACCGCGTCTTCCAAGCCACACTGGGTTGCGCGTCTGCGTCTTCTTCAATTCGGGCCTCCGCCGCATGATCGAGGCCACCTTCGCGCCCCTTGCCGAAATCGAGCGCTGATTCCCACCGAGATCTGCGCCAACCTGATGTTCGCATTTTTTGGGAAACCTGCGCCGGTGGCACGCCTTGGCCGTCCCAAGGAAGCGGTCGTGTTGATGGGAGCGAGCGGCAAACACCACTGCGTCTGCAAATGAGGGGTGTCAACACAATGACCAGGCTGAAGACAATGCGGCTGATGCATCTCGCACTCCGCTTGGCAATCACGACTACGCTGCTGAGCGGTTGCACCACCCCCGGCACGGCTAGCCAGTCGAGCGGGGGGACCACGGGCCGCGGCGGCACGCCAGCCAGCGGCGGCGGAGGTGGCACGGCCGGATCGGGCGGCTCGACTGTCTCGGCGACGGGCGGAGCCGGCGGCCGCACGCAGGCCACGGGCGGCAACCAGGGCGGCGGTGCCGGCGGAACCGCGGGGACCGGAGCGACCGTCTCCGCAACGGGCGGGACCGGCGGCAGCACGCAGACCACCGGCGGAAGCCAGGGCGGCGGCGGCATCACTGCGTCGGGCGGCACGTCGTACGGTGGCTCGACCGGCAGCGGGGGCAGCGGCACGGTTGCGTCGGGCGGTCGCGGCAGCGGCGGCTCCGCCGGCGGAGCCTCGGGCGGCGCTCCGTCGAGCGGCGGACAGACCGGCTCGGGCGGATCGACTGTCCCCGATGGAGGACAACCTGTCGGTCCGCGCCTCGTGCAGAATTTCAACCAGTCGTGGAAGTTCAAGCGCGCCGACGTCTCGGGTGCCGAGGCAACGGCTTTCGACGATTCCGCGTGGGGCAACGTCGGCCTGCCGCACTCGTTCAGCCTACCCTATTTCATGTCAGCGAAGTTCTACGTGGGCTACGGCTGGTACCGGAAGCACTTCACCGTCCCGTCGTCATGGTCGGGCAAGAGCGTGTTCCTCGAGTTCCAGGCCGCTTTCGACCAGGCGCAGATCTACGTCAACGGCAAGCAGGTCGGCCAGCACATCGGCGGGTACAACGGGTTCTCGATCGACGTCACGTCCGCCATCAAATCCGGCGACAACGTCGTGGCTGTTCGATTGAACAACAACTGGAATGCGCAGTTGCCTCCCATCACCGGGGACCACACCTTCCAGGGCGGCCTGTACCGGAATGTGTTCGTGGTGGTCACCGATCCACTGCACGTCGACTGGTACGGCACCTGGGTCACCACGCCGACCCTCGCTACCAACACCGGCTCGTCGAGTACGGTGAACGTCAAGACCGACGTGCGCAACGACCGCACCGCCGCGGTCAACGCCACGCTCAAGACCGACATCGTGGACAGCAGCGGCAAGGTGGTCGCCACTATCTCGTCCCAGCAGCCGATCGACGCGGGCAAGACCGTCACCTTCGACCAGACCACACCCGCCATCAGCAGTCCTTCGCTGTGGCACCCCGATCATCCCACGATGTATCAGGCGCTGTCCTATCTCTCCGACGACGCCGGCACCGTGGACACCTTCACCACGCCGTTCGGGTTCCGCTGGATCAGCTGGACGGGGGACAAAGGCTTCTTCCTGAACGGCGCGCACTACTGGATCCAGGGCGGCAACGTCCACCAGGACCACGCCGGCTGGGGCATCGGCGTGACCGACGCGGCGCTGGTCCGCGACGTCAAGATGGTCAAGGACGCGGGGATGAACTTCATCCGCGGCTCGCACTATCCCAAGGCGCCCGCGTTTGCGGATGCCTGCGATCAGCTCGGCGTTTTGTTCTGGTCGGAGAACTGCTTCTGGGGCGGCTTCGGCGGGGGGCCGGGCGGCTGGTCCTACAGTGGCTCGTACCCCAGCACGTCCGCCGACTTCGATGCCTACGACACCAACGTGCTCGCCAGCCTGACGGACATGATTCGTATTCATCGCAATCACCCGAGCATCATCGCGTGGAGCATGGGCAACGAGGACTTCTTCAACGGCGGCGGCCCGGCCGACCGGGTCGTCGGGCTGCTCAAGAAGGAGGTCGCGCTGACCCACCAGCTCGATCCCGCGCCGGTGGGACGGCTCGCGGCCATCGGTGGCGCCCAGTCGAAGATCGGCAGCACCGAGGCCGGCACGCTGGGGGACATCGCCGGCTACAACGGCGACGGCACGGGGTACGACAACCCCGGCTTCCCCAACCTGGTGTCGGAGTACGGCAGCACCGTCAACGTCGTTCGGCCCGGCAGCTACGATCCCGGCTGGGGAAACCTGACGGTGACGAACGGCATGCCCGCCCAGCCGGCGTGGCGCAGCGGAGCGTCCAAATGGTGCATGTTCGACTACGGCAGTCAGATGGGCACGACCTACATCCACACCGGGATCATCGACTACTTCCGAATTCCGAAGCGAGCGTACTACTGGTATCGCAACACTTACGCGAAGGTCGCGCCACCGACCTGGCCGACCTCGGGTACGCCGGCGGGGCTGAAGCTCACGGCCAGCACCACCACGCTCACGGCCGTCGACGGTACGCAGGACGCATGGCTCCTGGTAACGGTGGTAGACGCGAGCGGCAAGGCGATCAGCAACACCGTCACGGTGACGCTCGCGGTGACCTCAGGCCCGGGCGAGTTCCCCACCGGCCCGAGCATCACGTTCACACCCGGGACGGGCACGACGGCGAACGACATCGCCATCCTCGACGGCCAGGCCGCCATCGATTTCCGCACCTATTACTCGGGCACCAGCGTGATCACGGCGAGCTCGCCCGGCCTGACCTCGGCCACCGTGACCATCACGTCGCAGGGCAGCCCGGCGTACGTCGAGGGACAGACGCCGCCCGCGGACACGCGACCGTACACCGGACAGTAACTCGAGCACAGCTGCACGCCGGGGTGATTGAGGATGTTCGCCCGTGAACAGGAGGAAATGAAGATGCTCAAGCGCAGTAGGATTTCGCTGCTGGTTCTCGTTTCGGTGCTTTCTGCGCCCGTCTCGGCGTTTTTCGCGTCGAGCGCATCGGCTGCCACCAATCAGTTCAGAGGTGTCAACTGGGCCGATTCGCGGGACAACTTCCAGTCTGGCGTCCTGTACGTTTCCGGCCTCTCTTCATCGGACACCTACGCCTCGGCGTTGGCCACGGGAACCGGCATCATGGACCAGTTCGTGTCGAAGCTTGGCGCGAACGCCGTCCGAATGCCCATCAACGAGGCGACGGTCTCGACGTTTTGGAGTACCTACACGGGTGCGATCGACGCGGTCCTGGCCAAGGGCAAGGTCGTGCTCGGCTATTGGGACAGCGCCAAGAGCAACAAGCCCCCGGACATGAACGCGTTCTGGAACATGTGGAAGACCGTGGTCGACAAGTACGGCAGCAACGACAACGCGTATTTCGAAATTTTCAATGAACCGAACATGTACAGCCAGACCGATCTGGTTACTCTGTACACGAGCTGGCTGACGCAGTTTTCAACGGTGCCAAAGGGCAGGGTCATTCTCGACGGCACCGGCAATGCGCAGAACGTTCCCGACATCGGCCAGGTCAGCTCGCTCGACGGTTGTCTGCTGGCCGTGCACGATTACAGCTTCTTCGGCTCGGATACCTGGACCACTGAATCTCAATGGGTCAGCCAGTTCAAGGGTGAGGTCGGCAGTTACTCCGACCGGACCGTCTGCACGGAATGGGGCGGCCCCATGAGCCCTGGCAGCAAGAACGGAATCAGCTATGGATCCTTGGATTACAGCCAGCCCCCGACGAACTACTTCGAAGCCTACCTTCGCGGCATGAGCAGCCAGCTGCGCAGCTGGAGCATGGGCAGCTTCTACTGGCCCGGCCTCCGCGACGGCGACTGGTACAGCATGATGACCCGAAGCGGAACCGGCACCTCTGTGCAACTTACCGTCTCGAATCAGTCCGGGTTGGCTCAGCTACAGAATGCGTGGACGAGCGCAGCCCCGACTGCCGACGCTGGCGCCGGCGGCAGTGGCAGTGGCGGCCGAAGCGGATCCGACGCCGGGACCGGCGGAGCCACCACGGGCGGCGCGGGCGGAGGCGTCGGCACGGGCGGCGCGGGCGGAGGCGTCAGCACGGGCGGCTCTACCTCCGGCGGGCGAGGTGGCGTGACCGGGACATTCACCAGCTCCGCTGGGGGAAGCTCGGGCTTGGGCGGCACGCTCTCGCCGGGGAGTGGGGGCGTCGCGGGGACATCTGCCATCTCCCAAGGGGGAGGCTCGGGCGGTCGAGGCGATGCGGACGCGGGCAACGGCGGAGCGGCGGGCAGCACGGCTGGCGGCAGCGGCGGGGCTATCGGAGCGGGAGGGTCGACCGCACCCGGGACAGGCGGCGTGACCATTGGGTCCGGCGGCACGACGGCTGCTGCCGGCGGCAGCGGCGTGGGCGGGAGCGGCAGCGGAGGCGCCGGAGAGGGTGGACACAGCACCGCAGGAACCTCCACGGCATCGACACGCAGCAGCTCTGGGTGCTCGTGCGAAATCGGCCGGGCTTCCGGCACGGGGCTCGATCGGCTGGGCTTGCTTCTTGGCCTTCTCGGCCTAGCGACCTTCCGACGCTTGCGGCAGCGGGGCTGCTCGACAGCCGCTACGACCAAAGTCGCGTTGGCCTTCTCGGGCTTCATCGCGGGCCTCCTGCTTCCGAGAGACGCGTTTGCCAAGACCTTCACCGATTACTTCAAACCGACTCCGATCGTCTGTCCCGCCACCTCGAACACCTGGGGGGACAAGGCCGTGCTCCCGCGCGATACGTGCAACGGGCTCGAGGATGCCACCGGAACGCCGACCGTCAAGCCCCAGTGGATGTACTGGGATGGCAAGATCCTCCGCGCTGGCGATGGCAAGTACCACATGTTCGCTGACCGCTGGCCGCACGAAAGCGGCATGGGCGACTGGGTAAACTCCGACACCGTCCATGCGGTCAGCACGGCCCTGCTCGGCCCGTACGTCGACCAAGGGTACGCCTTCGACAATGGTCCCGACAGCAAAGATCCGCACAAGGGCCACAACGTCACGGCCAGCGAGCTTCCCGACGGGACCTATTGCCTAATCGTCAATGAGATCGTCCCCTTCACGATCTTCACGGCCGGCTCGCTCGACGGACCCTGGACGAACCGGGGACACGCGCAGATCGACACCAATGGGGTTCCCATCAACATCCCGCAGCCGGGAGACCAGCACCTCGAGTCGAACATCAGCTTCGTGGTGCGCCCAGACGGCAACTACGAGATCATCCAGCGCCACGGCATCATTGCCATCAGCACGACGGGGCTGCTCGGTCCCTACAAAGTGCAGCAGCCCACCACCACCTATGCGTCGGGGCAAACGCCGCCGTCTAACCTGGCGACCATCTATCCCAATCGGCCGAAGCACCTGAGCTCGCTCGCACCGCAGACCCCCGAAAGCGTCTACGTCTACGCCGAGGATCCCATCATCTGGTACAGCGGCGGCCAGTACCACGTCATCTACGACTACCCCGACGACCGGGTTGCCTATCACCTCACCTCGCCCGACGGCATTCGCGGGTGGACCGATCAGGGCCTGGCCTTCGATCCGAGGGATTCGCAGAAGCTCTTCACCAACAGCGATGGCAGCGTCGGCCACTGGTACAACGTCGAACGGCCGAACGTGATCATGGAAAACGGCCACGTCGCCTACTTCACCTTCGCGGTAAGCGACGTGTTCAAGATGGGGATCTCGGGCAATTCCAACGATGACACGAAGGTCGTCGTGGTGGCATTCGACGGAGTCACGTTCGACCAGGAGACCGGGATCGGGGGGGTCGACGGGGGAGCGGGCGGGAGCGGCGGTGCGGGAGGCAGTGGAGGAGCCGACGGCAGCGCGGGTGGCAGCGGCGGCAGGGATGCGCCCGCGGCCGGTTCGGGTGGCGGCTCGGGTGGCGCGGGCGGCGGTTCCGGCGGCGCGACCTCGTCTCTGCCGGGCACGGGCGGAACCGTTTTGGCCGGCGGCACCTCGGGCAGCGCCGCGACAGCTGGACGCGGCGGCTCCGGCGGCGCAGGCAGCACGGGGGCCACCACGGGATCCGGCGGGACATTGACCAGTACAGTCACAGGCGGTCGTAGCGGGACCGGCGGTGCGCCCTCTTCCGGAGGGTCGGGCGGAGCGCAAAGCTACGGCGGCTCGAGCTTGGGCAGCCACCCCGGCACCGGCGGATCAGCGACCACGTCAGGCAGCTCGGGCGGGACTGCAGAAACCGGCGGCGCGGGCGGAGATGGCGTTGGCGGAGGCCTCGGCGGCATGCACGGCGGCGCGGGGGGGACCGCGAGTAGCCGGAGCGGATGCGCTTGCGGGCTTGCCGACCGCCGCCGCCCAGCGGCCGATGGGCTGCTCGCTGCCTTCTGTGCACTTGCGTTGTTCCGACGGCGACGCCGGCCCTGTCGGGGAAACTCGAGCTCGAAGGTATGCATTAATAGGGATGCTGGCCTCTGAGAGCGGAGAGGTTAGAAGCCGCGCTTTCTGCGGGTTGGCGCGAATGCCAAGGGCTGCCCCGTCGAAGCACACCCCGCCCTATCGCATGGTTCGCCGGTATGAAGCTGGGCTAAGGTGCTGAAGGCGCCGGAATACTTTGCTGAAGTGATTCGCATTGGCAAAACCGCAGGCCGAGGCGATCGCTTTCAGCGGCAGGCGGGTCTCGATCAGCATGCGGGCAGCCTCGTGCACGCGCACCTGGGTTGCAAAATGCGCGGGCGTCAGACCGGTGCGCTCGCGGAAGAGGAAGCTGAAGTGCTTTCGGCTCACGCCTTCGTGGTTGGCGAGGTCGGCGACGCCAACGGTCCCGGGCAAAGCCGCGAGAATGCGCGCCCGAGTCTCGTCCAAGAATCGCTGTCCCGCGCCGAAGCTGTCGTGTCCTTGTTCTGCCCATCGCTCATACGCGAGCACGAAATCGAAGAGGGCCAGCTCGACCTCGAAGCGGTCGCGAAAGTCTTTCTTGATTACACCACTTAGGAGCCGCAGAACGCTGGCCGCTAGGACACCGTCGGGCTCGACCTCGACCAGGGGACCTCGGGCGGCAACCTGCTTGGTCACTCGCGTAACCAGCCAGGGATTGTGAATGCCAAACCACGCAAAGGTCCAGCCCGGCGAATCCGCGGGCAAGTAGTAGCGGTGGCGCGAAGGAACCAGGATGAAAAATGCCCTGCCCGGCGTGATCCGTTGCGGCTCCTGACCGTAGAGCTGGAAATGTCCCCAGCCACTCAAGCCGAGCTGAAAGTAGACCACCGGAGGGTCGTCTGGACCCGGGCGGTTCATCCCGTCGAAGTAGTAGCTGGTCGGATCCATTCGGGTCTCGATGCTTCCGGTGTACGCCGACTTGAGTGTCCACCACAACGGTGGCGGCACCGGCTTGCAGAGAAGATCGGTCAGATGGCGAACTGACTTCGCCCATTCTGGCGGGGGCGGCGGTCCGACGTTCCACCTCGCGACCACATCGCCTGTGAGCACCTGGTAGCTACGGCGTCGCCACTCCGCAGCCTGCGATTTCGACGGGCCCTTCATCGACACCGATATATCTTACTGCTACCGCCGAGCCCCTCGCAATCTACGCTGGCCTGCTCGGCCCTCCGCTTCACAAGCGCTGCGTGAATCTGCGGTTCGAGGCGTTCGAAGCGGCCGTAGAACAACACGGGAAGCAAGGCGAGCACGAAACACACAACCGGGACTACGACAATCCCGCCATCGAGCGCGGCAATCGCGGTGGGCAATTGTTCTTTGCCCTCGATGTAGCCGCCGGCGTGGAGCAGCCACATCGGCACGGCACCTCCCAAGCCCGCGCCCACCTTGAAACAGAACGCACCGCCGATCGCCGTCAACAGCCCTGTCGCACGGACACCTCTCTTCCATTCACCATAGTCCACTGTGTCTGCCAACATGGAGAACGGCAAGGTCATCGCGGCCCCGCTGAACACGAACCCGACGGCCCAGCCAGTCAGGCACAGGCCCAGGTCGTGCCCACGCTCGGCCCCGAGCCAAAGGAGCAATTGCCCAAACACCATACCCGTCAATCCCAGCGCCCAGAGCCGAGCCTTGGGCATGACTCGACAAAGCCACGGCAGGGGAAGCGCCGTCGCAAGCGAAGCTGCGTCGAGACCATTGGCCACACTCAGCAAATCGGGCCGGTGAAGCACGTACTTGAAGAAGTGCGGCGCCACGGTTACGCGCGAGATGAACCCCATCCAGAACAGAATCGTGCTGGTTACGACGATCAGCCACGGCCAATTGCCCTTCATCGCTCCGAAAGTCTCGCGAACCGACCACGCCCTCGACTGCACGACGGTCTCTCTTAGATTGCGGAATGCGACAAGGAATAGGAAGACCGAGGCCACGGCGAAGATGGGAACCACCAGCGCGAAACCTGCCCGGTCGTTGCCGCGCCCGAGGTAGCGCACGAGCGCTAGGCCGGTGAGGTTCACGACCAGGACGCCAAGCTTCGAGCCGAGCATGCGAAAAGTGGTCAGGGTCAGACGTTCCTTCGGATCTGCGGTCAGTGATGGGAGGATCGAAGTCACGGGCGTGTTGATGCCGGTGAAGAGGACGTTGCAGCCGGCATAGGTCACAGCGGCATAGGCGACTTTGGCTCCGTAGCCGAGGTCAGGCGCCAGGAACGTGAGAACGCCGAAGCTCGCGAACGGCAGACACAGCCAGAGGAACCAGGGGCGACTCTTGCCCCACCGACTGCGCGTGCGGTCGACCAGGATGCCCCACAGCGGTGCGTCCAGCGCATCCAAGAACCGGGTTGCGAGCAGAATCGCTCCCACGGCCGCCGCGGGAATCTTGCACGTATCTGTGTAGAAATACGGGACGTACCAGATGATCCAGCAGAAAAGAAGCTGACCAGCGATGTCACTGGCTGCGTAGCTCAGGCGGGTAGCGCTTGAGGTTCGGTCCTGCACCAAGGAACTCCCTGCAGCGGCGGTCCGGCAAATAGACCCAATTTCGGGCACCGCGACCGTAGCACCTTCCGACTGCAGTTTGCCAATAATTCATGGTTGTAGAGTTGCGATCCGCGCAGTGTCGCGGCACGCCCCCGCAGAGTCCACGAGGAGCCGTACTGATGATGACACGTTGGCAACCTGATCGTCGTTTCGTCTTTTCCGGTTTCGTCTTTTCCGGCTTCGCGCTGTGGCTATCGCTCGCATCCGGTTGCTCGGCCAAGAGCTCTTCCGGCAATGCCGGAAAAGGCGGCTCGGGATCCTCGGGAGCGTCGGGGCCGAACGGCAGCGGCGGCAGTGCTGGAGGTGGCGGCAGCATCGCGACGGGTGGGACGGCCGGCCAGCCCGGCGCGGGAGGCCAGCCTGGAAGCGGGGGCGCAAAAAGTTCGGGAGGTGCGACCGTCTCGGGCGGAGCAACTGGCTCGGGCGGTGCAACCGGCTTGGGCGGGGCAACCAACGTTGGAGGGGCTATCGGCACGGGCGGCGCGACCAATGTTGGCGGCGCGACCAGCGCGGGCGGTGCGACCAATGTTGGCGGCGCGACCAACGCGGGCGGCGCAACCCGCCTAGGAGGGACAACCGGCTCGGGCGGTGCAACCCGCCTAGGAGGGGCAACCGGCTCGGGCGGGGCGATCGGAGGGGCAGGCACCACCGGTTTGGGCGGATCGACTGGCGTAGGCGGCGCGACTGGCGCGGGCGGTGGAACGGGCGTGGCCGGCGCCATCTACGTCGCCCCGGACGGCGACGATTCCAATCCGGGAACCCTCGCCCAGCCCCTGAAGACGTTGGCCAAGGCCCGCGATTTGGTGCGGACGAAGAACAGCGCGATGACCGCCGACATGACGGTCTATGTGCGCGGCGGGACGTACCCGCTGACCAGCACTCTGACCTTTGCCAACGCGGACTCGGGCACCGGCGGCTTCTACGTCAAGTACATGGCGTACCCCGACGAGCGGCCGCTGCTGACAGGCGGACAGCCGATCAAGGGCTGGAAGGTGTCTGACGCCACCAACAACATCTATTCGGCGAGCGCGGGCACAACCGCCTTCCGGCAGCTTTACGTCAACGGAGTCAAAGCCATTCGGGCGCGCAGCCCGAACCTGCTAGCGAACAATGTCGCCAACTTCAATCGGCTTTCAGGCTGGGACAAGACCGCAAACAACGTTCAGGTGCCAAGCTCGGCCGTTGCAACCTGGAACAATCTCCCCAAGGTCGAGATGCACATCAACATCGCCTGGGGCGACAGCACGCTGCGCATCGCCTCTATCACAAACTCGGGTACCACCGCGCTCGTGAAGTTTCAAAGCCCCGAATCCCCCATGGTCTTCGTGCGGCCCAACCCCAACATGGCGCAGGTAGGATGGGGGTCGGGGCGGGCCTACTACTTCGAGAACGCGCTGGAGTTCCTCGACCAGGCCGGCGAGTGGTACCTCGACGAGACCGCGAATACCGTCTATTACAAGCCGCGCACTGGCGAGGACATGACCACGGCCACGGTCATCGCGCCGATGGTGGAGACCATCATGAGCGTGAACGGCACGAGCACATCGAGCCAGGCGAGCTACCTGTGGTTTCAGGGCCTGACCTTCGCGCATTCAACCTTCATGCGGCCGAGCCAATACGGCTTCCTCGACGGTCAGGCGGGCCAGTACAACCTGACGGCGGATGCCAACAACAATCAGACCGTAGGCAGGCCGCCGGCCGGCGTCAGCGTCACCAACGCCAACCACATCCACTTCGAAAGAAACCTGTTTACCCAAATGGGCGCCACGGGGCTCGACTTCATCTCTGGCACCCACGACGACATGATTATCGGCAACGCCTTCACGGATATCGCCGGCAACGGTTTCTCGATCGGCAAGTTCACCGCCAGCGAAACCACCGAGTTTCACGTCGCCTACAACCCGAGCGATAAGAACGAGATCTGCACGCGTGACACGCTCAAGGACAACTACATCGACAACGTCACCACCGAGTTCCAGGGCGGCGTCGGCATCGCAGGGGGCTATCCGGCGTACGTCGATATCGAGCACAACGAGGTCTCGCACACAAACTACACCGGCATTTCCGTCGGCTTCGGCTGGACCAGCTCGACGACAGCCATGACCAACAACAAGATCAATTACAACAACATCCACCACGTCAATCAGGTTCTGACCGACGGCGGTGCCATCTACGTGCTTTCCAATCAAGGCACCGGCGACGAGATGCAGTACAACTACATTCACGACTACGCGTGCAGCCAATGGGCCGACTACGGCTGCAACGGGCTGTACTTGGACGAACAGACCTCTGGCTATACTGTTGCCCACAACGTCATGGTCAACTGTCCGACCAACATCGCCCAAAACAAAAACGGGACGAATACTATCACGGACAACGGCGCCAACCCGCAAGGGGCGCAAAACACGATTGCGACTGCCGGGATTGAGTCGACCTACGCCGACATCAAGACCCTGGCTGTACCCGCGTCTACGTTCTGAACGCGGCGGGCCCAGCGAAATGACCGGTGCAACGCGCGCTTGTGCGCAGCCGCACAGAGGGACGCCAGCGAATGTTCCCGGACGCGCGATACCCGCTAGAATCACGGGAACGGAGGGCTCCACCATGAACAGGCACCACGGCGAGCACGGCCTGCGACCCACGATCAGCGCCAGCGTGGCCACCTTGATGGCCATGGCGATTCATGCGGGTTGTGGTTCGAGCGCGATAACCACCCAGGGCACGGGCGGCGCGGGTGGAAACAGTCAGCCCGGCGGAACCTCCGGCGGCGTTGCTGCCGGCGGCGGAACGGACGGCGGCGCAGGCATGGGCGGATCGTCCAGTGCCCCAGCAGGCAACGGTGGCTTCGTCATCGGTGGCTGGGCGGGCGACGGGCTTGGCGGACAAGGCCTGGGGGGTTACGGCGGTGGAACGGGCGGCACCGGCGGCACAAGATCGACCGGCGGCTGGGCCGGAATGGCGGGTGCCGGTGGAGCTACAGGATTGGGTGGAACCGTCACCGAGTATTGGGGTGGAGCGGGCGGCTCGGCCGGTGCCGGCGGCTTCGTCGTGGGCGGCTGGGCTGGAACGGGCGGCCCGGCCGGTGCCGGCGGCTTCGTCGTGGGTGGCTGGGCTGGAGACGGCCTGGGCGGTCAGATCCAGGGCGGTCGTGGAGGTGGCCTGGGCGGCGCCGGCGGCAACAACTGGACCGATCCGAACTGCTACATGCGCTGTGGACAAGGCAACGCCATCTACTACGGCGGGGCCGGCGGACGGGGTGGCGCGGGCGGCGCGGGCGGAATTTTCATCGGCGGGGGCAGTGGCCAAGTCCAGGGTGGCGCCGGCGGAGGTGGCGGCATGGCGGGGGCTGGGGGAACGGTTTCCCCGGTGGACGGCGGCGGGGACGACTGCTCGATGGCGTTGCCCATCAACTGCGGCGATCAGGTGAACCACTCCACCTTGGTGCAAGGGCGAGGGAACGTCTGGGAGGACTACAACGCCAGTCAGCGCGTATTCTCCGGCCCGGAAACGCTGTATGCCTTCCGCTCGGCCAACAGTTGCCAAGTGCTCGCCACATTGACGGCGGACGACGCTCATCCTGCCAGTGGCGAGCTGGTGCTGTTCCTGTTCACCGGCTGTGGCATGCGCTGGAACACGAGCGCGGGCCTGCAAGCCAGCTTCGCAGCGCAAGCGGGGCAGACCTACTACCTGGTGGTCGACGGCGTCAACGGCGCCGCCGGTAGTTACTACCTGAGGGTCGAGTGCACGGCGGGGAGTTGAGAATGCTCGACGGGTCGGTCACCTGACGTCCAGCAGGAGCAGCAACCAGATCAGCAAGTTGCAAATGTGCCCCGTCCAACACACGCGACATTCGAGCTTGTCGCGCAGGAGAATCCGGGCCAACCATAAGGTCATAAGCAGGGCCGACGTGGCAACGGCGAGCAGCAGCCACGCGCTCCAGTGTGGCAGCGACCCTTGCAACAACAGGCTCACGGTCAACGCGGCATAATAGAGGATCCCCAGCGCGGAGTTGGGTATTCCCAGCAGTGCGGCGCTCTTGGTCCGGAAGAGCACCTGGCACCCGCCCGCCTCCAGCCGGCAGATCTGGGGCCCGGTGAAGAGCGCAGGCAAGCTGCGGTAGCGGCCATAAAGGGCGAGCGCGGCGGCGGCGCCGCCCACCAGGATGGCGCCGAACAGGATGACGTGGCTGAAGATACCCATGGTGTGGCCTCGCTTGCGATCTTACCGCGGCAGGCGGCCCTCGCCGCGCAAGTAGTCCAGCAAGACGGGGCTCGAGACCGACAGCGGTGGAAGCCAGGTGCCCACGACTTCCCTTTGCCACCAGTTCCCGTCCGGGTTTCCTGGCCGAGCAAAGCGGTATCGATAGAGCATGGCCCGAACGTAGCGGGGCGGTTTCTCGGGAAAGGGGCTCGGGCCGAAGAGGCTCAGGGCTCCAGGATCGCTATGCAGCAGCTTCCACACCAAGTCGAGGGTCCATGGATAATCCTCGGGCGTGGCCATGGCCGCAAACCACATCTGCCAGTCCAATCTCGGCTGGAAGGGCGCGATTTGCGGAGGCCGGCGTTCGAGAGCCACCGGCAGAGCGCGGTAGGGATAGGCCTTCCATAAGGCAGCGTCGTCGGGTTGATCGGCGCTGCCCTCGAAGATTACATTCAGGCGCTCCCTGCCCACCGAGCCGAACGCACCGTAGCTATTGACCAGGTCCAGCGGGATGAAGGACGTGTTCATGATCTGACCGGGCGAAACGAGGTTCAGCGTGGGCTCGATGCTCAAGACGGCCAGCAAGACAGTCAGCACCCAGACCGTCACTTCCTGGGGGCGACTTTCACGTGCGCTTCCGGCAGCGACTGCCGCGCGCGCCACCAACTGCCGGGGCATGAGCCTGCCCCACCATCCGTCGTCGAAACAAGCCAACGCGGGCACGATAGTCAACCAATTGAGGAAGGAAAGATTTCCACCCAGGAGGAGCGTGCATTGGAAAAGGACGATGACCGCCCCGGCCACATGGCGAGCGAGCCGCGGGGCGAAGGCGAACCACGGCGCGACGAGCTCGGCAAGAAAGGTGAAGAGCACGCCGGCCTTGAGCAGCCAATGCGGCAGGTAGTGAAACCAACGGCTCAAGGGATTGGGAATGGGCTGGGTTTCGAAATGGTAGTAGAGCGCGGTCAGGTCGCGCCAGACCTCGTCGCCACGAAGCTTGATCAGCGCCGAGCCGAGCATGACGCGAAAAATCAGCCAGCGAAACAGCCAGAGCAAAAGGCGCGGTGGCGCGCGCTTCGGGAAGGGACGACCATCCAGCAGCGGACACAAGAAGATGGCGAGGAATCCAGTTTCGAGCAATTGGATTTCCCACCCGTACCCGTACCAGTCCTGGCCCACGTGGACGAATGACATGTAGAGCGACCACAGCGCCGTCATGAGGATGGCGTTGGCGTAGCCCGCGGCAACCAGGCAGGCGAGCGCGAAGCCGAGCCAGGCCGCGCCTCGCAAGACCGCGTCCGACGAGGAGAGCCAGAACAGCGACGGGACCTGGAGGCACGCGGCCAACCGAGATCCGAATTGATCTTGCACGTGGGCGAGGAACGGACCCACCGGCAAGAGACCCTGGGCGCCGATGAGCGGTACGATCTGTCGGGCCGCCGCGAGGAAGGCCACGGCATAGACCAACCCCAGCAAGCGCAGCAGAATGAACCGCGTCAGCCAGTAGCTATCTTTGCCGGGCCATGCGATCTCCCCATCCATGTCACCCGGAGCATGGCACGCGTTCGCGCGCGAGCCACCGGCCGCGCCGCTGGGGACGTCGCTAGTACAGCGACGAGCACGCGGCTGGCAAGGCGGCGCCCAGCTCGTTCGATTGGGTGGTGCACGTCGTCTGCGGCAGCGCCTGCCGACACGTCGACAGCGTCGTTGCATCGACCGCTATGTCGCCGCACATGTGCAGCATCATTGTATAGTCGCAGCCCGCCATCGTGCCGGTACACCAATTCGCGCTTCCTGGAAAGTAGCAGCAGTTCGCAACGCCCGTGCAACTGCACGCACGCGCGCACAGGGTGGATTGAATTTCCGTGCACGCGGCGAGGTAGTCGGCCGACACCGTGCCTTGCCGGGCGTGTATCTCGAATGCGTTGTTGCACGTGTCGACCATCTGAAGGTTTCCCGCGGCATCAACCGCCAACCCCACGCCGGTAGCGTAGCAATAGCGATGCACGCGCTGGATGGGGGTGCCGTTGACGGTCAGGTTTCCGAGATACATCTGGCTGCCACCGGACGCGAACCAGAGGGTGTCGCTACCGTCGAATGCAACGGCGGCCGACTGCGCGTTCGGATTGGTCAGCGTGCCCTGACTCCACATCGCACCCGACCGGCGGTACACCTCGAGGTTGTCGCCAACCGACACCACGGCCGGATCGCCGCTCCCACTGACCACTATCTCCAAAGCATCGACGCCGTAGCCGTTGTTTGACAACGCGTACGTCGTCCATCCCGTCGAATCGCGCTGGGCGAAGGTCACGACCCCGGAATCTCCCGCATACGCGACCATCGGCTGCATTCCAGCGACCGCAATCGCAACCTGCGTGCTGGACGAGGCCGAGGCCACGACACGTTCGGGCGTCCAGGTCGAACCGCTCAACTGCGCCACGAAGATCCCGCTCGGCGACGACGAGGACGCGTAGATCGCGAACGGCACGCCTTCGCTCCCGAGCGCAAGCGAGCCCGCGGAGGCTGCCGCGACCTGGCCGTCGTTGCTCCACGTACCGCCTTCGGGCGCGTGCGCTACGAACAGGCCAGTGGCGCTTGCGACGAACGACAGCCAGCGCGTACCGTCGGGCGCGATGGCCAGGTGTAAATGGGTGGGAAAAGAGGCCGCGTCCGCCGCCAGCGCGACTTCGTCGGTCCACGCGCCGTTTGCGAAGTGGGCGACGTTCACGCCGCCGCCGGTTCGGGCATACGCTGCTTCTAGCGTGCCGCTGCTGGTGGCAGCCAGCGAGAAGCTGCCAGCCTGGAGCGATCCCTTGCTGGTCGCGAAGCTGCAAATACCGCAGTTCACCAGGTTGCCGCAAGGATCGCCGTAGATCCCGCAAGTTGGGGTCGTGACGGCGCAGGTGGGCGCGCCACACGCGTTTCCGTCCGCGCGCGCACCACCGCCACCGTCCACGGCTGCGCCGCTGCCGCCATCCAGGGAACGACCGCTGCCTGAACAAGCCCCCAGCCCTGCGAAACTGACGGCGAGAGTGTACCGTCCAAGCGCGGATTTGCTGAGAGCAGAATCTCTCCCAACGGCCTTCCTCATCTGATTATTGTCGCATGAGCGCATGGGACGGGCCCGAAAAGGCGACTCCCAACTGCGGGTAGACGTGTCAAAGGGCGGTCATCCTGATTGCCGGTGTTGGGCCTGGTGGATCTCCTGAAATTGCAGTATCTAAGCTGAAAAACCATGTCGCTGAACGACATGAACAGCGCGACCTCGCAGCCAACAAAGGGAAACACCATGAAGAGATTGATCGTACTTGGCGTGGCAGCACTCACGGCCCACGGGTTCGTGGTGGGATGCAGCAGCTCCTCGGGAACCGGCGGTGGCACGGGAGGCGCAGCCACGGGCGGCTCATCGAATGGCGGTTCGCCGAGCGCCGGGGCTGGCGGCAAGGCCGGGACCCCGAGCGGTGGCAGCACGACGGCGAGCGGCGGCAACACCAGCTCGAGCGGCGGCAACACCAGCTCGAGCGGCGGCAGCACCAACTCGAGCGGCGGCAGCACGACGGCCACGGGCGGCAGCTCCAACACATCGGGCACGTCAGGCGCCTGCAGTACCACCGATGGCAGCTACCAGGAGAGCACAACCTTTGGCACCGCAGGGGCGACGGACCCATACAAGCTCAACAAATGGGGAACAACCTGGGGCGATTCGACGCAACCTACGCTGAGCCAGACCACGTCGGGGCCAAGCGGTCTCGACTGTGGGTCGGGTTGTGCCGCGCTGACCATTGACTTCTCGAGCGGAACCACGCAGTACTCCGCGGGCTCTTTTGTCGAGTTCTTTGGGTCGTCCACGGATTCCGTCACGAATCTGCTCAATGAGACCATCACGGCGAAGATCGCGGTGACAGTCGCGCAGGCTGGCGGCGCCGGCACGGCGGTACCGATCTCGATCAGTCTGTTCGGCCAAGACACGTACGCGAGCACAAACGGTGTGGACAATCTTTGGGTCGATGATCTGGGCTCAGCCAGCTCGCTCGACGCATCCGCAGGGTGGCACACTGTCACGTACAAGGTTGCGGACGCGAACGTTCCAAGCTGGAGCCCGACCCGAACGGTCTGCGCTTCGGCCCTCCACGCCATCGGTATAACCATCCAGAACAACACCGCCATCGACGATAGCAACGGTGCGGTGGTCACTCTATACGTCCAGAGCGTCACGGTTGGGTCCGGCGGAGGAGGGGGAACCGGCGGCAGCTCCAGTAGCGGTGGCAGCTCCGGCAACGGTGGGCAAGCGGGCGGAGGAGCCACGGGTGGCAGCTCCGGCAACGGTGGTCAGGCGGGCGGAGCCGCGGGCGGCAGCTCCGGCGGCGGTCAGGCGGGCGGCGCCGCGGGCGGCAGCTCCGGCAGCGGTGGGCAAGTGGGCGGAGCCGCCGGCGGCAGCTCCGGTGGGCAAGTGGGCGGAGCCGCCGGCGGCAGCTCCGGTGGGCAAGTGGGCGGAGCCGCCGGCGGCAGCTCCGGTGGGCAAGTGGGCGGAGCCACCGGCGGCAGCTCCGGCAGCGGTGGACAGACGGGCGGATCCACGGGCGGGCTTCCCCAACTCACAGTCAACGGAAGCACGCTGCAAGACCCGACCGGCAAGACCATCGTCCTGCGCGGCTCCTCGCTGATCGACATCGGTGCGCTCTATGCCTACGGCAGCAACAGCGCGAAGGGAATCACCGATCGCATGGACAATGTCGCCGCGGCCGGCGTGCAAGGCCACGTGGTGAGGCTTCCGGTATACCCCAAGATCGACTACAACCTGGGCGGCTCCTATTGCTCGCCCCTGCCCTACCCGGTGGGCGGCACCGGCTCCGGCGCCAACTGTTCCCCGGCCACCAGCGGAACCTTGAACGCGGCGGACTACGTCAGCAAGCTGCTCAAGCCTGCGGTCGACTACGCCACCAGCAAGAACCTGTACGTCATCATCGATCACCACCAGATCGACAATGTCACGACCGGCAACTCGGCGGCCGACGCGACCACTTTCTGGACCGACATCGCGCCCCAGTTCGCAAGCTACAGCAACGTGATCTTCGAGGCTTTCAACGAGCCCATCGATGGCTCTGCGTCGTGGTCCACCCTCAAGCCCATCGTGCAGGGCTGGATCGACACCATCCGGAAAGGCGCGCCCAACAACGTCATCATCGTGCCGTCCATGAGCTACGACCAGCACCCGGGCGATGCCGCAAGCGACCCGCCGACCGGGGGCAATCTGATGTACACCGCCCACGTCTATCCAGGCAACTGGAACACGACCTTCCAGAACCAGGTCACCACGGCGGCCGGCAAGGCGCCCGTGTTCATGACCGAATGGGGCTACCAGCTCAACGGATCCGATCAGAACCTAAACACCTCGAGCTCAAGCTGGGGGACCAATCTCGAAAGCTTCGCCGACAGCAACGGCCTGAGCTGGACCGCCTGGATCGACGACAATGGCTGGACACCACCCATCTTCAGCGACAGCAATCTGACCTCACTCACCGATTTCGGAACCCTGGTGAAGAACTGGCTTGCCGCCAAGGCAAGCAGCGACTGGGTCCAATAGCGCCTGAGGTGAATGCAGGATGCCGGCGCTATGCGTCGGCGTCAGCATGGGATTCAGTCAGATGGTTTGTGAACAGGTTGTGACTGAATCCAGGTGGGTTGCTGACAGGAGCCCGGACATCCTGGAAGGATGGTTGCCATTCCGGTTTTTGCGGCGACGCCCGCCAGGTATCTGCCGCGTGCACAGTTTTCGATCGAGCTCGACGAGCGGGTTGAGGAATATTTTCGCGCCGAGGGGCTTAGCAAGCGCGACCTTCCCCGAATGTACCTGAAAACCGGCATCGTGATCGCGTGGTGCGCGATTTCGTATCTTGGCCTTCTCGGCGCGTCGACTCTTTGGCAGGGCGTCGTGCTCTCCGTCTCGTTGGGCCTCTCGATGGCAGCAATCGGATTCAACGTCATGCATGACGGAAACCATGGCGCATACTCCCGCCGCACCTGGGTCAACCAGGTCATGGCGCGATCGTTGGATCTCCTTGGGGGTAGTGCCTACTTCTGGCGATTCAAGCACAACATCGCGCACCACACGTATACCAACATCTCGGGACAGGACGACGACATCAGCCTCGGCATCCTCGGACGACTTTCACCACACGACCCTTGGCACCGATTCTACCGCTTTCAATTCATCTACATCTGGGGGCTGTACGCGCTGTTGGCTCTCGAATGGCAAACCACCGGCGAGCTGCGAAACATCATCGCGAACCGACGAATCGGAATGACCCGGGTGCCGTTCCCTGGTCGCTGGGAGCACGCGTTCTTCTGGGTGGGCAAGATTGTGTTCTTTGGGTTGGCCTTCGCGCTCCCGTTGTTCTCTCATCCATTCGGATCGGTGCTGGCCTGCTATGCGCTCACCGCCATCACTCTCGGCGTGACGCTCGGAACCGTATTTCAGCTTGCTCATTGTGTGGAGGAGGCCCATTTCGAGCAACCACCGACCAAGCAGGCTGTCGTAAACAGGGAGTGGGCGGCTCACCAAATCGAGTCGACGGTCGACTTCGCGCCACAGAGCCGCCTCGTCACCTGGTACGTTGGCGGGCTCAACTACCAAATCGAACATCATCTGTTTCCCCGGATTTGCCACCTCCATTACCCGGCACTCGCGCCAATCGTCGAGTCCGTGTGCCGCCGGTACGGTGTGCGCCACTTCACCCACCCCACCGTGGGCTCTGCAATCAAATCTCACGTGCGCTGGCTGCGCACGATGGGCCGCGCACAATAGCCTTTGGGTACGAGACCCATGCCAGCGCTGGTTCGCCTTAGTAGCCGACGGCCGCCGACTCGTTGCCGATGAAGGTGCCGTTACGGAAGGTGTTCAAACACAGCGGGTGGGTGAACGCAGAGGCGCCATCGGCCGATGAATAGGTGATGTCGTCGACCGAGGGGCCGCCCGGCGGATCAAGCGTTGCCAGGGTGCGCACGCGCTTGGAGATCTCGTGATCGGTGCAGGCGGTGTCGCCGCTGATGCCGAGCCCGCCCACGATTTTGCCGTTCTTGTACAGAGGTACACCGCCGCCAAAGGTGATGATGCCGCCCGCGATCTTGGGGCCGTCATCGCCCTTGGAGGCGGCCAGCGATTGCGGGTTGAACGGGTTCGATTGATTGAGGCCGAACAGGGAATGGCCGGGTTGCACGAAGGTAAATAGCCGGGCCGTCGACAGAGCTAGGCTGTCCAGGCTGAAGGCATTGGCGGTGTAGGCCTTGGCCTTTGCGATGGCCTGGCTGCCAGGCCAGACTTGGGTGGGATCGCTGGTGGAGGTGGCAACGGCGCACAGCTCGCCATGGCGATTCACGACGGCGCCCCACATACGCTGGCCGGCGAACAAGCCGCCGGCATTTCCGCCCGTGCTGGGCGCAGCTTGCAGCAGGAGCTTCAATTGTGCGGCCGACGGCAACCCGGAACAGTCCGGACCGTCTCCGGCCCGAGCCGCGGTCGCGGTGAACAGAACAGCGGACACTAGCAGTGCTCGTACACAGACAGTCTTCATGACGCTTCTCCTTTGTTTGGGCGCTGATGGTGCTTCTGCCAAACGAGAACAGCCAATGGCACCCGCACCACCGGGCGCGAAAAGTATAGATACCTATCGCCCGACAGGCCATCCGGAATGGTTGGTTCGGCTCTGCGCCGATTGCGCAAATCTTCCGCAACCAATGCTACCCGTTCGCATCTAATCGCGCCCGGAGATCAGGGCGCTCCGCTGCCCGACGCCAGCCGGAGCTGCCTGCGGGCATTCAGCAGGTCGCCGTCCGCTTGGATGCGTGCAACCTCGGCGGCGAGATCATCGCGATCGGCCTGCAATAGATCGAGCTGTGTGGTTTCCCCGGAACGGTAGCGCGCCCGTGCGATCTCCGCCGCCCGCGCGCTGGCGACCGACTGCGCCCGCGCGGACTTGCTGCGGGCGATGTTCGCCTCGATGGTGCGGAAGGCTTGCTCGATGGCATCGACGACGGTGAGTCGGACCTCGTCCTCGCGCGCCTTGGCGGCAAGCGCCTCGGCGTTCCGCGCCCTGATCGCGGGACTGGTGCCAAAGTCGATGCTCCAGCCAAGGGTCAGGCTGGCCGCGTAGGCTTCGTGGTGGCCGTTGAGAAAGCCGGTCGCGTTGGTGTAGCGCTCGACCACCGCAGCACCGAGTGTCGGCACCAGTACGAGGCGTTGGGCGGAGGCGTTGCGCTCTGCTGCCTCGCGGGCCGTCGCTGCGGCCACCACCACGGGTGTCGCCGAGGTGCCGGCCAGGAATTGGTCGAGCGGCGGCTCGGCATGGAGATCGTCGACCAGCTCGACGGACGTTGCCACGTCGGGGCGAATTCCGGTTCTCGATGCGAGGGCCTGCGCCGTCAGGCTCACCGCAAGCTGGGCCCCGATGACCTGCTGGCTGCGCTGCTCGACCTCTGCGCGCGCGCGGGCCACGTCCAAGGCGGCCGCGGTTCCGGCGCTCGCAGCTTCCTCAGTCAGCTTCAGATCCATCCGGGTCACGTCGAAGGCCTTGCGCGCAACCGCCACCAGCGCGAGATCCGCGGCCAACTGATAGTAGAGCTGAACCACCTCCGCCTCGACCGCACGCGCGGTAGCGTTCTGCTGGTGCTGTGCCGCCTCGGCGGCATGGTCGGCGGCCGAGATGCGCGCAAACTTGGCCAGGTCCACCAGCGGCACCGAAAGGGTTGCCGAGGCGTCGAGCTCATTGCGGGGCAGGACAGACAGCCCGGAGAAGCTCACGTCCCACTGGTTGCGCGTGTAGCTCGCCGCAGCCGACAGAATAGGCAGGGCACGCGAGAAGGCCTCCGATGCCTGCGCGTCGGCCTCAGCGCGGTTGGCGCGAACCTCCTGATTGCGGGGATTGTGGGCACGCGCGCTCTCGACGAAGACGTCGATGGGCTGCAAGGCTGAGGCCGACGACGGAAGGCCGGTCGTTACAAAGACTGACATCAACGATGTCTTGATGATGATTCTCTTGTTCACGCGTGTTTGCGATGCAACCCCGGGGCCGAGCCCCAAGTGCTGCGATAGCCGCGGAAAGTCGTGGTCGTAGACGTAGACGTGGCCGTGGCCGGACTGATCGATTACCAGCGGCCTCGGCCACGACCACGACCAGGACCACGGCCACGACTGCGACCGCCTCGGGTTCGCCCGTCCCCTGTCGAAAAACCGGCGTCTGTCGTCGTCCTTTACACCCTTAACCGATAAGGCCGTACTTGTGCAGCTTCTCAATCAGCGCCGGGCGCGAGACGCCGAGACGCCTCGCGGTCTCACTTTGGTTGTTCTTGTTGGCGGTGAACTGTTCGGCAATGATCGAGCGTTCGAAGTTCTCCACCCGCGTACGAAGGGGGTAATTGGCGCCAGGGTCGGCGCTCGACGAGGACGTGTCGCCGTTCGGGCGTGGGTCGGACAGCGACCGCCACAATTCCAGCGACACACGTTCATCTGGCGCCAAGGCCAGAAGGCGCGCGATGGTATTCTCCAGCTCGCGCACGTTGCCAGGCCAAGGGTGCGTCCTCATGGCCGCGACGAGCGCCGGTTCGACCTGGACCTGGTCCATTCCGTAGCGTTCCACGTATTGCCGGATGAATACGGCGATGAGCGGCTCGATGTCCTCTGGTCGTTCTCGCAGCGCGGGAACTCTTATGGGGACCACGTTCAGACGATAGAAGAGATCCTCGCGAAAGCGACCGGCCGTCGCTTCGGCCGCCAGATCGCGGTTGGTCGCCGCCACCAGACGGACGTCCACCGTCTCGGGACGGCCGCCCACCGGCTGCACCTCCCCGGACTGCAACGCGCGTAAAATCTTGGCTTGAATCGCCTGGGGCAAGTCGCCGATCTCGTCGACGAACAGGGTGCCGCCTTGGGCTTGCTGGAAGTAGCCGAGCTTCGCCGACTGCGCTCCGGTGAATGCGCCCTTGGTGTGGCCGAACAACTCCGCCTCGGCCAGCTCGGTCGGGATGGCGGCTGCGTTGAAGCGAACGAAGGGCTTGTCGGCGCGCCGCGAGTGAGCGTGCAGAGCGGTGGCCACGACCTCCTTGCCGGCCCCGCTCGGTCCAGTCAAAAGCACGGTCACGTCCTTCGGGGCCACGCGCGCCACCACGTCGAGAACCCGGCGCATGGCCGGGCTCTGCGCAACAATGACCCGTCCCAGCGTGTTCTGGGTTCGCAAAAGCGCGTTCTCTATGCGCAACGAGCGCGCCTCGATGGCCCTCTTGATGGCGAGCGCGACCTCGTCGGGATCGAAGGGCTTGGGCAGGTAGTCGTAGGCGCCCGCCTTCATCGCAGTGACCGCAACCCGCTCCGAGCCGTGCGCGGTGAGCATCAGGACCGGAACACCCGGATCCTGCGCGCGCAGACGCTCCAGCACGCGCAGCCCATCCATCTCGGGCATCGCCAGGTCGGTCAACACGGCGTCCGCGCCCCGGGCCTCGAAAGCGAGCAGGCCATCGGGACCGCTGGCGCAAGCCTCGACCGTCAATCCGGCGTCGCCCAGCACAGCCTCGAGCGCGAAACGCAGGGAAGCATCGTCGTCGATCACCAAAACGCGCCCAGAAACTTGTTCCATGGATTTCACTTCAACCTGGGGAAGCCACGTCCGTCGTCATGGGAGAAAAGCCCTTCAGCAGCTCCGCGCGGGCCGGCGGCCGAGCTGGCAGCTCGATGGTGACGGTGGTGCCGTGGCGAGGGACGCTCTCGTAGCGGAGCCGCCCGCCGTGCTGATTCACCAAGGCGCGCGCCACGGCGACCCCCAGACCAGTGCCGCCCTTGCGGGTGCTAAAAGGCGGCCTTTGCAGGCGTTCCAGGGTGGCGTGGCACATGCCGAGGCCATGGTCGACAATGCGAATCGCCAGAGAACCGGGCACGGTCATGGACGCCACGTCGATGGTGACAGACTGTCCGGACGCCGAGGCCTGAACGGCGTTCATGGTCAAATAGAAGAGCGCACGCTGGAGCTTGCGGGCGTCGGCCAACACCTCGATCTCCGGTCGGCCGGTCACCTCGATGGTCACGCCGGCCTCCGCCGCGCGCTCGTCGAGGAGTAGCTTCAGCTCGATGGCAACCGCGTGCGGGTGCACCGACTCGAGCTGCAGCTCGCCCAGGCCGCGCGACAGTGACAGGAAGCTGTCGACGATCGACTCCAGTCGATCGGCCTCTGTCGATACCACCTCCAGCCGCTGCACGGTGCGCGGGTCCAGGGTCGGGCAGCGCGCGAGGTGCGCCGAGAGTGCCTTGATTGAGGCCAGCGGGTTCTTCATCTCGTGGGCAAGGTTGGCAGCCGCGCCCTCCAGCTCACGCACGCGGTCCTCGCCAATCGAGCACAGCTCCTCCCTTCGGTGACCGAGCTCCACGGCAACCTTGGCATAAGCGGCCGTGACAAGCCCCCAGAAACCCGAAACGTTCACCACGGTAACCAGAAGGGAGCCAGTGACGATGGCGAGGTAGTCGATGGAAGGCCTTCCGTCGACCGGAGCGATGGGAGGGGCCAGTCGCCCGATCGGCACCGCCGAGAGCGCAGCAACCCCCGACAGCACAAGCGTCGCTCCTCCGGCGAAAAGAACCCGCAGTCGTCCGGTATCGAAAACTAGCAAGGCCGGCAGGATGATGCCGAGCCCCAATGGCAAAAGCGGGCTTTGCAGCCCTCCGGTGTTGACCGACCATGCCCCGAACGACAGAAGCGAGCAGAATAGGAGGCGCATCTTGCTTCGCTCGGAGATGGGAAAACACCGGCTCCGACAAGCGGCAAGGTAGAAGACACAGATAACGGCGTGTGCGGCCACCCTTTCGCCCGGGAAACCGCGCAGGCCGAGGAGGAGCATCGTGGCAATCTGCAGAATGATCACCAGCGAGTGCCTGGTTCGGGCCAGGCCCTGCGCCATCTCGGTAGGGGGCGAGCGCAGCACGTGATGACGTGCACGCCGTCGAAGCTCCGAGGCGCTGGGCTGCATGAGCATATAGTCAAGCAAAGTTCATGCGCGTTTGCCATGACCAAGGATGCCCACGACGCTTCCAAGGGCTGTCGGAAAGGTGACAGGTGTTGTCTGCTTTTGTGCGCCGACACCGGAATGTCATTTGACCAACGGCCGACGCGTGCCATCTTCTGGGTGAGCTTGGGCCAATGCTGCCGATGCGTCGAACAACCGCTGAGGATTCCGAGGAAGACGCCGTCCTCCCCGCCGTCGGCGTGAATGATCGCCCGGTGCGACCGCAGGCGGCGTTGCAGGAGCTGGCCCAGGCGCTGGCGCTGCGCGAAGAGGCCATGGGAATTCTTGGCCACGAGTTGCGCAATCCGCTGAGCGCCATCGTTGCCCTGGCGCGGGCGACCTTGGGAAGCCAAGAGCTTCCGGACGAGGTGCGCGAGCGACTGGCTCATGTGGACCGCGCCGCCCAGCGGTCGCTGTCAATGATCGAGGTGCTGCTGGATTTCGGGGAAAGCCGATGGCGCGGGCCGCTCGCCATCCGGGTGGCGGCTTCCGACTTGGCCGCCATTGCGGCCGACGTGGTTGAGGAGACCCGAGCCGCCAATCCTGGCCGGGTCATCGAGCTTGAGGTGCGCAGCGCCGCCTCGTTCGTCCTCGATCCGCTGCGCATCGCTCAGGTCCTTGTCAATCTGATAGGCAACGCGCTCGTGCATGGTTTTCCTCACACGCCGGTGCAGGTCGCGGTGGAGGTCTGCAACGGCGAGGCCTGGCTGGCTGTTCGTAATCATGGACCGGTCATCCAGCCCGACACGGTGCCCACATTGTTTGAGCCGTTCACCCGGGCCGGCGCGAGAGCCAGCGAGAGAGAAGTGACCGGCATCCGCAGCGCGCCGGGCCTCGGTCTCGGCCTCTACATCGTGCACGCCATCGTCAACGCCCACGGGGGAAGTATCGAGGTTGCGTCGGACGCCGAAAGCGGGACGAGCTTCCTGGTGCGTCTGCCCCAACGCAGCCCGCAGCCGTTCCAAGATCGCCGCTGAGCTGCTCTCTTTCCGACATGTGTTGTCCGTTCGCCGACGGACTGTGCGTCGGATTTCTCACCACAGCCCTCATTTTCCAGCCTCAGTGCTCTCCGTGCCTCGGTGGTCAAAAGCCAAGCGACGTAGCGCAGGGTAGGCGCGCCGGTTGCATCGTCAACTGCCAACAGTCGGAGAACTCACATGCGTACTTTCAATTCAATGTCGCGCGTCGTGCTGGGCGCGCTGTTCTTGGTTTCAGGGTGTCGTGTGGCGTACACGGCGCCGGCAGCGCCTTTGCCCGCCGTCACCGTGGCCGAAGTTGAAGAGCACAAGGTCGCGGAATGGGATGAATTCATCGGTCGCTTCGAGGCGGTAGATTCGGTCGAGATTCGCCCGCGTGTCTCGGGAACCGTCGACCGGGTGCTGTTCAGGGAAGGCAAGGAGGTACGCAAGGGCGACCTGCTGTTTCAGATCGACCCACGCCCGTACCGGGCCGCGGCGGCGCGAGCGCAGGCCGAGCTCGCCCAAGCCCGAAGCGCGGCGACGCTGGCGACCCGCTCCCTCGACCGATCGAAGCACCTGATCGCGGCCGACGCCACCACACGCGCGGAGCTCGACAGCCGCACCGCCGGATCCGAGGGGGCCGACGCCGCCGTGGGCGCGGCCGAGGCTGCACTGACCACGGCACGCCTCAATCTCGGATGGACCGAGGTGCGCTCGCCAATTCGCGGACGGGTGGGCCGCGCCGAGATCACGACCGGCAACCTGGTGCAGGCAGGTGCCTCGCGCCTGACCACCGTGGTTTCGCTCGATCCAATCTTCGTCTATTTCGACGCGGACGAACGCAGCTACCTGAAGATGGTCGCGCATCAGCGGATGTCCAAGGACGAGCACATCCCCATCGTGATGGGGATGGCGGACGAGGACAACCGCTTCCCTCATCAGGGCCACCTCGACTTCATCGACAACCGGCTGGATCCGAGCACCGGTACCGTGCGATCGCGGGCCGTGTTCTCCAACAAGGACCAACGGTTCACTCCCGGGTTGTTCGCGCGCCTCAAGGTGCTGGACAGCAGCGAGTATCTCGCCCCGGTGGTGAACGACCGGGCGATTGGAACCGATCAGGACAAAAAGTTCGTGCTGGTGCTCAAGGACGACAGCACGGTGGAGTATCGCCCGGTCGAGCTGGGACGGCTGGTGGACGGCTATCGGGTGGTCACCAGCGGCCTCAAACCACACGAGAAGATCGTCGTCAATGGCCTGCAACGCGTGCGGCCGGGCGCCAAGGTGGCCGCCACCTTGGGCCCCATGCTTGCGCAAGCAGAGCATGACCATCCGGCTTCGGTGACCGCAAACCCTTAGGGCTCAACTCGCAGCTGGAGATCGCATGCGTTTTTCTCGCTTCTTCATCGACCGGCCCATCTTCGCGGCCGTGCTTTCCATCGTCATCTTCATCGCCGGGGCAGTCTCCATCTTTCGCCTGCCCGTGAGCGAGTACCCCGAGGTGGTGCCTCCCTCCGTCGTGGTGCGCGCGGTCTACCCGGGCGCCAATCCGCGCGTGCTCGCCGAGTCGGTGGCGGCGCCACTCGAAGAGCAGATCAACGGCGTCGAGGACATGCTCTACATGTCGTCCCAGGCGACCGCGGACGGCGTCCTCAGCCTGACCGTGACCTTCCACGTGGGAACCGACGTGGATCTGGCGCAAGTGCACGTGCAAAACCGGGTCGGTCAGGCGCTTCCGCGGCTGCCCGACGAGGTTCGACAGCTCGGCGTCACCACCGTGAAGAGCTCGCCCAACATCACCATGGTCGTGCACCTGGTGTCGCCCGAGAACCGCTACGACATGGTCTATCTGCGCAACTATGCCCTCCTGCAGGTCAAGGACGCCCTGGCCCGAATTCCGGGTGTCGGCCAGGTCAACATCTTCGGCGCCGGCGACTACGCGATCCGGGTGTGGCTGGATCCCGACAAGGTGGCCTCGCGGGGCTTGTCGGCCAGCGACGTGGTCAGGGCCATCCGCGAACAGAACGTGGAAGTCGCGGCCGGTGTGGTGGGCGGCATGCCCATGCCCAAGGCGGTGGACTACACCCTGACTGTCAATGCGCAGGGCCGGCTCACCAGCGAGCAGGAGTTTCGCGACATCGTGATCAAGACCGGCCCGGACGGAGAGATCACGCGGCTCGGTGACGTGGCCCGCGTGGAGCTGGGCGCCGGCAGTTACTCGCTGCGATCGATGCTGGACAACAAGGATGCGGTCGCGCTCGGCATCTTCCAGGCGCCCGGCTCGAATGCGCTGCGGGTCTCCACCGCGGTTCGCGAGACCATGGCCGAGCTGTCCAGAAACTTCCCGCAAGGGATCGAGTATCGCGTGGTCTACGACCCCACGACCAACGTGCGTGAGGGCATCGCCGAGGTGGCAAAGACCCTGTTCGAGGCCATTGGGCTGGTGGTGCTGGTGGTGGTGCTGTTTCTACAGACCTGGCGCGCCTCGATTATCCCGCTGTTGGCGGTTCCCATTTCCATCGTCGGCACGTTCGCCGTCATGTCCATATTCGGATTCTCCATCAACACCCTGTCGCTTTTCGGCTTGGTGCTGGCCATTGGCATCGTGGTCGACGACGCCATCGTAGTGGTCGAGAACGTCGAACGCGGCATCGAGGAGGGACTGTCCCCTCGCGAGGCGAGCTACCGAGCCATGGCGCAGGTCAGCCGTCCCATCATCGCCATCGCGCTCGTCTTGTGCGCGGTCTTCGTCCCGGTGGCCTTTGTGAGCGGCTTGACCGGTCAGTTCTACCGTCAGTTCGCCCTCACCATCGCGTTTTCCACCGTGATCTCCGCCTTCAACTCGCTCACCTTGTCTCCCGCGCTCAGCGCCATTCTGCTCCCGCGCCACGGGGCCAAGCCCGACTGGCTGACCCGCTTGCTCGACCTCACCTTTGGCTGGCTGTTCCGCGCCTTCAATCGGATCTTCAAGCGCGGCTCCGAGCGCTACACCCGCACCGCCGGTGGTTTGATTCGCCACCGCGGGCTCGCCTTCGGTGCCTATCTTGTGCTGATCGCCGTCACGGCGCTGGGCTTCTCTCGGCTGCCGAGCGGATTCGTTCCCACCCAGGACAAAAGCTATCTCATCGCCTTTGCCCAACTCCCCGACGGCGCCACGCTGGATCGGACCACCGACGTGATCAAGCGGATGGCCGACATCGGGCTTAAGCAGCCCGGGGTTGCGGGCGCGGTTCAGTTCCCCGGTCTTTCCATCAACGGCTTCGTCAACGCGTCCAACTCCGGTATCATCTTTTTCGTCCTAAAGCCGTTCGACCAACGCGAGAGCAAGCCGCTTTACGGGCCTGCCATCGCCGGAGCGCTGAACGGAAAATTCGCGGGGATCCAGGACGCCTTCGTCGCCGTCTTTCCGCCGCCACCGGTGATGGGCCTCGGCACGGTCGGCGGCTTCAAGCTCGAGCTCGAAGACCGGGCTGGCCTGGGCGAGGAGGAGCTGGGCAAGGCCAGCCAGGCGCTCCTCGGCAAGGCCTACCAGACGCCAACCCTGGCCGGGCTCTTTTCCAGCTATCGGCGCAACGTGCCCCAGGTGGATGTCCAGGTCGATCGCGAGAAGGTCAAAGAGCTCGGGGTCCCGCTCACCGAGCTCTTTCAAACCATGCAGATCTACCTTGGGTCGGTGTACGTCAACGACATCAACCGTTTTGGCCGAACCTACCAGGTGCTGGTTCAGGCCGATGCCCCCTACCGCGCTACCTCGGATAGCATCGCCCAATTGAAGGTGCGAAACAGCCGGGGCGACATGGTGCCCCTCGGATCCCTGGTGAAGGTCACGGCGTCGCGCGGCCCTGACCAACAACTTCACTACAATGGCTATCCTGCGGCCGACATCAACGGTGGCCCGGCGCCTGGGGTCAGCTCGGGCGCGGCGGTGGCGACCATGGAACGCCTTGCCAAGGAAACTCTGCCCAACGGTATCGGGTTCGAGTGGACCGACCTGACCTACCAGCAGCAGCTGGCCGGTGATACCACGCTACCGGTGTTCCTCCTGTGCGTGCTGCTGGTGTTCCTGGTGCTGGCCGCGCAGTACGAGAGCTGGTCGCTGCCGGCGGCGGTCATCCTGATTGTGCCTCTATGTCTGATGTGCGCGGCAGCCGGCATCTGGCTTACCGATGGCGACAACAACATCTTCACCCAAGTCGGATTTCTGGTTCTCATCGGGTTGGCGTGCAAGAACGCCATCCTCATCGTCGAGTTTGCCCGCGAGCTCGAACGCGACGGGCGATCCACCGTCCAGGCCGCCATGGAGGCCGCCGGCATCCGCCTGCGCCCGATCCTTATGACCTCGTTTGCCTTCATCATGGGCGTGATCCCGCTGGTGATTTCTTCGGGCGCCGGCGCGGAGATTCGGCAGGCCATGGGGATCGCCGTGTTCGCCGGCATGCTGGGCGTGACCTTCTTCGGCCTGGTGCTAACCCCGGTGTTCTACGTGCTCGTGCGCAAGCTGGGCGACCGTCGCCTGCGCAGTAGGGAGCCGCAGGTGGCGCCCTCCCAAGCGCTTGCCGACGGGTGACACCCCAGGCGTGGCGCCGAACGGGTCACGAAAGCGATCTTCGCGTGCATTCTTCGATGCGATTTTCAAGGAACCGGCGCTCTCCCTCGTTGCGCGCAAGCCGGCGAGCTTTCTCGAAGTGCCCGCGCGCGACCTCCGCGTGGCCGCATCGGAGCTCCAGCTCGCCGAGCGCCGCGGGGTAGAACGGGTAGCTGGCGAGGCGGTCGGCGTCCTCGATGGCCCGAGCCGCAGCCAGACCCTTCGCAGGGCCTTGCTGCTGGGCGATCGCGATGGCGCGGTTCAGAGCCACCACCGGCGATGGCCGAACTTTCATGAGCACGTCGTAGAGGCCGATTATGTTCCCCCAAGGCGTCTCGCGGGCATCGCTCGCGCTTGCGTGCATGCCCGCGATCCCAGCTTCGACGTGGTACGCGGTCAGCTCCTCGCCGCTCGCGCTCCGCTCGAGCAGCCGCGTACCCTCGGCAAGAAGCTGCGCGTCCCACAAGGACCGGTCCTGTGCAAACAGGTCCTTGAGGTTCCCCGCCTGATCGATACGCGCCGGCAGGCGCGCGGCCAGCAGCCACATGAGCGCAGCCAGCGCGTAGGTCGCCGGCGTCGCCGACGGCGAATGCTCGACCAGCAGCCGCACCAGGCGCATGGCATCCCGGCACAGATCCTCGCGCACGACCGCGTGCGCGGATGCGCCGTGGTAACCCTCGTTGAAGAGCAGATAGAGCGCCCTGTGGACAGCCGAGAGGCGCGGCAAGAAGTCCGCCCGGGTTAGCTCGAAGAGCTGACCCGACTCTGCCAGCGCCTTCTTGCCTCGCGAAATGCGCTTCTCCATTGCCGCAGGCGACACCAGGAACGCACTGGCGATCTCGTCCACGCCGAACGCGCACAGCAAGTGAAGCACGAGCGCGACCTGCACGTCTTCGCCGAGCCCAGGGTGGCAGCACGTGAACATCATCCGCAGCTCGTCGTCTTTCAGAGCGTCGGGCAAGAACATCGCGTCCACCGCAGGCTCGAGCGCCCACGCATTCTCGATGTGCCACTCTAGCTCGGGGGCGAACTTCCTCGCCGTGCGCTGCCGCCGGAAAAGATCGATTGCGCGGTTCTTGGCTGCCGTCATCAGCAGTGCAGCGTAGTGAGGCGGCACCCCTTGGTAGCTCCACGCTTCGAATGCGTTGGCGAGCGTCTCCTGAACGACGTCCTCTGCGAGGGCCAGGTTCGCCATGCCGAACGCGCGGGTCAGCGTCGCAAGCAGCCGTGCCGCCTCCTGCCGGAAAAATGCGCTGTCGAGCTTCACGCGTCTATCTTGAACACGGGCCGAATCTCGATCATCCCGTCCTGATCGAAGATCGGATGCCCGTCGGTTAGCGCAACGGCCTCGTCGTAGTCCTTCGCCGCGACGACGGAATATCCCACGACGATGTCCTTGGTCTCCGCGTACGGCCCGTCGGTGTAGCCGCCCTTCTTGTCCTTGACCACGCGGCCCCCCTTCGTGTCGAGGGGCTGGCCGTAGTTGGCGAGGTGGCCACTCTGTTCCATCTTCTTGAACCACGCCTGCCACTTCACCATCGACTCCTGCATCTGCTGCACCGTCCGGTCCTTTGCAGGGCGGCGGTACAAAAAGACAAACTCGCTCATAATTCTGCTCCTCGGCCCTCGGCCGCGCGGGCATCAAGATGCGCCTTGACGTTCGGGCCCTCTGCCGCGCCTTCGTAAAAGGAGAGATCCTCATCGATTCCGACCAACCGCAGGCACTGCCCGCCGGGCGCTTGGAAGTAGAGGTGCGGGTCCGGAACTTCGAGTTTCCTGGCGCCGAAATCGAGGATCTTACGCGCAAGCTCGTCGACCTTGTCGGACTTGATCTCGAGCCAGACCGACCTTGCGGTTCGCAGGAACTCGCTCGCGTCGGGGACGTCCCCGTATAGGACGATGTAAAAGTCGTCCCCCAAGCGAATGAAGTCCCGGTCGTCCTGGGCCTTGGTGATCGTGCCACCCAGAACCTCGCAATAAAATCTGCAAATGGCGTCCCGATCTTTGCGTGGAGCGATGACCGACATATGGTTGCCAAAGATGGCCTTGGTGGTGGGTGCCTCGGCGCGCAGGTAGGCTCCGAGCCAGTCGAGCATCCGCTCCCATCCCCCCGCGTGCTCGATGGCTGGCTCGCTCGCACCGAACCCGTCGTGACGGACGATGATGCGCGTCCCGTTCTCCTGGGGCAACAATTGGGTAGCGACCCTGGTCACACGCCGGCCGAGGGTGGGATGGTCGAAGTCGTAGCGCCGCGTCTGCACGATCTTCTGTGGCGTGACCTCGATGAACTCGCCGCTCGCTGGCAGAGCCGTCCCGTCTGGCAGTCGAATGACCAGGCTCCATGTGCCGCCCGGGCGCAGGCTCGCCTGCCACGATTCGATGGTGTAGACGCCGGGCTCGCCCCACCAGCGTTCGCATTCGTCCGTCATAAGCGCACGCACAACGCGCTCGGGCGCGGCGGGCACGTCGATCGCTGCTAGCACGGTTTCGCCATCGCAGATGGCCCGAGCGGTGTCGGCCGCGCGAACCGTCGCCGTCACCGGCCGTCGCTGAGTCTCCTGTTTGTTATTTCGCATGATTTGCTCTCCTTGGTACGTAGGGTGATGGTCGTTGTTGGATGCTGAACCTCGTATCAGGCTACCGGCGAGGCGTGGTACCCGCGGCGATGGAAGCCGGCGATCCGAACGGTTCTCCCCTGCCGGTCTCCAGAAAAAGCTTGAGGCTGCGGAGAAACTGGGCCCAGGCGTAGTTTGTGAACGCAACCACGGGGGTCGTCGTCTTGAAGCCCGTGTGACTGAATCGTAGGGTGACGAGCCCGGAACCGGCACTGTCGCTCAGCTCGAAGAGCACCCGCGTGCCCTTCCAGTCCGGCGGGACGTTCTCCGCGGACCAGCCGACCGCTGTGTCACGCTCCAACTTCTCCACGCGGAACGTCACGGTTCCCTGGCCGAAAGCAAATTGGTTGATGGCCCCCACCGTGGGCTGTGTCTTGGCCTCCGTCCACCAGGCGGCGATGCCCTGGTCGGTGGTGAGCGCCTCGAATAGCCTGTGAGCGGTCGTTTCGATCTCGATGCCGATGATGATGTCCATGGTTCAACCTCCTTGGCGGAGCGGGTTAGATGGGTCTGCGCCGTCTCCGTTTTACGGTTAACGTTCGAGGCGTCCGCGTCCGGACATCTTTCTGAACCATCGTTGCCAAGGTCATGCGATTGCCGGTCCGAGCCCGCCATGGTCCGACGCTTTGGATGATTCTATGGCCCAACGAGTTGCCCGCGATCCTGGCAGAACGCCGACAACTGGCGACGCCCAGGCTCCGGACGCATCCGAGTAGAGGACCGTTTGACCACTCGACCATGCGAAACATCCGAATCTCATCGCAGCTTCGCGGCACGTTCCGCGACGAGCTTGAGAGGATCGTCTTCTTCAACCGCGAGCAAACCCTCGTCAGAGATACCTTGGTCGCCCTGGTTCAGCGGTACGGCGTGCCCGCGATCGTCGAAGAGGAGGGCTTGCTGCGCTTTCGCGCCGATGCGTTCGGGATGCTGCAGACCTTGTACGCCATCGACAGCACCGAGGAGCCCGAACGCCTGGTCGGGGTTGCCATGTTCACGCGGGTCAGGCGAAGCAGCATGACCGTCTTGCATCTTGCGGTCCACGAAGACTACACATCGCAAGGAAAGTGGCACGCCGAAGGCATCCTCGCGCAGCTGGTGACGACCATCCGTAACCTATCCCTGCGAACCCGCGGGGTACGCAGTCTGCGCATCCTCTATCCTCGTGAGGTCCGGTTGGCCTTACCCACGCGTGCGGAAGCGCCAGCGAAGAGTTGTAAGGCACCAGCAAGAAATTGACCAGGCGCTTCGCCAATTAGGTCGACGCAAGCCTCTCCATTCGTTGGCGGCGGGCGCGCCGGTCGATGGTGATCGCCGTCAACCAGAGGCGTGGGGAGTCGTGCATTTCACCTCGATCCGACTCCCCTGGTGTTACTCTCGTACCCGGAGGTCAGGGTTATGACGAAACGAGCTTTGCTTTGGCTGGTGGCGGGCGCTGGATGTGTCGGTACGGTAACCCTCACCCGCATCGGCGCCGAGGCTGCCGCTCCGGGTGGCGCCGGATGCACCGATCTTGATGGTGACGGTTACGGCTTGGGGTGCGCGGCTGGGGACGACTGCAACGACAGTGATCCGGCCATCCATCCCGGCGCGGCCGAGATCTGCAATTTCAAGGACGACAACTGCAACGGCCTGGTCGATGAAGCCACGGACTGCGTGGCGCCCGCCGTCGACGAAAGCCGCGTGCGCGTGCCGGCGGGCTCCTTTCTTATGGGAAGCGAGAAGGGAGCAGCGGACGAAAGGCCGGTTCACCGGGTGTCTGGCTCGCCATTCGCCATGGATCGCTACGAAGTGACCAACGCGCGCTTCTTGGCTTGCGTGCGCGCGGGGGCTTGCGCGGCACCATCGCTGCCCGGCTCGAAAACCCGGGCACACTACTTCGACGATCCTACCTTCGCCGACTATCCGGTCATCTTCGTCTCCTGGGCGCAAGCGCAAGCCTTCTGCGCCTTCGCGGGCGGGCGTTTGCCGACCGAGGCCGAGTGGGAGCGCGCTGCGGCCGGGAGCGATGGCCCACGCACGTACCCGTGGGGCGACAGCCCGCCCGATTGTTCCAAGGCGAACTTCGCCGGCTGCGTGGGCGATACGGATCGCGTGGGCCGGCGAGTAGCAGGGCAAAGTCCCTACCACGCGTTCGACATGGCCGGCAACGTGTGGGAGTGGACGGCGGACTGGTACGATGCCGACTACTACCGCACAAGCCCCAGCCAGGATCCGGCAGGGCCCGCGAGCGGCCAGCTCAAGGTCATGCGCGGTGGCTGCTGGGTGAGCGGCGCAAGCTCGCTGCGAACCACCTGCCGCAAGCCAGAGCTGCCGAAGTCGTGGGCGCCCAACGTCGGCTTCCGCTGCGTCTACCCGGAGGTACCATGAGCAGGTGGATTGCTTGGGCCTGTGGCGTGGCGGCGCTGCTTGCGGGCACCGCTGCCTACCCCTGTGGCGCCCCATTCGGGAACAACATCACGGTGGATCCTCACCAGGACATCATCGTCGCCTGGAAAGACGGCGTCGAGACCTACGCATTCCAGCCCACTTTCTGCGGCCAGGCCACCGACTTCGGATTGATCCTGCCGGTTCCCGCGCTGCTGTCGCAGAACCCGACGGTCAACGATCAGCAGACCTTCGCCACCGTCGTCACGCTGTCGGAGCCGACCAAGCGCGAGGTTTCCGTGTCGAGCGGTGGCATCGGCTGCGGCGGTTCGGACAGCGCCGGGACTGGCGGCGCGAACGACGACACCCCCGCCGTGGTTGCCAGCGGACAGGTGGGGATTCTCGACTGGAGCCAGATCAAGGCCGACAACGAGTCGTCCCTAACCGAATGGCTCAGCAAGAACGGCTATCCCTATTCCGCCGGCGCGTCGACAGTCTTTTCGTACTACGTGGGAAAGGGTTGGTACTTTCTCGCCTTCCGCATCAACCAGCAGGCGGTTGCGGGGGGCGGAACCATTTGCCGATCGCTAGGTCCGATCGCCCTGTCGTTTCCGACCTCTGTGCCCGTGGTGCCGTCCGCGATGGCCAGCGCGGACGCTGCCACGGACTCCAGCTACCAGCAGGTTTCCTGGAGAATCTTTGGCATCACCCACGGTGACGTGCAGCTGACTTTCTCGAATGCGAACAGTTACGACAAGGTTCTTTGGTACTCGGGGGCCATCAGCGACGCCAGCCTGGCATCCCTGGGTGGGCTCGCCGCCACGGGCGACCGTCTGACCCGTTTGGCGCTGACCTTCACCAAGTCGGCATCCTCGACGGACGTTGACCTCGAGCTCGCGCCTGCGACGGACTACCGCGGGGTGGAAGACGTCTACGTCCACGATGACTCCATGTGCTCGGTGGGGCCGCACAGTCGGCTCGCACGCCACGGCCTCCTGCTTTTGTTCGGCTTAGCCACGCTCGGGCTGCTGTTTTGGCGGCGGTGGCGATAGCTGTGCGCCAAGGCTCGTAGCAGCGAACGCTACAGCGCCTTCACCTCTCGGGTCGGTCTATCCCTGGCAGTGCGCTTCGGCACCTCGTCTTAGAAAATTTGAATCGGAATGATGCCGCAGTTGTCGAACGTCATCGTCGTGTCGATGCGGAAGTTCGACTGCGTAACGTGGCGTTCGGCATTGAACACAGCCAATGGGTATGAATTGCCCTTGGTGATCCCCAGGGTCGAAGCCTGGGTGTCGAGACTCACCGATTGGGTTTCCTGCTGGTGAATGCCACCCAGGTCGATGACCAGCTTGTTGTTGATGAATACCCAGACGTCGTCATCGCCCTTGAAGGTGAAGGTCTCCCCACCGTTGTAAGTGAACGAGGTGTGGATCTCGGTGGTAAAGGAGAAGTTGTGCGCCTTTCCGTCCGCTGCTTGTGCGGTGTCGTTGAAGCCGAGCCCGTCGAGCGGGAAGTAGGAAACGTTGGGTACTCCGCCCGTATTACTGATAGTGGCGGCGAACGTGTAGATGCTGCCGCTTTGTACGAAGTGGAGCGCGACCACGTACGGGATGTTCACGCCGTCCACATCGTTGTACCACTGATTGAAATCGGCCGCGCCGTGCGTGGTCTTCGTCCCTTGCGGGTGATCGCCATAAACCGGTTTCCCGTCGGAACCCAGGGTGTCGGTCACGATGCCGAGGTCGTCAGCAACAACGGTTGGCTGCTGCTCGAAATCGGGGTTGGTACCGCCTTGGGTGCTCATCTTGAAGTCGCGGACGACGCCGAACAGGATGTTGGTGCACTTGGCCTGTCCGGTGGTGGTGCCCGAGCTGCCGCCGGAGCCGCTCATGCTGGTTATCGGGTCTTGCGACGTCGCGTAGTCACCAACGGAGGTGGGCGTAACGTTTACGAACCCGGGCGGAGGCCAGGGAATGGTCGTCTCCGAGGACGTGCCGCCCTGGCCACCATAGTCTGGTGGCGGCGGAAGGGTGATGCTGCTGCCAACCGTGCCACCGGCACCGGAGTTACCGCTGTCGCCGCCCACGCTGGTGGTGGTGGTGATGCCGCCCTGTCCACCACCCCCAACCGCCGGGACGCTGGAGCATCCCCATGCGATGATCCCGGCGCAGAAAACCCAACCCGTGGCCAGGACCAGATGAACAGCCTTCGTTGCGTGCATTGTGTATCCCCCTGTGAGGCTCTCCTCACTCGTCGGCCCTTGAACGCCCGCGTGTTAGACGTGGGCTAAGGTATTAGATGCAGCCAACAGGCCTTTCCGATCACACGGACTTGGCCACGGCAATTCGTAATTCGACTGACTTTGTTCCTACCACGACACGCGGTGTCCGCAACAGGGCGTTCGTGACCGACATCCGATCGGCTAAAGAGGATGGAGGTTTCGAGCCGAACGACCGCGCGGGCGGTTGGGAACCTCTCGATATCACGGCGATTTGAGCAATTCCGCAGCGGGCCGCGGAGCACGGGCCGACCGCTGGTGTGGTCACGGACACAGGCATCAGGCCCCATGATCAGCCCAGGCGGGTGGACAGCTTTCTCCAGCCTCCGGGTTTCAGGACTTTTTCGGCCAGGCGCTTGACCTTGTCGAACACCTCGGGAGCGGCGGTCGCCTTGGCCTTCGACATGAACAGAAGCCGGTCAGAAGGATTCATCGCGGGAATCATGTAAGTCAGCATCACGCTCATGTCCTGGGGCGAGGTGCGCGCGACGATCTGCTTGAACGTGTCGTCGATCTCGCTGTCGGAGCAGTGTCGATAGAAGGCCTCGGTCAGCTCCCGTTCTTCCCGATCCATGTGATCGAGGTAGCTCGACAAGAACTTATTGTACTCCAGGTAGAACTGGTAGCCCGGTTCTTCCCGTTGCTTCTCGCGCAGGAGCTGGTACCAGTGCTTCTCCAAGAGATCCAGTCGATACTCGAGCTCGCGATGCTCCTCCTGTTCCTTTCGCGTAGTACCCGGGGCGCGCTGCTCCAGGAAGGAAAACTGGATCTCGTCTTCGTTGGCCGAATGCTCTCGCAAGAAGAGGAGCATGTTCTCGAATTCTTGCCCCGCGGATTGCACTTCCTCATCGTCGTCCCAATCCAGCTCGCCGATTCTCATCGCCAGGCTCCAGAGCCCTCGGCGCAGTCCCTTGTGCACGTTGATGAAGATTTCCGCCCGTTGTTTCGCGTTCATGGCGCCCCTCGTTATCGCATTCTCGAAGTAGTCGGTCCCTTGGATGTCGGCGCCTTGCCTGGGATGCGAGGCGGCTCACGACCACCGCGTGGTGACGCAGCCGTCCGCCTACTCGCGCAACGTGGGCTCCACCTGCAGACTCTGCTTTTTGAGGTCGCGGAGGATCGCGATGGTTGCCCCGACACCGGCTTGTTCTTCGGTCAGCAGGCGGTGCAGGTCGTCGACGCTGGCAACCGGACGATCGCCGTAGGCGATGAGCAAGTCACCGTCCTGCAGCCCGGCGCGCGCGGCGGGACTGTCGGGCTCGACCGACACCACCAGCACGGCGCTCTCCCTGGGCAAGCTGTGAAAACGTACCACGCGGCGATGCAGGGGCACGTTCTGGCCGGCCACGCCCAGGTAGGAGCGACGGATGCGGCCTTCGTGAATCAGCTTGCCCATCACGAAGGCGGCGGTGTTCGCCGCGATGGCGAAGCAAATTCCTTGCGCGGGCATGATCATGGCCGTGTTCATGCCCATCACCCGTCCCTGCGAATCGACCAGCGGGCCGCCTGAGTTGCCCGGATTCAAGGCGGCGTCGGTTTGAATCACGTCGTCGACGAGGCGGCCGGTTTTCGTGCGCAAGGATCGGCCGAGTGCGCTGACCACGCCTGCCGTCACCGTGCAGTCGAAGCCGTAGGGATTGCCCACCGCAATGGCCAATTGGCCAACCCGCAGTGCCGATGAATCCGCGAAGGTCAGCGCGACCAGCCTGGGCGCGTCGATGCGCACCAGCGCGATGTCGGTGTGGGGATCGTCGCCCATCACCTGGCCGGCGGTCCGTTGGCCGTCCTGCAGGGTGACCGCAACCTGCTTCGTTCCACTCACCACGTGGCTGTTGGTCAAGAGGTATCCGTCGGGCGTCATGACGAAGCCCGAGCCGCTACCAGCAGCCTCGATCCGAACGACCGCAGGACTGACCTGTTCCGCCACCGCCGTGACGGCTTGCGAGTAGGCGTCGAGCAACGCGCGGTCATCCTTCTCGATACGCGTGACAGTCATCGACATGGAAAGCTCCTGGCCGGGAGGGGATGGCTCCCCTCCCAGCCCAAACCACCGAGCAACCGCGACGGGTCACCCCGTCGTCGTTCGGTGGCAACTACAGGGTGAGGACGCCGGTGCGGATCAGATAAGCAAGCCGTTCGCGCTGTTCGTTCTTGAGCAACCCGTGGATGCGGGCGAGCGCCTTGGTCACGGCCTCGCGCAGACGCTCCGCGGTGGCGACCCGCAAGTCGGCCGCCTCCTTGGCCCGCGCTTGATCGAAGCTTTCGCCTGCGACGGCGTCGGCAAAGGCCGACAGCGTGCGACGGCGATCCACCTCGGCCTGGGCGCGCTCGGTCTTGAGCTCGTCGAGAATCCGCGCCAACTCGGCCACTTGATGCTCGTCCAATTCCAGCTTGTAGGCCAAGAAGCGCAGCGGTCGCCGTACGCCGAATCCGCCAAAGCCCTCCCCATCGCCACCGCCGGCCGGGCCGTCACCGCTTCCTGACCAGTCATGGCCGTGGTGGTGGCCCGGACCGCAACTCCAGGCCGAGTGACTGCCGCAAACCCCGTGCCGCGAACGCCACCATGAAACAATTCCAGTGTGCATGTTGCCTTCTCCTTTCGCCGAGGCCATCAGCTCCCGGCGGGACTTTTCTCCGTCCGTGGGCACCATGCCTCACGGACTTATAAAATCTAAGCGCCCAAACCCAATCGTCAACCACGCCCTGCAACGAACCAGGCGCCCAACGCGCCGGCAATTCGTCCTCAACGCCCGAGCCAATCGCGGCACCAACAGGGTACGAGGAGCGTGGTATGCGCGATCACATAGTCGTCATTCTTGCTATCCTATCCTTCACATCGCTCGCCGGTGCACCGGGCTGCCAGAGCCCGGCCCAGGTGGACACCGTCGCCGATGCCGCCCGAGACACCGCGACCGACGGCGTCGCCGTGGTGCTCCCCGACACCCGTTCTTCCGACGACGCCTCAAGTTGCGCACCCAGCACCACCTGCAGCAAGAAGGAATGGCAATACTGCGGAGACATCGGCAACGGATGCGATGGTGTCTTGCACTGCGGTGGGTGTCCCGCTGGACTTTCGTGCGCCAACAACGTCTGCCAAAGCGGCGACGCCATCGACGCGGGACCGCTCACGACATGCACCGTCCCGGGTGGAACCTATTGCGGCGACATTGGCAATGGGGCCGGTGGAAAGCTGGCCTGCGGGTCTTGTCCCGCAGGCTGGACCTGCACCGACAACCTCTGCACGGCGGACCCGTCGGTGTGTACGCCGATCGAATGCGGCACCGGACCCAGCAAATTCTGCGGCAAGATAGGCGACGAGTGCGGCCATCTGATTGACTGCGGCGGCTGCGGCGCCGACCAAGAGTGCAAAGGCAACCAATGCGTCCCGGCCAGCGGATGCCAGCCCACGAGCTGCAATCCACCCGGTGGGCAATACTGTGGAGGGGAAATCGGCGACGGGTGCGGCGCGTCGATTGTCTGCGGCGACTGCTCGACCGCGGGTTGGAGCTGCGTCGACCACCTTTGCAAAGGGGGCTCGTCGTGTGCTCCCGCGGTTTGCGGCTCGGGTGCCGGCAAGTATTGCGGAACCATCGGCGATGGTTGTGGCGCAGGTCTCGACTGCGGTCCCTGCATCGCTGGCGAGACGTGCGCCAACGGTCAGTGTGTGCCCAATGATTGCACCCCACTGACCTGCACCCCGGCGGGTGGACAGTACTGCGGAGGCACGATAGGCGACGGCTGCGGCGGCCAATTGACCTGCGATGCTCCTTGTCCGTCCGGTTGGGACTGCTCCAAACACTTGTGCGTCGGCGACCCCAACTGCGATCGCCTCACCTCATGCCAAACCAACACGCCGTACGCCTATTGCGGGGAGATCGGCGACCAATGCGGCGGGTCCCTTCAGTGTCCGGATGACTGTGCGGCAGGACAGGTCTGCGACAAACCAAGCAGACTTTGCATCGGCGATCCAGCCACCTGCAAACCGGGAGACTGCAGCAACGGAACTGCCTTCAACTATTGTGGGACGATCGGTGATGGATGTGGCGGCCGCGTGAACTGCCCGACCGATTGCGGGTCCGGCCAGGTTTGTGATTCCGTCGCCGGGCTCTGCAAAGGCGATCCGCAGACCTGCACACCCATTGGGTGCAAGGCCGCCAATGGCGGACTCTATTGCGGCGGCCCGATCGGCGACGGTTGCGGCGGAGCCATCACCTGCGCCGCAAGCTGCCCAACCGGGTTTGTCTGTGAACAGAATGCCTGTGTCTGTCAAAGCAGCCAATGTGGTGCTTGCAGTGGCCTTGGGTGCCAGATCGCGACCTGCGACGCCGGCAGCACTACGTTGAGCGGCAAGGTGTTCACCCCTGCTGGCGCCACCGGAGATCCAGTTTACAACGCCCTGATCTTCATCCCGAACGGCACCCTACCCACCCTACCCCCGGACGGTCCTTCCTGCGACCAGTGTACGCCCCTGACCTCCGACCAAGCAGTTGCCGGCGCTCTTAGCGGGCCCGACGGCAGCTTCGTGATGACCAACGTTCCCACCGGCGACAACATTCCGCTGGTGGTCCAGTTGGGCAAGTGGCGCCGGCAGATAACCATCAGCATCTCCAATTCCTGCGCAGACAATCCTCTTCCCGACGGGACGGTACGCTTGCCGCGCAATCAAAGCGAAGGCAACATTCCATTGACCGCGGTTACCACGGGTGCGTCCGATGCGCTCGAATGCGTGCTGCGCAAGATGGGCGTCGATGCGAGCGAGTTCACCGCCCCGACCGATAGCGGGCGCATCCGCATCTACAAGGAAACTGGAGCAAGCCTGGCGACCGGCACCACGCCGGACGCGGCCACGCTTTGGGGAGGAACCGGGCCCAACGGCGGAACAGGCACGGACGGCCAGCCCGGCCTGGCCAGCTACGATGTGGTCCTCTTGCCGTGCCCGGGCGATGTCCCGTCCGGAATGGCGAACCCGAGCACGCCCGGACAGCCTCCTTCGCGCGCGACGACCGATGCGCCCGGCTACCCGAACCTACTTAGTTACACGACCGCCGGGGGGCGCGCCTTCGTTACCCATTACAGTTGGAAGTGGATCGCGCCGTCGCGCAGCCCGTTCCCCGCAACCGCGAATTGGAGCCTTGCCGGAACCCCACAAGAGGTTCAGGAAACCCGCTACTATCCTGGTGCCGGAGGCGACCAAACCATTCCGCCCCCGGTCATTGCCGAGGTCAACACGACCTTCACCAAGGGAGCGGGCTTCGCCCAATGGCTGCTCGCCATTGGCGCCGCAACCCAGACCGCGGGCGTGACCACGATCCCAATCCATAACGTGGCCCACGTCGCGGACAGCGTGCTGCCCGGAACGGACGCTGCTCCCATTAGTCAATTGTGGCTCAGCTCGCCGCTTGCCTGGCGACAGTTCGCTGGCAACACCGCCGTGGATTGCAGCACCAACCCACAATCCAAGGCCAATTGCATCCAGCACCAGTTTGCCCACGAGTTTTCGTTCAATACCCCGGTCGGCTCGCCCGCGGACCAACAATGCGGACGCGTCGTATTCAGCGGCTTCCACGTCAACCAACCCGCCAATGGCACGACCCCCGAATACTGTACCGGTCCGATGACGGCGCAAGAGAAAGTGCTCGAGTTCATGATGCTGGACCTCGCGTCGTGCATCGGCGTCGGGACGCCACCACCGGCCATCCCGCCACCGGCCGCACCGCCGCCGCCGCCACCTCCGGCCCCGCCGAGCCCGTCCCCGCCACCACCCGTTACCATCCCACCGGTCATTCCGCCGACACTGGTGCCGCCGCCGCCACCACCGCCGCCCCCTGTCCTTCCGCCACCGCCGCCACCGCCGCCCCCACCTCCGATTCCGTAGCGAGAGCGCCCTGGACTTGTTGCCGTGGGGCCACGCAAGTCACGTGCGGGACGACGCGACCGTCGTGGCGAAGCGATCGCGAGCCCGCGCCCGCGCTTTCGCGGCTTCGACCGCTCGGTCCCGCGGTGCCGCATGGGCGACCAACGAATCGACGAGGCGGCGGGCGACGCGGAAGGTGTCGTCCACGCCCTTCTCGAATGCCGCCGCGTTCTCGCGCGACGGGCGGGCAAAGCCGCTCAGCTTGCGCACGAACTGCAGACACGCGGCACGGATCTCCTCATCCGTGGCCGGCGGGTCGAAGTTGAATAGGGTCTTGATGCTCCTACACATGATGAAAGGCTAGCACGAGGTCACACGCGCACCCTCTTCCAGGTGCCGCGCCTGAAGAGAAGGATGGATACAAGTGCCGAGGCGGAAAATGCGAGGGCGATGGCGACGTACACCCCGCGCGTGCCGAGGCCGGTCGCGCGGCACAGAAGATACGCGAGCGGCAGCTCGCCCAGCCAGAAGCAGCCCAGGTTAACCCAGGTCGGGGTGCGGGTGTCGCCCGCGCCATTGAAGGCCTGCAGCACCACCATGCCGTAGGCATAGAACCCGAACCCGGCCGCGACGATGCGCAGGCATGGCCCTCCCTGAGCGACGATGCCGGCGTCCTGGGTAAACAGCCTGATCACGGCCGGCGCAAACAGAACCAGCGCCGCCCCTACCGCGCCCAAGAAAATCAGGTTGTAGCGGGCCGCGCGCCAGACCGCCTGCTCGGCCCGCTCGGGCGAGCCCGCGCCCAGGTTCTGCCCGACGAGAGTGGCGGCAGCGTTACCCAGCCCCCACGATGGCAAGAGAGCGAACATAACCACGCGCATAGCGATGGTGTAGCCCGCCAAGGCAGCGCTGCCGAAAAGTGCCAGGATGCGCACGAGACCGATCCAACTTGTCATCCCGATGAGCATCTGCACCATGCCGCTGCGGGAGATCCGCACGATGGTTCGCAGCGAATCCGGGTCGACGCGAAGGTGCCGGCGCAGGATGCGGAGGCGTCCCGCGCCTTTGCGGAGCTTCCACAACTGATACAGCACGCCGATTCCGCGACCGATTGTGGTCGCGACGGCGGCGCCCGTGACGCCGAGGCGGGGCGCCGGACCCAAGCCAAAGACGAACACCGGCCCAAGTAGGATGTTGAGGCCGTTGGCCAGCCACAGCGTCCGCAAGGTGATGGCGGCGTCGCCGGCCCCGCGAAAGGCTGCGTTGATAACGAAAAGAAGAACGATACTGGCGCTGCCCCCGAGCATCACACGCGCAAACGTGGCGCCGGTCTTAACGACCGAAGAGGATGCGCCCAGAATTGCGAGCATGCGCGGCGCCAAGAGCGCGCCAACCGTCCCTACCACGACCGAAAAGGCGAGCCCGAGCGCGATAGCCTGAACCGCGGCTCGGCTGGCGCCTTCAGGATCCTTGCCGCCTATTCGCCGCGCAACGACCGCGCCCGCGCCCATCGCCAGTCCCATGGACGCCGCGTAAAGGACGGTGAGGAGGCTCTCGGTCAACCCCACGGTCGCCACTGCATCCGCGCCCAGTTTCGACACCCAGAAGATGTCGGCGATGGCGAAGATCGATTCCATCGACATTTCCAGGACCATGGGCACGGCCAGCAGAAGGATGGCGCGAGCGAGCGGCATGGCGGTCAGATCGCGGCGCGAACCGGCCAGCGCCTCGCGCACGACGGTCCAAAAGGAATCGCCGCCGTTCGGGCGGGCGACCTCACCTTGACCGGCTGACAGTACAAGCTCTTCGGGCGGCGGCGTCATCGCAGACCAAAATAGTCCTTCTTTGATGACCGACGCCCGTCCACGATGCAACCTTCGGCCGAACGCAAGGGCCACCACGCGCCCGTCGCCGCAGATGACAGGCCGGTTCCGTGGCTGGGGATGGGCTTGCGGGCGGTTGCCGGGATCCCTTCGCAAAGCCGAGATTAGGTAAACCGGGGCAAGATAAGGTAGGAAAGAGCTTGTCGGGACATCGTTCGGCCGACACCGCGGAAAGACCAACCCATGAAGAATCAAAGACCGCTCGGGCTCTCGCGAAGCATCCTGCTCGTTGCTACGCTGGCGATCACAGGCGCGTGCTCGAAGAAGCCCACCTCGGCCCAGCCCGCGTCAGCGCTATCCGCCGCAGTCGCAGGCAAGGTCGGCAATCTTGCGCCGGAGCGCGATTCCCTTCCCGCGGGCATCGACCTTGGCAAGCTTGACGAGCACCAGCGCAAAGTCTTCGACCAGGCGGTGAACCGCGAGCCCTCGGCGTGCGGCAAGGGTCACAGCCTGCTCTACTCTGTGAACAACGATCACGCGTGCCGGGCTTCATTCTACGCGGTCCGCTACGTCGCGCGTCTGGTTGATTCGGGACTCTCGGAGTCTGAAATTGTCGACAAGGTGGAGCAACGCTTCCGTGCCCCTCGGGTCCCCAACATCGACGTGTCGCAGGCCCCCAGCAAGGGCGCTGCGTCCGGGCGGGTGACCCTGGTGGAATTCGCCGACTACGAGTGCGCCCACTGCAAAGAGGCCCAGGGGGTGATGCACACCCTTCTGGCGGACTACCCGAACGACCTGACCCTATACTTCAAACACTTCCCGCTGGGCGGACATGTCGGCGCACTCAACGGGGCCATGGGCGCGGTGGCGGCACAGAAGCAGGGCAAGTTCTGGCAGTTCAGCGACAAGGTTTGGGAAAACTCGGAACACCTGATGCCAGCCGTGCTGGAGGACATCGCCAAGGAGATTGGCCTCGACTTTCCGCGCTGGTACGGCGATGTCGGATCGGAAGAAACCAGGACCCACGTGCAATCCGACAGAGCTGAGGGTCGGGCCCTGCAGATCCACCGTACGCCCGCCATCTTCATCAACGGCCGCGTCTTCAGCGACGAACCAACCCTTCCTAACTTGAAGGATTGGATCGACGAGGCGCTCGGCCGCTGAGCAGACCGGTCTTCGCCGGGACGGTCGCGACGGAGGTGCGCCCTCGCCGGGCTCGCACGGGTTGGAGGAATCCAAGCGCGAGGCCATCGTAGAAGATGATGTTGGCTGCGGGGACGCGAACCCGCTTGGCACCCGGCATAGCTTGTTTGGAGTCCTTTCGTGCTAGTCTTGATTTCGGCCGGCCAGATTGGAGGATGATCCATGAGCACGCTGAAGGCTTTACTGAGGCTGATCGTGTGGGCCTCCCTCACGACCCTTGCGTCGGTTGGCTGCGGAGGAACTGCGACCCGGCCCACCAGCGACAGCGCGACCGTAGTTGGCGCTGACGTCGGCGGCGGGACCGGCGAGGACCTGGCCGCAAGCGACGCCAAGACTCCGCGCCTGCCCAACGTGCTTATCCTGCTCACCGATGATCAGCGCTACGACACTGTCCACGCCCTGGGCAACGAATTGATTCAGACCCCCAATATGGATCGATTGGCGTATGCCGGTACCTCCTTTAGCCAGGCAAGCTGTCAGGGCGGAATCAACGGCGCACTCTGCATCACCAGCCGCGCATCGCTGATGACAGGGCGAACCATCAATCACCTGCTCGGGGCCGGTGACGTGATTCCGCCGGAGCACACGACATTGCCTGAGCTCTTGCGCCAAGCTGGATACGTCACTTTTGCCACGGGCAAATGGCACAGCGACCGTGCCTCGTGGGCACGCATCTTTGATCGCGGCGACAACATCTTCTTCGGTGGTATGCATGCCCCCGAAGATGGCGGGCACGAGCACCCGCTGCTCTACCACTTCGACCCCACCGGCACCTATCCACCCGAAGCCCAGTTTCACGGGGACAAGTTCTCGAGCGTGATGTACGCGGACGCCGCCGTCGAATTTCTCCAGAGCCTTCCCGGCGATGGGCCACCATTCTTCGCCTACGTTGCCTTCACCTCGCCGCACGACCCTCGTACTCCCCCGCCTCCATTTGACGGCATGTACGACCCAAGCCAGACGCCGCTGCCCGACAATTTTCTACCTGAGCACCCATTTGACAATGGCGAGCTCCACAACCGGGATGAAGACTTGCTGCCCATTCCGCGCGATCCCGATCAGGTCAGGCACGAGATCGCGGCCTACTACGGGATGATTTCCGAGGTGGACGCCGAGATGGGAAGGATCCTCGACACCCTGGATCAACGGCGCCTGTCAGACAACACCGTGATCATCTTCGCTGGCGACAACGGCTTGGCCTTGGGCCAGCATGGACTTCTTGGCAAACAGAACCTCTACGAGTGCAGCCTGCGCGTGCCCATGATCATCGTGGGGCCAGGCATCGCCGCGAATTCCACCAACGCCGATTACGTCTACCTGTCCGACCTCTTGCCGACGGTGGCATCACTGCTCGGGCTCGGTCCACCGACGACATCGGAAGGCAGCGTGATCTTGGGAGCCGGCGCAACCCTTCACCGCGAGAACGGCTATCATCAGTATCGCGATCTGCACCGGGCGATCCGGACCGAAGACCACTGGAAGCTTATCGGCTACCGCCTGACCGGTGGCCCGCAATTCGATCGCATCCAGCTCTTCAATCTCAATACCGATCCGGACGAGATGGACGACCTCGCGACAGTGGACGCATACCAAAGCAAGCTCGGCGAGCTGCAGTCGTTGCTCGCCAACGAGCGGGCCGCCTACGACGATCCGCTGCTACAGTAATGGCGGGCTACGGAGCCCTCCCGCCGCCCGCGCCGAATCGCGCGCGATCGGCCGCGGAAATCCGCGCATCCGTCGCGGCGCGCCCGAAGACGGCTTTGGCCTCGGCCGTCTTGCCAGTCTCCCCGAGGAGCTTGGCCAGCAGGGCGTAGCTCTCCCCGCTCACCGCCTGTTTTGCGAGGGCCCGGCGAAGCACGGCTATGGCCGCCCGCTTGTCTCTCCTTGCGGCAAGGTAGAACGCAAAGGTGTAGGCGTACTTTGGGGACGCGGGATTGATCTCGGCGGCGCGCCGGCTCCAGGTCACGGCTTCATCGGGACGATCGCGGGACACAACCACGGCCAAATTGTAGGCGGCCGCGGCCGAGTTGGGATCTTCTCGAAGGGCGGCCCGTAACGCAGCTTCGGCCTCAGCAAAGCGGCCAAGCTCGCCCAACAGCATTCCCAGGTTGAGATGCGCGGCCGAGTTGCCAGGCTCGATGCCAAGCGCCCGTCGCAAGGCAGCCTCGGCCTCACTGTTTCTACCAGCCGAATTGTAGAGCAGCGATACATTCACCAACGCGGCCACCATGTCCGGCCGCAGACGAATGGCCGTTTCGTACGCCGTGATGGCGCGGGCGGTGTCGCTCCGGCTCGCATACAACCTGCCCAGGTCGTACTGCATAGCAGGGTCGTCGGGACGCGAGGACAGCGATGCCTCCAACTCGCGCATCGCTGAATCGAACACGCCGCGAAGCTCTCGTGGCACTTCGCCCCTCGGCAGGCTTGCCAGGGCGTTGGCCGCACGCACGCGGGGCAAGCGCACAGGATCGCGAGTCAGATTCAGCAAAGGTCCCACCGCCTCAGGCGTCAGGTGTTGTCCGACCGTCTCAGCCGCCGCTGCCCGAACCCACGGCGATGGATCGGACAGCGCCCGAAGCACGGTCGGCCCTTTGTCATCCGAAGGACACGCGCCCAAGAGGCGCAGCAGAGCCACCCTAAAGACCTCGTCCGGTTCAGCCGCGTTCAACTGCGCAAGCATGGCCGGAAGCTTGGACCAGTCGCCCTTACGCGCCGCCGCGATGAGCGCGCCCTTCGCCAACACGGGCGCCTGGTAGTCCCGCGCGTGCCAGGTTCTGACCAACCGGTCACTCCAGGAGGCATCCTTGTCCCGGTGGCAGAGGTTGCAGGCGTTCGGCGAGCCGAAGGCGATCGTTGCCGCGGGCGCGGGCGGTCGCATCGAGTGGTCGCTGCGTCCCATGCGCGCGAACTCAGTCTTCGGCATGTGACAATCGAGGCACGTCGCGCTGCCCCCTGGATGATGGCTATGGGCGAGCACATCGTCGACCTTCCCCTTGTGGCAGGGCAGGCACGCCTGGTTGGCAGACGCCCGCTCGGTCCAGCGAAAGCGGCCACTTGAGCTGTGACAGTGGAGGCAATCGAGCTGGTCCGACCTCGCGCACGGGCTCTGCCGCCACGAGGTGAAGGTGTACGCCTCGCCTAAATCTCGGCCGTCCGGGTAGAAATCGCGGTTTTCGATGCCAACCAGATCGAACGAATCGAAGTAGCGATGGCCGGGGAGGAAGCCGTCTCTAATGGCCAATAGTCTCGCGTGGCAGGACGCGCACAGTTCGTTCTTCCGCTGGTGCGCGAGACGCTTGGCCACAATCAGCTTCGCATCGGCCAGGCTCTTACCGGGACCGGCTGCCTTCGCGGCGCGGATGTGCTCCTCGCCGGGACCGTGACAGGTCTCGCAATTGATGCCCGGTTCGGTCCAGGTGCTCTGGTACGCGTCGGTGACAGGATTGTAGTTGGTGTGCAATTGACTGACGTGACAGCCGTGGCAGGAGGTGTTGAAGGTGAGCTCCCGATCGGTCCAATGCACGGCTCGTTCGCTGACGTCGGCGAAGTGGCGCAGGCCGCTTGCGGCGACGTCGTACCATTCCTTGCGCCGCACATCGTAGGCCACGGGAAGCACCTGCAGGCGGCCTCTGTCCTGTGGCGTAAGAAAATAGCACACGTTCTTGCCGCCCATGACGTATGCGATGGGGAGATCGCCAATCGCCGCCCCGGTGACGTCGAGGATCGTCCCACGCTCGACGTCGGCCCGAAATCGGTGGCCGTCGACAACGATGTCCTGTTGCTGCGGGGTCAACTGCTCGCGCGCGAACGCGACCGTGAACGGCCGCATGGCCCGGCCGTGATGCGAGGTGGACCACAATTGGTAGAAGTGTTCGTGGCATTCGCGGCAGGAAGCCGAGCCGGAATAGCCGGCCGCCTGCAACGCAGACGCAGGCGCCCGGTTGCGCCGGGCATGGCGGAACAGAAGCGCCGATGCCGCCAGCACCAGCAAGGTCACCCACCCCGCCCGACGGAGGCCATTCGGCGACCATGGATGCCCTGCTGCCCGCATGCCTTGGGCGCGATGTTATCGCCTTGCGCGGGTCGGTTGCAATCCGCGCGCTGGCGCCGCCATCTGCTACGACAGGATCTCCGGTCCCCCGGTCTTCACCGTCGCCAGGTCCTCGATGGCGGCGCGGACGCCCTTGAGGCTCTGACCGAACTCGCCGACCTCGTCCTTGCCGGCGATGTCGATAGCCAAGCCAGCGAGCTCCCCTTGGGCAAGCTTGTCCGAGATTAGCTTCAGACATGCGAGGCGCGACGATATGTTCAGAACCACGATCAGACTGCCCACGGTCAGCAGCAACAGGCACGCTCCCGTGATCGCGAGCGCGAGCATCTGTTTGTGCGCCGCGAGCGCCTTCTGCTCCTTGGCCGAGCGCTCGACGTTGGCCGCAAGTCGCGCCACCACTTGGTCGAAGAGATCGGTCGGCTGCCGGTCCATGCCGCGCACGATCTTGTCGGCCGCCTTGAAATCGAAACCGCTACCGACGTAGGTGTCGTAGGCCTCCTGGTATCGCTTGCCCAAGGCATCGTGCCGGGCGATGAACTCGCCCAGCAACGCAGCCGCGGCCGGGTCCCGAACCTGCCCGGTGAGCGCCAGAGAGCTCTCGCGAACTCTTGCCTCGGCCTCCCGGAACTGCCTGGTGTATTTGGCAAGATCCTCCGGATTGTGGCCGCGCAGGAGGACGTCCTTCCACTCTTGCACCTGCTTCTTGAAGTCGACCTGCGTGACGCGAGCCAAGTCGGCCTGCCGGACAGCGGTGCCGAGCAACTCGTCGTAGCTCGAAACCAGGGCTCGGTTTTGGCCGATCAAGGCGTCGGCGAGCCCGACGAAGAGCACGACCACGCCAGCCAAGAACAAGGTCAGCTTGAGGGAAATCTTCATAACCTGGTATCCTGAAAGCCCGACGAAGAGTCTGTCACGAAATCGTCGCGAGGGGAAAAATCGATGCCGCCACGGACGGTTAAGTCAGGCGCCGCTGATGGGGAATCGTGCATCACGACGGCAGGATACACGACGGCAGGATACACGACGGCAGGATGGCATCCGAGCCGCCCTCGATCGTGGTACTGTCATGGCCCTAATTCGTCCAGATCTCCTCTGACGGAGGTACCCCATCGTGTTTACGGGCACGGCGCGCTTTAGGCTCATCCGTCACCTCGGCAGCGGGGCTATGGGAAGCGTGTACCTCGTCCTCGACGAGCAATTGGGGCGCGAGCTGGCTCTCAAGACGTTGAACCTCGCAAGCGGGGCCGATCTCTACCGCTTCAAACGCGAGTTCCGCGCGCTCGCCGACGTCGACCATCCCAACCTGGTGACGCTGCACGAGCTAATCTCCGACGGCACGACCTGGTTTTTTACCATGGAGTACGTGAACGGTGTGCCGTTCGACCGCTACGTGCTCGGTCAGGCCGCGGTGGTTCCAGCCGCGGCGGAGCCGGACGAGACGTTCGACGAGCCACCCGCCGACAACGCGCGAGTCGAGGCCGATCCCGTGCGGCTCCTGCCATCGATCCAGCAGCTCTGCGCAGGCGTCAACGCAATCCACGAGGTCGGCTGCGTCCACCGCGATCTCAAACCGACCAACGTGCTTGTGACCGAGTCGGGACAGGTGGTGATTTTGGACTTCGGGCTCTTGCAACAGCGACGAGTATCGCATCGATCGAGCGCGGGCTTGTCGGGAACCCCGGCGTACATGGCCCCGGAGCAAGTGTTGGAGCGGCTGTGTTTGCCGGCGGCCGATTGGTACGCGGTGGGTACCATGATCTACGAAGTTCTCACCGGGCGCTGTCCGTTCGAGGGCGCGCTGTTCGACGTTCTCTTGCGCAAGCAAACCGAGGACCCGCCCCCGCCGACCACGATCAATCCCGACGCGGACCCGCTGCTCGCAGAGCTGTGCATGCGCATGCTCCGGCGCGACGAAAACCAGCGTCCCACCGGTCGAGAGATCCTGGCTCGCCTCGGGGTTGCCGGCGAAAGGGCGGCGCAACCGCCGCTGCGGCGGCACACGCCGCTCGGCACGGTGGCCCTACGCGTGCCCGGCCGTGAACCGGAATTGATGGCGCTTTACAAAGCCTTCACACGGTCGCGCGAAGGAAGCCTTGCCGTGGCGACGGTGCATGGCGCGTCCGGCATCGGCAAGACCTGCCTGGTAGAGAACTTCCTCGACGACTTGGAGCATGGACAGGGTGAGCCGACGACGCCCATCGTGCTTCGCGGCCACTGCCACGAACGCGAGACCCTGCCCTTCAAGGCATTCGACAACGTCGTCGATGGCCTCAGTCAGCAGCTCGGCACCTTGAATGAGGACGAGCAAGCATACATTCTCCCCGACGGAATTCTCTACCTCAGCGAGGTGTTTCCGGTATTGCGCCGATTGAAGCTGACCGGGCACAAGCGCTACTTCTTGCCGCCGCTGCGCGATTTGAAGGAGCTGCGAAATCAGGCTTTTCTCGCCTTCTGCGAGCTGCTTCGCCGCCTCGCGCGACTGCGCCCGCTGGTCATCTTCATCGACGATCTTCAGTGGGCCGATCGCGACAGTTATTCTCTCTTGCGAGCGCTGACCCAGCAGCCCGGCGCGCCTTCGCTACTGCTCATCGCAGCCATTCGCCGAGCGCCGGAAAGTCAGCGGACCGACCCCCAGCTCCGCGACTTCGAGTCGCAGCCCGACGTGGAATCTGTCGCGCTGGGTCCGCTCGGCCCCGACGGGACACGCGCCCTCATAGGCAACCTGCTCGACGGGAGCGAAATGAAGCCCGCGGCCCGGCAACAAGTCGCGGACATCGCGATACGCGAATCGGGTGGCAATCCCTTCTTTGCCGTCGAGCTCGTGCACCATCTGCGCACCGCCACCCTCCACCATGACAATCCCTCGGGCCCCATTGACGGGCGGGTCTACAGTCTGGAAGCCATGATCCTCGAACGTGCTGCCGGCCTGCCCGACGAGAGCCAGGCCATCCTTCGCGTCGTAGCGGTGGCAGGCGATCCCGTGCCCCAGCGGGTATTGGCCGCGGCCGCCGGCCTTTGCTTCGGAGATTCGCAATGGGAACGCGGCATCTCGGCACTGCTCGACCAGTGCTTGGTTCGCCGGACCGGGCTCCAGAGCACCGATCGTATCGAACCCTACCATGATCGAATTCGCGAAACCGTCGCCGCCAGCTTGGGCGAGGACACCATGCATGGGGTCCACCTCGCGCTCGCCCGCGCCATCGAGGAAGGGGGCAGCGAACGCCCTGACCTGCTCGCGCGCTACTGGTTGTCGGCGGACGACCACACACGGGCCAAACGCTACGTCCAGGAGGCCGCGGTGGAGGCGCGCGCCAAGCTCGCATTTGCCCGGGCCGCCGAGCTGTTTCGGGACGCCGCCGAGCTCGAAACCGACGATGCCGCAAGGGCAGAGTTGTGGCGCCAGGCGGGTGAGTGCCACGCCGCCGTCGGCCACCCCGGGTTCGCCGCGGACTTCTTCCAGCGCGCGGCCGCGCTGGGCGCCCCGAGGCAGGCAGCGCACTTGCAACACCTGGCGGCAGAGCAGCTCCTGCGGGGCGGACAAATCAAGCAAGGACTGGAGGTGCTTGGCAACGTCTTGGAGCGCGCGGGGCTGGGCTACGCACGTCATCCTATTCGGGCGCTTTTGTCGGTGAGCCTTCGCGTGCTCTGGTTGCGGCTGCGCGGGCTCAAGTTCCGCGAGCGGCCGCCCGCCGAGATTGCCCCTCACACCGCGGAACGCCTCGACATTCTGTGGTCAGCCGACACCGGGCTTGGGGCCGTCGATACACTTCGCGCCGACGACTTCCTGCTGCGATTCTTGCTGTTGGCCCTCAAAACCGGGGATATTCGCAGGGTCGCGCAGGGCTTGGGTATGCTCTCGTCGCAGGTCGCGGCACTGGGAGGCCGCCACCTTGTGTGGGCATCGGCCTTGGTCGCCGAGTCCGAGGTGCTGGCCCGTCGCTCGGCAAATCCGCAGACCATCGGTCTGGCACGTATGTCCCGCGCCATGGTCCGCTACTTCACGGGCGAATTCAGCGCCGCTGCCGACGAATTCTTCGAGGTCGAAAAGTTCATCCTTTCCAATTGCCACGGCATGGGCTGGGAGTTGGCGACCTCGCGCTCCTTCGCATGCTTCGCCCTGCGACTGTCCGGCCGCGTGCGCGAGCTGTGTGAACGATTCGACCGCTACACTGCCGACGCCGACCTTGCCGGCGACCATTACTTGGCCACCAACCTGCGCACGTACCAATCCATCGTGTGGCTGATCCGGGACGACCCCGATCGGGCCACGCGGGGCATCAAGGGGGCGCTTGATGCCTGGCCTGAGAACATGTACCACGTCCAGCATTTCTTCCATTTGTACGGCCGCTGCGAGCAGGCCCTGTATGGCGAGCAACCCGAGACGGCTTGGCATGCGATCAAGGCCGACGAGCGCCGGTTGCGCGAGTCCGTTCTGCTCAGGGTCAGAGGCATTCGCCTGGAAAACGCGTGGATTCGCGGGCGGGTGGCGATGGCCATGGCGGAGAAGCGGGAGCCCGCGGCGCGCGAGCCATGGCTGAAGGTGGCCGCGCAATCCGCCCGCGTTCTGGGCAAGGCGGAGCATCAGACCGCCGTGGCCATGGGCGCCATCCTGGATGCCGGGCGACGCTGGCTTGCGCCGCGCGCGGATCGCGCACAAGCGATCGTCGCCATCGAACGGGCGTTGGCCACGGCGGAGGCTGCCGGCAGCTTGCTTATCGCGGAGTCGGTGCGGCGCTGGTTGGGCGAGATCGTGGGCGGGCGAAAGGGCGAGGAAGCCCGCGCCCGCTCAAATGGTTGGATGGCGGATCAGGGCATTCAAAACCCCGCCCGCCTCGCGCACCTTTGCGCCCCGGGCTTCCGATCGCCGGATGCCCGACCGAAGGCGCCGTAAGCTTGCTAGGGAGGGCGCAGAGGAGACAGAGGGCACGGAGGCTATCCTCGGTGGCCAGCACTGCTGGCGAGAATGTCGAGCGCTGTCTGCTCCTCGTCGGGGCTCGCAAATCGCTCGGGCAGATCGGGCGATGGGCGGCCGAGCAGCCGGTAGTTATCGACGCCGAGCGGGTTCCATGGCCGCGGCGTGATGCTTCGAGCGCCCTCCTTCTTTAGGAACGCGACAATCGCCGAGAGGTTGGCAGGGCTGGCCGTCAGGTCAGGAACCAGAGGAACCGTCGGCCGGACCTCGACGCCGGTCTTGAGCAGAAGGAGCAGATTCTCCAGCACCGTGTCCGATGAGGCGCCGGTCACGCGGCGGCAGGCCTCGGGATCGATGACCTTCAGGTCGTAGAAGACCAGGTCAACCCAGGGCAAAATGCGATCCCGAAACGTGGCCCAGGCGAACCGTCCGCAGGTTTGGATGGCGGTGTGGATGCCGGCCGATCTGAGCCGCGTGCCGAGCGCTTGCAAGTACTCCGGAAAAAGTGTGCATTCTCCTCCCGACAAGGTGACGCCGCCGCCCGACTGTCGATAGAACGGCTCGTCTTGCATGAGCAAGGCGAACAATTCCTCCACTTCAACAAGACGGCCAATCTTTCGCACGGCACCCGTCGGGCAGCTCTCAGCGCATGCGCCGCAGCGGCGGCACTGCGATTGCTGTGAGAGGTCCCGGCGCAGCGATTCGATGGCGCTGGTTGGGCAGGCGGCCAGACACTTGCGGCAATCGATGCATTGCCGGATATTGAAGGCGATTTCCGGCTCCGCGTCCTGGGTCTCCGGATTGTGGCAAAACAGACAACGCAGCGGACAGCCCTTGAAGAATACGACGCTGCGCAGGCCCGGCCCGTCCACCTCGCTGCCGCGTCGGACGTCGACGATGTAGGGCAACCTCAAGCGGGGCTCGGCAACCATCGGGTCATCTCGATGGCCAGGAAACCAAAACGGTAGACGTAGTTCAGATTGCCCGTGGTTTCGACCGAATTGGTCAGCAGGGCGTCCACGATGTCGTGGTTGCGTGACATGAGGAACGCGAAGAGCGCGTTGGGATCGCTGAACGCAACCTTGACGTCAAACGAGCCGACCTCGTCGCGCAGTACCTTCATCTGCTGTCCATCGAACACGGCTGTCGCTTGAACCACCTCGCGCTTTTCGTCCGCCGGCGACTTCGCGGCGAACACGATGGTTCCTTTGAAGCCTTGAATTCGCTTGCGCCAATGCGGAACCAATCGAAGTCCCCACTCCATGGCGAAAAGCATGGCCTGCAGCGTGGCGTTGGTCGCCTTGCCGTCGATCTCGTCGAACAATCGTCCGTGCCACCAGCGGAAGATGGCGGCAGACCAACCGCCGGGCAAAACGCGCGACAGGGCGGCGATCAGAATGTTGCGCAGGTAGGTGAGCATGACGGTCCCTCCTACTGATCGAGCTGGAACGGCGGGTAGGTTACGGCAGTTCCCGTCGACAGCCTGTATTCGGTGCGATCGATGATCTCGGCTTTCATGCGTGGGGCAAGGTCCTTGAAGTAGGCCGTGTAACCCGATACCCGCACCAGAAGATCGCGATACGCCGGGTCCTCCGGATTCTTCGCGACCTCGACGAACTTTGCGTGGTCGGTCACGTTGAACTGGATCTCCATGTCGCCGTCGCGGTTCTGGCCGTCGAAGTAGCCCTTCACGTAGCCGCAGAGCCTGCGAACCATCGTGGGCTCTTCGCCGTCGTTTGGAATGAACTTCAGATTGAGGGCGATGCCGTTGGACAAGCACCTGGCGGGAAGACTGGCCACCGAGGTCAGCGCCGGCACCAGATTAGGGGTCTCGCCCGATACCGGTGTGATACCGGAGGCCAGGCTCTTCCCCCGCTTCCGCCCGCTGGGCAGGGCGCCGACGAACTGACCGAGCCCCGCATGGTTGGTCATGGTCCAGTAGCCGGCGCGATAGCAGCCGCCTCGGTAATTCTTTCGCGTGCGCACCAGATCGTGGACCGTCTCGACCAGCCAGCGCGCGTTGGCGTCCGCGGCGGCATTGCCGGTGCCGTACTTGGGCGTCTGGCTGGGATTGCTGAGCCTCTTCTGCAGAGCCTCGTCGGAGAAATCGCTCTGGAGCTCGGCGCGGAGGGCAGCGAACGAGATCTGGTTCGGGCCTTTGAAGACCACCTGCTCGATCGCCGACAGCGAATCCGCCACATCCGCGAGGCCGATGATGGTGGCACCCGAGGCGTTGAGCTTGGCTCCGCCTTGGCTCACGTCACGGCCGCTTTCCATCGGTCCCTTGAACAACGCCGACAAAATCGGGGTCGGGTAGTGGGTCTGGTGAGTCTGGCCCAAAGCCTCGTTGAGGCGGATGGCTCGGTCGATAAGCCAGGTCATCTGGCGCTTCAAAGCGTCTCGGAAATCGCTGTAGCTCGTGAAGGTCGCCACGTCGCCGGTGGCCTCCCCCACCCGGTCGCGCGGGTCGAGCCCGGTGTGCGGGTGACATCCGTCGTACAAGGCCATCTCGAGGGCCGCGGTGAGATTCACCAGAATAGCGCCCGAATGACCGTAGAAGGCGCCGTTCGCGCCCGGCTCCACGCAACCGATCACGGCGTAGTCGCGCGCCTCTAGCTCGGAGTGGCCGGTCGCGAGCAGAGCCTTGATCACGGCCGCATCGTTGTGAAGCGCCGGGGTGGCGCGGGTCACGATGTTGGCTTGGCACAGCCGCTCCAAATAGCGCTGGTCGCTGACCCCGGGGAAATAGCGAGCGTTGAGGTTCGGGTCACGCATCATCATCATCTCGGTGGCACGAAGCATGACGTAGGTCAGCTGGTTGACCGCGTCGCGGCCCTCTGCATCGACTCCGCCGATGGTGATCGCCTGATTGGAACCGGAGCCGCCAAAGAGCTGTTCGCCAGCCGCAGCGACGGTGGGTACGTGATCGCCGATCTTGAGCCAGAGGTGAGCGACCAAATTGACCGCCGCTGCCGGGGTCAGCGTGCCGGCCTTCACGTCGGCCTGGTACAGTGGATAGAGAATTTGATCCAGGCGGCCGAGGCTCATGCCCACGTTGGCGTTTTCAAGGTGAACCGCGATCCAACACAGCCAGATCGCTGTCAGCCCGTCGCGAAAGCTGCGCGACGGCTGCTCGGGAATGCGGTCGTGAATCTCGGCGATGTCGAGCAGCTCTTGCTTGGCGGCCGGATCCGACTCTTTCTCCGCCAGTCTGCGCGCCTCCTCGGCCAGCCTGTGTGAATACGCAATGATTCCCTCAAGCGCATGGACAATCGCCCGGTAGAAATCCTGCTGCTCCGTCGGCGCCTCGGTCGATCGCGCCTGGGCGTCGTTGATGATCGCGCGCAGTCCCTCGCCAAGAGCGCGCGAAAAGTCGGGCACGGTGTGGGAGATGCAGTTGGGCTTGCTTGCCATGAAGAAGACAAGCTTTTCCAGCAAGCCAAGTTGCTCCACTGCCTCCGGATGGGTGCGACGGCAGACTTCCATAAGCGAATCGTCTAGCCAGTATGGGAAGACGTTGCGGTCGAGGTCATCGGCCTGTTGGTCGCTGATTTGGTAGGGGTTGCACTTGCGCCGCGGCAGCATCCGCAGCTCGGGCCACAAGGTCAAAGCCAAGAATTCCGGGTACAGCACCACGCCCTTGTAGCAACTGGTCGTCGAACCGGCGAAAGGCGAGCGATCCTTCACCGCGAAGCTCGTCGGTGGTTCGCGATCGTTTTGATTGGCGCGGCCGGCCTCCCACGCCTGCCGGTGGCGAACGATGGGGGCCCGACTTTCGAGCACGCGGCGATAGATGCGCGCCTTGTCGAGAATGCCTATCCTGGCGACCGCGCACCCGAGCAGATTGGCCTGCCGATGCAGGTCGGTCACCAGATGGGCACGCTCCACGTCGACCTCCGGCATGGCGCGCAGGTAGTCGCGGCGCTGCTGTTGCAGGGTCTCGTCCAAAGAGCAATTGGCCAGCGTTGCAATCAGTTCTTCGGTGTTCACGATGTCCACCTCCCAGGTATCCTCCAACGAGGGCACCATCCCGAAGCGCCTCGAAGTGGAACCAGGTTCGTTCCCCACCGGGGGGATGTCAAGCTCGGCGTGCGCTTCGCGGCGCAAGCCCGCTGCGTTGCCGACCAGTCCCTACGTGTCATCCAGGTCGAAGCCGATCCGCAGTCGGATCTGATGCCAGGCCTCGTCCATCAGCGGGAAGTAGCCGAACATTCCGTATCGGTACTAGGACGAGGGTGTCTTGGGACTGTAGGGCTCTGTGACGTTCGTGGCGGACATCAATTGGCCAAGAAACAGTCCCTTGGCGATTTCGACCATCTCGTCTTTGCAAAGACAGTCCGGTGGTCTGGTCTTCAGCTTCGGCCAGCGGTAGTTGAATTGGAAGATGCGCTTTCCCCGTTTCATGGTTCGCAGGGCCTGCGTGTTGGCCCCCAGAAGGTGGGCACACTTCCAGTTTCGTAGCCATCACTGAGGGTGATCGCAAACGCACCGTCTTGATCCGTGACTGTCTTTCCGAGCAAGTCGTGGTGGATGAGATTGGCGTCGAACGCCTCGACCACAACATTGGCGACGCCCAATCCGGTCTCGATCACCTTCACGCGCCCAGAAACTGCGAGCTTCATCTGACTCCCCCGGCGGCATGCGGTTCGGTAAATTTGCCGAGGAACCAAGCTAGCAAAGGCACGAGAAATATCAACCGACCACCGCGCTGACCGGCGACCGACCAGCTCAGCCAGGTCGGGGACCGCATCCTCGACGCGTCAGTGCGAGATGGCCTTCACGAGCGGCGGCGTGATGCGGCCCGCGCGGTAGACGCCGATGTCTGGTCCCAGGTGAAGCTCCCACACCACCTTGCCGTCTTGCTTGGTGACCTCGAAGACGCGGCTCTCGGTTCCCGAACCGCGATTGCCGGCGGTGATGAGGACGTTGCCGTTGGCGAGCCGATCCGCATCCCCCCAGAAGGGTTGGTACCAATTGTTGGCGTACCAGGAATCCACCGTGAAGGTGCCCGGGAACTCCCAAACCAGGGTCGCGGTCTTCGCGGTCTCGTCGATTTTGTATTCGACTGCCCGAGAGTGGTGGGTGGTGGTCGGCCCACCGGGGAACCCAAACGAATCATAGCCGCCGTTGTCGAAGAAGAGAATCGTCCCGTCATCGTGGATTTCGGGATCGTGTGTGTCACTGAATTGGGAGCTCGCAGGTGAAAAGGTCATGGTCCCCGTGCCCTTGCCGTTGTAGCTGGCGGGCAGGTGCCACAGAAGGGCCGGGTTGGTGTAGGTGGTCTTGAGCAGGCCCATCCAGCGGCAGTTGGCGTACACAACGTTCTTGGCGATGTCGACTGTGATCGCGTTGCCATGGCACCAGTCGCCGCTCGTTCCCGACGGCATGGGAACGAATTGACTATAGTCGAGCGACCAGACTTTCTTGTTGTCGGGCGTGATCTCTTCGTAGACCGGGTTCTGATTGTTGCCCGAGGAGATCCAGCGCAGGATGATGTAGTCGCCGTTCGAGAGCTTGCTGGCGTGGTGGCTTAGGTATCCGTCCGGGCTCCCACAATTCGGGTCCGCGCACTGCCACAAGGTGTTGCCGGCGAAGTCCACCTCACGTGGGGGCTCGCCGGTGGCCATGCTGGCATTCATCACCGGGCCGATAAGCACACCCTTGTCGGTCAGATCCACCGAGATGGCGCCGCCATAGTCGTTGGTGGTTCCGTCGATGTAGTACCAAACCGGCTGGCCTCCGCTGTCGTACATCACGGCCATCGCCGGATAATTGGAGCTGGGGATGGAGTTGCCGTCGCCCTTTTGCACGTTCATCAGCGTCCAACCCGCCTGCGCTTTTGTCGTGTCGTTGATGGCCACGTTTCCGACGGGGATCTGCGCCGGCAGACTGCCCGCGGTGAAATTGCCGGTGGCGTTCACCGAGGCTCCGCCCGCCGACGATATCGCCTTGATCTGGTAGGCCTTGCTGGCGTGCATGCCGATGATCAGCACCTTGTGGCTGGTCACCAGCGCAGGGTCCGAGATCTCCCATTCGTATTCGCCCTCGCCGAACTGCACCACCGAGTCGGCGGGCGTGTCGGTCGTCCAGCTCGCGAATGCGGACAAGACGTTGTTGGGATTGGCATCGATCTTGAGCCCCGTGATGGCGGTCGGAGCACTGCCCGGATCGGTAGCGGTCTGACCGCCGGAGCCACCCGCGGTACCTCCGGCGCCGCCGTTCCTCATTCCGCCGATACCACCGGCGCTGATGCTGCCAGCACCGCCCTTTCCGCCGGAGCCACTGCCGCTTGCACCGGCCCTACCCCCTGAAGCACTGCCACCTGCCCCGGACCCGCCAGCGCCGGCTGAGCCACCCGAGCCGTTGCCACCGGAACCACCCGTAGCTCCGGCGCCAGCACCACCGCCAGAGCCGTTGCCTCCCGCGCCGCCGCGGCCGGTTCCGTTGCCGCCACCCGGGCCGTTCCCGCCAGAGCCGCCGGCAAGGTTGCCACCCGAGCCGATGGCGGAGCTCCCGCCAGCGCCGCCGCCGCTCACTTTTCCGCCAGTAGCGTTGGCGCTACTGCCGCCAGAGCCGGACGAAGCCTGTTTCTTGGCGGGCTGACATCCGCCGGCCGACCAGGGGCCTGCAAGGGCAACGATAGCGACCGCAAGAACGGGCGAGCAGTTCGAACCGTGTGGCATATGTTTCCTTCCGATGACGAGTCTTAGGTGTTTCTGTCGACTCGGAAAGGACCATCAATAATGGGTTCTTTCTTGCGGCCTAGGTGAATTCGCTGCTTGCTTTCCGTCTTGAGCTCACTGGGGCGTTATCTGTGACCGCGGGCTCACTTGCCACGTCCGCCGTGGTAGTCGGTGGCACGCGACGGCTCCAATGAGAAACGGCCGTGCGCCATCTGGCCACGGCCGTTTGCAAGCCCCGTGTGATCTTCAGCTAAAAATAGAACGCGAACCGGAGCCGGACGCTGTACATTTCGTCGTCGAAAAGCTGCGACGGATCGGTGTCGGCCCAGGCCCAATGCGCCCGCGAGTAGCCGGCGACCAGCTTGATGTAGAGCTGCTCAAGAGCGACGTATTGGATGGCGGCGTAGCTCTGGAACATCCAAATCCTGTCGACCACGTCCGTGGTGCTGATGCGGTTGTTCTGATCTTCGGTGTGGGTGTACATGGCGCCTACGCCGAAGAGGAGCGGATGCTTGGCACTTCCGTTCGATACGTTGGCGAACCCGCCGAAGGTCGTGCGGGTCAGGCTATTCTTGACGTCGAGCACTCCGTTCTTGTCGATGACCTTGACGGTTCCCTGCGCGGCATTGAGCCCGAACTCGATATGAGGCAAGAAGACGAACTGAATGGCGCCACCGACGCCCCTCTTGGTTGTCTCGTTCTTTATGGACGGATTTATCCCTGTCTCGCGATAGTATTCCGTGCCTGCCTTGAGCTTGAGCCACCCCAGGTCGAGAATGCCCACGGGACGCGTCGCTAGGGCGGGGCCACCGAAGCTCCCGGCCATGCCGAGCAGCTCGAACCGAAGAATAGGCAGGGGATAATAGTGCAAGGCCAGATTCCCGGCGGCGCCTTGCGGACGGTATTGGTTGTCGTCGAGCCCGTAGAAGGAGATCTTGTAGTCGCTACCCTCTTGACCGTATGCCCCCGCTCGCTCGAAGGTGTTCTGATCGAGCCCCATGCCGAGGTGGAACACCTCCCAGCCCTCGAAACGTCCGACCTGGAAGTCCCACTTCTTCCACTGCCCGACACGCAGCCAGAGATCGTCCGTGTCCGCACCTCCTACCACCCCACGTTCGATGGTCTGATTTCCGGTTCCGACCAGCTCGACCTGTCCCTGGACGAACCAATCGTTGTCGAGGGAGTAGGTCGGTGTCACGCGAAGCAACATGCGACTTTGCTGCTCCCAGTACGTTTGCTTGCTTGCTTCGAGATTCGGGTGGTCGCCCCAGGGACCGAACTTCACGTAGGCGGTGTCGACCCATCCCCAACCTGATACCCCGACGACGAAGCGCGGGCCCTTACCGGTGGCCGGCATATAGGGCCATTGCAGCCCGTGAAAGGTCAGCCAAAGCGAGCCAAACGGGAGTCCCCGGGTCGTTGGCCCGGGATAAGCGGTCGACGGCAAGCGCTGGATGCCGACCTCGAGGACCGATTGCGGGTCAGGCGCGGGCGCTGCCTCCTTCGGCGGCTCGGGCGCGGTCTCGGCGACCTCGGCGGCGGGTGCGGGCGAAGGTGTCGCCGCCTTGGAAGGCTCGGCGGCGGTCGCCGCCGGCGCCTGGGTTATCGGAGTGGAAGCCGCTCCCGGGGCGGACTCCTCCTTGCCGGTCTCGCCCTTCTCGGCAGAAACGAGCGCATCGGATTTCTGGCCCGAATCTGCCGAGCCGGCGGAATGCTGCGCGAGCCTCCTGGCTTTGCGGGCCTGGGACGCGGCGGAGGTCGTGGTCGACCAGCCCAGAAGGACCAGGACGGTCGTCACTGTGGACAGGAGCTTGATAGAGGATGCTGTTCTCATGGGACTTGTCCGAGAGGCGGTCATTTCAGGGATGATCCTTTGAGTTTTGGACCGTGTAGCCATTGACTGGCACCGTTCCAACCTTGTTGAGGGTCGCGTAGCTGCCGCCAACCCAGATATCGACGTTGCCGCTCTCCACCACCCACTGGCCCGTGCGAGCGTTGGCATCCAACACCTGGAAATAGTCCAGATCTTTGAGGCGGATCGGAATCGTAACCTGCTTTTGCTCGCCGGCCGCAAGGCTGACCCGGGCGAAGCCTTTCAGCTCTTTGGGACCACGGGTGACCGCAGAATTGGGGAAGGACGCGAAGACCATGACAGTCTCGTCCCCATCCATCCCGCCGGTGTTCTTCACACTGACGGTGACCGGCAATACTGAGCCCTTGCTCAGAGTGGTGCAGCCGAGCTGCGTGTCCCGGTACTCGAAGCTCGTGTAGCTGAGCCCATCCCCAAACTGGAAGATCGGGGTCTTGCTGTTCTGGTCGAACTCGCGATAGCCGAAGAGGAATTCATCGGTCGTGTCAACGCCCGCTCCCGCCAGATCGCCATATTGGGTGGGATATCCCCAGGTGAACGGCAGCTTGCCGGAGAAGCTGACGTCGCCCCACAAGAGCATGCCCATCGCGTCCCCGCCGACCATGCCCGGATACCAGGCCATGACCACGGCCTGAACCTGATCCAACCAAGACGACACGTCAATCACGCTGCCGCCTTCGAGCACCACCACCGTGGGTTTATTTAGCTGGGCGACCTTTTGTATGAGGGCGTTCTGCACCCCCTGGTGGTTGCCCTTGCCATCCAGCACGAAGTTGGTTCGGTCGCCCGCCCCGGTGTATTCCTCGCCCTCGTCCTCCGGGGTAAGACCGGCAACCACCACGTAGAAGTCCGCGTCAGTACCCACCTCGTCGAGGGTCGAGCCATGCACCACGTTGATGTCCTGGCTCGGCCTATGCTGGTTGATGCCGGCCCATGGGCCTACTTCCTTAGTCGGATCGGAAAACACCCGGCTCGACCCTTTGTCGCCAGTGACCAGGTCCGTGGCAAAGTTGATCGTGCCACCTTTATTGCCCTTGCCATCAGCCGCGACGTAGTTGACCGTAGCGCCCACCACTGCAACCTTTCGCACTGTCGAGCTAATGGGCAGCACGCTGTTTTGATTCTTGAGCAAGACCATGCTCTCCAGGGCGGCCCTGCGCGCAAGATTGATGTGGACCACGTCGCAGCCTCCGATCGCGCTCTTCTTGTAGGTCGTGATCGGAGTGCCCAGCCCGCACTTGTTGCCAACGGTGACGCAATTGAAGCGATTCTTCTGGAGCACGACGCGTGTGGCCGAGTTGACGAGATCCTGCTGCTTCACCAGTCCGTTGCTGTTGACGATACTCTCGAGCTGGCCGTAGTTCAGTGCCCACGGCAGCTCGACGTCCAACCCGGCTTGCACTGCGTTGATGGCGTCGTTCTTGAGCACGGTCGGGCCGGTCGCGGCGTCGTTCGGCATAGCCCACCAGTCGCTGAGCACAAAGCCGTTGAACCCGAAGTCGGTGCGTAGGACGTCGGTGAGGGTATGCGGGTTTTCCGCGGACTTGACCCCATTGACCTTGTTGTAGGACGCCATGACCGAAGCCACGCCGCCGTCTTGAACCACCATTCGGAAATGACGGCCGTAGATTTCCCGGAGCGCCCGTTCCTCAACGATCGAGTTGTTCGCCGCGCGGTTGTTCTCGATGTTGTAGGCCATGAAGTGCTTGGCATTCGCGGTGATGTGCTGCTGGATGCCGATCGTCATCGCCGTGGCGAGGCGACCGATGTGGAAGGAATCCTCGCCGTAGGTTTCCTGGGCGCGGCCCCACAATGGATGGCGAAGAATGTTCATGCAGGGGGCAAGCAGCAAGCTCTCGCCTGCGGCCTGCATCTCGTCGCCGATCGCTTCACCGATGGCGTATTCCAGATCGAGATCGAAAGCAGCGCCGCGAGCCATGCTGACCGGGAAGGTCGTCGCATAGCCGACCCCCGATGGCTTGCCCGTGGTCGGGTCGATGGCATTCGGCAGGGACCCTTTCATATCCTCACCAAAGTTCACTCCGCGCGAGGCATCGCGGTACCGGTAGCCGCGAACCGAAGAGGTGTCGAGGCTGCGCTGGGTGTCGTTGAACTGGGGTGAGCTCACCGAGATGAACGGCGTTCCGCGCATCTCGGTGGCCAACTCGGGCAGGGTCATGGTGGAGACGATCTGCTTCACAGCGCTGATATCGCCTGCGCTCGGGGTGTAGGGCTCGAGGTAGCTGAAAAGACTGAGCGCGGCTTGGCTGTTGTCTGCGCTACATGCTGCCGGAGTGAAGGTTGTGCCCTCGGCGCTGATGCCGCCGTCGACACTTTGGTGGACGGGATAGCCATCGGCATCGGCTTGGCACGTGGCCGCTGGTCCGCCGTCCGTCTGTTGCAACGGCGCCGGCGGGGGCAGGGTGCACGCCGGCCCGGCCAGCAAGGCGGCGGCGGACAAGAGCAAAAGGTTGTGCAACTTCGTATTCGACATGAAGACTCTCCTGTGGAATCGCAATCCTGACGTCGGACGCACGATTAGAACCTCATCCCGCCGCCCAAGGTGACGCGAACGAAGGTCGTGCTGTCGTCGCGGCCGGAGAACTTCTGGAAGCCCATCTCATAGCCTGCCCCGACATTGACAAACGCCCGCTCCGAGACATCCATGACAACGCCGGCCCCGAACGCGAGCACGAGCCCCAGGCCTCGGTCGTCGGATAGGATGATCGAGTATCCGGGCAGCACCTCGGCATAGGCCCGGATGCCATCCACGAAAACGTAGGTATACGCCAGGCGAAGCAAGAGGTCGGCTTGCTTTGCGGTCAGGCCTTCTCCGCTCTTCGCCTTGACGTTCAAGGCGAATTGGGGCGCGAAGCCGAGGCTCACCCCTGCAAAGATGGTGTAGTCGATGGACAATCCCAGGCCGTACGCGAAGGCGGCGTCGGATTGTTCGGGCTCGCCGGTGGGGGCAATCGTGACCTTGCCTGCCGCCATCGGGACGAAGGCGATGCCCACTTGCAGATTGCGTGGCTTCGCGGCGGAAGGCTCGGCCGCAGATGCTTCGGCGGCTGGCGCAGACTTGATGTCCGCCGAAGCGGACGCCGGCGCCGCGGCCGATTCCCCGGCAGGCGGAGCAGCCGCAGGAGCGCCGGAGGCCGCAGGAGCGGCCTCCTCGGCGCGGGCCATTCCAGCCAGCGCGAACAGGATCAGACCAACCAATGTGCTTACTTTGCGCATCTCTCTTCTCTCGTGGTTTTTGCGTCGTTTTTGGGTTGGGGTAGGTTGCGGAAAGGCGGCCAGTGTATCCGATGGGACCGCCAACGGTGAAGAAAACGAAGGGGCGCAACTGGCAATTCGTGCGGTGCCGTGCAGCGCAGCCCGGCCTTCGAGAACGAGACGAATCGCCCCGCGCATTCGGGCGCAACAGAGCCAAAATGATAACTGGTCAGCTTGTTACGAAAGCTTTCAGCCTGTCTATTGACAGGCCCACGCAACCAGCGGGCCGAGGATGGCGGTCATTGCCGAGCAGAGCGAATACGCGATGCCTCGACCCGAGGGGACGGCAATGGGAGTTCAGGCGGATGTCGCTATTGCTGGCCCGTCATAGTTATGTTGCCTGCAACCTCTCGCCTTCGGTACCAATGGGGCCGCCTCGCCCCAACCTCTCGGACGGCCTCGTCGGTGACACGCTGCTGGTCCAGCACGCTCCGGGCGGTTCGTGCAATAATCCTCTCGTGCTGGCCTTGCTGCTCGTGCCCTGGCTTCTCGCCGTGAACCCACCGGTCGCGGAGAAGAGCGTCTGGGTTCTTCAGGGCACCGGCTGGCAGCGTGAAGAGACTGCGTTGCTGTTTGCTTTGCGGATTTACACCCGCGATTTGAAGGTCCCCATCACCATCAGCGTGCTTCCCTCCCAGGGCGAGACGCATGAGGACCAGCGGAACGGTGCCGAAAGCCGCTGTGCCCTGGACGCGTCTTTGGTGGTCTGGTTTGCCGGCGAAGAGGCCGCCCCGCATCTCTGCGTTCTACGCTGTGCCTCGGGCGAGGAATATCAATTGCCTTTGCTGCCGCCGCAAGACCGCGAGCTCGCGGCCCAAACCCTGGCGCTCAAGATACGCGGCCTTCTGACAGACGTCGCTCCCGCCGAGGTCCCCATCGGGGATTTTACGGCTGCCTCAGGGCGGAATTCGCAGGCCGCGTCCGACCAGTCAGGAAGCAGCAGTGTATCGCCCGACTTGGGCCAGGGGCTGGGAGCGGCGGCATCGGTTGCCAATGCATCTCCCGGTGGAACCCCAACTGGTGCCGGAGATCACGCCTCGCGCCTGGATGGGGCGACCAAACAAAGACCGACGGTGGAGGGAGGGCTCGATTGGGTCTACGGGGTGACCAATTCCTTTGCCAAGGTCCGCCAGGGATTGCTGCTGCGGCTGGCGGTTGTTTCGAGACGCCTGCCGTTGGCTGCAGAGATGGACGGCGCTGTTGTCACGTCCATCACCAAAGGGACAGCCGGCTACCAAATGAGTGTCACGGAAAGCCCCATCACCGGCATCGCGCTGTCGGCGAGATTGACGCGCCGCTGGTGGACAGTTTCTGTCGGGCCGAGGGTCAGCCTGCACTATATTTCCGCGGAAGGCTATAGCCCGGACGGCCGCGCGGGCTCGCTCGCGACCTTTGCCGTGGGACTCGGGGCGCTGGAGCGCATCCTCTTCAATGCCTCCGACACGGTGAGCCTGGCCCTGTCGGTCAGCAACGAGGTTCTGGTCCCTCACAGGCGATTCACCCTGGATGGGCGGTCGGAATTCGATGTGGGGAACTTCCACTGGGCGGCATCGGCTGGCGTCGTGGTGCACCCATAGACGTGGAGCATCAATACGCGGCGAAAACGAAGTTCAACGCTTTGTCGCCCGGTGGTACTAACATTATTGTCATGGCCGCGAGTCATCCCCAGCCACGGGCGTCAAGTCCCGCCGAAAGGCCTCCGTGGGTGGCGGGCTGCTGCTCGCGCGAGCCCGCAGCGATTGCGACGATGTTCAGGGATCACTGCAACACGGTCGAACGGATGATCGGCCGGCTGGTCGGCCCCACGCCCGATCTGGAAGACCTGGTCCAGACCACCTTCGTGGAAGCCATGCGGACCATCGACCGCTATCGCGGCGAGGCCAGCTTCAAGACCTGGATCACGAGTATCGCGGTGCACGTTGCCCAGCACCACTTGCGCGCCGGACGGCTGCGGCGACACGCCCCGCTGGAAGTGGTTCCCGAGGATCGGCTTGCGTCACCGGCGCCGGACATCGAGGCGGAAATCGACGAGCGCCGGCTGTCCAAGCGGCTGTATTCCCTACTCGATCGAATACCGTCGCGCCAGCGAGTTGCTCTGGTGCTGTTCACCATCGACGGCCGTCCGGTAGAAGAGGTCGCCGCACTCACCGGTGCAAGTCAGGTCACCACGCGGTCGCGCGTGTTCCTCGGGCGACGCGCGCTGCGCGCCCTCATCAAAGCAGACCCGGATCTATCTCAGATGGCCGAGGCGATGCTTGGCGATCGAAGGGAAAATCGGGCATGAGATCCTGCGGCCGCATGCGGGGAATTATCATCGCGGTGGTGCGCCAAGAGGCCAGCGAGGCGGATCGTCTTTGCCTGGAAAAGCACCTTACCTCGTGCCGGTCGTGTCGGGCCGAGAGGGCCCAGTGGCTGCTCATGGAGCATTTGGAGCCGCCCGTGCCGCAGCGTCTTTCGGAAGATGCGGGCACGCGGATCCTGCGCCACCTTACCAATCTGCCCGAGCCCGAGACGGTGGACGTGCGCGTTGCCCGACACTGGGTGCCCATTCTCGGGGGCGGGGCCTTGGCGGTTGCGGCGACAGCCGTTCTGTTGGCGGTGCTGCCCGCCCGCGCCCCTCGCGCTGATCACCCCGCGGCCGGCGGCCACGCCAATCTCGCGCAGCAATCTTTCGCGGCAACCCGACGCCCCACCTCGGTTCGCGCGGAAGTCGCGGGCAGGATCGACGCGGGGCGAGCGCACATCGCCTACGCGGCCGGCGCCGAGTTCCGCGTTCTGCCGGGGGATCGCGAGATCGAGCTTCTGGACGGGGAGATGGATATCGAGGTGACGCCGGGCGGACCGGGACGATTCCGCGTCCTCACGCCTCGCTTTACCGTTCAGGTGATCGGCACGCGTTTCATCGTCAGCCTGAGCCACGTCGAGACCATCCACGGCGTGGTTCGGGTGTCCGAGCCAGATGCGGCCGGAGGAAGAGAGCTGGCGCTGGTGAGCGCAGGCCAGATCTGGCATTGCCCGAATCCTCCCGCCCGGAGCGCCCCCGGGTCGCTGGCTGTGCTCGCGCCTGGCCAGATTCCAGCCGCGCAAGCACCCTCCGCGCTTCCGCCATCTGCCGGCGTGCTCGCCGAGTCGGTGAAGGGCGAGGCGTCGTCGGCTGGCGGCACCGGTCAGGCCGGCCCCAGGCTACAGCCAAAATGGCCCGACGAATCGCGGCCCGACTCCGATGCCGAGCTCCCCACCGACGCGCACATCGTGGGCAGGGTCTTTGTCAGCAAGAGAGCGGAGATGGCGAGACTCCCCTCGCGTTCAGTCGATAGGCTCCTCTCCGATGCTCGGGCAGCCTTGGCCGCCGGGAATACGCGACGCGCCCGTGAATGCGTGGCTTCTGTCCTGCACACTAGAACCAAGGCGAGGCAGCGGGCCATCGCCGAGCTCCTTTCGGCCGATGCCATGCTGGTGGAAAGCCGTTACGATGCGGCCTTGACTGCCTATCGCAGGACCATGGATCACTTTGCCGAGCTCCCGGAGGGAGAAACCGCTTCGTTCGCTGTTGCGCAGCTTTTGTCCGAGCGGGGGCTGCAGGACCAGGCGCAACAGGCTTTGCGGAGCTACCTCGCGCGCTACCCCACTGGTCGGTTTGCCGAAGAAGTCGAAAAGAAGCTCGCCACCATTGCGGCCAACGCTTCGGGCAGCGCCTCGGATTGATGACACGCGCGATTCTCGTTCTGTGTCTCCTGACGGCCTGTACGGAATCGACGGAGCTTCTGGACCAACGCCGGGACGCGCACCCCGCAGGACCTGACGGACTCGAAGTCAGTGGCGAGGTCAGTAGAAATGACGGCTCTGTCAACCCAGACTCGGACATGGGCCACGCTGACACCTCCAGTGGCGACGCAGTCGAGGCGCCGCGGAGGAATTACTGTCCAACGCGAATTGACGTGTACGGCGGAATCAACATGCAATTGGCGGGCTGTGGCGGCGACAGGCCGACCAGCGCCTCCCTGGCGGATGGGTACTTCGCGCCGGGGACGCCCGGATACGACAGCACGGTCGCCGGCCGGCTGCTGGTGCGGCTGACCGACGACCCGGATCTGGTACCGCGGTTCGGATCGACCTGGACGGTGCGTTCGTGTGCGGGTCCCGGCGCGACCCTGGCGCAGATGGTGCCGCCCCTATCAGATGACGATTGTGGATCCGAATCGCCGGATACGGCGGCTTCGTGGCGGGAAGGTTGCATGAACGATCCGGCGCCCGTACTGTTGCTCGCAGCCGGAATGCTCGACGATGGCTGTCACGGCGGACGACCCGATTCCAGCCATCCGGACGATCCGGCTACCTACAGCCTTCACTACGGCCGCCGCCTGGATGCCTTCCTGGCAAGCCGCGATGCCAGGCTGGCGCTCGTCGGCCCAGCCACCGAGTGGACCCTTGCGCCGCCGCTTGCGAACGACGGCAGTTGGACCTGCGACTGGCAGCGGCCGCAATGGGACGAGATGGGCCTGCAGGGCTGGGCGGCCAGCAGCACAGATGCCCCGAACACCGTGATGGTCCCAGACCTGCACACCGAATTCTTCGACCACAGCAGGTGCTGCCAGGGTCAGGACAGCTCCTGTTCCACCAATTGGTTCGGCCATAGCACCCCGGAGATCGCCAACTGCGACGGGGCGCAGGCCATCGTGGACTTCTGGTACACACAACTCAAGACGGCGCTCTTGGCGCGCGACTTCCAGTGTCCCTGAAGCCATTCCGCGCGACATCCGAATAACACGGCACCGCGCCCTCAACATCCGAGCGGGTACCGGCACCAAAGGACAGTAGAAGGGAGGTCGAACTATGGGAACCCGAGCCATGACCCAGGAAAGCCCATCCGCAGAGGAATGCCCGGGCAAAAATTGCGCGGTCGACTCGGCAGTCCCCGACGCCGTACCGTCGGCAACCCAAACCACAGCCGATCAGGCGCCGCTCGGCCAAGACGACGACATTACCGTGGTCGTGTCGCGGGAAGGCCCTTGGTCTCTCCACAAGCCAACCCTCGGGCGGGTGATGGCGGCCCTAGCGATCGCAGCGGTCGGGTTCTTCGCGACCGGGCTGGCAAGGCGTGCAATGGCCCGACACCCGGCGCGCAACCAGGCCGCGAGCGCGGCCGATGCGACGTTTGTCACCGCCGAGAACAAGGCGGTCGTTGCAGCCCCGGCGCCGAGCTTGCCTGTATCCGCCGCTCCCGCCCAGGCGCCAGTGCCCCAAGCGCCCGCGGACGGCAATGCCAGCTCTGCCAGGTGCCGGGATGCACTGGCGAGCAGAGACCTGCCCGCGATCACGCAGAGCTGTGAGCGCGCTCTCGATCTCGACACAACCCTGGCGACGCCGATTCTCGAAATGGCCAGGCACGAGCTTGATCGCGGCAACATCAAAGCAGCAGCAACCTGGGCTCGTCGCGTGCTCGCGGCCGATGACCGTCTCGCGGATGCTTACCTCATCGTCGGGGTGGCCGAACAAGAGGCCAGCCACGCCTCCGCGGCAAAGACCGCCTACTGGCGCTACCTTGAGCTCGCCCCCAAGGGGCGGTATGCGCGCGACGTCCGTTCCAGCCTCGCCGCGTACTAGGGGGTGTCCCCAATTGCCGGACCGAGCTGGGGGCTGCGAGGAACCTCGGGCGCGACGAGCGACGAGGGCGCATGGCCAAAGCCATGTAACCGAGGAGCGAGGAAGCGCACGAGGTCCGCAGCAACCCCAGCGACGGGAGGGAATTGGGGACACCCCCTAGTGCCTCGATCTAGGACTTGGCGGCGGCCGGGGCCTTCTCGTCCTTCTTGCCTTTGGCGGTCTTGCCCTTGCCTTTGCTCTTGGCCTTGCCCTTGGCCTCTGACGAGCCTTCATCCCCCTGCCCTTGCTGCGCGCTGTCGGTGGCGTCGTCGGTATCCTCGTCCGCGGCGGCGGCGGCTTGTTCCTCGGCCTTGCGCTTCTCCGCAGCCTCTTCCTGCCGCTTCTTCTCTGCCGCCTGAGCCTTCTCCGTCTCGGCTTTGATCTCCTTGTCGAGCTCCTTTTGCCGCTTCTCCTCGCAGCCCTTGGGCTCGCACTCGCCCGGGCATCCGCACTTGCCCCGCTTGGTACAAATGCATTCCCCGGACAGGGTCTGATGGCAGCCACATGCGTTGGTCTTCGCTTCGTCGGCCCGTGCAATCGGAGACGTTCCGAGAAGACACGCCACGAATCCAAGAATCGTGATTGAACGTGACAGCTGGATTGGATTGCGCATCGAGTTAGGCTCCTTTTCAAAACATCGTTCTAGAGTGGTGGGGAAGATACGCCTGACAGACGGGCACTTGCTAGCCCTCTTCCGTTTGTGCCGCCAGCGGCTGGCACGTTGAACGAGAAATTAGCTGGCGGTTAGGTACAGCGTCCCTTCCGGAACCGTCTACCTGGGAGCCCTCTACGGCAGCGGTTAGAGAATGGTCGACGGCGGCGGGCCCTGGCACCCGAACAGCACCTGAACCGTGGTAGCCTGCCCGGACATAACCTTCGAGCAGGTGTCGCCGTTGAGGACGACGGTGTTGTTGCCGCTAAGGCTCCAGCCGTTGGTGCTGTCTTGCTGGACCAGATTCTTGTCCAGATAGACCGCGATGTTATTGGGATCGGGCGGCGTCGAGTCGAGCGTGAAGCTACAGGTCGCCACGAGCTGACTGATGGTCGAGAACGCATCCACCAGCTCTTGCGGCGACGACACCTTGTAGTAGTCGTTGGTGCCGCCGGCTTGCGCCACTGTGGTCAAGTCGCCCGGATTGGGACCGATGCCAATCACGTACACCGGGAATCCGGCGTCCTTGGCCGCCTGGGCCGCAGCCGACGCCCCTGGTACGTCGGGTCTGTTGATGCTGGGGGGATTTCCAGCACAGTTGGGCTCGCCGTCGGTGGCTAGGAGAATGAACCTCGGATTGCTGTCCGTGAGCGCCTGCAGTTGCGCGGTGGCGGCTTTGAGCGCTGCCGCGGTGGGCGTGCTAAGGCGCAGCTTGGCGGACTGGATCGCATTCATGATGGTGGCCTTGTCCGATCCGACGCTGGCGTCAAGGGTGGTCGACACCGTGCAGTCGGCCGAGGCAGTCGGGGTGGGGAAGAACTTGAGCCCCCAATTGACGTTCTGGGCGTTGGTCAATGTGTCCGTCACAGCAGGCACAAGCGACTGCCACCGGTTCGTGCAGTTGGAAGTGTTCGAGCACAGGCTACCGCCTCCGCCCATTGTCCCCACACCGGATGCGGTGGCGTCCGCCTGCGTGCAGAAGCAGTCCTGGGCTATGCTGTAGTCCATCGAAGACGAAACATCAAGCACCAGCAGCACGTCGGGAGGCTCTCGCTTGCTCCCTATAGTTTGGTTACCGCAGTTGGCATCGTCCGTCGGCGTCGTGCTCGATGAACCACCTGTGCCGCCCAGTCCAGCAGCGCTTGCGTCAAGGTTGATCACCGCCGTGCTCACGGCGAATCCGCCGCTTCCGTTGCCCGAGCTGTTTCCGTTGCCCGAGCTGTTTCCATTGCCCGAGCTGTTTCCGTTGCCCGAGCTGTTTCCGTTGCCCGAGCTGCTTCCGCCGCCCACTTGGGCCGGAGAGCTGCAGCCCAGCGAAATGACCGCGATCGCGGAAACGACGGTCGCAGCCGCGACCAGGCCCGAAAAGATTAGCTTCTTCATGACGACTCCTACTTGGTTGGATCGTTCGACAACCTTTGGAACCCCGCAGACCTGATGTCAGCAACCGACTGGCGCATATCAGTGTCCAGCACACGCAAATCTCCGGACACGCCAAGCAATGATGAACGCTGCAAAGCTTGGCACTCAGAACGCACACAAATCAAGGCTCGAATGCCGTCAACGTGAGAAATAGCGAGCTGCCTGGGCCGATCTTCCACCCGCCGCTCCAGGAAGCACATTCCCTCAGCCCGCGGGCACAAAACTATGTGATCTGACAAAGGTGCGCGCGATCGCTCGCCGCACTACCGACAATTGGGGTTGGGCCGCCGACAGTCGCAAAGACTACGGATGCTCAAGGACGCGTTCGACCGCTCGGGCAAGCGCCTCGACTGTGTACGGCTTGGGCAGCCAAATCAGACCTCTGTCGACCGCGAGCTCGGCGCGTTCGCTGGGAGCATGCCCGCTGGCCACGATGGCCTTCTGCTTGGGGAACAGTCGCTGGATAAGCTCGAAGATCTGCAGGCCATCGAGCGTCTCGCCCAGCACCATGTCCAGGACCACGAGGTCGTAAGGACTCTTACCGGTCGGGGCCGCCCGCCGGAACATCTGGTAGGCGCGCAATCCACTGTCCAGTGAATCGACCTGGTAGCCCAGCTCGGACAGGACCCGCCTGCAGGTCCGCCGCTGGATGGTTTCGTCGTCGACGATGAGTATCCTCGCCGGACCACGCAGGGCAATAGCCTCGGCTGGGAGCATTTCCTGCGTCACATGCGCGAGAGGGAAGTACAGCGAGAACGTCGTGCCCGCTCCCGCTGCGCTCGAGACATCGATGAAGCCCTCGTGCTCTTTGACGACCCCCGCCACGATGGCCAGGCCAAGCCCCGACCCGGAGCTTTCGCCAGTTTGCTTTTTGCTGAAGAATGGCTCGAAGATGCGCCCAAGGTCCAAGGATTCAATCCCGCATCCGTCGTCCGCGATTGTCACCACGGCGTAATGGCCGGCGGGGATTGTCTCGTAGCGGCTTACGGGCTCGGTGACGTGCTCGCGCCGAGTGCGCACGGTAATGTTGCCAGTTGACGCGATCGCTTCGATCGCGTTGCGCAAGAGGTTGCTGAGAGCGCGCGCCAACTGCGACTCTGATCCGCGCACGGCCAACGGTTCGGCACTGTAGTTGATTGCGACGCTGACCTGGCGGCTCTTGTCTTGGACCAGACGAAGCGTGCACTCGGCCACGCACGACTTCACCACGCGATTGAAGTCGAGGTTTTCCTTCATGGTCCGGCCCTGACGTCCGAGCGTGAGCAGGTCCTTGATGGTCTGGGCTGCGCGCAGAGCCGCGGTCTTGATCATCTCGACGTCAGCGCTCATCTTCGAGAGGGCGGTGGGGTCTGCCTGAAGCCTGCCCAGATCTCGGAGAATGAGATCGGGCAGCGCAACCAGCGGCCCGAGCGCATTGTTGAGATCGTGAGCCACGCCGCCGGCGAGAACGCTCAGGGCTTCCATACGTTTGGTGGCCGCCAGCCGCTCCTGCACGCTGCGCTCGTGCAGCATGCTCTTCTGCACGAGCTCCTGGTGCAGGTGAATGTTCTTGAGCACGGCGGTGATCTCGTTGCGGAAGACTGCGTAGCTTCGCGGCCCGTCCGCGTAGTCGAAGGCCGCAATGCCCAAGAGTTGGGTATCGACCGCCATCGGGAAAACCAGGAAGGTGCGACGCGGTTCCAGCGCGAGCGCGGCGGACGGCACCAGTTGGCTGGCTGGAAAGCTGGTTTCGGGCACCGCAGTGAGCTGGCCGCCTACCATGCAGACCACGGGCGCGAGCTCGGTGGCCGTGGTGTCGAATGCACACGACAAAAACACCGTGCGAACGCCCGCGGTGGGGAATCCCCTGACCAACGCCTGCTTGAGCGACGAAAGATCAAACGCCACCGACGCCTGCCCGCTGACCTGGCGCAAGACTGCGTAGGTATCCTCGAGAATCAGCCCCTTGCGCACCTGCATGGTCGTGCTGGCTGTGGCGACCATGCTAAGACCTTCGTAGAAGGCGCGTTCGAGAGCCACCTCGGCCAAGTCGCCAAGCTCGTCGCGCAGCCAGCCGATGGCGTCCTGGAGCATCCCGTGGTGCAGCGTATCGTCGCCGATGTCCTCCAGCAGGTCGCCCACCCCTTTGGGAAACGCGCTGCGCTGCCCTGAGAGCTCGCTGTGTAACGCCTCGATCAGGCGATGGCTCACCAGCGCCGCATGCTCGGAATGCCCGCCCAGGGCCTTGGCGAGCTGGGGTTCCAAGTCGCGGACACGCTCGAGGCGCTCGGACGGCGCCGCGGGCTTGATCGAGACATGCGTGCTGCGTGGATGTTCTTCGAAGGCGCATCCACAGGACCGGCGGCAGACGAACTCGGACGAGAGGACCGAGCATTCGGGAACTTCTTGACCGGCAATTTGGGCGAGGACGGTATCGACCGCCAGATCGGCCATGCGGGCCAGGGGCTGCGCCACGGTGGTCAGTGGTGGATTGCCCGCTCCGGCCAAAGGCAAGTCGTCGAAGCCGGTGACGGGAATATCGCGCGGCACGCGACGCCCCCACTTGCGCAGGGCCTCGATAGCCCCCAAGGCCATGTTGTCGTTGGCGGCCACCACCGCGTCGAACGCGAGGCCCTTGGCAAGGAGGCTGTCCATTGCTCCGCGCCCCTGATCGGGCATGAAGTGCCCGCACGCCATCAGCGACGGATCGAAGGGAATACCATTTCGGGCAAGAACGTTCTGAAATGCTTCGAGTCGCGCTTGCGCCTCGGGGTTCTTTGGCGTTCCGGCCAGGAAGGCAGGGCGGCGGACCCCATGCTCGCGAATCAGGTGCTCCACCGCCACCTCCATGCCGGCGCGATTGTCGAGCACCAGACTCGGAACGCCGGGCAAGGCGAGGCCGATACTGCACATACAGGCTGGACGGTAGCTTTCGACCAAACGCGCAAGTGGCCCCGGACCACAGAACGCCGCCAGCATGCTTGAGACCACGATGATGCCGTCGAAGCTGCCTGCCTGCAGAGTCCGGAAAATCGTGTTGTCTGCGGCGCCGGTCGGGCTGGGATCGTCAAGCGGGCCGCCGTACAGCAAGAACAGGTTGTGGCCTTCCCGCTGACACTTGGCATCGAGCGCCTCGCGCAGGCTGGCCTCGTAACAGCCGTCGAAGAAGTTGGCGTTGTCGACCAGGACCGCGATGCTCAAACGCTTCGACCCGGACCTCGCCACCGGCCGTGGAGCTTCGCTCTCCCTCTTGCGCAGGGCAGGTATATCGCTAGATGCGGTCATCGGTTCTCCGCTGCGCGCTGCGGGCAAGCGGCCCACGCCCCACCAGCATCCCATATCTTGCTTTGCATCCTACGGGATTCACCTTCTCTTACGATACCACAAACAAAATGCGCGATCATCAGCAGGTTTCTGCTGGCGGAGCAAATCCAGTACGCGATCCGAGATGTTTCTGCTACAGAACGCTCGCGCAGAACGCCTTCGACTGTAACCCGTTGCCGCCACCCCAGATCTCGAATCCAGCGAAAACAATGCTTAGGTACATGCTGCTGGTGAGTCCGTACCGATTGCTCACCGAATCTTGGATGAAGTTGTTGAGGTCGAAGTCAAGCTTGTCGAGCACCGAGGTGCTGACGTACGAGATGCACAGCGGGTCGGTGTTGTCGATCCACACATCCCAGGTTCCGGCCATGCCAGCCACCGCGTGCCGCGAGTAGGCCAGCCTTCCGCGCGGCTGGCGGTCCGACGGATCGAATAGCCACACCATGAGGTAGGCGCCGCCAACCCCCGGGTCGTATTGAGTCGATGGCAACGGCGCCGAGGTTGCCGTGAACCACACGTCATAGGCCGCATTGTAATTCGACGTTCCCATACTGCTGGCATTGGTGGAGAAGACGGTGTTGACCTTGGTCAAGGCGGCTACCTGCTTCGGCAAGTTGCTGCCCTTGGTGGTCCGGCCCGCGTACGATCCGATGAACATGGATGGATAGCCCATCGGATTGTTGTCCGGAGAAACGGCGGCGGTCGGATTGCCAATGGCAAACGACAGCCCATCTACGGCCATGGTCTGTTGCTTGTAGAGATTCCACCAATTCGATTGCGCCGCATACTGTTTGTCCGACCCGGCCACCACAACGTATGACGACCCGGCCTGCTGATTGAGATTGAGACTGACCGATGAAACGTCCGTGCAATTGGGGGAGGCCGGTGGAACGGTGACAGCGGACCCACCGGCGCCGGGAGCTGTCGTCTTCCCGCCCGTCCCGGGAACCGTCGTCACGCCGCCCGTCCCGGGAACGCTCACCGCACCGCCGTAACCGCTGGCCACAGAGACACATGCGTTCGACATGCACACAAGGCCATCGTCGCAAGTGCCGTTGCCGTAGCAGTCACAGCGTTCGGCGCCTTGGCACCTTGGTGCTTCGCTCGGGCTGCACGCCCATCCTAGCAGTAGCATTCCCGCCAGAGTCGACAGCGCAATTGCCGAGATCCGTCTTGCCGCAGCTTCCATCGTCACGCCTTCGTCAATCTGGCGGGTGAGATCAGTTCTTCACGACGCTGACATTCTGGAAGCAGACCATCTCGGAATAGTCGAGCGTGCCGTTGAACACCAGACCGGCCTGCGCCACCGATACCGTGGGCGTCACCGTGTGCGAGACGGTCTTGAAGGTGGAGGTGGACGAGGACGACGAATCCTGGAAGGTGACGACCTCGGTATACGGGGTCACGGCGCCGCCGATCTTCGCCTCGATCGAACCCCAACCCGACACCTGGTACGAGAAGGTGTAGGTCGCGCCGGCCTCGACCGGGAAAGCATCACTCGGCGACGACGGATACCCGAGACTGAAGGAAAGATAGAGCAGGTCGGATTCGTTCATCACGCAATACTCACCGCCCGAATACGAATAACCGCCCACGTCGCCGGCCTGCAAGGTCAGGTCCCAGTAAAGCTTGCCCTGGCTGAAATCGCCGTTCTTGACCAGATTCGTGCCGGTGGATCCACCGGCACCGGCGTCGACGGCCGCGATGCCGCCAGTTCCCGGCGGAGGCACCACCGTCCCGCCGGTTCCCGGTGGAAGCACCACGGTTCCACCGCTCCCTGGCGGAGGCACCACGGTCCCGCCGGTCCCAGTCGCGGGCACCAGTGTCCCGCCGGTCGCAGGTGGCACCGTGCTCCCGGCGTCAGGCGTCGCCGCAATGGCGCCGCCCGCCCCAGGACCCACGACGCCGCCGGTAGTAACCGGTGTCACCAGAGTGGCTCCACCGTTCGCGCCGACGGTTCCGCCACTACCGGCGGGGATCGTCGATACACACATGTTCGAGTGACACTCCAGTCCCTCGTTGCAGGTCTGATTCGGGTAACAATCACAGCGCTCGGCGCCTTGGCAGGTCGGCTTTGACGAACTGCAGGCCGACTGAATGGCACCTACTGAAATCAAACAGAGGGCTGCCGAGATCCCAATCGAAATCAATCTGTTCATAGCGGGACGATACTAACAGACTGCGCCACTGTTCGCAACGATCGCTATCCGATGCCACAGCGATCACGCGCACGCATGATCTCGACAGTCAATGCCATCGCCGTGTCTATCCGACATCGTCTGACAGTGGACGCCATCACCAGACAGAAGGCAGAAGACGGCAGCGGACCGCCTTGGCATACTCGGCGTAGCCAGACAACTCGCGCGTCAGCGTGCGGTCTTCAAGCGCGGTTCGCAGCACGACGAGGATCGTGGCGAGGACAGACAGCGCGAACGCATAACTGGAATTGAGGAGGATCGGTACCCCCAATGTAAACAGGATTGATCCGGCATAACCGGGATGACGCAAATACGCATAGGGCCCCGTGCTCACGACGTGGTGGCCACGATTGGTCTGTACCCGTACGTGGCTGGAAAAGAAACGATTGCATCGCATGCTCCAGTAGGTGAGCCCAGCGCCGAGGCCCATGGCCACGAAGGCCAACCCGCCAGCCCACCAGGGAAACGGCGCCGGCCACCCAAGCCGCCGGCCCAGTCCGGCGACGATCACCGCCGCGAACGGAACCCCGACTACCAGCGGAACCAGCACGCGATCCCAGGGCTTGGCCTGCTTGGCCGCGTTCTTTCGCTCCTCGACCAAGTCGGGGGACTCCTTGAACACGCCAAAGGTCACCGATGCCACGGCGGCCGAGATGACTGCCAGGTAACACCACCCTGCCGGCCATGCCAGGCTTCCGGCTGCGCCAAAGATCGAGGTGGCGGTGACCGCCAGAAACAGAATGAAGCGCCCCGCTTGCATCCGGCGCCAACGTTAGAACTGAATCCCGGTGTCAATGAACCAATTCTCGCTCTGGCTCGAATCGGAGGGCGTGAAAGACTTGATGACGTCTTGGGCCACCACCGAACGACCACCCCCGTCGGTGATACGCAAGGTGATGGGCAACGCAAAGGGGCCCTTGCCCTGGGGCGTGGCCCAGGTACCGAAGCGTTCCTGCGGTCGCGACAGACTGTAATTCTTGTCGCGCTCAAGCGCCAGCCAGTCTCCAGACGGCAATTGAGCTTCAAGCTGCGCCACCGAGCCAAGCCCGCCCACGTTCACAACGGTCATGGCGAAGTAGTAGACGCTGCCCTGCGATCGCAACCAAATGTGGATGTTGCCGACCACCGGGCACGGCACGCGTTTGTACTTGGTTGGAATCACGCCGTCGCTGATGTTGCCGTTCGGATCGCCGGTCTGCAGGCGCGCCATGGCGATGTCGGAAAGGTCGAGGTGCATGCTCTCGTTGGTCTGCGGATCATGGTTGGGCGGAGGCGGAGGAATGGGCGGCAGCGGACAGCCGTATTGGAACGTCCCCTCCACCTCGCCACAGTGGTCGCGGCCGGAGCCGCAGCACCACTTGGAATTGGCCGAGCAGGGACACGAGTCAGCGACCTGTAAGACAATCGGCGGCGTGTAGCCGCCGGCCCCCGACTGCAACTCGGTGCCGTCATCCTGGGTGCGTTCCAGCTCGAAGCACTCGCCGCATGAGAGATAGTTGTCGAGGTCGCCGGGCAGGCTGGACCAGAATTGCGTGTAGTAGTTCCCTTGCGGAGCCGCGAAGTTCCCGCGCAAAGTGGTTCCGGTCGGATCCTTACACAAATCGGGATACCACTGACAGAATGAGTCGCATTGCTTCTGTAGGTTGGCGTTCGCCAACGTCATGGCGTTGGAACAAATCCCGTACAGACCGAACGCGCAAGCGCCCGTCGGCGCGGTTCCGAAGTGGGTCGAACGCGAATAGTGCCAATCTTCATTGTCGCTCACACTGTGTACCTCGGGCCACTGTCCCGAGGTGCAGGCCTTGGCATTGACCACTTGGCATTGAGCCGAGCCGGGTCCCCCACACTTGTCGCAGCTTTCCGATGTGTTGTCATTGGAACAGTACTGCGCGCAACATACGCCTTCGGTCGCGGCCCAGGCCCCGCACGCGTCGCCGCCTACTGCGGGACGCGCCGCCTGCGCGCGTAGATCTTGGCTTCCTTGTGCGTCCGATGCGTCGCCCTGGCCGATCGGTGCATCGGCCGCGGCATCGGGACTGCCAGAGGTTCCGGATGAACCGCCCGCGCCTCCCGCGGTCACGCCGCCGCCTTGCCTGCCGCCGGTCGAGGGTGAGCCGCCGCCTTGCGATCCGCCGCGGCTCTGTGTCCCGCCGTTCGTCTGCGAGCCGCCGCTCGATTGAACCTGGGCCCCGCCCTCCCCCTGCGCGCCGCCCGCGCTGTTCTGGCCGCCCGCGCCCTGCGTTCCAGCCGCGCTTGTCGCGCCACCGGAGCCCCGCGAGCCGCCCGCGCCACCGGACTCCCCGGCGCCGCCCGACGCGCTCGACCGTGCTCCACCCGATGCAAGTGCCCCGCCCGACGCCCGTGCGCCGCCGCTTCCTTGCGAACCGCCCTTCCCTTGGCTGCCACCGTTGTCGGAGATCTGCGCCGCGTCCTGCTTGCAGCCCGGCGCCACCATCGCGGCGAAAGCCAACCACACCACGCCGGCGCGGCGAAGCAGTGTGCGAGAGCCGAGGCGCGATGGCGAGGCGGGGCTTTGCCCCGCGAAGCCGAAGCGTGGGAAGGCATGGAAACCCTTCCCGGGGTTCCATATCATCGATTTCATCTTTGTGACCTCTGTGACGACTGATCGAAGTCTACTACGCCGAGGCGGCAAGGTGCCGCTATCCTGTAAAACTGAGTCGAAATTCCGGTAGCGGCCGCCCCACTGAATGCGTCGTCGAGCCAGCCGTCCACCCGCAATCTCCGGATATCAATGGCAAATCTTGCCCAGCATGATGACTGAGCCCAATTTGCCTCATTCCCACACTGCCTCGATCGATGAAGAAGTTGCTGTACGGTATCGCCTTTCTCTTCGCTTGCGGAAGCACCACGACACCCCCTGCCAGCCACGACGCATCGCCGTCGGGCACCAGCCTTCCTGGAACCGGCCCAGGCCCGACCAGCGGCACGGGGGGCAGCAGCGTCGACACTGGCGGCAGCGGAGCCGTTCCCGTCGCAACCGGTGGGACGACCGAGGTTAGCGCTGGTGGCACCACGACGGGGGCCGGCACAGGCGGCGCCGTCAGCCCCGGCAGCGGTGGCAAGCCCAGAAGCGGCGGCGCGGGCGGAAGCGGCGGTTCTGCGAGCTCTGGCGGAACGACCGGCGGCGACGCCAGCAAGGGTGGCGCGAGCGGAACCGGCGGCGCGCCCGCGACCGGTGGAACCGCAGGAAGCGGCGGCGCAACCGTCGCCGCCGGGGGAAAGACCGGAAGCGGCGGGTCCGCAGTCGGCGGACAGACCACGGCCGGCGGCATCGGTGCGGGCGGAACCAGTCCGGGAAGCGGCGGCAAAACCAGCGCCGGGGCCGGCGGCGAGTCAACCGGTGGCGCGACCAGCAAGGGCGGCGCGAGCGGAACCGGCGGCGCCAGTGCCGGCGGCGGCTCGGTAGGCTGGTCGGCGGGTCCGCCGGAGAGCAAGCCCATCGGCTATGGCCAAGGCACGACCGGCGGCGGCTCGGCTTCCGCGGTAGACGTGGATTCGATGGCGGCGCTGCAGGCGGCCATCGATGCCTACTCTGGCAGCGGCGGGCTCAACCTTCGCTACACCGGCAAGTTCGACTTCTCGACCATCTCAGATCCCTGCACCCAGCACTCGCTGCCCGCGCAGATCGTCGAGATCAAAAAGAAGAACGACATCAGCATCATCGGCGCCGACGGCTCGGCGGCCAACTTCGGCATCCACATCGCGTCCTCGTCCAGCAACATCATCGTGCGCAACATGACCTTCGGGCTCTTGCCGGGCGGTGACGCGGCCGACGCCATCAGCGTCGAAGGCATGAGCGGTGGCTTCCCCACCAACATCTGGATCGACCACAACGAGCTGTTCAGCGCCCTGGTCCAGTGCTCAGGCGCCGGCGATGCGTCTTTCGATGGCCTGATGGACCTCAAGAAGGGGGCCGACAACGTCACTGTTTCATACAATTATCTTCACGATCACGAGAAGGTCAGCCTCAACGGCTACAGCGACAGCGACACGGCGGTCCGCCACATCACCTTCCACCACAACATCTTCGAAAACGTCGGTTCGCGTACCCCGCTCCAGCGGGGCGGCTACAGCCACCTATTCAATAACTACATTCACAAGGTGGCGACGTCAGGGGCAAACATCCGAATGAGTGGCTATTCGCTGATTGAGGCCAACTACTTCGACACAGTGAAGAACCCGGTCACTTCCCGTGACAGCGACGCCATCGGCTATTGGGAATTGCGCAACAACAACATCGCCAGCCCGTCCGATTTCGCGACTTACAACATCATCTGGTCGGCGAGCAGCTCGACCCCGACGGTGGACGCCACCGACTGGAAGACCAGCGCCGCCTTCCCGGAATCCCTGGGCTACAGCTACACCGCCGATTCACCTGCGTGTGCGAAGGCCGGCCTTTCCAGCGTGGCCGGGGCCGGAACGGGCCTGGCGACTCTGAAGTGCAACTGAACCAGCCGCACAGCCGGCCGGCGACGCCCCAACCTATCGTGGCCTTGTCGCAGCTTCGCGGTAAGGATGCCCCGATTGATACAGCAGCAAACGCTGTTGAATGCGCCCAGCGAGATCGTCTTGGCCGGTACTGCTCGTCGCCTCAATCGCCCGCTGGGCTACCGAGACAGCCTGGCTGAAGCGGCCGGCTTCGGCGTAGGCGGCGGCCAACAGATCCAGCGATTGAGGCTCCCGGCAGCCGGTTTTCTCACACAGTTGCTCGGCCAAGCGGGCCGCTTCACCGGTGTCGCTCGGTTCCGCACCCGCATAGGTGGCAAGGATCCAGGCCAGCTTGGCGAGCGCCGGCGGCCAGTCGGATCTGTACCGCAGCGCCTGGCGATACTCGGCCACGGCCTCCACGGTCCTGCCCTGAGCGGCCAATGCGTCGGCCCAGTTGAGATGTGCCTCGGGAAAGTCGGGCTTGATTCGTAGCGCGGATTGCCACTCGGTATCTGCCTCGTCGAATTTGCCCTGGCCGGCCAAGGCAACCCCCAGGTTGTTGCGGGCCCCGACATAGTCGGGATTGAGCTGCACGGCCGCCCGATACTCGGCGGTTGCTTCTTCCAGCCGACCCTGCCCGGCGAACGTAAGACCCAAGTTGTTGTGGGCGCGAGGATTGTTCGGTTTGATCCGAAGGGCCGCTTGAAGCTCTGCGATGGCTTCCTCGGCCCTCCCTAAGCGCGCGTAGGTCAGGCCCAAGTTGTTGTGGGCCTCGGCCAGGTCCGGGTTCAGCTTCACCGCTGCTAGAAACTCGAGGCTCGCATCAACCAGGCGTCCCTCGCCAAACCAGGCCCGACCCAAGTTGTAGTGGGCGTCGGCGCAACTGGGCCTGATCCGCAGGGCGGCCTTGTACTCGTCGATGGCCTCCCCAAGCCTGCGCTGGGCGGCCAGGATCATCCCCAGATTGTTGTGCGGCATCCAGCCGTCCGGATTCTTGGCGATGGTGTCGCGCCACAGGGTTTCTTGGTCGTGATAGACGCGTGCCTGCCTCCATGTGGCGGCTCCCAAGAGCAGCAGCACGGCTGTCCCTGCAAGCCCACCGAGGATGCGGCCGCGCCGGCCCGCCGATTGCGCGATGCTGGCCCCGGTGCCCGCCGCTAGAGCGATCAGGCCAAGGCTGGCCAAGTACTGGTAGTGGTCCGCGACGAACGAGTAACGGAACGTATAGAGGGGCACGAAGCCCAAGAGCGGCGAGAGCAACGCCACGAAGAATACCACCGCCGCAGCCGGAGCCCGGCCCCAGACCTTGCGCTGCCACCACAGGAGCGCTGCGATCAATAGACAACCGATCAGCCAAACGTACTGTCGCGGATCGCGAACGTCGATGTCCCAGCGCGGGTAGCTGAAGCTCAAATCTGCCGGCCAGACGACCTTAAGTGCGTAGAACCAGAGCGCGCGCGTGGCGAGCAGCAGCTTCTGCAAGCCGTTCAGCGTCGTGCCCACATCGCTGTCCCGATAGTTGCCAAGGTGCGACTCCCACCAAATCGACAGCACGCCCATGGCGATGCCCAACGCGAAAAACGGCGCGACCGGAAGCAGCCTGCGCCGGTCGATGGGAGCCTTTTGCAGCCACAGCACGACAAGCATGGCCGCGGGCAGCGTGCAGGCGGTGGTCTTGCTCAAGAGGGCCAGGGCGCACAGCAAGAGCGCCAAGCCATAAGACCGCCGCGCCCGCGACGCCCCTGCGCTCGTGAATTTCATCCACGCCAACAGCGCCAACAGATAGAAGAGCGTGGACTGGGTATTCTTCAGCTCGGTCACCCAGGCCACGGTCTCGACATTGACCGGGTGGAGCGCCCAAGCCGCTGCGGCAAGCCAGGCGCCGGGCACGGCCAGCCGCCTCAGCAAAGTCCAAACCAGCAATGCATTGATGGTGTGCAACGCCACGTTGACGGCGTGGTAGCCGAGCGGATGCAAGCCCCACAGCGTGCGCTCGATCCACAGCGTGGTGAACGCCAGCGGAAAATACTGCGATTGATGGTGAGCCGAGAACCAGATGCGCTGCAGGGCATCGGGCCCGACCAGCAGCAGGTTCTCGGTCACGTAGGCATCGTCGTCCCAGATGAAGCCCGCGCGAAAGGCCGGGAGGTAGGCCAGCATGGCCAGCAGCACCAGTAGAGAGCCGCGAACGCCTGCCGATTTCCACAGCTCTTTTGCACGCGCGGTTGTGTTGTGCATGGTTCTTCATCGCCGGCGTGGGCCGCAAGGCCGTAGCGCCCGTGTTACAGCGCCGTCGTTCGGCTGCAATTAGACGTCCCGTGCCCCGAAACAGCAAGCGGCGAGTGGTCGAGAACACCGGTGGTATCGCTGCTTGCTACGGCATGGCCTATCAGTTCTCAACATCGCCGGACGGCCACCGGTCGATGCGCCGCCTGCGGCGACTTTGGCGCCTGCCAGGGCAATTCGCTACACCATATGGGACGACCAGTCCGGGCAAACCGTCCTGTGCCACAAGGACGTGTTGGAAGACCGATACCGTTGCGGCCGGTGAAACCTGTGCGGGGGTTCGTCATCAAATGCGGCGCAGTTAACCGTTAGGCCCAAGCTTTGTTTCCAGGAGATTGAGATGACAAGAATTCCGTGTGCTGCCCTCCGCCTGTGTTCGCCGGCAATTGCGATGTCGCTGTTACTTGCTGCGTGTGGCTCTAGCTCGAGCTCAAAATCGGACGGAAGCGCGGACGGCCCGCGCGCGGACGCGGCAACTGCGGCTGACCTTCCCGTCGCCAGTGGTCACGATGGCCCCGCGGGGGCTGAGACGCCGGTGCATCCGGACGGAGCCGCGGACGGCCCGATTTCGACATCTGACGGCCCCGGGACGGCTACCGACGCCAATTCGACCAGCGACGTTGGCCCGGTGACGTCGAACGACGCACCTCCGGCCACCGGCATCGACGGTCACCCGGGGATTGACGCCATCTCGGCGGCTTTGACGGCCCGTCGACCACAGGCCCCGACGGAAAGTCGGACGGACCGGCTTCAACCTCGGGCCTTGATGCCGGGGTAACTGACGCGGGAACCGGTATTGACGGTGCTGGCGGCGCGGGAGGATCGCACTTGGACGGGAGCGCCTCGGGAGGTTCGAATGACGCGTCCACGTCCGGTGATGCAGCGGCGCCGTCAGGCAAGATCGGGATCATCGCGCTCACCCAGACGGTGGAGACCCTTCCGGCGCCGGCCGGGACGATCGTCGCCGCGGGCGCGGTCGCGCAATTCGGATTCCGCACGGGAAGCAGCTCGTGTACCTCGGTTACTAGCGGGGACTGCCAACTCTTCACCTGCACGCCAGGATCCAGCACGCCGGGGACAGATCTCGTCCAGGCGGGAAGCATCACAGTGACCGGTCTCGCCACCAGCGTATCGCTTTCCTACATGGCAGCCCAATCCGGCTACATGAGCTCTGCGTACGGTAGCTATCTATGGACCGCGTCCACGCCCGCGACGGTCGTGGTGACAGGGTCTGTGGACGTGCCGGCTTTCACCATGAGCGTTGTTGCGCCGAATCCCATCGTGGTTACCTCGCCGCTGGCACAAGGCGGATCGACCTACGCCATCTCCCGCGCGACGCCTCTAGCCGTCACGTGGACCGGCGGCGTCGAGGGCTCGGTCACGGTAAGCCTTGCGAGCAACACTGGCCCCAACGGCCAGGTCAGCATCTCTTGCTCCGTGGACGCGGGCATGGGGAAGGTCACGGTTCCCGAGAGCTTCATGGCCGAGCTCGGTACCTCGGGATCGTTTTCTGCCGGCGTGACCAACGTGGCAACCAAGAACGTCGACGATTGGCTGATGGACTTCCAGGCATCAACCACCGGTGCCCAGGGCACGGCAACCTTCAGCAACTGAGCGGAGCAATTTCCGGATTCTCACACGGACGGATGCTGCCCTAAACGCTGCTCCCGTTCCGCACCCGCGCCGTCAGGTTCGACGCCGGCACGAGCTTATCGCCCCACCCGGGCGGCAACTGCATCGGCACGCCCTCTGACATCGCCGATACCCCGCGCCGCCCGCGAACGGCGTTGTTCAGGAACACCTCCAGCCGGCGATTCTGTCCGCCGCTGCCGTCGTAGAACAAGCTGACGATCGGCATGTCCACGTCGGCGGACAATCGCCCGTAAATCGCAGTCGCCACGGTCTCCGGCATGCACCCGAATGGCGCGCAATTGACCACCATGGCAGCGCCCTGCTGAGCGAACTTGATGGCGCGCCCGACGCTGAGCTTGCCTTCGCCTCCCAGGTAGAACGGAATGTACGGCGTAGCGATATCCAGACACTCCTGGAAGCGCGGCTCGTGCCGGTCGTCCAGGAAGGGGCTGGCGGCGTCCATCAGCTTCTTTTCCCAGTGCTTCATCCAGGTGTAGGTGATGAAGGTGTCGGCCTTGTCCCACGACAAGAGGGTTCCCGGGAATTCCTCTTTGTAGTTTTCCAGCGACGACGTGTAGATGACCCAATCGGTGATGGGCAGCATCCACGCCTCGCCGCCGAAGGTCTCGATGGCGCCAATGACGTCTTCGTTGGCGAACAGATTGTTGCGCACGTAAATCTCGCCCACGATCCCGACCAGCGGCTTGCGCGGGCCGGCGGTTTCGATGGCGGCGATCTTCTGGATCACGCCCTTGAGCGCGGCGGGAATGTCGGCGTCGGTCTCGATGGCCTTGGCGATGGTCTCGACGCCCTCGCCGACCACGCGATCGGTTTCGCCGATCCGCACTTCATAAGGTCGCACCTTGCACTGGGCTTTGAGCAGAATGTCCGCGCAGGCAATCGCCTTGAACAGGGTCCTGCGCATAGGACTATCGAGGCCCTGGTAAGCGTTGTTCGATGCCGGCGCCAGGATGGCCACCTCCTCGCCCAGGCCCTCGCGTTCGAGGATCTGGCGGTGAAGGATCGTGTACTGGCCGAAGCGGCATGGCCCCTTGGAGCTGGGCATGAAGAAGGCGTGCTTGCCCCCGCGCGGCTGCTCGCGCAGGGTCTTCAAGAAAGTTCCCAGGGTCAGCGCGCAAGGCAGGCACTCGGAGCCGCGGGTGAGCGAGCGGCCGAGCTCGAAAGTCTCCTTGTTCTCGTCAGGCAGCACGCGCGCCTGGTAGCCGCGCGAACGGAACGCAGCCGCGAACAAGGTCGTGCCGAAAGGATGCATGGGCGGCAGCCAGATGATCCGGTCGTGCATGTCGGCCGGCTCTTCCCGCACCACCGAGCGAGAGGCACGCGCCGAGCGCGGTCGCTTTAGCACGTCGAAGAACGCCTCCAGCCGGGTCATGTAGCCCGCGTCGGCGCCGTGCTCGTCGAGCTCCAGCACCAAGAGCGGCCGGTTGCCCATGATCTCCTCGGCGTAGCTCAAAAGGAAGCTGTCCGGGCCGCACGAGAAGTTGGTCAAGTAGACCACGTCCATGATCTTGCTCTCGGCCGCCTTCTCCAGGGTCGCGAGGATCTTCTGGCCATAACTCCAGAAGGCGTTCTTGTAGCGCTCGCCCAGGCGTTCAAGCTCGGGCTTGATGAAGTCCATGGGCAGCACGGTGCGGCCCATGTCCGCGATCTTTTGCGGCAGGCCCAGGTTCGCGCCGGCGTCGTAGATGTTGTACGGGCGGCCGACGAGAAGAATCAGGTTCTCGCCCTTCTCCTCGGCCTCGGCGAGGAGCTTCGCGCCTTCGGCGAAGCAACGGCTTTCAAATTCAGCGTGCGCAGCCAGACCCGCGCGCCACGCCTTCCTGATCTGGCGCGCGGAGCGGCCGAGCGGCTTGGCCAGGCCATCGCACAAAGTGTTGATGATTTCGCTCTCGCGCATCCGCATGTCGACCATCGGGGTCAGCATGCGAGTCGCGTCCATGTGGTTCATCATCAAAGCGGTGCGGCCAGCCGCAGCCGTGCCCTGCACGAACGGGCACACGGTGGTGCCGGTGGTTTCGTCATTGGCCGGCGTGTTCTTCACGTGCGGAACGAAGACGAAGTCGACGCCATCTTGGTTGGCCAGCTTGGCCACGTGCCCGAGCGCCAGCTTGGCGGGGAAGCAGAAGTCGGCGCCCGCCATCCGTGGTCCGAGCTCGCGGATCTCGTCGGTGGTGGGGCCGGATAGCTGCACCTTGTACCCGAGCGTGTTGAAGAACCGCTGCCACATCGGATAGTAGGTGTAGTTGATGAGCGATTGCGGGATGCCGACGACCTTGGCGTCGTCGGGCGTCTTCACACCCGCGCCGGTCTCACGCCAGATGCGCTGGCGCAGCCGCAACATGCGGTCGTGCGGGCTCTTGCGCACCTTCTGCTCGTTCGGATCGCGGCCGCACATGTAGCCCCACGACGGCGTGCTTTCCACGCCTTCGATTTCGGCGAAGGTGATATTGCAGTCGTTCTGGCACAGATCGCAGGTCTCTTTGCGCAGGGTGACCTGGCGGCTTTCCAAATCCAGGCCGTGGAAACGCGAGGTGGCCTTGCCCTTCTCGGCCATCATCTGGCGCGCCAGTCGCGCGACGCCGAACGCGCCCATCACGTGGCAGTACGGCGACACCACCACCTCGACGTCGAGCAGACGCTCGAAGGCGGCCACCAGGGCCTTGTTCCGCGCCGTCGCGCCCTGGAACATGATGCGCTTGCGGCTGTAGTGCCGGTTGCCCACGACCTTATTAAGGTAGTTCTTGGCCACCGCGACCATGACGGCCGCGAGTGCCTCTTCTCGGGTGGCGCCGCCCTCGATAAAGCGGATCACGTCCTGCTCCATAAAAACGGTGCAGCGGTCGGTGGCGCGTGGGGGCTTGACCCCGAGCACGGCCGGACCCACGTCGGCGACCTTGTAACCGAGCTTGTTGGCCTGTTCCTCGATAAACGACCCGGTGCCGGCGGCGCACACATAGTTCATGTTGGCGTCGCGGATATGGCCGTCGACGATGTGCATGTACTTGGCGTCCTGGCCCCCGATCTCGAAGATCGTGTCGACCTCGGGATCGGTGTAGGTGGCACCCGCCACGTGGGCGCTGATCTCGTTCACGATGCAGTCGGCGCCGATAACCTCGCCGACGATCTTGCGCCCGCTGCCGGTGGTGGAGGCGCCCAGAACCTCGATGCGGCCGCCCTTCTTCTGCTCCAGCATGCGCAGGGCGCGGAACAGCTTCTGGACCGCGCCGACCGGGTCGCCCGCGGTCTTGCGGTAGATGTCGACCAAAAGCTCGTCTTTTTCGTCGACCAGCGCAGCCTTGGTGCTGGTCGATCCGATGTCGATGCCCAGGTACACGCGCAGGGTCTGGCCTTCGGGCCAGGACGCCACCCGCACCTCGTTGGCGTCCGCGTCGACGTACGATTCCGCGGTGGAGAAGTCAGGGTACTTGGACTTTTCCAGGGTGAGCGGCCAGTCGTGGTACTCGACGTCGTGGCTGGCGGCGATGCGGTGGATCGCCTCGCGCGAGGGAAGACGCTTCGGCACCGAGCCCTTGTGAGCCGCGCCGATGGCGCCCACCAGGTGCGGATTCTCGGGCACGCGCAAAAGGCCCGGGTACGCGGCGGAAAGCCAGCGCAAGACTTCCTTGTTCAGGGCCACGCCGCCCAGGATGGCGGTGGGTTTGTCCAAGGGCTTGGCGCGCAGGAGCGTCCCAATAAGAGTCCGGGTCATGCCCCGGCAAAGCCCCGACCACATGGCGGCCTTGCTGTAGCCTTCCTGCTGCCGGTGAATCAGGTCGCTCTTGGCGAAAACCGAACAGCGCGTGGCGATGGATGGCGGCTCGGCCACTGAGCCGACCAGGCTTGGATCGTCATACGAGATGCCGAGCCGGGCGGCCTGCTCGTCGAGGAACGAACCGGTGCCAGCCGCGCACATGGAGTTGGTGGCGTAGTTCTGGAAGTGGCCCTGGCCGTCGAGCTGGACCAGGGTCAGCGAGCCGCCGCCGATATCAATGATGTTGGCGATATCGGGAAATTCGGAGCGCACCACGGGAATCTGACACGACGCAAGATCGAGCCGAGGAAGCTCGAATGCTTCGCAGAAACGGGCGCTGTTCAAACCACAAAAACCGACCGAATCGCCCGGACCGGCGGACAGCTCGGACAGCGCGGTTTCCAGCGCCTTGGCGGGCTCGCCGCGGTGCCGAGCGTAGAACGACTTCAGAACGGAGCCGTCGGAGGCGAGCCTGACCGCCTTCAAAGACACCGCGCCGATATCGATACCGATCTTTCCTGGGTTCTCCTTCATCAATACCTCTCCCTGGAATCAGATGTAGGTGTCCAGCGGTGGGGCCGATGCCTACCACGGAACGGGAGGTTTGGCTAACCGGAACGGGGCGTAGAGACTCACCGCGCTAGCGCAGCAATGTGACAAACCTGGCCAGAACGACAACAAGCCCGCGCCGGAAACCTGAGCGATCGGCCGGGCAAACGGCCACCTCCTATTGGGGATTCGATAGCAATGCTAGATTTGTTTTTCGCGCGCGACGCCCCTTACCTGGAGATAGACCGGTCGTGAAAAAGCTTCCTCCATTTTGCATAGCCGTAATCCTCTTGCTTGGTCTCGTGGTGACTCCCGCACCGGCTCGCGCCGAAGACGGGGCGACCGCCAAGGCGCGCGAGCGCTACCAGGACGCCCAAAAGCAGTTCGACCTGGGAAACTGGGACGCAGCAATCCAAGGCTTTGCCAGCGCCTACGAGCTGCGACCGGATCCCATCTTCCTTTACAACATGGCCCAGGCATACCGACGCAGCGGGAATCTCAGGCGAGCCATCGACCTTTACAAGAACTACCTCATCAAGGATCCCAAGAGCCCGCAGCGAGCCGAGGTGGAAGACCGGATCCGCGCACTGCGGACTCAGATCGAAGACGAAGACGCGAAGCATCCCGATGCAGCCCAGATCGGAAAGAGCGGGCAAACCGGCGAGCAGGCGAGCGGCGCTTCGGCCACGGGCACGACTGCCCGGGCGATGCACCCGCCTGCGGCCATTGCCCCGCCGCCACCCGAACCGGCGCCATCGGTGGTCGCAGCGATGCCGACAGCGAACGCCGTCGAGCCAGCCCCCGCGACGGAAGGTGCGCCCGCCTTGCCCGGCGCGGGTGAGCAAAGCGCGAGGCCCAGCACGACTGCCGAAGCCACCGGCCCCGCCGCAGCGCTTGGGCCAAGCACGAATGCACCTGCCCTGGCGCAGCCCACCCCATTCGCCGACACGACGAAGAGCCAGACCACAGGAACCGCCGGATCCCGCGGCTTGCGCATCGCCGGCCTGACGGTCGGTGCCGCGGGTGTCGTGTCCGCCGGGCTCGGCGCGTTCTTCTCGTACCGCACGCGCTCGCTGTCGAATTCAGTCAGCAGTGCGGCGCAGTTCAATTACGCCGACGTCCAGACTGGCAAGCGCGTCGAGATAGCGCAGTGGATTTGCTATGGCGCCGCGGCGGCATTGGTGGCCACCGGCGCAGTCCTTTACTGGCGTGGTCGCGTGAGCAAAGGCCACGAGGTCCGCGTCGGCCTGGCGCCCATGCTGGCCAAGACCGCCGCGGGTCTGCTTGCAGCCGGGAGCTTCCAATGAGAATTGCCGTCGTACTCGCACCCGTCGCGCTTGTCGGGTTGGCCTGCACGTTCAGCGCGCGCCCTCCGAGCGGCGTACAAAAATGCTCGAGCGACAATCCTCCTCGCTGCCCGGACGGGTACGCGTGCAACTCCGCTGGGTACTGCGACAAGAACGGTCAAGTTCCCCAGAGCGGCGGGAGTGACGGGAACGGAAGTGGCGGCAGCGGAAGCGGGGACGGCGGGAGCGGTGGCAGCACGTCCGGTTCGGGCGGCCAGAGCGGCGATGGCGGGCCCTGCACGCCGCTGACCATCAACTGCGGCAGGACCGCGGCGGCGGGCAAGCGCTGCGGAACGATTTCCAACGGTTGCAACGGCACGGTTGACTGCGGCCAGTGCATAGCCACCGAAAAGTGCCAACCGAACAACGTTTGCGCGGTGCCCTGCGGTGGGACGGGAGAGCGCTGCTGCGCAAACAGCAAGTGCACCGACGCCACCGCCATCTGCCTCGACAGCTCCTGCACTGCCTGCGGCGGAACCGGCCAACCTTGCTGTGCCAACGATGCCTGCTCCGCAGCCGCGGACACCTGCGTGGACAGCTACTCGGCCGTGTTGGACGCGGGCGCCGGCACAAACAAGGTGTGCTTGCCCGTCTGCGCGACAACCAGCGGCTCCTGCACCACAGGCACCGATCAGGACTGCTTCACCACATGTGGGCCAAGCAAGATCGGCAAGGAGACCTGCTCGTGCCAATCGTCCACGTGGAAGTGCGATGCGTGCGTCTTTCAAGCCACCGAAAACTACTCGTGCTACGCACTGCCAACCCCGGTGTCGCTGTGCGATCCCAATTCGCCGCCCACCGCGAACGCGGCCTGTAGCATCGACGACTGCAAGCCCTGCGGCTCCGCCACCGGGAAAGCCTTTATTGACGCCACCGGCACCGCACGCTCCGGCTATTGCATCTGCACGGGCGGCCGCTGGAATTGCACGGTTCCCAAGCAGTGGCCCTGTCCCGGCAACAACGGCTGCTGAAATTCCTCTAGCGGCTGGAACCGAACCCGAATCCGGGTGTCCATAGAAGCAGAAGGGCGATGGTGATTGCGGCCGGCGGGTGCCGGCCCCCTCGGCCCTGGATCGTCCGGATGCCATTGGTCTAGCCGCGCGTCCTTTTGAGGCCGCCCGTAGACCCGGGCGCCGGCCCTACGCGAGGAGCATGCCATGTACACCTCTGCATTGAGAGTCGAGGAACGTCCCGAAATTCCGCCCAACCACTACGAGTCCGACGCCGAGCCTGCCTTGCAGGTGCGCGCCGTCTTCAACGGCGTGCTGATCGGCGCAGAGCTCCTGCCGCAGATCTCCCACCGCAAACCTCGGCACGGGCTCGACCAGAAGACCAGCTACCTCATCGGCCAATCGCCCTCGGCCGACGCCCCCGCCCCGACCGACGTCCTTGGCGCGCAAGACCTGCAACTGGTCGCGAAGTGGGGCGACAGCTTCCTGGTCGCGGTGACCCCGAAGATGACCGGCGAGGTTTCCGTGGGCGGAAAGGTGTACCGCCTGGCCGACTACGTCGCCGGCCGGGGCAACACCTTCACCCTGCCTGCCGACGCCCGCGCTCGCATCAACTGCGGGGCCATGAGCTTTCGGTTGGATCACACCGCCTCGGCCCGGCAGCTCCCGCGGCGATGGTTTGCGTGGAATTGGCAGGAACAAAAGTTCACCGTCGGGTCGGTTGTGGCCCTGGCGCTTCTCCTGATGCTGGCCTTCGCGGCTCCGCCCGACGAAGCGGCGGCGTCGGGCGACTTGCTCAGCATGGGCCGGCATTTCCTTCCCTTCACCATCGCCGCGCCGGAGCCCGAAAAGGCGCCGGAGATCGCGAGCACAAAGCCCGACAAAACCCCGGGCGACGAGGGCAAGGCCCACGCGGACACCTCAGGCAAGATGGGCGACCCGACGTCCAAGCGGCCGTCCGGAAGGTATGCGGTCGCCGGCAACGGCATCGACATGCACCTTGGCAAGGCCGAGGCGGCAGCGCGAGCCCAGAATGCCGGGATCCTCGGCATCTTGAATTCAAGGGCTGCCTCCCCATTCGCCAGCATTCTCGGCCGAGAGACCGCGGTTGGCGATGCCGCGGACAACGTTCTTGCCAACCTGGTCGGCGATGAGGTCGCGGGCGCGTACAGTCTGGGCGGCTTTGGCATGACAGGGTCCGGCGCTGGCGGCGGTGGCCCGGGCCTCGCCACCATCGGCGTGGGAAGGTTCAATACCCTGGGTCACGACGGCTACGGGCGCGGCCCCGGCGTCGGAGACCTGGCCATGCGTCAGGCTTTGATCGCCAATCCCATCCTGATCGCCAATTCGGGACGGTGATCGCTAATTCAGGGCTTTATCGCCTTGGTTGACATTTCAGGATGGCTAATTGAATCCAACTTTTTGAAATGCCCATATATCGCACATCCGGCTGATAGAGCCGCAATGACTATTGTAACCACGGTAACAGCTATCTTCCACTTGGTAACTCGTAGCTTCTTGGTAAGTTCTTCACTTGCATCGTCGAGCCGATTGAGATCGTCGGCTAATGACACACAGTATTCAAAGATCCTGGTGTAATGCTGGTCTCTGGTTTCCTTCTCCAGGGCGGTCTCTTGAAGAATTTTATTGGCCTCACGCGCGCGTCTTCTGATGGCCTGATAATCAAGCCCGTCAATCTTAATTTCCACCAGACGGTAGGATCGTTGGAAGTCACGGATCTGCTCAAGCAACCATATAATTTCGGATTCGACAGCATCGTAGCTGGCCCGCGTGGCATGCCGAAGCGATCGGTTAAGTTCTTCCAGCTCATCGTTCGTTTCTGAGGCTTGAATCGCCCTGATGAGGTGATACCCAGCGTCGCGAAGTTCCTTAACCGCCGGGTGGTTCAGTACGAGCTTCACGCGCCCCGCATGCTTTATTCTCTCCTCGGCAGTGCTCCACTGCTTTGTGAGAGCCTCAAGGGCGCCCGAATTCAACGGCTGCGCCAACGCTCAGAACTCGTAGTTCTTTAGCTTACGACGATGGGCATCAACGTCTTGCTCGGTCTCAAAACTGCCCGCTTGCATAAGCACGTTCCCGCGTGACAGCATGGTTGCGATTTTCCTCGCATCCTGATCTCTTTTGACGTCGCGCGTTCTACGCTTCTGCTGTCCGTCCTGGCGTACGGGTAGCATTGGTGGCTCCTCGGTGATAACACGCATATTGTGGGCATGAGATACTGGTGTCAAGAACAATTGCACTTTGATCTTGACTTCTAGGTGTGTGTGATCATTGCCAAATTGGCAAAAGTTATCCACAGGACAGAAGCGGTCCCTGTATCGATCGCTAGCCACACGTTTGGATTACTCCTTCGCCAAAGGAGGTATCTCCCCGCTCTTCTTTGGCTTATTCCAATAGGGGCTCTTGCACTTCGGACACACCGTGGGCTCCTGCCCCTTGTCGCGAGGCACCCATTCGTGTCCGCAGCGCTCGCAGCGGAACCCTTCAAGCGTGACCTTGGCCATGCCATGGACTGTGCAACCCAAGGTCATACCGGTCAAGGAAAATAGTCTAAATAATATCCTTGACGGTATTACTACTAGGTATATACTACTAATCATGATGAACGAGACGAACACGGACCTTCGGCAGGAACGCGGCAAGCTCCTTTCTCTCGACCGGCGTATCAAGAAGATCGCCGGCACGACGTGGGCGGTACCCTCCCAGTCCAACGACGGCGCGTATCTCGTCAACACGTTGGCTGGCTCGTGCTCGTGCCCGGACCACGAAACGCGCCGATGCAAGTGCAAGCACATGTGGGCTGTTGAGATCGTCCAGTCGGTCGAGACGACCGCCGATGGCTCGAAGATCGTCACCGAGTCGATCAAGGTTACGCGCAAGACCTATTCCCAGGACTGGGCCAACTACACCGAGGCCCAATGCGCAGAGAAGGAAACCGTGCAAGACCTTCTGCGCGGACTGTGCGACGGTATCCAGAATCCGGCCCACGTGGGTCGCGGCCCCAAGCCGCTTCCGCTATCTGACGCCGTCTACGGAATGACCATGAAGGTCTACACCGGAATGTCGGGCCGGCGCGCGACCACAGACATCAAGGCGTGCGCGGAAGCCGGGCGCATGACCAAGACGCCGCGATTCAACACCCTGTTCGAGTACATGGAGCGCCCCGAGATGACTGCCCTGCTGACCAAGCTGATCGAAGACAGCGCGACGCCGCTCGCCACGATCGAAAGCAAGTTTGCCGTGGACAGCACGGGCTTCGGAACCTCGACCTATCGCAGGTGGTTCGATGCGAAGTACGGACACGAGATGTCCGAAAGCGTTTGGTTGAAGGCGCACGCGATGGTCGGCGTAAAGACGGGGATCGTCACCGCGGTCAAGGTCACCGAGAGCAACATCAACGATTGCCCGGAGCTTCCGGCCTTGCTCCAAACGACCACACAGACGTTCGCAGTTGCCGAGGTGTCAGCGGACAAGGGTTACCTTTCGCGCGCCAACCTGGAAGCCGTAGAGAGCGCTGGCGCCGTTCCCTACGTCCCGTTCAAGTCCAACAGCAAGGAAGCTGGCCCGGCAGCGTGGCGGCGCCTCTGGGGCTGTTTCATGTACCGCCAAGACGAGTTCCAGGCGCACTACCACTTGCGGTCCAACGTCGAAAGCGTTTTCTCGTCACTCAAGCGCAAGTTTGGCGGCGCCGTCCGTTCCAAGAAGCTGGCCGCGCAAACCAACGAAGTGCTCTGCAAGATCCTCTGCTACAACTTGGCTGTCCTTGCGCAGGCAATGCGCGAGATGGGCATCACGCCGAGTTTCGGCGGGAGGGCGGCGGCGTAGATGCGCAAGCCGCTGCCGCCGCTCAGCCCAGAGGAGCGCTTCCGCATATTGGCAGCGCTCCACTACTTGCATTCTCGCGTCGGAACGTGGCTCTCCCTGGCGCGAGGGCTGCGAGCCAAACGCAAGACACTGCGACGGGTGCGCGCTGGCGGCTACATCCGACGGCACCGAAATCTCGCGCAACGGCTGGCTTCGATGGCTGGCGTTACGGTCGGCGACCTCTTGAGCGGGAAATACCCGCCGCCGGGGGCGTGCCCACATTGCGGTCGGAAACCTAGCTGCACCTAGGCAATAACCAAATGCGCAGCGCGCTTGACAAGACGCCGCATCGGGATGACGCTTCTTGCTCCCACTTCTGAAAGGAGAAAGACCATGAAGAAGAGTCCCTGGCATTCGAAGAACGATCCGCACTATCACGACAACGATAAATGCGGACCTGGAAGCGAAATTCCTGCTCACAATCGTGTAGCTGGGACCGGAAACAAGCCTCTCTGTAAAGACTGCGCCAAGCTGAACAGCGAAGGTAAGTAGCCTCAGACGCTAAAGGATTGGCTGCCCTCGTTTCCATCGAACGATTCTCCGTGGATTCGAATCTTCGGCGAGGGCAGCTGAGCGCACGAACGTCATTTCCCAAAGTGGCCCAACAGGCTCCATGTCCAGAATGGTCCAATAGCGCCGCAACTCTGATACCTGCAAGCCATGTTGTTGCGCGATTCCGAGCCCTCGAAATCCTTCGCCGTGGCCGCCACAGAAGCGAACGGTCGGTTCTACAAACGAGTGCCCATCACCGCCCTGGCACGATTCGATGGTTTCTATCCCACCTTCCTGTAACACACGCACGGCGCGCGCAATGCCCTTGTCTATTGGGCGCCCAGAACACTGATCGCCAATTCTTGCGGGGTGATCGCTATTTCTCACCGGGAACCCTCCCGGCGATCAAAGCCCCTCTCAGGGTCCTTTACTTAGTAACCTTCTGTCGTGGGCCCCGGTAGCAAGGCTGCTACACTTCCCGCGACAGATGATCGGCGACTACCCAGACCTTTTGCCCGTCGGGCTGGCGGATCGAGACCTTCTCGATCCGCTTTTTCGTTCCTTGCGGGACGGTCTCTCCGAGCTTTCCTTCGCCGGCATCTACTGCTTCCGCGAGCCGCACGCCTATCGCCTCACCCGGCTTGCCGACGGCACCATCGTGCTCGCCGGCGCGGACAAGGGGCAACCCTTCTTCATCTGCCCGTTCAGTCTTCCGCCTGCGGACCTCCTCGACCAGCTTTTCCAGCGCTTTGGCGTGATGAAGCTGGTCGCCCAGGGCCAAGTCGAACCCCTGCGCAAGGCCGGGCTGGTCGTGACCGAGGACCGCGACAACTTCGACTACCTGTATCCGCGCGAAGCGCTGGCCAGCCTGGCCGGCCGGGCGCTGCAACGAAAGCGCAACCTGGTGCACCAGTTCACCAGGCAGTACGAGCATGAGGCCCGTGCACTTCTGCCCGAACAAACCGCCGACGCAGTGACCGTCCTGGAAGCCTGGCGCGCAGGGGCCCGTGATCAGGCGGACTACGCGCCCGCGCGGGACGCCCTGGAGCATGCGGCAGAATTCGGATTGATTGGGTCGGTTTTCTACGTTGAAGGCGCGCCTGCCGGCTATACCCTGGGCGAATTCACTGCGGGAGGTCGGATGTTCGTGGTTCACTACGAAAAGACCATCCCGGGCATGCGCGGCCTTTACCAGGTCATCAACATGAACTTCGCGCGCTCGCTACCGACCAGCTGCGAGATCATCAATCGAGAGCAAGACCTGGGCGACCCGGGCCTGCGCCAGGCGAAGATGACCTACCGTCCCTCGGGTTTCGTAAAGAAATTCCGCGCGCGCCGGGCCTGACGGCTGCCAAAGCCGCAGCCAAACCGCCGCGCGAATCTGCCTGGCCGGGCGGACACGGCGGTACTGGATCTCCAAAAGCAGACTTCGGAGGTCCTGAATGCACGAAGATAGCAAAGGTACCGGATGCGAATGTGACAGGCTGAATCGTCGCGAGCTCCTACGCGTGGTGGGCGGATCGGCGGGGGCACTTTTCCTGACCGCCGCCTTGCCTGGCTGTTCCAACCCGACGGGTTCGCCCCCCAGCGGGCCGGTCAGCGCCATGAAGGTTTCCGACTACAAGCTGAATTCGCTGGAGATCATGTCGTCGAACGTTGCGGTCGGCCTCGACGACAAAGGTCTTTATGCGATGTCCGCCGTCTGCACCCACGCCGGCTGCCTCCTGGAGGACAACGCGCAGACCATTGCCGCGGGGCTTTCTTGTCCCTGCCACGGCTCGGCCTTTGACGGCAACGGCCAGGTCACCCGAGGCCCGGCGCGCTCGCCGCTGCAACACTACCAGGTCACGGTGGCATCGGACGGCAGCATCACCGTCGACGGCAGCAAGCCGGTCGCGTCCGACGTACGCACGCCCACCGGTTGATTGGTTCCCCAATCCGCGGCCCGCAAGGCGTGGTGGTGAGCCCCCTTGCGGCCGCGGGTCCCGGAGCCGCAACCGCTGCGCCGGTTCCGGTTGATCCACTTCTGCCGCCGCCGTAAAGTCGCGACCCGCCAGGTAGTCTGGCGATTCCGCAGCGACTTCCCCGGCAGGAGTGACGACCGCCATGACAACCACGACCAGCAACGAACCGCTCTCGTTCAAGGAAAAGACCGGCTACGCCCTCGGGGACACGGCGTCCAACCTGTTCTGGATGACATTCGTCTTCTTCGGGAATCTCTTCTACACGGATGTCTACGGGCTGGCGCCAGCGTCGATGGCGACGCTGTTCTTCTTGACCCGCATCCTGGACACCGTGTTCGACCCGGTCGTGGGCATGGTCGCCGACCGAACCCATACGCGCTGGGGCAAGTTCCGGCCGTACATCCTTTGGTTCGTGGTGCCCTTCGGGGTCTGCGGCACGCTCGCCTTCATCACCCCGCCCTTCAGCGCCGGCGGCAAGCTGATCTACGCGTACATCACCTACGGGCTCATCGGACTGGTGTACAGCGCGATCAACCTACCCTACTCGGCCCTGATGGGCGTCATTTCCCCGTCGAGCGAAGAGCGCACCAAGGTGTCCTCGTTCCGCTTCGTCGGCGCCTACTCGGCGGGCCTGGTGGTGAGCCTGTGCACGATGCCCCTGGTCTCCTTCTTCGGCGGCGGAAATCAGCAGCGCGGCTTCGCTATGACGGTGGGCCTGTACGCCCTGCTGGGCATGGTCATGTGGCTGGTCTGCTTCTCCGCCACCAAAGAGCGCGTGGTGCCCACGGCGAAGCAGTCGTCGTTCGTGCGCGACCTCGGCGATGTGGTTACCAACGTGCCGTGGCTGATCCTGTTCGTGCTCGGTATTGCGACGCTGAGCTACGTTTCGATCCGCAACGGTTGCTTCGCCTACTACTTCAAGTACTACGTGGGCGACCAGACCGTGCTCGGCATGCACCTCACGGCGAACAGCATCTTGGGCGCGTTCTTCGTGGTGGGCTCGCTGTCGACCTTGGCTGGCACATCGATGGTCGCCCCCTTCGCCAAGCGGATGGGCAAGCGGCAGCTCTACATGATCATGATGGGGCTCACCTCGGTTATCACCATCGCCTTCTTCTTCCTGCGACCCCAAGACGTCGTTCTCATGTTCATCCTGCAGATCCTGGCCAACATGATCATGGGCCCGAGCGCGGCGCTGGTCTACGCGATGTACGCGGACGCGTCCGACTACTCGGAGTGGAAGACCGGCCGCCGCTCGACCGGGTTGGTGTTCGCGGCGTCTTCTTTCGCGCAGAAGATGGGCTGGACCGCCGGCGGCGCGGTGACCGGCATCATCCTCACCGCCTTCGGCTACCAAGCGGGCGCCGCGCAAAGTGCCGGGTCGCTCACCGGCCTCAAGCTGCTGGTCAGCTTCATTCCTGCCGTCGGCAGCGTGATCGCGACCGTGCTACCCCTGCTCTACTCGCTCGACGACAAGAAGATGAAGGTCATCGAGAAGGAGCTGGCCGGTCGGCGCGCGGCTGCAGAGGCCGCCCCTGCCCAGTAAACCAAGGAGCCGACCATGAGCAGCAAGCGCACCGGCAAGAAGACGGCGAAGCAGGTCGTGAAGAGGGCGAAGAAGAAGAAGACCACGACCACGACCACGAAAAGTGTACTGGCGAATGCGTATGGGTACTTCGATGCGGGAAGGCGAGAGTACGTGATCACCCGGCCGGACACGCCGACACCGTGGTTCAACTTCATCGGCGAAGGGCGCTATGGCGGCATCGTCTCCAATGCGGCGGGTGGCTTCGCGTTCGATCGCGACCCGAAAAACCGGCGCGTGTCGCGCTACCGTTACAACGCGATTCCGGCAGATCAGCCGGGGCGCTACGTGTACCTGCGCGACATGGAAAGCGGCAAGTATTGGAGCCCCACCGCGCAGCCAACGCCGGCGGTGGAATTGTCCTCGTACGAATGTCGACACGGCGCCGGCTACACGAAGATCGCCAGCAGTTACGGCGGCATCGAGGCCAGCCTGCTTTACTTCGTGCCGCCCACGCCTGCCGACGAGACCTGCCCGTGCGAGCTGTGGGTGCTCACGGTCAAGAACGCGGGCAGAAAGCCGCGCAAGCTGCGCAGCTTTTCCTATGTCGAATTCAGCTATCGCGACACCCTCGGCGATCAGCTCAACCTCGATTGGTGCCAGCATATTCTCGAAGCGCGGGTCAAGGACGGCGTCATCACCTCGAAGACCCGCTTCGCGCCGACCACCAATTACTTCGCTTCCAGCGTGAAGCCGGCCGGGTTCGAAACCGACCGCGAGGTTTTCATCGGGCGCTTCCGCGACCTCTCCAATCCCGAGATGGTGGAAAGCGGCAAGCCAACCAGCACCCAAGCCGCACGCGGAAACAACATCGGCTCGCTCTGCCACAACCTCAACCTGGCGCCCGGCGAGGAGAAGCAAATCGTCTTCATCATGGGCGTCACCGACGAGCCGGCCCGCATCGCCACCATGGTCGAACGCTACCGGGACCCCAAGAACGTGGCCGTCGCCTTCGCCGCGCTGGAGGCCGACTGGAACGACTACCTCGGCCGTTTCACCGTCGACACACCGGACCCAGTGGTGAACGCAATGCTGAACGTGTGGAACCCGATTCAGTGCCGCACGACTTTGTTCTGGTCGCGCTTCGTCTCGGCCTACGAAACCGGCACCGGCCGCGGCATGGGCACGCGCGATTCGGCACAAGACACGCTGGGAACTGTCCACAACGCCGCCGACCGCGCACGCTCGACGCTCGACATGCTCTGGCACCTGCAGTACCAAGACGGCCACACCTGGCACCAAGTGCTGCCTCTTACCGGCGAAGGCGGGCCCGGCCTGGCCGCCGAGTTTCCGCAGTGGCCGCAGTGGTTCTCCGACGACCACCTGTGGCTGATCCTGGCCGTGTGCTCGTACCTGCGCGAGACCGGCGACGTGGGCTACCTCGACCACAAGATCGACTACTGGGACGGCGGCGCCGATACGATTTGGAATCATATGTTGCGCGCCGTGGACTTCACCTTGCAGCACCGCGGTCCGCAGGGCCTTCCGCGCATCGGATTCTCCGACTGGGACGACACGATGAATGTCGACCACGGCAGCGGCAAAGCCGAGAGCGTCTGGGTCGCGCAGCACTTCTGCCGTGCCATGCTCGACCTGGCCGCCTTGGCCGACCACCTGGGCAAAGACACCGACTCCGATCGCTTCCGCCGCCTGCACTCCGAGATGACCGAGATCCTCAATCGCGTAGCCTGGGATGGCGAATGGTACGCGCGCGCCTACGACGACGAGGGCCGGCCTATCGGCGTGAAGAGCGAGAGCCACCAAAAGATCGCGCTCAACACGCAGACCTGGGCGGTGATCGGCGAAACCGCGCCGCCCGAACGCGCGAGGCAGGCGATGGAGAGCGCGCACAAGCATCTCAACTGCAAGTACGGCCTTGCGTTGCTGTGGCCGGCGTACGTGACCGGCGACGAACGCGTGCGCGGCACGACCACCTATCCGCCGGGCGCCAAGGAAAACGGCGGGGTCTTTTGCCACGCCAACACCTGGGCCATCGTCGCGGCAGCCAAGCTGGGCATGCAGGATCGGGCGATGCAGTACTATCTGGAAATCACGCCGTTTACCCGCAAAGACGTCGACTGCATGAAGGTCGAGCCCTACGTCTACTGCGGCAACGTCGCCGGTCCCGAGCACCCGCAGTTCGGCTATGCCCGCAACGCCTGGCTTTCGGGAACCGCGTCCTGGACCTACGTGGCGGGAACCCAGTGGCTCCTCGGCATCCGGCCAACCCACCGCGGGCTGATGATCGCTCCGGTAGTCCCCGATAAGTGGCGTGGCTTTTCCGCCACGCGGATTTTCCGTGGGGTGACTTACAACATCGACGTCAAACGTCAGGGCAAGGGCAACCAGGTCGCGCTGCTGGTGGACGGCCAACCCATTGAGGGCGCGGTCGTGCCTCTGCCGCTGGCGGGAACCAAAGAGGTCAAGGTCGCGGTCAAGCTGGGCCAAAGCTCGTGACGCCCTAAGGTTGGCAGAGAACGTGTCGATACCTGTTTGGGAGCACGAACCATGGCGGGTTCACAAAACACATGCAAAGGAAGCCTCGCTTACACCGATAGCGAGCTGCTGGCGTTCAGGCGCGAGCTCTCGGCGCTCGCACAAACCGACTGCGACTACCCGCTCGAATATTCCCTTGGCTCGTACGAGCTCCTCTTCGAATCCCGCGACGACATCCAGGTGATCGTCGAGAATCTAAGCGAGAGCATCGCGGAGCTGCAGCCGGCGGCCTGAGGTTGCGGCCTGCGCCTGCCTCCCGCCTTGGTCGAGGTGGGCGCCAGGCTGTCGATCTTGGCCGACCCTTGTTCCACGGTGCGGCGGGTGCCAGGGCCAGGACGGTAAGGCACCCCACGCAGTTTCAATAGCAAAAACGACGGGATTCGCCTATTCTCGCCTCTGACTGGGTGGCGGCGTAAGGGGCAGCACCACGTTTGCAACCATAACCGGAGGTACCGAGATGAGTCGTTTCCCGGCAACACCAACTGGCCGACGAGCACTTCTGCTAGGCGCCCTTCTCACCACCCTGTCCGCAGGCCGCGCCCTGGCCCAGGACAAGGGGAACGAGCCTCCCGCCGCGGCCGATCCCGAATACCGCTTCGACTTCGGTCTGGTGGGCGGGGGTCACTTCTTCTACAACCCGCACGTGATGGGGAAATCGGATGCCACGGGGGAAAGTAACAACCCGGATGTTTCGCCGCGCAGCTCGGGTATGTTCGGCGGGATTTTGGGTCTTCACTTCAACCGATGGATTGGCGTCGAGGGTCAGGCCATGCTGATCCCGACCTCCACCCGCGCGGCCGGGATCTCCGAGCTGGTCGTCTCCTACAGCGGCAGCTTGGTGCTCAACCTCTCGGACTACTACGTCTTTCAGCCCTTCCTGCTCGTGGGCGGCGGCGGATGGACCGCGGTCGCGGGTACCGGTTCGGACACGACGCCACCCGAGCAGGTCCCCACATCGGTCAGCAACTGGGGGTTCTTCCAGGCTGGCGTAGGCTTCAAGATTGGCTTCACGCCCCGGGTCGGCATCCGGCTCGACGGACGCATCATGGCCCCGTGGACCGCGCTGTTCCCGGTCGGCAATTTTCCCAAACCCCAGGGCCCCGACTTCGAAGCCTTCGGCGGCATCTACATCAACTTCAGCGAGATCGAAAAGGTCCACTACTACTCGAAGGTCGTGATGGACAACCGGGGCGACAAGGACGGCGACGGCATCCCGGATGACGTAGACAAGTGTCCGACCGAGCCCGAGGACAAGGACGGCTTCCAGGATGACGACGGCTGTCCGGATCCCGACAACGACAACGACGGTATCCCCGACAAGCTGGACAAGTGCCCCAACGATCCCGAGGACAAGGATGGCTTCGAGGACGACGACGGCTGCCCGGATTACGACAACGACAAGGACGGCATCCCAGACGCGCTCGACAAGTGTCCCAACGAACCCGAGGACAAGGACGGGTTTGAAGACAACGACGGCTGCCCGGATCCCGACAACGACAAGGACGGCATCCCCGACGCCATCGATAAGTGTCCGAACGAGCCCGAGACCTTCAACCACTACAAGGACGAGGACGGCTGCCCAGACGAGGTGCCGCCCGAAGTAAAGAAGTTCACCGGTGTCATCCAGGGCATCAACTTCAAGACCGGTTCGGCAGAAATCCTGCCGGGCTCGTTTGCAATCCTCGACCGCGCGGTGAAGGTCCTGCAGGACTACCCGGATGTGAACCTGGAGATCTCCGGCCACACCGACAACAAGGGCGGATCGAGCTACAACCTCACGCTCTCGCAGAATCGCGCCAACTCGGTGAAGATGTACTTCGTCTCGCGAGGTATCTCGTCATCGCGCCTCACCTCCATCGGGTATGGCAAGGATCGGCCCATCGCGGACAACTCGACCTCATCCGGCCGCGCCACCAACCGCCGCACCGAGTTCCGCCTGATTAACCCGGGCGAGCACTAGGCAGAACGGAAGAAACCACAGAGAGCACCGCGAGCACAGAGACGGAGGGAGAAGCAGAAGGGCTCCGGATCTTGGATCCGAAACCCTTCTTCCTCTCCGGCCTCTGTGTTCTCAGCTGCTCTGTCGTGCAACATCTGAGAATCTTGTGGTGTGGCTACGCGTGCGTCTTGCCCCGGTCCAGCACCTCACGCACGCTGCGGGCCAGGGCGCGCAGGCTGAAGGGCTTCTGAATGAGGTCGAAACCGGCCTCGATGATGCCGTGGTGGGCCGCCACGTCGGCGGGATAGCCTGACATATAGAGGCACCGCAGCTTGGGCCGATCCGCCGTCAGCTTTCTCGCCAATTCCCGACCGTTCATGTGGGGCATGATCAAGTCGGTCAGTAGGAGGTCGATTGTCCCTTGGTATTCCGCTGCCAGCTCTGTCGCTTGTTCGGGATCGGGGGCGGCGAGCACCGTGTAGCCAGCCTCTTGCAGCTCGGCGCGCACGAGGGCGAGCACTGCCTCTTCGTCCTCGACGACGAGCAGAGTCTCGGAGCCGCGGGCGGGCTGGGCAACAGACTCGATTTCCGCTGTGGTCGTCAGCGTGTTCTCACAGCGCGGGAGGTAGATGTTGAATGTGGTCCCCTTGCCAACCTCGCTGTAGACAGTGATAAACCCGCCGTTCTGTTTCACCACGCCATACACCGTGGACAGACCAAGGCCCGTGCCTTCGCCCACCTTCTTCGTGGTGAAGAACGGCTCGAAGATGTGCTCCAGGGTTGGCTTGTCCATGCCGCATCCGGTGTCGGTCATGCTCAGGCGTGCGTACTGGCCGGGAACGCTGCCGTCAATGCCGGTCGAGTCGGCCTCCGTCACCTCCTGATTCGAGGTTGCGAGACTTATCTTGCCACCCCCGGCGATGGCGTCGCGCGCGTTGACGGTCAGATTGGCCAGAATCTGGTCCATCTGAGCCGGATCGAGACGCACCCGCCATAGCTTGGGCTCCGGCGACCAGCCGAGCTCGATGTCCTCGCCGATCAGCCGTTGCAGGAGCTTGAGCATGCTCGACACGAGCTGGTTGAGATTCACGACCCGCGGCTGGATTGTCTGTTGGCGCGCAAACGCCAGAAGTTGGCGAGTGAGTGCCGCGGATCGGCGCCCGGCATTGAGAATCGCCCACAAATCGTCGTGCATCGGATCCGACGTTGGGATCTGCTCCAGCGCCATTTCCGCGTGACCGTTGATCACACTCAGCATGTTGTTGAAATCGTGCGCGACCCCGCCGGCCAGCCGGCCGATCGATTCGAGTTTCTGCGCCCGCAGAAGCTGCGCCTGCAACTCTTCGCGCTCGGCTTCGGCGCGTTTCCGTTCGGTGACCACGTCGAAGACCGCGACGAAGTAACCCCGGTCGGGCGAGAAGGCGGAAATCGAGAACCACATCTTGAGCGTATCGAGATAGTTCTCGAAGCGCTCGGGCACCCCGCTCGAAGCCACCTGTCCGTAGATTCGGAAGAGCTCGGGGTCGGAATTGCGAAGGCCTGGGATGACCTCCGACACCTTCTTGCCGGTCACGTTGGCAAGCCCGGTCAGCGACTCGAAGGCGTCATTGACCATGACGTAGATCCAGTCGACAGGCTCCCCTGCCTCGACGATCATCTGGCAGTACGCAACGCCATTGAGCATGTGCTGAAACAGCGATCGATAGCGGGCCTCGCTCTCGCGCAGGGCCTCCTCGGCCTGTTTCCGTTCGGTGACATCGGAAAGCATCGCGAAGGAGCCCAGGTAAACGCCCTCCTCGCTTGTATTCGGACGCGCCGAAACCAAACACCAAACCGCCGAGCCGTCCGGGCGTCGGAAGCGCACCTCGTATCTGCCCGACCTTCCGGAACGCCGATCCTTCATGCGCTGCCGATGCACCGGCACATCCTCGGGAAAGAGAAGGTCCTCGATGTCGCGACCTTGGGCCGCCTCGACGCTGGTTGCAAGTATCGCCGCCGAGCGAGCGTTGAGATAAACGATCCTCCCCGCGGCGTCGAGCGACAGAATGCCTTCCTCCGCGGTCTCGACGATCTGTTGGTACTGGACTGTGTTCCTTGCCAGCAACTCGCGCGCGTTGCTCTGGCCGAGCGCCAGAGCAATGACGTCGGCGATCTCTTCGAGAAACCGCACCACGCGCGGCGGAAATTTTCCTTTGGCGCGATCGTTGAACTGAAGCAGACCAAAGGTGTCGTTTCCGGTTCGAAGCGGAATCAACAGAACCGATTCGTAACCTTCGCCGTTGCATCGGTTTCTGGTTCGCCCTTGCCGATCCTCTTCGCCGGTGGTCGCGAGCAGCTGGGTGGTATGGTTGGAAATGAAGCTCCCCTTGTGCGTGAAGAACGACTTCGAAGGGTCGACCCGGCCACGAATAACGTTACCGCACATGCAATCGAGCACCGGACTACCAGCCGCGTCTCGGCGCACCTGCCCTTCAAGATCCCGCACGCACAGATACTTCTCGGCCAGCACAAAGTCCTTGGAAAATCCGCGCGTCTCGCAGTACGGGAAGTCCTCGCCATCCGACAGGCGCACGCCGACCGCCGCACAGCCGGTCCAGCTCTGCATGAAGCCAGTGATCGCCTTGATCAATTCGCGCAGGTCGCCAGGACGGTTGAGCACGCGCAAGAGCTCCAACATGCGGGCGCGGTCGTGCATTCGTGCGCGTTCGACGGCAAGGTAGTGAAAGAGCAGCACGGCTATCGTCCCCAACCCCGTGAGGATTTGCGTCCACGGCCCCGCCCTGGCGACAGACCACACGAACAGAGCCGATCCGCAAGATGCCAACGTCGCCGGCACGACAGCCAGCCAGCGCGACCTGTTGTTGGTTCCGGTGAACATCCGATCCGGTTTGGGCCCTTCTCTCGTGCAGCCTACCCGCGCTGCGGGCCGGACTTTACCGCATCACAGAGCCTTGCCTAGCCCACATACTTACGACGCGGCATTCTTCCGAAAGATTTCGCCTACGCGCTTACGAGTCCCTGACGCTGTGACCGGTACAGCAGTCCGAGTCGTGCCGCCGAGAATCTCAAGCCGGTAGCAACACCCACCGATTGAGATCGGAGCCTGGAAAGCGACGTCGACGGACCAACCCCACGATCCGAAGGCAACGGCCACAAGCACTGTGGAAGCTCCAAGACACATGGCGGAAAGTGAACGAATGACCGAAGCAGCCCGAGCAAAAGGCGCCTCGCCGGGCCTTCAGCAAAGCTCTGCCGACAAACAGGATCTCTCCCTGCGCTTGCTCGAGATTCTCGACCGCTCTGACAACGACGAGAATCAGGAATTCAAGGCCATCATTACTGAGCTGCGGCGTTGGTTCGATTTCGATGCCATCGCCATTCGGCTGCGGCGAGACCCCTCGCAAGTCGTGTACGAGGCCGACGGCGCGCAGCCGATGTTCGTGGGCGCCGATCGCAAGCTGTGCGAGCCCGCGGTCGAAGGGCGGCGCTGCCTATGCGGCGCCATCCTGCACGACGAGGTCAAGCGCGCACTGCCCTGCTTCTCCCCGAACGGAAGCTTCTGGAGCAACGACTTCCGTTCGACGGTGGCGACGTCGCCTGAGTTGGCGTCCATGATCACCCGCGGAAACTGCATTCGCGAAGGCTACGCCTCGATTGCCAACATCCTGATCCGCAGCGGCGACAACCGGCTGGGAATTTTGCATCTGGCCGATTCCAGACCGAACCGCTTCACGCCCGAAACCATCGCCTACCTGGAACGGCTCGGCACCGTGATCGGCATTTCGTTCATGCGCCGACGGGCCGCGCGCGAGCTCAAGCAGGCGAAAGAGCTGGCTGAAGCCGCAAACCGCGCCAAGAGCGAATTCCTCGCCAACATGAGCCACGAGATCCGAACCCCGATGAACGCCATCATCGGATTCACCGACCTGGTCATGGAGGGCACGCTGTCGGCGGATCAGCGAGAGTATCTGGGCATCGTGAAGGCCCGAAGCCAGGACCTGCTGCGCATCATCGACGACATCCTGGATCTGGCGCGCATCGAGGCAGATCACATGGGGTTCATCGACGAGCCCTTCCGCCTGAGTGAAACGGTGGCGAGCGCCATCGCTTCAATCAGCCTGCGCGCGCAACAGAAGGGCCTGACCCTGCGCACGTCCATCGCTGATCGTGTTCCCGCCGAGTTGCGCGGCGACTCGCTCCGATTGCGCCAGGTCTTGCTCAATCTACTTTCGAACGCCATCAAGTTCACATCCGAAGGCTCCATCGAGGTCCGGGTCGACTGCACATCGGACTTGGCCGGCCCGAGCAGTGAGCTGGAATTCATGGTCATCGACACGGGCATCGGCATTCCCCGATCTCGGCAGGTCGCCATCTTCGCCCCCTTCATTCAAGCGGATTCCTCGACCGTGCGCACCTACGGCGGCACCGGGTTGGGGCTGACCATCTGTCGCCGACTGGTGGAGAAGATGGGAGGCCAGATCACGGTGAAGAGCGAGCCTGGCCACGGAGCAGCGTTCACCTTCACCGCACGGTTCAGACGGCTTGCCAAACGAACCACCCGCCCGGTGGCGCTGGCGCACGGACCCCATTCGGTGGCCGTGCCCGCGATGCGCGTGCTCTTGGTGGAGGACGATCCCACGAGTCGCATGTTGGTGGCGGGGATTCTGCGCAGGGACGGACACAACGTCGACGAGGTCGGGGACGGCGATGCGGCGGTCAATGCGGCACGTGACCGGGACTTCGACCTGGTCTTTATGGATGTGCAGATGCCGGGCATGGACGGTCTCGCGGCCACGCGAACCATCCGCGCATGGGCCGACAGCTCCGATCCGGAGGTGCGGCGACGATCGCAAGTTCCCATCGTCGCGCTTACCGCCCACGCCATGCGGGGCGACAAAGAACGTTGCTTGGAAGCCGGCATGAATCGCTACATTTCCAAACCGGTGCAGGCCGATGCCTTGCGTGCATGCTTGAAGGAATTTGCCCCAGCCAAACAGGAGCGGACCGATGCCAGAGGGTAGTGACTGCTTTACTTCGCAACTCTCGAACGCGGCGAAGCTCGACGTCGCTTCTCCGAATCTCTTCGAGTTGCTTCCCCTGGGGATCATCGTCACCAATGACGAGGACAAAATCATCGAAGCCAATGGAGCGGCGGCAGCGCGCCTCTTGGGCATTGGCTCTTCGGGCGCGGCACCCCGGGACCTTGCCACAACCACCGCGTCGTTGCTCAAGGCCGACGGCAGCCCGTTGCTGTTTTCAGAGCACCCAAGTGTGCGCGCCCGGCGCGAAAAACGTACAGTAATCGACGAGCAGATCGGTTCTTACACCGCCGACGGCAAGACCGTCTGGTTCCAGGTGACGGCCACGCCCTTGCCGGGAATTGGCGTTCTGACCACCTACTACGAGGTGACAGGCAGCCGGCAGACCGAGGAGGACCTGCGCCACCACATCGAGCAGCTCGACGCATTCTTCGAGACCAACCTCGACCTGCTCGCGATTCTCAACAGCGAGGGTCGGGCGGTCAGGCTCAACCCCGCGTGGAGCCAGCTACTCGGCTACGAGCCAGAGCAACTCGCCGGCGCGAGACTTTTCGATTTCGTGCACCCGAGCGATATGGAGGCCACCTTGGGCAGCCTGGCTCGCCTGCGCACGCATAGGGAAGTGGTCGGCTTCGTCAGCCGCTTCCACGCACAAAGTGGCAGCTACCGCTTCTTGGAGTGGAGGGCGACGGCCAGGGACGACTTGATCTACGCCACCGCTCGCGACATCACCGATCAGCGCCTCGCCGAGGCCGCCCTACGGGAGAGCGAGGCGCGCTATCGCGCCATTTTCGAGCAGGCGGCGGTCGGAGTGGCCGAGGTGGACGGGGAGACCGGGCGCTTTGTCAGAGTCAACCAGCGCTTCTGCGAGATAGTCGGCTATACGCCGGAGGAGCTTCTGACCCGAAACTTCCAGGGGCTCACCCACCCAGAAGACCTTGCCGCCGATCTGCAGTTCTTCGAGCAGTGTCGAAGCGGCGAGACCAGCGAGTTTAGGCGGGAAAAGCGCTACATCCACAAAGACGGCAGGGTGGTTTGGATCAACCTGCAAGTGAAGGTCCCCGGCGCGTATCCCGCGTCTCGCCGCACCTTCGTCACCGTCATCGAAGATGTCACCGAACGCAGGGAGACCGACGAGCTTCTGCGCAAGAGCCTGGCCGATGTGCTGGAGGCCAATCAGCGACTGAGCTTCCAGATCACGCGCATGCCGCTTGCCTACATCGCGTGGAACAAAGACTTCCGCGTGGTGGAATGGAACGCCTCGGCCGAGCGCATCTTTGGCTGGTCGGCGGCCGAAGTCATGGGCCGGCACGCCTACGACGTCCTGGTCCCGCCCGAGGCTCGTCCGGAAGTGGCCAAGGTCTGGCGATCGATCGTCGAGGGCGGCGATTTCGGCAGCCAGTACACCAATGAAAACGTCACCCGCGATGGTCGCCGCATCGTCTGCGAGTGGTTCAATGCCCCCTGGATCGACGCCAGCGGGCAGATCGTCGGCTGTCTGTCCATGGTCCACGACATCACTGAAAGGCTGCGGGTCGAGGAGAAGCTGCTCCGCTCGCAGCGCATGGAGAGTCTGGGAAGCTTTGCCGGTGGCGTCGCGCACGACATGAACAACGTGCTGCGAACCATCCTGAGGGTTGCGAAGTCCATGGAGGGACGCACCCTTGACGAGGAGAAGCTCAGGACAGGGCTGGAAGACATCGTCCGCTCCTGCACGCGGGGCCGGACACTCCTCCGCGGCCTGCTCGACTTCGCCCGCCAGGACGTGCATGAGGCAAAGATCGTCGACATCAACGAGATTCTGCGCGAGCAGATCCAGCTGCTCGACCGGTCGCTAACCGCCGCCATCAAGATCGAAACCGAATTGGCGCCGGTGCTGCCGACGATTTCGGGCGATTCGCACGCCCTGGCGGGCGCGTTCATGCACCTGCTCAGCAATGCCATCGATGCCATGCCGACCGGCGGCCTGCTCACGGTTCGCACGCATCTGCAAGACGGGGAGCGGGTCGAGATCGATGTGGAGGACACCGGCGTCGGGATGGCGAAGGAGGTCCTGGGCCGCGCGCTGGATCCGTTCTTCACCACCAAGCCCCATGGCAAGGGCGCTGGGCTGGGTTTGCCGGCGGTCTACGGCGCGGTGAAGGCCCACCAGGGCCACCTAGAGCTTCACAGCGAACCGGGCCGGGGTACGCAGGCTCACATCAGCTTGCCACTGTCGCCTCCGTCGTCGGCGTCGGCTCGTCATTTGCCACACCTTTCCGACCATACCGACAATCCGCGGGGCTTGCGAATCCTGCTTGTGGACGACGACGATCTGGTGCAAACGGCAGTTTCGGCGCAGTTGCGCCGGCTAGGACATTCCGTGGTGATTGCCGAAAACGGACGCGAGGCGCTCGACAAGGTCCAGGCCGGCCTGCAGATCGACCTTGTGCTCTTGGATATCGACATGCCGGTGCTCGACGGCAGCAAAGCCCTGCCCCTGTTGCGAAAGCTGCGGCCCGATTTGCCTGTCATCATCGAGACCGGCAACCTCGGCGAAGAAGCCGAACGCCTCGTGCGTGGGTACCAGGATGTCGCCATCCTGGTGCGCCCGTTCAGCCTTGGGGAGTTAAAGGCCGCGCTGGGCCCGTGGATTGCGCGCGCCAATGCCGCGCGCGAAGCGGGATAGCCAGCACAACCCGCGCCAACTTGCCTACCGCCGAAAAGTCCTGCATGCTGACGAAGTGACGCCGTTCGATTCTCAGATCGCGGGCCGAATATGCCGAGCTTTGTCCAGCCGGACCGAGATATTGGACGCCTATCTGTTTGGCTCGCAGGCCCGGGGAAACACGCACTCACAAAGCGATGTCGATATCGCTGTCTACCTCGACTCGGCCATCGACCTTGACCGCGGCTTCGGTATCGAGTCAGAAATCGCCACGGACCTCATGGGAGTCCTCGGGCGCAACGACATCGACGTCGTCGTGCTTAACCGCGCCGACCCGGTCCTGTACCACCGAGTCCTCCGCGATGGCGTCCGCCTGATAGCGCGCGAACCGCACTGCACCGCCGCACGCGAAACCTATGCTCTGTCGCGGTATTTCGACTTCCTTCCCCAGTTGGAAAAGATCCGCACGATTGCCGATCGCCGCAGTGCCCGAGGCGAGTTCGGCAGATGACTCCCATCGAAAAAGACACGGATCTCGTTTGTCGTCATCTTGGCGCGCTCGATGGTGCCCTGGCACAGTTGCGTCGTCACCTTGGCCGACCGCTAGAGTTGCTCAGCACCGACATAGACGAGCGCTGGGCGGTGGAACGAGGGCTGCAGATATGCGCCCAAAACTGCATCGATATCGCGACCCACATCTCCGCCAGCGCCGGGAACAGCCCACACGACTACGGCTCGGCCATTGATGCGCTGGTTCCTATGGGCGTTCTCGACCCCGCCTTTGCCGCGCGCTTTCGCGCGGTGGCCGGTTTTCGCAATCTTCTCGTTCACGGATACCTCGAGGTCGACCTGGCGCGGATGCACCAGATTCTCAATCAGCGTTTCGATGACTTCATCGAGTTCGCAGCCCAGATCCGACGAAGCTTGGGCGCAAGCTGATCCCGAAGCGCACTCACAGAGTCGCCAGGCGCAGCATTTCCGCGGGAATCTTGTCGAGGCCCAATACCCGCTCGGCCGCGCCTAGCTCAATGGCAGCGCGAGGCATGCCAAAGACCACCGAGCTGGCTTCGTCCTGGGCGATGGTCAGGGCGCCCGTCTGCCGCATGTCCAGAAGGCCCTGCGCACCGTCGACCCCCATTCCGGTGAGCAGAACGCCAACCGCGTTCCTGCCCGCCGCCCGAGCCACCGACCGGAAGAGAACCTCCACGGCCGGTCGTTGCCTGTGCACCATCGGCCCGGTCTTCACGTTGACAAAGTAGCGTGCGCCGGACCGCTTGAGAAGCATATGGTAGTCCCCGGGTGCGATGAGCGCCACCCCCGGAACCACCGAATCTCCGTCGGCGGCCTCGCGCACCTCCATCTCAGACACCTGGTTCATTCGCTCTGCGAACTGCTTGGTGAACATGGCGGGCATGTGTTGGGCGATCACAATCCCCGGCGCATCCACCGGCATCCGCGAAAGGATCGATTCCAACGCGACCGTGCCCCCCGTCGACGCGCCCATGGCGATCACCTTGTTGGTGGTGCGGCCGAGAGCAGTCGACACCGCCCCTCGCGGGCTTCGGTCGATCTGCTTGACCTTCGCCCGCGAGGCAATCTTGACCTTCTCCACCAACTCGTCGCCCATGTCCCCGACCGTGAACGCCGCGCCTGGCTTGCACATGACCTCGACCGCGCCGCTGGCCAGCGCATCCAGCGCCAGGCCGCTGCCTTCGGGGGTAAGCGACGACACGACGATCACAGGCAGCGGAAAATAGTGCATCAACTTGCGCAGAAACGTAATCCCATCCATGCGCGGCATTTCCACGTCCAGGGTCACGACGTCGGGCTTGCGTTGAACGATAAGGTCGCGCGCGACGAACGGATCCGGTGCAGTGCCGACCACCTCGATCTCGGGATCGGCGGACAGCGCCGATTGCAAGATCTGCCGGACCACCGCGGAATCGTCGACCACAAGGACCTTGATCACGCGGCCTCCAGTGGTCGCAGCCCGATCGCCATGTGATGGCCGCTCTCGGTGACCAGATTCGCCCGCCGAAGCGACTTGGTCAAGAGCGCGCTGGCCTTCACCCCGGCTTCGGCACTGACTGAAGGAAGCCCAATCTGGCATGGTTCGCTAGTGCCCTTGCATTCTGCCGCGACTGCGCCCGCGAGAATGTTGGCCCACTCCGCGAGCGCCTCGGTGCCAGACTTGTTCGCCTCATCCGAATCTTCCTCAATGCCCAACAGATTCGCCGCCAGTGCCTTTGCAAGCTCGCTTTCCGCAGCGACCATGAGCTCCCATCTCTCGCCGCAATTGAGCGGAATCGACGCAAAGAGCAGCGCCTTGCCCTTGGGTGAAAAAGAGTCGCTGGCCTCCGCAAACACAAAGGCCGCCTCGGCGAGCAGGCTTTGCGCCAGACTCCCCAGCCTCCGATTGTCCAGTAACTCAGCCATGTCCTTCCCCCTTCTTGCCGCACAGAAGCCCGCTGATCACCTGTTTGATCTGCTCGGGACGGAACGGTTTGGGCAGGTAGGCGCTGACGCCCATCGAGCGCAGTGCCTCGACGTTCTGCTTGGCCTTGTCGGACGAAATAATTACAACCGGCGTTGTAGACATGAAGTCGCGCTTGGCCATCTCGGCCACCATCTCGGCGCCACTCATCACCGGCATGTGGACGTCGGCAAGGACAATATCGACCCACGTGTTGGCAACGACCTCAAGCGCCTCCCTGCCGTTGCCGGCTTCCAGAATCTCGCCAATCTCCAGCCCACACATCGCCACCGCTTTGCACACCATCTTGCGCGAGACTGGGGAATCATCGACCACGAGGATTCGATAGCTCATGCTCTTTCCTCTTTCGCCCTGACCCGGCCGAACTGGGCCAAACCTTCGATCTCGGGCAGCGCCCGACTCGCCACGTGCTCCAGATCCACGTGGCGCAGGCCTAGCCTGGCAATAGCACGTTCATCGACCTGGCGGTGCAATTCGCCCACGTCGGCTCCGAATCCTAGCGAATGCGATAGGCAGTCGGCGGAATGAACCAGATCCACCAGAGGGTCACCATTGGGCTGGTCGGTGGAAGTGGGTTCGTGGTGGCGAGCAATCACACGAACCACCTCCTCAGGCAAATTCCAGGCGTGCGCAAGCTCTGCCCCAATCTGGGTGTGATCAGCCCCAATTAGCTCGCGCTCGCATTCGATGAGTGACCGCCTTTCCAGCGCCAACTGTGACCTCAAGGCGTCGGTCTCGGCGGCCAAGAAATTGCTGATGACCAGCTTACCTATGTCGTGCAGGAGTCCCGATGTGAACGTCAGTGCCGGAACGGCGATTCTACGCTCCTTGGCAAATCGTTCCGCCAACACCGCAACCGCCACTGAGTGACACCAATAGACGCCCGAATCGATCCCATAACCCGGCAGAATTGGGGGAACCACCGCTTGCGCCGCAGCCATGGCAGCCAGCTCGAATAGGCGCCGAGGGCCGAGTAGAGTCACTGCTTCGCGCACGCTACCGATCTTGCGCGAAAATCCGAAGTAGGCCGAATTGGCCATACGCAGCAGGCTTGCCGTCAACGCCAGGTCCAGTTGAACCACCGCCTCGTATTCACTCGGCCCGGCCTCTTCGTCGCGCAGCAAGGGTGCCAACTGCAGCACGGTCTGGGAGAAAGTCGGTAAGCTTCTGATACCTGCAAGGATCTCGCTTCGTTCAATCATAGCTCGATTTCCTCTCCAGACGACGTTATTGTGCATCGTCCTGATTCGAGGAACAGACGGGCGGTGCGCGACTTGGTTCCCCCAACATCCTCAGACGTTATCATCACGCCTGCCTTCCAGAACATCTTGCGCAGAATCGTGTAATTGCGTTGTCCAATCGCAAAGTGTCCATTGTCGTCGTAGAGCGAGCCGCCGCCCGCGACTTTTACGATGAGATTCTCTTTCTTGCAGCCCAGCGCATACATCGAGTGAAACAGCATGGGAATGCCGGTATCAGCAAACATCGCCGGGCGCTCGACCGCCTTGTCGGGCGAAGCCTCGCTTAACGGCAACATGTAGTGGATCATGCCCCCTGCTTTCACGACCGGGTCGTAGACAATCACTGCAATGCACGAGCCCAAGGCATACGTGACAAGGACGGCAGCCGGATTCGAGCTGACCTTCGAATCGGCGATTTCGACCACAATCAGGCTCATACTCAGGCTCCCGGAACCGTGAAGACCGACGGGCGTAGCATGCGTAGGCCCAATCGGATGCCCGACAGTGCCTCGGAGTGCCCGATCAAAAGGTATCCCCCAGGATGCAACAACCGCTCCATCGCGCTGATCACCGTCTGGCGTACCACCTGGTCGAAGTAAATCATGACGTTGCGACAAAAGATGATGTCGAACGGGCCGCGCATGGGATAGGGAGGTTCGGCCAAGTTGAGGCGGCGAAAGGCAATCTTGTTCCTGATCTCGGTTCGAACCGCGAGCTTGTCCGAATTTTCCACTCGCTCGAAGTAGCGTCGCTGCGCGTGTCGATCGAGGGAGGAGAGCTTCTCTCGACCAAAGTGGCCCGCCTCTGCTTCCTTCAGCACCCGGGTCGAAATGTCGGTGGCCAAGATCCGCCAGTCCATCTCGGCAGCCTCGGGCATCTCCGACAGCGTAAACGCGATTGAATACGGTTCCTCGCCGGTGGAGGAAGCCGCCGACCAGATGCGCAGTCGCCGAAGCCCTTCTCTGTGCCAGTCCACCACCAGCTTGCGCAGCAGATCGAAGTGGTCCGGCTCGCGAAAGAAGGCGGTGTGATTGGTCGAGATGACGTCCAGAAACTGCACTGTCTCCTCTCCGGTGGCGTCGTCCTCTAGCCTGGCCAGGTACTCCTTCTCACTGCCGAGCCCCAGCGCACGCAGCCGTCTGCCCACCCTCGCCGCGACCAGGGCTTCCTTGCTCGGCCCAAGCGTGATCCCGGCCTTTTCGTAGGCGATGCTGCAGAGCCTGTGAAAGATCGACGCATCCATCGTGCCGGTTCTAGAGAGGGGTAAAGCCCCTGGCCGAGAAGAGAGAGGACACCGGCCAGGGGCTTATCGCTGTCGACTAGAAGTCCTTGAACGTTGCCGTTTCCTCCTCAAGAGGGATGATTTCTTCGGGCTTGCGCGCGCCGTTCTTGCCGTTGCTGCCCGCGGCAGCCTTCTGGGTCGCGTGATGCACGGCCGACTTGTGCTCGACCATCTTGTGGGCCTTGGTTGCAGAGTGTACCGTGGTCTGCCGTGCCAATTGGAACCCGCCAATCATCGCCGCCAATTCTTCCGACTGGCTCGACAGCTCGGATGCCGCCGAGGACGATTCTTCGGAGTTGGCCGCATTCTGTTGCGTCACCTTGTTCATGTCGGTGACGGCGCGATTCACTTGGTCGATCCCTGTCGACTGTTCTTTGGCCGACGCCGAGATCTCCGCCACGATGTCGGTCACCTTGGACACACCGCCGACGATCTCGTTCAGCTTGCCCGACACCCCCTTCGACGTCACCTCGCCCTCTTCAGCCTGGCGCACTGATTCCTTGATCAGCTCCTCGGTCTTCATCGCCGCTTCCTTCGACCGCAGTGCCAGGCTGCGCACTTCCTCTGCGACGACCGCAAAGCCGCGGCCTGCCTCGCCCGCCCGTGCAGCCTCGACCGCGGCGTTCAAGGCCAGGAGGTTAGTCTGGAATGCGATTTCATTGATGTCCTTGATGATCTGCGAGGTGCCCTCGGCCGAAGCGCGAATCTTGGTCATTGCGTCGCCCATTTGTCCCATCGCCGCCGCACCTTCCGTGGCCGCCGCCTTCGCGGTCTGTGCCAGCGCATTCGCTTGCTGAGCATTGTCGGCCGACCGCTTGGTCATGGCGCTCATCGACTCAAGGCTCGACGCAGTTTCCTCCAGCGCGCTCGCCTGTTCAGAGGCACCGTCCGCCACACTCTGGCTCGACGATGCGATCTGACCCGACGCCGACGACACTTGGTCCACCGCTACGGCGACGCGCAAGAGTGCGTCGTGCAACGCCTCGCCGGTGGCATTGATCGATTCCTTGATCTTGGCGTGGTCGCCCTGGTAATTGCCCTTCACTCGGACTCGCAGGTCGCGCTGAGATAGCTTCTCCAGCACCTGCGCCGCTTCGTCGATGGGTGCCAGCACGGCATCCAGCATGTCGTTCACGCCCTGCACGATCTTGCGGTAATCCCCCTGGTGTTTCGAGGCATCCGCGCGCGTGTTCAGCTTGCCCTCCACCGAGGCTTTGACCAGCATGACCGCGTCGGCAACCATGAGGTTCACCGATTCGATACACTGGTTCAGGTTGTTCTTGATCAGATTGAAGTCGCCGTTGTACGCATCCGTGATCTTCGCCGGGATGTTGCCCTTCGAGATCTCGTCCACGTACTTCGCCGATACGTTCAGAGGTCCAATGACCGCGTCCAGGGTGTCATTGACACCTTGAACGATTTTCCGGAAGTCGCCCTGGTGCTTGCTGGCATCTGCGCGTGTGGCCAACTTGCCCTCCAACGCAGCTTTCACCAGTAGGTTCGTGTCCGCGATGAGTGCCTTCAAATTCGCTCGCACCTGCTCGACGGTGTCGTTGATGAACACCTTCTTGCCGGGGAACTTCTCCAGCGGGGCTTCGAAATTGCCCTTGCCGAACTCGGCAATGCAAGCCATCGCCTTCTTCTTGATTGCGATGTGTCCGCCCACCATGTCGTTCACGCCCTTGGCCATCACGTGATAGGAGCCCTGGAACTTGTCGAGGGGAATGTAGACATCGATGTCGCCGCGGTCGTGTTCCGTGCTCATGTGGTTCATCTCGGCGATGAAGACCTTTAGATTGGCGCGCAATTGCTCGATGTTGTCGTTGATGAACGCCTTCTTGCCAGGGAACCTCTCGAGCGGGGCTTCGAAGTTGCCCTTGCCGAGCTCGGCAATGCAAGCCATCGCCTTCTTCTTGACCGCGATGTGGCCGTTCACCATGGTGTTCACGCCCGTGGCCATGGTCTGGTAGGCTCCGTGGAACTTTTCGGCCGGGATGTTGACATCGATGTCGCCGCGATCGTGCTCCGTGCTCATGTGGTTCATCTCGCCGACAAGGCTGCCGAGCTGGTCGATGCACGCATTGAGATTGCCCTTGATGGTGTTGAAGTCACCATTGTAGGCATCCGTGATCTTGGGCGGAATGTCGCCCTTCGAGATCTGGTCCACGTACTTGGCCGTCACGTTGAGCGGCGCAACGAGCGCATCGAGAACGCGATTGAAGCCTTCCATCACGGGCTTGCATTCCAGATAGGCTTCCGAGGTATCGGCGCGCGTCTGCAGCTTGCCTTCCACGGCTGCCGTCGCCAGCCGTTCGGTCTCGCCGTTGAGCTGTCCGAACAGGTCGCGCATGCGGCGGTAGACCAGGAATCCCATGACCAGGGCAAGCAGCACCACGCCGCTGACCAGCCCCCAGCTTTGACGAATGGCCGCGCTCGCGTCGACGGTGTTCTGCTCCGAGCGCTTGCGAGCTCGGTCGGAAAGCAATTGGGTCAATTTTTCGGACGCAGCTCCCACGGCGCGACGGCCGGGCTGCAGCTTGCCTTCGCTCAGCGCTTTGAGCGACGCCTGGGACTGACCTCTGCGGGCATCTGCGATGATCTGCTTCAGCTCGCTGGCGTTTTTCTCGTAGGCCGGCTTGAATTCCGCAAACACTGCGCGGATGGCCTCCAGGTTGATTGACTTGTCGAGATTGGCCACCGCAACGTCCGCTTGGGCCACCTGCTTCTCAGCGCGCTCCAAGTTGGCTTGTTGCTCCCTCGAGTCGGCAAGGATGAGCGCCTCGGCCGTGTTGTTCCACGCCCTATAGAAGTAGTCGACGGCATCGCCGGTTTCCTTCAAGCCCACCGTATTCTGTTCATAGAGGAGAGTGTCCGAGTCGTCGCCCTGTTTGATGGCCCGCGAGGCCTCAATGCCAAGCACGACGGCAATCCCCGTCAAGGCCGCAAACGCCATCATCACCAACGTCGTCATCTTCGTATTCTTGAACATAGTCCCTATCCTTTCCAATCCTTGAAAAGCCCAAACCTCGTAACCCGCGCCGCTAGCCAGCAACCGCGGCCTCGGCCACGGCACTGGCTTCCTCGGCATTGAGAATTCGTCCGATATCCAGCAGGAAGATCACCCGCTTGTCTGACTTGCCCACCCCCAGAATGAAGTCGTAGCGCAACTGCGACCCGCCAAACTCCGGTGGCGGCTCGATGTGCGATCCCTCAATCGACAACACCTCCAGCACCTGGTCAACCAACAGTCCCATGGTCATATTGCGCCCGTGGAAGCTGTATTGAACGACGATGATGACCGTCTGGTCCGTAACCTCGCATTTCGGCATCGAGAATTTGAGGCGCAGATCGATGACCGGAATCACCTTGCCGCGCAGATTGATGACCCCGCTCATGAACTCCTCGGTGCAGGGCACGCGGGTGATGTCCATCAGGCCGATGATCTCCCGGACCTTCAGAATCTCCAGGCCGTACTCTTCATTGGCCAGCTTGAAGGTCATGTACTTACCGGCAAGTTGGGCACCGAATCCCGCGCCCTCCACGCCCGAACGTTCTTGAGTTTCCACTTGGTTATTCACGATCTCGCCTCCTTCTCAACATTCGCTACGACTAGGCCGCGGCCACTTTACCGTCCTGGGAAAAGCCGCGATGTCGCTTGTCCAACGTCGACGATGCAATTTCTTCGATATTGACGATGAGTCCCACCCGTCCATCGGAGAGAATCGCCGCGCCCGAAATGAACCTCACCTGCCCCATGCCCTCGCCCATGGTCTTGATCACCACCTGCTGCTGCGCGACCACCTCGTCGACCAGAAGTCCGACCTTACGACCCGCGCCCTCGACGATGACGACAATCGCCCGCGTCGGATCCTGAATGGCGTTGGGCACGCCGAGCAGCCGGTCCAGGCGCAAGAGTGGCAGGATCGTTCCTCGCATGTTGAGCATCTCGTTGCTGCCGCCCTGGGTGAGCAGCATAGCGGCCTCGGGCTTCATAGACTCGACTACCGAGAGGGTCGGCAGGATGTAGCGTTCCTTACCGCACGCAATCAGCATGCCGTCGATGATGGCCAGGGTCAGGGGCAAAGTGATCTTGAAGGTGGTGCCCTGGCCCGGCACGGTGCTGATGGAAATCCGCCCGCGCATGGCATCGATGTTCCGGCGAACCACGTCCATTCCCACGCCGCGCCCGGAAATGTCGGTGACCTTTTCCGCCGTAGAAAATCCCGGTGCGAAGATGAGCGAATTGATTTCGTCCTCGGTAAGCACGTCGCCGGGCTTGATCAGCCCCCGCTCCGCAGCCTTCTTCAAGATCGCTTCCCGGTTGAGGCCCCATCCGTCGTCGCTGATCTCGATGACCACGCTGCCGCCCTCGTGGCAGGCGGAGAGGCGCACGATGCCCTCCTCGGGCTTGCCGAGCTGGCGCCGCACGTCTGGCGGTTCCACGCCGTGGTCCACCGAGTTTCGGATCATGTGCACCAGCGGATCCGAGATCTGCTCGACCATGCTGCGGTCCATTTCGGTCTGTTCGCCCGAAAGCACGACCCGAATCTGCTTGCCCGCCTTGCGGCCCACGTCGCGCGCCATGCGTGCCATCTTCTGAAACACCGCTGACACCGGTAGCATGCGCATGTGCATGCCGACGTCCTGCAAGTCGCGAGTTACCTTCGCCAATTGCGAGAGGCAATTGCGTACCCGCGCCGAGCCCGAATGTGCGATCTCGGGCGCGCCCACCACCATCGCCTCAACCACCACCAGCTCGCCAATCATCTCGACCAAGCGGTCCACGCGCTCCAAGTCGACTTTGATGGTTGGGCGAATCTTCGCTTCTGTTCCTGCTTCTGCGTTCGTCGGATTCGCTGGGCTCGCCGAGCTGGGGGAGCTCGTCGTCGCCGAGCTCGCTGCGGCAGCCTCGATGGGAATTTCCGCTCGCGGTGGCTCGGGCCCGGGAACGTGCACGTCCTCCCCTCGCTCGACCATCTCCTGTCGTTCCGCGGCCTTCTTCGCGCCGCCGTCGGCATTGGCTGCCAGGGCTTCTTTCAGCCGAGCCACCAGGTCCGCGACGTTTTCCTGGGTCGAAAATTCACGGCTGCTTTCCACCGCGGCCCGCAAGTCGTTCAAAATCTTGCGCATCATCGCTGTGGCATCGAAAACCAAATCCAGCCGGTCGCCCACCAGTGAAAAGAGCCCTTCGCGGCAACCGTTCAGCAGCGATTCTGTCGTATGCGCGAGGGACTGGATTTCGAATAGCTCCAGAAATCCGGCTACACCTTTGATGGTATGGAACACGCGAAAGAGTCCATTGATCGACTCCGCCGTCGCGCCTTCGCGCTCGAGCGTCATCAGGATCTGGTCCGCCCGGGCCAGGCTTTCGTCGCTCTCTGAAAGAAACTCGCCGATGAGCGCGATGGTGTCTGGATCCCGCGTCTTCGCGGACGGCAACGCCACCGTCGGTGCAGGCCGCTCTGGGGCATGCGCCATAGGCTGGGGCGCCGGGACCTCCAGTGCACAGACGTCCTTCCCGCGCTTCTTGTGGCAGCGGCGGATCTCCTTTTGCAGGCTCTCAATCGCCTCGCCCGCCCTGGCCAGCCCTGCGCGCTCAGGACGTTCGAGGAGGTCGCGGGCTACGCACACCAGATCTTGCGCGCTTTCTGCGACGGCCTCCGGCAAACCGGCCTCTTGGGCAAGGGTCTCAATATCGCTGACAGGCTTTGCGAGGCCTGCCAGACTTGCACGATCGTCGGGCTCAGCCGCCACGATGGCCGCCGCGAGGGTTTCGACCGCAGACTTCAACCTACAGGCGTCCACGCCACGACCTTTCCGCTAAGCGAGCAGCCGCAGGTTCTGCCCACGGTCTTGCCGTCGATCCTTCGTCCTGGAATTCCCGCATGGTCTTTCGCTCGTCTCGGCCGGAACTGGGCCGTCACAGGCGGTAACCTCATCGACGCCGCCGGAAAAAAACTTAAGTCACCCTGTCGGAGTCGATTTCAATATTTCACCCGACTTGCCGATACTCCTACCGAAGCAAGGCACCTGCCAGTGCAGCCCCACCCTCACTGCCATTCGGAGGATCTCGATGCGAATACTTATCGTCGAAGACGACACGACCAGCCGTCTTCTGCTTCGAAAGATGCTTGAGCCGTATGGCACCTGCGATGTCGCGGTCAACGGCAAGCAAGCGGTGGAAGCCTTTCGGCTGGCGAGCGGGCAGGTCGAGCGCTACGCCTTGGTATGTCTCGACATCATGATGCCTGAGATGGACGGACAAGCCGCCCTGAAGGTAATGCGCGAAATCGAGCAAGCAGCGGGCCGGCTGCCCAGCCAGTCTGCCAAGATCGTAATGACCACCGCCCTGCGCGACATCGAGAACGTCACCACCGCGTACCGCGAGCTCTGCGACGGCTACTTGGTGAAGCCGATTCAACGCGAGAAGCTGGTGGCACTGTTGAAGGAGCTCGACGTCATCACCCTACGCGAGGATCACCTCACAGCGTAGCCTCGCCATCCTCGCCGTCGAGGATTCGGCGCAGGCAGGCGGTCAGCGCGACGTTGCCTATTGGCTTGTGGAGGTAGGCATTCACGCCGATCTCCGCCGCTCTTTCAGGCGTCACGCGGTCGCTCATCCCAGTCAGCAACACGATGGGGATGTCGGCGCGGAGTTTGCGAACCTCGATCGCGAGCGCGTCTCCCGGCAGCGCCGGCATGGTGATATCGCTGACCACGATGTCAAAGGCATCGGGATTGGCCTTGAAAGCGGTCAGCGCCTCGGCGGCGTTGACGAAGCCTTGAACTTTGTAGCCCAGGCGTCCGAGCGCACGGGCGGCGACCGCCACCAGCGCTTCCTCGTCGTCCACGAACAGGATTCTCTCGGTGCCCGGCAGCGGTCTGGCATCCGAGGCCGGGGTTTCATTGGCCCGTTCGACGAGCGGCAGATACACCTCGAACGTGCTTCCTTGCCCGACCGTGCTCGACACCTCGACCACGCCGCCGTGTCCCGACACAATTCCGTGAACCACGGACAGTCCCAGTCCGGTCCCCTTGCCCTTGGCCCGGGTGGTGAAAAACGGCTCGAACACACGATGGAGATGTTCGGGTTCGATACCACAACCAGTGTCGCGGACACTCAAGCGCAGCAGCCGGTCTTGCGCCAGATTGGGATGGCGTGCACGAAGCGCCGGGGTCGCCGTGACCTCGTCAAGCACGACTTCGATCTTGCCCCCGTCGGGCATGGCAAGGTTGGCGTTCGCAAGCAGGTTCACCAGAACCTGATGAATCTGCGTGGCGTTGGCCACGGTCGGGCCCCGGGTCGAAAACCGCTGTTCCAATTCGATGGTCGTGGGCAGGGTCGAGCGCAGGAACTTGCACGCCTCGTTCACCACGGTCCGGAGCAACAGTGGCTGCTTTTCCGCGTTGCTCTTGCGGCCAAACGACAGAATCTGCTGTACGAGCCCGGTCGCCCGCCGGCCGGCGCGCAATACGCGTTCCAGGTCGCTGCGCATGTTGACCGCCACTTGGGAATCCACCATGTCACAGTCGAGCATCACGAGCTCGACGCCCGACTGAATCACGCCGAGCAGGTTGTTGAAGTCATGGGCGATGCCGCCGGCCAAAGTCCCGAGCGAGTCCATCTTCTGCGCCTGGAACAACTGCTCCTGCAGCGCGCGTCGCTCTTTTTCGGCTGCCCGGCGCTCGGTAATGTTACGAGTGATGCCGTACCCGACCAGCTTTCCGGCTTCGTCTGTCTCCACTCGGGTCGTGGTTTCCGTCACGACCGTGCTCCCGTCCTTGCACGGTTGCTCCACCTCGTCGAGGTAGACGCGCCGAACTCCGCGCTTGACTTCCACGAGCCGCTCGGCAATTGACGTTCGAACCCGCGCCGCCGACTCGGCGGTGAGCGTAGCCAATAACTCCTGGGCCATCACTTCTTCCGCCGTGTAGCCGCGCAACCGCTCCACCGACGGGCTGACGTAGCGGAAGCGACCGGACTCAAGGTCCAAGACCCAAATCACGTCCGAGATGCTCTCGACCAACAATCGATAGCGGCTCTCGGCCTCGCGCAAGGCGGCCTCGGTGCGCTTCAGATCGGTCACGTCCCACAGGACGCCGTTGATACGCCATGGCCTACCGTTCTCGTCACGCGCCAGCTTGCCCCGCGCGTTGATGTGGTGAACGCTGCCGTCGGGCCACACAGCCCGATATTCCGCGAGATACGGCGCATCTTCGGCCAAGACACGGTCAAGCGCTGCCCTTACGGCAACGCGGTCATCGGGGTGAACCGCACGAAAAAATTCGTCGGCGGTGCCAGCAAACCTTGCCGGATCGATTCCCAGCAGCGCCAGCACCTGGTCGTCGAACACGCGCTTGTCAGCTTTCACATCCCAGTGCCAGACCCCAAGCTGGGCCGAGCGCAGGGCCAAGTCGAGCCGTTCCCGATTGGCACGTAGCTCTGCCTCGACCCGCTTGCTTTCCATGATGTCCTGAAACACCACCAGCAGCCGTTCTTCACCGTTGTCGAGGAAGCGCGCGAAGTGCAGACGGAACCAGACTTCTTTGCCGAAGGAGGTGGTCTCGCGGATCTCACGCTCGACCGGCTTCCCCGTGCGGAGAGTTTGCTCGGCTGCGCCCGGCAGAGGGTCCGGGCTGGCGCGTCCCAGGCTGAAGACGTTCTGTCGCAGAAGATCGGCGACCGTCCCTCCTACGATTTCTGCGGCGGCTTGATTGGCCGACAGGCATTGTCCGGTCTTGCTGTAAGTGGTGATTCCGACCGGCGCGGTATCAAGGATGGTCTGGTTGAAGGCGAGACCATCGCGCAGCGCCTCCTCCATCCATTTCTGTTCGGTCATCTCCCGCAGAACGGAAAGAATCGCTTTCGGGGCGCCGTTCTTGTCGCGGATGAGGCGCGAGCGCGCGACCCGGTCGAGCCACCGTCCGCTGCGATGGCGAATCCGATACTCCGACGTCAATGATCCACCTTCGAGCAAAGTCGTGGTGAGCTGCTTGAGCCGTGCAACGTCGTCCGGGTGGACACGCGCATAGCCGTCCGGCTCGAATGCTTCGCCGACCGCGTAGCCAAGACTGGTGTAGTACGCGCTGTTGCGAAACAGATGATTGCCATCGAGATCGGTGAGCAGAATGACGTCATCGGCCATTTCCACCAAGGTACGATAGCGCTCCTCGGATTCTCTCAGGCGCTCTTCGGCCAGCTTGCGAAGGGTGATGTCCTCGAATGCGACCGCGAATCTGCCCGGCCCGGCACCGTAGGCATAGCCTTTGAAATACTTCTGGTTGTGCGGGGAATAGGTGCTGTAGTTGGCGGGAGGCGCGCCCTGGGCCAGCTTGCCGAAAATAGCAAGCCATTGTGCGAGCTCGGTGGCCGGCAGGAATTTGCTCGCCGGCTGCCCCTCAACTGCCTCGCGCGACACGCCCAGCAGGCGCTCGTAGGCGCCGCGAACCTCGATGGTGAGGTAGTCGACAGGATTCCCACTTTCATCCACAACCAACTGGTGAAGCGACCATCCCCAACCGGTGGCGTTCAGCAGGTCGTGAAACGGGATTGGAGGCTCGCTTGCCATCCTCGGTCCTCAGCACTACCTCGCCCCGGCGCCCTCATGACGCCACGACGCACACACCGTATCGGATCTCATATCGACACTCGGGCAAGACTTCGGCGCTTTCGCGCGCCCGCTTGAGAAGTAGTCACGGGCCGACCGAGTCGTCGTTGGTGATTCTAAATCCACTTTGGAATCGCCCCCTTAGAGGCATTCACTGGATCACTGAACACAAGTTCAGTACCATTGAGGGTCCATGTCTTTAAGTCCCGAAATTCTCGCGCACATCGTACCGGTTAGGCGGCTGACCGAGCAACGCGGCTATCTCGCGACCGGCGTTGCGCCTCTCGACGAGATCCTGGGCGGGGGGTGGCCGCGGGCAACGCTGGCCGAGCTGCGCGGGTCGCGCACATCGGGGCGCACCGCGATCTTGTATGCGTCGCTGGCCGCTGCCATCGCGGCGGGGCGGGCCGTGGCGTTGGTCGATTCCGGCGGCGCGCTCGATCCGCGATCCGCCGAGGCGGCTGGCATCGTGCTGGCTCGTCTGCTCTGGATCCGAGCCACAGTCGAGCAGGCGCTCAAGGCGACGGACTTGGTGGTCAGCGCCGGTGGCTTCGACCTGGTGGCGATCGACTTCGGCGACCAGCGTCCGCGCGCGCCCAGCGCGGCTTGGATTCGGCTCAAGCACGGCGCGCTTCGCCAGCGGACCACCATTCTCGCCGCCACGCCCGCATCCGCCGTCGGCTCGTTCGCCGCTGCCACCATCGAGCTTTCCGCCGCGGTACCGCGATTTGAAAAACCTTGGTTACTGACCGGCCTGCGCGCGCAGGCGCGATGCGTGCGGGGCAAGCACGACTTTTCCGACGAGGGACCATCATGCGCCTGGCTTGCGTTTTCGCACCACGATTAGCCTTGCAAGCGGTCCTGCGCCGCACGCCCGAGGCGCGCGACTTGCCCTGCGCTCTGCTTGCCGGCAAGCACATCAAGGACATGACCCCCAAAGCCCGGCGCGCGGGCGTGCGCATGGGCATGACGACTGCGCAGGCCGAAACGGTCTGCCCGGGGGTACGCCTGCTTTCCGCATCGCCCGCCGACGTGGAAGCGGCCAAGTCCGCGCTGGCCGACGTGGGCTACGCCTTCGCGCCGCGCATCGAATGCGAAGCCGAAAACATCTTCTTCGCCGTCGAAGATCTGGGCCAGCTTTACCCGACCGAGCAGGCCATCGTGCAAGCCGTGCAAGCGCACGCGACACGCGTGGGCCTGGGCACGCGCGTGTCGGTCGCCGGATCCAAGGGCGTCGCGCGCATCGCCACACGCGCGAAAGAGCTGGCCGTGGTCGGGTCGGGCGCGCCCAGCCGCGCCTTTCTTGCCCCGCTGCCGGTCAAGCTATTGACGGACGATCCCGCTTTGCGCGAGACGTTCGATCGCTGGGGTATCCGCACCGCGGGCGAGCTGGCGACGCTGCCCACGGCACAGGTGTCGTTGCGCCTGGGCGAGGCCGGCTCGCGTGCGTGCAGGCTTGCGCGCGGCGAGGACGACGAGCCGTTCGTGCCGCATTTTCCCGCCGATGCGCTCGAAGAAGGGCTCGACCTCGATTATTGCGTGGAAGAATTGGAACCGCTGTCCTTCCTTCTGCGCGGTCTTGTCGATCGCGTCTTGCAGCGGCTGGCCTGTCGCAGCCTCGCGTGCGCCGGGCTCACCGTGCGGCTTGGGTTGGATCCGCGCGGGCTCGACGTGCGCACGGTTCCGGTTGCGGCGCCGACCCGTGAAACCGCCACCCTGCTCGATCTGCTGCGCCTGGATCTCGCGCGCCGGCCGCCCGGTGCGCCGGTGGTCAGCCTTCGTTTGCTCGCCCTGCCCGCGCGCGTGCGGGCCACCCAGCTCGACCTTCTGCGACCCGCCGGTCCGGCGCCCGATCGCCTGGCCGCGACGGTGGCTCGCCTGGCCGCGCTGGTGGGTCCGGAAAACGTGGGTACGCCAGCGACGGTGGACACCTGGCGCGAAGAGGCAGTCGGAATCGCTACCTTTTGTAATGGGAACCCTGGGAGGGTTCCCATCCCCTCCCGCGCTCTGGCTACGGCGGGCAAAGCCCACCTTCGCCCACGCGATCATGGAGCCCCTGATCAGGCGACAGCAAGCACACCCACCTTGACCATCCGGCGGCGCCGGCCGCCCGAAGCCATCGAAGTGTTGATGGGGCGAGCCGAGCCGACCGCGCTGCGCGGAAAAGAAACCACTGCGCGCATCCTGGTCGCGGCCGGGCCGTATCGACTGTCCGGCGAGTGGTGGGACGACGACCACGGCGGCTGGGCGCGCGAGTACTGGAACGTGCATGCCTCCGACGGGGCGGTGTATCGCATTCACAGGGACCAACGCAATGGCCATTGGTTTCTCGACGGTTATTTCGATTGAGGACGTCGCATGAAAGGGGACTACGTCGAGCTGCGCTGCCGATCGGCATTCAGTTTTCTCGATGGCGCTTCGCTGCCCGAGGACTTGGTGGTGGCCGCCGCAAAGTCTGGCCATCGCGCGCTCGCGCTCTCCGACCGCAACGGCGTCTACGGCGCACCTCGTTTTTTCTCGGCCGCGCAGAAGGCTGGACTTCGTCCCATCGTCGGCGCCGAGGTCACGCTGGCTGCGGCGGATCCAGTGCTTCTGTTGGTGGAAAGCCGGCGCGGCTACCAGAATCTGTGCCGGCTTCTCACCCGCGCCAAAGAAGGACGGCAAAAGTCTGATATTCCATCCGTCACCTTGGCGCTGCTCGCCGAGCACGCCGAGGGTCTGATTGCGCTCGCCGGGCCGAAGCCGCGCCCCGACTTGCCCGCACTGGTCGCAGCCTTCGGCGAAAGCCAGGTCTTCCTCGAAGCGCAACGCCATTTCGACGCGGCCGAGGCACGCCAGACGCGCGCGGTGTTGGCGCAAGCCGAGGCGGAGAAAATCGGGGTGGTGGCCAGCAACGACGTCCGCTACGCCGCGCCCGAGGGCCGGGTGGTGCACGACGTGCTCACCTGCGCGCGAGAAAGGCGCAGCGTCGACGAGATCGGCCGCCGTGTCGCCCCCAACGCCGAGCGCTGGCTGAAGCCGCCAGACGTGATGGCGGACCTGTTTCGCGACTTGCCCGCCGCCGTACGCGCCACGCGCGCGATCGCCGAACGCTGCGCGTTTACCTTGGCCGATCTCGGCTACAGCTTCCCCGCCTACCCGGTTCCGCCCAGCGAAACCCAGCAAAGCTTCCTCGTGGCGCTTGCCTACCAAAGCATCAGCCAACGTTACAGCGCCGACGATCCGCTGCTGCCCAAGGTGCGAAAGCAGCTCGCCCACGAGCTTGGTATCATCGATCGGCTGTCGCTCGCCGGTTACTTCCTGGTGGTGTGGGACATCGTCTGCTTCGCGCGTCGGCACGGCATCATGGTGCAAGGGCGCGGCTCGGCGGCCAATTCCGCGGTCTGCTACGTGCTTGGCATCACCGCCGTGGATCCGGTGCGCATGGAGCTTTTGTTCGAGCGCTTCTTATCCGAAGAACGCGTAAAAAGCGCCAGCAACGCCACCGACCGCATGCCCGACATCGACCTCGACCTGCCGTCGGGCGACCGGCGCGAACGCGTGATTCAGCACGTGTACGAAAAATACGGCAGTCGCGGCGCCGCCATGACCGCGAACGTGATCACCTACCGCCCGCGCATGGCGGTGCGCGACGCCGGCCGGGCCCTGGGCTTTTCCGAGGACCAACTTGGTCGGATTTCCAAGCACCTGCCGTGGTACCTCGACGAGGGCGAGCCGCTCGCACGCTACATCGAAATGGCCGGTTTCCCCGCCACCGACCGACGCACACGCCTTCTCGCCGAGGTCGCCACCGCGATGCTCAATCTGCCCCGGCACCTCGGCCAGCACTCGGGCGGCATGGTGCTCGCAGCCGGGCGGCTCGACGACGTGGTTCCCCTGGAACCGGCCAGCATGCCCGGCCGGGTGGTAGTCCAGTGGGACAAGGACGACTGCGCCGATCTCGGCATCGTAAAGGTGGACTTGCTTGGGCTCGGCATGATGGCGGTGCTTGAGGACGCGCTGCCGATCATCCAGCGCCACGAAAACGTCACCATCGACTACGCGCGCCTGCCGCCCGACGATCCCGAGGTATACGCGATGTTGCGCGCCGCCGACACGGTGGGCGTGTTTCAAATCGAATCGCGCGCGCAGATGGCGACCCTGCCGCGCATGAAGCCCGAGCGCTTCTACGACCTGGTGGTGGAGGTGGCCATTATTCGCCCCGGCCCCATCGTCGGCAAAATGGTGAATCCCTATCTTTCCCGTCGCACCGGTCGCGCGCAGGTGGTCTACCCGCATCCGTCGCTGGAACCGATTCTGAAGCGCACCCTGGGCGTGCCGCTATTTCAGGAGCAATTGATCCGCATCGCCATGGTGGCGGCGGGATTTTCCGGAGGCCAAGCCGAGGAACTGCGGCGTGCGATGGGCTTCAAGCGGTCGCAACAGCGCATGAACGCTATTGAAACCGAATTGCGCGCCGGCATGGCAACCAAGGGCATCGTCGGCGGGGCCCAGGACGAGATCGTGCAAGGGATTAAGTCGTTCGCACTGTATGGTTTTCCCGAATCGCACGCCGCTTCGTTCGCGCTCTTGGCATATGCGTCGGCGTATTTGAAACGGCATCATCCGGCCGCTTTCGTGTGCGTCCTGCTCAACAATTGGCCCATGGGCTTTTATCATCCCTCGACGCTGATTGCGGACGCCGCCCGCCACGGGGTCGAGGTGCGCCCGGTCGACGTCACCCGTTCCGGCTGGCTGTGCGATTTGGAGAATGGGGCGCGGGCGCTGCGCCTGGGTCTCTGCTACGTGTCCGGCCTGCGCGAAGAGGTCGGAAGGCGCATCGAGGCGGCGCGGGCCGCGCGGCCATTTTCATCGCTGGCCGATTTCGAAACGCACGTGGAAGCCGACAGCAAAGAGCTGGCGACCCTGGCGCAAATCGGCGCCTTCGCCAGTCTTGGCGGTAGCCGCCGGCAAGCGCTTTGGCAAGTGGAGGCGCTGGGGCGGTCGGGGCCGCTGTTTGCGCAGAGTGAAGCGAAAAATCCACAGTCACCACTGCCCGAGATGAACGACGCCGAAGAGATGTCCGCCGACTTTCGCGGCACCGGTATGTCCACCGGCCCCCACCCCATGGCCTTGGTTCGCGACGAGCTCTGTCGCGAAGGCATCGTACGCGCCGCCGACCTGGCCAAGATTCCCGCCGGCCAACGCGCGCGTGTGGCCGGCATCGTGGTGGTGCGCCAGCGCCCCGGCACCGCCAAGGGCTTCGTCTTCGTCACCGTGGAAGACGAGACCGGCTTCGCCAACGCCATCGTTACGCCCAAGTGTTTCGAGGACAATCGCAACACCATCGTCGCAGTGAACGCGATCCTGATGGAAGGTGTGGTGCAAAACCAAGATAGCGTGGTTTCAATCAAGGCCGACCACTTCGAGGCATTGGAAGGGAGATTGGGTGGAATTGACGTGTCGAGGGACTTTCATTGAAGGAGCCAGCTCAAGCCCGCCCTAAGGACACGGCGAGCCGTCTCGGCGCGCTGTCTTGGCGAGTTTCGGACTCGGCGATTTTCGGAGTAACCGCGGCCGTGGAAATCCATTAGGCTATCCCGCATGGCAAGCAGCAACCTCTCTTTGCCAACTCCGAACGCGGCCCAACAGCCGTTCGTTCCCCGGCCAAGCCAGTATCCGCCCCAACAGCGCTCGAGCCCGTGGCCCGGGCAAGAGCTGCCTCAGCAACCCTTGAGCGCGTGGCCGAGTCATGCTTCGACCCAGGCTCAGCCGGGCCAAGACGCGTGGCCGAGCCAAGCTTCGCCCCAGGCTCAGCCGGGCCAAGACGCGTGGCCGAGCCAAGCCGTGCCCCAGCCAAACCTCCGCATGCCAGAGCCGTGGGTCGCGGAACCGGTAGCAAGAGCCAAACCTAAGGGGCATCGTGCAATCGTCGCGTGGTCCCTGTGTGTGTTTGCGGGCGGACTGGGGGCGGCGGGGCCGCTGGGCGGATGGGCCGACCAGGGCATCGAAGACGGAATCGGTTGGTTGGCGGCGTCGTCACCCGGCTTCCTGCGGCCGTATCTGCCGAGACCTATCGAGGGATCTTCGCCGCCTCCTGGGCACGCCAGGGCCGCCGCTGGATCGCCTGCTGCGGTTGCCGCCCCAAGGGTCGAAGCCAAGCCGACACCAGAGACTGCCATGCAACAGCCCGAGGTGAAGGCGCCCGCTGTCGTCGTGAAGACCAGGGCGGCTGCGCCCCCGCGCACGGCGCGAGAGCCAGAGCCCCCAGCACGCGCGGCGCGCGGCAGCCGCAGCAAGGTGACGGCCACGCTGGCACTGGGCGAGCCACCCGGGCCCGCGCCGACGCCTGCGCCTCCAAGAGCGCGGGAAACTAGCGATCCCTTCGCTGGTGAAACTGACGGAGCGGACAAGCCGGCGACGGTGGCAAGGGTCGGGAGCGAGCCCGCTCCGGCGCAAAGCAAGCTGGGGAAATCCGGCGACGGACTCGATGATCTGATGGCCGGCGTCGCGAGCGGGAACGGGAGCAAGCCCAGTGTCAAGCGCACCACCAGCAAGGAAATCGACGCCGTGCTCAAGGACGTGCAGAAGGACGAGCCAGCGCCCAAGCCCAGGCGACCGGAGCCGGTGCCTCTGCCCTCACTGACCGCGGCCGACATCACGACGGCGATGGCGGGTGTCAAGGTCGACGCGAACGCCTGTAGCAAGCGCTTTGGGCAGTCTGGCGTCGCGGATCTCGGGATCACCGTGGGTAAGGATGGCAGGGTCACCGACGTCGACCTTCGCGGCAGGCTGGCCGACTTGCCGATCGCCCAATGCATCGCCAAGGCGGTCCGCCGCGCCACCTTCCCGCGCAACTCCGGACTGAGGTTCGACTACCGAATCAACGTCCAGTGAAGGAACCGCCCCACGAGACGGGCTGCGCGCACGCATACCAACGTTGTCGCCATCCGCGCGGACTGATAGGCTTTTCATGCTGGTTCGATGCTCCCGCAAAGGAAATGCACGTGAAGACAGCCCGATTCTTCTCATGGTTGTTGGTCGGCCTGGCTGCAACCGCGGTTGGCTGCAGCAACAGCTCCGGCAGCCCGGCGCCGGGACAAACCGGCGGAGCCGGAAACGGGGGTGTTTCGGGTGGTGACAAGGGCGGCAGCGGAGGTACGACCGCCGCGGGAGGAACCACGGGCGGGGGCTCCGGCGGACATCCAGGCACGGGCGGCGCCGCCACCGGCGGTGTATCGACGACAGGCCGAGGAGGAACGACGACGGGCGGCCTGGGCGGGAGCACGAGCGCGGGGGGGGCTGCCAGCGGTGGCCAGAACGCAGGCGGAAGCGCAACCGGCGGCAAGGCGACCGGCGGTTCAGCCGGATCGCAAGCCGGCGGCGCGTCCGGCGGACAGGGCGGCGGTACACCCAGCACGGGCGGGGTCGCCACCGGTGGCGGACCTACGACGGGCGGACAGGGTGCAGGCGGCAAGAGCACTGGCGGGGCGACAGGATCGGGCGGGTTGGCCACGGCTGGCGGCGGCCAGGGCGGCAAGGCGACGGGCGGCTCCGCAGGAAGCGCGGACAGCTCGGCCGGCGGCTCCTTGAGCAGCGGTGGCAATCCGGCCGGCGCTTCGGGCAATGGCGGCGGCGCGACGGCCGGCGCTTCGGGCCGTGGCGGCGGTGCGACCGACGGCGCGTCCGGCGCAGGGGGATCGACATCGACCTATCACCCCTGCCCCACCGACGGGACCGCGTGCAAGATCATGCCGTTCGGCGACTCGATCACCGACGGCTACAATCAGGACACGCCGGGCGGATATCGTGTAGAGCTTTTCCACCGTGCCCTTGCAGACAAGAAGAACATCACCTTCGTGGGCTCGGGCTGGAATGGCCCGGATACCGTCGACGGCGTCGCGTTTCCGCACAACCATGAAGGTCACAGCGGCTGGACCATCTATCCTGAAGGCAGCCGGTACGGAATCTCGTACTGTCTGGCTGCGGACAGTAAGTGCCTGGCGACCAACAGCGTTATGTTGCAATACAAGCCGGACATTGTTCTTCTGATGATCGGTACGAACGACTGTATCGACAACTACGACATGACCAATGCTCCCAAGCGCCTGGGAGATCTCATCGATACGATCTACACCCAGTTGCCGGATGTGCTCATTGTCGTGGCCCAGCCCATCCCGTCGCGCGGAGACACCAGCAAGGGCGACGACGCCGGCCTCACCGACCGCATCAACACGTACGACCTCGCGATTCCCGACGTGGTCAAAGCACGCTCCGACGCCGGCAAGCACATCCTTCTCGTGAACATGTTCAAGCCTTTCGTCGATGCCGGCAAGGCCTCGCTGATTGAGGACCAGTGGCATCCCAATCTGAAAGGCTACCTTTTGATGGGAGACACTTGGTACGACCAAGCCCTGAAGGGTCTGCTATAGTGGCCCCTACGGCAGCGTAATCCGTCCCGGCGCACCGTTGGTCCCGTTCTGAGTGTGGCAACTGTTGCAATCGCCGGTGCTTGCGGTGGACGACATAACACGTTCGATCCCGGCCGAATTGACGACTTTGGCCTGGTACGGACCTGGCAGCGACGTCGACGAATAGAAATTGCCGGCTGAATTGGGTGTCAGCGTGACTGTGCTGCCATTGTTGCCGGTCACCACGACCTTGGCGCCGCTTGTGGAACCGTTGACGCCGTTGCAATTGTCCGGCTCGTGCCCTGTGGGATACAGGGTGCCGGCGATGACGAAGGTCGGAGCCTCGCCGCCGCTCTTGGCGTGACAACTGATGCACGCCTGTCCGGGTTCCATCGATGACGAGCCATTGGTTCCGCGCGTCCAGGTTGTGTTGCTTGTGCAAGTCGGCGGTGCATTCAATGGATCCGAGGGCGTGGTGCCGGCGTCGCCGCCGCATGCACCCGAGGGATAGCCGCTGTTAATCCAATTCTGCAAGGTCGCGATCTCCGAGCTTGTGGCAGGCGAAGCTGGCGACGGCGGCATGGGCGAGGTCGTGCTCTGCATCCGCTGCACGGCAACCTGCGCCTCGGTCATGGCTGAGCTCGACGGATCCGCGCTGGTCAGATTCGCGTAAGTGACAAGCGATCGCGGCGCGCCTCCCGACGGCGTCGTGCCGTGACAACTGTCGCAGCGATTGACCAGCAGAGTCTGCACATCACACGGCAGGCTTCCGGAGGCGCCGGCATCCGACCGGCCGCCTGAACCGCCTGACGCTGGCTGGCTCGATCCCCCTGCGCCGCCTCCTCCTCCCGATCCCGTCGCCCCACCCGCGCCCGCGGATCCCGATCCCGCGGCTCCTCCGCCGGCTGTTCCCCCCGTACCGCCCCCACCGCAGGTTCCGCTCGGATAACCGCTGTTGATCCAGTCCCCGAGGGCGGTGATCTCGCTGCTCGTGGCGGTCGAAGCCGGTGATGGCGGCATCGGTGAGGTCGAGCTTTCCATCCGCTGCAGGGCCACTTGCGCCTCGGTCATGGATGGGGACGAGGGATCCGAAGCGGTCAGATTCGCGTAGGTGACGAGCGATCGCGGCGCGCCTCCAGAAGGGGTTGAGCCGTGACAACTGTCGCAACGATTGACGAGCAGGGTTTGTATGTTGCATGGCAGGCCCGAGGCGGTCCCGCCTCCTGCGCCGCTTGCTCCGCCCTGCCCCGAACCGCCCGAGGCTCCGCCGGCCTGGCGGCCGCCGGGGCCACCTTGGCTGCTGCCCGAGGATCCTCCCTGGCCGCCGCCAGCGCCTTGGCCCGCTCCACCGGACCCGCCACCTGCCGAACCTCCCGCGCCGCTGGCACAGGAACCGAAAGGATAGCCGTTGTCGACCCAGCCCTGCAGGGTCGCAATCTCGGCCGCAGTTGGCACCGCGTTCGGCGTCGGCGGCATTGGCGATCCCTGGCTTTGGATCCGCTGCAGGGCCGCCTGCGCTTCCGTGATGCTCTTGTTCGTCAAATCCGGCTTGGTCAGGTCCGCATAGGTCAGAAGCGAGCGCGGGGCGCCGCCCTGAGGGATTGCGCCGTGACAGCTACCGCAATATTTCACGAGGATCGCCTGTACTTCGCAAGGCAGGCCCTGGGCTGCTCCGGTGCTCCCGCCGGCTCCGGATGCTATCCCGCCACCTGCGCCGCCACCGGTCGCGCCCCCCAGCCCGGTCACGGTCGGGGTGCGGTCCACCGGGCTTAGCCGATTGCAACCTGCCAAAGCCATGGCGCATACCAGAGCTGATTTGTATGATTTCACGTTGCATTTCCTCCAAGCGGCAGACGTGGGCGACTTGCGGCCTACCTCTCTAGTAGCTTGAAACCGTCGGAAGCAGGCAGTGTCGCAGCAAGCCTCCGCACGCACTTTGGGCAATCACCAAACCGATTCTTGCGCTCCTTTTTGTCACACCTCGAAGCGTTGATAGGGTCCGGCGCGCTCGCTGCCTGATCTTCCTCGGCTCGATTCACTATCCAATCGAGGCCTCATGGCACGACCGATCCGGGAGGACAAAGCTAGGACCAAGATCGCCAGGCGATTTCTGCCCCTCGTCGCCGCAGCCGCGCTGGCCCAGTCCTGCAACTACGGCATTGCCGACGTAAGCAGCGTACCCGACCACCCGACCTACAACGGCAACATCTACCCGCTGTTTGTCGATCACTGTCTGCTCTGTCACGGCTCCCCGCCGCAGCGCGGGGCACCGAGCACCTTTCGCCTCGATAGCTACAACGGCGTCGGCGATGTCCTCGGAGTAATCGACGTTGCGGCCTCCGCGGTCGGGGACGTGCGATCCGGAAAGATGCCACCCGCGGCGAAGGACGGCGACGGCGTCGGTCCCAACGGCCTGCGAATGCTGGAGAACTGGCAGACGGACGGCTATCCTCAGTAGATGTCCCTGTGCCGGCCGGAACCCGCGGCGTCGGATAGAGGAGTCTAAGCGGGAGCTAGCACGTTTTCTCTATGCCGCGACGACACAGCCCCGACCCGTGCCGATCCGACTTTTCTCCATCTTTTCGCCGATGTGCGCCCCACTACAGGCGGCCGGTCGGAAAGGCGCTATGGTTGCGCCTTCATCGGTGAGCCGTTCCGGGCCATAGTTGGCACTATTATCTGAGGCACTTGGATTAGAATTTCATGGTTATCCGCAGCCAAAACAAGCCGCTGGCACTGGTTTCTCAGCCAGCGGGAGACCGCCTGAGCGACACAGATCTCGCGCGCGCTCTGGTTGCCGGTGCGGCCTGGGCGTTCGGGGAGACGTGGAATCGCTTCGCGCCCATCGTGCTCAAGATGGCGGTCAGCACCCTGGGCTCGGAATCTGAAGCCGACGACATCGTCCAAGAGGTCTTTTGCCGGCTAGCCCGAAAGGCAAAGACCCTGCGCAAGCCGGAATGCCTGCACAGCTTCATCGTCTCGTTCGCCATCCGGGTGCTAAAATGGGAGCTGCGCCGACGACGCGTGCATAGCTGGCTCACCTTCGAGCCGACGGAGTCGCTGGCGGACTTGGTCAACGTGTCCGTCGACGTCGAATCGCGCGACATGCTGAGGCGCTTCTATGCCCTCTTGTCTCGGCTGGGTACGCGCGAGCGCCTGGTGTATGCCCTGCGCCACATCGAATCGATGACGATTGAGGAGACAGCGGCGGCGATGGAAATATCGATATCGACGGTGAAACGGCTACAGGAACGGGCAACGCAACAACTGTCGGAGTGGATCGAGACCGATTTCGAGCTCGCCAGCCTGCTCCTCAGAAAGCGGGGACGGGATGCGACCTGAGATCTGCACCCAGATGGACCCGCCGCCGCTCGACACCCTGACCGAGCTTGCCCGCGACGCGTGCAGCCAGCTTCCTCCGCCCAGCCCCGCTGAGCTCGGCAACGAGTGGGCCGTGGTTTCGGCTCGCATTGCCACGCAGAGGGCTCGACGCAGGACCCTGGTTCACCTCACGGCGGTCGGGGCGTTTGCGTCCGCCGTGGTGCTGGCGGTCGCCGTTCGCGCGCCGAGTCGTCTGTCGATTCGAGCTGCAACACCGCCGGCGCTTAGCTACCAAGTAGAAGGTGGCAACCTCGTAGAAGGGGGCTACCTCCGGGAATCGGGCGATAACGGGGTCAAGCTTCGTTTCGCCGAGGGCACCGAATTCATGCTGATGCCTGGAACCCGCAGCCGGCTCCGAAGCGTCACCCCGGCGGGCGCGCGTATCGCCATCGAGCACGGCACCGCCTCATTCCAGGTCACGCCCCGAACCGATGCGCGGTGGCTGGTCGACGTCGGCCCCTTCCTTGTCACGGTGAAGGGGACCGTTTTCACGGTGGCGTGGGATGCGGTCAGCGAGCGCTTCGACCTGAAGCTCCAGCACGGCCAGGTGTCGGTAACCGGACCGGTTTCCACCGGAGAGATCCTGGTCAAGGCGGGTCAGCGACTGGTGGTCAACCTGCCCAAGAAAGAGACCGTGATAACCGAGGCGGGTCCCGGTGGGGAATGGTCTGACTCACCCGCGGAGCATGCCGAAGGTGACTCCGAAGGCCTAGTCCCGGCCGAGGCACCATCCGGGGTAGGGGGAACCGGAGGCCGAAGTGCCCCGTTTGCCGCTTACCGAAGGTCCGCCGAAGCCAGGTCCATCATAGGCCGTGGCTGGGTCGAAGCGGTGGCGGCCGGCGCGTGGGATCGCGTCCTCGCCGACGTTGATCGCGCTGGCGTAAGGCGAACCCTGGCGCAGGCCTCCAGCGAGGACTTGCTGGCGCTGGCCGATGCGGCCCGCTATCGCCGACGGACGGGGCTCGCACGTGTTGCCCTCCTGGCGGAGCGCAACCGATTTCCGGGCACGCGTTCGGCCTTGGACGCAGCATTCTTGCTGGGCCGCCTCGAAGAATCGAGACAGGGGACAGGCGAGTCGATTCGGTGGTACGATACGTATCTAGCCGGCGCGCCCAAAGGCACTTACGCATCCGAGGCGCTCGGTCGAAAGATGATGGTGACCAAACAGCTCCGAGGATCCGCCGACGCCGAGTCGCTGGCCAGGGAGTACCTACGTCGCTTCCCGACCGGTACCTACGCTGGCGCTGCGCGCGCTTTGCTGCTCCAACCGTGATCGGCTTCGCCGCACGCCTGCTGGCGTTCGCCGTTGTCCTGTCGGCGGTGCTCGCGTGGTCTAGCGAGGCATCCGCCGCCAGCGTGATCCTGGTGCGACCTCCCGATCCATCGGCCGTCATGGCCGAGGCCATCGTGCGCGTGCGCGGCGAGCTTATCTCGGAGGGCTTCCAGATCGAGGTCATCGATGGGCCAGGGATCACCGAATCGCGCAACTGGCTCGAACAATTGGCCGGATCCCGAAAGGCGGATGCGGTGGTCGCGGTTCTCGGCGACAAGACTCCGGATTGGGTCGAGGTGTGGGTCATCGACAAGGTGACCGAGAAAACCGTCGTCCGGCGAATCCCGTTCAAGCCGGAATCCGACCACGCCTCGAAGACCTTCGCCATCCACACGCTTGAGCTTTTGCGAGCCAGCTTTCTGGAAATCGACCTGGCGCCGGCCAGCCGCCCGAACCAAGCCAAGTCGATACCGCCGGCCGTCGTACATTTCGTCGGCAGCGACCGAAATCCCATCGGACCGGAGCACTTCGGCGTCGAGGTGGGTGGCGCCGCCGTGGTGGGCTTCGGCGACGTGGGCCCCGCGATTATGCCCGTCCTGCGCCTGGTATGGGCTTTCGGTCCATCGCTCGTCGCCCAAGTGGAAGCGGCCGGACTTGGCACGCGCCCGAGCGTGCAGCGGACCGAGGTGGGCAGCGCCGACGTTGCCGAAGAATTCGGGCTGCTCGGTCTGCGCTATCGGCTGGCGCCGGGGCACCGGCTGCGCCCAGCCTTCTCGCTCTCGGCAGGGGCGCTTCACACCAGCGTCGACGGCCAGGCGAATTCATTCCCGTACCACGGCAGAGACACCGCCCAGTGGTCGTTTCTGGCCGATGGGGGCGTCGGCGTCGCGCTGGCGCTCGCGGACCGGTTCGAGATGGCTTTCGCGATCCACGCACAGATCGCTGAACCGTATCCCGCCATCCGCTTCGCCGGATCGGTTGTGGCCACGTCCACCCGACCGAGCATTCTCTTCGTCCTGACCCTCGGCGCCTGGCTGTAACTCCACAGCAGAGCCGGGACCACGGCCCAGGCTCCGCTACGGACGCGAAGCCTGAGCCCTTCTCGCTGTTGCCGCCGACCAAGTGGCGTTCAGCTCGAGCTACGGATTGCAGGGGCCGGTGGTGCAGGTGCTGCTGCTGCCGCTCTGCCCGAGCCCGGTCGAGTCACAGGCCGCATTCAGAGTGACCGGCGCTCCGCCGGTACAGGTGACCGAGTAGCCACTGGCGTCGACGACGATTGTGGCCACCGTCTTGCCCGAAGCGTCCTTGATGGATCCAGTCCCCGCCATCAGGTCAACGCCGACGGTGTAGCAGACGGCGCCTGCCTTCTTGAACACAATCGAGGACGTAAGCGTCGTGAGATCCGCGCTCGAGATCTCGCTTACGCCGTTCGCGTAGCAGGTGTTGGTGGGTCCGGTTCCGGTCGTGCTCGCCTGCTCAACGCAGTCGCCAGAGGGCGCGCAGTTGCCTACCAAGTTGGTCAGGCAGGCGGGAGCATTGCAGCCAGCAGGAATTCCGGTGCTGGACGTGCTGCCACCGGCGCCCGACGTGCTGCCGCCAGCGCCGGACGTGCTGCCGTCGGGGCCGGACGTGCTGCCACCAGCGCCGGACGTGCTGCCGTCGGTGCCGGACGAGCTGCCACCGCAGCCTGCGACCACGAGAATCCCCAATGTCATGATCGAAACCAGGTTCTTCATATTCTGCCCTTTCTTGCTAGGTGACACTTGTGAGGACCCGCTGGATCCCACAAGCCGCCAACATTATCGCAGCGTAGACGCCGGACGCCGCTGCCTTTATTCATCGGAGAAGTGGGGACTGCAGGATGCCAGCGTCAGTATTCATGTTGCATCGAATCGACGCGTTCGTTATAGGCCATAGGCAGGCGCGATACGGGGTCGCGTGCTTCACGCCGGCGGGCACTCGTTCCGCGGCGGTCGCCGGGAGCGTGCCGCCTACCATTGCCCGCCTTGCTGGCCGAGAAAGTTCCGCAGCAGATCTTTTCCGCAGGCCGTGAGGAGCGCTTCGGGGTGGTATTGCATTCCCTCGATCCTGTACCGCTTGTGGCGAATGCCCATCACCGTTCCATCGTCGGTCCAAGCCGAGACCACCAGGTGCTCATTCTCTCGCTGGTTCTCGCCCTCGGGCCGGACGACCAGCGAGTGATAGCGGGTCGCTGCGAAGGGGCTTGGAACGCCCTGGTAGACGCCCTTTCCGTCGTGGTGAATCAGGCTGTTCTTGCCGTGCACGGGCACCCGGGCCCGCACCACCAGCCATCCGAACATCTCCGCCACGGTTTGGTGCCCGAGGCAGACCCCAAGGATGGGAACCTTGCCGCAGAAGATCTTCACAGCGTGCTTCGAAACCCCGGTCTGCTTGGGCGTGCACGGGCCGGGCGAGAGCACGATGTGTGAGACGCCTTCGAGCTTCGCCATCTCAGCCGGGGTGATCTTGTCGTTGCGAACCGTGGTCACCCCGACGCCCAGCTCCTCGAAGTACTGGACCAGGTTGTAGGTGAAGGAATCGTAGTTGTCGATGAGCAGCAGCACGGCAGCACACCTCAATCCCCAGGGCGAAACGACACCCGGTCGGTCTCACAACAAGAGATGGCCGCGATGAGCGCCCGCGCCTTATGAAGCGATTCCTGGTACTCGCTTTCAGGATCCGAGTCGTACACGATACCTCCGCCCACGTTGAAGACTGCGACGCCGTCCTGCAAGACCGCAGTCCTGATCACGATGCCGAGGTCGGCGCTGCCGTCGAAGCTCAAGTAACCCAGAGCTCCCGAGTAGATACCCCGTGGGGTCGGCTCCAGCTCGCGCAGTATCTCCATGGCCCGAATCTTTGGTGCACCGGTCATCGAGCCGCCGGGAAAGCAAGCCTCGATGGAGGACAATGCCGACTCGCCGGCCTTCAGCCGGCCTTCAATGGTCGAGACCAATTGGAAGACGGTCGCGTAGGCTTCGATCTTGAAGAGCTCGGGAACGCGTACGCTTCCCGCTTCGCAGACCCGCCCGAGATCGTTGCGCAGTAGATCGACGATCATCAGGTTCTCAGCGCGATCCTTTTCCGAATCGGCCAGGTCGTCGCGCAAGCTGGCGTCCAGCTCTGGCGTGCTCCCCCTCGGGCGCGTTCCCTTGATTGGCCGGGCCTCGACCTTGCCGTCTCTGCCAATGCGAAGAAATCGCTCGGGCGAGGCGCTGACGACTTGGAAGTCGCCGAAATCGAGTAGCGCCGAAAACGGCGCCGGATTCGCGGCGCAAAGCACGCGATAGAGGGTCTGCGCATCCCCGCCGCAGTCCATCTCCATCGCGTAGGTGGTACACGCCTGATAGACATCGCCCGCCATGATGTAGCGCCGAACCGCCCGCACCATCTCGCGGTAGGCCTCTGGCGAGACCTCCGCTCGGTACGGCGCGGGCAAAACCGCATCGATGTCGATGTGAAGCGGTGCCCTGGGCGTCGTCGACCGACGCGCGCGATCCAGCAACGCGTGGAAGCTCGACTTGTCCTGCCAGATCCGGCTCGTGGGAAGGCCGACCAGGTAGTTTTCGCCGGTCAAGTGATCGAAGACGATGCCGTGGTCATAGAAGAGGAACACACAATCGGGCACGACCAGCCGCCTGGGCTCGCCGCCAGCATCCTCGGAAGCGCAGGACAGCTCATAGCCGAAGTAGCCCAGTGCGCCCCCAACGAACGGGACAGGACAACCATCCGGAGCTTCCACGTGGTAGTCACCCAACACTCGGTTGAGCGCGCGGAACGGATTGCCGAGCGAACGAAACGTCCGGTCTTCCAGCTGAAATTCGCTCTCGCGACCCGCATGCGCGGTGAAGCGCGCGAAGGGCTGCGCCGCGAGGATTGAGTACCGGCCGACCTGCGCATCTACCATCGAGCTTTGCAGCAAGCACGCGCCCGGACGATCAGCCAGCTTGGCATACACATCGGCGGGCGAATCACACGCTCCGATCGGCTCGACGATGGCCTCGCTCTTAGCCAAGGACTCTCATCCTTCGGCCGTGGAAGCTCCCACGCGAGGATGTCCCACGCAAGCACAAAGGGCCGGCCTCATGCGCGAGGGCGCGTATCGAAAGCGGCGGCGGCCGCAGCCGTGACGCTGATGCTCGCTGGCGCGGCCGAACAGCAGCCTCTATTGATTGTGGCTTGCCAGAACGGGCGACAAGTCCTTGGCAAGCTGATCGGACAATAGCTCGTTCATCTTCGCATTGGGATGACCGTCCCCCGCGATGTAGTAGTCGTCGACATGCTCCCTTGGCAAAGGGTAGTACAACACCGGTATGCCGCTCTCCTCCAAGGACGACCTAAGCAGCTTTAGCCGCGGGTCCTCCGCTTTCTCGTAAGAGTTGACGAGGACATAGAACCGGCCATGGAATTGCCTGAGATACTCCCTTTGAGCTTTCTTAATGATTTCCACTGTCAGCCGTACATTTGGGGACGAGGTGGAGAATGGAGAATCAAAATGGATGAGCCGCAAAAAGTTGGATTTGTTGAGGAGCTCGTAGACCCACGTAACAAACGGCCGGCCCGTCCTGAACGATCCATGCCGTTCCAATTCCCCAGCGGAATTGATCCTGTAGTAGGGGAAATCATAGGACCAAAAAGCGGAGAACGCTCCGGTAGCCCTTTGTACGTCCCAAACGCCGTAATAGTAGATGGCTACCCCTTTGCGGGAGGAGACCTCGTCGGGTAGGCGTCCCGACTCCAGTGCCGCCAGCATGTTTTGCGGCCCGTAACCATGGACCCCGTAATTGTAAACATTGGCCGCAGTTTTCGTGCCCAGCATGTACTGCAACGTATCCTCATCTCTCAGGCCTTCACCGTAGGGGTGTGAGCAGCCGAAAAGGATAAGATGATCCCGTCCTGGCAGATATGGCTGTCCCACGGTTCTGCGGCCGTATTCGTCTGTCGTATAGTCGACGTCGTAGACGACCTGCCCGCCGGAATAATACTTGCGCGCGTGATGGCGGTTGTTTGGCTTGAGGACGTAGCCCTGATCAGGGTTCCGCTCTACGTCATAGAGGTGCTCGGCAATCACTTTGCCCGGCCGGGGCACTGACAGGATCACGTAGGAGACAACCTCCACAACAAGCAGGGCCAGCGCCATCGAGAGCAGGACCACTACGAATTTTGCCACGATCCGCAAGGATCGGTTGGATGATGCCATGAGCTGCGAGGTGTCCGCCGTGCGTCTACTATGAAGTGCCTGGCGGGTCAAGAGTCGATCGCCCCGGACATCGCGTTGGGTTTTCCACGCCCGAAAGATGTCGACTTACTCGGCTGAGGTTGCTTTCCTTGCTCGCCGAACAAGGTGCATCTTCTCACATTCAAGCGAGGGCTCTTCAATGCGCTGTGGCTGTAGCAAGCTGGCGGCGACCGCGCCTCTCGGAATCCTTCTCCTCACGGTGACGGACGCGCGGGCGCAAAATCCGATCATCCAGGAGGGATCTGGCGACCCTTCGGTCAAGGTCTTCGACGGCCGGGCGTATGTCTACGGCTCGCATGACTTCTCCCCAAGCAACACGACCTGGATCATGAAGGACTGGAAGGTGTTTTCCAGCGCCGATCTCGTGACCTGGACCGATCATGGCGTGGCGCTCGACGACGACTCTCTTCCCTGGCGAGGCGTAACCGATAGGGACTTCGCACCCGATGCAATCTTCTACAACGGCCTTTACTACTTCTATTTCTCGCTGGGGGACGGAACCATCGGGGTCGCCGCCGGGGCGTCGCCGGCCGGGCCTTTTACGGACATCCTTGGAAAGCCGCTGATCAACAAGTCCACGACGCCGATTGGCAACATCGATCCGATGGCCTTCCAGGATGTCGACGGATCGCGCTACCTGATCTGGGGTGAGGACGGTTGCTACATCGCCGAGCTGAACGACGACATGAAGTCGTTCAAGGGCTCACCCCAAAAGGTAACGATATCGGGCGCACCTAGATATAGGGAGGGCCCCTTTGCTTGGATGTACGGCGGCACGTACTACCTGCTCTATTCGAGGTGCGGCTCGCTCTGCAGTGACACTCTTGATTATGCCGTCGCCAGCTCCATCAAGGGTCCCTACACGTACAAGGGGACAATCATCGGCCACTGCAAAATGGGCAACGAGCATGGCAGCGTGTTTCAGCTCAACGGCCAGTGGTACGTCGCCTACCATGACCTTTATCCGACGCAATACTATCGCAAGACGAAGCTCGAATTCATCCATTACACGAACGACGGCGAGATTCCGAGGGTGTATCCCACCGACTACGGTGTGGGGCGCTACGACGGCACCAAGCGGATCGAAGCCGAGAACTTCTTCGATAAATCCGTCGGCATCCGATACGAAGACTGCACGGATGAGGGGAATGGCTTCGACATCGCCGACATCGGCAACAGTAGTTGGCTAAAGTACCAGAACGTCGATTTCGGTGTTGGCGCCGATTCCTTTCAAGCGCGAGTTTCACCGGGCTCGGGCGCAAGCAGTATCGAGATCCGACTCGGCGGCATCGACGGCGCGTTGGTTGGGACCTGCGATGTAGCCGCCGGTGACGGCACGTGGACGACGGTCGGCACCGGGCTACGTGGTACCGTGACGGGCATCAGCGACGTCTTCCTGGTGTTCAACGGCGAGACGGACAATCTCCTCAGACTGAATTGGGTGCGCTTTACTTCGTCGACCGACGGCGGCTCTGGGAGTGATGGTTCCGACGAAGTCGAGGCAGCTCCCGCCTGCAAGGTTCCGCCCGAGGCCGCAGGCTGCTCCTGCGGCCTTGGTAGAAACCTTGGGCTTGCAAGGGGAGGCTTGCCTCTTTGCATTCTGGCAGCGCTAGGCCTCCTGCAGCGACCACGCATTCGTTCGCGACGCATCAGGTCCGTTGCGGCACGCGGCCCCGCTCCTGGAGCAGGCAGCTCTCCGCGGCCAGAAGCTGTCCCACCTTCCCGTAAACTTGTGGCAAAATCCCCGTTTCAAACTCCTGGATGAGCTGTGACCGATATCCTTGGTATTTCCGCCTTCTACCACGACAGCGCAGCCGCGCTGATCAGGGACGGCCAAATCATCGCAGCTGCGCAGGAGGAGCGTTTCTCCCGCAAAAAGCACGACCACCGATTTCCCGTTCATGCCATCGCCTACTGCCTGGCAGAAGCCGGAAGCACGGCTGAGACAATCGACTACGTCTGCTTCTATGAAAAGCCGCTGCTGAAATTCGATCGCCTGCTGGAGACTTACCTGTCCTATGCACCGAGGGGGTTTCGTTCCTTCCTCCACGCCATGCCTCTGTGGCTCGGGGAGAAGCTGCATCTGCCGCGTGAGATCCGTCGCAACCTTCGTGGCCGCGACAAGCCCTACCAAGGCCCGCTGGTCTTCGTCGAGCATCACGAGTCGCATGCAGCTTCGGCGTTCTTCCCTTCACCGTTCGAGGAGGCCGCCATCATCACTGTCGATGGAGTTGGAGAGTGGGATACGACCACTTGGGGCGTTGGGTCCGGAAGCCGCATCGAAATCAAAGAAGCCATCCGTTTTCCGCACAGTCTTGGGCTTCTCTACTCCGCATTCACCTACTTCACGGGATTCAAGGTGAACTCCGGAGAGTACAAGCTGATGGGGCTTGCCCCCTACGGCCAACCGATCTATGCGGATTTGATCCGGCAAAAGCTGATTCAGATTCGACCGGATGGGTCCTATCGGCTCAATATGGAGTACTTTACCTATCCGCATGGCCTGCGCATGACCGGCGATAGGTTTGCACGACTCTTTGGCGGTCGTCCTCGTCGGCCCGAGGACCCCATCACCCAAAGAGAGATGGACATTGCGGCCTCCGTCCAGGCCGTGACGGAAGAGACCATGCTGGCAATAGCGCGCAACGTCCACGAGAGAACCAAGCAGAAGAACCTCTGCCTGGCCGGCGGTGTCGCCTTGAACTGCGTGGCCAACGGCAGAATCCTGCGTGAAAGTCCGTTCGAACAGATCTGGATCCAACCCGCAGCGGGGGACGCAGGGGGTGCTCTCGGCGGGGCGCTGTTCGTATGGCACCAGTTGCTCGACAATCTGCGGAGCGTCGACGGCAGACGTGATGCCCAAAAAGGCTCGTTGCTCGGGCCCCGTTTCGGCTCGGACGTGATCCAGTCATTCCTCAGGGAGAGCAAGGCGTGCTTCCGGCGCCCTGCGACGGAGGATGACTTGCTCGATCAGGTCACGGATTTGATGATCGCAGGCAAGATCGTGGGATGGTTTCACGGTCGCATGGAGTTCGGGCCGCGTGCTCTCGGTTGTCGAAGCATCATCGGGGATGCCAGGAACACCGAGATGCAGGCCACCATGAACCTGAGGATCAAGTTCCGCGAATCATTCCGCCCCTTCGCTCCCTGCGTCCTTCGCGAACGTGTGTCGGACTACTTCGCCATGCGTGCCGAAGAGGACAGTCCGTACATGTTGTTGGTCGCTCCGGTCAATGAAGAACATCGAACGAAGCTGACCGCAGAGCAAAAGGAATTGCTCGCGGATCCTGATCTCTGCAAGCGAGTCAACGTGCCGCGCTCGACCGTGCCGGCCATAACCCACGTGGATTACTCGGCCCGGGTCCAGACCGTGGACGAGGAACGGCACGGTCGATACTTCCGGCTCATCAAACGTTTCTCGGAAAAGACCGGCTGTCCCGTCGTCGTCAACACAAGCTTCAATGTGCGTGGAGAGCCGATCGTTTGCCGGCCAGAGGAAGCGTTCAACTGTTTCCTCAACACGAACATGGATGTCCTGGTTCTCGAGGATTTCCTCCTCGTCAAATCGGATCAGCCCCCGGATGTCCTGCGAGCGGACCCGAGCAAATACCTCTCGCAGTTCGAGTTGGATTAGCCAATGCGGACGTTTTCTGACCTCAAGCGAAAGCCGTCCTCGAGCGACATGCGTGGCTTCCGGTGGATCATGTCTATCGGTGGTCCGGCGGTTTCGCTCTTTCTATACTTCGTAAGCCAGCGACATGGTGCAGCTCTGGCGACTCTTTGCGGAGGACTCGCACTGGCTCTCCTGTCGTTTGTCCCCGGCGTGGGAAAGTGGCTTTTTGTCGGCTGGATGGGTTTGGGACTAATTCTGGGTCGTATCACGACCCCAATACTTCTTGGCGTTATCTGGCTTGTCCTCTTCATTCCCTTCGGCATCGTGTTTCGCGTCCTTGGCCGCGATTCCATGAAGCGGCGATTCCCCGGTTCCGAGGCCAGTTTCTGGGAGTCACACGCTCCAAGTCGGGAAGCCCGCAAATATCTCCGACAATTCTGAAAGGCTGTCAGTTATGGATGAGCGAGGAAAAGGCAGTTCGCGCGACGAGTTCACCTCTGCGGCCAAACAAACGAAATCTTCGTTGGTGGGTGATCTGCTGGGTCTCTTGGCCCAGAACAAGAAATGGTGGCTCTTGCCCCTCGTTGTCGTTCTCATTGGGCTCGGCGCCCTCGCGATTCTGGGAGGCACTGCCGCCGCGCCATTCATCTATACGTTGTTCTAGAGCGAAGTTCGCAAGTGATGCTCGATCTGGAGCTCCCCTTCGTGAGCTTTCGGCGTCGTCGATGCCGCGTATCGAACGCGGCTGCAGCCGCAGCCGTGACGCTGATGCTCGCTGGCGGGACGGCGCCACCCGCGCGCGCGGAGCCGGTGCAGGCGCTCGGGCGTTTCGAGCGCGAGTGCGTTAGCGACGCCCTTGCGCTCTTGGGACTGTCCGTCGACCCGAGCCCGGACGGCAAAGTCATTGGCCGCATCTACGTCGTCAACCAGGATGTGTTCTCGCAGCACGATTGGCACTTCCAATTGCTCAATCTCTTGCACCGAACCACGCGCTCCGACGTCATCGCGCGCGAGCTGCTGGTGTCACCGGGCCAGCCCTGGGACGCGGCGCTGGTCGACGAGAGCGTGCGCAACTTGCAGACGTCGCCGCCGCTCTTCTTCGCAGACGGAACCGTGTTCGGGGCGCCACAGCTCTCCAGCGTGATCGCGCTCGTGCCTGTGGTGTCGGCCGTCCCAGGAAACGTCGACCTGCTCGCGGTCACGCGCGACGTGTGGAGCCTGCGCTTCAACACCGAATTCCAGTTTCAAAGGAACCTACTGTCGCAGCTCAGCACGTCGATCTCCGAGAACAACCTCTTCGGTTGGCGCAAGCAACTCGCTGCCGGTTTCCAGATGGACCAGGGCCGTTTCGGCATCGGACCCAAGTACTTCGATCCCAACGTGTTGGGCACGCGGCTCACCTTCCTAGCGACCGGCACAGCCTGGTACGCGCGTGATTCGGACCACTACGAAGGCGACAACGAGCTCTTCTCGCTGCGCTACCCTCTGTACTCCATTGCGAGCCGGTGGGGCGTCGGCGTCGACGTGATTCACCAGGATGCCGTGGTCCGTCACTTCTGCGACGACCTGGTATGCACGAAGGACGTCGTGGGAACGGTAGTGCCCTTCGCCTACCGGAGCCGCATCCTGACTACCGACGCCAATGTGGTGCGGGCGTTCGGGCAGGAAATCATCCAGCTCGTGACCGCGGGCTACCGCGTCGAGAGTCAGCGCTCGCTGGTGCTACCCGACTTCCCCATCGACCCGGACAATCCCGCCCTGGCCAACCAATTCCTCGCGGAATGGGCGCCGCTGTCCGAGACGCGCTCCGAGCCCTACCTACGCTACGAGCTCTTTACCCCACGCTACGGCGTGACCCGCGATCTCGACACCTTCGACCTGCGCGAAAACCGCCGGATTGGGCCCCTCGTGGCCGCAGAGATCGGGGTCGGAATCCCTGCGCTCGGGGCCGACTTCCTGGCATACCCGGTGAGCGCGACGGCGGGCTGGGCGTTCGCGCCCTGGGGCTCGGGATTTGGCGTTGCGCAGGTGCAGGCGTCCGCGCGAATTCGACCGGAACAGCTCATCGACCAGCGACTGTCGGCGCTGCTTTACTTCGCGTCGCCATCCATCGCACGCGCCGCGCGGGTGGTGGTGTCGGCAACGGCTGATGCGATCCGCGCCGACAGCTACCGGACGCGTTTCTTTCTAGGTGGCGACAGCGGTCTGCGTGGTTACCAGATCGGCGAATTCCAGGGGACAGTCCAGGCCGTGGCCCACGCGGAAGTTCGCTCCGCTCCGCTCGCCGTGTATTCACAGCGCATCGGTGGGGTGGTCTTCTACGACGTGGGCCACACGGCGGAATCGTTCGACGGTCTTGTCCCGCACCACGACGTCGGGGTTGGCCTCCGCTGGATGATCCCGCAGCTCGGCTCGTCGGTGCTGCGCATCGACTGGGCGGTGGCGACCCAGTCGGGTCCGTACACGCAACCCGGTCTGCCCGGCCGAATCACCGCGGGCTTCGGGCAGTCATTCTGGCTGCTCCATTCGCCCGCGGGATACAGCGAGCAATACCAATAGGGAGCCGTAATCAGCGCGCGACCACGGTGGCCCATCCGTTGCCGGGCATCGCAAACTGGAGTTTCTCGCCAGCGATGGCCACGGTCATGGTCTTCGCAGATCCGGAGTTGTACATGACTACGACGAGGCTGCCGTCCGGGTTTCTGAACCCCAAAGCGTCGCCCCCGCTGGTCGCGACAACTCTCGCGCCCGTGGACACGAACTGCGAGAGATGTCGGAAGACGTAGTAGGCCGGCGTGACGTTCAGGATCTTGGCCTCGGCGTCCACCGTCAGCAGCGCATTTTGGGGCCAGACGCGGGTGGTATCGATGCCCACGCCCACTGTGTCCAACACCATGTTCCACGCGCTGTACGCGGTGACGCCGGCCTTGATCCAATCACGAATGAGGCCCCAGCTCTCGACGGCGTAGGCGTGGTCGTTGGGCGCCTTGTCCGCCTTGAACGTCGACGTCTCCCACGGATAGTTGCCGCACTTGTGCTCGGACTGCCAGATGGGCAGATGGTACGGCTTGACGTTGCCGACGTTGTCTATCATGCCCCACTGAAATCCGAAGACGTCGATGAAGCTGCCCGCGCTCGCATCGCCCATCACGCTGCTGACGATTGGGCGATCCGCGCCGCCGCCGCCGTTGAAGGTGCCGAGCACGATCTTCGTGGTCAGCCCCGCGTCCGTGACCAAGGGACCAAGGTGCTGCCCGACGAGCTTCCTGTAGACGGCTGGCGTCCACCCGCAGGTCGGGTAGTTTCCCGTGTAGTTCGGCTCGTTCTGCGGCGAAATGGCTTCGATGCGAATCCCCTGCTGCGCGTACGCCTGCACGAACTTGATCAGGTATTGGGCGAACCCATGCAAGGTGGCGTCGTCGTCCTTCATCGATCCGCCATCGAACGGCGAAGGCACCTTACCGGACGAGAACGGACCCTGCTTCATCCACGTCGGCGGCGTCCAGGGACTGGCCCAGAAGCGAATGTTGGCCTTCACCGCCTGGGCTGCCTTGACGAAGGGAATCAGCATCTGCTTGTCGCGGTCGATGGAGAAATCCGCCAGCGTAAGATCGTTCGCCGTCTCGTCGAGTGTGTAGCGATCCATCGCGTAGTCGCTTGCCCCGATGGGAATGCGGCCGAACGCGAAGCGCGCCCCATCCTCGCCGTAGAGGAGTCGGATGGCCCTGTCCTGCTCGCTCTGGCTAAGCATGGACAGATAGTGCCAGCCCATCTCGTTGAAAGCGCCGCCGAACCCCTCCCAGTCCTGCGCGGTGGAGCTGTCCCTTACCGTCACGTCGACGTTTCCACTCGTCACCTCGGTGAGCTGCCCGTCGGTCTGCCAATAGGAGCCCTCCGCGGAGGTGACCAAAGTGCTCCCAGTGGAGCCGCCCGTGCCGCCATCGACGGTACCGACCGCGCCCACCGCCGAGCCATCCACGCAGGTGCCCGCGCTGCAAACCTGGCCCGGGGCGCAGGCCACGCCGCAGCCGCCGCAGTTGAATGCATCGTTGCCGCTGGTGACGACGCAGGCGGTTCCGCACGGGGTCTCGGCCGCCGAGCAGGCCGAGGTGCACACATTGTCACCGCACAACTGGCCCGACGGACAGGACACTGCGCAGTCCCCGCAGTGGCTGGCGTCCGACGGGACGCAAGCGCCGTTGCAGACCATCCCGGACACGCACTGGCAAGCGCCGTCGCGGCAGATCTGTCCGGTAGAGCATGGGATGCCGCAGCCGCCGCAATTCTCCGGATCGGTCGCGACGGCGGCGCACCCTTGTCCGCAAGCCATCTGATCGACGGCACACGCCCGCCCGCTCGGGCCGGTGGCGTCCTTCGAGCAAGCCGTGGCGAAAAATGCGATGGCTAGCGATGCAAGAAACGCTCTCACCGGCAACGGCGCGCCCTTTGCCTGCGAAGGCCGAACGCCACCGCCGCGAGCCCGACCATCAGCAAGGTTCCGGACGAGCTCCCATCGCTGCCCGTGCCGACGCGACAAGAACAACCAGACGAACCACCGCCGGCGGTGGACGAAGATCCGCCCGAGCCGGAATTGCCGCCGTTACCGGAGCTGGGATTGCCGTTGCCGCCCTGGCCGCTGTTGCCGTTGCCGCCCTGGCCGGGATTGCCACCGTCGCCGGTGTTTCCGCTGCTGCTCGAACCGCCGTTTCCGTTGCCGCCGCCCTGGCCGATGTTGCCGTTGCCACCTTGGCCGGTGTTTCCAACCCCGCCTGATCCCCCGCTCCCGTTGCCAGCCGCGCCGGTACCGCTGCTACCTGCGCCGCCGTTCCCGCTGCCGGTTGCGCCACCACGCGCGCTGCCAGCCGCACCACCAGCGGCGCTGCCGCCGGCTGCGGTCACGCTGCCGCCTGCGCCGCCGCGAGCTGTCCCACTCGCACCGGCGCCACTGCCGCCGGTAACGATCGGCGAGCTTCCACCGGCGCCGCCGGGTGCGCTGCCACTTGCGCCACCGGGCGCGCTGCCGCCCGCGCCCGTGCCTCCGGTCGGAGGCGGGGTGTTTCCCGCCTGGAACTTGATGTAGTTAAGGTGAAGCGCACCGCCGGCAACCAAATACAACGGGCTGGAATCCGAGAATCCCGTCGCCGCTTGGCTCAGGGTGCAGGTCTGGGTTGCCCATGAACCGGACGTGTTGCTCACGGTGCACTTGCCGAGCGACGTGCCGGTGGCCGACCCCTGAAGCAGCTCCAGGGTCGTATCGGCCGACGATTTCACGCGAAGCTGAACCGTGCCCACACCGTCATCAGTGAAGTCCACGTTATCGAAGAACACGTAGTCGCCGCTCTTTCCGAAGGAGATGGATTGTCCCAGGGTGACGCTGTCGCCGCTGTCTTCTTTGGTGGCGCCCGAGACGCCGTCGTAGTCCTCGCCCTCGATTTCCACCAGGGCGTCGCGCCCCATCAGCGGGCGCTTGGCGCTGAGGATGACGAGCATTCCGGACTGCTTCAGCATGGACACGGTTGTGCTGAACGTAGCGTCGGTCAGGGTCTGCTTGGTGGTCGAGACTGCCAGGTGCTGTGCCTGGTGCATCTTCTCCCAGTCGGACTCTGATGGACTTGTAGGACTGCCAAGGCCGGTCCAAACGCTGTAAGGATTGCTGTTTTTCTCGTCCACGGTGTAGGTGGTAACGAAGATCTCCTTACCGGCGAGAGCAGCGGGAAGATTGCTCACGGCGATGGCTTGGCTGTCACCCGAGCCGCTGGGAGTGTTGAGCGTATTGTTGTAGTCGTACAGCAGGATCTGCAGCGAATCGCCGGCGTCAGACATGGTAGCCATCAGGTTGATGCCACCGCTGGTGTCACTGCCGCCGCCACCCGAAGACAACCGGTTGGGGCCGAGGTAGTTGAGCAGCTTGAAAGCATTGAAGGCAGCCTTGCGCATGCCTTGCACGGTCATAAGCCCGAACACTTGACCGAAGGGCTGGCTGCTGTGGCTCAGCATGTACGAATTGGCTGTCCCGCTGGATTCGTCGAAGACGTCGGACAATACCCAGTACGATGCCACATCAATCTGGGGCGTGTCGCCCGAGTTCACGTCGGTGAGCAGCTTGATGGACTTGAGAATGAACCCGACGTTCCAGTGGTTATCCATGCTCTTGACCACGTCGGCTGGGTTACCACCCTGGCCCGAGTAGGACGAGTTCCATTCGGTGTTGAACGACTTCACGGCCGACGTGGTGTAGCCGCCACTGGTGATTTGGCTCCTTCGCGAGTTGTTGTCGTTGAGGAGCCCGGAGGCATCCGCGGTGGTGGAGCTGGTCTTGGTGCCGTCACCGCCGGGGTAGACGTGGGAAGAGGCGAAGGCCACGGGTGAGCCGGCGGTCTTGCAATGCTGCAGGAATGCGGCGATCTTGCTTGGGCCGGTTGTCGCCGGCCCGCCGACCAGGGCGTTCGGCAGCACCGAGGTAATCGCAGACGCCGCGTTGTCGTACAGGGTGTAGTACGCGTTCATGTCCGTGTTCTTCCAGAACCCGGAATAGTCGGGCTCGTTCCACACTTCGATGTACCAATTCCCGACGTCGCTGGCGCCGAACTTGTCCACGCAATGTTGGACCACGGCCTTGATGAAGTTCTTGTACGCGGTGTTGTCGCTGGGCGGGCTGTGCATGTCGCCACCCGTGGCCAGCGCCGTGGGCATGAAGTCCAGCTCCAGGATGGGGCGCATGTTCGCCGTGCTGATGGCCGTCAGGTAGGTGTCGAATTTCGTGAAGTCAGGGGAGCCCGACGCTTTGTAGATGCCCATGTCGTCATTGAGAACGCCATGGCCGCGCACGCGCTGAAAACCAGCCTCGCGGTTGCCGATCTTGTAGTGCGTCTGCAAGTCCGAGCGAAGGGTCAGGCTGGCTGTGCCGGTGCCGACACTGGCAGACCAGAAGTGCGGATTCCCCGCGGTCTTCTTGGACGCGTCCACCGTGATAGTGGCCGCGCTGGCGGGCCATCCGGTCGCAAGGGACAACAGCCCAAGCGCGGCAGCCATCGCCAGGTGCCCGTGCCCAAGGGAACGGAGACTTCGCAGAATCACCAGCGGGTGCGCATTGCAATGAGATCGGGTCATGGTCGAGGAACCTCCTTCGAGGGAAACGGACGCTCTCAAGAGCTAGTTCCGGCTTGCGCCAGAACTGGCTCCTACGCTAGCACGAAAGCTCTCTACACCAGCACAGAAGCTATGTCCGACCTGCAGCCCTCGCCCCCATGCTGGTGAAGAGTGAATTGGCCGCCCCGCGGCGGGACAGATGCGCAGGTCGGCGGGATTCGGAGGGCCTTCTGGGTCGAAGAGTGATCAGAGTCACCCGAGAGGGCGTCGGATTCCCCCGGGATGACTGCACGTGTGATGCCAGATTCGCCGGATTTGCGGCGGATTATGGCGGAGCTGAAACCTTTTGAACAGGCAGCTATCCAACGCTCTACAAGGCGATGGAACCGGCTTGGCGCGAATGCAGGACCCCGCTCTCATCCTGTTGATCTGGCGTCATCCGCCGGACAACCCGGACCGCTGGGGAGAATGTGATGGCACTCGAAAGGTGGATGAAGGCGATGGTTTCACGAAGTGCAGTTCTTGTCTTCGCGCTTGCTTGGCAGGCCTCCTGCGGAGGAGGCGGCGGCAGCGGCGCCGGCGGAACGACTATGTCGCTCGCGGGCAGCGGCGGAACCGGTGGCGTCATCGGGCAGGGCGGCGTCGTAGCAGGATCGGGAGGCTCGCTCGGCGCCGGTGGCGTTCCGGCAATGGGCGGAGCCACAACTGGGACCGGCTTGCCGAACGGAGGCGGAACGCACGGTGCTGGCGGGGCGATGAGCCTTGGCGGAGGGATGTCCGTGACGGGAGGTGCGCCTGCTGGTGCTGGCGGCGCGGTGGGCCGAGGAGGGGCCACCTCTGGCGCGGGCGGAGTGCTCGCGACGGGAGGCACGATGGCGATGGGCGGGACCACTGGCGTGGGAGGATTCCAGGGCGTAGACGGGGCGGCCGGGCCAGATGGACCGAGCCCCAACCGCGATTCGGGTGGCTTGGGCGTTGGCGGGATGATGGAAATGGGCGGCATGATCGGGATGGGTGGCACTATGGGGATGGGCGGCACTATGCGAATGGGCGGGATGATGGAGATGGGCGGCACCATGCGAATGGGCGGCACCATGGGGATGAGCGGCATGATGGGAATGGGTGGCACGATGAGAACGGGCGGCACGATGGGAATGGGCGGAGCCACCGGGGCCAGCTGTCACGCGCCGGGCATGCTGCAGGTTGTGAACAGCGGCATGACCGCCTACCTAATCGACGGTGTAGCCAATCCTGATCTCACCTTCTGCCGAGGGAGCACGTACACGTTCGTAGTGAACGCACCTGGCCACCCCTTCTATGTCAAGACGGTACAGGGTTCGGGGACGGCCAACGCCTACATGGACATGGGGCTAACCGGCAACCCCGCCCCTAACGGGGTCGGGAATGTGACCTTCGTCGTTTCGGCAAGCGCACCAGCCACCCTCTTCTACGATTGTTCTATTCATGCGGCGATGGCCGGGACCATTCACATTGTTAACTAGTCTATGCGTCGGCGAGCTCAGGAACGTGACCGGGCTGCCGCCCGCGCGATAGAGAGGCCTGCTTGCTTTCCACCAGGACACGCGGCTGGACCGAGCCACTGCACGCGACGTGTGTCCTGGCCGCCTGCGGCCTGTCCTTGATCCTGCACAGCCCGGCGCCCTGGATCGCGTGTGTCGGGGCGTCCTTTGTGGGCTTCGTGCTCGCTTCGGCGGACCGCTGGACTGCTGATGGCAGTTTCGGAATTGCCAACGTCGTCACTTCCCTGCGGCTGACTCTCGTCCTCGGCCTCCTCGGCGCTGCCCGTTACCTGAGCGACTTGATGCTCGCATCCGGCATGGCGGTGGCCTTCGCACTGGATGCGCTCGACGGGAGACTCGCCCGACGATTCGGTCGTGCCTCGCCCTTCGGCGCCCTCTTCGACATGGAAGTGGACGCGGCTTTCGTGCTGGCGCTCGGTTACTTGCTTGTGTCACGGGCTGGCCTCGGGCTGTGGGTACTGATTCCGGGGTCCTTGCGTTACGCCTACGTTCTTTGTGTTGGGCTCTTTGTCCCGTCTGGCGTCCAGGACCGCCGTTCGCAGCTCGGTCGCATTGCGTTCCTTGTCAGCACCTCGCTTCTGTTGCTTTCCTTCCTGATGCCCGCGCCGTGGCGAACATGGTTCGCATTCGGTGCGACCCTGGTCACGTCGGCCTCCTTTGCGCGCTCGTTCGCGCTCGGCTATCCGCAGGTCTGGGCAAGCGTCCGCCGCCTCGCGACGTCGCCGCGCGCGGCGCTGCCAACTCTCGTCTTTGTCGCATGTTGGTCGTTTCTCAACCTGGTCGTCAACCTGCGCTACCCTGCGCCCGAGCCAAGCGGCTGGTATTTCTTTCCCTCGCTCGATGTGAGCATCGTGCTGGCCGTTCTTGCCGTGATCGGACTTCTGCACGTGCGTCTTGCCTGGTGGATGCGTGTTCCCGTGTTGATTGTCTTCATTGTGGTGCGCACCCTTCGCATTGGAGACGGCATCACCGGCGTCTATTTCGACCGACTGTTTACTCTCTACACCGATCTCCCATTGCTGCCGGACCTGCTGCGATACGCGCGCGCCACCTATTCGCGAGCGACGTTCCTGGCCGGCCTCGCCCTCGCCGTGCTTGCGGTTTTGATCTTCGTGATTGCCGTCGACCGGGCCCTTGCATACTCGGCTGCATTCCTTAGCAGATCCAAGCACATCATCACCTTCACACTGCTGGTGCTACCCTTCGCGGTGGCCTCGATCTTCGCCACGCACGACACCCGCTACAACAAGCGCTACGCCGGAGCCTTTGCCGCCAGTGTCCTGCCCCGCCTTCACCGAGAAGCGCGGTTTCTGCTCAATGTGTACGATCGTCGCTCTGACGAGGCAGAGGCAATCGCCAAAGTGCAAAGGGAGCTACGACAGACGCCGTCCGACCTCTCTCGGTTACACCGCGCGAATGTCTACCTGTTCTTCGTGGAATCCTACGGCGCGACTGTCCTGGATAGGACCACGCTGAGACAGCAGGTGGTGCCCGCCCTGCAGGCATCCGAATTGGCCCTGGCTCACAATGGGTTCTCCATGGCTTCGGGTCTGGTCGATTCCGCGACCTACGGAGGAATGTCCTGGCTTGCGCATGCGACGTTCCTCACCGGCGTTCGCACGACGGATCAGCTGCAATATGACCTGCTTGCCCTCGCCCATCCGCGCAGTATGGCCCGAATTCTTCGCGACGCGGGGTATCGGGCGATTCTGGTCGAGCCCAACACCGAAAGAAGATCTCCCGTGGGCGACGCGTACGGTTTCGACACCACCTACGGCGCCTGGGACTTTGACTATGCCGGTCCCGCCTTCGCGTGGGCGACCATGCCGGACCAGTACGTTCTCGACTACATCCGCCGCAAGGTCGTCGACAAGCAGCCGGCGCCGCTGTTCATGACCTACGTGCTCGTATCCAGCCATGCGCCATGGAGTCACGTGCCGACCTTGGTTGCCGACTGGTCGAGGATCGGCAACGGACGCCTCTACCATACTTTGCCCTTTCATCGCGCCTACACCAATTGGCCGGATTTCTCGAATGCCTCGGCGCCCTACGCCCGAAGCATCGTTTATGATTTGGACGTTCTCACACACTACATGACAACGTTTGTGAGCGACGACGCCCTCATGATCGTCTTGGGCGACCATCAGCCGGTGTCGGAATTGACCGATGGTTCACAGTCTTGGGCTGTTCCCATCCACGTCATTAGTCGCGACTCGGCGTTCGTCGAACGGTTCCTCGCCCATGGCTACGTGCGCGGGATGGTTCCTGGGACCAGCCCTTCGCCCATGCAAGACTTTCTCCTGACGTTCCTGCGCGACTTTTCTGGAGGATCCGACAATGCACGTGTCAATTAGCAGAGTGCCCTCTGCCGAAGATTCGGTGCTCCTTGAAGCACAAGCCTGGCTACTGCTGCGCGCGCTGGCGGCCCGCGCGAGCAGCGGACAGCCGGTCACCTGTCGCTGTGGCGTGCGGCTCGACCCGGCCAACCAACTCCAGCAAGTTGCGCTCGGGCGCGGCTGGATCGACCTGCATCCGGGCGCGGCGAAGAGCTTTGTCGCAACCCTAGCGCTCCCACCATCGGTGGAACATCTATTCGAAATCTTCCTTCCACTGTGCGTGGGCGAAAGCGCCGCCGACTTCGTCGTCGCCCATGTGGGGCAGAGCCTCGACGGCCAGATCGCCACGTCGACCGGGGCGTCCTGCTTTATCACCGGTCATCAGGATCTCGTGCACACCCACCGGTTGCGTGCACTCTTCGATGCAATTGTGGTCGGGCGCGCCACCGTGGTGTGCGACGATCCCAGGCTGACCACCCGACTGGTTCCGGGGCCTAACCCTGCGCGCGTGGTTCTCGATCCCCGACGACGATCGCCGGTCGATCGACATGTGTTTCGAGATGGGGCCGCGCAAACCCTGCTGATGTGCGGTCCATCCAGCGGAGGCGGTTTGTCCCACGGGCAGGCCGAGGTCGTCGAAGTGATGACGGCTCCGGGAGACCTGATGGAGCCGGCAGAGATCCTTGCGTTGCTGCGTCGGCGAGGGTTGCGTCGCATCTTCGTGGAGGGTGGTGGCGTGACGGTTTCAAGCTTCCTCGGAGCTGGTGTCGTGGATCGCCTCCACCTTGCGATAAGTCCCATCATCCTCGGGCAGGGACACCCCGGACTCACGTTGCGCAAGATAGACGGGCTGGATCAAGCCCTTCGACCAAAGGTCCGCCGATTCTCACTCGGCCAAGACCTGCTTTTCGATTGCGAGTTCCAACCGGTTCGCAGCTATGCATTGGTTCGTCGTACCTGACGTTGACGGTCCAGTAACCGGCGGCACGCAATACAATCGGTTCCTGGTCATGGAGCTTAGGAAGCTTGGCTTCGGCTGTGAAGCCATATCGCTTGCTCGCGCTTGCACGATGTTGGCCGGGTCGAGCCCCGCAGACTGCTACTGGCTTGATTCGCTCTTCCTTGCGAAGCTTCCGCAGTTGGCTCGGGCCGCGCGGCCGGGGGCGGCGCTGGGTTTGATCGTGCATTTCCTTCCGTCCCTGCTCGACTGCGGGGGCGACCTGTCGTCGCATCGAATCGAGGTGGCGGAAAGGGCGGCCCTGAAGTCCGCCGCCATGTTCCTCGCGCCGAGTGAGCTCATGGGACGCGTGGTGCGACGGTTTGTCGTCCCCCATCGCCCAGTCCTCTTGGTCGAGCCGGGCCGGCTCGCGCCCGGACCTACCGCGCGGCCCGCGCAGCCGATCCGGGCCATTGTGGTCGCGAACCTCGTGCCCGGAAAGCGGATCGTTCCCCTGCTCGACAACTTGGCCGAAGGGGTGCGCCCGAGCGACCAGCTGCAGGTCATTCTGGTCGGTGGCGCAAGGCTCGACCCTGCCCACGCCGAAGCCTGCCGGGCGGCGGGCCGAGATCCTCGCCTTCGCGGGCGGCTGAAATGGCTGGGAGAACAGACGCCCGAGAGCACGGTCCGGCTGATGCAGGAAAGCAGTTTGCTGCTTTCGGCGTCGGTCATGGAGTCGTACGGGATGGCTTTGGCCGAGGCGCGTACGCTCGGCCTGCCCATCATCGCCGCGCGAGGTGGCAACGTCGCTTCGATCGTGGTTCCCGAGGCGGGCGGCGAGGTGTTGCCCGGTCCATCGGAAGTGGCGACGTCCTGCCTCGCCCTTTGTCGCGATCACGGCGAATACCGGCGTCGCCTGGCACTTGCGCGAGCGCGCGCCTGGCCGGCGCGCTCTTGGCAAACCGCCGCCCTCGAATTTGCATCGCAGTGGTCCGAGGCATCTCGGCGCGCAGAGCAGCGACATGCTCCGGTAAAGGATGACGGCCCCCGTGCACGAACGTGAATTGTGGTTCTTGGGCCCGAAGAGAATCGAGCTGCGCGCTGGAAAATCCCTCGGGCCGCTGGCATACGACGAAGTGAAGGCACGCGCGCTCCATTCCGGAGTCAGCCAGGGTACCGAGCTGCTGCTTTACCGCGGCGAGGGACCGCATGCGTTCGATCCGTCCCTGGACAGCCCCGGCGCGCCGATCTACCCGCGCCGGTACGGCTATGCGTGGGTCGGCGAAATCACCGAGAGCCGCGCCGAGGACGTCAAGCCGGGACAGCGCATCTTCGCGCTAGAGCCGCATGGCGACGTCCATTGTCTGCGTCGCGGCAAATGGTGGGCGATTCCGGCCGACATTCCCAGCACGCGCGCCACGCTTCTGCCGAACATGGAGACTGCCGTCAATGCCGTCTGGGATGCCGGCGTATCGCTAGGTGACGTCGTGGTGGTCCTAGGCGGCGGCGTCGTGGGGCTCATGATCGCGCTGCTCGCTCAGAAAGCCGGCGCCGCCGAGGTCAGGCTCATCGAGCCTTCCTCGCTCCGGCGGCAGGCAGCCAGAAACCTCGGTGTCGAACGCGCCCTCCCGCCCGATCTCGACGAACCTCACGCCGAGGCCGACGTGGTTATCGAGGCCACCGGCAACCCGGCCTGCCTCGACAACGCCATCCTGCACGCGGGGCACGAATCGACCATCGTGGTGGTGTCTTTCTATGGCGAGCGACGAAGTCCGATTTCCCTTGGATCGGATTTCCACAGGAGGCGACTGCAGATCAAGTCCAGCCAGGTATCTCGACTTCCCGCTCACCAGCGCGCCCGTTGGGACTCGACACGCCGGCTTGCCGAAGCCGCCAGGCACCTCCGCGATGACCGCCTCGACCGGGTCATCGGCGCCCCCCTTTCCTTCGAGTACGCCCCCGCCATCTATGCCCGCCTGGATGCCGACCCTGGAGCCGCGCTTCATACCGTGTTCTCATACCGCTGACGTCCGGTGGCCGGGCAATTCCGAGCAAGCGCGTCGGATATTCCAACTGTTACATTCAAAGCGAGGATCGTGCTCTTCTTTGCACCGTCGCAGGTCAGTCGAGCATCGCTTGTAAATCACTTGTAAACCGAAGGGTGTTGGCTGTGGGTGTCTTAGGGGACGTGACCCGTGACTCTAGCCTACGAGAACGGACGGTGTGCCATGCGTACTTCTCACAGGTTCTTCGCTATTGGGTCTCTTTGGGTACTTGGATGTCAGCCGACCTCCAACCCCTCATCCTCATCATCCTCCAAAGCCGGCGGCAGCGGCGGCACGGCCGGGATGGCGGGCGCTGCGGGCTCCGGCGCAGGGTCCGCCGGAAACGCCGGCTCTGTGGGCGCGGGCGCGGGCGCATCGGGTTCATCCGCCGGCGCTGCAGGAAATGGCGCGGGAGGCGCCGGTGGCAGTGGCGCCAGCTCCACCCTGGCTTGCGTTCCCGGGATCCCGGGAACCTCTCAGATCCCACGCATGAAGGACTCGGCGTACGACAACGTGATGCGAGATCTGCTTGGCTTGACGGGCCTTTCGAGTAGCGGAAACCAGCCGCCGTCGTCGATGCTCGCCCCCGATTCCGATGGGGCCATCACGGACATCGCGTGGAACGGCTACTTGTCCGCGGCGGCGGAGATCGCCTCCGAGGTGATGGCTGGCAGCAACAAGAGCAAGTTCATCAGCTGCGATCCGTCCAAGGATTCGTCCTGCTTGACCAACACCATCAAGACTTTCGGGCGCAAGGCGTTCCGCCGGCCTGTCACGGACACCGAGGTGACGAGCTTCATGCGGCTCAATAGCTTGACCCCTGCAGGCACGACCGCCGAGGTCGAGGAGGCGATTCTATATGCCTTTCTCGCGTCGCCCTCGTTCATCATGCTTCCCGAGCTGGCCCAAGACCAGGACAGCAACGGCAACACCAAGCTCAACAGCTACGAAGTAGCGACCAGGCTTTCGTTCTTGCTGTGGGGCACGGTTCCGGACGATCAGTTGAGCTCGGCGGCCGACGCCGGCCAGCTCACGACCAAGGACCAAATAGCAACCCAAGCGCAGCGGATGCTGAAGAGCAGCAACGCGAAGGCGGTCGTGAGCAACTTCGATCAGTTCTATCTCGGCATCATGACGGGCTCGCACTGGGTCAACAACGATACCCACGATTCGAGTAAGTACTCCAACTGGACTGACGCCGCGTATGCGCCTGCCATGGCGGAAATAGATGCCTTCTTCCAGGACGCTGTGCTTAACGGCGGCAAATTCAAGGACCTCTTCCTGGGCAACAGCGGCTTCGTCACCAAGGACACGGCCGCGCTCTATGGCCTCGACGCCTCCAAGTACGGCACCGATCCCACGAAGGTTCAGCTCGACTCAACCAAGCGGCCCGGGTTCCTGACCAGGGTTGGCTTCCTCAGCACCTTCTCGAAATACGATGTCACAAGCCCGATTCTTCGCGGAGCGTTCATCAGCGGACGGGTGCTCGGAATCAATCCCGGGACTCCTGACCCAACCTTCCTCAAGACGCCGATTCCTCCCGGCAACTATACGACGCAGCGTCAAGAGATCGACGCGTTGACCGCCAACGAGCCGTGTCACACCTGTCACGGCGTGACCATCAATCCGCCGGGCTATGTACTTGAGCATTACAACTCCGTCGGAAGCTGGCAGGACACCGACCCGCTCGGTGGAACCATTGACGGGACCGCCGACGTTCGCTTCAGCCCCACGGAAACCAAGACAATCGGCAGCCCTCTCGACATGATGACCGAGATCGGGAATCTCCCCGAGTCGAAGTACTATTACGCCGAGCAGTGGGTAGCTTTTGCCACGGGAAGGGTGCCCAACCAGAACGACGCCTGCACCGTCGACCAATTGAGTGGCAACATGGCGAGCGACAGTTATCCGCTCCTCAGCGTCATCGCCGACTATACCCAGGCAGACTCCTTCCGTCTGCGAACCGTCGGCAACTAGCAGGGAAAGGCGAACCATGAATGCCAAATTGTTGAGTCGAAGACAGGTACTCCGCGGTCTAGGGGGAGCCATTGTCGCCGCGCCCTTCCTAAGCTCCATCGTCGAGCGGCGTGCGCGGGCGCAGTCGACGAGCGCCAGTGCTCCGCAGCGGCTTATTGTGTACTTCACACACTACGGCTGCCTGACCGATCGGTGGTTCTTCGCGAAGTCTCATGGCCAACTCACTTCTGACGATTACAAGAGCAATCAAACACTTTCGGCCATGGCGCCCTACGCGAGCAAGCTCTTGATGGTGCGTGGCATCCGGGGCATGAACGAGTGGAGCTTCCAGGGGACCCTGGGTCAAACCACGGATCCGCACACCCAGGTCTGCGGCTCGTACTTCACCTGTCAACCCGTGACGCCGGATGACGGCAAGTTCACCGCCACCCCCACCGGGCGTTCGCTCGATTTCGTGTGCGCCGAACAGGTCAATCCGAATGGCAGCGCGCCGCTCTTCATGCAAATAGGCGGCGTGGCCGGCAGCTCAAGCAACACGCAGTCAGTCGTCTCGTTCAGCGCCGCCAACACGATCAACCCGGGCTACGGCTCCGCCCAGCAGATCTACAGCAGCCTCACCAACCTCTTCGGCAAGGGCCCTACGTCGCCCGATACCTACAAAGTTGCGCGCGGCAAGAGCGTCATCGACATCGTGTCCGATGATCTGGCCGCCTTGAAGAGGGTCCCCATGAGCTCGTCCGACCAGCAAAAGCTGGACGCCTGGGCCCAGCTCCTTCACGAGACGACGTCCACCGTCTCAGCCCAATGCTCCTCGGATACCGCAACCCAGCTCGGCCTCACAAGCCAGTCCGTGCAGTCGGGGGGCGGCCTCGGAGCGGACGTCTCGCAGGTCGGGCCCGTCATGATGAACCTCGCGGTGCTCACTGCCATCTGTGATGCCAACCGGGTCATCTTCATGAAGATGCCGCCGAACTACGTCTTCAAGTTCCTGAACTTGACTGTCGAGTCGCACGGCCTTTCCCACCGCATCGGCAACGCCAACATGGGCGGCCCGTGCCTAAGTGGCGTGATGGACATGCTCCACTCGATCGACGTCTGGTATGCGCAGCAGTTCGCCTACCTGGTGGGCAAGCTCGACGGCATCAGCGAAGGCGACGGAACCTTGCTCGACAATACGGCCACGGTCTGGTTCCAAGAAATGTCCGACGGCGATAGTCACAACCTGAACAACCTGCCGATTCTTCAGGCCGGGAGCTGCGGCGGCCACTTCAAGACCGGTTGGGCCATCAATGTCGACGGCGGAACCACCAATTTGAGCGTGGGAAACAGCGATGGCGACTGCCAGAACGGGAACACGCTCTCGAACTTGGACAGCGCCGGAACGACGCCCTCTACGGTGGCCTCGCAGCCCATCAACAAGTACTTCTGTAACTTGATGAACGCCATCGGCGTGAAGGCCGATAGCACCGGCTTCCCGGTGAAGGGCGGTACGCAGCCGGTCACTCACTTTGGCAAATATGACGACAGCTCGCTGTACAAGGGAGGCGGTACGGCGGACGCCCAAATCAAGAACCCGGGCGAGTACACGCAGCTTCTGGCGGGTAGCTAGCGTTGTGATTGCCTGTCTTTCCCCAACCACAACGAGACAGGCTCTCGCAGTGCTTTCGGTCCTGACGTTGCTCGGGTTGGGCGGTGCCTGCCGACCGGCGAGCGGTGCGGGCCAGGTTGGCGAGGGAGGTTCGGGCGGCCAAGCCGGGGCCGGCGGCGTGTCGCACGGCGGTTCCGGCAGCGGCGGCAAGAGCGACTCGGGCGGCCGAACAGCGGGCGGCGCTCTGGCGGGCGGTGCTCCGGCTGGTGGCGCGGGAGACGGAGGATCGTCTGCCACGGGCGGTGCTTTTGGGACCGGGGGCGCCAGTGGCACGAGCACCTTGGCCACCTTTGCCTCGGTTCACGATGTCGTGTTCACCTTGTGTGGCGGTTCGGGCTGCCACGAGCCTGACAATACGCCGCCGGCGCTGCTGGTAGACGACGCCAAGCTCTACTCCACACTCTTGAGCTACGTTTCGAGCTATTGTGGGAACCGCGTGCTGGTCAAGCCAGGATCTCCGCAGGACAGCGCCTTCTACCTCGCGCAGGCCGCCCAATGTGGGGATTCGCTTCCGCAAATGCCGCTCGGATGCGTGGACGCATGCACCCCTCCCGACTATCTCGAAGGCATTCGGCAATGGATCGAAAACGGAGCACCGCAGAACTAAGAGGCGCGCGAGGTGTCCTACCGGCCGGCGGGCAAACCGGCGCCTTCACCCGCGCCGCCCGCACCCCGCCCGAGGCCCGGCCGCCTTTGTAAGACATACGCGAGTACCCCGACGCCCAGGGTTGCGAGCCCCACGAGTCCCTCGATGGGTCGCTGCACGACCGTCACGCCCGTGGAAACCACGCCAAACGCGAGAAACAGACCGGGCACCCAGGGCCAGCCCGGCACGCGCAGGGACGGACCTTCCTTGAGGCGCAGCCGGCACAATCCGACGATGGTGGCGATGGTGCTGATGCCGAGGGTGAAGCCAACGTAGGTCAGGATGTGCTCGAAGGTGGCGGTCCACAGGGCAAGCAGGCCGAGCGAAAGCTGGACCACCAGCGCCAGACGCGGCGGATGACCGGGACGCCCCGCCAGTCGGCGCGGCAGAAGGCCATCGCCCGCCATGCGCGCGGCAACCTGTGGGCCGGTCATGGTCAGCGCGGAAACGCACAAGGCGAGCGCCAGTGAAACCAGCGCGGAAACCGCCTTGGCAAGCCACGTCCCGCCCACGACTTCGGCCGCCACGTGGGCCACGTCAATTCGGCCCGAGAGCACCGAGGCCGGGGCGGCGAAGACAAACAGGGCATTGAGCGCGAGGTACAGAATGGTCACGATGGCGGTTCCGAAGATGAGCGATCGCGGGAGATTGCGCTCGGGGTTCTTCACTTCGCCGCCGATGTAGACCGCCGCGTTCCAGCCAAGGTAGCTGAACGAGACAATCACAATCGCCAATCCCAATTTGCTGACGTCCCCTGCGACGGGCGTGGTGTGAAATCCATTTGGATAAAGCCTGCCAAGCCCGAACGAGGCAAACAGGGTGATAAGAACTACCTCGGCGATGACAATGGCCGTCTGAACCCGGGCGCCGAAGGAAATCGACCCGAAGTGAAGCATGGACGCCCCCACCATCAGCAGGGTCGCCACCACGCGCGGGTTCACGCCAGCCGGCAGCCACGGGTTTAGGTATTCGGCGAAGGCGTATGCAAGGGCGCCCAACGGCACCGCAAACCCGACGATCAGCGAAAGCCACCCGGCCACGAAGGCAGCCGACGGGTGCAGGGTGCGGGAAAGGAAGATGTACTCGCCGCCCGATTCCGGGATTCTTCCGGCCAGTGCCCCGTAGCAAAGGGCGCCGAGCAACGCAATCGCGCCACCCAGCAGCCAGGTCAGCAGCACCAGCCAGGGCGATCCCAAGATGCGCATCAGGATGCCGCTGGTGGTGAAGACGCCTGTGCCCACCATATTCGCCACCACCAGCGCGGTCGCGGCACCTTGGCCAAGTCGTCTTTGTTCGGCAGCCATGGGCGCCAGTACAGCACAGCCTTTCGCCGTCGGCGATAGCGAAGTGGGGTGTTTCGGGGCTACCCAATCCGACGTCGCTCGGCTGCGAAAGTCAGCCAGGCTTGGCGTTCCACGTCGGTCGCGTGAACCAGCTCGATGCCGACCCCGAATTGGCCTGCGTTCTCGAAGACCCTGATAACGCGACCATGCACTTCGGCTTCCTGCCCTGGCAGGGCCAGCCGCACGGTATCGCCCACCGCCAACAGGATGGACGTCTGAAGCAGCACGCCGCTGTCGCTGATGTTCTGCGCGGTTGCCGGCGCTCCCTCTGGGCCAAGCCCGGGCGCAACCCTGGAATTCTCCACGTGCAGCGACACGGGAAAGATCACCGGATAACGAAGTGCAGGTCGGCCGAGGTCGCTACGCATGGGTACCAAGCGCATGAAGGTAATCGTCACCGGCGGTCCGGACGCGACGCGCACGATGCGCCCCGCCGCCGTAAAGGATCCAGACGGACTGCTGTAGCGGACGGTGGCCTGCGCTTCGGCCTCCAGCCCCTCGGGTGGAACCAACAGCTCGGGAAAGGTCAGCAGCACCTCGTTGGTTCGAACGCTGAGCACGAAGCCACCGAGCAGAATCGGGGCCCTGAGATCTTCCAGCGAGACCTCAACCGACTGCCCTGCGAGGAGTTGCCCCTCCATGTTTCCTTTCTTGCTTGTCGGGGTGGGCGTCGGGCAACCACCGCGAACGGCTCGAACCGACGTGGCCATCAGAGAAAAACATCGGCGGCCACCTCACGAACTTGACCCTTAGCGAGTCCTTCGAGGTGTCGGATTTCCGTCGGGGACGGGCCGAATCGCCAGCGCGGGCCGATCGACTATGCGGTGCGCCGTCTCTCGCGAAGATACCCGACCACAGCCGGAATGACGGAAATGACAATGATCGCGACGACCACGAAGTGGAAGTTGCGCTTCACGGTCGGCAGGTTGCCGAAGAAGTATCCGCCGAACGCGAAGCCGCCCACCCATGGAAGCGTACCGAGCAGGTTGTAAACCGTGTAGCGCGAGTACGACATTTTCCCGATGCCGGCCACAAAGGGCGCGAAGGTCCGGATGATGGGGACGAAGCGCGCGAGCACGATGGTCTTGCCGCCGTAGCGGTCGTAGAACGCCTGGGCGTTGATGAGGTATTTTTTGTTGAACAGCTTCGAGCTTTCGCTTGAAAAAACCTTGGGGCCCACGCGGTAGCCGATCCAATAGTTCACCATGTTCCCAAGCACGCCGGCCACGCTCATGAGCAGCACGACCCACCCAATCCCCAGCGGAAATCCTGGCCTGGCCGCGAGGGCGCCGGCCGCGAATAGAAGCGAGTCGCCCGGAAGAAACGGCGTGATGACGAGCCCAGTTTCGCAGAAGATGATGAGAAACAACACGACGTACAAGAGCGGCCCGATCGCCGTGCCCCAGGAATCGAGGTGCGCGTCGAGGTGCAGAAAGATGTCGAGGAGCTGGCGTACGAGATCCATATCGTCTCTTCCAATCTGGCCGCGGCGCGGCCCGCTGCGAAATTCGCCGACGTTATGTGCCAGTTCTTCGCGAGGTTGTCAAACCGACGGGGAATGGCGCCTTGCGAACGATGGGCATATCATCCGACCCGAATGAAAAGCCCGCCGCCTGAAAAAAAGCGTTCCACCGTCGAGAAAGCCAACCCCAAGGCGCCTCCAGCGGCCCCCAGCAAGCCGCCCAAGGTCGCGTTCCCGAAGAAGAACCAGCCGCCCACCGCGGCCGCCTTTGCCGCGCGACTGCCGCTCGTTCTTGGCAAACGCTTCGAAATGGCGCGTTCGTTCCTGCTGCGCCAAGGTGACATCAAAGAAGACGTCTACTTCTATGGTCCCAAGACCGGCTGGGCCTTGCGCTACCTGTTTCGGGGCCATCCCCTGTGCGCGCTGCTCTTGCATGGGGACGTGCCGGTTGCCATCGTCTCGATGTCCGCGACCGCCGCGGCCGGGGTCGACTGGAAGGGCCTTTCCCCCGCGGGCCAGCTTGCGCGCAAGAATGCGCACGGAACCCCGTCGCTCTTGTGGCTGGACCTACCCCTCGGCGGAACCGGCGCCGCCGACTTGAAGGCCATCCTGCGTGTGAAGCTCGCGAGCATGGACTAATTTAGGACGGCCCCAACGCCAGCATCGGCCCCCCCCAGGTTGGATTGGGAGAGCCGATACGAGCGTCGACGGTGGTCAGAGCAGGCTGGGGTTCGCCTTTTGCGCAAGCTGGAGCCCCTGCGCCGGGAACCAGGTGCCCGCGACGGGGTCAACCTGACCCCACAGCGGATCAAAGTGGCTCTGCGCATCGCCGGCGATGCCCCAGGGATCGTAGGCGCTGAAGTCCCAGGCGCGCGCGCCGCCCGCGATGTCGCAGGTACCGTCCGATTCGCCGGGTACTTTGATCCAGAGGTAGCCATCGAGGAGTGCAACCCCGGTGTCGAGCGACGGCCGTAGCCCTGCCCCGGCGCCGAAGCCGTTGCACCAGTAGCCGGCCGAAAGGCCGCTGATGACCGATGCGGGTTGATTGTACGGGGCGTTTGCGTAGGGCGCAGTATTGAGCGGGCCCTGGCCGTTGCGGCCGGTATCGATCACGAACCCAGCGGTCGCGACCGCAGCGCCCATGAACGACTGTATTCCCGCCGTCACAGTGGCCACGTAGTCGGGACTGTAATTGACGGCGTAATTCTGTGAAGGATCGTATTGACTCGGCAGCCAGTCGAAGTGGAAGTTCCCGCTGTCGTCGAAGGCCCAAGCAGGCGCGCCCGACGGTGCCGCGATGGCCGCCGAAACCCACGTCCCGTACTGAATGGATTGGCTGGTGAGCTGGTAGTTCGAGACATTAAGGAAGAAGCCTCGGGCCCGCAGCACGCCGGCCTTGGTCAGGCGATAGGCGGCGTCGCCGGGGCTCAGCCAACCGCTATTGCTTCCGTCAAGATACACCATTGCGTGCGGCGCGTGGGCAGCCAGACTGTCCACGGCGTAGTTGACCTGAGCATAGCGTTCGGCCGGGCTGGCGCCTGGCGCAGGAACCGTGTTGCCCGAGGCGTCCGTCACCGTCGGCTTGCACCAGTCTTCCGATCCGTTGATGGTCGTGTTGTAGGGGATGATGCCCAGCCCGTCGGGTTCGAGAATGACGATGGCCTTGCCATTGCCGATTCCGCGGGCAAAGCCATCGATCCAGGCCTTGTACGCCGCCGTGTCCGCCGCGCCACCCGCCGAGTACTGCGAACAGTCGCGGTAGGGCAAGTTGTACGCGACCAGCACCGGCACCCGCTGCTGGGTGTCCGCCGCGCTCATTGTCTTGCGGACCGCCTTGCGTACGTCATCTGGCGTGCCGTCCCCGAACCAGGCCGCGCGTGGCGTAGTGACCAGCGCCAACACCCTCAGGGCATCGGCGTAGTCCCGCGCGCGCCACAGGTGCTCCACCTGTGCCAGCGATCCGTCACTGGGCGCCGGGACGTAGAGCTCCGCGTGTCCCTTCTGATTGTCCATCTTTGCCAGGCCCTCGTCGGCGCTAGGCCCGCCGGGCTCAGCCCCTTGGCAAGCAACCGATCCCATTGATCCGCCCAGTAGCACGATTGTAAGTAGTGTGCGTATTGTCATTGCCCATTTCCTTTCCCTTACTATGCGCACGATCCTTCGTCGTGACGCCCTCTCGTCGCGAGCCGCGTGCGCACGACACTTCGACGCTGTCAACGTCGCGACCCAGGTCCCTGAACATCTCGATTGGGCCGCAACCTCGCCATGAAGGCGTCGCCCTTCTCCCGAGCAACCAGCGTGCCAGCGGTTCGGCAGTCAGGAACGCGGCAAGACCGCAAGCAAAGCCCGTATGATCTCGCGATCCCGCGCTTCCCATCCCATGATCGGACGTCCGCCGGACGTCCCGGCGACGTCCCTATCAATTCAATGCCCCAATCCAGCCGAAGGAAAAGCGGGCGACCCGCTACAGCGAAAGCTTGTTAGGGCAAGTAACCCTTGATGGCCTGGTACCAGAGGTTCGCCATGAACGCGTACCCCGTATCGCTCGGGTGCACGCCGTTGCCGTAATCGTTTGACGGAAAACTTGTCATGTCGACCATGACCACATGCTCGCCGTTGGCGGCGTGCGTGCTCACAATGCCCGGGATTTGGGCCACGTAGTTGTTGTAGGTCGTGCTGGTGTAGAAGAGCGGTATTATCTTCGCCACCAGGATGAGGGCATCGGGCGCGGCCTTCACGAGATCGGTCACCAGGGTGTCGAGCTGCTTTGCCGTGGTCGTCGGGTCGGCGTTGCTGGTCATGTCGTTGGTCCCGATGTGGAGCAGGACGATGTGGGGCGTTCCGGCGAGGGCCTTGGCGGGCGGGACATAGCCGGTGATGCCGCTGACAGTGATCCCGTCGTGCCCTTCGTGGTGAGCCGGAAAGGTCTTGCCCGACACAGTCAACGCAGCGGTTGGGTTGGTCAGAGAACCGATGAACGTGACGTTCTGGTTGGCCGCAACGACCAGCTTGAACAGCCCCGAGCGGTAGCCGGCGTCGTCGGTCGAGCCGAAACCGTGGGTGATCGAATCGCCGAGCGGCAGGATTACGCACGGGCTCGCCTTGCACGGGTTGTATCCGGTGCCGCCGCCGCTGCCGCCGGTCGACGTGGACGCGTCGGACGTCGACTGGCCGCCAGCCCCGCCCGATCCGCCGCTGTTCCGGCCGCCGCTGCCAGGGCCGTCGGTGCTGGTGCCTGCGTCGGCGCCCGAGCGCCCGCCGGAAGCGGGCGTGGTGCCGCCCGAGCCGGTGGTGCCCGCCCCTCCGCCAGCGCCGCTGGAGGAAGTGCCGCCTGCGCCGCCAGCCATGCTGGTAGTCCCGCCCTTTGCAGTCGATCCGCCAACACCCGTCGTTCCTGCGGTCTGGCCCGACGAATTGCCGCCCGTGCCGGTGGTGCCACCGGCTACGATGCTGCCGCCCGTCCCGCTGCTGCCACCTTTTCCGGAACCTCCACCCGCCGCGGAGCTGCCGCCCGTCGCGGGGGTGCCGCCCGTCGCAGAGCTGCCGCCGCTTCCCGAGACCCCGCCCGAGCCGTTGCCGGCCGTTCCCCCGGCGCTGGCGCCCCCGCTGCCGGTCTTTCCGCCGTTGCCCGCTACGCCACCCGAGCCTTGGCCGCCGGTTCCGCCTTGCGGGGCAGGCGCATTCGACGAGCAGGCGATGGCAGCGAGGGAAAAAACCAGGGGAAGAAACGAGACTTTCAGTTTGCGACTCACGACATGCCTCCGCGGGTTCGGTTACGCGATTATCCACGAAACAGTCGCCGCCGGCGCATTTCTCGGTTCATTGACTAGCGGCCTGCGCCACGATGGCGACGCGATCCGGCAGACACAATCATCCCTCTACGGCTGCACGCGTTCGAACAACACCACGTACCTCGGTGGGCCACCGATCCAATGCCATTCCCAGAATCGGTCCACCGGGCGATACGATTCTGTCCACCCGGGCTGCGCAAGCAACGCGGTTTCGCCTTCCCAATAGCCTGGGTGATACCATTCGCCGCCCTCGCCAGGCCTGGTGGTGCTGTTCAGCACGACCAGCGCGGGCTTGCGTGCCAGCACGTACGCAGCGTCGAATTTGTGGTGCGCGGCGCCCGGTCGCTGGTGGGCGATGTGCCAGTCGGCAAGGCCGGTCATGTCGATGGCGGGGTTGGGCAGCGCGAATGGCAGGGCGCCCGCATGGTTCACTGCCACAAGCGCATTCTTGGGGTAGTGATCGGCGATGTAGCGCGCGGCCTCGAACGAGGCGCTCGTCAGGGTGCCCTCCTGGGCCAACGTCGGAGGTAACCGACCGCCGCCCAGCGCGTCCAGCAGCAGCGACGCCTTGGGCGCGAAAGTCGACCAGACGAGCAGGCAAGCCAACAGCGCCACCCATCGGCGCTGGCCGAATCCGCGCGCGATCGCGGCCGCGGCCAGCGCGACCAGCGCGGGCAGCGCCGGCGCCACCATGCGCCCGTGCCACATCCAGTCCCCGCCCTCGCCTACCACCATAGCGAGCACCATGCCGAGGAACGTGAGCGTCGCGATCAGCTTCCGATTGAAGCTGCCGCCAAGCCAGCTCGCCGCCGCGGTCATCAGCCACGCGAGCAGCGCCCAAATGGAATAGATGAGCCCGGCCTCGATCCTAGGCCCAAGCACGCCGGTCGCCTTGGCGTAATACGGGTTCGGGAGCCAATCACCATAGTAGACGCGACGAAAAAGAAACCACAGCAGCATGGGCAGAAACGCGAGCGCCAGGCGATGCGCGCCCAAGGCGGCGCGACCGTGCGCGAGGCCGACCAAGGCGACAAGCGCAAGGGCGAGGAACGGTCCTTCGGGCCGCGCGACGCCGAGAAGCGCGGCCACCGGCACCCACCCGCGCGGCACCGATGCGACCAGCGACCAGGCCGCAGCCGTGACCAGCGCTGCGAACATGGTGGTCTCAAGGCCCGCGGTCGCCCAGTAGTAGAGCGGATAGAGCAGCGCCACGGCCAGGCACGCGCAAGCCGCCGCCCGCCGACTGTCACAGAGAGCGTCGCACAACCGGTGGGTGAGAAACAAACACGCGGCCAAGAACCCCGCGCCAAGGGCGCCGGCCCACGCGGGCAGCGGCAGCCCCAGCGCCCCCCCCGCGGCCAGCAGCCCGAGCCACAGCGGCGACGAGAAGCCCTCCACCGTCTCGCCCGGATTCCACACCGGCCCCTGCCCTGCCAGCAGATTGCGTGCGTAGCGAAACACGATGAAGGCGTCGTCGGAGAGATCTTGCCAGTGGTATCGCGCAAGCACGGCAAACATCAGCGCCGCCGCCGCGAGAAGCGACGGCTCGGCGATGGCGCGGACGCGACTATCCAGCTTGCTGGCGGGCGACACCGATCCGCATCCTACGGCGCCGCAAGAGATTCGTCACGTGGTCGGGCGTGGCCGTGGCCGTGGCCGGACCTTCTGACGCCCAAGCTACACGGCCGGTGCCCGGTTCGTCGCTCCAGCGCCGCCATCCGTGTCCCTGGTGCGGCGTTTGGTCGGAATGGCGACAATCTGGTCTGTCCGTGCCGCATGCTGCAGGCATGCAGGTCGCCCCACACGATCACCACGCCACCGCGCGAATCAGGACCGTCACCGACGGCGCCCTCCTCGCAGGCGCGCTTCTCACCTTCGCTTCCGGATTGGTCCTGTTCTTCGCATTCCACACCGGGCACGGATGCCTCCGCGCGCAGGCGCTCGGGCTCTCGCGTTTGGCCTGGCAGAACCTTCATCGCCTAAGCGCGGTCGTGGTCCTCGCGGCCGGTGTGGCTCACGCGACCTTCAATCGCAGGCCGATCGGCGTTCGCCTTTCGCGCGTCCTGCGCGGAGATCCGGCGCGCCACGATGTGCACGAGCTCGCCGTCTATGTCTGTGTCGCCGTCACGATCTTCACCGGCTTCTGGGTCTGGCTCGGGGTTGGCGGCTCGATGCCCATTTTCGGGCCTGTGCGCCTCGGACGGGTTGCAAACTATCGCCATCCCTGGATCGACACGCACAACCTGGTCGCCCTGCTTGCGCTGGTTCTAACCACCACCCACGTACGACGGCGCTGGCGCGCGCTGGGTGTGCTCCTCAAGCGGGCGCACCCAGCGAGGCCCGAAGCCTCGTTGAGGTCCTTGGCGCCCTCGCCCGAACCTAGATCTCCGTGGCCCTGGGCGCGTCCTCATCAGACCCGATTCATCGCGGTCGATACGCATCAATGTGAAGCTTGCTGGAATTGCGTTCGCGCCTGCCCGCAGAAGGTTCTGGGCAAGGTCGAAGTCTTGTGGCACCGCCACGTGCGCATCGATCACGCAAACGCCTGCACCGGCTGTGGCAAGTGCGTGCGAGCCTGCGAACACGGCGCCATCACCGCCATCGCCAAGCCCGTCCGCGCCGTATCCTCGGCCGCATCCTCGGACGGGTCGGCACGCCTCGCGTGATACCATTCCACCATGCCGGCAGCCAGCGCCGAACCAGCAAGGAACCACGTGCTCCGATGGGGCGCGGTGCTGGTGCTTGGGCTGGCCCATGGCGGACACGACGCCCTCCACGGCGATCCGCTACTGACCGCCATGCTACCCACCGCGGGCTTCGTGGTCCAGGTGGCGCTGCTCTCGTACGGACAGACCCTGGCCGGGCGGCGGGGCTGGTCGCTTGCGAGCAAGGCCTTTGCCGTGGTTCTCGTGACCTTCCTAGGCGGCACGTTGACGGTCGCGCTGCATGTGACCAGGTCGGAAAGTACCGCTGCCATGCTTGCGGCATCGGCCAGCGCGGGATTGGGCGTGAGCGCATTCTGGCTGCTCGTGTTCTACTTTCCGGCGCAGCTTGGCCAAGCACGCACGCGCGCTCTGGCCGCCGAGAATGAGCGTCGCAAAGCCGAATTGGCGCGGCTGCGCGCCAACCTCCATCCGCATTTTCTGCTCAATACCCTCAATGCCGTGGCCGGCTTGCTGGTCGCGCAGCCCAAGCTGGCGCGCCAGCTCCTGGTGGCGCTCGGCGATTTGCTGCGCGATTCGCTCGAAGAAGAAGGGGAATCGCGCTCGCTCGCCGAGGAAACACGTTGGCTAAAGCGCTACGCCGAGATCCTCGAGATCCGCCACGCCGGCGCGCTCTGCTTTGAGTGGGATATGGCGCCCGACTCGCTGTCCCTGGAGCTGCCGCGCTTGCTTGTGCAGCCGCTGCTGGAAAATGCGGTCAAACACGGCGCGCTTCGCCGGCCGGGCGGCGGCACGGTCACGGTTCGCAGTCGAGCCGCGCCTCTTGCCGTCGAGATCGTGGTTAGCGACGATGGCCCCGGCATGTCGCCCGATCGGCCCGCGGGCTTGGGGCTTCGTCTGGTCGAGGATCGGCTGCGACTCGCCCATCCGGACGCGACCCTGTCGATCGACACGTCGAGTGCGGGCACCAGCGTCACCCTGCGCGTGCCCAAGACGAAGCAAAAGACGGAGCAAGCCTGATGACCGAACAACGCCGGGCCGCGCTTCTGCGGGCGCTGGTCATCGAGGACGAATGGCCGGCGCGCGAGTACTTGGTCGAGCTTCTGCTGGCCACGGGCGAGGTCGAGGTCGTCGCGGCCGTGGCCAGCGCCGCCGAGGCACGCCAGGCGCTCGGCCCCGGCGGCATCGAGGTCGAGGTTGCCTTCGTCGACATCAATCTCGCCTCGTTTGGCGGCGGCGAGGCGGGACTCGAGCTCGTGCGCGAGCTCGCGGGCAGCAGGGGCGCGCCGCTTTTCGTGATGGCCACCGCGCTCAAGCAGCACGCGGCCGAGGCCTTCGACCTCGACGTGGCCGACTACCTGCTCAAGCCCTTTTGCGACGAGCGCGTGCGCGAATGTGTGGCCCGCGTTGCCCGACGGCGCGTACGCCGAGACGGGTCGACACCGACCCGGGTCGTGGCGCGCAGCAAGCGCGGGCTGGTGTTTCTGGAGCCAAGCGAGGTGTGGGCCTTCGAGGCCAGCCTGCGCCTCACCTGCGTGCATTCCGCGGCCGGCCGGTTCGACGTGGATCTTTCGCTCGCCGCCATCGAGGCAAGCCTGGGCGCGGGCTGGTTGCGCGTCCACCGCAACTGGGTGGTGAGCCGCGCGCACGTGAGGGCCATCGAGCGCGATGAATTGGGCAGCGTCTTGGTCCTGGGCGGAGCCACTGGACCCGAGACCGGCCACATCCGTGTCCCCATCGCGCGCGACAAAGTCCAGGCAGTGCGCGAGGCCCTGCTAGCCGGAACCACCGGCATCAGGAGGTAAGTTTCCACCACAGAGAGCACCGAGGGCGCGGAAGCGGAAGAGTTCTCCGGACCGCGATCCGAAACCCTTCCCTTCTCATCCGGCTCTGTGTTCTCTGTGCCCTCTGTGGTGAGATCCGAAGGTGAACGGTTCGGACTAGCGTGCCTTCGGTTGCGGTTGCGGCTGCGGCAGCGGGCGCGTGCGGGGATTGCGGGTGCTGAAGGCCGGCTTCTGATTCGGGTCGCAGTTAGGACCGAAATTGTCGGCTTTGAAGTCGTACTGCAGGCGGCCGCGCATCGCGCCCTTGACGGCTTCGATCTCTACATCGTGCTGGCCCGCCCGCGCAGGCGAGCAGTAGGAAAGCAGGTAATAGCGTCGCGAGAAGCCCTCGATGCGCTGGCCGATCTCGTCGAAGCCCCGCCGGATGTCGGCAGAATTGTTCGAGGTAAAGGTGCCGTTGCGACCGATGGCGTGGATCTCGCCGGGGTTGACCTCGGCGCCCACAGCGATGGCGTAGATCTCCACGTCGGCCTGGCCGAGGGCGTTGTACAGCGCCTCGCGCGAAACTCGCGCCGCGTGATCGGTGCCGTCGGTAAACACAACCAGCGTGCCGAAGCGTAGGGGCAGCGACGATTGGCTCATCTGATGGTCGAGCGTCTTGATTGCCTCGACGATTGCGCCGTTGAGGTTGGTGGACGGATCCTTCGGATGGAAGCTTGCAAACGCGTTCAAGGTGCCCTGCGGATTGCCCGCGCCGAAGGGGACGATGGGCGTGATGTGGGGGCTGCCATCGAAGGCGAAGACGCCCATCTTCTGATAGCGCCCGACCCGCTGTGCGAACGACGCCGCGCCGGCGACGACCTTGTCCATGTCGGGTGAGGCCACGACGCTGCCGCTCATGTCTACCAGCAGCAGGGTGAAGTGCGCGGCGGCTACCTCGGGCTGCAGGATGGTTTGCTGGCTTTCGAACACCGAGACTGGCTGGCCGTCCTCGTAAATGTGGAAGTCGGTGGGCGCCAGGTCGGGGACCGGGTCGCCACGCGTGGTGTCGACGGTGAAGTAGACGGCGATGTTGGATGGCTTCTGGACCGACCGGTCGACCATTTGCAGACGCAGGCCGGCGCAGCCCGCCAACAGCGCAGGCGTGAGCAGGGAGACCAGGTGATGAAGTCGGATGTGCATTCGGCGAAGTATAGCCCTGGCGCCCGATGGAAAAACAAGGCATCTTTGCTTGCGGTGCACCTTCCGTCCTTTGGGCCCGGCATTCCTCGGGCAAGGATTTCCAGATACACAGAAGCGTGGGAGTCTAGCGATGGCCGCATTCGGAAACCTAACTCTTTTAGTCTCCTTTATCGTGGCCGCGCTCGCGGGGGTCGCCTCGCTGGTCGGTATTCGCAGGGGCTCGGAGCGGCTGCTGCGCGCTGGACGCGCCGCCGTGTACCTGCTCGCCACCACACTGGGGATGTCCATTGCCACGATGGCGCACGCCTTCACCTCCAGCGATTTTTCCATCAAGTACGTGCAGCATTATTCGGAGGCCGGACAGCCGTTCGCGTACAAGCTGACCGCGGTGTGGGGCGGCCTCGACGGGTCGATTCTGTTTTGGGCGTTCCTGCTCGCGCTCTGCTCGGCCATTGCGGTGAGGACGCTTTACCGGCGCGATCGTGAAATCACCGCCTACGCCATCGTGGTCCTCATGGCCGTGTGTGATTTCTTCCTGTACCTCGTGGTCTACGAGAAGAACCCCTTCGACACCTTCCTGGTCGCGCAACCGACCATCGGCCAGGGCATGAATCCGCTCTTGCAGAACCCGTACATGGTCGCCCACCCGCCGTCGCTCTACGCCGGCTTCGTCGGGTTGACCATTCCCTACGCCTTCGCCATGGGCGCGCTCATGGCGGGTAAGCTCGGCAACCTCTGGTTCCCGATGGTGAAGCGCTGGCTTTTGTCCGCGTGGTTCATCTTGTCGCTGGGCCTCACCCTGGGCATGATCTGGGCCTACGAGGTGCTGGGCTGGGGCGGTTTCTGGGCATGGGATCCGGTGGAAAATGCCGGGCTTCTGCCCTGGCTGATGGCCACTGCGCTCATTCACTCGGCCAAGGTGCAAGAACGGCGCGGGCTGTACGTGCGCTGGAATTTCAGCCTGGTCATCTTCGCGTTCTTCCTGACCATCGTCGGCACCTTCATGACCCGCTCGGGAATCGTGCAGTCGGTGCACGCCTTCGGCAAGGACATTCACCTTGCCTACGTCTTCGGCGTGTTCATGCTGGCGATTCTTGGATTCAGCTTCGGCCTGATGTACTGGCGGCGGCGGGAATTGCGCCCGGCCGAGAAGATTGGGTCGGTGCTGTCGCGCGAGGCGATGTTTGGCATCGGCAACTGGTTCTTCGTGCTCGCCACCGCCATCGTGCTGGTGGCGACGCTGTTCCCGACCATCTCGGAATCCGTCCTGCACGAGCGCGTGAACGTCACATCGGCGTTCTTCAACCGCACCATGGTCCCGGTGGGCATCGTGCTGCTTCTGCTTACCGGAATCGGGTCGCTGTTCCCGTGGCGCGGAATGGAAAGCACCGTGGCGCGCCGGCGCGCGCTGTTGCCGATCTCGGCCGGCGCCGCCATGCTGGTCGTGGGCGGGCTTGCCCAGGCCTGGCGCTCGCCCGCAGCCCTGCTTTGCTTCGCGGTCTGTGCGTTCGTCGCAGCCGTCATCGTGCAAGAGCTGGTGCGCGGCGCGCGCAACCGACAGAAGGCCAACGGTGGCTCGTTTGTGGTTGCTTTCGCAAACACCGTCTTCCGCGCCCGCCAGCCGCACGCCGGCTACATCGTGCACATGGGCCTGGTCCTGATGTTCGTGGGCTTTGCCGGCCAGGCCTTCCAGCGCGAGGAGACCGCGGTCATCGCTGTGGGACAAAGCAAAGACTTCGCCGGCTACCGGCTGCGCTTCGACGGGATCAAGCAGGAACGCACCCTGGTCAAGGAAACCTATATGGCCGACATCGCGGTCTCGTCGGGCGGCAAGAGCCTCGGCCACCTGCAACCCGGGCGCGATTTCTACGATCAACGCCCCAATGAACCGGTAAGCCAGGTCGCCATTCGTCGCAGCGTCACCGAGGATCTTTACCTAACCCTCGGCAGCTACGACGAGGCCCGGCGCGCGGTCGCGCTCAAGCTGGTGACCAATCCGCTGGTTGATTGGATGTGGCTCGGCTTCCTGGTGATGGCCTTCGGCGCGCTGCTGATCCTCGGCCCGGGTCGAACCCAAGAGGCAGAGGCGCCGCGGTCGCTTGCCGCTCAAGTCGTCACCGCGCTGGGCGTGGCGGCCATCGTTGCATTCGTCGGCAAGGCGGTCTTGCACATGCCGGTCTCGGCCCAGCTCGTGACCCTGGCCCTGTGCGGCCTCACCGTCGGATTGGCGGGTCTGGCGCTCTACGCTCTGCTGCGGGCTCTGCTGGGCGGTGAGCCGATCGCTGCGACAAATCCACCGACCGTCGGCGCCGACGGATAGAGTTGTTAGCGGGTGCCGGGAAGTCACTGCCGCCCGAAGGACCGGCACGCGGAGGGCGGCTCGTGGGCCGGGTGGGCGCTCAGATGCTGTAGTCCCAGTCCAGCTCCTGTTTGAATTCGGTCGGTTTGCTGTCCCGGTACTGGAGCTCGGGGTTCTGCGCGCTTACGCGCGTGTGGGGGGGGACCGACTGTGTGATGACCACATTGCTGTTGATAACCGCACCTTCGCAAATCACGGTGTCGCCACCCAGGACCGATGCGCCCGGGTAGATGGTGACGTGATCGTGGACGGTGGGATGCCGCTTCACCCCACGCAGCAACTGTCCGCCGAGAGCTGAAAATGCGCCCAAGGTAACGCCCTGGTAGATCTTGACATGACTGCCAATGATGCTGGTTTCGCCGATCACAACGCCTGTACCATGGTCGATGAAGAAAGCCTTGCCGATCGTCGCGCCGGGGTGAATGTCGATACCAGTCCGGCCGTGCGCGAATTCACTCATGATGCGTGGGATGAGCGGTACGCTGCGGATTTGCAGCTCATGGGCCAACCGATAGATCATCACCGCCCACAAGCCGGGATAGGCGATGATGATTTCGTCCACGCTCGTGGCAGCCGGGTCGCTGTCGAAGGCTGCCTGAACGTCGGTGGCCAGCAGGGCGCCCACCTCCGGCAGACCGCCGAAAAAGCCATCTGTGGCGACCAAAGCGAGCTCACCGACACGGTCGGTCTTGCGGCCGCCTCGGACGGCCTGATGAAGGAACGCGCGCTCCACCTGCTGCAAGAGCTGGCCTCGCAGTGTCGCCAGCGTGTCTCGCACGTGATGAACGAGAGCCTCGGGCTTGAGCCCTCGGCGACCGAAGTAGGCAGGAAACAAGACCTCGCGCAGTAACTCGAGGATGGCGATGACCGCGTCTCGGCTGGGCAGGCCCACGGTGCTGATCTGGGCGATGCGTGGTTCGCGCTGATATCCACCGAGCAGCGCGCCCACAAGCTCGCTCATGGCGAAGGCACGCGGTTCGGTTGATTCCTCTTGTCTGCTACTGAGACGCGGCATGGATGCTACCTCTCGTCGAGCGAGACACGCTTTGGGCCCTTACCCTTGCGTCAGTTGCTGACTGTTACAGGAAGCGATTTTCCAATGAACCGACCTTCGGCGTCCTCGGCTACCACCGCGATTTGTTGCGCGTCGGTCCTGACCTCGACCACCGTATCGAGCCCGTTCCAATCGGCCGACCCGATGGGCCACAGCGACCTCGGATGTGCACCGCCGATGACGAGCCAACGTGCGACTTCGGTCGCGCCATTCCAGATCGCGTGCACTGCGACCGTGCCGTCGCTCTCGCGTTTTGCGGTCGCAGTGGGCTCGGTGTCGGGCCGCCCCCGCCAGACGTGGCGAAAGGCGCGATAGGTGTCCCAACCACTCGGAACGCTGGCGTCGAAGAGAAGATTCCCGCCGAGATCGAACTCGGAAAAGCGTCCGGTGGCCCCCCAACCGACAAAAGTGTCGCCGTTCGCAAGCGACTGCGCATCCCCCTGCGAACCGGCGGACAGCCCATCGGGGTGCACGATTGATCGAATCAGGGTGGCGGTATGGCGCCATAGATCGCGGCGGATCCAAATCACGCGAGAGGCGGGCAAGACCGCCGGCGACGCCTCGTTGTCGAACAGCCGAATCGTCTCTGCGTCGACCGCTTCTGGATTGTGCTGCCACGCGAACGCGGCGCCCGGTCCCAAGGCAAAGTTGGTCTTCGTTCCGCCGAGCCGCCACAGCACGCGCCCGGAACGGCGGTCGACCTTGTAGAACGCCCAGGCATTGCGCGAATCGATGAGCAGGTTACCGTCGACGTCGAGGCTAACGCCGTTGATGTGGAAGTAGTCGTAGGGCGTGCTCGCCGAGGTCGGAACCGGCGCGTGGCTCTCGTCCAATCCGACATGGTCCAGGCTGTGCCATTCAAAAAGCACGGCTCCCGTGGCGATGTCGATCTCCTGGACGATACCGTCGAAGACTGAACCATCGGCCGGACCGCCAACCGACGACAGGTCGTGGGCAACCTGATTGTAGACCAGGATCAACGCAGTGCCGTCGGGGGTCAGGCGAAACTCATGCGTGTCCGCGGCGTAGCCGTGACCGGCACTAACCGTGGCGATGAGGTGGTAGGCGTGGTCGACGATGTAGTCGACGCCCTCGCCGTGGCCCGGCCCGGTGTGGCTCTGCCCCTCCCACCAAGTGAGAACCGATTGACCGTGGTAGGTCTGAACGCGGAAGTCCGCTGCTTGGTTTCCCTCGCCGGCTGGGTGGAACCATACTGGCCGGCCATGGTTGTCGATGATCTCCGGACCCTGCTGCAGACCTGGCGAGGGCGCCGTCTTGGGCGCGACGAAGATAAGGCCCCGTTCAAGCCCGGGCTTCGACTGGAGCACCGTGATCGGCGGCGGCTGCAGGTCTTGTGGTGCGATCTCGGCGGCTGGCGCTGGCGAGTCCGCGTGTGCGAAGGTGGCGATTGAGGCGGCCACGAACGCGGCGATGGCGCCGCGCCATGGACGCAGATGCAAGGGTGTACGTATTGCGCTGATTGAGTTTCGCATGAGATTTCTCCGTGATTGAGGTGGTCTGACTTCATATAGGACATATGTCCTTTTTAAGAGACTTGGCTGACGCCGCGCTTTGCACGACGCCGCGGCAAAGAACGCGCTGGCCTAGAACGCCGAGCTACAGGCCAGCGCGCGTCGACAGCAGACGCAACGAGCGAGGGACGCACTGGATTTGCTGGCTGATCTCACCCCTACTTCCTGCCATCTCAAGGGAAGGCTGTCAAGTCGATTTCCCTTATTCAAGACTATTCTCCCGTATTCGAGACACGACACCATCTCAAGCTTCAACCTTCGCCGCTCCCAATAGGTGAGCCCGGTCACCAGCGTCGGTGCGGGCCTTACCTGCATCTCCTTGCGCGAACAGGACCGGCCCGGGCATGATGGTGGCGTGATCGAATGAACCGGAAATGCTGCACGATCCTGCTTCTGATGCTCTCGGCGTGTGGAGGGCGGGTGGGACTGTCGGGCCGAACCCGGCCGACGGGCGGAGCGACCGCGGATGGCGCATCTGCAACGCCAGATGCCAGCCGCCCGGGCGACGCCGGCGTGAGGAAGCTCGCCTGACGACCGTGGAGGGTCGACTCCTGTTGCCGGTGGACTTGACCGGTGATGGCCGGTTGGACTTGTTGGTCGGCGGCTACTGGGACGGGCATCAGACCTTCGAGATCTTCACCAACAATGGCGACGGCAGGGTCGCGAATTCACCGCTGGCGCTGGCCGGCGCGATGAATTTCGCGACCATGGTGACCGCCGACTTCGATGGCGACGGCTTTCTCGATCTCGCCAGCCAGAACAATAGCGCCGGCGGCTTCGACCTCCGAACCGACGACGGTGTGCTCAGCATTGACTTCGGCAATGGCCATGGCGGCTTTGGGGAGCAGCCGACCAGCTACCCGACCCCGCAGACCGCCGGGCTTCTCGCGGCGGGCGACTTCGACGAAGACGGCCACCCGGATCTGGTGTTCGCGGGCAACAATTTCATCGAGATCTACGGTGGTCTTCCGGTTCCCGCAGCCACCGACTTCACCATGAGCTTCTATCGCAACACCGGCGCTGGCGGGTTCCAAGAGCCCGTGGGCTATGCCGGCGTGGGTGGATACAACTACTTCGTGACCGGCGACTTCAACGGTGACGGGCACCTGGATGTCGCCAACGATGCCTTCGGCGTGTTCTATGGCCGCGGAGACGGCAGGTTTGGGGATGAAGTCACTTTCGCCACCGATCCCTTCTACAGCCGATGCGGCCTTGCAGTGGCCGACTTCGATGGCGATGGCGTCGCCGACCTCGCCACCACAAACATTCTGCCTTCGAGCACGACCGCTCAATCGCAAGTTCTTCAAGTCTATGCCGGATCGCCAAGCGGGATCTTCGCCCCGCCGGTCAACTATGCCATCACGATGACTCCGGCAACCTGTGGACTGGCGGCCGGGGACTTCAACGGGGACGGCAAACCCGACCTTGTCCTGGAGATGTCGCGCGACCCAAACAATTTGGCGGTCGCACAGATTCCGGTGCTCGTGTTCGAGAACAGAGGCGATGGTACGTTTTCCGATCCCGTGACCTATCTCGCGGGCGGACAGCAATGGGACTACCCGACTGGGCTCGGTGTGGGCGACTTCAACGGCGACGGGGTGACGGACATTGCGATGGCAATCATGAATGACCGCGATCCATACCCAACCGCGGTCAACCTGCTCCTCTCGAAGTGTGAGTAGCTGGCCCCCCGCACGCCGCAAGCAACGTCGGCGCAGCCTTACGAACGCGCGGCGCCAGCGAAAACTAGACCTGGGCACTCCGCTTTACCGCGCTACACTGGCCGGGTGTCAAACTCGGCGGAATCCTATGACGTGGTCATCATCGGCGCAGGTCCCGGCGGCCTGTCCTGCGCCAAGCACCTCGCCGGCTCGACCAAGAGGGTGCTGGTCTTGGAGAAAAGCGCGGGCCTGGGTGAAAAGATCTGCTCGGGCTTGATTTCGCCCAAGGCGTTTCCCGATATGACCGGCCAATCGGGCGACCGCGGCATCCCGTGGACCGAAATCTCCGTCGCCACGGCCAAGTCGAAGAAGACCATCAAGCTCGCGCGGCCGTACCTGTGGACCATGGGTCGCAAAGACATCGAAGGTCGCCTGCTCGCCGATTGTACCGCCGACGTCCATTTCTCCGAGCCCGTGCGCAGAATCACCCGCGATTTCGTCGAGACCGATAAGGGGCGCTACGCCTATGGGCACCTGGTCGGCGCCGATGGCTCACTGTCCAAGGTGCGCAAGTACCTCGGGCTGCCTTCCAAGCACATCGTGGGCTGGGCCTTCCACTACATCCTGGACCGTCCCTGCGCGGAATTTCAAATGCACTGGGTTCCGCGCGAGTTCAAGGGCGCTTACGGCTACATGATGCCGAAGAACAAGCGGCAGACCATGGCCGGCCTGGCCTGGGCCGGCGAATCCTTCGATGCCGAGGTCGCGGCGCGCGCGAAGACGTGGATCGCGCGCACCTTTGATATCGACCCGGACAAGACGCCCCACGAGGCCATGAAGGGCAACGCCGACTACCGAGGCTGGCGATTCGGCAACACCTACCTGGTCGGCGACGCCGGCGGCTTTCTGAACCCGGTCACCACCGAGGGCATCTGGTTTGCCATGCGCAGCGGCGAGGGCGTGGCCAAGTTCATCCTCGGCGATAAGGAGGGCGAGCGCATCCTGGCCAAGATGGTCGCCGCCCACCGCAGGCAGGTTCGCACTTTCAACCTCATGACCAACCGCAAGCTGCCGCTGTGCTGGTTCATCGAGTGGCTCTTTCGCAATCCCGGCAAGGGGCTGCGACGCAGGATCTTCGACGGGGTTTTCTGGAATCTGATGGAAGGATGAAGCCGCGCGCTCAAGACGTGTCCATAGATGGACCCGTCTTGAAGGTTTTGAACCCCACCTGCGGCCGAGCCTTTGGCTCGCCTTCTGAAGACCCGTCCAATGGATGGACAGGTCTTTCAGTCGCCCACGTGAATCTTCACGTCGTAGGGATAGGGGTGCGCCTCGTCGCGCTCGACCCAATCTCGAAGGCTCATGAGAAAGGTGGCCCATTTGGTACTACAGTGGTGCATGAATTCGCAGGGCTCCTTCCAGTTCGCGTGACTGAAATGGACGAAGGTCTGGCCTTCCTTCTCTTCCAGGCGAAACGTGACCTCGGTGTCCAGCCACTCGTCAGGACCCCGGACGCATCGCCATTGCACCAGTCGGCCGGGCTTCGACGCCACCACCTTCATGTGAAAGCCGCCGCCGTCCGGCGTGAACTTCAGGATCCCGCCCGGCTTGGGATCGCCCTTGGTGCCGGTTATCCACCAATGCGATAGGCCGTCGACGGTGGCGATGGCCTTGAACACTTTGTCGGCTTTGCTTGCGATTCCTACGCGATGAAGAATGTCGGGCATCGGTCCCCCTTTTCGTCGGATTGGATGACGGGACCTCGCCAAGGATTCGGCCCGCGCCCCCAGCCCGTCCGCTCACTTTGAATCCGGCGGATCCGGCGACAAGGTCAGGGTTCCCGCGTCGAGCCCGACTTCATTGTAGCCGTGCCCATTCCATGGCAGCGCCTTGCCCCCTTGATAGCGTGCCGCCGTCGACCCTCACGCGCAGGTACTTTCCGGGCGGAAGATGCGCCGGCAAGGTCACGCCCTTGTTCATGGCGACGCGATGTACGCGCGGAACTGCCCGCTGACGTGGAGAAGGCCCATCAAATACAGCATCCCGTCGTAGTAGCGCCAGGTCCCGTGCGGCGGTCGCGCGCTCCACAGCTCATCCACGAAACGCCAGCTTCGCGCCTGGGTCGCGGCCAGGCTAGCCACCGCGTTGGTCGCCGCAAGTCCCAGCGATCGCTCGTGCTCGATGGGCCGGCCGCCGAGGTGGTAGCGGTTCGCGTAGGTCCACAGGCCCTGCTGTTCAAAGAAGGCTTGCAGGCGGTCGCTGCGCTCGCATTCGCGCGCGTCCGCAGCCCACCACGCGTAGTCCACTGACCAGTTCATCGCAGCCCGCCAGGCGTCGTAGCGGAAATCGCCGCCGCCCGCATCGTTCCGCCGCGGCTTGGGCCGGCCGTCGAAGTCCGCATAGTCGGGCACGAGGCCCGTGCTCGGGTTCGCGACGCGCGCGAGAAAATCGCGGCTGTCCTTGGCGGCCTCGTGCCAGAACGTCGACTCCGACGGCGGCCCGACCCGCGCCCACACCTCGTAGAAGGCCGGCAGGTGATACGACGGATCGGTGTGGTCGCCGTTGCTCGCGAAATCCTGCGTGTTGGGGGTGAAACGCGGCGCATGCCACTTGGGGTTGAAGACCGTCGTCACGCCGCCGATGTCGGCCCGCGAACCCATGTCGCGAAGCAGTTGGTCGGCCTGGGCGCGGTAATCGTAGATGCCCTTGCCGCTGCCCCAGCGTGCGTGCGCGAAGTAGAGCGAGGTGACGAAGTATTCCTCGCCGTCGGGCGCCGGCATAGGGTCCATAATCTTGCCCGAGGGCCGCATCTGCCACGAAAAGTAGCCGTGCACCGGATCCTTCGGATCGGGATGGGCCATGTACGTGTGGGCCCAGTTCCACAAGGCGTCGAACTCGTGCTTGTGGTCAAGCTGGACCGCGGCCATCATGCCGTACGACATGCCTTCCGAGCGTACGTCGCCGTTGCCGATGTCCATCACGTACGCAAGCGGTCCGTCGGCGTTCCCGCCCTTCTCAAAGTACACCGCCTCGCGGTCGGGATCGCCGCGAAACAGGCTCTGCCAGGCTTCTTCGATCTTGTGCGACACGTCCGCTTCGGAATAGCCGCGCAGCGCGAAGAGGTTGCGCCACTTGCCCGACGACACGGCTCCAATGGCGGGCGGCACGGGCGCGGGCGTGGCTGGGGCAGACCACAATACCTCGATCCAGTCGATCCACGCGTCGTTCTCGCCGATGTCGGTGGTCTGGCTAAGCCGCAGCTCGTGCTTGCCAGCGCTGTCCACATCGACCACCAGGGAGATCACCTGCGCCGTCTTCGAGGCGAACCAGCCGGCCGCGCGCGCCTGCCCGTCGATGAACACAGCAACGCCGGCCGGGCGCTTGTCGCTGGACGATCCGCGGATATCGATGCGCCACCGTCCCGCCGCGGTGAAATCGAAGTGCGTTCGCAGAGCGTCCTTGTTTTCGTACAGGATCGCCCCGCTCCATCCCGGGCGCGCGAGCGAATTGCCTCCAGTTCGCTTCATCGCCTCGGCCTCGATGTGCGCGGCCCCAGGCGTGCTGGCGACGGTCGCGGGCCTGGACGCGGTCTGGCCGGGGGCGAGGCACCCCACGGCGGCCAAGACCGCCGCCGTCAAACCGAAGCGGCAAAAAAGCTCGCTGGTCATGTCGCTCTCACCATGGTGGCAGCCTTCGCAGAAAGCGCACCGACTTTCTTCGCATCGAGTAAGTTTCGACTTCGCATTTTTGGCGGACCATCTTGTCGTTCTCGGCGCTGGGCGATAAGCTGCCGGTCCGCGATGTCACGCCGGCGACGCATCGATTGGTCCGTCCTTCTCAGCAAAGACGCTCCAGTTCCCCAGTGGGGCGCGAACCAAGCGCCCTCCGAGCTGCCTAGTCAGCTCTTGCGCTTTTCAGACCTGTTCGGCATCAACGACAGCGACGTTCTGATCAAACGCGCGGTCGAGCTGGTGTTGACCGAGGTGGGACTGGTGCGCGCGGGCATCTACCTCTACGACGACCAGCTTGGTCTGATGATAGGAACCTGGGGCACGGACCTTCGCCGCAAGGTGATCGACGAACACCATTCCATGTTCCAGCTCGACGAGAACGGGCGCCGTGTCTTCCGGCGCGCAGCGAGCGGAGAGGCGCAGTGGACGGTGGTCGAAGACTGCCCCATCATCAACAACGCGGCCGAAGAAACCGAGGTGGTGGGTCGGGGCTGGGTGGTCTGCACGCCCATCCGCGCAGCCCAGGGTGCTGTGGGGATGATGTACAGCGATGCCGGTTTGACCGATGCGACGATTGAGCCGCACAAGCAGGAGCGTGCCGCCCTCCTGTGCACCCTGCTTGGCCTGCGGCTGGCAGGGATGCGCAGCTCGGGCCAGGCATCCCTTAATCCGAGCCGAAGGCACCCGGTGGTCAGCTCGGCGGTTCGCCTGCTACAAGGCGATCCATCGCTCGGCGGATCTGCCATCGCCAAGCAGCTCGGCGTGAGCCTCAGCCGATTCGCTCGCGTGTTCAAGAGCGAGCTCGGCGTGTCGCTGGTCGACTACCGCAACCGGCTTCGCCTCGAGCGCTTCATGACCTTGGTCGACTCGGGCGGCGGCAATCTGCTCGAAGCCGCGTTGGCCGCCGGCTTCGGCAGCTACTCGCAGTTCCACCGCGTGTTCAGGGCAGAACGCGGCAGCTCGCCGCGCGAGTACTTCCACGGCCATACTTGAAAGAGTCTGACATGAAGGCAGTCGTCATTTACGAGCCCGGATCCGCCAGCATGGAACAAATCATAGCCGTCTATCCTCGTCACAAGCTGCTGGTGGACGACTTCGCCGCCCGTGGCGAGGCCCTGGCCATTGGCACCTTTGCCGGCGGGCGCGAGGGCAGCATGGGCGTCTTCAAGAACCGTGAAGCGGCCGAGGCGTTCGTGCGACAAGATCCGTTCGTGCTGGAGGGATTGGTCGGAAAATACACCATCAGGGACTGGAACGAGATCCTGATGGGATAAATCGGACCCCGGGCGTCGATTTTTCGACGCGATCCGCGATCTGCCGAGGCCAGGCGGCTCCGGGCGTGCTAGCTTCCCCGCATGTCCCCGCTCCGTCTCATTTTCGTCCTCGCGCTCCTGTTTGCGCCGGGGCTCGCGCGCGCGCAGCCGCCGGGGGCCGACCACGGTGGCGCAACCAGCGCGCCGCTTTTCGTTGAAGACCTGCCGGTGGGGACGATTTCGGTCAAAGTGGCGCGAACCTCGGTAACCGAGTCGATTGTCGGCGCGCAGGTGGTCGGCGCCTGGACCGCGCCCGATGGCAAGCGCCAGTCGAGCACAGCAAAAACAGGCGATGACGGACGGGCGGTCTTCACCGATGTTCCGGTAGGCAGCAGCTTCCAGGCGCATGCGGTTATCGAGGGCGAAACCCTCACCAGCGCCGAGTTTTCCGTGCCCGGCGCCGGCGGGACGCGCCTCTTGATGATTGTCGGCGCGCAAGCGGCGGAAGCCATGAACGAGATGACCGGGGCTGCGGCCGAGGCGCCAGCCGAGAAGGCTGCGGGGCCGGTCGGGTTTCGCGCGGGCAAGGTCGAGGGCAAAAATGGATCGCCGGCCGGTACCGTCGACATGCGGATTGTGGGAACCGACGGCAAGCCAGCGCCGGGGATCAGGGTCTCGCTCGGCCACGTGCAACACGCGAGCACTGACGTGAAGTTCGTCGACGCCGTTACCGACGGAACCGGCAACGCGCACTTTGCGGACTTGCAGACCGGCGCCGATATTGAATACGCCGCCGTGATCCAGCACGATGGCGTGCGCCTGGGAACCGACGCCTTTACCCTCGATGTCAAGCGAGGCGCCGCGGGCGAGATTCGGATCCCGGCACGAACCAACAATCTGTCCGCCCTGCGTATCTCGTCGAGCTCGCGCATGATGGTCGAGCTACGCGAGGATGCCGTCGGAGTGCTGCAAAACCTGATCATCGAAAACACCTCCGACAAGGTCTTCGATCCCGGGCCGAAGGGTCTTCTTATCCCGCTGCCCGATGGCGCCACCGGAACCGAGAAGTTGCCCGGCAGCAGCGAGGTCGAGATTAAGGAAGGCGCTGGCGTTCTGGTGCACGCGCTCCTGCCGCCCACGCAGTCCCTGGCGGCCGCCACGCAGGTTCGCATCGGCTACGTTCTGCCCACGCGTGAGGACCGTGACTTCGAGATCGTGCAACCGATGCCGCTCGGCCTCGAGGGCGGCCTGGTCCTGATTCCCGGCGACTACACCATCGGCCTCGCGGCGCCGGGCCTGCGCACCCGCCCGCCCGAACGCGACGACGCTGGCAACATGCTGCGCACCTTCGACCTGGAAGCCGTGCCCCCCGGCCAAGCCTTGCACTTGACCGTGCACGGCCTTCCGACGCACGATCAGGCGGGAAAATGGATTGCCGGCGTCCTGGTAGGCCTCCTCATCCTTGCGGGCATCGTGGCCGCTTCGAAACCGCGTGGCGTTCCCGTCGGCGAGAAGGCCTGGTGACCCTATGAGCCAGCGCCACCTGCGCGTGGCCCGGGTGTGCAAGAGCTTCGGCCGCCAGCGGGCGCTGGTGGACGTCACGCTCGACTTCGCGCCGGGCGAGGTTTCGGCGATTGTCGGGCCCAACGGCGCCGGCAAGACCACCCTGCTCGGAATCCTTTCGACCCTGACTAAGCCTTCGAGCGGGCAAATCCTCCTCGGCGAGGCCGCGATGGACAAGAACGCCCGGCAGGCCATCGGCTACGTCGGGCACGAGCCCGGCATCTATCCCGACCTGCCCGCCCAACAAAACCTGAAACTGTTTGCCTCGCTCTACGGGATTGCCGAGCCCGAGGCCCGGGTGACGAGCATGCTGGAACGGGTGGGCCTCGGCGACGTGCACCGCGAGCTGCCCGCGCGCGCCTTTTCGCGCGGAATGCTGCAGCGGCTGGCCCTGGCGCGCGCCCTGCTGCACGATCCCGACATCCTGCTCTTCGACGAGCCGTCGGCGGCGCTGGATCCCTTGGGCGTGCGCTGGCTCGGCGAAGAGCTCGATCGTGAACGCAAGGCCGGCCGCCTGGTGATCCTGGTAACCCACGACCTCGAGGCCGCTGCGGCAGTGTCGAATCACGTGGTGGTCCTGCGGCGCGGTCGCGTGGCGGCGGACCAAAGCAAGACGGGCGGCTTCGCGCCCGCCGAGGTGCGAACCCTGTACGAGGAGGCCCTGCGTGACCGGTAGTTTTTGGCGCTATACCCTGCTTATCGCCGGCAAGGATCTGCGCATCGAGGGCAAGAGTCGCGAGATCCTCTACACCATGGGCTTTTCCGCGGGGTTGGTGGTGCTGGTCTTTTCCTTCGCGCTCGCCAATGCGACCGACCCGGCACAAGGTCCCATCACCGCCGCGGGCGTGCTGTGGGCAGCGACTCTCTTCACCGGCACGGTGGCGCTCGCGCGCGTGCTCGACCGCGAGCGCGACAATGAGGCGATTCGCTCGCTCTTGCTCTCGCCGGCGCCGCGCGCGGCCATCTACGTTGGCAAGCTCATCGCCACGTCGTCGTTGATGCTGGCGGTGGAGATCCTGCTGGCGGTTTTGGTGGGCGTGCTGTTCTCCGCGGCGGTCTTCACCCATCCCATCTGGCTTGGCACCGTGCTGCTGCTTGGCACGCTCGGCTTCGCCGCATGCGGCGTGGTGTTCTCGGCCGCGCTCCTGCGATCGAAGAGCCGCGACGCCCTGCTGGGCGCCCTGCTTTTTCCCATTGTCATCCCAGTCCTGCTGGCCGCCAGCCGGGCCACAGCGTGCCTTTTCGACCCGCTGGCTCCGGATTTGGAACCGGTTGGCTTCTGGACGCGTTTCCTTTTGGCGACTGACGTCATCTATATCGCGTTGGGGCTGTGGGTCTTTGAGCCCGTGGTCGCCGGCGAGTAGGACCGTACCCATGGAAAACACAAACGCTACGCCAACTTTCAAGTCGACGCGCCTGATTGTCCTCGCTGGCGTCACCCTGGCGCTGATCGTCCTGGCCTGCCAGGCGATTGCCGACGCCCCGCTGGAGAAGACCATGGGGCTGGTGCAGAAGATCTTCTACTTCCACGTGCCGTGCGCCTGGCTGCTCTTGCTTTCGACCTTCGTGTGCGCCGGCGGCAGCCTGGCCTATCTGTTCGGCGGATCCGAGCGCGGCGACCAGGTCGCGCTGTCGGCGGCCGAGCTGGGCGTACTGTTCGGCCTGTGTGTCCTGGTGTCGGGACCGCTGTGGGCGAAGGCGGCATGGGGCGTGTACTGGCAGTGGGAAGCACGCCTCACGTCGTCCCTGCTTTTGTGGTTGATGCTGGTGGCGTATGTGCTTGCCCGGCGTTACGGCGGGGCGTCCGCGCGTCGCTTGGCGGCGTCGATTTCGCTGTTCGCCGCCGTCGACGTGCCGTTGGTGTATTTCAGCGTGCGCTTCTTCCGCAGCATCCACCCGAGCAACACGGTGGTTTCCACCTTGGTTCCAGGAATGCGGGGCGCGTTTTGGCTTTCCCTGACTGCATTCACGATTCTTTGGGTGACGCTGTTTACCGCCCGGATGGCTGTGGAAGGCGCGCACGCACGCTTGGTCGACCTGGAGCTGCGCCTCGACCAGGCCGAGGAGACTCAATCATGAACATGGTCGCACTTGCCTACGGGTTCATCTGGTCCGCGGTTTTCGTCTACGTCGTCATGGTCGCAAAGCGCCTCACCCGGCTGGGCGCCGAAATGAGCGACCTTCAGCGCCGAATCGACCGAATCAAGGGCGGCGGGCAGCCGTAGATCTTTTTCCGCGCCCGCGCGTTCAACCTCCCAAGCCCGAGGTTTTCCCTCGACCCGCCTCGGGGAAGGGAGGTTCCCATGCGACGCGCATTCCTGGTTGCACCCACTGCCTTGTCCTTCTTTGCCGCCCTGAAAGCCAGCGCGGCTCCGACGTCCGAGGTTTCGCACATGCTGGTGTCGGCGCCGGGGCTCATCCGGCAAAGGCAGGACGTGCCCGACGATCCCTTGGCCGGACTGCCCAGCGGCGACGATGACCACCCGCGCGGCAAGAACGGCAGCAAAGGCGTTCGCTCGTGCCGATTCACCGCGAACCCTGCCAACCCGCGCGACATCGGCGATCTGCGCGCCGCCCTGGCCTTCGTACAGCGTGGGCCAAAGAGCTGGCCGTGCCCGTCGCGTCCGGACCGCGGTGCAATCAACCTGCGCATCGCGGTGGACGGCGACGGCAAGATCACGGCTGTCGATGCCACCGACGGCGACAACAGCATCGCCACAGCCTTGGCTAAGAAGCTATTGGGACAAGCCATCGCCCCCCGCCCGGAAGGGCCAACCCAAGGCACGGTGGGGCTGACCCTTGCGGCAGGGAAGAAGTAGTCGTTTCGCTATCGTCTCTGCGGGAAGATAGCCAATTCGCGCTATAACCCTGCCCGCATGGCGCGCCCTTTTGCAATCTTCGACTTCGACGGAACCGTCGCCGATTCTTTCGCGGAATCCTTGCTCTCGTACAACCGGGTCGCGCCACGCCTGCGCCTGCGCACCATAAGTGACGGCGAGGTTCCCGAGTTGCGCCGGATGAGCGCGGGTCAGCTCCTGCAAACCCTCGGAATTCCCATGTGGAAGCTGCCACGCCTGATGATCGCGGCACGCGCCGATCTGCACGACCACTTCCACTCGGTGCGCCCCGTCCCGGGTATCGCAGAAGCGATTGATGACCTCGTCCGCGAGGGTTGCCACCTGGCCATCGTCACCTCGAACTCCGAGGAAAACGTGCGCAACTTCCTCGACCGCCATGGCATCGGCGGGTTTCAGACCGTCATCGCCGGGGCCAGCGTCTTCGGCAAGAGCACGCGCCTGCGACGCTTGATCAAGAGCGCCGACGCGAATCGGACGTCATCGGTCTACATCGGGGACACGGTACCCGACATCCGCGCGGCCCGCGAAGCAGGCACGGCGGCGGTGGCCGTGACCTGGGGTTTCAGCGACAAGTTGCCCTTGCAGGCGGAAACACCCGACGTCCTGACGGAATCGGCGGCCGAGCTAGTCCCGGCGGTGCTGCGACTGGTTTCCGAAGGGTAGCAAGCAGCCTGGTGACGAAGATCACTGCGCCCCGGCGGAGCAGCCGTGGCGGTTTCTTTCGCCTCTCGCGCGTATTGCGCTCGTAAACGCGGAAGTCCAGAATCGTGTGGTTCGCAGCCGCGCCGGAGACACCCAAGATCGGCTGCGGGTATTCGACCACCATGCGCCTCACACTTCTCGTCTGTCGGATCAACTTGCGTGTGCCTCGTCTGAGCTTCTTCTTCATGCTTTCGGTCGCAGCAACGATGGGCTGCGGACGCATGCCACCGTTGAACGATGCCGCGATTCGTCCCCCTGCGGATGCCCCACCGGAAGACGGCGGCAAAGACGCAAGCCCGGATTCGCCGGCAAGCTGCAGCGGGATCACGATGTCCGAGGCCACGCGCGAGCCTGCTGACGTGCTCCTCGTGCTCGATCGTTCCGGATCGATGACCTACAACATCATGGAGGAATGCTCCTGCGATCCGTTGAGCAATCCAAGCGTTGTCTGCGCCGACACCGTGAACTGCACCACCCGCTGGTCGAGCTTGGTTTCGGCGCTCGACGCGACCTTGTCGTCGACGCCGTTTCTGGAATGGGGGCTCAAGCTCTTTTCCTCGCCAGGCGCGGACCCGTGCGAGGTCACCAACGGTGTGGAGATTCCCCTCGGTGCCGATGCGATTCCAGCCATCGAAGCCACGATCGCCGGCATCACACCCGCGGGCGAAACGCCGACAGCGTTTGCCATCACTGCCGCCACCGCCTATCTCCAGTCCCAAACTGACGCGCGAATCAGGATGATTCTTCTCGCCACCGATGGAAAGGCAAACTGCGGAGGTTCCCCGCCAAGCGTCTATCAGGACGACGTGACTGGCGCCACCCTTGCCATCACGGCTGCTCGCGACGCGGGATTCTTGGTGTATGTGATTGGCATTGGCCCCAGCACGAGCCTTGGAAATCTCGACGACCTGGCTCAAGCCGGCGGCACCGGAAGCCACTATGCTGCCGAGTCGCCCGACGATCTGACCCGCGCCTTGGCCTCGATCGGCAAGGTAGCGACCTGCATGTTTGTGCTCGATGCAACGCCGCCCGATCCCAACTGGGTCGCGGTCTACCTCAATAAGAACATGGTTCCCGAGGACGCGAGCAACGGCTGGACCTTCGGGGCGAATTCGCAAACCATCCAGTTGCACGGTGATTTCTGCGACCAGGTGCTCTCCGGGCAGCCCAACACCGTGCAAGCGCTGTTTAGCTGCGGCTTGCCTCTGCCAACCGCGCTGCCATAGCTCGGACAGGTATCACTGCCCGTCGTTGTACGCGCCGAGGGTGCGGTTGAATGTCCACTCGGTTTGTTTAGGCTTGACCACCACCGAGCCCATGCGGGCCTGGAAGAGCCCGAATGCACCCCAGCAACTTCGATCGTGCTGGATGATTTCGGCGAGCTGACAGAGGGCCTCGCCCTGGCCGCGCATCATGTTGATGATCTTGGTGGATGCGCGGGTGACCGGTACCGTCGGATTGAGATAGGTCGCGTGGGCCAGGGCCATGGCGGCGGTGATGTCGCGCGACTCGAGGTACACGAGGATCTGCCCAAGCATGAGGAAGTCGGTCAGGCTGTAGACCGAGCGCAGCCGTTCGATCTCGCGCAGCTTCTCGGCGGGCGGGCGCAATTCGGCGGCGATGCAAAGCGCATCGTACACCGGCACTTCCGCCTGGAAGGAGTGATCGGCGAGGTTGTCGGCCGAGGGCTCAATCCGATGCGCGAGGTCCAGCAAGCCCGGCAAGAGCGCGCAGCCCCCCTGGTCGAAGTTCTTCTCCACCGCCATGGCCACGCATTTGGGCGACCGCTCTTCGCGCGAGCAGGTCTCGAACAACTCGCGCCCGTGCTGCCACCGCGGGACCAGCCGCCAACCGAGCGCCAGGTAGATCACCGCCAGCGCGGTCACCGCGGCCGGGTGCGGCCAGCGCATCCGCGTCGCGGGCGCGCTGCCTGGCTCAACCACGAGCAAAAGAGCGGCCAAGACCAGAAAAGGCAGCGATCCATAGAGGTACCGATCCGACCAGACGTATTCGGAATAGCCCAAAAACACCTTGGCGTTGGGCAGGTAGAAAGCGACCGCCAAGACCGCCACGTGAAAGAACAGTCGGCGCCGTTCGGACGAAACCTTGCGCAGCCGGTAGCCGGCAAGGCCCACCAGAGCCGCGCCGAGGCCGAGTCCGATGAAGCTTCGGACATCGCCTAGGCGGTAATACGGTTGCAGCCGCAAGGGAACGAGTAGGTTATAAGTGCCGCGCCCCGTGGAATCGATGAGATAGCGCAGGGGTGAGGTCTCGATTCCGGCTTTGCTCTGATAGCTGGTGTTGGCCGCGACAGTCAGGTGGTAGCCAACTCCGGCGATAGCGAGCGCCACCAGACACAACACCGCCGCTCGGCTCTTGCGCGAGCGCAATCCGCCCCGAAATAGAAACAGTAACCAGAAGATCCACAGAATGCCGGTGGGAAAGCACAGCCAGGCCGCCAGGTAGGCTGCGAAATAGACCGCCCAGTCGCGCAGGGTCGGCGCGACCTTTTCCGTCCGCTGCCTGAGCGCCTTCAGCGTCGCCCACGCCAGAATCAATACCACCAGCAGGTGCTTACGATTGGAAAGCCATTCCACCATGTGCACGTTGAGCGGATGCAAAGCAATAAGTCCCACGCAGCACGCCACCAGCACCGGTCGCTGCCGATAGAAGAGCGAAAAGATACGCCCGATCGCGAGCAGGGTCGCAAGGTAAAGCACGAAGCTCACGAGCCAGAACGTCTGCACGTGCAGCACTCGGCCGAGCCAAAAATCCGCCGCGAAGGTCAAATCGCGCAGGGGAAAGACGTAGTGCTCCGGCTTGGACGCCCAGTCGTTGACGTAGGTCGAAACGCTCATGCCGTCGAGCGGCCCGATGAATTCGGTGTCGTCGTAATCGAGCAGCGGCCGGCTGAAGTTGGCGAGCGAGTGAAAATGCAAGGCCGCGAGGGCGACGATGAAGATGACGGCGACGGCGCGAGCCCGACGAGACATGAGTGGCCTTGGGAGCGAACGATACCACCGTTGGTCTGGACGCGTCTTACCTGTTCACGTCTTGCCTGTTCACCTGGCGCAGCCCTGTCCGACGGGGCAAACTGAATGTGCCACGAAGAAGACGTCGCCCAAGGAGGGATCAGCACATGGCTGTTGGTTGGGCTCGCGATGGAGCCGTGCAGAAACAGATCGATGCGAGCGTCGATGATGCCGTTGCTCGTGCCAGGCAAGCTTTGCGCAAGGGTGAAGGCTTCACCCACTGCGAGGACTGCGGCGAGGAGATCCCGGAAGCCCGGCGGCAGGCTGTCCCAGGAGCCCGCCGCTGCATTGCGTGTCAGGCCGAGGCCGACAGACAGTATGTCGATCACAGTCCCTACAACCGGCGAGGCAGCAAGGACAGCCAACTAAGGTAGTCGGATCTCAAGGCATGCCCGCCTCGCACGTCCCGCTGATGTCGGCTTGGCAGACGGCCATCGGCTGCGCATCACTGTCGCGCGATTGACGGTCGAATGGATCCGGAGCGCTATGCAGATTCTCCTGCGCCGTATGCAAGAGCGCCTCTGCGGTTCGTTTCTGTTCTTTGGCCCAGTAGAGGAGCTGCTCCGCAAGAACCACCTCTTCCGTTGTTGTCGCCTTCGGCAGTAGCGACTTGGCGAGCTCGATGTTCGCTGACGCCAGCTTGAGCTGGGTCAAGATCTCTGGGTTGGGAAGCGCCGGCGTCGGCGGGCTGGGCTTGTAAGCCCGGGCTTTGGGCGCGGGATCGACAGCTCGCTGGGGCTCGTCGGCAAGCGTCTTGTCGAGCGGTATCACACAAACGAGGTGGTCGCCCTCTTTCGTGCACGCCATGGTGGCGCCTGGCACCGGCACGACAATCTGATCGACCCGATCGACAGGTCCCGGTGCCTGTCCCTGCGCCGCCTCAGCGAGAACGGCCGAAATAACTAATGTGATGATCATGTTCCTCTCCTAATGCGTATTTAGTCCTTGTGTGGACTGTAGCACACATATGCCGACACGCCTCCGTGATGCTTAACTGTTCACACAATCGTAAACGTAAAGACCCGCAATTATTCACGTGCAAGAAACCGAGCGCCCATTGGCCCCTCGTTTCACGCGCCGGGCCGGTTCATCTAACCCGTGGTCTGCGCTGTAACCTATTGTGAGGTATGGGAATCGTAGCCGTAAGTAACAGTTGACTACTTCTCGCGACGCGCGACCTGCAAATGCGGAGACTGCGCTGATGCAGCTGCGCCACATCTGGGAGATGACAAATGGTCCTATTTGCTAGGATCGCGCTGCCTGCGTCCCTTCTCTTCCTGGCTGTTTCGTTCCTCACGGGTGGGTGCGGTAGCAGCGGCGAGCGCAACACAGATGCTGCGATGGATTCCGCGAGTATGACCGATCTTCCCATCAGCACATCGCACGACTCGAACCTCGATCTGGCGCAGACGCAGATCGACGCCCTATTGGCGGCCGATGTTGCTGTGCTGGAAGGCGGCACGTTTCAGCCGACCTACACGCCGGCTCCCAAGGGGACCAGCGTCGGCAGCCCGGTGACCGCAACCATGGACAGCACGGGCGGGACGATCGCATCGAGCGACGGCAGGCTCGTGATGACGTTCCCCGCCGGGGCGGTCACCGCCGCGACCGACGTCTCGATTCAGAACATCACCAGCACGGTGCCGAATGGGCTCGGCAGCGCTTATCGCCTTTTGCCGGAAGGCACCACGTTCTCGCAGCCGGTGACGCTCACCTTCCACCTGTCGGACATGGAGAACAACGGCATCGACTCCATCTTCATCGCCAGCCAACACGCCGACAACTTCTGGTACTCGCAACCGCACCAGATCCGCGACGCCACGGCGGAGACGGTGAGCGTGAGCGCGACCCACTTCTCCGACTGGTCGCTCGTCGGGACCATCGTGCTCACGCCAATCAAGACACGGGTGAGGACCGGCACCGTTACCTCGTTCACCGGCACCATCGTGCTAGTGGATCCCAATGAGAATGTGCTTGCCGACCCCGAAGCCGACGAGCTCGAGATTCCCACCGGTTCCACGCTCGACAAGATGAACAGCCCGAGAACCTGGGCGGTCAACTTCATCACCGGTGGCAACACGCGGCTCGGCCAGATATCCGACCCGGGCGCATACACCGCCCCCGGCTCGGTACCGAGCCCGAGCAACGTAACCGTGATGGTTACCGCGCAGATCGACAAGTCGAAGGCCTTCGCCTCCGCCGAGGCCGACCTCTACGCACAGGAGCTCTGGTCGGGCAGCACCGACGTCACGCAGCTCGACGGAACCAAGATTCACGCCGAGGTCACCTTCGTTCAAAAGGTGGAGTCAGGCAGCGTGACGATGCTCCACTTCACCGTGCAGTCGGGCACCGTGCACATCACGCCCCCGGCGACCAACAGCTCGTCGGGTTGCCCCCAGACGCTCGACCCCGTGATCCACGACATCGGCCCCAACGACGGCTCGCTGAGTGTCACCTACGATCTGGCCACTGGCCCTGAAGACGCGAACGTCGTCGGCGCCGGCACCACCGCGTGGAGCGGCACCTACACCGAGATGTGCGACAACGGTACGCAGACGGCGCAGAGCACCATTGCGGCGCAGTGGTGGCCGGTCGACCTCCTCAACCCGATGGGCGGATTGACCGCCCAAAACGGCGTGCTCGACGGAGCGATCGGCAACCAGTCGGCGAGCGGCCTCGTTCACCTCGCTCGGCAGTAGCGCTTGGCTTGGGATCGCGTGTGCTTTCCGCCCCGCACCTGGTGACGTCGACTGGACGCCGACCGGCGGTGAATCACCTGATACCCACACGAACACGCTCACGCTGCCAGCCTGCCATCCGCCCCCCGATAGATCCTTTTCCGCGCTGGTGCGTTTGACCTTCCATGGCCCCGGTTTCATCCCACCTCGGGGCAGGAGGCACGACCATGTGTAGACAGCGCACGACCCGATATCTTGCAGCCGCTTTGGTGTTTTCCGCTTCCGCCGCGGCGACGGCCGCGGGCACCCAGCCACCCCAACCCGCAAGCCCCACCAAGGTGCTGAAAGCCGTGACCTATTCCGGTCCCATGGTGCTCGAGGTCGCGCCTCGGCCGGCCGGCGAAGGCGGCGACCACAGCTTGTCACCCTACCTCTACGTGGCGGGCGGCGATCCGCAGCACGACCAAGTGCCTTTGAAGAAGACCTGGGCCGAGGTCAACATCGCGGGCGTCATCGCGGCTGTGCAGGTGCACCAGATCTTCGAAAACACGGGCGGCAAGCCCATCGAGGCGGTCTACGTGTTCCCGGCCTCTACCCGTGCGGCGGTGCACGCGATGCGCATGAAGATCGGCGCGCGCACCACCGAGGCCAAGATCGAAAGGAAATCCGAGGCGCGCGAGCACTACGAAGCCGCCAAGCAGGCCGGCCAGCGCGCATCGCTGCTGGAACAGGAACGGCCCAACGTCTTCACCATGAACGTGGCCAACATCATGCCGGGCGACCGCATCGAGGTCGAGCTGGACTACAGCGAGCTGCTGGTGCCCGAAGATTCGACCTATGAGCTGGTGTATCCCACGGTGGTGGGCCCGCGCTACGCGGGCGGCGCCGATCCGAAGAAGGACAACTGGATGGCGAATCCACATCTGTCCGAAGGCACCCCCGAGCCGTATGCGTGGGATTTGAAGGTTCATCTGCAGACCGGCATCGGCCTCAAGGAAGTCTCGTCGCCGTCGCACAAGATCGCGGTGAATTACAGCGGCCCCTCCACCGCGGACATCAAGATCGACCAACCTGGAGGCGGCAACAAGGACTTCGTGCTGCGCTACCGCCTGGCGGGCGACAAGATCGAGACCGGCCTTCTGCAATATGAAGAGCCGACAAGCCTCGGCCGGCCGTCGGAGAAATTCTTCGCACTCTTGGTCGAGCCGCCCAAGCGCCCGAGCCTGGCCGAAATTCCCGGCCGCGAATTCATCTTCGTGCTCGACGTGTCCGGATCCATGCACGGCTTCCCCATCGAGACCAGCAAAGAGCTGATGCGCAACCTCTTGCCCAAGCTACGGCCCACCGACCACTTCAACCTGGTCTTCTTCTCGGGCGCCAACTACGTGTGGAGCCCGAAGGGCTCGCGGCCGGCCACCGAGGAGAACATCCGCGAGGGCATGGCCAAGATTCTGCACGAATCGGGCAGCGGCGGCACCGAGCTGATGGGCGGCCTAGAAGCCGCGTACGCGATTCCGAGCGTGGGCAAGGGCGTGTCCCGCACCGTGGTCGTGATCACCGACGGCTACGTGGGCGTCGAGGCCAAGGCGTTCAAGTTCATCCGCGAGCGCCTGGATCAGGCCAACCTGTTCGCGTTCGGCATCGGCAGCTCGGTCAATCGCGGCCTTATCGAAGGCATGGCGCGCGCGGGGCTGGGCGAGCCGTTCGTGGTGCTGGGGCCGCAGAAGGCGTCGGCCGAGGCGGAGAAGCTGCGCCAGATGATCGATCGCCCGGTGCTCACCGACATTCAGGTCCGCTTCGGCGATTCTGGCGCGTACGAAGTTGCGCCCGAAAAGATCCCGGACCTGCTCGCGCTGAGGCCGCTGCTCATCTACGGCAAGTACCGGGGCGACCACGCGACTCGCATCGAGATCACCGGCCGGACCGGCCGCGGTGCCTGGCAGCACGTGGTCGACCTTCGCCCGGCGGATGCGCGTCCGCAAAACCAAGCCTTGCGCGCGCTGTGGGCGCGAAAGTGGGTAGAAATTCTCGAAGACGAATTCCACATGGGTGGCGGCAAGCCAGTGGAAGACGCCATCACCGACCTCGGCCTGTTCTACAATCTGCTGACGCCCTTCACGTCATTCGTGGCCATCGATTCTGAAGTCGTCAATCGCGGTGGCGCACAGGACACAGTCCGACAGCCTCTGCCGATGCCCGAAGGCGTGTCGAATCTCGCGGTGGCGAGCCCGCAGATGGCGGCGCCGATGGGGACGATGGGTTTGCTTGGCGGGGTGGGCAAGGCCGGCGTTGCGCACTCTGCGCGCAAGTCGAAAGCGGCCGACGCAGAGTCGCTGCGTGAAGTGGACGATTTGTCGGCCCCGGTGAGAGGGCGTGCGGCCAAGCCCGCGTCCCAGCCGGAGCCAGCGATGGCGATGGCGCCCTCGCCATCCCCGCCCCGAGAGGCCGAGCACGACAAGAAGGCCGAGGAGAAGGCAGGCGTAAAGGCGAGCGCAGGCGCAGGCGGAAAGGATCAATCGAAGGCGTGCAACGTGACGGTTAGGGTCGACAAGGCCGACCGAGCCACCGACACGCAGGTCCTCGCGACCCTGCTTGAAAACACGGTACGCAGCCACGCGTGCGGCCGGTCGGGTGAGGTCAAGCTGCGCATCAGCATCGACCGAGCCGGCAAGATCACCAAGGTCGTCGTGTTGTCAGGGCAGCGCGAGATCGGCCAGCGCATCGAGCGCAAGCTGGTCGGCGCCGCGTCGGCCACCCGCGCAACCAGCCAGGACAAGGAAGCCACCGTCGAGGTCACCGTGACCCTCGCCTGACCTCACCCAGCCGCATCGGCCGACGCAAGTGGGCGGAATTCAGTCCGCCCGCTTGCGTTTCAGGCGTAGCGGGACCAAGGTTTTGCCGAGTAAGATGGCGAAGGAAGGCCTCGCCTTCGTTCATCCCAAGGAGATCCGATGCGACAGCTCTTGATGACCATCACCGGCCTCGTGGTCTGGTTGGCGTTCGCCGCCAGCGCGCAGGCCAAGCTCGTCGAGTACCTCTCGCCCCACCCGGTGCCGCACAAGTACGGCGGCGGCTTCTGCACCATCGAAGTCGCGCACATGCACAACTATGCGCCCGATGACCCGCGCATGTACCGCGACATCAATGGTCAGGTCTACTTCGTCGGCGATCCCACGCCCTTCCACTACGAGGGACCGCGCTATGCCTATTACGGCGCGCATCCCGTGGTCGACGCCGAGGTTCATTTCGGCCATCCCATCTACTGCTACATGAAGGGGCCGCACTACCACTGGTACCAGCCGCCGTCCGAGGCGCAGTTCCAGTTCAAGGGCGGCGCCTACTGGTACGTGGGAGGTTTTCCGCAGGCCTACTATGACGAACGGCCTCGCTATGCCGTGGTCAACGAAGCCTACGCGCCCGTGCCTTACGTCAGACCAATGGTCGATATCCACGTCGCGCCTGCGGTGGTGCAGGCGGAAGTATCCATCGGCGGACCCGGCTGGCGCGCCAGCGCGATGGTCGGCGGACCGGCCTTACCACTGCTGATTCCGCCAGTTGTGCCCGTGCCGGTGGCGGCCTTCCCTGTGCCGGTTCCCATCGCACCGGTGCCGGTTGGCGTCGGCATCGGCGGCGCCGCTGTCTTCGACGGCCGCTACCATCACGATCACGGTCGCCACGAAGGCTGGCGTGGGCCGGAACCCTTCCACGAGCACGGCCATGGCCCGCCCTCACGCTTCTTCGCCCGCCCTGCCCCGGGTCCCGCACGGCCGTTCCGTGGGCAGGCTCCGATGGGCACACGAGGACCTGCCCATGCCCCAGGTAAGGGTAACCGCCACCACTAGAGCGCCAGCTTTGTGGTCTTCCGCTCTTCAATTCGAGGTAAACACATGAGCTTCCGTAACCTCAGCCTCATCATCGCCTTCGCGCTCGTCGCAGGTGCAGGCTGCAAGAAAAAAGCGTCGGCCACAGCGAATCCGGCGGCGCACGTGCAAGGCACGCCACACACTGACGAGGTGGAAGCCGCCTGGCGAAACACCGGCTTGACGCCGGAAGGATTTTCCCCGATCCAACCTGCGCCGAGCGGCGCGGCCTACTGTGAGCACGGGACGGTCAGCGGGGTCGACACCGTGGTGTGCGAATACGCGACCGACGAGGCAATGGCCCAGGGCATTGTGCAAGTCAAGGACGGCTGGGCGCGGGTGGAGGCGCACACCGGCGTGATCCTGAAGGTGAGGCACACCACCATGGCTGCAGTGGATCGAGAGCGGCGCGAGCCAAGCGGCAAGACCATCAATCAAATGGCGAAAGTCTTCCTCAAGCTGTAGCGGGCGGCCTGACAGATGATTGAAGCAGCTCTGATTCTTGCGCTATTGCTGGCCGCCGATCCTGCCCCCGCAGAGCCACGCATCGAGGTTTGGGCCGGGCATCAAGTGCTGAGTGGCAAGCGCAAAGTCCCCATCTACGGCGAAAAGGACACCCACACGGAGAACTATCTTATCGCCGAGGTCCACATCTCGCCCGGCCACCTCGACATCATTCAGAAGACCTGCCGCATCGACATGCGCCCAATCAAAACCGTGGTCGCCAGCATGAGGCCCGAGACTGTGCTGCGCATGCCGAAGATGCGACTGTCGCTCGACGAAAAGCCGGACGGGTCGGTGGTTGGGCCGCCGTCAAGCAGCGGCTGGGGCGACGAGGACATCGACGCCGACGGCCATCCCGGCGCGACGGTGGAAATCTCCGGCACCAGTTGCTCCGGCGAAGTCTACGTTTCCAACCAATCGACGACCACGCTGCTCGACAGCCGGGTCACCGACGACGGAATGAGCGGAAAGCTGGCAGTGCATATGAAACAGAAGATCCTCGGGGCAAGCGGATTGTGCCTGAAGCTCATCGCGGGCGACAGCGACGAGACGCAGACCGGCTATTTCGCCTACCGTCGCATTCCAGCCGGCAACAGTTGTCGCACCCTTGCGGACAAGCCGTGGCCGGCGAAAGCGCAAGGGGCGAAGTAGTCAAACCGGAACCAGTGACCACTCGACATCCGTCATCGCTTCGCGCAACGTAGCGACCTGCCGACACGATCGCTGACTTCCGTGCTCCCGATGCTCGCATCGAGCCGTTTCGCCCATTCGTGCACGTACGCGAGATTAATCCGCAATCTCGGCAGCGAAGCCAGGCTGACAAGGTCCTCGAAATCCCGCTCGCGATCGGAGAAGGCCTTGAGCAGAAAGAGCTCCTCGGGAGCAGTAACCCAGAGCCGTCGGCCGAATACTGTGATCTCGCGCCGGTTATCCAGGAGCTGTTCCCCGAGAGGTCCAACAGCATCGAAAATGTCCACAAAGACCCCGCTTGACGATCGTGAACGGAACACCCCAAAAGATCGCAATTCCTCCTCCATCGCCGGAACCTCAAAGCCCTTTGCGGTCAGAGATTGCTCCAGCCGCCGACGTCGACCCGCCGGTAGCTCGGCGTAGAGGTCGACATCCCGGGTTGAGCGGCTCACTCCCCACGCGCCGACGGCCAGCCCGCCAACGATCGCGTAGCGAAGCGCCTCGTTGTCCAGGACGCTGACGGCGTCAGTCAGAGCACGTTCGATGGCTGATGTCATGGCCCGATCGCCGATGTCACGGTCGTTGCGCCACGCGAAGCGGAAGCACGTAGAGCCGCGCCTTTTCGGCGAGATCATCCGCGGACTGTTCGCCCGCGGTTGCCTGGGCAAGGCTGCGCACGACTTGGCTCAACTCAATGGCGTCCGTTAGCCCCTGTTCGGGCGTGCAAGCCGACGCGATGGCGCGTTCCGCGAGAACGTCGGCTCGATTTCGCTTGCGAAGCTTGTCCCTATCGAACGGCAACAGCACGTACCAAGCATACCGCGACCGGGCCAAGGAGTCGACCCTGGCCGATTTCGGCAGCCAGGTGAAATCCTGGCTCGCCGCCAAAGCCAACAACGATTGAATACAGTAGTCCAACGGCCAGCAACCTCGGTGTGGCCCGTACCGGGCTCGGCGAGCCACTTTTACGAGAGCACTCCTCTTGCGCGTCTAGCCCATACCTTGGTTCCGTTGGTTCGCCCGCCGGACCTCGCACATGAGGTTCGATTGGTTCTCGTCTAGCTCACCCGAACCGCAGCTTCAGTCTCTCGGTGGGCTTCATACCCTGCGAAGAAGAAGCGCCCCAGCACCGACTCCGGAGGCGGCCCGTCCTCTACGAAAGTGTTTAGAGCGAGTTGTTTCGCCTTGAGGATCTCCGTGAGTAGTTGCGCTACCTCGGCGCAGGGTGCGTATTTTCGTGCACCCTTGTCGAGCACCGTTGAAAAACTTCGTTCGGGTCCTTTCTTGGAAGACACGGTCTCGTACCTGAGTCTATCCGGGCGATCCTCATCCACGTCGAAGAAGAGTTTTTCTAGTTCATCGAACTCCGGCGGAAGAGACCTTCCCAACGCACCAAGGTTAGCCTTCACGCGAGGAAGCAGCTCTTTGAACTCGTGTGTTTTGTGAGCCAGCTCCAGGTCTTTCGGACTCGCGGGACCGGGTCCCGACGCCGTCCCAAACATCTCGTCGAGATTGTGGAGCGCTGAACGTTCGTAGATGGCGCTCTTCAGAATGCCCTTTACCAGAAGCTCAAACGCATGTCGTTGGAGATAGAGGATCGGGAGTGCCAATCGTTCGCTGTTTGGCATGAGGCGCCACCAGGCTCCCAACGGGATTCGTTCCGTTTGCTCTTGCCTCTCGTGTCCCGACATTGTCGCCTTCTCCAGGATGGGCATTTTGCCATCCTGTGGCCCCCGCGTCACGCGGACTGATGCCTGTCCTCCGGGAATTCGACCGAGAGCAATCAACGCCAATGAAGCCGCACGCGGCGAGCCCGCTCAGTGGCGCGCCTTGAACGTGTGCGCGCCGGGATAGATTGCCGATCCGCCTAGCTCTTCTTCGATGCGCAGCAGGCGGTTGTACTTGCACACGCGCTCCGAGCGCGCGAGCGAGCCGGTCTTGATCTGGCCCGAGCAGGTCGCCACCGCCAGATCTGCGATGAACGAATCCTCGGTCTCGCCTGAACGGTGCGAGATGATGCTGGTCCAGCCGGTGCGGTGGGCCAACTCGACCGAGTCGAGGGTTTCGGTAAGTGAGCCGATTTGATTGACCTTGATGAGGACGCTGTTGCTGGCGCCCTTGTCGATGCCCATCTTGATCCGCTCGACGTTGGTCACGAACAGATCGTCGCCCACCAATTGCACCTGCTCGCCAAGCTCTTGGGTCAAGAGCGTCCAGCCCTCCCAGTCGTTTTCCGCCATACCGTCTTCAATGGACACGATGGGGAATTGCGACACCAGCTTGCGATAGAAAGCCGCCAAGCCCTTGGCGTCGAGCACTTTCTTTTCGCCTTCCAGGTTGTATTCCTTCTTCTTGGCGTCGAAGAGCTCGCTGGAGGCGACGTCGAGCGCGAGCGCCACGTCCTTGCCCACCTTGTAGCCGGCCTTGCCGATGGCCTCGCTGATGACTTCAAGGGCCGCCTCGGCGCCTGGCAAATCGGGCGCGAATCCGCCCTCGTCGCCCACGCCGGTGGAAGCGCCCTTGTCCTTGAGCAACTTCTTTAAAGTGTGGAATACCTCGGCGCCCGCGCGGAGGGCCTCGCGGAAGGTCGGCGCGCCCTGCGGAACGATCATGAATTCCTGGAAATCGAGGACGTTGTCGGCATGCGCGCCGCCGTTGACGATGTTCATGAGCGGCACCGGCAGCACACGCGCGGCCGGCCCGCCCAGGTAGCGATAGAGCGGCAGGCCTGCCTCTTCGGCAGCTGCGCGCGCGGTGGCAAGCGAGACGCCCAGGATCGCGTTGGCGCCCACCTTGCCCTTGTTGGGCGTGCCGTCGGCCGCAAGCATGGCCGCATCTACGCCCGCTTGATCGAAGGCATCCAGCCCGACGACCTTGGGAGCCAGAAGCTTCGACACGTTCTGGACCGCCTTCAGCACGCCCTTCTTTTGGAAGCGCTTGGGGTCGCCGTCGCGCAGCTCAAGCGCCTCGTGCTCGCCGGTGGATGCGCCCGAGGGCACGTCCGCCATGCCCCACGCGCCGGATTCCAGATGAACTTCACACTCGATGGTCGGGTTGCCGCGCGAGTCGAGAATCTCGCGGGCCACGACGTTCTTGATGATGGCTTTTTTCATGATGGCGGAAGCTTACAATGCCGCCGGCAATAGGACAGGCAAATCCGCAGCAATTCGGAGCGAGTCTCTCCCGTATCCTCAGTTCACGGCCGCGCAGAACTGCTTGAGCGCAAGGCCGTCGCCACCCGACCAGATCTCGAAGCCGCCGAACACGAGGTTCAGATACATGCTGCTGGTGATGCCGTATTTGTTGGTCACCGAGTCCTGGATGAAGTCGTTGAGGTCGAACGCCAACCCGTCCATGGGGGTTGAGCTGACGTACGAGATGCACAAAGGATCGCTGGGGTCGACCCAGACATCCCACGTCCCCGGCAGGCCGTCGACGGTGTGACCTGCGTAGTTCGGCGAGTCCAGCGCGCCGCCCGTGGAATTCGGTCCCGCGACGCCGCCGCGCGGCTGGCGATCCTGCGGCTTGTACATCCACACCATCAGATAGGCGCCGCCCTTGCCGGGGTTGTTGCTCATGGCAGAGGTCAGCTTGTTGCCGCTCGCGGTAAACCAGACGTCGTAGGTCGCGTTGAAATTCGACGTATCGAGCGTGCTGGCGTTGCTTTGGAAAATCGTGGGAACCGACTTGATGGCTGACACCTGCTTGGGCAGGTTGCTGCCCACGGTTTCGTGGCCGGAATAGGCGCCGATGTAAATCGTGGGGAAGCCCGTCGGGTTGCCGTCGCTGGCCGGCACCGAAACACCCTTGGAATTGTCGATGGTCATCGACAGTCCATTGATGCCCACGGCTTGCCCGCCGAACTTGTACCACCAGTTGGTCGCCGAGTAGTAGGTCTTGGTCGATCCAGTCACCGCGATCGAGCCGCCGTCATACTGTTTGGTAAAGGAAAGCTTTGTGGTCGAGGTATCGGTACAGTCGACAGTCGGCGAGCTACCGCCACCGGTCCCGCTGTTGCCGCCCACCACCGAGCCGCCGCCGCCGGTGCTTCCGCCTCCGCCGCCCGCGCCGTTCCCAGCCGCGCCGCCAGTGCCGGGGCTCGACGCTCCTGCCGCGCCGCCTGCGCTGGAGCTTGAGGCCCCTGCAGCCCCAGTGCCCGAGCTACCCCCGGATGCACGGCCTCCGATTCCGCCTGCGCCAGTCCCAGCGCCACCGTTGCCGACCGTCGTCGCACCACCGTTGCCAGATCTTCCGCCCGCGCCAGAGGCTCCGGCGACGCTTGAGCCCGCGCTGCCGCCGTTGCCGGCGCCTGACTGACCACCGGACGAGGTTACGCCTCCCGCGCCGACCGTCCCGCCCGCTGGTGTACCGCCACGGCCGCTCGTGCCGCCCGTCCCGACCGTGCCTCCGGCAACCGTGGCTCCGCCTGAGCTGAGCGCACCGCCCGATGATGTTTCACCACCCGAGGCCGGGCCTCCGCCTTGACCGACGGTGCCCCCAGTGCCGGCGGATTCCTTGCCGCTCTGGCCGCAGGCACCAAGCGCCGCGGCGAAAAGAAGACTGACAGCAGCCTGTGCGAGCGGTCTGGCAGATTTCATTGGCAACTTCCTTCGTCGTAGATATTTCGCCCCCTTCCCCAAGCCATCCTACCCGCAACGCCGTCCCGAGCCGCAAGTCGGGCCATGATAGCCCAAGAGCAGCCGCGGCCCCCGAATGCTTCCGCACTGTATGACGAGGTACTGTCGCGGTTTGGGAAACGCTGAAGAGCCGCACGCCGCTGACCTGTCCGCAACGCACACAACGCCTATGCTGCCAGCACAAAAGTCTTCCCACGCAGCGATCGGTTGGGAATTTTGTGCTTCGAGCAGCCTGTTGGCGTGGTTAAATCCCGCCCTATGAGAATCGCCCGCTCAGTGCCCATGGCCTTTTGTGCGGCCCTGCTGACCGTAGGCTGCTCCGACGGCGGCGGCGGCGCCTCTGCGACGGGTGGCGCGAAGTCCGGCGGCCAGACCGGCTTGGGCGGATCAGGTTCGGGCGGCCGCGTGGGTAGCGGCGGCAGCGGCTCCGGCGGAAATGCCTTGGGTGGGACCGCAGGCAGTGCATCTGGCGGCAGCTCCGGAAATGCCAGCGGCGGAAAATTGTCCGGCGGCAGTGGCGGAAACGGTTCCGGCGGAAGCGGCTCGGGCGGAAGCGGCTCGGGCGGCAAAGCCAGCGGTGGCGGCGCCTCCGGCGGCCAAGCGAGCGGCGGTAGTGGCGCCGGTGGCAGTGGCTCGGGCGGAAACCTCGGCGGTGGATCTGGCGGCAACACGGGCGGCAGCGGTTCCGGAGGAAGCGCAGGAGCTGTCGGCGGTGGAGGTGGTCGCGACGGCGGCACCAGTGACGGCAGCAGCGACGGAAAGGGTGAAGGCGGCGGCGCTGTCGCGCTTGGCGGATCCTCGGGCAGCGGCGGAAACACGGGCAGCGGTGGGGCCTCAGGAGCAGCGGGTGCATGCCGTCCCAAGTTCGCGAGCGGGGTCAACGTTGCCTGGTTCACCTACGCGGGCGACGTCCCGAGTCCCGACATGACCAAATTCAACCAGCTCTACAGCGACACTTCGGCGGTAGGTGGCCGAGTTGCGCGCTGGTGGTTCCACACCAACGGATCCAAAACGCCGACCTACGATTCAAGCGGCCTTGCTGCCAAGATCAGTGATGCGAACATTGCTGACCTCAAGAAGATTCTCGATGGCGCGGCGGCCGCGGGCCAAGCCATGGTGGTCAGCCTGTGGTCGTTCAACATGCTCAAGTCCGACCAAGTCAGCGCAACGATTCTTCAGAACAACAAGGACCTCCTCCAAAAGGACGTCAACCGACAGGCATACGTCGACAACGTCATCACTCCACTGGTCACCGCATTGAAGGGCCATCCGGGCCTTTATGCTTGGGAAGCGTTCAATGAACCCGAGGGGATGATCAATGACGGCCCCAATACCAGCCCGTGGACTGGCAGCAACTACGTGAGTATCAAAGACATTCAGAAGTGTGTGAACTGGTTTGCCGCCGGAATTCACGCTGCGGACCCATCGGCACTGGTCACCAACGGTGCGTGGACATTCCTTGCAAACACTGATGTCGACGGGCACAAGAACTACTATTCCGACAGTGAGCTCAAGAGTGTCGGCGGAAAGAGCAACGGCACCCTCGATTTCTACCAGGTTCACTATTACGACAACTGGGGTACGGTCGGAGGTGCGAACAGCGTATCGCCGTTCGTCTACCCCGCTTCACACTGGACCCTCGACAAGCCGATCGTCATTGGCGAGTTCTGGGACGTCGATAGCCCAGGCCCGTCGAACTCGACGATCAAGGGGGCCGATCTCTACACGACGCTATACACGAACGGCTACCAAGGTGCCTGGGCCTGGCAGTACGCCAACGCCGACAACCCCGGCCCAACCGATGGGGAACAGACCCAATGGCCGACCATGAAGACGGCGATGCAGAATCTATTCACCGCTCATCCTGCCGATTTGGCGTGTAAGTGAGAAGGTCCTAGAACCTCATGCGTGCGGCATCCAAGATCGGCGTCCTCGTCGGAGGAGTGCTGCTGTTTGCCGTGGCGGTCGGCGTGTGGATGGCTGGGGCGCGGCCAAAACCGGCAGAGCCGCCTCCGGCCGACGAGCCCAAGAAGCCGGAAGCGCCTGTTCCGCCTCCCGCGGCAACGATAGCTCGTCCGCTCGGCGTGGATGCATCGGTTCCATCGATCCCGCATCCTGGCCCCAAGAAAGCGACCGCCGCAAAACCGAAGCTACTCGACGAATCCGAGCTGATGGAAAAACTGCGCAAGGCGCAGGATACGGACGACTACGTGCTGTCGTACGACCTGGGGCGGGAGGGACTGCGGCGTTTTCCCGACAGTCCGGATGCGCCCGAGATGGCAGCGATGGTTGTCAAATCGCTCGCGCGGCAGGGCAAGCTCTCGGAAGCCCGCGCGGAGGCCGAAACGATGGTCAACAAGTACGCCGGCACGCATTGGGCACGGGAGGTCGAGCGGCACACCGGGGCCCACCCGACCCGCAACCAGGTTCCTCCTCAATAACGAACGACTCTCCGATCCTCTGGTCTGCGGCGAACACTGCGCGCTACCGCTGCCCCGGTCCCATCGGCGTCGGGTGCACGCCCGTCATCACGAACAGATGCTCGGCAAAGGCGCCGGTCGGGTGGTGCTTGATGTAGTAGTAGGTTTCCGAGCGGGCGGCGCCGATGTGCTGTTGATTGATGAGGGCGTCGACCAGCAAGGCGTCACGCTCGTCCGAATCTGTGCTGTCAGGAAAGCGCTGCCGTCCTTCCCGGGCCAGTGCTTCGGCGAGCGCGGGATTGGCACGGACATTGTCGCGGATCTGCTGCATCAGCGCCGCTTCGCTCGCGGCGCCGGGATGGCCTTCCGTGCTCGCGTCGGGATGCCCCGGCGGGAACGCCAAACGTGGCAGGCTTGGCTGGGGCGAAGAGAGAGCCGACGAATCGGACGACTCAGTCGATTGAACATCGTTCGGCTTGGGTCGAAGAAAGAATGCGCAGATGGCGCTCACAATCAACAGAGCCAGCGCGGCGATAAGAATGCGGCGACGCATTTGAGCTATTGCTTTCCCGCGCTTTTTGCTGGCCCCACAGTCGTCACGTGAACGCCCGTCATCGCGACGACGTGGGCGGAGTAGGGTCCGTCTGGGTAGCGTTCGATAAACTGGTACGCGCGCGACCGTGCCGCCCCAATGTGGTCAAGATTGATGAGCGCCTGGATCGCCAGCGCGCGCCGCTCTTCCGCGAAGGGCGACTCCCCGAACAGACGTTCGGCCGCGTCGGCGTGCTCGAGTGCGGAGGCCGGTGCGAAACCGAGCTCGGACCGGACTTGCGCCATAAACGCCCCTTCGTCGGTGGCACCAGGCGCGGCTTGAGCTGCCGACCCAGCCTTGCTGCTCGCGCAGCCACATACGACCCAAGCGGCGCACGCCAGCGCAACCGTGCCAAACGGCCCGATGCTCAATAGTGAACGTAGCACTTGCTGCCCGCCCAAGCCTGAACACTGGTCTTCGCAGAAGACCAATTGAACGCGGCGCTGGTGTCCGAGAAGGCCCATCCTTGGGCCCCCGCATACCCAGCCGAATAGAAGTCGTCAAGCAACTTGCCGTAGCTGATGCCGCCGAACGACTGGCCGGTGGTGTCGGCGTTCGGGATCAAGGGGAATTCGCCCACCACCACCGGCTTGTCATCCACTTTGTAGTACGAGGGCGGGTTGGTGTGCGGGAAATACTGATCGACCCAGCCGTACCAGTGGAAGTCGTAGAAGTCGAGGCCAACCTGGCTCCATGCCTTCGCCCACTTCACGGCTGCGCTACCGACGGTAACCGGCGCACTGCTGTTGCCATGAAGCGCGGTCACGACATCCGTCACAAACGTCTTCATCTGCGCATAGGTCACGTTGGACATGGTTCCAGAGCCGCCAGATGACTGCGGATCGAATGCTTGGTCGCCGTATCCGTCGTCTCCCGTGATGACCCATTCCGGCTCGTTGATGACGTCCCACGCGATCATGCGATCCTTGTTCGGGCTGGCCTCGACCGCCTTGGCGATGGGAACCACGACGTTGGAGATCAGGGCAGCGCGCTTCGTATCATCGGTGATGATGGGCTTGATGCAATAGTGGGTCGCCCCGCCGGTGGTGTAGTCGTCGTAGAAATCGTCGAAGGAAAAGAGGGTCAGCTTGATGTGAACGTCGAGGCTCGCGGCGATCTCAAGAGCCGCGTTGAGGTCGTCGACCATCGTGCCGCCAATTCCCGTGGGGGTCTGGCTGCTGTCGAGCTTCACGCCGTCTGTCATGCCCAGGGATGGAAGCATCCACCAGCGGATGACGTCCACGCCGTTGTTCTTCATATCGGTCATATCCGCGGTTCGAGCCGTCTTGGCGGCAGCCACGCCCTGCTTGCTCCAGGCTGCGAAGCCGCCGAAATCAGTACCGAAGTTCGCGTCGCTATCTTTGGACCACGCGAAATTCACGCCGTACATGAAGCGCTTCTTGCAGTTGATGGTCACGCCGCCGTTGGGTGCAGGACAGGTGTCAGAGGCGCAGCTTCCAGAGCTGCCGCCCTTGCCGCCGGCGCCGCCAGTGGACGTGCCGCCGCTGCCGGTGCTGCTTCCCGCTGTGCCGCCCGCATTGCCGCCTTTTCCCGTCGCTCCGCTGCTGGCGCCACCTGCCGCACCGCCGGCGCCTGCGCCGCCAGAGCTGTTGCCGCCCGAGGAGCTGCCGCCGCTGCCGGCAGACGACACTCCGCCGGAGCCACGTCCGCCGCTACCACCCGAAACGGCGCCGGCGGAGCCGCCAGAAGAGCTGCCGGCGCTCCCACCGGATGGAGTCCCCCCCGAGGCGCTACCGCCGCTGCCGCCGCCACCGCTGCCACCGAAGCCGCCACTGGTTCCCCCGGAGCCAGCGCCACCTGTGCTGGCCGAACCGCCCGAACCACTGCCGCCGCTTCCGCCTGCGGATGTGCCACCCGAGCCGGTCGTCCCTCCCGAACCGCCGCCGCCGGCGTTCGATTGTCCGCCGCTTGCAACCCCACCCGATCCGCTGCGACCACCGGCCTGGGCGCCCCCTGACCCCGTGGCGCCGCCGGCGCCACCACCCCCGGCGTCGGAGGTGCAGCCGTTGAAAATCAGCGCCGTCGCGCAGACGGCCAGCGACAGAGATCCGGTGAGCTTCATGGCAACTAAGGTGGCGCGAACCGGACAAACGGCTCGATTGAGGTCACAGGATGTTTCTCACCGAGGCCCAAGCTGAGAGGTCGACGCTGCCACTTCCCGGCAAGCCCCTGCTGGTCTAGGCTATCCCAAAGATGGCCCAGCCTTCCGACCTGCCTTCCACCTTTCCCACAGCGGCCTTGCTGGTCGTTCCCAAGGAAAGCGAGAAAACCGTAAGCGGCGTCCTGGTAGCGCGCGACAGCGGCTACTTGGCGGTCGAGGTCAGCTTCCACGGCGATCCCGTCGCTGGCCTGGAGGTTCAGTTCTTCTTCGCAGCCGATGAAGGCGAACGCGGCGACGCCATCGGCGACGCCGTGACCACCAACCGGGACGGCATCGTCCGAGCCGCTCGCGTGGTGCCTGCCGGGCTTTACGTGTGCGCCGTGGAAAACCAGGACGACGCGGTTGTGCCCACGGTGGCGGAGCTCGACGACGCCTATCCGCTCGTATTGCCAGTGGGCCGGTCGTACGCGGATCTGCACGATGGTCTGGAATTCGATTTAGGCGAGGGCGCAGAGGGAAATGGCGAGGGCACAGAGAATGGCGACGATGCCGGCGACGAAACCGATGGAGGCGAGAATTCATAGATGCCACCTGCAGCACAGCAGCCCGCGATCGCTCTCAGTCTGCTTGGCAACAAGCCTGGATCGACGACCTTCGAGCTCGGGGTTGCGCTCACTGGTTTCGTGGCCGGCGATCGCATCGAGCTGTCATTCGTCGAGGTCAATTCCGACGACGGCAACGGCCAATCCGACCGCCCCCTGGGCACCGCGGCCGGCACCGTGGTCGGGGCAGACGGCGGTAAGCTCTTCACCTACAGCTTCATCCCCGATGCGCCGCCGACCGCGCCGGCAGACGCCAAGGTCAAGATTTCGTTCTCCTTCGCCAAGCCCGGCATGCTGGCACTCGGCGATTCCGCCACCGACCTTGCACCCTACGTCTTCGCGTTGAGCGACGACAAGTACGACGTGAATGAGGGCGACTTTTGGGAGATCCAGGTCCGCGCCGAGACCCAGAATGTTGTCTCGCAGACCTTGCCTCTGGCGCGCATTCGCCGTCAGCTCGAAACGCAGCCCTGCACCTACGACTGGCACGACGGTCACACCATCGAGCTGTACCACGACAGCAGCGGGGACGACCACGGCGACAAAGGTGCGTTTTCGGACCTGCAGAACGCGATCGCGGACGCGGAGCACTTGGTTCTGGTCGCGGACTGGTCCTTCCAACCCATGCACAGGCTGACGCGGATCGCGGGCGCGAGCCCGAACGATACCGTCGGTGCGCAGCTCATCACCAAGGCGGTTGCCTTCCCTGACCTCCTGGTGGCCATCCACGCGTGGAACCACACCATGGTCTTCGCGGCGGACCCGCAGAACGACGACGCGGACGGGATGCTGGATGCAATTGCAAAGGGCTTGGGGCTGGGCCTCGACAAGCGTCCCGACAACCTGCTCTGGCGGGCGACCTCGCGCGAGGGCAGTGGCTGGAGCCACCACCAGAAGTTTGTCGTGGTCGATTGCGATGCGGGCGGCGGCCGACGTGACCTGAAGGTGTTTTTCGGCGGCCTCGACCTCACCAAAGGCCGCTTCGACTGGCCCGACCACCGATTGAGCACGCGCGACCCAACCGCGATCTGGCCGTTTACGCAGCACTGGAACACCCTCGACAACAAGTGGCACGTCGACGACTGGTACAACGCCGAGTTCAAGGACAACGCCAGCCTGCCGCGCGAGCCCTGGCACGACATCTACATGTCGGCGCAAGGCCCGTGCGCGTGGGACTTCCTTCGCGAGTTTGTCGGCCGCTGGACGCGCACGCCGAGCTTTGGCGGAAACACCGGGGATCTCAGTTCCAAGGACGTGGAGGTCGTGTGGAAGAAATACTGTCAGCTGCGCGACGACCGAAAGACCTTCGTCCAACCGTACGAGGGCAAGCGCGACGGCATTTGGGGCTTGCAGGTCTACCGATCGCTCTCGTCCGCCCACTGGGCGCCGCCCGACCGCAAGCCCAAGGATGACGCCGAGAAGAAGGCCTTCGCGACGGTCACTTGGAAAAAGGGCGTTCCCAGCGCAGAAGACAGCATCCAGCTTGCCTACCAGCAGGGCATCAGCCAGGCCGAGAAATTCATCTACATCGAAAACCAGTACCTCATCGGCTCGGGACCGAAGTGGCAGTCCCCCAACGGCGAGTTCCCCAACGACATTCCCAAACGCATCGTCGACAAGGTCCTCGAGCGAAAGGATGCCAACAAGCCGTTCCACGTGTACATCGTGATGCCCATGTTTCCCGAGGGCGGTCCGGTCGATGGCCCAACCCTGGAGATCCGCAAGAACGAGTGGCTGACGGCAGAGTACATGGTGCAGGAGGTGGCCAAGAAACTGCGGGATAAGTGGCAGGATTACTTGTCCTTCTACTTTCTGGCCAACTGGGCGCCTCAGACCCCGGTCAGCAAGGGCAACCGGGAACAGCGGGTGCGCGGCAACGATCGCTACATGGTGTACGTACACTCCAAGTTCATGATCGTGGACGATCGCTACTTCATCCTGGGCAGCGCGAACCTCAACGAGCGCAGCCTGAACGGCGGCCACGACAGCGAAATCGCCTGCGGAGTGTGGCCCGGGCATGGCCAGGACGGAGCCGCCCTGGCGAAGATCCGAGGCTTCCGGAAGAACCTCTGGAACGCCCACTTCGGTCCAGGGGTTCTCTTGCCCGAAAACCCCGAAAGCCCGAAATGCGTCGAGTCTGTACAAACTATTGGAGACCGCAACTACATCTCTTTTCGCACACTGACCGCACCACCGACTGGCCACGCCTGCCGCTGGCCGTACGCCCTAGACACCAGGGGACATCTCATGGTCGCTAAACCAAGCGGCCAACGGGTTTTCGACGGCAATGATCTTATCCCCGATAGCCCCAAGAGTTCAGATGACTGGCGATGGGACACTCCGGGGTCGACGATGGTTCGGTGGTTCGGCGAAAGTAAGGCGGGATAGCTACTCGGGCGTGGGCACTAGATTGGGGTGGTACAGGGTCGACAGCTTCACGAGCCTGCTGTCCCGCGCCTGCTCCTGGGCGTTGCGATTGATGGGCATGTCTGCCAGGCGCTCGCTCGAAACCGCCACGTCGCCCGAGTGGAAGTAGGGCCTGAAGTCGGGCAACGAGTGACCGATGACGGCACCGCTGATTCGCACTGCATCGACCGAGTAGATGACGGTCCGCGCTCCCTGAAAGTGATGCACGGCGAGCATCCCGGCAAGGCCTTTGACCCACGCTTCTGCCTTTGCATCGACGCCAGCGTTCGGGGAGATGGACACCTGTAGGGGAAGGACCTCGTCTCTCCGCATGTCCTCCACCGCCGCCCGTACGTCGAAGCATGCATCCCTATCCGTCTCGTCCCTGGGAGTCTTGGGATCGCGCCCTCGAGCAACGTCCACTTCGGCGAACAGCAGGAGGTCTCCCGCGATAGCCAAGGTGTCCACGTCGTCGGTCGCGCCCTGGATGTAGACCGTGCCACCTGGCTTGCGCTGGAGTTCGACCTTCCCCTCCCCAATCGACGACGTCGTGAAGAAGAATCTCGGCGGAGAATCGTCGATGTCGTTAAACCGCTTGAAGGCCCGGGCAATTCGCCGCAGCGAGCTTGCCTTCTCGCGGCCTGCCTTTTCGGCCTCGAGCAGCGCAAACTCCGCTGCCGTGACCAGGATATGGTTGGCCCAGCCCGTCTCGAAAATCATTGGATTGGGCAGGGTCACCTCCGGGGTTTCCAGCTCCGTGCCTTCCACCCACAAGAGGTCCGCCTTGAGCAGGGGCGCCGGCGCGTGCTGCGGGCCACCCAGGCGCTCCTCGACGGCCGCCATCATGCCGAGGATCTGCTCCACCGGCAGGTCGCTCTTGAGCAGTGTCGCAGTTGCGATGAAGTCGCGCTTGCGCGCAGGATCGTGATACCACTCGAACTCTGACCCGCCGCCCCCGCGCCTGATGGCGCCCGAGGAGATCAGCAGTTCCTCGGCAGCAAAGAGCAACGCCACGCGGCTGCCGGAGTACGAACGAAACGCGATGACGAAAGGTCGCTCACCCATCTTGTTCACCGTTTCCATGTGCTTTTGAGCGCTGCTGCACCCCACGCCCGAGCAGCATGCCGTCAACGCCAACAGCACCTGCATGCCGACCAGGGTCGGGAACAGGCTGGGCTTGCTCGCGCAAATGAATCCGCCGTCTGGGCGCACGGCCCAAACCCTATCACGCGCGGCCCTTCTACGCACCGCAAGCGGGCCGCCCGATCGCAAGCCGAAAGACGACGCCGACAAGGCAGCTTTCGCCAGCGTCACGTGGAAGAAGATAATCAGCGGATGCGTTCGAAATGCGTCTGGTCCGCTCATCAGCCTTTGATGGGACCATTGCCACTCTCGAACAACATGTTCACCGGAATCTTAATGAGCAGGTACGATAAGATCTTCGGCCCACACCGTATAGGATGCCAATAATGCGATGGCGAAAGCGGCAGCTCCGGAGAGCTTCATGCCATACATCCTAACGTGACCACGGCAACTTGGGGGCGCCGGCCAGGTTTTGGCAAGCGCGGCTACAGCAAAGACCTCATCGGCCGCGCCATCCACGCCCTGCGCACCGAGGCTGACCACCTCAGCCGCAAGCTGGGCCGCACCCTCGAAGAACACCTTCAATCCTGTCAGAATGGCCGAGCAGTTTCCGTTGTCGTGTGCTCTCTGATTGGCTAGTCTTGACGACGCTTCTTATGGCACGCAAACACGTCGTACAGGTGGGCGAGTCCGGACCGCAAGTCGCGGCGCGCTTCGGTTTCGAGGACTGGAAGACTATCTACCAGCACCCGGACAATGCGGAGCTGCGCAAGAAGCGGACCAATGAGAGCGCCATCTTCCCGGGTGACGTGGTTGCCATTCCCGAGGTCGAGCCGAAGGTGTTCACGCTGAAAACCGGCCAGCGCCACCGAATCATGATCCGCAGGCCGCTCGCCAAGTTGAATGTGGTGGTCAAGGACGGCGACGGCGAGCCACTGACGGGCAAGAAGTTCGAGCTGCGCGTGGCCGGCCGGGACAAGCCGCTGGAGGGATCCACAACCGGGGATGGCCGCGTCGAATGCAATCTGCCAACCTCTGCCAAAGACGCCCAGCTCGTCGTCTGGGTTGCGGGCGACAAGGCTGGTGCTCGCTATGTGTGGGATCTCGAGCTGGGCGGGCTGCTTCCGCCCGAGACGGACGATGGGGTACGTCAGCGTCTGAACAATTTGGGTTACCATGGCGGACAGGTCGGCGGCCACCGCGCGAGCAGCGACGACGGCGACGACAGTGACGATGGGGTCGACCCTCTGAGCTTGGCCGTTGCCGCGTTTCAAGAAGACATGGGCCTGGACGTGACCGGCGCGATCGACGACGCGACCCGATCCAAGTTGATCGATGTCCACGGTGGGACTTGATGGAGATAGCGTAAGAATGTCGTGGCCAGGGCTGGGACGACCGTCGGCCACGACCACGACCACGACCACGATTGCGACCACGATTGCGACCACGACTTGCGTGATATTCTTCCCCGACGCCCATGAAATGCCCAACGACGAAATCCGCGCTGTCGTCTATTATCTTCGGACTGTTCTTGAGTCTCGGATGCGGAGCCCAGGGAACCCCGTCGAGCCACCCGGGCGCCGGCGGGTCGGGGGGGCAAACCGCCACGGGCGGCAGTACCGGCAGCGGCGGTAGGTCGGCGACCGGCGGAAGCTCGTCGAGCGGTGGCACGACAGGAAGCGGCGGCTCCTCTGCGACCGGCGGGTCATCGGCGACCGGCGGGTCGTCCGCAACCGGCGGGTCGGCGGCGGCCGGAGGCTCATCGGCAACCGGAGGGTCGTCTGGCACCAGCGGCTCCTCGGCGACCGGGGGTATTGCCGGAACCGGTGGACGGTCGGGGAACGGTGGGGCCGCCGGCGGCAACAACGACCCGGGCGCCGATGGCGGTCTCCGCAAGGACGGCGGCGCCGATAGCGGTTCCGGCGGGAATGCCGGATCTGGCGGCGACGGCGCGGCCATGGGCGGTTCTTCCGGCTCGGGCGGCGGCGCAGGCTCGGGCGGAAATGCCGGCGCGGGCGGAAGCGCTGGCGGCGGCGGTTCCGCTGCCGGCGGCAATACCAGCGCGTCTAGTTGTGGGCCCCCACAACCCGCACAGACGCCGTCCAGCTCCGGTACCGGCGGCACGGGTGGCACCGGAGGAAGCGCCGGTGGCACTGTCACGCCCTTGCGGGCCATCGACGGCTTCGTGACCCGCAACGGAACCACGCTGTCCCTGTGCGGGCAGCCATTCCAGGTTCTCGGCGCTAACCTCTATTATCTTCAGTCGTACTCGGTTTACGAGGGATCCGGGGGCAATCCCCTGCGCACGGTCGCCGACGGTCTCGACGACGCGGTCAGGATGTCCCTGTCGGTGATAAGAACCTGGGCGTTCAACGACAGCACTGATTCTGGCGATGGCGCGAGAATTCGCTCGGCACCCGGCACGTACCTCGAGCCTGGGTTGATCGGGCTCGATACCACCGTTGCGGAAGCTAAGAAGCGCGGCATTCACCTGATTATGACCCTCACCAACTACTGGGACGCCTATGGCGGCTTCCCTCGCTACGCGACGTGGGCGGGCGCCTCGGGGCCTGATGACTTCTACACGAACACGACCATGCAAGGCTACCTCAAGGACTACGCCACCACGCTGTCCCAGCGAGTGAATACCAAGACCGGCATCGCCTACAAGGACGAGCCGACCATCCTCGCGTGGGAGATTGCCAATGAAATGCGCTGCAAGACGTGCACCGACGCCACCGTCCCGACCGCCGCCATTGACAGTCTGGCGAAATTTCTCAAGACCGTGTTTCCCAATCAACTAATCGCCGACGGCGGCGAGGGTTTCGACGACACACCCTCCAATTGGGGGACGCTCAGCAATGCCTATCCGGTGAGCGGAGGCGAGCACGTGAGCTTCTCGAAGATGGCTCAGCTCTCCGGCCTCGACATGCTCAGCTACCACTACTATCCCGACCCGAACTACTGGAACCTCGACATCAGCAACGCAGCGACCGCCGCCAGCGACGCCAAGACGTGGATCGACGGCCACGCGGCCCTCGCCAAGGCAAATAACAAAGTGGCCTACTGGGGTGAATTCGGTGTGGACGGCCTGGTTTCGTCCAGCGACCGCGACGCCGCGCGAGCGCCCATTTACGACAGCTGGCTATCGAGCTTCTTCGCGACGACCGACAACAACCCCGTGGTCACGTTCTGGCAGCTCATCCCGCAAAGCCGCGGCGCCGACGACGGGTTCGGCTGCATGCTGGGTCGCGATCCCCAGACAGTCGCGGTCTTCGAGAAATACTCTGTGCCGCGCGCCCCGCGCGCCAACTGAGACTGTCCTTATGAAGGTGGTATGAAAAGTATATTGGACAGCGACGCGCCCACGGAGAACATCACATAGACGCCCTCGCCTTTGCTTGGGCCGAAAGCTGGCGCCAGGTCCACGCTGAATGCGCCGCGAACCACCTGGCCGCCGCGTTCCTGGTCGTCGACGAAGAGGGCCTGTTCCCCGGCCGGATTCCAAGTGCGGTAGACCATGCCCGAGGACACCGTGGCTACCAGTGCTTTCTGAATCGGCGTTGCGCCCACCGCGGCGGCATCCTCGGTTCCCAGCTGAACCATCCCGTCGACCCACATCGGACCGCCGTCTTTGGGCCAGCTTGGCGTCCGCGGCCGGATCTCGACCCCACGGAAATCTACCGCGACCGAAGGTGCCTTGGCGCGCTTGCCGAACAAGACATCGCCCGGCGCGATCTTGCGTGTCGCCTTTTCGCTGCCTTGGCCGACGACGGTTACCTTTCGCAGGTTCGAGACAATGTCCCCGACTACTGCAAAGATATGGTAGCGCGCCGGCGCGGCGGGCAGGTCCTCCAGGTAATAGAACGCGTTCGCGTTGAAGTACGCCGTTTCGACCCGGTTCTTCCATTCGTCGAGCTGCTGCGGCGTCGGCCGCGGCGAGATCGGAATCTCCGAGTCCTTGTCAGCGAGACTCGACACGTACGAGACGTGCGTCTTGGTGTCGATCGCAACCAAGAGGATCTGATCGACGATCGACAGAAAGCGTGCTTCGGTGGCCGCATCGAATCGGATCGTTCCGCACACTGGCAACACGGGCCGTGCTCCCTCGCGACCGAGGGCTTCATGCAGGGGCCCGGCGAGGTCGATAACATCTGGCGTCGCGATGACCATGCCGCGAGAATTGCCTGCAAGCTTCGGACTGCAGGCCGATTCTTCGAAACTGTTGAGCTTGATTCCGGTAAAGCTGCTTGCATCGACGGTCATGTTCGACACTTCCTTGCGTGAAGCGTGTTGGTGTGAGCAGGAATGGCAACCAATCCCAACCAGCGCGACCAGTGCGAGCAGCTTGGGAATTGAGGCGGCGAGACGAGGTATCAGACCCACGAGGTGGGCATCTCCGTGAGCACGATTTGGCGGGTACGGACGGACTTGTCACAGACCGAGCAGAACTGACCCTTGCGGGTGTCTGCATTCTCGCCGAACATCACGCAGGTTCCTGACAAGCCGCCGTAGTCGGGCTTGGACTTGTCCGTGGCCGAAAGCCCGGTGGAGCAGTGGCCGCCGTTGTGCCCGTGCCCGGTATATTGCGTGCTCTGGCTCGCGGGCACCATGCCGATGAAGTGACCCGTCTCGTGGATGGTCGTTTGCTGCTTGTCGTCGGCAGATCGCGCGCCCTCGTGCATATTCTCAGCGGCAATCCAGATCGTGTTGTACCAAGACCTCCCGTTCTTCGAGCCCTTGAGGTAGCGGAGCTTCAGGCGGACCTGTGCCTTGCGGAACCAGTCGAAGAGATTGTTCTTCGGTATCTTCTGAAAGTTGATGGTGAACTGATTGGGTGAAGCCATCGCCAAGTAGCCCCTGTCCAGATCCTTCCACGAGTCCTCATCATTTCGTCGCCACTCCGCAGTCACCGCCCAATCCTCCGTCAGAGGCATGCTCTCGTCAACCCACAGCCACTTGCGCAAGTTTACCGTCGTCGGCGTGTTCTCCTTGACGTCGACGACGTCATTGAGGTCACGCTCCTCGTAGCCCGCAATTTGATTGACCAATACCACGCGCATCGCCAAAGGTTCGCGTTTCGGGTCATATCCCTCGCGGGCACTCTTTTTGAACAACGTGAGATCGTCAGCGTTCATCACGTTCGCCCGCCTGGTGATCAGATCCTTCGACGATTCGTCGATCATCTCGATGTTGTGCTCTCGGGCTTCAAGCTCGGTTTTGACCTTCGACCAATCCAGCTGGGGCGCTGCCGGTAACGTTCCCGTACGTCCCGCCCCTTTGGTCCCAGCCTTGAAGCGGCTCACCTGGTAATAGATCCGGCGCCAGACGACATACTTGTCCGCGACTTTGAGCTCTTTCTGCTTGCCGCTTTTCAGTTTGATGTATGCCTTGGTCTCGAACTCGTCGCCGCCGAATTCGGAAAGCTTGATAGCCAAGCGCGCGACGCCTTGGGCGTTGGTGCGCGTGCATCGGGTGGAGGTACCGGGCAAGCCGCCGGCACGTCCCCTGAGGTGCCTCAGCTTGTCGTCGCTGAAGTTCGCATCCTCCAATGAGGAAACCACGTTCTTCGCGGTCGATTTCATTTCGAAATAGACCAGCACGCCCGCCTTCTTGGGCGATACGGTGGCCTGCAAAATGACTTTGCGGCCGGTCTGTTTGGCCGGCAGCTCTTTGCGCTGATCCGCCTTGGTCGGGTCGATGTTGACGTATTGCTTGACCTCTGCCATGGCCTATTCCTCGTCGGACTCTGTGGACTCGACGCTGACCAGATCGATGTCCTCCTCTTGCTCGTCAAGTCCCGGAACGTCGATCACCACGGCGGGCGGCTGCATTTCTGGAAAGGGCGGCGTATTGGGCGCGGACTGCTTGTTTTGCAGCATCAAGTCCGCCATCCGCGGCACCGACTTGCCCTCGATCTGAACGTCGAAGGAATACATGATGAACTCGGCCTTGCCCTTGATGCAGTTTGAGGCCACGCCGCCAGCGGAACCGGCTTCGTCGCCGGTGCTTTGGCTGAAGTTGCTTCCCTGCAACATCACCGAGCATCCGTCGGCCTGCACCTTCTTGCTGCCCTGGGCGGTGTCGGTGGATTGGGCGATGTTGGGATAGGGAATCGGAATCGGCCCGGCCGGGCTTGGGGTCTTACAGACGTCGGGAAACGCCGTGGCCACGCCACTGCTGTTCTGATGAACCACGGTGCGGAAGTTCACAACGACGGTTGCAGGCATGGACGTCTCTCCTTCCTAGCGCAAATCTTACGGCCAATTCGCCCACCAGAAAAACCCTTTCGCCTCGCGCGTGCCTCGATCATGACGTCCCTACGGCGGCAGGACCAACATGGCGCCGCGCGATCCCGCGTCGGCCGCGCTCCAAATCACGGCCGCCGCGTGCTGCGCGTACTTTCGCACGTAAGCCTGGGTGGCGCATGCAATCAGAAGACCGGCGCAGGCGGCGCCCGTGTCGCCAATGCAATCCGCCGGGTGCTGCACGACCATGTCGCCAGCCAGCGCCTCGCCCAGGCGTGCACGTGCCAGGCCCCACTCGAACGCCCGGTAGCTCTCGCCGTTCATGTCGCACAGGAACCATCCCGCCGGCTTCGATTCGGACAAGCCGCGGAGCGCACCCCGCAGTGCTGTGACAAGCCCGGTTCCGGTGCTCGGTTTGTCACCGGCAAGGGGCCGAGGCTCTTGCGTGAGCACCGGCAAAGTCAAGCGCGCCAGGCGCGGTCTGTGGTTTGTCTTGCGCGAGGTGCTCGGTTCCAGCAACAGCGCCACCGCGGCCTCGCCGGGCACGAAGCCGTCCACGCCGCGCTCGCTCTTCAGTCGATAGGCGAGGTCGAGCGTGCGCAGGCGTTCAAAGTCGAGGTAGCTGTCGGCAGCAAGGACAATGCATTGGTCGACCGCACCACTGTCGAGCCACGCCGCCGCCGTGCCGAGCGCCGAGAGCACGGCGGTGTTTCCACCTTGCTCTACTTTCACCCGATCATCCGCGATCTCGTCGAGCCCGCCGCGGGCCAGGAGGTTCGGCACAAACACCTGGCCGAGATTCCAGCGTCCGACAATCGCGTCCGCCGCCGGCAGCGCCACCAAGATCGCTGTTCGCGCAAGCTCTGCGCGAGCCATCTCGGCGCGAGCTACAAGACCCCTCAGCGCACCCAGCGCCAGCATGAACAGCCGATCGATCCCCTGAACCTCCACATCCAAGTCCGGCACGCACGCCGCCGTCAGTGGAACGTCGTCGGCGGCTTCCGGACCCGCGGGCATCGGCAAGTAGACCTCGCTTTCGCGCAGGCGCGACACCCTTGCCCGCAGCGCCGCGCAGGTGGTCTCGGCGTCGAGCCCCACCGGCGACAGCGCGTACTGCGCGGTCAGCGCCAATTGCATGCCTTGACTGCCGTGGATGCTCATCGCAACTTGACCTGCACGGCTTCCACGTGGGGAAGCAGCCTCGGACACGGCACGGTGGCGCGATAGGAAAGAACCACGCGCTCGTCGTCGGGCTCGACGATGACCGTGTCCAGAACCGGCTTTGCCGTCCGGATGTCCCGTCGGATGGAAAGCACCATCTCGATCTCGGGCGCGGGCAAGTCGAAGGCGAGCACACCCCTGCGACTGGCCCCCTGCACCTGAACGCGCTCGCCGCCGCGCAAGTGCGGCGTGGCCACGAGGCCCTCGGGAGCGCCACAGTAGAATCGAACGTCGAAGTCCTTCGGAAGCAGCGGGGACCGTTCTTGGGACCACGCCTCGTCGTAGGTGCCTGCGAACAGGCGGCGCGGCAGCCAGCCCCGACCCACGAAGCCAAAGCCCGCGACCGACGGACGCGATTTCCACTGGTCGATGAGGTGGGCTGGGTCCTCCAGATTGGGGAGGCGCAGTCCCTCGAGGCGCTCGGCTCGGCCCTCCGACGAAAAGCCAGCTCCGACCGGATTGTGGTCGTCGAACGTGTGCTGCGTCGGATCGGGATGGCTGCGATCCCAGCCGCCGAAAGCCCGCTCGTAGCTAAGCGGCATCTCTTCAAAAGGAAGTGGCCGGCTCATCGCCCACCCGATGGCGCGGGTCCATACCCTTTCGCCGAAGACCCGCACCACCTTGCGCAGCCCGGCCACCTGCAGCGACACGTCCATGCTCGTCGCTCGACCGCCCGGCGGATAGGCCTTACCCACCAGCACGACGTCGGTACCCGGCTTGGTGGGACAGGAATCGGACTCGTATCTCACGCTGCTTTCGCCGGGCTCGCCGTCGGAGACGTCGGCCATGTGAACCGGCACCTGGTCTTCCGCAATCTGCAACGGCCCGGCCGAGTCGAGACGGTAGGTGGCCTTGACCAGAACCGAAAGTTGGTCGGCCCCATCCTGGTCCAGGCTGGGAATCAGCGCGGCCGCGAAAGGTGTTTTGTTCCGGAGATCGAGCATGCGAGATCCGCGGAGCTAAATCTAGGGCACGAGCGACGCAGAGCCAAGTGGAACGCGCAGGCGCCCGACCCAGCGTTCGTGCCCGCACGAAACGAGGTGCACCGCGGAAGACCGGAAGTGCATGCGCAGAAGCGGGCGATGCCACTCACATCGCCCGGCGGCCAAGGCACGGCAGCCGGCCAATGGCGGCCACCGCTTGTAAGGATCCGCCTACCCTTCGACCTTGCAGTCGATGACGGTGGCGACTTCCACTTCTTCGGGGTTCGACCAGGCGCCGGTCGACAGCCAGCGCACCCGCACGCCGCCCATCTTGCCGGCGATCTTGAGGTTGCACTTGGCGGTGAAGCGCTTGAGCGTGTCGCGCGCCTTGCCTTGGGGCGGCTCGCTCTTGTAGCGCTCTTGCAGCGCGGATTGCTCGAACAGCCCGGGCACCAGGTACAGGTGCCGGTCCACCGTGTAGTACGGCTTGAGCGTGTTCTTCTCGTCGCCCTTCCAAGCCATGTTCTCGTCGGTGAAACCGCAGCGGTAAGGCTCCACCGCGCCGGCGGACGCGCAATCCACGTCACCGCGATCGGACGTGATCAGCGTGATCTCGGCCGCCACAGTGTCACCGGCCGATGCCGGGGTCTGCGGGCTGCGCTGCATGGCGAGCGCTGCGCCCACAATCACCACCGCCGCAACGCCAAGTCCGATGAAGATCCGGCCGCGGGAAGCACTGGCTGGGGCGGCTTCGCCAGCCGGCTCGCTGGCGCCCGCTTGGTTCGTTTCGCCCTCGGTCTTGGGCGCATCGTTCTGGGGTTCGGCGTTTGCCTGCTTTTCCTGTTCGCTTTCCACGTTGGCGTTCCTTTCGTGACGATGGGTCTTGGCTCTTCGGCCGACCGCCGGCCTCGGCCCTTTTCGACGCGAGTCGGACACGACCGGCGGTCTGCCGCATCCGACCGTTAGGGTACTTGGTGAACGCGACTTTGGGAATGGTATCGTGAGGCCCTGGCGCACTTCCCCACCGCCAGGCAGTATGGCAGCACGGCGATGGAAATGACGACCCCAGACAATCCGGCCGAGGCGCCCTCGCCCGCGGGGACTCAGGTTGCGCCCGCACAGCCGGCCGAGATACCGGGGGACGCTCCGAGCCCGGTATCCTTGCGACCTGCGCGTCCGGCCCTTGCTCGCCCCGACCTCTTCCGGTCGGCCAGTACCGCGCTGTGCCTTGGCCTTCTCTGCCTCGGCGTGTTCTGGCGCCTGGTGGATCTCGACTACCCTCGGACCTTCAGCTTCGACGAGCATCACTTCGTCAGCAACGCCCGCAATTACATGGCAGGACGCGCCGACTGGAACGACCACCCGCCGCTCGGCAAGCTGGTGCTGGTCCCGGCCATGAGGCTGTTCGGCGACCGTGGCCTCGGGTGGCGGCTGTCGTCGGCGTTGTTCGGACTGGCTATGGTCGCACTCACCGGGCTGATTGCCGCCCGGATCTTCCGCGACCGCCGGGTGGGGCTCTTCGCCTCGGCCTTCGTGGCGGTAGACGGATTCTTCCTCTCCTACGCGCGCACCGCGCTCATCGACAATCCCCTGACCGCCTTCATCTATGCGGCTCTGGCGCTGATGCTCTACGCCCGTTCGCTCTGGTGGTTTGCCTGGGCCGCGCTTAGCGTGGGACTAGCCGTGTCAAGCAAGTGGACCGGCGTGTGCGTCCTTCTGCTTGCCCCGATCCTGCTGCGCAAACAGGGGCGAAGCGTGCTGCACGTAGCGTGGATGTTCGCCATCGCGTCGCTGGTCTACATCGTTATCGGGGCCGCCGCGCTCAAGGTCACGCACCAGCCGGTCTCGATAGCCGGCATGATGCGGACCAACTGGGAGCTCCTGCGGCACCACTCCGGCTTCACGGTCTGGGACAATGCCGCCAGCTCGAAGTGGTACACGTGGCCGCTTCTGACCCATCCGCTGGTCACGCACTTTGAACGCATCGGTCCCCAAGCGGTGCGAGCCACCTCGACCATCGGCAACCTCCTGCTCTGGTTCGGCACCACGGCGTCGATCTTCGTCGCCATCACGGGCCTTGCGCGCGCTCTCTGGCGCCGGCTGCGCGGGCACATCGCCATCGCGCCCGAGCACGGCCGCGAAGCCCTGGCGGTGGCCGGCATGATCGCGCTGATGCTGCCCTTCATCCTGACCCACCGGCAGTCCTACATCTTCCACTACCTTGGCGCGTACGGGCTCGGGCTTGGGCTTCTGGCCTCGCGCCTGGTGCGCATCGAGAGGCGAAGCTCGGTCGCGGCGCTGGGCTTCTTGCTCGCAACCGCTGTCGTAGCGTTCATCTACGTCCCGCTGTGGACGGGTTCCGTGCTAAGCACGCGCGGCTTCGAGCTCCGCCTGCCGTTTCCCGGCTGGCGATGAGTCTCACCGCGAGGACAGAGGCGTGCCCTGCCGCTGCGCCCTCCGTCCCCTCTCTGCGCCCTCTTCTACACCCTAATAAATCTCGACCTCAGACAAGTGGAAGAAGTTCGGCGGGGTGTTCTTCAGGCGCACGTAGCGCCCCTCGGCGTGGAGGCTCTTCGCGGTCCACTTGTCGAAGGTCTCTTTGCGCTCGGCGACCTGCTTCCAATTCACGTTGTCGTTGCTGACTTCGATCTTAAGCGGCACCGCGCGCTCTTCAAAACCGTCAGCGCGGTTGTACACCACAACCCTGTTGAACTTCTTCACGGCGCCGAGGTCGATGGTCGCCCACTCCTGCGGCCCAGCGTTGGTATGGAACCCCAGGTTTTCGTGGTCGCCGTCCACCAGCAGCGAGTGGTCGGTTCCCTGCCCCGGGTACTGGCTGCTGATCGTCACGGGACGATGAAGCGCAAGATTGGGCGCAGCGAATTTAGACGCGACCTTGTTGCCCGTCCAAACCAGCGCCCCGCCCACAATCAACGCCACCACCGCCACCCGGGCCCAACGCGAAAACAACGCACGCCCCAGGCGATTCGCCTCCAGCTCGAGCGGCTCGGCCAGTCGCATGACCAGGTCGTGCACGCTCTCGGAAAAAGCCTCGCGTTCCTCGCCCGAAATCTTCTCAAGGGCTGCGTCGCGATCCGGCCCGAGCATCGCGGTCAGGACCGCGGTGTGTGCGACTGGCAACCTGCCCCACGCCGCCTCGATCACGGGTAGCTTCTGCGCGCTCTCGAAGTCATCCGGGGTCAGTGCCGCCGATCCCAAGAGCTGCCCGGCGCGGGCGAGATGGGCGCGGACCAGGAGCTCGACCGCCGTGCAGTCGAGCAAGAGCACGGCCCAGCTTCCCTTCCCGGTTTCCCCGATCTTGACCACGTCATCGCAGATCTGACGGGCAATGTCGTACCAAAGGTACCCCTGCTGAGAGGGCGAGAATGTGGCTGCACGGGCCTCGGCTACCCGCGGTCCGAGCCACAGGACCCGAGAAAAAAAGCCCGCCTGCGGCTTCGCGGTTATCTGTTCTACCTGTTCGCTGGTGTTGGGGGCGTTGTCGTCGCTCATAACGCCGCCCTTTATACCCCAAACTTCGCGGGCTGGGTATCAACCGCGAATCGGTATTCCGCCGAAGTGACCCAGAGCACCCTTCCAGCCCCTCTGTGCTCTCCGCTCCCTCTGTGCCCTCGGGGTCTTCTCGGCCAAGTCGCAATACCCGGTAATCAGAACTTCTCGCTGACCTCGGCGTCGGCTTCCAGGACCTTGCGCAGCCTGCCCTCGCGCTCCGCCACCACGCGCTTCGACAGCTCCTCGTCGGAAACCGCCGCAATCTGCGCGGCCAGGAGCCCAGCGTTTTCCGCCCCGCCGATTGCCACGGTGGCCACCGGAATGCCCGGCGGCATCATCGAGGTCGATAGCAAAGCGTCCATGCCTTGCAGGCTGCCCGATGCGATAGGAACGCCGATCACCGGGCGGGTGGTGTGGGCCGCCACGGCGCCGGCCAAATGGGCCGCGCCACCGGCGCCACAGATGAACACCTTGGTCCCCGTGCGCGCAGCCTCGCGCACGAAAGCTGCGGTCTGCTCGGGGGTGCGATGCGCGGAAAGCACCCGCACCGACACACGCAGCCCTAACGATTTCAGCACATCGGCGGCCGGTTTCATGGTGGGCAGGTCGGATTTCGACCCCATGATGATTGCTACGTCACAGGTCTTCTCGCTCATGCTTTCCCTCTCAGTCCGATGTCCTTGCGAAAATGCATGCCGGGCCATGCAATACGATCGATGCCAGCATAGGCGCGGGTGCGCGCCTCGTCCAAATTGTCGCCAACCGCAGTGATCCCAAGCACGCGCCCGCCGCTGGTGAGCAGCTTCTTGCCGTCGCGCTTGGTGCCCGCGTGGAAGACCACCAGGTCGCCATCGGCCAGTTGTCCGTCGGCGGAAAGCCCGGCGATGGCATCGCCCGAGCGCACCTTGCCGGGGTAGCCTTCGGCGGCCAGAACCACGCACACTGAAACGCCCGGCAACCAGTCGGGCGAACGCAACGGCAACTGTCCCGAGGCCGCGTCAAGCAGCCACGGCAGGATGTCCTCGCTCATGCGCGGCAGTACCGCCTGGGTTTCCGGATCGCCGAAGCGACAGTTCCACTCGATGACCATGGGCCCTCGATCGGTCAGCATCAGCCCGCCGTAGAGCAGGCCGCGGAATGGGCAGCCTCGGTCTGACATCGCCGCGACCAGCGGCGCGAAGATCTTGCGGGCAATCTGCTCGGTCAAGCCGGCGTCCACGAGCGGCGACGGCGAATACGCGCCCATGCCGCCCGTGTTGGGTCCCTGGTCGCCCTCGTACACCGCCTTGTGATCCTCCGCCGTCGCCAACAGAACGAAGCGCGTGCCGTCGCACAGGGCCATCATCGATACCTCCCGCCCGGTGAGGCGTTCTTCGATCACGACCCGCGCGCCAGCGTCGCCAAAGACCTTATCCACCAGCATCGCGCGCACCGCCTGCTTCGCCTCGGTCTTGGACGACGCGACCACCACGCCCTTGCCGGCGCACAGGCCGTCCGCCTTCACCACCACGTTGCCGGGCTGTGCCTCGATGAAAGCGTCAGCGGACGCCACATCGGCAAAGCAGCCATAGGCCGCGGTGGGGATCCCGGCTTGCTTCATCAGATCCTTGGCAAACTCCTTTGAGCCCTCGATTTCGGCCGCCGCGCGCGACGGTCCGAAGAAGCGCAGTCCAGCGTCGCGACAGGCGTCACCCAGCCCAGCCATGAGCGGCACCTCGGGACCGCACACCACCAGGTCGGTGTTCTCGACCTTGGCCAACGCGACGATTTCGTCCGTGGCATCGGCGCTGACCTTGGCGAGCTTCACCCGACCCCGCCCGATGCCCTTGCCCAGGGCCTCGATGCCCGGATTTCCGGGTGTGACGATCAAAACGTCGCACAGCGGACTTTGAAGCAGCTTCCAGGCCAGGGCATGCTCGCGCCCACCCGAGCCGACCAGCAGAACTCGATAGCCCATGTCTCTTAGTGCCTGAAGTGGCGCTCGCCGGAGAACAGCAGCGCGATCTTGTGTTGGTTGGCGGCGGCGATGACTTCCTCGTCCCGAAGCGAGCCGCCCGGCTCGATGACCGCGGTCACGCCGGCCTTGGCCGCTTCATCAAGGCCGTCGCGGAACGGGAAGAAGGCGTCCGAGGCCAGCACCGAGCCCTTGAGCGGAAGGTTCGCCTTGGCCACCGCCAGCTTCACCGAATCCACGCGCGACATCTGGCCGGCACCCACGGCCAGGGTACGGCCGCCGCCACAGAAGACGATGGCGTTCGACTTAACGTGCTTAGCCACGCGCCAAGCGAAATCGAGATCAGCGAGCTCGGCCTCGGTCGGCTTGCGCAGGGACACCACCTTCGCTTCGCCAGCCGTGCCTACGGTCCCGTCGGTGGATTGCACCAGCACGCCGCCGGAAACCGTACGCAGGTCGAGCTGGCCCGGCACAACGCCAGCGATGGCGGCGCGGAGCAGGCGCAGGTTTTTCTTGGCCTCGAAGACCTTGAGCGCGGCGGTCGAGAATTCGGGCGCCACGATGCATTCCAGAAAGACCTCGGCCATCAGCTTGGCCAGATCTTCCTCGACCTTGCGGTTGAAGGCCACGATGCCGCCGAAGGCCGACACCGGATCGGTTTCGCGCGCCAGCTTGTACGCTTCGGCAACGCCTTTCTCGGAAACCGCCACTCCGCACGGGTTGGTGTGCTTGATGATGCACGCGGCGGGCAGCGAGAGCTCGGCGCACAACTTCATCGCGGCGTCGAGGTCGAGCAAGTTATTGTAGGAGAGCTCTTTGCCCTGGATCACGTCGGCGCTGGCAAGCGACATTCCCGACGGCGCATCCCATTTGTAGAAAGCGGCCTTCTGGTGGGGATTTTCGCCGTAGCGAAGCAGGCGGTCGAGGTGCAGCGACGGATGCATGGTCGCCGGGAAATCCGCGACCGGGACGCCGGCCTCGGAAAGTCGGCCAAGATGACTCGCGATGGCGCCGTCGTACGCCGCCGTGTGCGCGAAGGCCTTGCGGCAAAGCTCGAAGCGCATCGCCTGCGGCAGCTCGCCCTTGGTCTCGATTTCGGTGAGCACGCGATCGTAGTCCGCCGGATCGACGACCACGGCCACGCGCTCGTGGTTCTTGGCGGCGGAACGAACCATGGCTGGGCCGCCGATGTCGATGTTCTCGATCACGTCCTCGAACGAAGCGCCGCGCGCGACGGTTTCGCGGAACGGGTACAGATTCACCACCACGAGGTCGATGGCGTCGATGCCATGCTCGCGCATCTGCTTACGGTGCTCGTCGGTGGGTCGGCCTAGGATGCCACCGTGCACACGCGGGTGCAGGGTCTTCACGCGGCCGTCGAGCATTTCCGGAAAGCCGGTGAAGTCGCTGACGTCCTTGACGGGAATGCCCGCCTCGCGCAAAGCACGCGCGGTACCGCCGGTGGATAGGATCTCGACACCCATTTTTGCCAGACGATTGCCGAGATCGAGGATGCCTTTCTTGTCGGAGACCGAAACCAGAGCCCGAGAGACCTTATTCATACGCGGATATGTACCATAGCTCTGCGCCGGTGCGGGGCTCTCCCATGAGGGCTCCGCGTCACGATCCGCGTTCGCCGACAATCTCGCTTGTCATTGAGTACTTTTTGTCTCAAGAATCAAGTCACCGTCATGGCTGATATCAACACTGGAAAAACGGCGAAGTTGGACATTGCGGGCAAGGTCATCGAGCTGCCCATCGTGGAAGGGACCGAGCACGAGAAGGGCATCGACATCTCGGCTCTGCGCTCCTCCACTGAGCACATCACCCTGGACGACGGTTACGGCAACACCGGCTCGTGCCAAAGCAGCGTCACCTTCATCGACGGTGACAAGGGCATCCTGCGCTACCGTGGCATTCCCATCGAGGAGCTGGCAGAAAGGTCGACCTTCGTCGAAACCGCCTATCTTCTGATCTACGGACACCTGCCCACCAAGCCCGAGCTTCAGCGCTTCTCGCAGCTCCTGACCCAGAACGAGAACCTGCACGAGGACATGAAGTACCACTTCGAGAGCTTCCCGTCGACGGCACACCCGATGGCCATCCTGTCGTCGATGATCAACGCGTCCAGTTGCTATTACCCGGGACTTCTGCAGCGGGCCGGGCGCGACGAATTCGACGTCCACGCCGCGCGCTTGATTTCCCAGGTACGCACCATCGCCGCGTTCTCGTACCGCAAGTCGCGCGGCCTGCCGATCATCTATCCCAAGCCCACCTATCGCTATACGGCGAACTTCCTGCACATGCTGTTCTCGGACGTGTACCAGGACTACGACCTGCGCCCTGAGGTGATACGCGCGCTTGACATCATTTTCATCCTGCACGCCGACCACGAGCAGAACTGCTCCACCTCGACCGTGCGCATGGTCGCGTCGGCGCAGGCCAACCTGTTCGCCAGCGCGGCGGCCGGGGTTTGCGCCTTGTGGGGACCGCTCCACGGCGGCGCCAACCAGGCGGTCATCGAGATGCTGACGGAAATCCACAATTCGGGCGACAACGGATCGCGCTTCATCGCCGGGGCCAAGGAAAAGGGCAGCGGCAAGAAGTTGATGGGCTTCGGCCACCGCGTCTACAAGAACTACGACCCGCGCGCCCGCATCATCAAGAAGGCGTGCGACACCCTGCTCAATGCGATGAACATCGACGATCCGCTGCTCGACATCGCCAAGCGCATGGAAGAGGCCGCGCTGTCCGACGCCTACTTCGTCGAGCGGCGCCTCTATCCCAACGTCGACTTCTACAGCGGCATCATCATGCGCGCGCTCGGCATCCCGACCGAGATGTTCACCGTCATCTTCGCCATCGGCCGCATGCCGGGCTGGATCGCGCACTTCAAAGAGATCCAGGACGACGCCAAGGCGCGCATCTATCGCCCGCGGCAGATCTACGTGGGCCAGCCGCTCAACCACTACGTGCCGATCGAAGAGCGACGGGTGGGGTAAATCACGCCCAAGCCAGCGCGCATTGCAGACCTGGGACTTCGCGACTATCGCGAGACGTGGGCCCTGCAAGGGCGACTGGTAGCCGCGCGCCAGGCGGGCGAGGTGGTGGACACCCTGGTCCTGGTCGAGCATCCCGACGTCATCACGATGGGCCGTTCGGCCAAGCCGAGCAACCTGCTGGCGCCTGGCGACACGCCGGTGATCGCCATCGAGCGCGGCGGCGACGTCACCTACCACGGCCCCGGACAGCTCGTCGCCTACCCCATCTTCCTGCTCGACGAAGACGAGCGCGACCTACACCGACTCTTGCGCAATCTGGAAGGGGCCATCATCCGCACGCTTGCGGACTTCCGTGTCTCGTCCACGCGGCGCGCGGGCAAGACCGGGGTTTGGACCGACGACGGCGCGGGCTCGCGCAAGCTGGCGTCCATCGGCGTGGCAGTGCGCAAGTGGGTCACCCTGCACGGTCTGGCGCTGAACGTGTCGACCGATCTGTCGCGCTTCGCCGCCATTAGGCCGTGCGGGTTCGACGCCGCCGTGATGACCTCGATAGCGCGCGAGCTTGGCCACAGCCCCGACCTGTCCCAGGTCAAAGCGAGCTTGGCGCGGCACCTCGGAGCGGTCCTCGACCGGACCTTCGACAGGACCCGGCAGGACCCGTCGACGGCGCCGGATAATTGGTGCACTATCGTCGGTGTTGACCATGGGTAAAGCTCGTCCGCGTCTTTACGTCCACACAGCCGCGCTCGCGGCGGGCATGTTGAGTCTCGGCATCGCAAGCCCGTCGGCGGCCCAAAACGCGCCGGATCTACCTGCCTCGACGCCGCCCCTTGATCTGGCGCCCGCGCAGTCCCCGCCGCCTACCACACCGCCCCCTGCACCCGCGCCGGCACCGGCCCCGGCGCCGACCTCGACGCCGGCCGAGCTGGTCACCGTGCAAGTGGGAACCCGCGTGACCTTGCGCATCCAGAATTCCGACCTCACCTCACGAAGCAAGCTCAACGACGTCGGCTCGGATGGCGAGGCCGATGCAGTCTTCTGGGGCCAAGTCCACCCGTTCCTGAAGTGGCAGGCGGGCTTTCTGGGCAGCTACGGCGATCCTACCGCAAGCACCACCGCCGCACTCCTCGACCTTGTCGCCAAAGTGGAGATCGCCGATGCATTCAATTTGTGGATCGGACGCATGCCCATGCCTTCCGATCGCGCGAGCCTTTCCACCGTGTGGGCGCTGCCCACCTGGACCCTGCCGGGAACCTACAGCAACTATCCGCTAACCGCGCCGACAGCGTCGCTTCCCTGGCCCGGCCCGCGCTACGGCGCCAACGACCGGGGCGACGGCGTGACCTTCTGGGGGCAGGTGCGCGGCGGAAGGTTCAGGTACTACGTCGGCGCGTTCGACCTCGACCAACTTGCAACAAGTCCCCTCTACACCGCCCGGCTCAACCTAAGCCTGCTCAATCCCGAGCCTGGTTACCGCTCCAGCAGCGGCTACTACGGCACGAAGAACGTCCTCTCGTTGGGAGTCGGCGGCCAACACCGGACCGGTGGCTCGGTGCCGTCGTCGAGTTCCTCCGCCCTTCCGAGCGACTTCAACGAATTGAACGGCGATCTGCTGTTCGAAGCCGGCGGCAGCACCGTCGGGGTTCTGGACCTGGAGGGCGAGGCAGCGAAAGTGTGGGGTGACAACGAAATCGGTAGCTATCAGGTCATGGCGCTGGCCAGCTACCTGGTGCCCATCGACATCGGCATCGGCCGCATCCAGCCGCTCCTGCGCTATCAGCATGCCGGCGCTGGCAAAGCCGAAGGCGCCGCCGCCTTCACCGGCATCGACGCTCAGCTTGGCTACATCATCGACGGTTTCAACGCTCGCCTGCTGGCCGTCTACCAATACGCCAAGCTACAAGGCCGCACCGAGAACGCAATCCTCTTCGGCCTGCAGCTCCTGTCGCACGCGAAGTAGGTGCGGTCGGAGAAGAAGTGCGCCGCCCGATCCGCATCTTTGCCGGCGCGTTCATCGCCTTGCTGGCGAGCGGACTGCTGCTCGACACTTTCACAATGGGCGGCAGGAGTGGCGTCGGATTCCCGTTTGCATTCCTCGATTGGCCGCGCGCGCTCCCGCCGATCCCCGGCGTTTCCAGCGCCGCGGGACCATGGCATTTTACACCGCTGGCACTGCTGGCCGACCTGGGGGTTTGCCTGGTGATCAGCCTGCTCGTGGAAGGTCTGGTCCGCGGCGTACACGCCCTACGCGGGCGCCGGTAGCGACCCCTCGGAAAGGCGCTTCCGGCAATAGCCGTGGCCTGGCTCGGTGGCTGCATCGCGCGTGCGAGGCGCCAGCCGGGATGCGGGCGCTCTGTAACCGGCGGAAGGAGACTACAGTCGGCAGGCGTGCTTCGGCAGGCCGCTGGTTCTTGTTTGAATCGAGGAGGCACCTCCGGCGAGGACGCTACGGGTCAAAAAGCAGGGCATCGGCCCATGAATGATTGAGTACGTCAGTCACTTTGGCGCCGCGGTTCGGGGCCCAATACTTCTGCGGCGTAAAACCCATCCGGTTATTCACAAGAAGCCCGTCGGGTACATTGAAGTCGAACCCGTTGATAGGGGCCAGACCATCGGACGAGCTGTCGGCGTTATGCGCGTTCTTGCCGGGCGGAACCTGGTCCAGGTACTCCTGGCTTGCGGTTGGATGGAAATGTTCGCCATCGGTGTTGTAGAGGCTGCGCCAGAACTCTGTACTGAAGTAGTCGATCCCGGCCACATACCGCAGGAAGCGCGAGTACGAAAAATTATGATCCCAAAATAGTGCCTTGTCGGAAGCCGCCTGGGAGTCACCGTAGCCAAGATCGGGATCTGCGAGACGGACGCGCAAAGCGGCGACATCGCCATTCTTTTGCCGAAACGGCTTGCGATACGCCTCCTCGAATTTTTCGAAACGCGCCTTCGGCCAGTTGAAGTTGCGAAAGAGCATCCAGCACCCAACAGTGTTGATTTCTCCGTGAACCGAGTTGGGCATGAACTTATCGGCTGGCGAGCCCGGCATGATGTCGGTCCCATCCTTCTTGCAGATGCGATTCCAAATGGTATTCGCGTGGGTCGGCATAGGCACAAAAGCGCATATCTTGAGCACATTCGCTTCGTCGACCGACTTGTTCCTGGACTTGTAGTACGCTGGCATGTCGGTGCGACTTGCCAGACACATTTCCTCGGTGTAGCAGACAAGAGTCGGATCGCGATCACTCCGGCAGTGAAAGGCCGCAAACGACGCATTCGACACCATCTTGGTCGCGCCCCAGTCGCACTTGTCGGCGCCCATCAATTTTCCGGCTTGCCCACGGGGAAACTTCGTGATGAAGACGACCAATCGATCGGTCATGCCCGCTGGCGGCTTGTAGGAAAGTAGGTAGGTCAACTGAGCGTCGGTAAGCCCCTTGATGTTTCGATCTTTGTCGCCCTTCAGATAGAGTAAGAGCGGTGCCTCGTCTAGACCGAGAGAGTCTTTCCCCGTCGAGGTCTGTGTGTGATGCGGAAACTCATGGTACATAATGTGACGGAGCACCATGTCCTTCGTGATGGCGATCCGGTCGGCTCCAACGAGGGGTTGATCATTAGTCATGGCGAGAGATAAGTCTGTCCTGTTCGGTGGGCTGAAATCTGTCAAGATGACTGTGGGGTTGCGACACAATCCCGATCCACGTAGATCTTATGAAGCTCTTCCTTTGTTGCGCTGCCATAGCCGGTCTCGCTGATGCCATAGTCAGCCTGAAACGCGGCAACGGCTTCGTCGAACGTCTCCTGATCGTATCCGAGATTGTGCAAGCAATCTCGGGCCGATGCATCCGAGCCAGCAGGATCGCACAGTAGGTTTGCGATGCGCTGGTAGCGAAAGACGGTTTGGTCCTTGTTGATGGGATCCCATTCGATCAGTACGGTTTGCTGCGGGGCAGCCGAGAACGTTTGGATATCGGCCCAGCCTTGCGTGTCGGTCTTAACCAAGCGGCTCCAGGCAGCTTGGCCGTCGACGCGGTAGCGATAGATCGCGCCGGGCATGGTGCGCAAAAAACTGTCGTGCAGCCGCAAACGCAGATGGAAGTAGTTGCCAGCAGGAACGAACGTGGTTGCCTCGACGGAGCGACGTCGCCATTCCGGGTAGGAGCCTTCGTCCTTTGTCGCTTTCTCACCCGGCACTGGCGGCAGTACGCCGATCTCCGACGGAAACAGGAATACTTCCACTCGGCGGTCTCTCTGAATGTGCTGCCCGTCTGGGGTGGTTTCGTCAATCTCCTCGCCGGTCGGATCAAGCGGAAAAAACTCCCCGCAGCCATGCACTTGCACGGGCGTGGCCGCGGGAGCCGTCGTGTCTTCGCGGTTCATGTAGTCGTAAATCAACTGCATGCGAGTGTGTTCGCCGATGGTGCCATCCTCTTTGAGGGTTTCGTAGTAGGCGCCCCCGTCGGGCGCCTTGGCTTTGAGAGCGTCCCCGTTGGCGTTGTGCCATTGCTGGTATCCGAGCACGGTAATGTCGTCGCTGCTACCGTCGAGCAGCGTCTCGATCATGTGATTGTCTTCGATGCCGCCCCAACGTTTGCTTTGCTTCTTATCTTCCCCGTACCATGCATACCAGCTCTTGGCGTCGTTGAAGAGATAGGCCATCATGGCGCTCGTGCGCTCCAGCGACAGGTCGAGGTTGTAGGACTCCGAGGCACTGGTGTCCGTGTGGCCAACGATGAGCAGGTTGGTCAGGGCGTATTCCCTGTGAAGCTTGACCAACTCTTGGACGTTATCGAGCGCCTTGGGCAGCAAGAAGCACTTGTCGATGTCGAACAACTCCCCGAGCATGCGAACCATGATCACGAGCGGCTGCACGCTGAGGGTGATCGGCTTGTCGGGGGCTACTCGCACGCCGGAGAAGGGTTCCAGAGTCTCTTTGGGTCGGGTGGTTGCGGTCGTCGACGGGTCAGCAATCGCCTTGACCACGCTGCCTCCCAAGAGGGTGACGATGGTGGTACTGTCATCGGCCGGCACCCAGTCCTTGCGCGCCAGACCACGACACTCGGTCCAGATCGGCGTCATCAACTTTGCTAGCGCGTCCGCAGTCTCGAAGGAGATAGTAACCGATTGGTCTGGCGCCGGGCACGTGGCAGTGCCGTCGCTTCCGGTAGGCACCGTGGCCTCGCCGCCGTTCCATCGGAACACCATCGGCGCCTTGGCAATGGGCTTGCCAGCCTCATCAACGACCTTGACACTGAAGGCTTGCACCTCTGGCTTGATCGCATCGAGCTCGGCGGCTGGTTCTTGCGTGGTTGGTCCGGCAGGTGAAACGGTCTCGCTTTGCCCTGCCTCCGCCGACCCGTCATTTGTGTCGCCGAGCGAAGGGGCCGGCACATCCGCCCCCGAGTCCGGCAACCCCGTCTCCCCGATCGTCAGCTTGCAGTTCCCCGACTCAATCTCGTACACCCCCAAGAATCCGTCCTCGTCGAATTCTCCCTTGCGGGTGCTGTCGTCGGTCAGCTCCAGCTTGTAGGGCATGGAGACCGGCTCGCCGTCCTGGTCAACCAGCTCGATCTCGATCCAATCCTTTTGCGTCAACTTCTTGAGCTGCGACGGCGTGAGGGCTGGCCCGTCGGTTGCGGCGGTTGCCGCCCGGGCGAAGATCCGTCGCAGCAGGACCAGTCCCTCGGGGTACATTGGCGGGCGCCAGTCCTTGGTCAAAAGCCCCGCGGCCTCGGCCAGAAGCTTGGCCAGGCCCCCATTGCGGCCGGCCTGCTCGGCAAGTGCGCCCAACACCGCGACGGCGTCCTTCTGGGGAACCACTTCGTAGTTGTCACGGCCGGGAATCCCGTCGAGCTCGATGTCCGCCACCAGCCGATAGCGCCGGCCACCGTAGCTCAGGCCTTGCCGGGCCGCCTTCTCGATTTCCCGCACTAGCCGTCCGAGCTCGGCGGCCCTACCATCGCCTCCAGCGCCGGATTCGCCCTCGCGAATCACGGCAAGCTCGCGCCCCTGAACCTTGTCGCGAAGCAACCTCAGCAAGCTCTCGTCGCTGACGTCGCTGAGGTTGAAAGGGCAAAGCCCTTCTCGCGCAACAAAGCGGCGCACATCGGCCCTGTCCCGAGAAGAAAGACGCTCGACCCAGGCAACCCCACGATGGGCCGGCACCTCCTCGCAGCCACCGCCACTGCACAGTCGAAGCGCTTCGTTGGCGCGGACCAATAGCAGGCGTTCCTTCTCCCAAGGAGGCGTCAGTCTCAGACTTGCGCAGAAGATATCCACGACGTCCGACGAAGGAGTATCCCGAAGGCGGGCTGCGTTGTCCAGTCAGGATGAATGCTTTGTTTACCGACTCGGCCAACCCCGGTGTGCTGGGCACGAGTCACGCGCCGACGGCGAGCCTTTACGGGGGTCTGGACTGTAGCGCGCATGTCTGAGGTAAGGATCTTCCCCGGGACCCAAAGAGATGCCCCGAAGCCTCCGCCTGCTCGTTGCCGTGATTGTGACCATCGGGATCGCGATCTCGGCGTCGTATTCGGTCGGGGCGCGCGCTAGCTTGAAGAAAGGGAAGACCATGGAGGAAAGGCCCCATCCTCTCATGGTGACCCTGCACGGTGGTCGAACCTACCTCGCGGGATTTCCGATCATCGTCGCAGTCGAGGTACACAATGTGAGCGAGCAGGACTTCGAGCCTCTGCCGTTCTTCGATCTCTTCACGGTCCCGGGGGACGAGATGTCGCCGGCCAGGTCCATTCGTGACCGCTCCCGCGCAAGGTGAACGCCACGGGCCGCTGGCCCGCCTCGAGATCGTACGCGCGGCAGGAAAGCCCGAAGCCGACGGCGTCGAGGCGGCCGTGCTCGAGCGGTGGCCGGCACTGGCCTGGTGGGTGGAACAGATCAAAGAACACGCGGGCCCGCTCGCGCGGCTGCGCGCAGGGTACGGCATCGAATCCAGCTACGCGCGGAAAGACGGGCTTCGGCCCTACGAGCCGGCGAAGCCGGAGCCGAGCCGGCGGTAGAACCGACTGTGCTTCCGCGACGGGAACCAGGGCAGATGCTGGCCGTGGACCGAGCTGGCCGTGGAGGCCGGACGACCTTCTGGATGGACAAGATGATAAACATTGCCACTATTGTTGTTTATAATCATAATCATTTGCAACGATGCCCGCCCTCAGCCGTACCTTAGACCTCGACGCGCTGGCGAAAAAGAAGTCTTTCTTCCTTCTCGGACCACGCGCGACTGGAAAGAGCTTCCTCATCCGCCAGCAACTCGACGGGCGCGCGATCATCATCGATTTGCTACGGTCGGACGTCTTCCTTCGCCTCTCCGCCGCCCCCAGCCTGCTCGAGTCGATGATCGACGCGGACCACCGGGCAGGGGTTGGGCCGATCGTGATCGACGAAGTTCAGAAGATTCCGCAGCTCCTTGACGAGGTCCACCGACTGATCGAGGAGCGCGGCCTGCGCTTTGTCCTCACCGGCAGCAGCGCTCGCAAGCTCAGGCGCGGGCACGCCAATCTCCTCGGAGGACGGGCATGGACGGCGAATCTCTATCCGCTGACCTACCCGGAAATGCCCAAGTTCGATTTGCCGCGATCTCTTCGCTACGGCGGTCTACCGCCCGTGTTTCTTGGCGACGAGCCCGACGAGGAGCTGCACGCCTACGTGCGGACCTACCTACACGAGGAGATCCAAGCGGAAGGCCTGGTACGTCGCCTTCCCGCCTTCGCCCGATTCCTTGCCACGGCCGCCTTGACCAATGGCCAGATGTTGAACTTCGCCAAGATCGGCAACGACGCCGGCCTGCCTGCGGCCACGGTACGCGAGCACTACTTCCTCTTGGAAGACACATTGGTCGGTTTTCTGCTTCCCGCCTGGACCAAGTCAAAGAAGCGAAAAGCCATCGCGACGGCCAAGTTCTACTTCTTTGACACCGGGGTCGCCCATGCGCTCAGCGGAACCCAGACCTTGGACCGCAATTCCGACCTCTACGGCAGAAGCTTCGAACAATGGATCGCGATGGAGTTGCGAGCCTACCTTGGCTACCGACGCCGCCACGAGGAGCTTCGCTATTGGCGCTCGACCGCGGACCACGAGGTCGACTTCGTGATCGGTGAACACACCGCGGTCGAGACCAAAGCCACACGACGCGTGGGAGCCTCCGACCTACGCGGGCTGGCCGCGCTTGCCGAAGAAAAGATACTCAAGCAGTTCTTCCTGGTATCCGAGGACCCCATCGAAACCAAACGCGGCCCGATCCGCTGCCTCCCCTGGCGAATCTTCCTCGACGAGCTGTGGGCCGACGAGCTGCTGGCGGTCTAGGTTGGCCACAGATGAAAACGGCGAAGCGGGGTGTCGCTTCGCCGTCAAGGCCAAGGGTAGGTAGGCTTGCTAGTAGGGACAGGCGGTGGCTACGATCAACTGTACGCAGTCTCCGGCAGAAATCTGATCCCCGCTGAGTGCGTTCCGACAGTCGACCCAGCAGTTTCCCGCGTCTTGGTCACGGCAGTTAGCGGCGAGCAGACAGTCGATCATGCTCGTGCACTGGGATTGCAGGGACTGGTTCTGGCTGCCTTGGCATGAACTGCAAGCAAGCTGATCGGAAGCCTTGTAGCCGTTGTTCACAATCTGCTGCAGGCAGTTTCCTGGGGCAACGTCGTTGAACGCTACGTCCGCCGGTCCGTCCTTGGCCACGTCGAGCTTTTCGGCATCCAAGTCTGCGTCGAGGACCACCACGGTGTCGATGGCCTCGGCGTCTACAACGCTGCTGTCGAGGTTGCCGGTGGTGCCGCTGTCGAGGCCCACCGTGTCGGCGCCCGAGGGCACGTCTTCTCCGGACACTGGGGCATCTTGCGCGTCGGCCGCTGCGCTGTCGTTGCCTCCTCCGTCCACTGGATTCGTGCTGCCACCGTCGAGCGCCGTGGCCCCGCCCGTCGCCGTTCCGCCAGCACCGCCCGTCCCTTCGCCGCCGGTGCCGGTCGAGCCTCCCTGCGTGCCGGTGCCGCCAGAACCGCTCGATCCGCCGGCCGCGCTCGAACCGCCGCCACCACTCGCACCGCCCGCGCTGGATCCGCCAGCCTGCGCTCCGCCCGAGCCGCCGATGCTGGATCCGCCCGAGCCGCCGGTGCTGGAACCGCCGGAGCCGCCAGAACCGCCGCTGGCGCTGGAACCACCCGATCCGCTGGAGCCGCCCTTGGCGCTGGAACCACCCGATCCGCTGGAACCGCCTGAGCCGGCTCCGCCGCCCTTCCCGCCGGTTCCGCCGCCGTCCTTCTTCCCGGCATCAGCCTGGTTGCCGCTGCCGTTGTCGCTCGAACAAGCAAAGGTGAAAAGGCTCACGCAAAAGATGGCGCCGAGCCCGAAAGAGAGAATGGATCCGTGCTTCACGATCGACTCCAAGCTGTGGTTTGCTCGTAAGACACCGGTTCGCCGGCCGGTGAGAAGGTGAAAGAGACGGCCGACCTGCTCGATGGCGCGACGGTTCGACCGCTGCCTGACGCGCACACGCGTGCGGTTTGTGCATTCGACGCGGCGAACTCTACCCGGCCCTGAACTGGAAATCGCGCTGACGCACGACCTTCTCTTCTTCCAGGTCGACGAGAAAAGCGGTGCCTTCCCCTACCATCCCGTTGAACGAGCGCAAATACCAAACGTCAATGCCCCAGCGCCCGTGGCCGCTCTCGCTGGGCGGGCACCATTCCGCCGCCTCAAGATCGCCAAGTCCGGGTGGGCGCGCGCGGGTCTCGCTGGCCACTTCCTTAAAATTGTGGGATGCACGCGCGATCTGCTCGGCCTTGCGGGCCGACTTGGTGTCGATTTCGCGACGCCACTCGCTGACCAGCCGAAACGACTTCAGGTCGCCGCCGATGGGCCCTTCCGCTTCGTAGATTTCGTCCGCGCTAAGCCCGGCAAAATCCGAAACGTCGAACTCGGGAAACAGGTCCTCGCGCTCGATCTGCGCGAACCGGTCGGCGAAGGCAACCTCGCCCAAGGCCCGCCCCTGCGCCGAATAGAAGGCGAACAAGCGCACGACGTAATCGCGCGACGGAATCCGGTGATCCCAGTCGAGCACCCAAATCGCGGCCTTGTATGCCTTGCCCTTGAACGGAAGGAACACCGGCAAGACGGAGGCGATTTTTTGCAGGTCGGCCGGCGTCCCGAAAAGGTTCTGCGACACGAGGCGAGGATGCAGCTTGATTCCGCGCTTCAGTTCTTCTCGAAGGTCCGGCTCGGCCATGGCGTCTGGCTAGCCTAACCGGGAATGGCGACATTCGCACATTCTTCGTCGGCAGAGCCTTGTGCGTCCGTGGTCATGACGCGATGATTTTTCACCGAGCAGTGCAAGCGCTGCTGCCCCAGCTTCGCGCTGGCGCTCTTTGCGCCGCTACGCGAAGATGGCCGCCATGGAACCCGCATTCGACAGCAGCAAGTGCCTGCAAGACGGCCTGTGCGTTCGCGTCTGCCCGACGGGGAGGATCGAGCTGGGCGAAGACAAGCGACCGAGTCCGGTTGCAGATCTGCGCTGCCTTCACTGCGGTCACTGCACGGCAGCCTGTCCGGCCGGCGCCATCTCACAGGGCGAGGGCGAGATCGAGCCGTTGCCGCGCGACTGGCAGCTCGACACCGACAAGGTCGCCTACCTGCTCAAGGGTCGGCGCTCGATTCGCGCCTTCCGCGGCGAACCGCTAGAGCAAGAAACCATCGCGACCATGATCAGGGTCGCCCAGTACGCGCCCTCGGGGCACAACTCCCAACCGCTGGCCTGGACCGTGATCAGCGCGCGGTCCGAGGTACGCCGAATCGTCGAGACGACGGCGATGTGGATGAGGCAAGTCGTGGCCGCGGGCTCGCCGCTGGCGGTCGCGCTCGGATTGCCCAAGGTCCTTGCCGATTGGGACCGCGGCATCGACAGCATCTGCCGCCAGGCGCCTCACCTCATCATCGCGCACGCGCCGGCTAGCTTGCAAAGCGGCGCGCACGCGGCGGCCATCGCCATGACCTATCTCGATCTCGCCGGCCAGCCTCTCGGCGCGGGAACTTGTTGGGCGGGCTTCGTGCTGGTCGGTGCAGGCGCGTCGCCCGAAGTCCACGCGGCGCTTGGCTTGCCGGCGGGACAGCGCCTCGCCGGCATCGTCATGGCGGGCCGACCCGCGGTCGCCTACCGCCGCATTCCCCAGCGCAACCAGCCTCGGATCGAGTGGCGATAGCGGCGCCCCGCTACAGTCCGCCCTTCACGCGACGGATGTCGGCTCCGAGGGCGCGCAGCTTCTTTTCCAAGTGATCGTAACCGCGGTCCAGGTGGTAGACCCGCAGCACTTCGGTCGTCCCCTCGGCGATAAGCCCGGCGAGCACCAGACACGCGGAGGCGCGCAAGTCGGTGGCCATCACCTTGGCGCCCTTCAGCTTCACCGGGCCGCGCACCACGGCGATGTGCCCGTCGATAACGATGTCGGCCCCCATGCGCATTAGCTCGGGCACGTGCATGAAGCGGTTTTCGAAAATGTTCTCGGAAAGCACCGACTGTCCCTTGGCGCGCGACATGAGCACCATGAATTGCGCCTGCATGTCGGTGGGAAAGCCTGGGTGCGGCCGCGTGGCGATGTCGGCCGGTTTGATGTCCGACCTGCCAATCACCCGCACCCCTTCCGCCTCTACCGTCACCTCCACGCCCGCCGCCCGCAGCTTGGCGATCACGGCGTCGAGGTGCTCGGGCATCGAGTCGCGAATCAGCACGTTGCCGCGCGTGATGGCTGCGGCGACCATCAAAGTGCCGGCTTCGATTCGGTCGGGGATGATGGCGTGGTCGACAGGATGTAGCTCGTCGACGCCTTCGATGGTGATGAGAGCCGTTCCCGCCCCACGGACGTGCGCGCCCATCTTGTTCAGCACCCGCCCCAGCTCCTCGACCTCGGGCTCGCAGGCGGCGTTTTCCAGCACGGTGGTTCCCTTGGCCAGCGCCGCGGCCATCATCAAATTCTCGGTTCCCGTGACCGTGACCAGGTCGAAGACGATGGTCGCCCCGTGCAGCCGGCGTGACTTGGCGGTCACCACACCGTGCTCGAGCTCGATACGGGCGCCCAGCGCCGCCAATCCCTTCAGGTGCTGATCAATCGGCCGCGCGCCAATCGCGCATCCGCCCGGCAGCGATACGCAGGCGCGACCGTAGCGGCCGACCAGCGGTCCCAACACCAAGGCCGAAGCGCGCATGGTCTTGACCAGCTCGTAGGGCGCTTCAAAGTTCTTGATGTGCGAGCTGTCGACGACAGTGGTGCCGTCGCCCGACACGTCCGCGCCAAGCTGGCCGAGCAGCTTGCGCATGGTGACCACGTCACCAAGCCCCGGAACGTTCCGGTAGGTAGAATGCCCCTGCGCGAGCAGCGACGACGCCAGAATGGGCAGCGCTGCATTCTTCGCACCAGAAACACAGACCTCACCGCGCAGCCGACGACCGCCCTTGACGACGATTTTGTACATAGATGGGCCGGCCCGGCCAACTGGCTTTGCGCCGAGCCCTGGAAAACGCTACGAGGCCGCGGGCGCAGCTTCGGCCGCGCCCTTCTTGTGTTCCGCGCAAACGCCGGCCGCGACGGCGGGCTTGCGGCAGCCTTCCTTGCTGCAGATGTTGTAGCGATGCTTCTTGCCGACCTTGCCACGGCGCCAAGCGACGTAGTGCTTTCGGCAGTATCCCTTGGCGCGCACGGGCTGCTTGCATTTTTCCACGCAGCACTTCTCCGCGCCTTCGGCGGCGGTCGTCGTCTTGGACGGCTGCTTCTTGGCGGTGGTCTTTTCTTCGGCCATCTCTTCAGGATCCTTTCGCTTGAAAAACAGGAGCGCCGTGCGGTGCCCCAAAGCGGAAGCCCCGAGAATGGATAGCTCGGGCCGCGGAGTCAAGCTGATCCGCAATTTACTTGGTGCATTGATTTGGCTGTGCTCACCCTCCAACACGAGCGAGAAATTGCTGACGCCGCTCTTCCGACCATCGGGCACAGTACGCAGGCTTCTGCTCGATGATGCGGCGGTTGCACAAGACACAGCCGGGCTGGCATGGCTCGATGGGCTCGGCAATCTCCCCTCTTGCCTTGCGCGGCCACAGCGGATCGGCAAACAGAACCCGGCCCAAGCCCACCAGGTCCGCCGAACCTTCGCGCAACACGGCTTCGGCAGTAGCGGGCGCTTGCAGCCGACCAGCGGCAATCACAGGTATGCCTGGCAGTGCTTGCTTGATGGCGCGGGCAAAGGGAACCATGAAGCCTTCCTTCCGGTCATCGTCGAGGTACTTAGGAAGAGGAAAGGCGTCGTACCCTCCGGCCATCACCGACAGGTAGGCCACGCCGGCATCTGCGAGCCTTCGCGCGAAGGGAACTGTGTCGGGCAAGGTCAGTCCGTCCGGCAGATACTCGTCGGCCAGGAAACGGTAGCCGACCGGAAAAGTCAAGCCCACCGCCCTACGAACCGCTGCCACGACCTCCAACGGAAATCGTATTCGGCGCTCCTCGTCGCCACCGTACTCGTCGTCGCGCGAGTTTGTCCGAGCCGCAAGGAACTGCGACAGCAGATAGCCGGTGCCACCGTGCAGCTCAACCGCATCGAAACCGGCCAGCCGAGCCCGGCGGGCGCCATCAGAGAAGGCAGCCATGGTGCGTTCGATGTCGGACTGGTCCATCGCCTTGGGAACGAAACCCCAAGTCTTGACCGCTGAGGGTGCCACGCTGTCAGGTCGCTTGGCGAAGCGTCCAGCATGGTGAATCTGCAAGACCGCTTTGGCGCCACCCCGCTTGATGGCCGCCGCCAATCTGGTCAGTCCCGGCAGGAAGCGGTCATCGCGGCTGTCGTCGCCGGTCAGCAGCGTCCGAGGGTTGCACAAGCCGCGCGGCTCTACCGTAGCGTTCTCGACCACCACCATGCCTGCGCCCGAAGCACCGATTTCAGCGTAGTAGTCCAGAACCAGCTGGTTCACCAGATGGTCAGGGTCCGGATAGGCCAAGTACATGGGAAGCGCAACCACGCGATTGTCGAGCACGAGTTGTCCAATGCGGAAGGGTTCGAACAGCAGCTTCGTCATGGTGGTTTGGCGCCTTGCGGTCGCACAAGAGCGTAGCAGGCGAATCGCGGTCATGCTCCGACCGCCACCTCAACCACCCGACCATGGGGAGCCCCTGAAGCAACTAGTTGACCCAATCTCGCTTCTGCGGATGGGCCGCCCCAATCACGGCGGCATGCCCATGGCGGTGCGAATTGCCCTGAATTCTGGGGTTCTGCGGCCAGAGACATCACGCACCACCAGCGGCGGCTGGACCGCGAGCGGCTCCGCGTGCTCTGCCGCGCGCATCGCGAATATGCACAGCAGCGGTTCCTTGCCTTGCTTGGGGACGATTTCCTGCCAGCGTACCAAACGCAGACCGGCCGCGTTGGCTGCGGGCTCGACCCGTTCGCGCTGATTCCACGCCTCGCAAGCAACGAACGGCGCGCGCGGCGCAAGCCTCGGAGCCGCGGCCAGGCAATACGCCTCGATGCCTCCGCGATGCTCGAAGCGACAGGGCGCCCGCTGGACGTGGCCCGATTCCGGTCCGGCGCCGATGGGAAAGTAAGGCGGCGTCCCGGTGACGAGATCGAAAGCCGGCTCGCGCGCGAGAATCTCCGCGGATCGAAAGTCGCCCGGCGCCACCGTCGCGCGGTCCGCTATCCCGTTCCAGGCAACCGACCTGCGCGCAAGCGCGCCTGACACTTCTTGGGCCTCGATGCCAAGCACGCGCGCCCGTGGAAATCTCCACGCGACAAACAGCAGCACGCTGCCAATGCCGCAACCAAGGTCAAGGCAGCGCGCAGGGGACGATTCCTGCATCATCGTCGCGGCGAGATGGGCGGTCAGAAGATCGTCGAGTGAGGTGCGATGACCATCGGTCCGCTGCAGGATTCGCCAATTGCCGGCAAGCCAGCACAAATCCTCGTCGGGGCCCGGCCACAACCCCGCGAGGTCGTGCGGAAGCGCCGGCATCGGTCCAGTGACAGGCCACCCCTCCGGCCGCCTCGCCGCCCGCACCACGCCCCCAGCCGGCGAAGCCTGGTCGAAAGCCACGGGCTCAAGCGCAATTTCCACGACGTGCATCCTACTACCGCTATCACAGCGACACGGCAAGCCTCGCGGCGGTGGCCGATCTCGCCGGCGCTATTTTCTCGTCGGCGGTCCGTACAGGTTTTCGCGCCAATCCGCGTAACCGAAGCTGGCCTTCAGCGTCTGCACCGTGCTCCACGACGAGTCCACTTCCAGCATGATGCCCGAGGTTGAGTACGTGACAAGGAAGTTTCCGTTCGGCAAGAACTGGACATCCCCCAGCACGTTGCTGCTGTTGCTGGACGTGAAGTCCTTGCTCGTGGAGTAGCTGATGGCGCTCGTCGTCTCGCTGATCTTGAACTCGAACACATGCGATGCGCCGGACTGGCCGTTGTTGAACAGCAGCATGTTTCCGTTGCCATCGAGATCGTGGCCGTGGTTCACCTGCCAGGTTCCGGTAGCGCACTTGGGTGCTTTTGCATTGGTGCAGCTACCGCCGATCTGCCAAACCGGCGTGCCGTCGTGCTTGACCTTGACCACCAGGTTCGGGTTCCGATCCGAGATGGTGAAGCTGTCGTCGGCCGGGTGGTAGATGATGTAGTTGCAGTGGTAGGTATTGCTCGATCCTCCGCCAAATGCGCTGCTACCACCCGCGTAAAGGTTGGAGCCAATCTTGAACACCGTGCTCGGCGAGCCCGAGCCATCGGAAGGCATCTCGACCAAGTTGCTCTCCGGATCGGTTCCCGAGGCGGCCCAGACCATGGCAGCGATCTTGCCCGGCAGTACCGCGAAGTCGTGGTGCGAACTGCTTAGACCGCTGAGATTGGTCTTGGTTGTCAGGCCATCCATCGATACGAACCGCATTTCGCCGCCGCCGTTCTGAACATTGAGCGAGAGCATCCACATGTTCACGCCCTCGTAGTCCATGTGCGCGCGACTGCACTGGGTGGGGCCAGCCGCGTACCAAACCACCGTGCCGTCGGCATCGACGATGTAGGCGCCGTTGCTGCCGCTGCCGGTACCTCCTCCTCCCATGCCGCCACCCGACCCCATCCCGGTGCTGGTCACGATGAAGCCTCCGGCTTGCGCCGACGGGGTCGTCGCGGTTCGCGTAACCGCGGGCGCACCCGACAAAGCTCCCGTGGTCAGGGTCTTGTCGGCGCTCTTGCAGACGGAGCCACCCGACGACGTCGCTTCCACGTGGAAGGTGTACGTGCTTGACGGCTTGAGACCGAGCAGCAGCGTCCGATAGTTCGCCTTCTTCAAATCCACCGGCGCGGTTCCGCCCTGGCTGAGAATCGAGGAGCTCGCGTTATTCAAGGTGTAGACGATCTGGGCGCTGGAAGGATTCGAGAACGTCGTCGACCATTCGACGATTCCCACCGTCGCGATGGCCGTGCTGGTGGAGCTGCTGGTGATGGTAATCGAACAGTCCCCGTTGTCGGCTCCGCCGGAACCCGAGCTCGCGCCTGCCGCGCCACCACCGCTGCCAGCCGCGCTACCACTGCCGGCCGCCACACCGGTCCCGGAACCACCCACGCCGGTGCCGCCTACACCCGCAGTCCCGCTCCTGCCGCCGCTCGAAGCGCCACCCGCGCCGGTTCTGCCGCCCGAGGCAAGGCTGCCGCCGCTCGAGGTTGAGCCGGCCGCCGGCGTACCGCCCGCAGCCTGACCGCCTCCGCTGCTGCCGCCGGAGGTTCCCCCTGCCCTGCCGCCGCTCGCCAAGCTGCCGCCGTTCCCCGATCCACCGCTCGAAGCGCCACCCGCGCCCGAGCCGCCACCACCGATCGCATCGCCACCGGCGGTCCTGCCGCCGCCACCCGACGTCCCACCGCTGAGGCTCCCGCCGCTTACCATAGATCTGCCACCCGCGTGTCCCCCGCCGGCAGTCGAGCTGCCGCCCGAGTCGCTCTTGCCGCCTCCTCCACCCGTCGCCGCGGGAGGTGCCGAGCAGCCCACCGGACCAAGTGCGCCGAGGGCGGCGAACAACAGCAAGGGGCAAAAGAAAGAGATCGATGAGTGCGCAAGAATCTTCATTGGACTCCGTGCTCTTTGGTGTGACGGAACAGACTTCGATTAGAGACCCCTCGTGTCGGAGCTTGATTGCCCCGAACTGAGATCTCCGTCGGCGTTGGCCTTGTCCGCATCGCATCGCAAAAGCCGCGCCCGCGCAGCTGCTTGCTTGGGCAAGTACCTGGACCGCACCAGAAAGCCCACGAGATCAGAGCACAATTTTACGCCCACAGGGACTTACTGAGTCGCGTAAATGCGGTTACGATTAAGATGTCGTGACCTCTCTTCGCACCGCACTCTGTGTGGCATTGCTTGGTGTGGGGGTTGCGTGTGTGAACCTCGATCCACCGTGGGCAAACCATCCGCCGTCCAGCGGTGGGGTCGTGAGCGGCGCTGTCGATTCGAGTACCGCGGGCAGCGTTGCCGCCGGCTCGGGTGACGCGCTCGGCGGCCACAGCGGGTCGGGTGGCGTTCTGAACGACTACGGTGACGTCGCCGGCAGTGTCAGTGGAATCGATGCCGCCGGTGGAAATGTCGGCTCGGGCGGCATACCGGCCCGCGACGCCTATCTAGCCGGATACGACGTGCCCGAGTCCGGCGGTGCTGGCGCCGTGGACCTACCCAGCGATCTGCCCAACCTTGCCGAAGATACTGGGAATGAAGTCGCCGACGGTAGCGCCAAAGGCGGCAGTACCGCAGATGCGCCGGCCGCAGGCGGAATCACCGGAAATGGTGGCGCGGCGGATGTGCGTCTCGACGGCACGGGTGGAACCAAAAAGGATGCGGCCACTGATGCCAGCGGTCGCAACAGCGGCGGCCGCATCGGGTCAGGTGGCGCTGCTACCGGCGGGGCATTGCGATTGGGTGGAACCCACGGCAGTGGGGGCGTCCCGGGAAGCGGCGGTGCGACGGGAAGCGGCGGAGCATCTGCTTTGGGCGGCACGACAGCTTCTGGCGGCGCCACCGCGTCAGGTGGAGTGGACGGCTCCGCCGCGATCGACAGCGGCGCCCCCTGCCCAAGCGCCTTCCCTGGCACCGGCGGGACGACGGTCGGGGGCACAACCGCCAGCGGTGTCGTCGTCATCACGGTACCGCTTGCCACCGCCGACCAGGGGCAACGCTTCAATTACCAGAACTACGACGGCAAGACGCCCAATTCCTACAGTCTTGCCGGGGCGACCTTGGATATCACCGCCTACGCGCCGAACGCGACTGGAGGCGACCTCCGAATATTCTTCACCACCCCGGCTCGGGTCGACAGCCCCGCCACCTACGTGCCACTTTCAACCTTCAAGTCGGGCTTCACCACCGTCAGCATCCCGGTTCCCGATGCGGATGTGTCAGGGTTCGATCCCGCAACCATCATGCTCGTGCGCATCGAGGTAGAGGCCGGCGGAGGCTGCTTCGGCACCGCTTGGCAGACGCCGGCCACCACGATCTACATCGACAGCATCTCGACGCCGAACGGTCCCTTCAACGACTCCCTAGCCGACCCCAACTTTGCTCCGACGATTCAGTCGTCCGGCGCCCGCTCGGTATCCAACTCGACCATAGTCTGGGCGCAGGCGAATTAGCCGGCTGCTTCGTCCATGTGGTAGCCGGACTCGCCGTGGTCCATGACGTCGAGTCCCTGCTCTTCACTTTCCAACGCGGGACGCAGTCCAAGCACGGCCTTTAGTACGTAGGCCATCACGGCGGTGGAGGTTACTGCCAGAACGACGGTCAGGCCCATCGCCTTGAGCTGCTCGATCCACAACGTCTTGCCCACGATGTGCCCGAGGTTGGTGTTGAGGTTGCTATTGACGTCGGCGGTGGCCAAGAAACCAGTCAAGAGCGCGCCTAAGGTTCCGCCCACGCCGTGTACGCCGAAGGTGTCGAGGGCGTCGTCGTACTTGAAGATCTGCTTCAGCTTGGTGCAGGCGAGGTATGGGATCACTCCTGCCAGCACGCCGATGATCACCGCGCCGGTTGGCGAGACGAACCCGGCCGCCGGCGTGATGACAACCAGGCCTGCCACGACGCCCGAGCAGAAACCGAGCACGGTGGGCTTGCCCCGCGCGATCCATTCGATGATCGGCCAGACCGAACCGGCCACAGCAGCCGCCAGCGTGGTCGCGACGAAGGCGCCCGCAGCGATGCCGTCCGCGGCCACTGCGCTGCCGGCGTTGAATCCGTACCACCCGACCCAGAGCATGCCGGTGCCCACCGCGGTCAATACCATGCTGTGAGGCATGAACGGGCGCCGGCCGAATCCCTTGCGCGGGCCGAGGATTAGGGCGAGCACAAGCGCCGACCAGCCTGACGACATGTGCACCACGGTTCCGCCAGCGAAGTCGATGGCCTTGATGCTCGCATTCGGGTTGGCAAGGCCATTCATCAGCCCGTCCACGCCCCAAACCATGTGCGCCAGTGGAAAGTAGACCAGCAGCATCCAGCCGAGAATGAACGCCATCAGCGCCGAGTACTTCATGCGTTCGGCGATGGCGCCCACGATGAGCGCCGGCGTGATGATGGCGAACATCATCTGGTACATGGCGAACACCGAATGCGAAACCCAGGCGCCGTAGTCCGGATTGGGCGTCGAGGTGACGCCGTGGAGAAACGCGAACTTCATCGATCCCAATACCGAGCTCCCGCTCGCGAACACGGCGCTGTAGCCGAATGCCCACCAGAGGATGGTGACCAGCCCGGCGCACCCGAAACACTGGGCCACCACGGAAAGGATATTCTTGCGCCTAACCAAGCCTCCGTAGAACAGCGCCAGCCCAGGCAAGGTCATGAACAGAACCAACGCCGCCGACGTCATCATCCAACCGTTGTGGCCGGGACCGGGCGCCAACAGCGCCTTGGGCGGGGTGTTGTTGATATACGCCTCCAGGTCGGCAACCCGAGCCGCCAGGTCCGCGTTGCTCGGCGGCGGCGCTGCCGCGGCCGCAGGCGCAGGCGCCTGCGCGGGAGCCGTCTGTCCCACGGCTGGTCCTCCGGCGAGCGCTCCGACAAGAACCGTGGAGGCGAAAATCACGAACAACGCGCTTGGCTTGATTTGCATTGTGCCTTCCCTTTCCCACCCGCAAGGTAGAGATACCCATCGGATGTCGCAAGCACTTACCCAATCCTTCTTCGATCTTTTGCCTAGGAGAAACTGGTCACATTCGCCGAAGCAACTGGGAAGAAACCTATTAGAAACACGCCCCAAATTGCGGCGTTCGAGAGGACCGGTGCTAGAAACAAAAGCATGACCGTACGCGAGCAGCTTGAAGCCGATGAAGAGAAGGTTCTGTCGCCGCACGCGCAGAAGAGCCGGCTGAGCATTGGGCGCAAGCGTCCCGAGCCGCCCGACGACGTGCGCCCGATTTTCCAGCACGATCGCGATCGCATTCTGCATTCCAAGGCTTTCCGTCGCTTGGCCGGGAAGACGCAGGTGTTCCTGGCGCCCGAGGGCGATCACTACCGCACCCGGCTAACGCACACACTGGAGGTGTCGCAGATCGCACGCACCATCGCCCGCGCGTTACGCCTCAACGAATCGTTGGTCGAGGCGATCGTGATGGGACACGACCTTGGCCACACGCCGTTCGGCCACGCCGGCGAGCGCATCCTGGCAAAGCTGATGCCGGGCGGCTTTCACCACGGGCGGCAGTCCATTCGCGTGGTCGAGGTGCTTGAAAAGGACGGCCAAGGTCTGAATTTGACGGCCGAGGTACGCGACGGGATCTTGCGCCACTCGAAGGGCAAGGGAAAGGTGCTGGCCAGCGAGACCGAGCACGAAGCGTCCACGCTGGAAGGACAGATCGCGCGGGTGGCTGACATCGCCGCGTACGTCAACCACGACCTCGACGATGCCATTCGCGGTCAGGTCATCGAATTGTCTGAGGTCCCCGAGCCGATTCTGAGCCTGCTCGGCAGAACCCACAGCGAACGCATCAGCCGCCTGGTCACCGACGTGGTCACCGCCTCGCGCTTGGACGAAAAGCGCCACATTGAGATGAGCCCGGAAGTGCTGGCCGCGCTCATGGGGCTGCGCGACTTCCTCTACCAGCGAGTCTACGAAAAGCCCGAGATCTTCGCCGAATTCCAGCGCGCCCAGCACGTGGTGCAGGAGCTGTGGGAATATTTCAACAGCCACGGGGACGAGTTCCGCAGCAAGCACTGGCCGAAAGGTGTACCGGCCAGCGAGGAGCTACCGCGCGCAGTGGCCGACTTCATCACCGGCATGACCGACCGCTACGCCATGCGCACCTACGAGGAATGTTTCCTGCCCCGCCGCTGGGTGGTGCTGTAGTTCTTGTCTGCGGCTCACCCCTTGACCAGTGCCCGCACGACGCCAAGCAGCGCCGCGCTTCCCACCTGCGCCTTGACCGACGGATCAAGCTTGCGCAAGAACCAGCGCACCGTCCAGCGAAGGTTGGAACCGGGCGCGAGATGGGTATAGGGACCCTGGTTTTCGACCTCGACGTAGGTGTGCCCGGCGTCGGCGTAGATTTCGATTTCCGCCTCGCCCGGGGCCGCCTGTGCGAGCGGCGTGTCGCGAAACTCCTTCACCAGCAACAGCTCGCCATCCACGTGGGCAATCCATCCCTCGTGCCCGTCGGCAAAGACCTTGCGGTCGCCCACGATGTCCTCGGCTTGGTAGGGGAACCAAGCGATGCCGCCTTCGATCTGCAAAGGCAAGAGCTCTTGGAAGCCCTTGCTGGGGTTGCCATCGCCCATCGGAAAGCAAGTCAGTCCGCCGGCGGCAACCCGCGAGATCTCCCACGGCGCCACCCGTCGGGCTTCTTTGCCGTGGTTCGCGATGCCGTACTCGATGCTCACCGCGCCGGCCTGGGCGTCGACGGAAAAGCCCTTGCTGACCGCCAGGCCAAGCGCGGGGATGGGGCGCCCCGACACCACGAGCTTTCCGTCGTCGAGCTTGGCGGTGTACGGGTCGGGATCCATCTCGGACGGCGGCGGCCAATTCCAGTCGCTCTGCGGGCTGGTCCAGAACGTCGATCCCCAGTTGTTGTCACCGGCATCTTTCGCCGCGGTCAGGATGTTCTTTCCGCCGAGCGAAAAGGTCACGATGCGACCAGCCTTGGCTGCGTCGACGGCGAAGACCGTGTCGCCGAAGGCATAGCTGTAGACGGTTCCCTTGACGGTGGGTGCGGCTTTGGTCATCACATCTCCTCGTGGGTTGTCGTCGATGGGAAGTCGGTCGGACCACGATTTCCGTCCATCCCACGACAAAGATCAACCCCAGACTAAACTTTTTTGCCGGTCCCTCGCGCGATACTCGTGCGCCCTACGGGCAAGCGCCGTAGTGCTTGTAAGGCTTGTAGGGATACATGCGGGCGTCCGTGGGCGTGCTGATGATGGAATACGTTACGCCATCACACCCGCAATACTCGAAGGGCGAGAATTCGGAGACCGCTGCCGTATCGCAGATCCCGTTTCCACCGAGACAAGTGCCGCGCGGGGAGTCGCAGCCCGGATCGAACGCGCAAAGGAGCCTTCCCTGGGCCACGCAGTCGGCATCTGAGGTGCACGACCCCACGGTGGCGCCAGAGTCGACGGCGCAGTACGCTCCCTGACATGCAGGCCTCCCCGACGACGTGCAAACACAGCAGTTACATCCGTCGGCAAAGGCAGCGCCGGATTGAATGCGACGCCCATCGGCGAGGTCACAGTAGCTTGGCGTCGCTGCGTCCGTGGATGCAACACCGCCGTCGAACGACGTGGGCAGATAGTACGTCCCCGCTGAACCCGCCCCCAGATCGACACCATTCGCAGATGCCGACCAGGAGTAGCTCGTGAACTTGCGCAGTCCGGTGTTGCAGCAAAAGGAGAACGGCGAGGAGTCTGCTAGGGAAAACACGACGTCGAGCGACTCGCCCTCGGCCGACGAAATCTGGAAGCGGCAACGTGTGTCGGGCGGCGAGACGACGGTCGAGTTGGTCACTTCAAGCTGGCGGAAGAGGCCAGGAAAGATGAGATCGGTACAAGCGGTGGTGTCGCAGCGAGGCGGTTCACAGGCACCCTCGATCACCTGCGTGGTGGTGAAGTGAAGGCGAGGCTCGTCTTGCTTGACCGTCACCGGCATCGAGAATACGTCACACATCTTTCCGTTGCCCGGCGGACACGAAGCGGAATCGTCGTGGCAAGCGACCAGCAAAGTGCCGAGCAAGATTCCCAAGATCCACAGAGTCTGCCGAGCGCGAATCGCCAACATGCCTGGACAATAACACGCCTGTGACTCGATACCGCGCCCACGACCCTGGACGTGTCCTGGGTCACTGGCTGGCTGTCCGCGCAGTCCCTTTACCCGGCCAAGCGTACCAGGGTGTTCGCCAGGGCGGCGCAGACGTGCTCCATGCGACTGGCCGCGAACTTCTCGATGCGCCCGTGGTTGCGCCCGTGGGCGTAGAGGAGCAGCGCGATCTGCCCGCCGGCGACCACTGGGGCCGCCAGCACTTCGCGCGGCGGCGGGCAGCGCAAGGCAGCCCACAGCGGCCCGTGGATCGATTCACCCTCGGGCGCGGGCGTGCCGTGGAAGATCGTGCCGCGCGTGTGGGCGCTGCGGAAGCACGAAGGCAGTGAGAGCGAAAAGAGTAGGCTTTCGACCGCGGGACATTCGGCGCCTTCGTTATATCCGAAGCGCCCCGAGGCAAAAACGCCGTTGATGGCGAACATTGCGCCCGCGCCGAAGCACGAACGCATGAAGGCGAACAGATTGTCGGCCGCCGCCTGGCGGTCTGGCGAAGAAAGAATCAGCTCGACCGCGCGGTCGGGCCCGGTCACAGAGACCCTGGGCGGAATCGGCGTCTGCGGTTCGGCGACCGCTTGGGTTGGTGCGCTCGGGTCGTTCGGAACGAACAGGGGCAGGTCCTGGACCGCTGCCAGGTACGACTGGGTGGCCTTCTTCGGCTTGGTTCGCGCGGGAGGCGTGGGAACGCGGATGGCGGGTGTCGGATCGTTCGCGACCTCCGCGAGGGGATTCACCGCCATGGGAACCACCTGGTAGCGCTGACTTTCCTGGGTCGCGGCCAAGCCCGACACGGCACCGCCGCCGTCGGCCGGATTCATGGTCGCGACGGGATGAAAGCCGGTCGTACGCCGGCGAGGCATGGCGTAAAGCAGTTGCAGCTGCCGCGCGAGCGCCGGCTCGGAAGTGACCATCGACTCGACCGAGGCGCCCAGCATGAAGGCCAGCTCGTCGACGATCTTCGGGTCACCGGGGTCGACCATCGCGACGGCCACGCGGCGGTTCTGCGTGGCGTAAAGCGGAATGCACCTGAAGCTGGATGCTTGGTGCACGCGCAGGCGGTTGCGCAGGCCGGGATCGGCGCGCAGGAAATCGCTCTCCAGCGCGGGCGGCACACCGTAAAGGTCACTCAGTGCCAACGCAAGTTGGTCGGTGGTAAGCACACCGGCCTCCACCAAGGCGCTGCCAAGAGGACCGTCTTCCATGGCTTCGGCGCCGGGAATACTGCGGAATTGATCGGCCGACAGGAAACCGTGCTTGGCAAGGATCTGCGCAAGACTCATGGCAACTCCAGGTCGCGATATGAAGGACGGCTCTGCATGGCTCTCCCCATGGAATGGTTGTCTTCCAACGCACAGTTCTTCGGCAGACGCGCGCGATTTCTGGAGAGCCTGAGGCCGCGTCTCGGACCGGCCGAATTCCCCTAAGCTTGAGCGGGGTTGGAAGCTACGGGCAAACCGCAAATTCCGAGATCGTGGTTTCAACGACGAAGTCGGATCCGGTCGGGTGGCGCTCGGCAAAGAAGATGTTCATCGAATAGATGCCACCGGGCGCGATGCCAAGCATCCTGGCCTGCGCGTCCAGGTCGACGGTTTGGGACATGATCGCGTGGATCCCGCCTAGGTCGATGGCCAGCTTGCGGTTGATGAACACAAACACGTCGTCATCGCCTGCGAAGGTGAAGGTCTCACCGCCGCTGTAGCGGAACTGGGTGGCGACCTCGGCGGTGAAAGCGTAGTTGTGCTCCTGCCCTTCATTGCCGAAGAGCTGGTTGTCGATGGGGAAGAAGGACTCGTTGTCGTAGCTGTACACGCCCCTTTGGGTCGCGCTTGGGGTCAGCGGGATCTCGATGCTGGTCTTGGTGTTGGTTCCAGGTACGTCGCGGTACCACTGGTAGAAGGTATCCGGCCCCTGCACGGTGGCGGTGGGGCCGGTGTGCGCGTACACCGGCTTGTCGTCGCTTCCCAGATCCTGCTCGACAATGCCGGTCTCGGAGATGCCGTCGTGGTTCATGTCCGGGAAGGTGATGTGAAAATCGCGGATGGTTGCCGTGAGCTTCGCCTGTTGGGGCGGGAGGGGCTGGGCGGCCGTGCACGCGTGCCAGGTGTTGTCCGAACAGGTTTCGGTCCCCGAACCGCAGATGGTCGAACAGTCCTTCACCACCGGGTCGACCTCACAAACCCCTTGCCGCTTGTTGTCCTGACAGAGCTGGGTTCCGTCGCCGCAGGTGTTGCTACAGGGCAACTGCGTGGGCGGCACCTGGCACGTGGACCAAGCTCCGCTGGTACAGGTCTGGGTGCCATTGCCGCAGGTGTTGCTGCACGCCTTTTTCGCCGGCGGCACCTGGCATACCGACCACGTGCCGTCACTGCAGATTTGGGTGCCCGCGCCGCAGGTGTCCTGGCACGGCTGGGTCTGTCCATCCACGGGACATTCGTTAAGCGGCGTGCGGTAACCCACGCAAGCACAGATCGTGAGCAACCCCACCGGCAGAAGGCAGCGAAGCAGTGACATGGCTGGCGAGGCTACGTCAGTGCGAGGCGCGCGACAATGGGCAAGCGCGTGGACTGACCGTGCCGGCAGGCTACGGTGTGTGCTATGTCATCCCGCGGTGCTCCGCCGGACATCGAATGACCGACCACAGCCAACCAACCTCGCCCCGGCGGAAAGAGCTGCGTGTCTTGCTTCGACTCGCGCTGCCGCTCATGGCGTCGCAGGTCGGCATGATGTTCCTCGGCGTGGTCGAGATGCTGGTGGTCGGGCACGCGGGCAATACCGCCCTCGCGGCAGCGTCGCTCGGCCACGTGTGGATGCAGGGAACCATCCTGGTGGCGATGGGCGTGGTGCTGGGCGCTGATCCGATTCTCAGCCAGGCCTTCGGCGCGAACGACGAAGAGATACTCGCCCAGACCTTCCAGCGCGGCCTCTACCTGTCGGTTCTGCTGGGGATTCCCCTGTCGCTGTTGTGGCTCGCCACCTCGACGGTGCTGAGTCACTTTGGCCAGGACCCGTCGCTGTCCAAGCTGGCCGGGACCTTCGTCATCGTGCAGGCGCCGACCGCCTTCGGGTTCCTCGTGTTCACCATCACCAGGCAATACCTCGCGGCCCGCGGGGTGGTCGCGCCAGCGCTGTGGGTGGTGTTGGTGGTGAACGTCATCAACCTCGGGCTTAGCTGGTGGCTGGTGTTCGGCGGCTTCGGCCTGCCGGCGCTGGGCGTGGTCGGCGCCGGCGTGGCGGGCGGGATCGTGCGCCTGATGTTGCCGGCGCTGCTGCTCGGCCTGACCTTCGCGGTGGGCCTGCATCGCGGCGCTTGGACCGCGTGGAGCCGAGAGTCCTTCGACCTGCGCCGGGTCGCGCGCATCGTGCGGCTGGGGCTGCCGGTCGGGTTGCAGTTCGGCCTGGAGGTCTGGGCGTTTCAGATCGCGACCCTGCTCGCGGGCCACTTGGGCCAGGCGCCGCTTGGCGCCCATGCCATCGTGCTCAACCTGGCATCGCTAAGCTTCATGTTTCCGCTCGGCATTTCCACTGCCGCCAGCGTGCGCGTGGGCAACCTGATCGGCGCCGGCGACGAGGCTGGCGCGCGGCGGTCAGCGCGCCTGGCGCTTGTCCTCGGGGCCGGGGTGATGTCGCTGTTCGCGGCCCTGTTCTACTTCCTGCGCCTCGCGCTGCCGCGGGTCTACGGCGCCGAGCCGGCGGTGGTCAGCCTGTGCGCCCAGGTCCTGCCCGTCGCGGCCGCGTTTCAGATGCTGGACGGAACCCAGGTCGTGGCGAGCGGCATCCTGCGAGGCCTCGGCCGCACCAAACCCGCCGCGGTCTTCAACCTGTGCGGCTACTACCTCCTCGGCTTGCCCGTCGCCTACTGGCTCGGCCTGCGCCACGGATGGGGCTTGCGCGGCGTCTGGTTGGGCCTCGCCATGGGCCTCGTCACCGTCGCGCTTGGGCTCTTGACGATGGTGCTGCCCAAGTCCGCGTATCACATCAGGCGAACGCAAGCGTAGTTTCGTGACCCATCGCTCGTGGTCAGGTAAGAAGGAGCCCGTGAAATCAGGCAGCAAGCTCGAACGGGTTCTCGCCAGCGGGCAATTCGCCGTCACCGCCGAGGCCGGGCCGCCGCGAGGCAGCCAGGCCGACGTCATGCTGAAGAAGGGCGAATTGCTCAAGGGCTCGTGCGACGCCGTGAACGTCACCGACAACCAGATCGCCATGGTGCGCATGTCGAGCCTCGCCGGGTGCGCGCTGCTCAGGCAGGCGGGCGCCGAGCCGGTCCTGCAATTGGCGCTGCGCGATCGCAACCGGCTGGCGCTGCAGAGCGACCTTCTGGGCGCGGCGGCGCTCGGAATCCGCAATGTGTTGTGCTTGGCGGGGGATCACCAGCAGCTCGGGAACCATCCGTCGTCGATGGGGGTCTACGACATCGACCCGATTCACCTGGTCCAGGCGGTGAAGACCCTGCGCGACGAGCACAAGCTGATGAACGGCCTTCCCATCGGAGGCGAGATGCCCATGCTCATCGGCGCGGTGACGAACCCGACCGTCGATTCGACCGGCCTTGCTCTCATGGGCCTGCGCAAGAAGATCGCGGCGGGCGCGGACTTCATCCAAACCCAGGCGGTGTTCGATGTGGTCGGATTTCGTGTGTGGATGGAAGAAGTCTGCAAGCAGGGCCTTCACGAAAGGGTCCACATTTTGCCCAGTGTTCTGCCCATCAAGTCGCTCGAAATGGCCCGGCGAATGCGCGCCGGGATTCCCGGCCTGCGCATCCCCGAAGAGCTCGTGCTGCGCATGGAGAAGGCTTCCGACGCCAGCGAGATCGGCGTCAGATTCAGCGTCGAGCTCATCGAACAGCTTCGCGCAACGCCCGGTGTGCGCGGTGTTCACATCATGGCCGTTGCCTGGGAAGAAATCGTCCCGCGCATCGTAAGGGAAGCCGGCCTCGCGCCACGGCCGGCGTGATTCGCAAGGGATCTTTCACCGCAGAGAGCGCGGAGGACGCGAAGGCCCAGAAGATGAGGGCTTCTCCGGATCTGGATCCGAAAACCCTTCCCTTCTTATCCGTCCTCGCGCTCTTTGCGCCTCTGTGGTGAGCCTAGAGCGCCGCCAGGATCTCCTTCTTCTTGGCCTCGTACTCCTCCTGCGTAATCAACTGTTGCTCAAGCAGCATCTTCAGCCGCTTCAGCTTGGCGGCCGCATCGTCGGGCGCGGCGCCCGCAGGCTGGGCCGCCACCGCGGCACCTGGTATCACCTGACCCGCCATTCCCATGCCGACCGCCATTGCCATGCCGACCCCGCCAGCGCCCGAGTTCTTCGCGGCCTCGCGCAGGGCTTCGAGCTGCTGAAGCTGGGCGTAGCTCAGCCCGGCCGCGTTCGCCGCCTGCGCCTCGGCGTTGACGTCCGCGATGCGACCGATGCGTCTCACCGTGTCCTCGTCGAAGCTGGTGCCTTCGATGCGGAAGTCTTCCAGCACAAAACCCAGTTGCGCGAAGTCGGGCTTCACCTTCTCGGCAATGGCCGCCGCGATCTCTTCCCGATTGGGATCGATCTGCGTGTAGGTGTACCCGGCCTCGGCGAAGAAGTCGGTCAGCGGCTGAAGCAGCCGCGCGTTGAGCGGCTGGCGGATGTCGTCGACCAAGAACGTGGGCGCCCCGCCCACGATCTGCTGGAAAAACAGGCGCGGCTCCACGATGCGCATGGAATAATTGCCGTAGGCGCGCAGGCCCACCGGGAACTTGTATCGCGGGTCCTCGTACTTGACCAGCGACTCGGTTCCCCATTTCAAGTTCAGCATCTTGGCGGTTCGGAAAAAGAAGAGGCCGACCTTGTGCTCGCTTTGGAACGCCTGCATGAACCGGCGCAAGGTGGTGAAGAAGGGGATGTTTGCCGTGTGCAGCTCGAAAAGGCCCTCCTGCGCGTAGACCGCTTCCACCCGGCCCTCGTACACGAACACGCAGCCTTGGCCCGGCCCCACGAGCAGCTTGGATGCGTTCTTGATCTCGTCGCCATTCTCCGTCCATCGCTGGAAAAGAACGGTGGGGTTGGGATCTTCCCATTGGATGACGGAGCGCAACTGGCGTGCAATGAAGCTCATCGAAGGCCTCCTTCGGCGGTGACTCTTGGCGGCGCGAGCATCAATGGTAGTCCAATTCCGCGCTCGCGGCACGTCCTCCGCCGAGCGGACACGTCCTCCGTTAGGCGCATCGACGGATCCATGAACCTGATCCGCTTGTCGCGATCTGTCCGCCGCACCACCAAGCGCAGACGCGATTTTGCATGGTTAGGTGGGGCATGCGACTTGCAACCATTCCGGGCCGAACCTCCTCCGAGACCACGACCATGACCACAAATCGTATTCGATGCCTCCTTTGCTTGCTCTTCGCCGGGGCCTGCTCGAAGACGGCGGAACCAAGCCGACCTGTCGTCGACGCCGCTTCGCCCGACCAAGCACCCGCGCCCGGGCCAGATCTGCTCCCCGACCAATCAGAGCCCGATGCAGGGCTCGTGGCGGCGGTTCCTGAAGCAGGGGGCGCGGCGCCGGATCTGGCGGCCGACCAAGCCCAAGCGGCTCCCGATGCGGGAATCGAAGCGCCGGCTCCGGAAGCAGGGGACGCCCGGGGGTGCCTTTGGCCCAACGCAGTCCGCTACACCTTGCACCACTTCGACTTCACAGTGACCACTCCCAACGGGACCAAGTACGGCCGATCCAGTTTCGCACCCGACGCGGCGAGCACGATTCTATCACCCTTGCTGGGAGTGGTTGCCGAGTCGGAAAGTCCTGTGTTCAAGCTGGACACATGTCTGCCGGGAACCGGATGCCAGCCGGCTGTCTATACATTCAGCTTGTCCCCGTCCGACATTCAGGTGCGGTTGCCAGTTGGAAGGAAGATCCGCGTCGACTGGCAACTGGTTGCACCCGGTGGCTTTGCCCCTGGGACGGGCTTTCTGGCCGTGCACGACGCGGACGATGGGATCACGCAGGATGCTCTGCTGCTCGCGGGCGCGGGAGGAATGTCCGTGGACGACAACGCGACCTACAAGCCTGACGGGCTACCGTTCAACTTCACTTTGCACAGGCAGAATTGCGGCCGAAGCAAGGCCGATGTGGGGTATCAGCTCGGTGATGACTTCACCATGACCGTCGTGCGCCGGGACGGCCTTGGACAGCCCCTTGCGCTGGCGACCGGTGAAGCCGGGAGCCTGGACTACGCGCTCGCGTCGGGAAGCTTGGAATCCATCGGGATTCACTGTCTGTCGGCGGTGCAGCCCAGCGCCACCGACGACTACTGGAACTGGGACTTCTGGCTGGGAAGCGACCAGACGGGCCTGGACGGCGGAACCGAGTAGCGGGCGGCTCCCTACTGCGCCTTCCTTACGTACAGCTTCAGCGAGTCGCGCGAGAACGGCCGGTGGAAAACGCTGTCCACCGCATCGGGCAGCTTGGGGTGGCAGCCGGGATCCACCACCAAAAAGCCGGCGTCTTGCACGGCCTTGTCCACATCGTCAATCGGCGATCGCGGGGACGCCCACGGCTTGCCCGGATCGGGAACCACGAGATCGGTCAGGTTGTACCAGCCGGCACCGTAGGGACCGCGGCAGGTCAGCATCGCCACCTTGTCATTGATGGACTCGGGCGGTCTTGTGTCGGGCAGGCGCGCCACCATGAACTTGTCGACGGACTGGGCATCGACGCCGTGATTGAACGCGAAATTGGCGAAGGCCAAGTCGCTGGCAATGGAGTTCCACCCCGACATGCTTTCTCGCTCCCACACGAGGTGTGTGACATCGAGACTCTTGAGCGCGTCGTAGATCGCCCCCGGCGTCTTGAGCGATGGGTAGCTGATTCTGCCTTGCCATTGATCCTGCACCACGCGCACGCCGAGGCCCATCTGTAGTTGGATCTCGTGCACAAGGACGACTGCGTCGCGCGGCAGGGATTCGCCCACCTCGCCCACGCCTGCGTAGGGCCGCAGTCGATGCGGCGTCCGCAGAAAACCCGAGGCGAGGAAGTTGGATTGAACGCGCAAAGGCGAATCGTACACGAGATTGTGGGTCGGAAAAAAGGGCACGTCGCCGCCCCAGACAAGCTGCGCCCCGACTAGCACGACAATCAAGGCCTGCACGATCCTCTGCCGCGTGCGCCAGAGCAGCATCAAGGTCGCCAACGTCGCGCCGGCCATGATGGGCAGCCACGCTTGCAGGTAGCGGTCCTGGTGGTTCATCAGATACCAGGCCACCATCGACACCATGATGCCGAGATAGGACATCCACAGCCGCGCGTTCGCGCGCACGAAGGGCAGGCACAGCGTGGTCAGCGTGAAAAGCGAACCAAGAACCGGCACGTCGCGATGGAAGGCCCACCAGTTGTTGGGCTTGAACGAGAACGTGATGGTGTTGAGCAGGGCGTCCTCGACGCCTTCCCAGCCGGGTTTGGGCGGAAAGGTGAACGAGACGAACAGGCGAAAGCTGGCGGGCGATTCCGCGGACCAGGGACGGACATCGAACCAGCGATAGAGGATCGGGAACAGCGGATCGCCGTAGCAGATCCAGTTCTTCAGCCAGTGCGGCGTGCTGAGCAAGAGCGCCGTGCCTCCGGCGGCGAGAAAGGCCGGCAGGACCTTTGGTTCGTTCCGGCCATAGCGACCGCGCAACCAAAGCCAAACCGCCCGCACAAGAACCACCAGCGCCGCGAAAAAGAGAATGCCCCACGCCGAATACTTCGAGATCAAGATGGCGGCCGCAAACGCCCCAAGCAGAGCGCCGTCGCGAACCGACCAGGTCTTCCAGAAGCGCACCAGCACGAGCGTCAAGGGAATGCACCAGAGCGCTGCCATGTGGTCCGCGCCGGCGTGCAAATTGCCGTCGTAAAGGAAGATGCCGGGGAACAAAAAGATCGCTGCCCAGGCCATGCGCGCCGAGGTGCCGGGAATCAACATACGAACCAGCGCCGGAATGCTGGCGATGGTGGCCAGGAACACGGCCAATTCCAGGTGCACGCACAATTCCAGCTTGTCGAACAGCGAATCCACCGGCAAAAGAAAGGCCCAGGTGTAGATGAAGCTTGCGGCGTGCGGATACGCGGAAAGCCACCAGCCTTCCGGGAAGGGCCGAATCTTCCCCCACAACGCGTACTGCTCGGCGATGGGAAGGTGATACCAGCGGGCGTCCCAACTGAAGGGCGCGGGGCTTAGGATCTGGAAGTATAAGAGCCCGATCCCGACGACGCCGAACACGATGACCGCGAGCTCGACGGCATTTCGGGCCGGCGGCAGGCGGCGCCAGCCCGCGAAGATGTCGCGCAGGCGGCCCGCGCCCGAGAACAGAAAGACGACGGGGAGCAGAAAGAACGTGAGCGAGCTCAGCAGCCCGGCCAACCCGATGACGAAGATTGAAAGCTCGAACGCCAGCACGCCGAGGGGAAATGCCAGCACCAGATCCTCGGGCTTCGTGCAGGTTGCGATCTTGAACCGCGACGCCAGCAAGCACCCGACCGACGCGCAGGCGGCTACCCAAATCCCGGAGAGCACGGACACACCGAGGTAGTGCCAGAAGAGCCACCGCCCGATCGCGTAGTGCTGGTTGACGACGGCAAGGAAGATGATGATGCCCGCCAAAAGGGCGAGGCTTTGCATCGTGGTCAGAAGCCGCGCGCGCCACCGGCGGCCCGGCGCCTGGGCGGGGCCACCGGCTGGGGCGGCGGCGGGCACGTCCTGCCCAGCGGCTTTACTTGTGGATGGATCTTGGGCTTGCACGACTGGCAGATGAGGTTTTCACCACGGAATGCACCGCAAGCACAAGGGGAGATCTCGGCTCCGACGTGACGGGTTACTTGCCCTTGACGGCCGGGGCGAAGGTTTCGTCCGATACCCGTCGCACGCGGCCATCCAGGGTCACGAATCCGCTTGCGCTCGCTTGGCGGCCGGTGACCGACACCTGGTAGTACCAATACTTCGACCATCCCGCACGCCGCAGGCGAATCTGCGCGCTCGCGGGCGCTTCGACGGTGGTGAGGGACAGGCCGAACAGCGCGAGTGCCTTGGCCGGCGACACCCCGGGAGGCTTGCGCGGATCGGGCCACTGACTTTTCGGGGCAAGATCCCGATTGGACATCGCCTCGCCCGCGCCTCGTTCTTCCGCCCCGCCTCGGTCGAGGCCTTCCTTGCGCCCATCGGTGCGGGAGAAGACCCGATAGGTCCAGCGCCAGGTGCCGTCCACGGGCGAGCCCGCGATGGCGATCTCGACCAGCTCGTTGCCGGCAGCCATGCGCTCGCGAGCCACGCGGGCGTAACCGGCGGCCGCTTCGACCGGCATGGGCGGGGCATCGCCAAGCATCGACCAAACGTCGACCCGAGGCGCTTCGGTCGAGGCGGCGCCGCCCTCCCTGCTGGTTTCGATCTCGAACCAATCGCCCTGCCAGCGGGCCGAGACGAAGTCGGGCGATCGATCGGGCGATTGAAACCAGCGCGAGTCCTTGTCCGGTTCCAATACCAACCGGTTGGGTGCCACCAGCCATCGCTTGAATGCGGGCAAAAGGTCTACCGGACCTATTGTGCTCGTCCGCTCGCGCTGCCCCCACGTGCGTAGGCCGGGCGGAGCATTCAGCCAGGTCTGCTCGCGCCATCGTCGGTCCTGCTCGTCTTTGGGCGGTGCCAGCTCGACGACCACGGCTTCTTCCGCGTGCCCGTCGCGCCGAAGCGCACGCCGGAGCTCGTGATTGAGGCTGGTCACGAACCGCGCCGCGGTCATTTGCCGAATCGGTATGGGCGCTAGGGTTAGTCCGCCCAGGACCCGCTCAAGCCGGTCGAGATCGCGACCGTTGGGCCTGGTGCCGCGCAAGTGGTCTCGCAAGGCTCGCAAGATCACCGCCGATGCGTCGTCGGGATGGTCGACCTTGCACGCAGCCACGAGCGCGAGATTCGGTCCCCAAAGCCCGAAGTGATTGCGAATGTAGGTTCCAAGCCCGTCGTGAAAGCGCGACAGGTCTTGTTCCAGGGTTCCCGCGACCACGCTCCGCTCCGGTTCGCCGAGCTCGGCGCTCAGAATGGCCACCGTCTCCGATAGGCTGTGCGGAAACGCGGGCAAGTCGCGAAGCGCTTCGGGCATGGTCGGGCAGGGCGTGAACGTGTAGAGCAGGTCGCCGTGTAGGTAGAGCAGCAACTTTCCTTCGCGCAGGCGCAGGCGGACGTCTGGGTTGCCCAAGACCGCGCCATCGCCGTCGAGCGTCCACTGCCCGTCGTCTTCCGCGCGAAATCCGAAGTAGTCTTCGATCCGCCGCCAAGTGCGGTCGCCCGTCAGCTGCAGCCAGTGACCTCGCCGCTTACCCTCGAGCTCCGTCTCGGCGAACCACCCGCCGATCAACCCGGCGTTGGCCGTGGAGGCTCCTGACGTTGCCGCTTGGCGATTCGACGCAAATGAGGTATCGCCGGCCCACCCGCGACCCGCGACGAGAGCAGAGATCAAGGCCGCCAGGAAACCGGAACGCCGGTCGACGGTCATGGCGAAGCCGCGGGACATGCGCCCTATCCTCGTAAGCCGGTGGCCGGGACGCAACCGAAGAGCCGCACAAGTTGAAGCGCGACGCGGCCAGCGATCGCCGCATCGGGTTACATCCGTGGCGGATTTATCAAGCCTTTCCTGGCGCCTGCCGCCACTGCCAGCGCAGGAGATAGACCTATGCGCATACCATCCCGCGGCTGCCTGTTCCTCGCTCTCGTCACGCTTCCCCTGCTGTTGTTTGGGGGGTGCCAATCGTCATCGACCAACAATCCGGGTCACGACGCTGGACCTGGCAATTCGAACGGGCCGGAAACCGGACCCGACAAGCCGGCTACGCCGGACGCCGGGCCCGCCAGCTCGCCCGACGCCAGCCCGAGCTCGCAGCCCGATGCGACCCCGCAAGCAGACAGTGCCCGGGACGACGTCGGCAGCACGACGGGCGACGCAGGATCCAGCGATGCCTTTGCCTACTTCGTGAAGCAGGCCAACGGCACCACCAGTGCGAGCATCGACAACGGCACCATCACGGTGAATGCCGCCTACAGCTCCTCCGGCAATGCGTTCAAATACCAGGCTCCCAACTACTACGGGACCAGCAGCAACGGCTTTATCGCCGCACCCACGGCGATGACCGGTGACTTCAGCATTTCAGCCCAGGTCACCATCAACACGCAAAACAAGGCCAACAACGCCTGCGGCATCGGCGTCGGAATGACGACTGGTTTCAATCCGACCGACACCTACGCGTACACGCTCATGCGCAACAACAACAATTCGACGAGCGGGTACTACGTCAACGGCTCGGGCAGCATCTCGGCGGGCGCTCCGACGGTCAGCTTCAAGAACGGCACCGCCCTCGCGCTCAGCTTCAGCCGAACCGGCAAGAACGTGACCTTGTCCGCCGGAGCCGTGGGCGATTCCCCCAGCACGACCACCATCGCGACCAGCAGCATGACCGACGGGACCAACGGGTACGGCGACGGCCCGGTGTATCCCGCGGTTTCCTTTAACAATGTTGCCGCCACGATCACCAACCTCGTCATCAAAGACGGCGACGGCAATACCGTGTTCGATTCGGCGACCGGCGGCCTGGTGACCTTCGTTCCCGCGGCCCTCACGTTGTCCACCAGCAGCGTCAACATGAAGAAGGGCGAATCGGCCACCGTGACCGCAACCGCCAATGCCATCGGCGGTGCGGTTTCCACAGTCGCCGCGACCTCGGCGGATACCAGCGTCGCCACCGTCAGCGTCGACAACGGCGACACCAGCTCGACGATCACAATCTCCGGTGTCAAGGGCGGCCTCACGACCATCACGGTCACCAACAGCGCGGACAACAGCGCGGTCACCAATACCAAGACCGTGTTGGTCGCCGTGAATGACTATCCGTCGAGCGACGACTATGGATCCAAGGGATTGACGGCCTATCCGGCGCCCGGCGCTTCCAGCGCGTATCCGGACGGAGAATTCGCGCTGAGCTTCGATGCGACGCCAACCCTGAACCAAGGCGGAACCATCCAGATATTCAGGCTGTCCGACGGAACCATGGTCGACAGCATCGGTTTCGCCGACGAGACCGAGACCTTCGGCTCGACCGCCATCAAGGTCGGAAGCCAGAAGGTGCGCGTCGACGGCAACACCGTCTACTTCACCGCACACATGGGCAAGCTCGCTTACGGCACGGGCTACTACGTGGTCATCCCCACCACGTCGATCGTCGGAACCATCAACGGCGTGGCGTTCAATGGGCTTTCGGACTCGAACAGCGTGGCCACTTGGAAGCTCACCACCATGGCTGCGCCGACCTTGGATTTCACCAACGTGACCGTGGATGGATCGCAGACCAGCAGCGCGAATTTCCGGTCGTTGGCGACGGCGCTAAGCACGATTGCAAGCAACAGCAGCGCGCCGTCCGACATCACCATTAACGTTGCGGCCGGCACCTACCGCGAGCTCTTGCGTTTCACCGGCGCGGGCAGCACCACTCAGACCGTCACCATCGCCGGCCCGTCGGGCAACAAGCAAGGGGATAATTGCGTGGTTCAATTCGCCAACGGCAACGGCGTCAATGGGTCCACCCAGACCCGGCCCCTGTTCTACTTCAACGGAGCCAACCTGGTGCTCAAGAACATCACACTCAAGAACACGGCCAGCCCGCGCACGACCTATGCGCAATCCGAGGCGCTGTATTTTGCCAGTGCCGGGAACTTCACTCTGGCGGCCTACAACAGCTCGTTCATCAGCAATCAGGACACGGTTCAGACCTCGGGCCGCAACTGGTTCTACAAGTGCTACTTCGAGGGCAACGTGGACTTCCTGTGGGGCACGGCCCAGGCGGCGTTATTCGAGAGCTGCGACATGCACTTCGTGAATGACCTCGGTGCCGGAAACCTGGCCAACTACAGCATGATCGTCGCGCGCGTCGGGTCGACCATCACCGCCGACGGCACCATCGGCAAGGGCTACGTGGTGCTGAGCTCCACCGTCACCGTCGACGCCGACATCACCGCAACCTTCGGCCGCAACGCGGGTGCCGGCGCGTACTACGACCAAGCCGCGCTCATCAACGTCACCTTCACCGGCGCCGGAACCATCGGCTCGGGCATGTGGAACACGGGAACTCCGCCTACCTCGATGGGCGATTCGAGCTACGTCGGGTGGAAGTCGACCGGTTGCGCGGGCCTCAACCTCGGGTCGCTCGTCACGGCCAGTACCACCTCCGCCAGCATCGCTGACCAGGCAAATGAATACGACACGCGCGACCACATTTTGAACCGGGTCGTGACCATCAAGTCGGGCTCTCCGACCGGCTACGAGGACGCGGCCATCGCCTGGGACACCTCGTCCCTGGCGACCGCCTGGGGAGCACCGTAGGAAGGACAACCGCCGGTGGTGTTCTCATGCTCCCGGTGCAACATCGGAACCCCTGATCGGCAATGAGCCGCTCGGAACCGCATGGTATGAAAGAGAGACTCGCCAGCGTCGTCGACCCTGCTTCCAAGAGGTACAGTGCCATGAATCGAACCCGAAGTCGTGTTCTCGCAATCGGATCGATCTTCGTCGGACTCTTCGCCGCCGAGCCGGCGTATGCCGGGACGGGAGCGTACGGCAAGATCAACCAAAGCGACTGGCAGCAGGGAGTTACCGGCTTGCCGACATACGTCAACATGTACGACTATGTCCCAACCACCGTGGCGACCAAGCCGTCCGTCGTCGTGTATTGCCACCATTGCCAGGGCAACGCAGCGTCGAGTCACACCTCGATGTCAGGCCTCGAGACGATTGCCGACAAGAACGGCTTCATCATCATTTACCCAGAGGCCACCGGGGAGAACTGTTGGGACGCGGGCTCGAAGCGATCGCTCAAGAACGGTGGCGGTGGCGACACAGGAGCTGTCGTTCAGATGGTGAAGTACGTCATCTCCAAGTACAGCGGCGACGCCAACCGGGTGTACGTGGCGGGTGATTCGTCGGGAGGGATTATGACCGAGGCGCTGCTGGGCGTGTACCCCGACGTATTCATGGCCGGCGTGTCGATCATGGGGGTTCCTTGCGGCTGCTGGGGGCAGTCGGACTACAACGATGTCACCGGCAGCGGGTCGACCGCCCAGTGGTGCGGCTCCTGCGCTGGTGGCAGCGTGAGCATGACCGGAGCCCAGTGGGGCGCCCTGGTTAGCTCCTATTTTCCAGGTTACACCGGCCATCGCCCGCGCTTGCAGCACTGGCATGGAACGGCAGACACGACGCTCAACTACAAGAACATGGCTCAGGACATCTTGGAGTGGACGGACCTCCTGGGTCTGAGCGCAACCCCGACGGGAACCGACCAGAACACACCGTCGAGCGGAACCACGCACCAGTACTGGAAGAACAGTTGCTACACGGTTTATGAAACTTTCGCGCTGTCCGGCGTCGGGCACGCGGTGTCACTAGACGGAGCCACCCTCGCTGCCTATTTCGGCATCGACAAGGCCGGCGGCCAGGATCCCGAGACGGCAGCTTGTCCCGGTGCCGTTCCCGGCGGGGGCGGCAGCGGCGGTGGCACGGGCGGTTCGACTGGGGCTGGCGGAGCGCCCGGCGCGGGTGGAACGACCGGGGCTGGCGGCGCCAGCGGTGCCAGAGACGGCGGTGGCCGCGACGTCAACACTCCGGGCAGCGGCGGCACGCCGGGGACCGGTGGCAGCAGCTCAGGCAGCGGCGGCCTGCCGGGAACCGGTGGCACCAGCTCGGGCAGCGGCGGCCTGCCGGGAACCGGCGGCGCCAGCTCGGGCATTGGCGGAACCAGCGCGAGAGGCGGAAGCAGCGGCAGCGGCGGTACGACCGCGCGAGGTGGAACCAGCGGAAACGGCGGAACAGTCGGCAATGGTGGCAGCAGCGGCAGCGGCGGCGCACCTGAAACCGGCGGTAGTATGGCCAGCGGTGGAGCCTCCGCTGCCAAGGGCGGCAACAGCGGCGCGGGCGGTATGCAAAGTGGCGGAACCGGCGCGCAAGGTGGAGCCTTCGGCACTGGTGGTGGAACCAGCGCGGGGACGACCGGCGGCGGGTGCAGTTGCACGGTCGGCGCCCACGACGAGCGCTCCGTCGCCCAGGGGGCAGTGTTCATGCTGGTCGCACTGGCGGTCTTCTTGCGGCGTCGCCGGTAGGCCGCCGCAAACTGGTGCCCGCCGCTTTGCCGCGCTGAGAACCTTCTACGATGCGCGTGAGATGTGTTGACGAAAGATGCGGGAACTAAGCCCACACCTGCATTGAGAACATGATTTCGGACCAACCCTGGGGGTATGCCAATGAAGACACGATGTGTTTGGCTGGTTTGCGCCATGGGCGCACTGTTCGCATCTTCAGCAACGGTGGGATGCTCGTCGGGCGGAAACCAGGCTTCCGATGGAGGCACGGGAGGATCCACAAGTAAGGGCGGCACCGGCGGCTCGATCTCCACACGAGGCATGGGAGGAATGATGAGCATGGGAGGAATGATGGGCACGGGAGGATCCACGACGACCAGGACCACGGCCGCGCCGATACCGCCCCGACCGGACGGCGGCATGGTTCGGCCCGATGGAGCAGTCCTCACCCGGCCCGATGGCGGCTTCACTGTGCCGGGACGCGACGGCGGCGCCACTCGCTCCGATGCTGGCTTTACGGTGCCTGGCCTTGGTGATGGGGGCTTCACCGCGCCTGGGCGCGATGGCGGTGGCACACGGACTGGGCGCGGCTAGGAAAGTGTGTGCTGCCGGACGCGAACCACGCGCGTGCCGGCCATGTGATCGTGCAGGCAGCGCCGGTCCGCGCGGAAGATGAAAAGGCAGTCCACCAGCTGAAAGAGGATTCCCAGCAGGGGCACCGCGCCGAGCAACTTTGGCGCCCAATTGCGCACCACCACGCCCGAGCCGAAGGTCAGCGGCGTACCGTCGAGCTTTTCGATGCGGATCCCGGTCCACTTCTTGCCTAGCGACTGTCCAGTTCGGGCGATGAGAATCCACTGATAGATCACGACCCCGAGAACCGCCAAAATCCCCGCCCCGATGACCACCGCCAACAGCACGCCCTCCTCACTGCCCAGCGTCGGGAGAGGTTGGGTATCGACGAGCGCCTGTTCCCGTACCAACGCCTGGACCTTGATGGCTTCCCAGGCCGAGTAGACGAACGCCGGAAGCAGCGGCACGCTGATCAGAAGACCGTCCAACGAAACCGCCGCGAGACGCGATCCAGGACTTGCCAGCTCCGCAGGCTGTCCGGCGCTGCCCAACCCAGAGTTGAGCTCGCTGCCGGGTGACGCATAGGGGTTGATGGGTGGAATGCGATCCATCGGATGCTTCGATGGGAGCACGCAAGCAAGCGGTGGTCAACGTGGCCGTCTAGCGGTTCAAACGTTGAACTTAAAATGAATCACGTCGCCGTCGCGCACGACGTAGTCTTTGCCTTCGAGCGCGAGCTTGGCATTTTGTCGGCAGGCAGCTTCCGAACGCAGCTTCACCAGGTCCTCCCACCAGATGACTTCGGCCTTGATGAAGCCACGCTCGAAATCGGTGTGAATCACGCCCGCCGCTTGCGGCGCCTTGGCGCCACGACGAACCGTCCACGCTCGACATTCGTCTTCGCCGGCGGTGAGGAACGTGATCAGGTCCAAGACGGTGTAGGCGGCGTGGGCCACGTTGTTTAGGCCCGGCTCTTTTAGCCCCAGGCTTTCCAGGAACGCGGGGCGGTCGGTTTCATCGAGGCCGGCGATTTCGGCCTCGGCGGCGGCGCAAATGGTGACGAGCTGCGATCCCTCTTTCGCCGCGTGCGCGAAGAGCTTCGTCACCGCGGGATCGCTGCCCACGCCGGCGAGCTGTTTTTCCGCCACATTGGCGACGTAGAAGACCTTCTTGTGCGTGAGCAGAAACAGCTCGCGCAGAAGCTCGCTCTCGTCGTCGGAAAGGCCCTGAGCACGCACCGGCACGCCCTCGGCCAGGCGCTGCTGCACCTTCGTGCACACGTCGTAGCGCAACTTCTCGTCCTTGGACGCCACACCCTTCATGGCGGTCTTGGCGCGCTCGATGCGCTTTTCGACGGTTTCCAGATCCTTGAGGCAGAGCTCGGTGTCGATGGTCATCACATCCGAGACTGGATCGATGCGACCGTCGACGTGGATGATGTTGTCATCCTCAAAGCAGCGCACCACGTGGGCGATGGCGTCGGCTTCGCGGATGTTGGCCAGAAACTGATTACCAAGCCCCTCGCCTTTGGAGGCGCCCCGGACCAATCCCGCGATGTCCACGAAGTTCACCGTCGCAGGAACCACGGACTTCGGATGATAGATATCGACCAGGGCATCGAGCCGCACATCCGGCACCCGAACCACGCCCACGTTGGGCTCGATCGTGCAAAACGGATAATTCGCCACCGCGGCCCCGGCCGCAGAGAGCGCATTAAAAAGCGTCGACTTGCCCACGTTGGGCAGGCCGACGATACCGCAAGAAATACCCATTAGATGGCGCGGTACCTAGAGCGTAGGCGACCGCGTACTTCCGTGCTAGGCGGCTACAGCTTGCCGGCGAGATTGAAAGCGATGAGCAAGCCGTAGATGACCAACGACTCGATGAGCGCCAAGGCGACGATCATCGGGACGAAGATCTTGCCGGAAGCCTGCGGGTTGCGGGCGATACCGTCAAGGGCCGACGCGGCAGCCCGACCCTGGCCGAGACCGCCACCCAAAGCCGCGAGACCGATGGCGAGCGCAGCGCCCAGGCCGATCATGCCCTTGGGGCTCTCGGCAGCGGCAGCAGGGGCAGCCCCTTGCGCAAAGGCCGCGGCGCTGGAAAGGGCAGTGACCACAAGGGCGGCCAATGGAACAAACAACTTGGCAACTCGGCGCATCTCAGGATCCTCCTATACGGGGCGGTGGGTGGGCAGGTGGAACATAAGGCTAGTGCTCCTCGTGAGCAATAGCGGTTGATATGTAGATGGTCGAGAGCAGCGAAAACACGACAGCTTGCACGACCGACACGAAAACGCCCATGACCAGGAACGGCACGGGAACCAGGAACGGAATCAGGGCGAAGAACACCGCGCCCACTTTGTGATCGGCGGTGATGTTGCCCAGAAGGCGCATCGATAGCGATACCGGGCGTGCGACGTGGCTGACGATTTCGATGGGAATCATCAGAGGCGCAAGCCACCACAAGGGGCCCATGAAGTGCTTGAAGTACTTCGCGCCATGCTCCTTCACGCCGAAGACGTGGGTCAGCACGAACACCAGCACCGCCAGCCCGACGTTGGTCTTCAGCGACGCGGTCGGCGGCAGGAAACCCGGAATCAGCGACAGAAGGTTGGAAAACAAAATGAAGAGGAACAGCGAGCCGATGAGCGGCAGGTACTTGCGCGCGTTCTTCGCACCCATCGGCCCTTCCATGAGGCCGAACACCATGTCGCCGAAGGTTTCGAGCAGGGTGCGAATCCCAAAGCGGGGCGGCGGAACCGCGCCGCCGTCGGCGGAGAAGCGAATGCTCATGGCGTAGCGAAGCGCGAAGAGCGTCAGCACCAGGAACACCAGAATCCCGCCCAGGATGTGGTCGATCTCGAAGTGGGTGGCCTGGAAGACCTGCCACGTCCATTCGCGACCGAAGTAGATTTCAAGGTTTTCCCGCAGGGTTTCATACCCCGGAAAGAAGCTGAACCATGTGGCGTGCGGACCCATGCGCTAGGCTCTCCCGCTTTCCCCGGCGGTGGAACCTATCCACAGCCCGGCAAAGACCAGTGAGATCGGCAAGACCGAGATTCCGATTGCGAACGGCACGAGGGCCAGATTGTAGACGCGGATTGCTACCCACACCAGCCCGAAGAGAATCATCATCTTGAGGCCCAAGGCGGCCATCAGCCACGACACCTGCGCCGTGTCGCCCGCGGCAGCTCGCGCCACGGCGCGACTGCCCAGCCGGCGCAAAACCCACAGGTTGATGCAGGCCAGTGCGGAACCGGCGCCGCCCGCGACCGCGCCAGGCTGGCCCCAAAGCAATCCGGCCAATGCGGTCACGGCGACGGCCATGCTGAAGTTCACGAGGTCCATGGTGCCGAAGGGCTTGCTGCTCATTTTTTGTCTGCTTGGTCTTCGTCGTCGAGGCTCTTCTGGTAGCTGCGAGCTACGCGAACCAATGCCTTGATGCCAGCTCCGACCCCGGCCCCGAAACCCACCCAAGTCAACCACGGGGTGCTGCCGAGCTTGCGATCCAGGTACTGTCCGCCGAGGTAACCTATGCCAATGGCCGCCGCGATTTCAAGACCAACCGCACCGGTCGTCCCCGCAATCGTCCACATCTTTTTCGCTTCGGGATCCATGGCGAAGGAGAATCAGGATCGCCGGCCGCCGCCTCAGAACTTGCTGCTCACCGCCAAGAAGGTCATCTTGTCGTTGGTTTCGCGCAGGCGCGCCGAGAGCGTGCGCACGAAGCTCCACAAGAGGTCGTACGCCAAGTCGCGGTCGACAAACAGCAAATCGGCGACGCGTTCTTTGGTCAGCACCAGCAGCCGGCAGCTTTCGTGCGCGATGGCGTCCGCGCTGCGCGGAAAATCGTCAATCAGGGCCATTTCGCCGAAATAGTCGCCGGTCTTCAGGATCGCGAGGGCCTCCTCGCCCATGCCCGGCACCTGGCGGCTGATGCGGACCGAGCCCGACAAAATGACGTACAGCTTGTCGCCCTTGGTCCCCTCGGCAAACACCGGGGCGCCGCGTGAATAGGTTTCTTCCACACCGAGGCTGGCGATGCGCCGCAGATACACCGACGGCAGATCCGCGAAAAGGCTGACCCGCGCCAGGCAAGCGGCGATCTGCTCGGTATTGCTCAGGTTAGGCTCGACCTGCGGAGTCATGTCGACCACAATCTCCGGTTCGTTGGTCGGTTCTGCGGGCGGGCTTTCGCTCATCGCCCGGGTATTATGCTCCTTCATGGCAGTCGCCACCACAACGGAAAGCCGCCGCTCACTGCGCTAGAAGGCGCGGTTCAGCCGGCTGTCAGAAAGCGCTCGGCGTCGATGGCGGCCATGCATCCGGTTCCGGCAGCAGTGACCGCTTGTCGATAGCGGTGGTCGGCCACGTCCCCGCAGGCGAAAACGCCGGGGACCTTGGTCTCGGTTGTGCCGGAACTGGTCAGGAGGTAGCCGGTCTCGTTCATGTCGAGCTTGCCCTTGAAGAGCTGGCTGTTCGGAGTGTGCCCGATGGCCACGAAGATGCCCTGGCAGGGATAGTCCCTGCAGCTACCGTCGCGCGTATCGCGCAGGCGCACGCCGGTCACGCCCGGTCGCGGCAGGCCGCCCAGGATCTCTTCGACCACGGCGTTGGTGACAAAGATGATCTTCGGGCTCTTGCGCGCTCGGTCCAGCATGGCGCGCGAGGCACGGAATTCGTCGCGGCGGTGCACGATGGTGACCTTGCTGGCGAGATGGCTGAGGTGGGTCGCCTCCTCCATCGCGGTGTCGCCGCCGCCCACCACCACCAGCTCCATGCCCTTGAAGAACGCCCCGTCGCAGGTCGCGCACGCAGAGAGTCCGTGGTTGCGGAATCTTTCTTCCGACGGAATGTCGAGCCACTTGGCGGAGGCGCCGCTTGCGATGATCAGCGTCTCGGCGAGGAAGGCGCCTTCGCCGGTTTCGACGCGGAACGGGCGACTGGCAAGATCGATGGACGTGACGTCGGTGGTGACCACGCGCGCGCCGCTTCGCTCGGCCTGCGTGCGCATCAGCTCCATGAGCTTGGGGCCGTGGACGCCGTGCGGAAAGCCTGGGTAGTTCTCCACCTCGGAGGTGATGGTGAGCTGGCCACCCGGGGTCGTAACCGGATCGAGCAGAAGGCCACCGCCTTCGAACATCACGGGCGCCAGGTTGGCGCGCCCTGCGTAGATGGCGGCGGTGCATCCGGCGGGTCCGCCGCCGACAATGGCAACCTTGATCGATTGAGCTTCGGGCATTTCGTTCTCCAAACGTTTAGAGCCAGGCGCGGTGAGAAGGTAGCGCAAGACGGCTGGCGCGCAAATAGGTCATCAGCTCGGACGGCGGTTCTGGGATTTTCGCCGCGAACCAGGAAACTTTTTTTCGGGCGATCCGAGAACCTTGGCATGGACCAAGTCAATCTTGTCGACACGCTCCCCGCATTCACGGCCGTCGTCGGACGCTCCCCTGCCCTTCGCCGTGCCCTGGCGCAAACCGCCCGGCTGGCCCGCACCCGGCTGCCAGTGCTGGTCACCGGTGAGAGCGGCACGGGAAAGGAGCTGTTTGCCCGCGCCCTGCACGACGGAAGTCCGGTCGCCGATGGGCCCTTCGTGGCGGTCAACTGCGGCTCGCTGCCGCGCGAGCTGGCGGAAAGCGAGCTCTTCGGGCACGAGCGCGGCGCTTTCACGGGCGCGGGCGCGCGCAAGACCGGATGGTTCGAGGAAGCATCGGGTGGAACCCTGGTGCTCGACGAGGTGGGCGAATTACCCCTGGACCTACAGCCAAAGCTACTGCGGGTGCTGGAGACCGGCCGACTGCGCCGGGTCGGCGGGCAGGGCGAGGTCGCGGTGAACGTGCGGGTGGTCGCGCTGACCTTGCGCGATCTGCGGCGCGAGGCCAGCCGCGGGCTCTTCCGACTGGACCTCTACCATCGGTTGGCCGGCTGCGAGCTGCGCCTGCCGCCCCTGCGCGAGCGGCGCAGCGACATCCCGGTGCTGGTGGAACACTTGCTTGCCGAGGCGGTGCCCGAGCTCGGCCCGCGCACTGTCACACCCGACGCGATGGCCCGGCTCTCCTGTCACGATTGGCCCGGCAATGTGCGCGAGCTACGCAATACCCTCCGTCGCGCCGCCGCCCTGGTGGACAGCAGCATCGATTGCTCGGCTCTCGACCTTGACCATCCCCTTGACCCCGAGCCTGCCTGTGCCTTCCGACTGGCGAGCCGAGCCGCCGATGCGCCCTCGGATCGAATCGCGCGCTTCGCCTCGGACGCGAGCGCAACGGAAGGCGATGTGCTGGCGCTGGCCGGGAAAACCTTCGAGCAGATGCAGGCGGCGATATTCTGCTGGGCGCTTCAACGAAGCCAGGGAAGCCGACGACGGGCGGCGCAAACCCTCGGCATCTCACGCTCGACGTTTTGCGATCGGGTTCGCAAGCTGGGCCTGCTCGCTGCCGCAGCCGCCGGATAGTTGCGACCGCACGCGCCCGGGCATTCGTGCCCAATCCCGGGTAGAGTCGGTTCATGAAGCCGTATCGGCCGCCGGAGCGCAGCCTATGAACGTCTTTGCGGGCGGTGCCTTTCTCGCAGGGACCGGCGTGCTTCTCGGCGCGTTCGGGGCGCACGCCCTACGCGGCATCGGCGAAGCACGCCTTGCTCTTTGGACCACGGCGACGCAGTACCTGTTCGTGGCCGCGTTCGGCATCATGCTGTCCGGGCTCTTCGATAGATCGCAGCGGATCGGACCTGGGCCGGCCACCGCGTTGTTGATCGGCGTCGTTTTGTTTTGCGGTTCGCTCTACGCATTGGCGCTCGGCGCGCCGCGCTGGCTCGGCGCCATCACGCCCCTCGGCGGCGTGAGCTTGGTGGTCGGTTTCCTGTGGATGGGCGTTCGCGCCTGGCGCTGACGGCTACTCGGCCTCCATCTCGCTGGCGGCGAGGAGGATCGCACACAGTCCGTGGGGCGAATCGGAGAGCGTGGCCTGGTTGACGTAGCCGGCATAGTCTGTCTGAACTCCCATGCCTTGGACCGCGCCATTGATGCTAGGCAGCCCGCCGCTGTCGGTACTGACCTTGGTCTTGAGGCCTTGGAAACCCTTGTTGGCGACGCTGAGGTAGCTGGCGTCGATGTAGCCGCGATCAACCGCAACCTTGAGCGCATAGACAAACATGCCGCTGCCCGAGGTTTCCAACCAATTGTCGCTCTTGCTGCCCTGGTCGACCACCTGATACCAAAGCCCGGTACCGGAATCCTGCGTGTTCTTCAGTCCCGCCGCCAAGCCCACAAGAATCGTGAGCATGTCGCTGCGTCCCGCTTGATCGGTCGGCAAGTCGCCTAACGTGTCGACCAGGGACATGGCGTACCAGCCCAGCGCGCGTCCCCAGATGCACGGCGAGCGGCCGGTGGTCGGGTCGGCCCACGCGGCCTTCTGCCCGGCGGCGCTGTCGTCCCACGCGTGGTAGAGGAGCCCGGTCGAGGTATCCCGCACGTGCTGGGCAATCAGCCGAATCTGTTCCACCACAGTGCTCGCACAGAAGGTCCCACAATTGCCGAACACGGCGCCATAGCGGGCGAGAAATGGCTCGCCCATGTAGATGCTGTCGAGCCACATCTGATTGGGATACTGCTGCTTGTGCCAGAAGCCGTTGTCGGCGTTGCGCGGGAAACTGTCGTATCGGGCGCGGACGTCGGCCGCCGCGGTTTGGTATTTGGCAGTCCCCGTCTGCTGGAAGAGAAACGGCAGCAGGACCGACGGCTGAATGTTGTCCAGGCTGTACGTGGACGGGATGTTCACCGTGCCCGAGTCCGAAGCGTTCTCGTCGGCGTACTTCTTGATGTAGGCCAGGTAACGGCTGTCGCCCGTGTATCGGTACACCTCTTCGATACCACGCAGGACGATGCCGTGGTTGTATTCCCAACCGGCGGCCGTGGTTATGCTTGCCGGATCGGGCCAGCGGCTGAGCACTGCGTTTGCAAAACGCACGGCCAGCGAGTCGGCAGCGAGCTTCTTCCCGCCGGTGCTGGCAGCATCGGCCGCGACGTCTGCGGCGGCATCGCCCCTCGACGACAATCCGCCTGTGCCGGAGCTCCCCCCGGTGCCTGCGCTGCCGCCGGATGTGCCTCCATTGCCAGCGGCCCCACCTGAGGCGCCAGAGGAGCCGCCGGAGGTCACGCGACCGCCCGATTCGGTTCTCCCGCCAGCGACAGAGCCGCCGCTGCTGCTTCCGCCAGTCGCCGCGGCGCCTGCGCCGCCGCCGGAGCCGAGCATTCCGCCACCCCCGAACCTCCCCCCCATCGCCACGGCGGCCCCGCCAGTCCCAATGCCGCCGGCAACGCCAGCGGTCGAGCTGGTCCCCGCGGCGCCGCCTCCCATCGCGAGCCCGCCGCCACTCGAAATGACCCCGCTTCCGGAGATACCGGCCGACCCGCCACCCCCTGTGTACCCGCCCGTGCCCACCCCGGACGTGCCGCCTTCCCCAACCGCCCCGCCCGTCCCAAGATGCGCATCCGGCACGTTCGACGCATCCGGGCTGGCGCCCGGAGCACGAGGCGCCCCCTTCCCGCACCCGCCAGCGAGAGAAGAAACAGCCAACAGCGGCAACGCCAGGCAAACCACAAACCTCGACATCGGTAGTCCCATCATAGCAGTGGCCCGAGCCCGTCGAGCGGTGCACGGTCAGTGCGAAAGGCTGCCCATAGGCGGGCCGAGAGCGGCGCACGGATTGCGGCGCAAGCGCCTCGTCGCGGCAGAAAACGGTCTTATCAAGCAAGGCACGGCGTCCCGCAGCGTCGTCTCGCCGACTCTCGGGTGACGTCATTCTGCTTGCGGCATAAGCTGCACAAGCGCCACAACCGTCAACACCATCGCGAGCAGGCTGAATGCTGCTGCAAAGGGAAAGAAGAACACCAGCTCATCGATGCCCCAAGCCAACAGGACGATGGATATCGACATACAGAGCTTGCGTGCAAGAGCGGGACTTTGTGTCGCAGAACCGGACACGACCCAGAGAATGGCGGCGATCAACAGCATTGCCAAGCTGGCCGCGAAACCGTACCCGTCATAGTAGTCTCCGAGGCTTCTCACCGCGCCCATGAAGGGAAACCGGTTTTCGGTCATCTGCCGTACCACCTCACGTTTTGCCGGGTCGGGCGTTTCCTTCCAGGACAAATGGCCGAAGGTATGTCCGACATCATGCGCCAGCATGACAATGGAGGCGATTCTGAGTAGCAGTTTCGGTTTCATGAGACCTCCTCGGTGGCTCTCACCTTCATGGAACTAATTCCAGGTCGTCGCATCGACCCCACGTTCTGTTCGTCGTTTTCTAAAAGGCAGCCAAGCTCCAGCGCATGGCCATGGTGGCGTGCCCCGATCTGCTGAGTTTGACCGTACGCTGCGTGACGTAGACATCGCCCTCGGCCGCTTTGCGCTCGAAGACGATGGGTTTGTAAAGTAGGTTGGTCGCGCCCGGGCCTTCTGCTGCTTCGGGCTTGGGCGCGACAGCATGCATCGGCCATGAACCAGGGGCGCCGTCATCAACGAGGAGCTGCAGTCGCTGGATGCGCGGGTGACGGTTGATGTAGCCGGATAGCTCAATAGCGTACTCACGCTCTTCGGCCGCGGGAGCGAGGCGTTCGAGGCCGAGCTTGATATCATCGGCGATTTCATTCGCCGATGCCTGGGCCTCACGCCTGAGCGCATTCCGCATGACATGGATGCATACCAACAGCGTCACCACGCTGGCGAGCACCGCTACTGTCGGAACTAGGGTCCACACCCTCACTCGATTCATAACCGGTGCAATTTACTCCACGCCTCGTCGCCTTGGAAGCACCGCGGGCTGACGTTGTCACGTCGAATCCGACTACAAATCCACGAACGAGTCACCCTACACGCGCACGCGGCTGAGGCCTTCCATGAGGGACGAGAACTCGGGGTAGGTGAGGCTCTGGTCGCCGTCGGAGAGCGCTTTGTCGGGGTCGGGGTGGACTTCGATGCATACGCCATGGGCGCCGCAGGCGCGCGCGGCCCAGGCCATGGGCGCGACGTAGGCGCGGCGGCCGGTGCCGTGGCTCGGATCCACGACGATGGGCAAATGGGTTCGCTCGCGCAACACCACCACCGCCGACAGGTCTAGCGTGTTGCGGGTGGCGCTCTCGAAGGTGCGAATGCCACGCTCGCACAGCACGACCTGGCCGTTGCCCTGCGCAAGAATGTATTCGGCGGCTGCCAGCCATTCTTCGATGGTGCTCGACAGGCCGCGCTTGAGCAGCACCGGCCGGTCGACTTTTCCGACCGCGTTGAGCAGCGCGAAGTTCTGCATGTTGCGCGCCCCGATTTGCAGCATGTCGGCCTTCTCGGCCACCGCGTGCACCTGCTCGGGCGACATCACCTCGGTCACGATGGGCATGCCCGCGGCCTTCCCAGCCGCGGCCAGCATGTCGAGCCCTTCCAGCCCCAGGCCCTGGAACGCGTACGGTCCCGTGCGCGGCTTGAACACGCCCCCGCGCAGAATGTGCGCGCCCTTGTCGCGTACGTGGTGTGCGGTCTTTTCGATCATCTCGGCCGATTCCACCGAGCAGGGCCCGGCCATCACCACGAAGCCATCGCCGCCGATGAGCAGGTCGCCCACCCGCACCAGGGTGTCTTCCGATCGGGTCGCGCGCGATGCCAGCCGGTAGTGCTTGGACGCGGGCACCGCGGGCTTGGCCGGCGCGACCTTGGGCTGGGGCGCTGGCTCGCCATGGCCAGGGTCGGAGGGCTTGAGCTCGGATGCCTGCGCCACCTGGGCCGTGGCCTTGGCCGGATAGCAGCCAAGTACCTTGAGAAAGAGGGTCTCGGACTTGAGCGCATCAAGCGCCGCCGCCACGCGCGCGTCGGCAACGTTGCCCTCGAAGTCGATGAAGAACATGTATTCCCACGGCCGATTGGGGCGCGGGCGCGATTCGAGCTTGGTCATGGAAAGCCCGTAATCGCCCAGCGCCTGCAGGCAGCGCAGGAGCGCCCCTTTTTCGTGGCGTGTGGAAAGAATGAGGCTGGTCTTGCACGGCACGCGCACGTCGACCGGCAACGACGCCCGCGCCAGCGCCACGTAGCGCATGAGTATCTCGTCCTGGTTGCCGACGTCGCTGCGTACGATGGTGAGCCCGTGCGCGCGCGCGGCCTCGGGCGGCCCGATGGCGGCCAGGGTTGGGTCTTTCGATTCGGCCACCACGCGCATAGCATCGCGCGAATCGGCGACCGGCGCCGTCTGCGCCTGCGGCAGTCCGTCGAGAAATGCCGAACATTGGTCAAGCGCGAGCGGATGAGACAAGACCCGCCGCAGGGCGGGCAGCGGAACGTCCGAGGTCGCGGCCAAGCACAGGTCGATCTTGAATGATTCCTCGCCAACGATGTGCAGATCGCGTTCGCGAAGCACATCGTAGACTTGGTTCATGCTGCCGGCGGCCGTGTTCTCGATGGGCAGAAAAGCCAAGTCGACCTGGCCCGTGGTGATGTGATCAACGACCTGCGCAAGGGAAGCCAGCCCGACGAAGTTCCCGCTAAGGCCGCGGCTGGCCACGTACTGCTCGGCGGCGAGCTGGTTGTAGGTCAGGGGTTGCCCCTGGTAGGCCACGGCGATGTGGCTGCGCTCGCTGTCGACGATGGAGGCGACCTGGCGACTCACCGAATAGTCGATGACCTCGGAAAAGATCTTGCGCAGAAGCGGCCCGGAGAGTCCCAGCGAATTGGCCAGCGACTCGACCCTCGCCAGCACCGCGCGCTCGCGTTCGGGATCGCGTATGGCGCTCGCCTTTTCCGCCTTGGCCTTGCCGATAAGCCCGACGGTTTCCAACCGGCGTGCGAACAGGCGCACGATGTCGTCGTCGGTTTGGTCAAGCTGCTGCCGAAGCTCGGCGAGAGACTGGGCGGGCCTTTCGTTGCTCATGGAAGTCACCTACTTTACCATCTCTGCGCACCGGACGGGGCAAGGCCGACGACGGGCCTGATTCTCATTTTGCGCCTGAAAAGGAGTATGCTTCGCCGGCCCGCCTTAGACCGGAAAACACGAGGAGCCATGAAAGACCAAGTCCTGATTTTCGACACGACCCTGCGCGACGGCGAACAGGCTTTGCCCGCCAGTTTGTCGGTCGCGCAGAAGATCCGCATCGCACGCCAGCTCGCGCTCCTGAAGGTCGACGTCATCGAGGCCGGCTTCCCCATCTCCTCGCCGGGCGACTTCATCTCGGTCGAGACCATCGCCAAAGAGGTCAAAGGGCCCATCATCTGCGGTTTGGCCCGTGCGGTGGAAAAGGACATTCTGGCCTGCGCCAAGGCGGTGCGTCCGGCCAAGCGACCGCGCATCCACACCTTCCTCGGCACCTCGACCATCCATCGGGAAAAGAAGCTGCGAAGGTCGCAGGAGGAATGCCTGGCCATGATCGCCCATGCGGTCAAGCTGGCGCGCAGCAAGTGCCCGGACGTTCAGTTTTCCGCCGAAGACGCGGGCCGCACCGAGCGCGATTTCCTGTGCCAGGTGGTGGAGACCGCCATCAAGCACGGCGCGCGCACCATCAACATCCCGGATACGGTCGGCTACACCACGCCCGAGATCTTCGCGTCGATCATCGACGACCTCATGAACCGCGTGCCCAACATGGACAAGGCGATCATCGCGGTTCACTGCCACAACGACCTGGGCCTGGCCACCGCGAACTCCATCACCGCGGTCAAGCACGGCGCGCGCCAAGTGGAGTGCACGATCAACGGCATTGGAGAGCGCGCCGGCAACGCCGCGCTGGAAGAAGTGGTGATGATCATGAACGTGCGGCGCGACTACCTGGGCGTCACCTGCGGCGTCGACACCACGGAGATTATGCGTTCGAGCAAGCTGGTGCGCGACGTGTGCGCCATGCCGGTGCAGGCCAACAAGGCGGTGGTGGGCAGCAACGCTTTCGCGCATTCGTCTGGCATTCACCAGGACGGCGTGCTGAAGGCGAAGTCGACCTACGAAATCATGACCCCGCAGTCGATCGGGCTTTCCGACAACAAGATGAACCTGACCAGCCGGTCGGGCAGCCATATGGTGAAGAACCGGCTGCAAGGCCTCGGCTATCGCGACAAGGACATCGACCTCGAAACCTTCTACCCGAAGTTCAAGGCGCTGGCCGACAAGAAGGGCACGGTCTACGACGACGATTTGGTCGCGCTAATGGAAGCCGACAACATCGAAGAAATCGGCGACACTTACAAGCTCGAATACCTGAACGTCACCGGCGGCATGAGCGTGATCCCGACCGCCACCGTGCGCATCGCGCGCGACGGTGCAGTGAAGGAAGAAGCGGCCAGCGGCGACGGCGTGGTGGACGCCACCACCAAAGCCATCGACCGCGTGGTGGGCCTGGGCATCCAGATCAAGGACTACCACCTGGACGCCATCAGCGAGGGGCAAGAGGCGCAAGGACGCGTGAAGATCGTCGCCATCGCGCCGGAAGGCACCTTCACCGGCATCGGCACCAGCACCGACATCGTCGAGGCATCGGCCAAGGCCTACATGGACGTGGTGAACAAGATCTGCCGCATGCGCAAGTACGCGCCCAGGCTGCGCGGCAAGCGAACGCGGGCGGAGTTGTAGGAATCTACGCCGATCCCAGCGTCGCGTCGGACGCCTCCCAGCTCGCCGCAACGTCGTGCCCGGTCTCCCGAAACTCGTGCATGGTTTCTTCCAGACAGTCGAGCACGCGAAGGATCTGTTGTCGGCTGTGCTCGGAAATCACGCTGAAGCGCAGCCGGGCCTTGTTTCTTGGAACGGCGGGGTAGGCCGCGGTCGGCACGAAGATGCCCTTCTTGAGCAAGAGCTTGCTCACCACGAAGGCATCGTCATCTCGGCCGATCATGACGGGGACAATCGGCGATTCACAGGCTCCGCATGTGTCGAAGTGTCGTTTGTGGGCCTCGTCGACGAAGAACGCGACGTTATCGTGCAGTCGGGCCACGATTGACGGATCCCGGCGCAGCAAGCGGATGGCGGCCAGCGCGGCGGCCGCAGAGGGCGGACTGATACCTGCCGCAAACAGAAAGCCCGGGAGGGTGTAGCGGAAGTAGTTCACCAGGCTCCGGGTTCCGGCGATGTAACCGCCGATACTGCCGGTGGCCTTCGACAAGGTTCCCACCTTCATGTCGATATCCGTCGAGCCCAGTCCGAAGTACTCGTCGACACCGCCCCCCGTCTTGCCAATGACACCGGCCGAATGGGCCTCGTCGACCAGAAGGAAGCATCCGTACTTGCGTTTGAGTCGCACGAAATCTGGAATGGGAGCGATGTCTCCGTCCATACTGTAGACGCCCTCGACCACAATCAGAACCTTCTCATACTGATCTCGCGTTCTGCGCAGTATCCGTTCCAGCGCATCGAAATCGTTGTGAGGAAAACGCTTCGTGTACGCCAAGGACAAGCGACAGCCCTGCTCAATTGAGCTGTGCGACAGGACGTCATAGAGAATGGCGTCATTGGCCGTGCAGAAATTGCCGATACAGGTGGTGTTGGTCAGATTGCCCGCCGCAAGCACCACTGCATCTTCCGATTTCTTCCAGCACGCGATCTCCTGTTCGAGCTCCTGATAGATGCGCTTCTCGCCGGCCAGAATGCGACTGCCGCTGGCGGACGTGCCGTAGCGATCGATGGCGGCCTTGGCGGCGGCAGACACTTCGGGATGCCCGGACATCCCGAGATAATTGTAGGAGCCGAAGTTGATGACCTTCTTACCGTCGACCATCGACACGTCCCGAAGCGGCATGTCGTGACAGACGAAGTACGGACTGCCGTCGAACTTGCTGGCCTCAGCAAGCCGATGGCAAAACTGTATATGCTCCTGGGTGTCCTCGAACGACGTGATCCTTCTCTTGCTTCGGCTGACCTGAGGTACAAGGTCCATGTCTGTGCTCCTTCTATCGAGAATAGGGAATTGCCAAGGCGCCTAACGCGTCGGCCATGAAAGTCTCGGTCAAACACCGCTTCCTCGCGTCTTGCGGAGAAGACAGTCGAGGGTCGCGGAGGGGCCGGTACCGGTGGTACGTGGTGAGCGCCCCGGGGCAGCTACTAACACGCGTGCTTGTCTCGTTACAAGCGTAACGAGTCGCACCCTGATGAATCCGGAAGCGTTAGTACGGGCGCGCCGTCCAGCCGGCTGCGGCGCAGTACTTCTTGTACTGAGGCAACACCAGACCGTCGTCGTAGTCGGCGTTGTAGACAGTGCAGCTCTTGGTGCTGCCGTAAGAATTGTAATTGCCGATAGCCATCAATGTGTACTGGTCCTCGGTGCAACCGGAAAACTGCTGTTCGACTTGTCGCCGATTGTCGGCGACGCCAGCCACGCCGCGGTCGATGTTCACGGTCGGGTTGTAGATTGAGGTGGTCCACAGAGTCGCGTTGGCGTCCGTGGTCAAATTGGGGTGCCCGTTCGACAAGAGCCCTGGGTCGCCCGGCTTGGGATTACACGCAGGGACAATCTGCATCAATCCGAAGCATTCGGACTCCGCTGTGGACCACCCGCTGGGCGTGCCGCAGGGCAGGTTGGGGCAGGCGGCGGCGTCCACCTGAAAGCGCGATTCGACCCAAGTGATGGCCTTGAAGATCATCGCGTCGGGCTCGCCGTGCCTCGCCGTTGCGTCGAGAATCAGGCAGTCGTAGTCATCCAGGTTCGGCCGATCGCCAAGCCCGGTGCGCAAAGGATCGGGATCGCAGGTCGTAGGAGGAGGCAGCAAAGCAGCATCGCCGGACGCCTGTCGATTGCTGCTGCAGCCGCAGAGAATGCCCGCCAGCACTAGAACCCCTGTCCCGAGAGCGGTCATGGGTTCATCGTACGCCGACGGCGTCACTCGCGGTACAATCGTGGGGCATGTTTCCGACTGGCACCGAACGCGTTGTGCGGATTGCCCTGCGGGCGCTCGGCGTGCGAAACCTGGTGCTCGGGATTCACGACCCGGCTTTTCCAGGGCTGCCCGGGGACGACGTGGGCCGAGGCTCGCCCTATTCGCGCGGCGCCGAGCAACTCTTCCAGCTCGCGGCCGAGCTCGGTTTCTCGGGCGTACAACTTGGGCCGCAGGGTCAAACATCGCTCATCAATCCCTCTCCGTACGATGGAACGATCTTCTCGCGCAGCGTACTATCCATCGCGCTGCGGGAGTTGTGCGAGCCCGCGCAAGGCCCTCCCTTGCTGAGCGCGGCGACCTTGGCGGCACTTGCCTCTGGCGTTCCGGTGGAGTCGACGGCAGGAAAGGTGCCTTACCGTTACGCCTTCGTCGAGCAGCACCGGGCCCTCGCGGAGGCCTTCGCCAACTTCGAGCGGCTCGGGGAACGCGGGGCACACAGGAAGCTGCAGGAGTTTGAGCGGCACCACGCAGCTTGGCTTGACCGCGATGCCCTGTACCAGATCCTGACCGAGGTTCACGGAGGGCTCGGCTTTCGCCACTGGTTCGACCCATCAGGTCCGCATTCAGACCAAAACCTGTGGGCGCCGCCTGCCGGACAAGAAGAGGCCTGCGAAGCCCGGCGACAACAACTGCTGCGCGACCACCGCCGCAGCGCCCTCGCCTACGCTTTTTCGCAGATGCTGGTCCACGAGCAGCACGTAGCGCTACGCGCGCGTTGCCGATCGCTCGGGCTCGACCTACTCGGCGACTTGCAGGTGGGCCTGGCGAACCAAGACGTGTTTTCCTACTGCCCGCTCATCCTGCGCGACTACGTCATGGGGGCGCCGCCCAGTCGCACCACGCCGACCGGCCAGGCCTGGGACTATGCCGTGCTCGACCCGGAACAGTCGGATCCCGAGACGCCGGGCCGCGACGGTGCGCTGCGGCTGCTGCTTGCCCGCATGGACAAGATGTTCGACGAGTACGACGCCATTCGCATCGACCACCCCCACGGCTTCGTGTGCCCGTGGGTCTACCGCCCGAACCAGCCCGATCCTCTCTTCGCCGTCCAACACGGGGCGCGCCTGTTTTCGTCGCCCGACCTGCCCGACCATCCCGGGCTTGCCCGTTATGCTTTGGTCGACTCGGAGCAGCTTCGTCGGCAGGTTCCGCGCTACGCCGATGATTGGGAGATCGATTTGCGTCCCGACCAGATCGATCGCTTTGCGATCTTCGTGGACGCCATGGTCGCGTCGGCCAAACGCCACGGCCGGCAAGAACGTGGGCTTGTTTGCGAGGTCCTAAGCACCTTGCCCCGCCCGCTGCGCGCGGTACTGGAGCGACACGGGCTGGGACGGTTTCGCGTGGTCCAGAAGGCGAACCCAACCGATCCCTCCGACGTGTACCGGGTCGAAAACGCGCGGCCCGCGGATTGGGTGATGGCCGGCAACCACGACACGCCACCCATCTGGACCGTCGTGAAAACCTGGCGCCAGTCGGGCAAGCTCGACCAGTGGACGGCCATGCTTGCGCCGCAGCTCGACCTACCAACGAATGCCTTGGCCGAGGATGAGGGACTGCTGGTGCACGCTGTCTTCGCGTCCATGTTCGCCAGCGCCGCGCAAAACGCGAGCATCTTCTTCACCGACCTTTTCGGCCTTCCCCAAACCTACAACACGCCCGGCACGGTGAGCGACGAAAACTGGTCCCTGCGCCTGGGCCCCGAATTCCGGCGCAACTATGAAGCCCGCCTCAAGCGTGATGAGGCCCTGAATTTGCCGCGGGCCCTGGCCATGGCATTCGCGGGCCGCGGCCCTGAATTCCGACGCGCCCACGAACCGCTGGTCGCCGAGCTGGAGCGAGCCGCGGCGGCGGCGCGCCGTTAGCACCTTGTACCGCCTTCGGCGCTGCGGCACTATAGTTGTCCGTGAGCACTTCCGCGAAGGTGACCCTGCCAGGCCCTCGGACCGATCTGGGTACCAAGGGCAAGCCGGTGCTGGCGCTGCGTTGGATCTACCCCCATCTGGAGGGGGCGCTGACGCTATTGCCAGAATCCCCGGTGGTGGTGGGACGAGAGCCCGGCTGTGACGTGGTCCTGGAAGGCGACCAGGTTTCTCGTCGCCACGCCGAGATTCGCCGGGAGGGGCTGATCTATTCCATCCGCGATCTGGACAGCCGAAACGGCGTCTACCTCGACGGTGTGCGCAGTAAGACGGGCACCCTGCGACTTGGGGGATTGGTTCGCATCGGTGAATGGCTGGGGTTGGTGGCAGTCGTGGACGCCGACGACGCAGAGGCCGCGTTCTACGAAGTCGTGCCACGCTATTGGGCTGGTCCGACGTTGTGGTCGGTGCTCGCGCCCCTGCGCAGCGCCGCCACCACCAAAGTGCCGATCCTGGTTGAAGGCGAAACCGGCGCGGGCAAGGAGGGTGTCGCCAAGGCGGCCCACGCCTGGAGCCGCCGCAGCGGCAAGCTGGTCGCGGTCAACTGCGCTGCCATCCCGGAGAATCTCGCCGAAGGCGAGCTGTTCGGGTACCGCAAGGGCGCGTTCACCGGTGCGGATCGCGCGCACGAGGGCTTCCTGCGCGCGGCCCACAACGGCACCTTGTTCCTCGACGAGATCGCGGATCTTCCCCTGGCGTTGCAGGCGAAGCTTCTGCGCGCCCTGGAACAGGGCGAGGTCACCCCCATCGGCGAATCCGCGCCGGTGTCGGTGGACGTCCGTTTGGTCGCGGCCACGCAGCAGCCTCTGTCGCGCGCGGTGGAAGAGAAGCGCTTCCGGCCCGACCTCTTCGCCCGTCTGGAAGGCGTCACGGTGCGCCTGCCGCCACTGCGCGAGCGCGTGGACGAAATCCCGTTTCTATTCTGCAAGCTGCTCTCGGCGCACACGGCCGGGCGAAGCGCGCCCAGCATTGAAACCACCACTATCGAGGCCCTGTGCCGTTACGCCTGGCCCTACAACGTGCGCGAGCTCGACCGGGTGGTGCAACAGATGGTCGCTTTGCACGGCCTCGACACGATTTGGAACCGTTCGCACCTGCCCGAAAAGATCCGAGCTGGTCAGACCGCAGCCGAGGCCGTGGCCGATGTGCCTAAGCCCACGACCGAAGCCGTGCTCGGCATCCTCGCCGAAGAAGGCGGCAACGTTCGCCGCGCTGCCGATCGCCTGATGCTGAGCCGGCAACAGCTGTATCGCTTGCTCGAATCCATCCCGGGCTTCGACCTGGAGACCTTTCGCAAGGAAGTGGCGGACGGCAAGGGCCTTCCATCATGAGCGACGGAGCGCCGAGCCCGCCCGACCTCGCGAAGGGAACCGCGGTCGGCGACTACGTGGTCGAACGCAAGATCGGCGAGGGCGGCATGGGCCAGGTCTACGCCGGCGTCCAGCCGCAGATCGGCAAGCAGGTCGCCATCAAGGTGCTTGCCGCCGATCTGCTGGGGGACGATCGGGCCATGCAGCGGCTGCTTGAGGAAGCGCGCGCGGTCAATCGCATACGCCACCCCAACATCGTCGATATCTTTGCCTTCGGCACCCTGCCCGACCAGCGCCCCTACTTCGTAATGGAATTCCTCGACGGGGAAGATTTGGAGACTACGCTCGCCAAGGACAGCCTCTCGAAGGGCGACATGGTGCGCTTGCTTGAGCAGCTTTGTCAGGCCCTCGCCGCGGCCCACGATGCTGGCTTTGTCCATCGCGACCTCAAGCCGGAGAATCTTTGGGTGGCGCGTCCGCCAAGCGCCCCGCCGATGATCAAAATTCTGGATTTCGGTATCGCCAAGAATCTGGCACCGTCGTCGCCCAGCCTCACCGGCGGGGGCGAAGTCTTGGGAACGCCGAACTACATGGCGCCGGAGCAGGTGCTCGCGAAGACCGTGGACGCGCGCACCGACGTGTATTCCCTGGGGGTGATCCTGTACCAGATCTTCGCCGGGGTCCTGCCCTTCGACGATGACAACGTGTACTCCATCGTCGCCAAGCACGTCACCCAAAGCCCGACGCCGCTTTCCAAACACAGACCGGTGCCAGACGGAATCGAGAAGGTCGTGATGTCATGCCTGGCCAAGGAACCAGACGAACGACCGCAGACCGTGCGCCAGCTTTGGCAGGCGCTGGCCCCCGGGCTCGAGGAATGGCAAGGCGAAGCGCGCGGCAGGCGGCGATCCGCGGCCGCGCTGGCCCCCACCCGATTAAGCGTGGAAACGGGGCTGGCCGGTCGAGCCACCCAGAGACCGGGCCCCCCCGATTCGCAGGCCACGGTTCCACCGCTGCAGCAGCCGCCCCACGCGACGACCGTCCGAAAGCGGCCCAGGCTTTGGCAGACCGCGGGAGCGGCGCTGGTGCTGGTCGCGGCGGCGGCGACGTGGGTGTCATCGAGGTCCAAACAGTCCGCCGGGTCTTTGCCTCCGCCGGTACCGGTTGAGCTGCCAAAGCTGACCAACGCACATCCAGAGCGTCCGCCCGGTCAAGTGACGACCATGCCCGACGCTGGCGCCCAGGAGGCAAGGGACGGCGCTACCGCGTCGCCACCCGAACCCCGGCCGCGCACCCAACCCAGGAAACGCTCGTCTCCTCACGCGCCGGTCCTCCTCTGAGCTACCGAGCCGATCGCCTCGGATTCGATTGCCGAAGAACCGCGTCGAAGCGTTGTCGCCAGCCCTGGCACCGCAACGAACGACCGTTTCGGGCGGGCGGTGGTCACAGGCTCGTCGAGCGCGCGGCTGGGCTAGGACGGCGGGATCATCCCGGGCGGCTCTCGCAACCGGACCTTTGCGCACTTGCAGAGCAGGCTACCCTTTCAAAAGCCATTTTCGAATCGCTCGGTCGTGGCTAACACATCTGTCTAGTCGTAAAATACCCCTTCTTTCGACCAATCCCGCCAACTTTGCCGCGCACGATCAAGAGGCCTTGGGAATGTGCAGGTTGATGATCTTTGCAAGGCACGACTCTTCTGTTTCGCCGAATCGGGAACGGATGGATGCTTACCGCGATTCCCGATGTTGCTGGACAGCGTGCAGGCGATTCGCTTCGTGGCCGAGCGGCTGGACTCGCTCGCCGAACGGGTGGTCTTTCTCGGAGGAGCGACGCTTGGCCTCTTCATCACCGAGCCCGGCGCGGCCCCTCCCAGGCCGACGAAGGACGTTGATCTCATCGTGGAGATCACGGTGCTGGAATACCTCGACAACAGCTTTCGTTCCCAGCTGCTGAGCCGGGGCTTTCGCGAAGTTCTCGACGAAGGCGTGATCTGCCGATGGGTAGTCGATGAGACCAAAGTGGACATCATGCCCGCCGCATCTGGAATTCTCGGTTTCAGCAATCGCTGGTATCCGACATCGGTTGCCCAGGCACAACGCTACCAGTTTTCCGGTGGACCGAATATTCGCCTGATATCCCCAGCTTGCTTCTTGGCGACCAAGCTTGAAGCCTTCGCCAATCGCGGCCGGGGTGACTTTCTCAGTCACGACCTCGAGGACATCATTGCCGTCGTCGACGGTCGCCTCACCATCGAGGAGGAGGTCGAGTCGGCGACACCTGAGATCCGGGACTACCTCGGCAGGGAGATCGCGCGACTCCTGACCGACGAGGCGTTCGTTGAGTCGCTTCCTGCCCAACTGCGCGGTGACAGCGCGAGCCAGGCGCGTCTTCCGCAGCTGAGAGCTCGGCTCCACAGGATCGCCCGAAAGACTCCTCCGGTATCGACATAGTTTTGCGTTTCGCGAAACACGAAACTATAATGAATCCATGTCGATACGACCACAGGATGTCGTCGTCGCGGTGAAGCTTGCACTTGCCGCACCGCAGGCCAGACCAACATACCCTGAATTGGCTGCTGCGCTCGAGATGAGCCTTTCCGAGGTCCACGGTGCCGTAAAACGCGCCACCGTGGCCGGTCTCGTCGATGTCAACCGACGGGCCAATCGCATCGCTCTTCTCGATTTCCTGGTTCAAGGCCTGAGGAGTGCGTTCGCTCCCGAGCGCGGCCCGCTTACGCGCGGCATGCCCACAGCGCATGGAGCACCGCCGCTCGACAAACTCGTAGGTCTGGGAGCCGAACCACCACCCGTATGGCCAGATCCCGACGGCACCGTCCGAGGCGAGTCTTTCGCGCCGCTCTACCGTTCCGTTCCGAAGGCTGCCAAGAAGGATCCAAAGCTCTATGAAGCGCTTTGCCTCGTCGACGCACTTCGCGGAGGCCGACTGCGCGACCGCGCGCTCGCAGAGGAACACCTTCGCAAGCTGCTAGTCTCTGCAGGTGCGGCTATGCCATCCGCAAAACAGTTTTCGCTGGATGATCCCCGCCGCGGACGAATCATCAGTGGACTCGCCAAAGTAGGTGGCCCAGAAGGTTACTACCGTTCTGCCATCGAGATTCTGGCCACGCAGCCACAGCTTCCGGCGGCAAGTCATCTAGTAGCTCACCTGGCGCGCGAGATCGAGAGCTCGCTCCGTCAGATACTGAACGGCATGGATGGGATCGAGTCGAAGGATGGGAAGAAAGACGACGATCCTTCGCAGAGCAAAAGACACCACGAATCGATCCGCTCTGCGCTTTCCGCGTTCGGGATACCTATGGATGGTCCGATAGCGCACGCTTGGTTTGCGCTCATCACGAAGAAGAGGAATCAGCGCCCCCTACACGCCCGAGCCCATCGCAACGATCTGGCACCGCCACGTCCGATAGATGCGGGCTTTCTTCAGTTTTGGGAGACCTTTGAATTCGAGTTTCTGGATCCGGTTCTGAATGCGTTGGACGAAAAATTCCTCATCGTCTTTCAGCGACTGGACGAAATGCTCGCAAATCCGGCTCCAACCAAAAAGGATGCCGAGAGACTGCGTGGAAGCATTCCCCAAGACCCCGTCGCGCTCTCGTACTTCTTTGGCAGGTTGAACGAGCCGGCTTGGATCAAGCCACTCGAGAAGGCTGGATTCTTCGCCAGGCCGCCCGATCCCATTCAACGTCCAAACGGCGTGGAACACCCTGGCTGGCCCGCGCTCCACTATCTCGCCCAGATGGCTGCGGCGAACCCTCGCGATGTGGCCCGAATCGCGCTGGCCGTTCCGAAAACGGAAAATGTCTCCGTGTGCGCGGCGCTTGCCGGGATCGCCCGATCGTTGCCCGCAAAGCTGGCGGAACCCTTCGCCGATCGGGTCGACGACTGGTTGAATGTGGATACAAGCCATTCCATGGCCTATCCCCTGGAAGACAATGTCGTCGGGCTCTTCGAGAAGCTCACGGGCGAAGGCTACGAACCGGCCGCGCTGCGCGTGCTTGCCGCCCTGTTGCGTCCTGTTCCATCACCAGAAGATGGGGAACCTGGCTTTTCCCGTCAGGATCCGGAAGCTCGACTGCCCCACTGGGATCTGGATCGAACGATGGAGAGGCTCCTGCCGACCATCCAGAAGCTGGGAGACTCCTCCTTTGCCACACTTTCCGAACTGCTGGGTCAGGTTCTCGCCATGATTCACCAGAACGGCAGCGACGCGTGGGAGGACTATTCGTGGAACTGGAGAAAAGAGATCGATGAACATGGGGAGAATCACAACGGCGACCTCCGTGCCCATCTCGCGTCCGCGATTCGAGACTCGGCGATTCGCCTGGTTGAATCGAACCCATCACGTCTAGCCGACCTCGTTACGTCGCTTGAAAAGCGACGCTGGGTGTTCTTCCGCCGTCTGGCGCTTTTTCTCCTGCAGCGATTCCAGACCGTAGCACTCGATGTTGCGATCTCGCGGATTCTCGACCGTTCGTATTTCGACCTGACCGGGCCCGAGTATGCGCGGCTGTTGCGGATTTGCTTCAAGAGCCTCAGCGAGGAACAGCAAGGAACCATCCTTTCCTGGATCGACGACGGCCCGAATTTTCCGGACACCTCGGGCACCTATGCCGACACATGGAGACTGGAATGGCTTGCCACCTTCTCAGAGTTCTTGCCCAAGGACTGGCAGCGAAGATACGAGTCGCTCAAGGCAAAGTATCCGGATGTACCCGCTGCGGATGCCGAGCCCTCATCTCACCAACGCTTCATCCGGCCAACTTCTCCATTCCGAGATGAAGAACTCGCCCGGATGACGCCCCGCCAAGCGGTCGACGCCATCATTTCGTGGAAGCCATCGTCCGAATTCGGCAGTCCGGAACCGAGGGAGCTTTCGCGTACCCTCGAGAGGGTGGTCGGGCAGAAATCCGAGAGCTACGCGGCTGCCGCCGGGGATCTCAAGCGTCTTCAGCCAATCTATCTTCCCGGCGCTCTCCGCGGTTTTGGGGCGGCCGTCAAGGCCGGACGGGCTTTCGATTGGAAGCCGGTGCTTGATCTGTGCGCGTGGGCCACGTCCCACCCACGAAAGCTCTCTAACCCAAAGGGACCTCCTTTCGATGACGATAGCCACTGGCGCAATGCGCGATTCGAGGTCCTTTGGCTCCTGTCGGACGCCATGAGTTCAGACAGCGTGCCGGTCCCGGTCGACATACGCAGGATCGTGTGGGCCGCCATCGTTCCCACGCTCGACGATCCGAACGGCGCGGAGGCAGAAGTCGAGTCAAGCGATCCGATGTTCCTCGCGCTCAACCGCGTGCGAGCGGTGGCGGTTCGCGCGGCCATAGACTATGCCCGTTGGCTTGCAAGGAAGAATGCCTCAAAGGGTCTCCCCGCCGAGGTTCGCCATGCGCTCGATGTGAAGGTCAATGAGCGCTCCACTTCGGTTCGCGCAATGCTCGTAGATGGGATGGACGCACTCGCGTACCTGGACGGTGCGTGGTGCGAATCGTATGTTCGTCAACTGTTCAGGCCCGACGAGCAGGGCCGCGACATCGCGTGGGAGACCTATTTGAAGCACGATAGGCTCCTGACCCTGGAGGTCTTCCACATTCTGCGTTGGCGATACCTAATCGCGATCGACGAATTGCGAAGCGATGCCGTCCTCGACAAACGCGGTCAGAAGTTGGCCGAGGCCATCGGGAACCATCTTGCACGCCTCTACTGGCACGCACAGATTGCCTTCGGCGAGCGGGATAAGCTGCTGGACAAGTTTCTTTCTAACGCCCCCGCCTCCGTGACCGGGAAATTTGTCAAAGACATTGGCCGTTGGCTCCACACCGATGGCCCGCCGAAAGCGGAGGTACTCGCTCGTCTGAAGGCCCTTTGGGTCAGACGCTTCGCTGTCGGGCGTCCGGAGGAATTGGCAACGTTCAGTTGGTGGTTCTCGTCTGGGTGCTTCGACGAAAGTTGGTCCATCGATAACTTCCTCGCCGCCCTCCAGACCCTCGACACGCCCGCCGCCGGGTTCCTTGCACCGAAGTTCGCTCCGAAGGATGTCGAGCGGCTAGCGGAACTCGCGCCGCGCCACCTTGCCAAGGTCGTCTCGTGCTTGGATCTGATCGTGAAAGCAAACGAAAATGGGGCCGCCATCCTCAGTTTTCGCGTTCCCGCGAGGACCATCCTCGCTGCCGCACGGACCTCCGACGACAGCCAGGCGAAAGGGGAGGCGGCGACGACCATCAACCGCCTGGCCAGGAAGGGCTATCTTGATTTCAAGGATCTGTTGTGAGCATCGCCCCGGCTCGGCGGGTACCCGACCGAGTATTGCGTCTTCTACGGCCCGCACGGATGGGAACCAGTGGATCCAGGCGACGACCATCTGGGACCCGCGGGGGGCCTGGAAGTTCATCACGCAGTTCTGACGGGCCTGCCTGGAGAGCCTCCGCGCGTGCCTCGATACGCGCTACTCCAGACGGTTCTTGCCGTCGACGGGCGTGGCTCGGGGGAAGCGGAGACGCACGCCACGATGCTCGGCCGCCAGAGTGCCGGCGTCGTGGCCGGCAGTCGCCTGCAGCCAGGCGCGCGTGCCCTTCCACGCGTTGGCAACGACGGTCGCGAGCGCGCTTGTGCTCGGGGTTTTGTCATTCGACACTTCAAACGTGGCGGCGAGGGTCTCGTTCTTCCAGTACGCGTAGTCGATGTACTCGCCTTGGGTCGGGTAGTCATCGTAGGACTGCTGGTACACGGTGAAGCTCATGGCCTGCGCGGCCAGCTTGCCGGCGGAGGTGAAGAAGCTGTCGTCGGCCGTGGCGTCGGCGGTGTAACACCACGGCCAGACCACCTCTTGCGCGCCACTGTGGAAGGCAAGGGCGCTATGGAAGACCAGCGCATCTTGTAGTGATTTGATGAGCTGGGTCTCTGGGCACTTGAACGAATCCGCGTCGCTGCGGCCTGGGTACGAATAGTCGCGATTGAGGTCGCATCCGGCGGCGTTGGTCCGTGTGCTCGCAGCCAGTCCGTCCGGATTCACGATGGGCAAAATGTAGAAAGCGTATTCCCCGATGAGGTTCTTGACGTTGCTGTCAGTTTGGCTGGTTCTCAGCAGATAGTCGGGAAGCGCGAGCACGGACTCGGTGCTCGATGGCTCGTCCCCGTGGTGGGTTCCGTTCAAGAAGATGGCCGGCGGCTTCGACAGGCAGGTCGCATTAATGGCCAGGTAAGGAAGGTAGCGGCCCTGGATGGATTGGCCGAGCACATGGAACTGCACCACGTCCGGCAGGGCCGTGGCCGCCGCCTGCAGGTAGTCGGAGATCTGTTGCTGCGTGTGATAGGCGGTGAAGCTGATAGGCGGCAGACGGGCAACCGAAATTGTGGACAGGCCGCAGCCGGCGTCGATGGGCACTGTGGAGCCATCTTGGCTGCCACCCTCTGCGTCTGGCGCGGCTGCGTCGGGCGTGTCGCCCCGGTCGCTCGCGTCGCCAGCGGCGTCGGGAGAGCTCGCCGCATCGGCTTCATCCGCCCCGCCGCCGGTATCGGCGATTCCGTCCGTGCCGACGATTCCGCCCGAGCCACCAGCGCCAGCCGCCGCGTCGGGCTTTACGCCATGGGATCCGTCGGAACATGCCGACAACATGCCCAGTCCGGCTACTGCAAGGACTCGCAGAACGCCTCTTCCAAGCTGCAAGCTCGGTCGGGCGCACCCGTGTGTCTTGCGATTGCTGACTGCTCGGAACTTCCGGCCCATGCGATGTCTCCTCGAATTTTCGCGGCTGTTTTCCGAATTCTAACCGCAGAGGACACAGAGAACACGGCGACGGATGAGAAAGGAAGGGCTTCGGATCGAGACCTGGAGATGAAAAAAGGCTTGCACCTTCCCCGACCAGGACGTGGAACCGCTACTCCTTCGGGCAGCCGGTGCTTTTGTGGGGGAGCGCGGTGATGTCATAGGTGGTGGTTGCGATGGCGATGCTGACGCCGGCGCGCTGGAGGGCGGCGATCTCGCGCACCAGCTCGGCGATCTGGCCCTTGGGTCCTTCCTTCAAGTCAGCCAAATCTCTCAATGTGTAACGGTCGAGCTGCAAGTTGATGGGCTTGGACGTCGCGATGACCTTGATGCGTTCGCGATTGATTTTGTCGCCGGGAATCGGGCACGCCTTGAGCAGATAGCCTGCTTTCTTCCACTCGTCGTCGGGGAAGGTGTACCAACGTCCCGCCTCAAGGTGATTGTTGGGCAGCGCCGGGCCCGGAACCAGAAGCGATGCCTTGCCATTTTCGTAGATGTCGAAGACGTAGACGTAGGCCGGCTGCGCGATTCGCAGGCTGATCTCCACATTCTCGCCCTCGCGCAGCTTGGTCGACGACAGGCGGACTTCGACCCCCTTGTCGCCGGTGGTTCCTGCCAGATCAAGCGCGGCCTTCTGCGGAAACAGCGATCCCTTGATGGCCAGCTTCTCCAGGTCTTGCGGCTCCAAGGTCAGCTCGAAGCGGGACAACGACTGCGGCAACACTTCCTCGGTCGAGGCAAGCTGTAGTTGCAGGCGGAATTCCACTTGATTGCCCGACACAGCCGAGGTCTCTCCCACCACGAAGTGGGTCACGCCGTGCTCACGCCACAGCTTGGTCGGGTTGAGCAGCTTCTTTGCATCCTCGGACAACGACCTGCCCGGTAGGTAAAGCTTCTGCGCGGGATGCAGCAGCGGCGGCTGGAATCGCTGCTGCAAGATGCCCTGGGCTTGATAGCCGAGTTGGGTATAGGTGTCGCCTTCATCGGTGGGCGGCAGCACCATCACGGTCGCCGAAGGCGGCAAGGCCGCGGCCAGCCTTTCCGCGGCCTGGCGCAGCTTCTGTTCCATTTCCGAAAAGCGCGGGCAGCGCGCACGAACTCGAACCGAGCCGCTCGGACCAAGACAAGCGCCGACCCGCGTACAGCCGGCCCTGCGTTGGTCGATCTGAACGCGCACGTTCTGCTGGACCAAGATTTCCGACTGGCCCACGCCGTTCCGCCTGCCCTCGCTTTCGTAGACGCTCTCGTCGCCGCGCAACTTGACCTCCAAGGTCTTCATTGCGTCGGCGATGGCGAGGTCATACGCCGTCTGCAAGGCTGAGGATTCGCCGGCGCCATAGACGAAGTCCTCGTCGAGACGTTGCGTGCCACCTACGATGGCCTGGTTTTCCTCCCGCGTGCAGGCAGGCAGGGCTGGCGACGAAACCCGCACGGGGGCGGCCTGCCCGGGCGGCGCGGCCACCGTCTGCGGAGATACCTGGCGCGGCTGGGCTTGACTTGGCGGCGCGAATCCACTCGCGAAAGAAAACGCCAGCAACGACAGAGCGCCGGTCAATGTTCGCGCGATCCGCCCGGCGCTGCGCCTGCAATCATGGGACACAAGCTTTGCGATGATGTCCATTGTGGGATCTCGGTTGGGGCACTAGTCATCCCGGCCGGCGCCTCTGACGGCCTCACTTTCCTTCGACTTGGGGAAGCTTCGCAGAAGTTGCAAAAGGACGTTGCGCGCACGCTCTTCCATATTGTTGGCTTGCAGCAGAACCCCGAGGCCGAGCAGCACTTCGTCCATCTTGGCGAAATCCTTCTTCTCGCTGACTGCCAGGTAATATCCGGCTGCTGTGCTGAAGGTCGACGCGATCTCGGGACCGAGCTTGCGCGCGCCGGTGGTTACCTTGTGCGAATTCCCCGCACCGTCCGCCTTCGATTCCAGCTCCTCGACGCGAAGAAAGAAGTGCTTGCCGGCAAACTGGTTGGCCAGGTGCAACTGATAGTCGGCCAGGCGAGCATCGCTGGGCTTGGCGTTCTTGACCAGGGCGACGGTCTTTTCCAACTTGGCCTCGTCCACCTTGATGGCACGTTCACGCCAGTATTTCTCGGGGCTGGCGCGCAGTCGGGCGAGGTAGCGGTCGACGTCCGCCGCGGACGACGGTTCGGGCTTGCTGCTTGCGCCCGATTCGACGCGCGAGGTGCCGGCCGACGTGGCCCCGGTTCGCTTGCCCGGGGACGTGGCCATACCAGGCGGTGCCTCGGCAGGCATCTCCCGCTCCGTGACCGCAAGCTTGCTGTTCAAATCGTCGCGCTCGGCCTTGAGCGCTTCCATCTCCTTGATGTGCGCGTCGAGCTCCTTGCGCAGCTCGGGGGAGATGTTCTTGGCCTTGCGCGAGAACTCGTGAAAGCTCTGCAGCGCCTTGTCCGGGTCACCCATGTTCTGGTAGCAGCGGCCGATGTTATAGATGTAGTCGGGGTGCACGTATTGGGCGAACAACTGCGAGTAGATGTCGATGGCCTCCTGGTACTTGGCCGCGGCGAAAAAAGCTCGCGCGACCTCCTCGCGCGAATCGGTCTTCGGCGCACGCCCGGCCGCGAAGACCAACGCGAGCGTGACGATCCAGGATGACAGCCCCGTCATTGGGCGCCGAGCCTGACCATCAGCGCATCGATGGCGACCACGATGCGCTGCCGCTGTTCGTTGGGAGCCCCCGGGTTGTCCGGGGTTGCGCGGTCCAATTCATTGAAGGAGCCCTGGCCATGCGACCGAATGGTCTCGTCGGCGCTCTGCCGGATCCCCTGCGCCTCCGCCCAGAGCTGATCGAGCTCAGCCACCCGCGTGTTGTAGGCGCTCTGGGAGATGCCGCCGGAATTGAAGCGCGAACAGACCTCCTTGTATTGGTTGACCATCAGGTTGACCCCCCTATCCCACTTCACGCCGGCGCTCTTCGCTATCTCCACATAGGGTCCGCCTTGCGACACGCCGAACAGGATGCCGAAGTCGATGCCCGTGCGCATAACGTCGCCGCGGGTGTCGTACACGCTGCAGTCCAGCTTCTGAACCTCGCGGGTCTCGGGCCCGTTGTCGTCCACGCGCACGACGACCGTATTTGAAGCGCAGCCCGCGAGCGACAAGAGCACAAACACGAAGCACGTTCCATATTGAAGCATGATCAATCTCCTCATTTTCTCTTCTTGGGCTAAGAATCCAGGCACATGAGAGCATACGCCGTGCCAGCAAACGGCAGCGGGCCCTCGCCATTGTCATCAAACCAGCGTTCGACAACCTTGCCGCCCTTGGCCTTCTCGGCGCAACCGTCGCAGGAGCGGGTCACCGCCGCGTACAAGGTCTCGTCGTCCTCGAACACGGCCGATGCAGCGTCGGCATGCAGCGAGATGGCCTGGGCCAACTCGGCACGCGCAATCTCCTCGGCGTTGTCGTTAGCGTCGGACTTCTTCAGGGTCGGGCCGCACACACCCACCACGCACAGGCGGCTTCTTTGCCCAAGCAACGTGTACAGCCAGGTGGGACCGTTCCGGTGCTCACGCCAGTGCGCAATCCAGGTGTGGGCATCGGCAGGGATATCGCGCAGTGGACACGCAATTGCGTAGGCAGAGCCCACGGCCCCGGACGGGCCGACGCCTGAGGCGTCGTACCACATGGTAACGATCTCGGAATTCTGGATGGTGCCCTGGCTTTGTTCCAGCACCAGCTCGCGAACCTTGGTCTCGCTGCCCGTGCTGGTAACCACCGTTGCGGAGCGAGTCTGGCGTTCCGCGTCTTGAGTCGCGAGCAATGAGCGCGCGTTTCGGCGTGCTTCAGCGAGCGCGTCGGTCGGAACCAAGGTTGGTCCGGACTCGCCGAGGGCGCAGACGAAAGGAAACTGGACCAGCCAGGGCGGTTCCGACTTCTTCGCGGGCCGTGCTGGCGGCGTGGTTTCCACGTGACGAACCGGCGCCGTTGCCTTTCCCGCACAAGCGGCAAGACTGCACGCAATCAAGGCCAGCGCCGGCCTGCCCATCATTGGCATCATTGAGCCGGCCCCACGGCCCCTGCGTGGGAAGCCCCCGACTCGCCTTTCACAGCATCGTCAAGCGCTCGAAACGAGTCTTCGGCGCGCTCAACGATCTCCTTGCGCAAACCTTCGTCGTATCGGCTCAGGCTCTGGACTTGCCCGCGAAACGAATCCACATCCATGGCGACCATGACCCAGACCGACCCCTGCGGCGAACGGTAGGTGTCGTACACTTTGACCCCAGCCAAAGTCATCTCGGCGATTTCCCTGGAAGTGTCTTCAACGTATTGCTCATCGATTTCCTGCTCGCTGGACATTCGCTTGACTTGGTAAGCAACCAGCCCGGCACGGACCGCGGTCTTGATTCTCTTGGCCAGGTTGGCGCGAGCCTTTGCTTCGGCACCGGTCCGCGCCAACATGGGGTTCTGTGCATCAATGATGCCGTCGACGCCGCAGATCGGAGGTTGCTTCTGACCGGCAAAGGCCAGGTCGCACTTCATCAGCCACGCGGGACCGTTGCGAAATTCGAGCGCCAGGAGGCTCGCTTCCGAAGTGGGTTGCGTGGCCGAGCCCGCAGGGGGAGCTGCCGGCGGCGCGGATGCGCAGGCCAGCAGAGGTGCGGCCACAAGAAGGCCAAACTTCACCGATCCCCATCCCCCTTGTGCCCGCCCGCGAGAGACACGACTCGCGCCCCTTGCAGCCCAGGCCTTATGGAGCTTCCAACCATCTTCACGGGAAAGCATAGTGCCGTAGCGGCGGTTGCGGTACAAGCCCGTCGGCCTGGAACGGCGCACGGTACCATTCGGTTGCGCTTCTGTTGAAAAGATCTGCTGTCCATGTCCGCGAACATGGAATCACGGTGTCCGCGGCCCGGGGCGGACATCCCGGAAACCAGACAGGCGCTGCGGCTTTTCTGGTATTGTGGCGCGCGGAGAGCGGCACGAGGCTTGCTCAGTCGAGACCCCAGGTCACGTTGCCTGGTAGCAGGTCTGGAACCCTCCCCCAATCACAGCAAAGGAAGAAACCATGTCCAAGTTAGCTGTCTCGCTGTCGACTTTGATCTTCACCGGGAGCGCACTCCTCGGTTGCGCGACAACGCCTCCCCCGCCGCCCCCTCCTGTGGCTCCGCCACCTCCGGCGGTCAGCCCGATGAAGACAGACTTGGCCGATGCCCCGGCGTGGGTCAAGAAGGGCTGCGGTGCCTTCTTCGGCGAGAAGAAGAAGCTGGTTTGCGGCGTCGGTGCGGTTGGCGGTATGACCAATCCGGGCCTCGCGCGAACCGCCGCCGAGGGCCGTGGCCGAACCGAGATTGCCAGAAGCCTGAAGGTTCGCTGCAAGAGCATGCTCAAGGACTACCAGGCCGCCGTGCAAGGTGGACCGGGGAACAAGCTCAACAACGAACAGTACATCACCGATACCGGGAAGCAGATCACCGACATGACCTTGTCAGGCACGCGCCTGGAAGATTCGTGGGTGTCGAACGCGGGCAGCTTCTACGCGCTCATGGTCTTGGATGTCGACGCCTTCCGCGACCAGATCAAGAACATGAGCCAGCTCGACGAGCAAGTGCGCCAGGCCATCGTCGATCGTGCCGAGCAATCGTTTGCCGAATTGGACGCCTCCACCGAAGGCCCACTGCCGCCCCTGGAACCGGAACAACAGTAGCCAGATCTCACTGCTGACAGGGAGGCGAGCGGGCGGATGGCATGGATTGTCGTGCTGTCCGTCCGCAACTTGTTTCCGCCGGAGAATCCTCTTCCAGGGCCGCCGGACGGCGCATCCGGGCGGACACCCCAGCCTCAAGACGCGCCGTCCAAATGGCGATAGGATCTGTGTATGTCTCGGGGAGAGCACGGTTTCACCATTGCGGAAAAGATTCGCGAGAACGCGGATGGCGCGCTCTACCGGGGCCACCGCAACGCAGACCTGCGGCCGGTTCTCCTTAAATCTCCACACGCTGGAAGACCGACGACGACCGAGTTGGCCCGCCTGCACCACGAGCACTCCATTCTCGGCTCGCTTGTCGGGCCCGGGATCGCGAAGGGATTGGGCGTCGAGGACCTGGGCGACAGCGTGGCCTTGGTCATGGACGACCCCGGGCGCGAATCACTCGACCGGCTGGTCGAGAGCGGGCGCCCGGACCTTGCGACCTTTCTTCACACCGCAAAGGCGATGGTCGACGCCATCGAGACGGTTCACCGCCATCACGTCATTCACCGAAACATCAAGCCCGAGAACTTCTTCCGAGACGGCGAGACCGGCGCGGTGACGCTGATCGACTTCGCGGCAGCCACGCGTCTGACGTTGGCCGACCGCCGTGGCGCACGCACCGGTCGGCTGGAGGGAACCCTGGCCTACATGTCGCCAGAGCAGACCGGACGCATGAATCGCTCGGTGGACCGGCGAGCGGATCTCTACTCGCTGGGCGTGGCCCTATATGAGCTCGCCACCGGCACTTTGCCATTCCCGAGCAATGATCCGCTTGAGCTCTTGCACGGCCACATCGCACGCGCGCCCATGCCGCTGCACATGGTCCGCGGCGATTGGCCACGCACCGTCTCTGACATGGTCATGCGTCTTCTGGCCAAGAACGCCGAGGATCGCTACCAGGACATCTCCGGCCTCAAGGCCGATCTGGCTGGTTGTCAGGAGTCGCTGGTGCGAACCGGGACCATTGCGCCGTTTCCGCTCGCGGAGCAGGACTTTTCCGACGAGCTTCGCATTCCCCAGAAGCTATACGGTCGCGACGCGGAGCTGGCGACGCTGCTACAAACCCTCGAGCGCGCCTGCCAGGGAGGCGCCGAGCTTCTCCTCGTCTACGGTCATTCCGGCGTCGGCAAATCGGTGCTGGTGGGTGAGTTGCAAAAGCAGATTGCGACCGGCGCACGATTCGCGACGGGCAGGTTCGATTCCATCGGCCGCCGCATCCCCTATGCGCCCATCATCCAGGCCTGCGGCGAAATGCTTCGTTCCATTCTCGCCGAACCTCCGACGGTGTTCGCGCGATGGCGGCAGAGGATCCTTGGTGCCGTCGGCAACAACGGCCGTGTGGTGACCGACATCGTGCCCGAGTTGGCTTTGGTCTTGGGTGCGCAACCGCCGGTCGAGGAGCTGGATCCGGCGCAGTCGCAACACCGGTTCGAAGCGACCTTCCTAGCATTCCTGCAGGTCTTCGCGGCAGCAGACCATCCGTTGGTGCTCTTCCTCGATGACCTGCAGTGGGCAGATGCGGCCTCGCTGCGCATCATCCAGCTTCTCCTCAGCGCGCCCAATCCGGGCTTCGTGCTCGTCATTGGCGCGTGCCGCGACGCCGAGGTGGATCCCACCCACCCGCTGACCGGCGCCATGGCCGACATGCGCCGGCTGGGCACCAGGATCACCGAGATCAAGCTTGGACCGCTGGACGAGGGAGCTGTGGAACGGCTGCTGGGCGACACGTTTGCGGCCAAGCCGCCCGCGATTCGACCGCTGGCCCGAATTGCCCTGGAGAAGACTGAGGGGAATCCCTTCTTTCTTGCACAATTCCTCGGCACGCTTTATCACGACGGACTGGTCCGCTTCGACGCGAGCAAGCGCCAGTGGTGCTTCCGCCTGGAGGGCATTGAGCGGGCGATGGCGACCGACAATGTGGTCGACTTCATGGTCGCACGACTGCAGCGCCTGCCACAGGAGACGCAGGATCTTCTGCGAATCGCCGCATGCATCGGACAGCAGTTCGACCGCCGGACCTTGGCGCTGGTTGCGGAACGTGGAACGGCCGACGTGGGGCGAGCGCTTTGGCACGCGTTACGCGAAGGCCTGGTGGTTCCGCTCGACCCCGGCCAGTCGTTTCTCCACGAAGCCGACCTTGGGCCGGCAGAGGTGGTGCCGAATGGGCAGGACGATGAGCACAGCCCCAGCTATCGTTTCCTCCACGATCGTGTCCAGCAGGCGGCCTACGTCACACTGGCTGAGGACCAGCGGCGAAAGATGCACCTTCGCATCGGCCGCTTGCGGTTTTCCGGCGGCGCGACTGGGGACGACCGCAGGCTCTTCGAGGCCGTCAACCACTTGAACTTGGGCGCGGCTCTCATCAAAGGTGCAAGCGAGCGCAAGACGCTGGCCAAGTTGAACTTCACGGCCGGTCGGAAAGCCGAGGACGCCGCCGCACACGCAACCGCGCTCCGGCATCTCGACGTCTGTTGCGAGCTTCTCGGGCCCGGTGCTTGGCGGGACGACTACGACATTGTCTTTCAGGCGCAGATCTGCCGAGCGGAATGTGAAATCGCCACGGGTCAGCTCGACCACGCACTGGGCGCGCTCGAGCTTGCCCACGGCCAGGCCAGGGACGACTTCGACCGTGCCACCGTGCTTGTGCTACGAACCCTGGTTCTCGTAAGCATGAATCGCATGGCCGACGCCATCGAATGCGGGCTCAAGGCGGCTGGAATCCTCGGGATGGACTTTCCCAATTCACCCGAGGCCGTCGGACCGGCCATCGGCGCCGAGCTTGGGTCCATCTTCGCCATGCTGGGCCCGCGCGGTGCTTCGGCGCTGCTCGACTCGCCTGCCATGACCGACAGGAACAGCCTGCTCTTGCTAGAGGCACTCCATCGCATTATGCCTGCGGCCGCGCAAATCAATCCCGCCCTAATGACCTTGGTGGTCGCGCGCGCCGTACATCTTTCATTGCGACAGGGCAACGCGCCCGTCTCGGCCTATTTTTGTGCGTGTCTCGCCCATGTCCAGGTCATGATGGGTGAGGTGCAGAAGGGCTACGAGACCGGGCAGGTAGCCCTTCGTCTCAATCAAGCCTTGGGCGGCCGGGCCATCGCGTGCACAATTCACTTCCTGCTGGGCGCCTTCGTCGCGTTCTGGACCAAGGATGTTGAGGAAAGCGTGGAACACCTTCGCCAGGGACTCCGGGCGGCGCTGGAGGTCGGCGACTACCTCTACGCGTGCTATTGCGCCATGGGACAGGCGGTGTTCGTGTTTCAGATCGGCGATCCGCTCGATGACGTCGCCGAGGTCGCCCGCAATGCCGCCGACCTCATCGACCGCACGGGAGACGTCACCAACCATGACGTGGTCGCGTCGCTACGCCGGGTCGTCGAGCGACTGCGAGCTTCGTCGGGTGCGGCCCTCGGTCCGGACGACGCGGAAGCCGAGCGCAAGATAGTCGAGAGCCGCAATCCCTTCGTGGTCTCGTGTCACTTTCAGTTCCTGGCCATCGAAAGGTATCTCGCAGGGGACACCGCGGGCACAGGTCTCTGTGTGGCGCGATCCCAACCTGGGGTACCAGGGAACTTCAACGGGCCGCAGGCCAGCTTCTTCCAAGCGTTGTTGCTGGCCGAGCAAGCTCGGGCAGGCGGCGACAAAGGCGACGCCGCCCTCGCACAGCTCAAGTCCGAAGAAGCGGCGTATCGCCGCTGGGCAGAGATGTCGCCCACCACCTTCGGCCATCGCCACGCTTTGATTGCTGCCGAGTTATGCGCGTCGAGCGGCGACGACGGCCAAGCGCTGACCCTCTTCGCGCGGGCTATCCAGCTCGCGCGCGATGCGGGCGCGGTACTTTACGAGGCACTGGCCAGCGAGCAGGCGGGCAGGTACGCCGAACGTCGTGGTTGGGCTCAGATGGCCAGGGAGCTCTACTTCAAGAATGCGAGCATCGCGTATGCTCGCTGGGGCGCGTCCCGAAAGGCCAAGCAACTTGCGGCCCACGTCCTCGAGCCGCGCCATCGTGCGCATGCCTTGACCGCCGAGATACCCGCCGCGGGATGGCCGGGCGAGGTGCGTACCGACAGCTTCGACGCCATCGCGCTCGCGCGAGCCGCCCAAGCCCTCTCAGGCGAGATCCTGTTGCCGCGGTTGATGGCGAGGCTGATGGAGATCGCCATCGAACAGGCAGGCGCCGAGCGCGGACTTCTGCTCCTGCTTCGCAACGGCGAGCTCTGGGTCGAGTGCGCGACGGGGCGGAGCTCGGACGACTTCACCCGGTTCCGGTTGCAAGCCCATGCCCAACCCGCAGGGACGGCCAGCGCGTGGCCCGAGCCCGTCGCGCAGTTGCCCCGCACCATCATCGACTTCGTTCTCCACGCACGCGAAAAGGTCGTGCTGACCACCGCCTCCGAGCCAAACCGATTCTCCCCGGATCCTTACCTTGCCGAGCACAAGCCCCAGTCGATCCTCTGCCTGCCGATGATCCGGCAGGGAGAGCTGATCGGGATGCTCTACCTCGAAAACCGCCTGGCGGCCGACGTGTTCGGCGCCGACCGGGTCGAATTGCTGGAGATGCTGTCCACGCAAGCCGCGATCTCGCTGGAAAACGCCAGGCTCTACGAGGAGATGGAGGCGCGGGTCAAGGACCGCACCCGCAAGCTGGAAGAGAGCTTCCGTACCATCCAGGAGGACCAGGCGAAAATCATCGAGGCTGAGCGCCGGGCGGCAGTCGCCCACCTGGAAAGCGAGTTGGCCATCGCGCAGCGGATTCAGACCTCGATCCTGCCCCGCGAGATGTCCGTCGCGGGAATGGAAATCGCGGCCTCCATGCAGACCGCCACCGAGGTGGGCGGCGACTACTATGACATTCTTCCCACGGCGGACGGCGGCTTTTGGTTGGGGATTGGCGACGTGTCGGGGCATGGCCTCGACGCCGGCCTGGTGATGCTCATGCTTCAGAGCGGCTTGGCCTCGCTCATGCGCAACGATGCCTGGGTTGATCCGGCCAAGCCCTTGTGTTTGCTCAATCGCGTGCTCTACGACAACGTCCGCTGCCGCTTGAAGCGGGACGACTACGTGACCCTGTCGCTGTTTCGCTTCTTCCCCGACGGGCGCTACCTGGTCGCCGGCGCTCACGAGGACATGCTTGTCTGGCGGGCGCAGTCGCGACAATGTGAGCAAGTCCAAACGCAGGGAACGTGGATCGGCATGCTGGAACGCATCGAGTCGGCCACCCGCAGCCATGAAGGATTCTTGGCGGCCGGCGACGTGATGATCCTGTTCACCGACGGCGTCGTCGAAGCACGCAGTCTGGACCACCGCCAATTCGGCCTCGACCGTGTCCTGGAGATCGCGACCAAGGCTCACGCCGAGCCCGCGACCGAGATCTGCTGCCGGATCCTCGAACAAGCCCAGGCCTGGTCCGCCGACCGGCAAGACGACCAGACCGTGGTGGTCTTGCGCCGAGGCTCGCGCAGATAGCGATCATCCCTACCGGCCGTCTCCTGTGGCTATTCGGGCGGCAGTCCCCACGCGAGCACCAGCTCGCCCGGCTGGGCCAGCTTGTCGCCCATCTTCAAGCTTGGATTCTGCGCACGGTTTGCGCCGGCCGCCTCGCGCGTGACCCGCGGGCCAACGTAGTCGGCGAGCTCGCGCAACGTGATCTGCCCATCCCCGTTCAAATCTGCAGCACCTCGCCCGAGCCCGCGCAAAAGGTACGAGCTGAACAGTCCACCTTGGCCCTGGTTGGCAGCGCCCGACACCTCGTCGGGCCCCGAGGCGGTGAACAGCGCCACTTTGTCCGGCGCGCCCGCGGCCTTGAGCCGCACAATGGGGCGCAGACCCGGGGCCAGGACTGACCTCGGGCCCACCCCTGAAAAACAGGCATCCACGAAGAAGATGCTCTCTTTGGCCTTGCTTTGACGAATGCGGGCCATGGTGTCGTCGAGGGTCAGTGCGGTCTGCGCAAGGTACTGCGGATCACCGTCCACCGGCACGAGATACGACCCGCGCCCGGTAGGCTCGGGAGCGCCGTGCCCGCTGAAGAAGAAGTAGACCCGTCCGCCCGACGGGACACTGCCGGCGGCCCAAGCCAGGTCGCGTTCGATGCGCGCGCGACTGGCCTCCGCATCGAGCAACAGGTGCACGTGGTTGGCCGGAATGCCGAGCGAGGTGCGCGCCACCTGGGCGAAGAGCTCGGCGTCGGTGCGCGCCCCGGTCGCGGCGGGCAGCCCCGGGTACTTCTCAACGCCGATGATGACGGCATAGGCGGTGGGTTGCGGCGCCCCCGGAATCGGGCCCGGTTTTGCGGAGGCTGCGGGTGATGGCAGTACCGCGGGCGCCGGGCTCGGCGCTGCCGTTGGCTTGGCCGAGCTGCCCCAATCCACCTTCAAGCTCTTCAAGCTCGACCACCACGATGATTGCTCCTCGGACGCCGGAGCGGAGGAAGTTGTCCCGCCAGCACCGGCCGAATCGGCGGATGGGTTTGAAGCGGCGGGCGGAGTCGCCGAGCCCGGATGTTCCGGTTCGCTCCCTACCCAGGCCGGCGACGCTGCCGGAATCGGAGGCCCCACGGGTTTCCAGGTTCCGCCCAGGTAGGCGTACTGAATCGTGCGCCCGCAGCCGGTCGCGTCGGCATGGTAGCAGTCGCTGTCCGTGCAGTGCGTGTCGATTTGGGAGCTGGGACACCCAAGGGTCTTTTCGGCCTGGTTGGCCACCTCCAGCCGAAGAAAGCCCTGGTTCACGGCACATCCGCACAAAAGCCCGAGCATGGCGCAAGCGGCCCGCACAGCTTTCATGGGGCTTGGACGGAAATCATGGTTGGCGAAAAAGCGCATTGGAAACGGCGAGAGCGACCGCAGCGACGACCGCCGCGGATCGAGCGGGGCCTCCGGTATCGTAGGACAAGTTGCGCCGCGAGGATAGTCGCGGCGATACGCCACGGCACAATATAGCGAGAGCTCTTCAAGAAGCGGACCACCACAAAGACCGCGCACTCCTGGAAAAACCCTTGTCCGGCCGCGGTTCGGACATGGCCGCGGACAAGCCGGACATTGCAGCCGCCTCCCAAATCGCGTGGTTCGCCACCCATGGGGCGCGGCATCCCGGTTGCAGAAGCGCGCGGCATGACAAACACATTCAAGTTCCTCGCTATCACCTCGTTGTTCCTGGGTTGGTCTTTCGCCTCCGGCGTCGCGCGCGCGATGCCGAAGGAGGGGACCAACGAGCTTCGCATGGAGAGCTCGTATCCGGTCCCGATGTTCTCCGGAACCGGGCTCAGCCATCTTTCGACGACCACCTCGGGCAAGACCACCAGTCAAACCTTCTTCGGCTTTGGCCTCGGCTACGGCAGGTTCCTGGCCGACTTCCTCGAGGCAGGTGCTTCGCTCAAGCTGCTCTACTTGGGCGATTTGTCGTCGAGCAGCTCAAGCTCGGCTTGGTCACCCGGCGTCGGACCATTCGTGCGTGGCTTCTTCTTGGTGGCGGACCGAATCGCAATGTTTGGCGAGGGATCGTTCGCCTGTCAGTTCCTGATTCCCAGCAAGGGCAGCAACGCAACCTTCCTGATTCCCGGTGTGGATCTGGGGGTCGAGCTCTTCCTTGCGGATTCGTGGTCGCTACGCATCGGGCCCATGTATCGCTACATCTACGAGCGAGAAGCCGTGTCGAACACCACCTTGACCTCGTCGAGCCACGAGATCGGCCTTAACTGGACCATCGCCGGTTACTTTTAGATGTGCCTGACGGTTTCTTCCTGCTTGGGCGGTGGTTCCTTGAGCTGCCTATCCCAGGCCCGACTGACCACCTCGCGCGAACCCAAGCCGAGAGCCAAGGCGAGCGCGAGCATGATACCGCCGAAAATCAGCGCGAAGGCGATCTTCACGATGTCTCCGCCGACGCCGAGTTGGTCGAGCGCCATCGCGTAGGTCACCACCATCAGCAGCCACTTCACGATTTCGCTGATGAGGCGGGCGGATTGCACCTGCATGTTGACCATCTTCAGCAACATGCCGCGGGCCAAGAAGCGCGCCAGCAAGCTTCCGAAGAACAAGACCAACAAGGCAACCAGCAAGTGCGGCAGGTATTCGAACACGTGCAAGAGAAGCTGCGATGTGAACCTGGCCCGCACCGCGACCAGCCCGACCAAGAGCCCGAACAGTATCACCACCCAGCTCACCACCCGGCACACCAGACGCGTCGGGCTTCGGCCTGGTGACAATTCCGCCAATATGGAGAACCCCCATTGCTCCATTCGGGCGTCGAACTTCACCCCGCGCAACATCCGTCGCAGGACGCTGCGAATCAACCAGGCGAGCAACGCAGAAAAAAACAGCGCCAGCAATATCGCCAGTGCGCTCGGCAGAAGGCCTGCCAACCCATCGAGAACGCGCTCCACCGCCGCGCTCAAGGAATCTTCGATGTTGTGCCACATGAGGAGCTGTCCTTTCTTGGCAATCGGTTCACGGATTGAAACGGTCGGGGGATCTCCATCGAGACATCAAGTAGGGTTTCTGTTGCGCGTAGACGCCACAAAGCCTGGCGATACGGCTTTCGCCGTCGTCATCGCTGCTATCCTGCATCTCGCGCACGAAGGACGCCAGCCAACCCAAGTAAAGCGGCGGAAACGAAGCCAACAGGTGGCTGCGGTTGATGCTGCGTGCCCGGTAGCCGAGACAGAAATCGAAGACCACGCGGCACCACAATTCGTCCGACATGGCGAATGATCCGGCGGGAAGTTGAGCGATCCGATGCAAATCGAGCAGGGTAGCCGGGGCCAACACCAGGGACCACACGTCTTGTAGATTGCGCAACCCCAGGCAGAAAGACTCCAGCATCTTCCGAAAATCCAAATTCACCGCGGGTGGCGCGTCCGCGGCCGGATTGCCCATGGTCGAGACCGGCTCCCAGCCCCTGACCCGCTGCCAAACCGAAGCGTTGCGGCCCATGTCCTCGAACAGGCAGCCCAGCACCTGGGCCAGGGTGTCGCCCAAATCGACGGGCGGAGCCGACGATGCCCGGTGCTTGAGCCCGAGGCGCACTTGGCATACCTTAAACGGCCCACACAGCGCTTGCGTGAGCGTCCAAATGTCAGTACCGAATCTTCCGAGGTCGCTTTCCCAAGCACTGTATCCCAAGCACCGCTCGACGAGGGACGTCGACAGCGCATATTCTGCGGCCACCGGCTGCTCGATCCGTTTGCCATAGAGGGACTGAATCAGCGGACGCACGATGCTGCTGATGATCGCGCCGTCGAATCGATGACGAAGGTAGACCGGTTCCACGAAGTCGAAGCCGTCTTGTAGGATCGGCGCGATGAACGCCGAGATCCACTCCGCCGGCAGAGCCTCGATGTCCGGGCTCAACACCAGACACACACGGGCTTCCATCTGTCGCGCGACCTGCATGACCAATCGGAAGCCATCCCCCTTGCCCGGCACACCGTGGTAGGGCAGCACGAGGTCCTGGCTCGAAAGCCGAACCTGCGCCAGCACCGCGCCACCCGCGTCGGCCAACTCGGCGAGCCGGATGGTGGTTCCGTCGGTGGAGCCACCGTCGACGTTGACGATGATGGCCTTCTTGTCCGGGAATTGGCCCTGCAGCGCCGCGCGGACCGCGCGAACGATCCCGACCGCGGTCTCTGCGTGATTGCAGGTCGGAAGCCCGACCACGATATCCGCACTCTGCTGTCTGCGCAGCAACTCAGCAATCTGAGAGGCAAAGGCATCTGCTTCAGCCATGCGTCGACTCGACTATCGTTTCCATCGCTCGCGCATCGCTCCCCTATTTGCTCTCATGAAAGAGCGCGAGAATGCCGAGCAGCGGAATGCGAATCCACAACGGGCGATTGTTGAGCTCGTAGCTCAATTCGTAAAGGGCTTTGTCGAGCACAAATGCGTCAAGCAAGAGCTCCAGGTCCTCAGCCCCGGCCGGCGCCAGATCGGTTCCCGCGATCGACTCGCGATAGCTGCCGAGGAACGCTGCCGACACGCACGCCTCCCACAGTCTAGACCACGGTTCCAAGGGCGCAGCGTCGCGCGGGTGGCGAGCCACGAAATTCAAATAGCCGACCTGAGCGACGTAACTGAACGACCGCAGCATTCCTGCCACGTCCTTGAGCGGAGACTGCAGCATCCGCCGCTCGGCAAGTGGACGCGCCGGCTCGCCCTCGAAGTCCAGAATCACGAAGTCGTCTTTCACCCGCAGCACCTGTCCCAGGTGATAGTCGCCGTGGATGCGAGTCGCCTTGAGCGCCAGATTCAGATCTTCCAGGCGCCGAAAACGATCGGTGATCTCTCGCCGCCGCCCCAGCACCTGCGCCGCGTGCTCCACCACCTCGTCGGCGAAACCGGCGATGCCAAGCTTGACGCCGTCGAAGACTTGCCGTGCGTGCTCGCGCAGACGAACCGAGAGCGCGCCAACCTCGGCTTTCCCGAGCAAGCGGGACCGAAAGGCCGGGTTGCTGGTCTCGGCGGCGAGGTCAAGGTGCATCTCTGCGGTCCGCCTTGCCAGCATCACGGCTGCCTTGTAGCCGAGGCCCACGGCATCTATCGCATCGGCACTGGCGTCTTCCATCCAACCGAGTAGCGGCCGGCGCAGCAGGGCCCGAAGCGACTGAGGAAACGTCTGGGTGGCACAACCCTCGTAGTAGCGACCGAGCTCTTCCAGCATCCACGACCAGCCATCGCCCTGGTTGTCAACCAGACTCTGCAGAATGCCGAGGACCATCGGCTCGCCCTCGCGGGGCGTATACTGAAACGAGCCCACGAACAAGGGCACGTGGGTGTTGCCGCGCTCCTCGCTCAGGTAACGTGTGATTTCACAGTCGGGATTGGGGCCGGCCTCGAGGCGACGGAACACCTTCATGATGACTTCTTCGCCGAACCGCACCGAAGTATTGCTTTGGTCCGCGAGGCTTCGCTGCGAGCGTAGCTCTTCCGCCTTTCCGGCCAGGCTACCGAAGGCACGTCCCGGCGCGCCTTCTAGTATCCCCTGCGAGAAGGAAGCCCGCAGCCCCTTGCCCACCAACTGCAAAAGCCACTGGCAGAATCCCTCGTCGACGGTTGCGTCCCAGATCTCCGAGCTGCCATCGCCACACTTCGCGACCAGGGCTTGCGGGTATTTGTCGCGCACCGGCTGCGCGTTGTCGACCGCCATGCGAACCACGGGAAGAAAGTACACATCGCCGTCCCCTTCCACATACCGAACATCGAGGATGAGCAACGCTAGATCCATTCCGGACACCAGTGCCGCGTCTCGGATGCTCACACGTTCGATAGGGCGCGACTTGCCGCCGAACCAGCGTTGCCGCGCGAGGAACCCAGGCAAAACCATTTCGAACGAAATCCGCGCCGAGCCTTGTAAGAGCTCGGTCCAGGCCAAGCAAGGAATGGTGGGCTCCTCGGAGATCTGCGCCTCGGTTCTAACGTCCGCAGGCGCGGGCGTCTGCAATTCGAACCAGAAGTGTCCGTAGGGCGCCAGGGTCAACGCATACGGCGTCTTGCGAATCTTGGGGAATTCGACGTAGCCGAGCATTTCCACCGGGACTAATCCCTCGAAGCGCGACAGGTCGAGCTCGGTCGGCTGGGCGAAGCGCGAGAGATTCGCTACGCACAGAACCTTCTCGCCTTCGAAGGTGCGCAGATAGGCGAGCACCTTCCGGTTGTCGGGTCGCAAGAATTCGATGCTGCCGCGACCGAACACCTTGAACAGCTTGCGCAGGGCGATCATGTTGCGCATCCAATTGAGCAGCGACGCCGATTCGGTCTGTTGCGCCTCGACGTTCACCGACTGGTAGCCGTACACCGGGTCCATGATCACCTGGCTGTAGAGCCGCGCCGGCGTGGCGCGGGAAAAGCCGGCATTTCGGTCGCTGGTCCACTGCATGGGCGTGCGTACGCCGTTGCGGTCGCCGAGATAGACGTTATCGCCCATCCCGATTTCGTCGCCGTAATAGAGGATGGGCGTGCCGGGGAACGACAACAGAATACTGTTCATCAGCTCCAGGCGGCGGCGGTTGTTGTCGAGCAACGGCGCCAAGCGACGGCGAATGCCCACGTTGATGCGCATCTGCGGGTCACTGCTGTACGCCAGGTACATGTAGTCGCGCTCTTCCTTGGACACCATCTCCAGGGTCAGCTCGTCATGATTGCGCAGAAACAGTCCCCATTGGCAGGCGGCGGGGATCTCCGGCGTTTGTCCCATGATCTCGACCACAGGATGGCGGTCTTCCAGCCGCAGCGCCATGAACAGCCTCGGCATCAGCGGAAAGTGAAAAGCCATGTGGCACTCGTCGCCGTCGCCGAAATACGGCAGCACATCGGACGGCCACTGGTTCGCCTCGGCGAGAATCATCCGGTTGCCATACGATTCGTCCATTTCTCGGCGCAGTTGCTTCACGATGGCGTGGGTCTCGGCAAGGTTCTCGCAGCTGGTGCCGTCGCGCTCGACCAGATACGGAATGGCATCGAGGCGGAGCGCATCCACCCCCGTGTCCAGCCAGAAGCGCATAATGTCCACGATCTGGCGCACCACCTCGGGATTGTCGTAGTTCAGGTCCGGTTGGTGCGAAAAAAAGCGATGCCAGAAGTACGCCTTCGCCACCGGATCCCAGGTCCAGTTCGACTGCTCCGTGTCGGTGAAGATGATGCGCGCGTCGCGATACCTCTGGTCCGTGTCGCTCCACACGTAGTAGTCGCGCGCGCAGGAGCCGGGCGGTGCGCGACGCGCGACCTGGAACCAGGGATGCTGATCCGACGTGTGGTTAACCACCAGCTCGATCATGACCTGCATGCCCCGCGCGTGGGCAGCATCGAGGAAGGCCTGAAACTCCTCCATCGTGCCGTAGCGCGGATGGACGTTGCGGTAGTCGGAGATGTCGTAACCATCGTCGCGCAGAGGCGACGGAAAGAAGGGCAGAAGCCAAATGCAGGTGATCCCGAGATCCTGCAGGTAGTCGAGCTTCTGCAAAAGTCCGGCGAAGTCGCCGTTGCCGTCGCCGTTGCCGTCGAAGAAGGCCTTGACGTGCAGCTCGTAGATGACGGCGTCCTTGTACCAGAGTGGGTCGCTGGCGCTGCCGGTCTTCTTGCTCATTCTGGCTCGGCTCCTCGATGGAGATGGCCTCCGGGTCAAGAGTACCACGGCGGGAGGCGAATGACGGCCGCCGCGCATTGGCGACTGGTCGGTTCCCGCCCAACTCCGGTATCCTAACGGTCTCCATGCCGAGCCTCGCGTTCTTTTCCACCCTGCCCGCCGGCTCGCCCGCGCTTGCTCTGCACACCGGGTCGCACAGCGATCCCGTGGCGCCGCTCGCCCTGGCGCTGGTCCTCGTGCTGACGGCGGCGAAGCTGGGCGGCGAATTGGCGGTTCGCATGCGACAGCCTGCGGTCTTGGGCGAGCTCTTGGCCCTGACTGTGGTTGCGGTGGCCGGAAAGCAGACATGTTCGCTCGGCATTTGGAACCGCGACATCGATCGCCTCAGCGTCGGTATCGGGATGATCCCACGCGGTGAAGTCGGCCTCATCTTTGCCAACATCGGCCTCGGGCTGGTGGTGGAGGGCCAGCCTGTCATCGACCGCAGCATCTTCGCCGCGGTCGTGGTTATGGTCATCCTCAGCACGCTAATGACGCCGGTGCTGCTCAAGTGGAGCCTTGGTCGACGGAAAACCCAGATGCCGGCTGTCAGCCCCTAGCCATGCGTATAACCCGCACCCTCGCCATCGCAGTCTCGGCTAGCCTGGTGCTGATTGCCCTGCTGGGAATCTTTGCCCCATGGTCTCCGTCGGCGTGGTACGCGCTCGGAGCCGTCGCTTTGGGCGCGACGTCTCGCTTGGCGCACGAACGAGGGCCGCGGCGCAGCCTGGCTATCGTCGCTGGTGTCTTGCTGGCAATCCTATTGTGTGTGCGCGTGGTCGGCAGCGAGGGCGGGATGATCCGCATGATCACCCTGCCGCAAAGAGGCCCGTCACGCATTCTGGCGCGGCTGGTGGACGAGCAGGACGTCGCACTTTTGGGCGCACGGGCGTTCGCCCTGCGCTGGCCGCTGTCGCCGGACGAACGTGCTGGCCTTCTGTCCGCCATGGTCGAGGCGTACGCGGATATGCGACGTGACGACGTGATCACGCCGTCGCCGGTCGCAGACACGCTGCTTGCTCGACAGAAGCCCGAAGCCTTCGACACCTTGGTGATCGAGCCACGGGCGACCACAGGCCCGGCGCCGAAGTACGGCGTGATCTTCCTGCATGGCTATGCGGGCAGTCATACCCTCGAGTGCTGGCTAATCGCCAAGGCCGCGCAAACCGTTGGTGCAGTCACAGTGTGCCCCGCGACTGGCTTTTCGGGACACTGGCGTGGCGAGGCGGCGGAAGGCATCTTGCGCGCAAGCCTCGACTACTTGCACCGCCGTGGAGTCCAGCGCGTGTTTCTGGCTGGCCTCTCCAACGGCGCGGCCGGCGCCAGTGCTCTTGCGCCAAGCTTTGCGCCGTCGTTGTCCGGACTGGTCCTGATTTCCGGCGCCCCCGCTGGCGGCGGCAACGCGGGCTTGCCGACCCTGGTGGTCCACGGCAACCAAGACGCTGTGGCGAGCATCACGGCCGCGAAAGCCTTCGCCGCGCGCACCCGCTCGACGTTTGCCGGTTTTTCCGGCGGGCACTTCGTCCTCCTGCTCCGTCGGGAAGAGACCCGCAAGGTGATCGCCGATTGGCTTCTGGCCCGGCTTGGGCTTCACGAAACCTGACTGGTTCGACGCCAGCCCTTGTTCCGATCTGGTGTCGATCGCTCTATGCTGGCTCGGTCCCATGCACCCAACGGCACGAGTCGCCACCACCCCGGACCAACCGCGCCCGACAGATCAAGGGTGGCTTCCCGTGCGAGCCTTTGGTGCTGCTCGCCTTCGCTGGCATGGCCAGTCCGAACTATTTCGGGGCGTGGTGGCGTATCTGGCTCTGGCAATCGCCCTCGGGGCGTGGCTGGTTCCGATTGCGCTTGGGCGCCTGATCGACGGCGACGAAGGGTACCTGCTCATGGCCGCCCGCCTGGTCTCCGAGGGGCGCTGGCCTTACCGCGACTTCTTCCTGCCCCAGACGCCGCTTGTGCCGGCGCTGTTTGGTGCCCTCTTCTGGGCGACCGGTCGAAGCTGGCTGGGCGCGAGACTGCTTGCCGGCCTGGTAGCGGTCGCCACGGGGCTCCTGGTTTTCCATGAAGTGTTGTCAACGACCCGACGACGAAGCGCCGCGCTGTTTGCCACGACACTCTTCGTGCTAAGTGACGGCGCCATCGGATGGCTGACCATCGTCAAGGGATTCGGCCTCGCCGCGCTGTGGATGACGGCTGCCATTGTCTTCGTCGGCAGTGCGGTCAGGTCAGCCAAGAACCACGAGACCGGTCGAAGGGCGACCGCTGCAGCGATGGCGGCGGGTCTGCTGATCGGGTTGGCCGCCTCCACAAGGCTCTATGCCATCGCGGTAGTGCCGACTCTTGCGGCCTACCTGGTCCGCGAGCTGGGCGTCGGCCGGAGAAGCCTGCGTCGTGTGGGCGCCTACGCCCTCGGCTGCCTGGCGGGCCTATTGCCCTTGTTTGTCTGCTACGCCGCCGCTCGCGAGTCCTTCGTATTCGACACGATCCTGTATCACGGTATCCGCGAGTACGGCCAAGACAGCCTCTTCGGGACCGCACACGAGAAGCTACCCATCGTCCTCAAAACCATGGGCTTCGCTTCCGAGGCAACGTTCGGCGAACGCCAGTGGATGTCACTGGCGATACTCGCTGTGCTGGCCCGATTGCTGCGGCCTTGTGGACCGCGAACTTACTCGGCCGCGGCATGGGTTTGGCCGATCCTGTTGGCGGCCAGCGTGCTTCCGAATCCATTCCTTCCCCAATACCTTTGCCTGCCACTGCCTTTCTTGGCCGCGGAGGCCGGGCGCCTGCTCGATTCGCTGCTCAACCTCAGTCTCCGCCAACGAGTCCGCCGCTGGCCTGCCGCGCTGGCGGCGGTTGCCGTCGTCTACCTCGGATACAACGCCTGGGTTGCGCACTACGAACGCAATCGATATCTCTTTAGCGGTATCGGCGTGCCTGGCATCGAGTCGAGCCAACGCGTGGCGCGGTGGCAGATCCCGACCGTCGAAGCCGTCGCGCGAGAGATCGATGCGCAGCATCTCCCGCTTGCAGCGTCCTGGTGGCCCGGATACCTGGTCAGCGCGCGAACGCCCATCGTCACTGAGCTGGCTAACGACTTCGGCTTTCGTGCCGCGAGCGTATTGTCCACCGAGGAGCGGCGAAGAATCCACGTGGTGTCTCACGCGGAAGTCGGGGAAATGATACGGAGGCGCCAGCCCCGCCTCTTTGTCGAAGGCAATTGGGCGACCTACCCTTGGGCGAGCCGACTACCAGAAAACGGCTACCGGATTCGCCGAACTATTGAAAACGTCCGTCTGTGGACGGCGGAGTAGCAGAAACGCCGCCACTGGGCCGGCGCGCCACCAACCGACGCGCCACCTCCGCCGGCAACTCTCGCCAGTCGGCTATCTCATCCATCGACGGCGGCCGCCGCAGTGTCGCCTGACTCGCGGTAGCGAAGGGCACCTGGGAAGCGGCCTTGCAAGTTGCGCGAACAACTCCAGAAGGAAGGCGCACTGTACGTGCCCCGCGTCGATGGCGAGGTCGACGGGCAACAGGCCGGTTTCATCTGCGCGAAACAAGTCGGCACCGTGAGCAATCAGCATCGCCACGATCCGATGATTTCCCCTGGATGCGGCGTGCATCAGGGGAGTTCGCGCTGGACGCACCGGAAAGTCGACCTCGGCGCCGAAGCCGAGCAGACACTCGACCACGTCCTCGCGATCCCAAGCCACGGCCCAGGTTAGCGGCGTCCCGCCCAAGTCGCTGACCTGGTTGGGATCCGCGCCGTCTGCAAGCATTTCCTCGACCTTAGCCAGGTCCCCCGACGCACATGCCACCATGAACTCGCTTTGCTGCCGGCGCTCGGACATCAGCCGCGCGGTTCCCGTGCTGACTGACTCCGTCGTCACGTCTTGCTTCTTTTCCATCGTATGGCAGAGGGCTTTCCGGGCTCCCAACCTTCGCAATCGGGGGCCCTGTGCAAAGGTGAACATTTCCCCCCGACTTGGCTCACACAATCTTGGCGAATCTTGTGTTGACGCCATGGTTCACCGGCGTCACGTGGTGCGGATCCCACGGCACGAAATCCATGCCCGCGGTGATTTCGTGCTGATGACGCCGTATGCCCCCGGGGATCCCGATCATTCGACCGAGGATCGTGCCCTGGACAGCTCAGTAGAAGTAGACGTCGTCGATCCCGAAGTCGGCGCCTACAGCCGTCGTAGGGCTCGATTAGAGCTCGATGTATCGCTTGACATAGTCGGCCGCATTGAGCGGGCCGCCAGTCTCCCAATCGGCCTCCATTTCGTTGCCGATCTGCCAGTAGCGCATCTTGTAGCCCTTGACCACGTTGGCATAGTGAACCCATGCTACCGCTTCCTGCAGCGTCCCGGTGCCGACGTTCACCGTGACCATTGCGTCTGCTGCCGGATTGAACGATTGCAAGTAGGTCATGAAGGTCTCAAAGTCGAAGCCCTGGGTCGACTGTCCATGGCTCGCGGGTCCGTGCTCGATACTGTGACGGCTGACTGACTTGTGCTATTGGCGTTGGTGCTCACTTGGGCTCCGCCGCCCGACACCGTCAGCTCGGCGATTGCGTACGCGCCGCCTGAACTGCGGAGCTTGCCGTCATCAACACGAACGAGCTCGGCGGTCACGGTGTCGAACCTGATGGTCTGGGTCCCGTCGGTGCCAGCCTGGGTCCCGGCCGACGTGGTCTGCCAAGTGCCGCCGCCAGTCGCTTGATAAGGTGGGGGCCAATTGGCGTTGTTGCTCCAGGTCTGGACCTCGAACGAGGTCGCGTGCGGCGTTCCCCAGACAATCGTGACTGAATCGATGGATTTTGCAGTACCGAGGTCGACGTAGGTCCACTGGGCATTCATGGCCGACCTGGCGGAATCGAATCCTCTCGTTTGGCGTGCAAGAGATTCGCATCTGCGTGGATCGGCCCCGTGGGGACAGGTTCCGATTGCTCACGCGTGCACCCCGCTGGATGGTGCATCTCAAGAAGCAGAGCGCATTAAATCGCCTCGACGGGATCTTCGAGGATCCGGATCTCGCGCCTCACGCGTTGGCGCGCTCGGCGAAGATATCCGTCGCCGACAGGCTGGGTGCCCCAGCCTGTACCCGTGCGCACTCGGCTTGTCAGCCGACTAGCGCCGCTTCTTCTTGGCGGCCTTCTTGGTCGCCTTCTTCTTGGCCGGCTTCTTGGCCGCCTTCTTCTTGGCCGGCTTCTTGACCTTCTTGGCCACCGCCTTCTTTCGCTTCTGGCCGCCGATCGCTCGCTTCGCACGCGAGACGTCGCCGTCCTTGTCGACGAAGTAGATGTAGTTGTAGTCCATCTCGAAGCCGCCTTCAGCCACCTTCTCTGGCTTGCCTTTCGGCACTCCCGGCTGCTTGCGACGGACCTGCCATACATCTCCGTCCTTCACATAGAGCATGAAGTCCTTGTTGCGAGCGATGCCTAGCTTCTTGACTTTCTCGGCCATTACTCCGCCCTCCGTTCGGGTTGTGGCGAAAAGGAGATATCCGCATGGTAGCCGTGGGCCAAGTGCTGTCAAGCGCTTTCCGTCGGAGAGTACCGGACGTGGCCCAGGCCCTACTCGGCCACGGCCAGGTAGATGTGCTCGTCGGCCCCGTCGGGGTGGTCGGAAAGCAGCCGGCCATCGAACCCGGCGAAGGTCTCGGTAGGGCGAAAACCACAGAGCCGCAACATGCGGCGGACGTCGTCGGGCCAGAACTGGCGGTGGCAGAGCCTCACCACCCGTTCCTGGCCCGAAGGATCGCCTTTTCCGTCGACGGGCTGGTAGTAGAGCCGCATGTGGAGCAGGCGTTGTCGCGGGTCGAAAACGTGGTTGGTGGTGTAGACGAGCTTCTGCCCGGTGACCGGGTGGGAGAGCTTGGTTCGGCCCCAACGCCGCATTGGATCCTGACTTAACCAGACCGGATCGGGTGGCAGGATATCGAAAGTCAGCCAACCGCCCCTGCACAGGTTGGTACGGGTATTGCGCAGAAATCGCAGGAAATCCCGGTCGGAAAGCAGATGTTGGACACTGTGGAAGGCGGCGACGGCGAGGGTGGCCTCGTGACCGAGCTCGAAAGTCCTGATGTCTGATCGCATAAGTGAACATTGCGCTTGTCGTTGCCGAGAAAGCCGCGCCACTCGTCGCGCCGCCGCCGCCAACATCTGAGACGAACAATCGGTGCCGATCACCTGATATCCGTCGCGCAGCAACGGCACAAGCAAGCGCCCGGTTCCGCAGGCGAGGTCGAGCACAGGCCCCCTGGCAAATTCCATCCGGTTGCGCGCCAAGGACCGGTAGAAATTCACGTCGGCGCGCCGATGACGGTATTCGTAGTCGTAAAGCTCGGCATCCAGGAACGCCTCGCGACAACCGGCCTCGGCATCCTCTCGACAGAAGTGATGGCCCGCCGTCATGCTCGGTAGTATGCAATACCCTTGGCCATGTCGACCATCGTGCTTCTTTCTGGCGGGCTCGATTCAGCCACCGTGCTGGCCATGTGCCGAGCCGCGGGCAAGGAATGCCACGCGCTCAGCTTCCGTTATGGCCAGCGGCACGCCGTGGAAATCGAGGCTGCCCGGCGAATGGCCCAGTCGCTGGGTACGACGTCGCACAGGATCTGCGCCATCGACGTGCAGTGCCTGTCCGGCTCCGCGTTGACCGGGCAAGGCGAGGTGCCGAAACGCCGGAGCGAGCGCGACATCGCCGAGGGGATTCCCTCGACCTACGTTCCGGCCCGCAACACCTTGTTTGCCGCGCATGCCTTGGCGTTGGCCGAATCCATCGGTGCGGAGGAGGTTGCGCTCGGGATCAACGCACTCGACTACTCCGGCTATCCCGATTGCCGACCCGAGTGGCTGGCAGCGATGCAAGCGGTGGCACGCCTCGGAACCAAGGTGGGCGTGACCGGACGCCCAATTACCTTCCTCGCCCCGCTGGTCGCCATGGGCAAAGCCGAAATCATCAGCACCGGGCTCGGGCTTGGGGTCGACTACGCCGCGACGGTGTCGTGCTACGATCCGGCCACTGACGGAGCCGCGTGCGGAGAGTGTGACTCGTGCAGCCTGCGTCGGCGTGGCTTCGAGCAGGCGGGCGTCGCCGATCCCACAAGGTACCGTTGAGCGCCCAGGGGACGCTAATCCCAGCGAGTGGCCCAGCGTCCACCGAAGCCGCCGCTTCCGAGGAAGGCCGGGCGAGGCTCGGCCATCGGTCCCAAGTCGACGAGATCGGGAATGGGCGTGCGAACGGCAGGACCCGGGGACCAGGGCGGAGCCTTCTCTTCCCGCGCAGGCCTCTCGGGCGCACCGCCTCTCGCGGCCGCCTCACCGTTCCGTTGGTCGTATTGCCGGTCGTTCTTGCCGCTTCTGCCGTTTCGGTCGCGGCGGTCGCGGCTCGATCCGCCATCCACGTCCACGAGCAGCTCGGGCGGCAGCTCCTCTTCTGAAGCGCCCGCTTCCGCCGCCGGGGCCATGGTCGCCGCAACATCCTCGGGCAACGCCCAGCGCTCGGCCCGCGCAACGACCGAGGCAAGCCAAACCGCATCCCCGTAGAACGGGCGGCCCGCCAGGCGCGAGGGGCGGCGCTTCGCCGGATAGGTCGGAAACAGGTAGCGCAGGGTCAGAAGAATCTGGCGGCACAGCTCGGAATCGCGGCGCGAAGCCTTGAGCCTGGCGAGGATGGCCTCCACAGACTGCGACACGACCTGCGCGAGCGACGCCTGCCCGTTGCCGCCGAGCACGTCGCGCAAGGGCGGCAACAAGAACGTCGCCAGGATCATCGCATCGGTCGGGGTTTGGTCGCGCGCGACGATGGATTCGTCGAGCGCGCCGAGGTACGCCCAGAAACGCTGGATGCGCTGCTTAACCTCGGGATCGTCGTTCTCTTTCACCCAAGCCTGCGCCAGCTCGGGCACCAGGAATTCAAGCAGCCCGGTCTCCACCAGCAGCTCGAACGAGCGCTTGGCCGCGCCCGCGCGCAGAAGCCGGTAGAACTCCTCGGTCACGCGCGCCTGCGCGCACTTGGCCAGCTCGGCCTTGTGCTCCATCATGCGCTGGTAGGTGTCGGGCTCGATGGTGAGGTTGCAGCGGGCGGCGAACTTCACGGCACGCAGGATGCGAACCGGATCCTCGCGAAAACGAATATCGGGATCGCCAATGGTGCGCACCAGTCGCGCTTCGAGGTCGGGGAGGCCGGCAACGTGATCGATGACCTGCACTGCTTCGACATCGAAGAACAGTCCGTTGATGGTGAAGTCGCGCCGACGAGCGTCTTCTTCAGCGGTTCCGAACACGTTGTCGTGGCGGATGAGAAGGTCGGTATTGGGCGTCTCACCGTTCCCGTTGCTCTCGGCAGGCTCGTCCTCCACGGGTCGCGGATTGGCCCTGAAGGTCGCAACCTCGATGATCTTGCGCCCGAAGAACACGTGAGCCAGCCGGAAGCGACGGCCGATGATGCGGCAGTTGCGAAAACAGCGACGAATCTCGTTGGGGGTCGCCGAGGTGGCGACGTCGAAGTCCTTCGGCTTGCGGCCAAGCAGAAGGTCGCGCACACAACCGCCAACCAAGTAAGCCTTGTGCTGGTAGCGACGCAAGCGCTGAACTACTCGCAGCGCGTCGGGATCGATCTGATCCAAGCGTATTTCCATGAACCCCATGCCGTACCATGTTGGTTACGTCGGGGCAAGCTATCTGCGCGGCCGGGCCGAGCTGCTTGCAGAATTCAGGGGCCGAGCGGCAACAATTCGCCTTTGAGGTGAGGAGGCGGTTCCACGGCGTGAAATGCCGGCCGTTGCGGCTTGCCCGGCCCAGCAGCGGCCGAAGCAGGCACACGCACGCGACCGGCGAGTGACGATGCGGCTGAAGGCGAAACCCGCCCGGGTTGCTCCCTAGGGCCGGCTGCCGGTTGCGCGGATGACGCCTTCGCGACCTCAGGAGACGGACCGGCGAGCGCTGCGGCGCCGGGTGGCGGCGTCGTCGATCTGGCTGCGGCGGGCGCCAGGGGACTCGCTGCGGCCGGTACCGATAGCAGGGCGGGCACGGAGGCCGGCTCGGGGCGGCGAGCAACGTGCTGGCGCAGCTTGACCAGCGCCAACGTGATCAAGAAGGTCAATGCCGCAACCAGGAGCACGACAAGAACGTTGCGCGCAAGTGGGTCGCGCGGAATATCGAGATCGTCTGGACTGACCGACGGGCGGCTGTCGGAGACGAAGCGTCCGCTCTTGGTCCAACGCCCGAGGAAGCGCGCGAGGCGGCTCGCGCCCTGGCGGGAACCGGTCCGCGATGGCAATTCTTCCGTGTTTTCGTCCGGGTACTGGCTGGTCACGACACCGCGAGCTGCCGTGGTCGGCCTGTGTGGAATCGCTGCCCGAGGCGCCGGGATTGGTGTTGGCACCACATCCGCAACCGAAAACTGGGATGACGGCGGCGAGGATCCGGGTGGACGGTAGCCGGTCGGCTGCTGAAGGTGGATGTCGTGGCCGATGATCGTGCGCGCAGACCGAGCCTCGTCCGAGTCGGGTGGCTCGGAGCCGTCTCCGGCGAAGCCAAATCTGGTTTTTGCGCCCGCCATGGGAGATTCAGATTAGCAGGCTGGACGACATTGTTCACGACTATCGCGGCGGCAGGTCTGGTCGTGGGGAGCCCCGGATTGTGGGATAGTGCACGCGAAGGATCGCTCGTGCAGCACATGCGCATTCTCTTCATCGTCAACAACATCCGGACCCTTCGTGCTAGCTACACGACTGCGTATCTGGCCGCCGCGGCGTCGAGGCGCGGGCACGAGGTGGGGTTGATCTCCGTCGAGGACCTTTCCCACGAGCGCCAGGTCACCGGTCGTGTCGTGAGGCTGACCGCGGAGGCCGCGCCCGGCCCATCCTCGGTGGTGGCGGCCCTGAAGGCCGGCACGGCAAAGTTCGAAGACCTTCCGCTTTCCAAATTCGACGTCGTGCTCTTGCGCAACAATCCGCACGTTGGCGACGGGCGCTCCATCCGCGTCAACCCCGCCATCGAGCTGGGGCGCCGTCTGAAACACGCCGGCGTGATGGTCTTGAACGATCCAGACGGCCTGCGCCGCGCGGGCTCGAAGATGTATCTGGCCGGATTCCCCGCCGAGATCAGGCCCAAGACCCTGATTACCTGTTCTGCCGATCGGGTGCGGGCGTTCCTACGCGAGCTCGACGGCGCCGCGGTCATCAAGCCCCTGTTCGGCTACGGCGGACAGAACGTGTTCTTCGTCGGGCGAGGCGAAACCGCCAACCTGCCGCAGATCATTTCCACCGTCCGCAGCACCGGCTACCTGATCGCGCAAGAGTACATTCCCGCGGCCGCGCGCGGCGACAAGCGCGTGCTCCTGCTTGCCGGCGTGCCGTTGGAAGCCGACGGAAGCGTGGCGGTCTACCGCCGACTGCACCCGCGGGACGACATGCGCAACAACATGCACATTGGCGCCTCGCGCTTGCGCTGTCGCCTGACCAAGGCCGAACGACGACTGTGCGAAACCATCCGTCCACGGCTGGTCGCCGATGGGCTTTACCTGGTGGGGCTGGACATCGCCGGCGACAAAATCCTGGAGATCAACGTGTTCTCGCCCGGTGGATTGCACAACATGTACGAGCTCTACCGCGTCGACCTCGCCGACGTCGCAATCGCCGACCTAGAACGCAGGCTCAAGCTGCGCGACGCCTATCGCGAGCCCGTGCCGCCCCACGTGTTCATGCGCGGGTAGGCAACTATTCCCGATGTCTCATCGCCTTACGCTTGACGGCGAATTCTTTCACCGCCTGCTTGGTCTTGGTCGACATCTGTAGGAACTGAAGACCCATGCCCGATTCGGTGCCATTCATATCCGTGCTGCGCACCCAGCGCACTTCGGTGATGGCGTCCATGACCTCGGCGCTGCCGGGCAGCGTGAAGTGCACACGAATGCACTCGCCCACCGGGCACAGCATGTCGGTGGCGACGAAGAGACCGCCAGCGCTCAGGTCCTGCGACAGACCGGTATAGAAGTTGTGCTGACTCTCGAACGTGACCTCCACGGTCAGCTCGTGGCGCGGCGTCGCCCGTCGCTCGTCGTCGGCAATCAAGATATCCGCTTTGTACTTCACAGCATCCATGGCAACCGGATCTCGCCCCTGTGAGCTTCGGCGGATAGCCCTAGAAACTAGAGGACGAGTCAGCCTTCGGTCTGCAGCGACAGAACGAATTTCGCGCCCTGCCCTTCCGCGGCGGGCGCCAGTTCCAGCGTTCCTCCGAAGCTCTCCACGATGCTGCGGCTGACGGGCAGGCCTAGCCCGGTGCCTTGCCCGACCGGCTTGGTGGTGAAGAACGGGTCGAAGATCTTGCGGCGCAGGTCTTTGCCGACCCCGGGCCCCTCATCGGCGACGCCCAAGAGCACGCGCCGGTCCTCCGCTTCGCAAGACACCACGATGGTGCCCTTACCCGCCATGGCGTCGGCGGCGTTCATCATCAGATTGACCAGCACCTGCACCAGCCGGCTCGGTACCACCAGCACCTGGGGCCATGCCTCGCCGGCCGGAACGGTCACCACGCGCACTTCGCGGAATCGACTCTGCGGCGCAAGCAGTGCCTGTGCGGATTGCACCACACGCAACAGATCGGTCGCCACCGGCGCCTCGTGGCTGGGGCGGGAGTATTCGAGCAATTCGCGGATAATACGATTGATTCGCTGAGTTTCCGCCTTCACGCGATCCAGGGCGTCTCGCCGGTCGGCTGGCGGCAGCTCGCCCTTGCCTGCGGCATCGGCCCGCAGGATGTCCACGTAACCCAAAATCGCGGCCAAGGGGTTCCCGATCTCGTGCGCGACCCCGGCGGCCAATTGCCCCACCGAGGCAAGCTTCTCGGATCGGATGATTTGCTCGCGCTGGCGGGCGAGCGATATCGTCATCTGATTGAAAGCCGAGGCCAGCCCGGCGAATTCCTTGGACCCTTCTTCAGGAATCCGCGATTCCCAGTCGCCCGCGGTCACCAGGCCCGTCGCGCGCCGCAACTCGGCCAGCGGCCGAACCACGAGCTGGGTGAGCACAAACAGTCCCAGCGCCAGGACCAACAGGGCGTCCCCGACGGTGAGAAAGGCCAAAAGCAGCCACGACCGCTTGAGCACCACGCGGGTTGGCTCGGCGGCGGCCAGCTCCACGCGAGCCGCGCCCACGACTTTTCCACCCACCTCGACGGGAGCGTAGGCCACGAGCTCGCTGCTGTTGTCATACGGCGCTTGCCGATAGTTGATCACGGGAGGCCCGCCAGCGAGCGCCGTGGTGAGCACGGACGCTTCGCGATCGCCGGGCGTGCGGTCGGGTGACGAAGCGATCGGTCGCCGGTCGCGGCCGATGACTGACAGTCCGATCGCGCCGGTGCTCTCCCGCAGCGCTCGCAGCGTATCTCGCAAGGCGCCAACCTGACCTTCACCGTGCGCCGCCCATTCGACCGCCAGCGAACGCGCCACCGAGCCCGCCAACGAGGCAGCCATGGTCTCGCGCTGCACGCGCAGGCTGTCGCCGGCTGCCCACAGCGCGATGTAGCCCGTGGTCAGGATCGCCACCAGGGTGACCGCGGTAAGGCCCAGCATGATCTGCACCCGCAGTCCGGGACGCGCCCGCATGCGCGGAATCACGGGAACGGGCGCGGTCAGGCTGGTCACCGTATTGTCACGATATCATGCGCGACGCGAGCACGCTGCCGCCGCGTGCAACGATTCGCGCTTCGTTGCGAAGAACGAGCTACAGCCGGCTGGCGTAGTCGACCTTCATCTGATCGTGAAGCGCCAGGTCGGGTTGAGGGGTATACGTGTTGCCCGACTGGGTGAAAAGCACGTGTCCGGTGTTCCAGTCGCCGCTGGTGTCGGGTTCCCAATTGAAGGTTCCGATGCCCTGCTGGTTGGCCACGCCGAAGACCACATCGTTGATTTCGCGTTGCATGGGGCCGTATTCAGCGGCCATCAGCTTGAGGTTTGGGAAGGCCGTGGCCAGGCTGGTGAAGGTGTTGGTCCACCCGGCCTTGGTGGTCGTGGCATTGTTCGGGTCGCCCTGGTACTTCTGGTAGCAAGACTCGCCGAAAACGTCGAGCTGGACACCCTGTTTGGTGGCGTTCGTGATGTACGTCTTGCTTGTGCTGAGCGCCGAGCCTTGGGTTTCGGTGGGCTTGTCGCCACAGCGATCGATGTGAAGCGCGATCAAGATTCCCGTGTCCACGTCCTTGACGCCTTTCACGCCAGCCTTGAAGAGGGTGCCCAAGTTGGTCCAGTTGGACACGCTGCCGGTGACCTTGTTGCTTCCCGTGGGTTGCCCGCCGCTGTCGCACACGTGTAGCAACATTCCTGGCGTGGTCTCGTTTCCGATTTGCACCATGTCGGGTCGGGCGCCGCCTGCGATGAGCTTGCTGATGGAGTCCTTGGTGTAGTCGTGCACGGCCGTGGCCAGATCGTCGATGGTGGTGTAGCCCTGCCAGGCGACGGGGACGCACTGTTTTCCGGGGTCGGCCCAGTTGTCGCTGTAGTGGAAATCCACCAGCAGGGCCATGCCCAGGTCCTTGACCTTCTTGCCGAAGCTCACCGTGTGCGCGATATCGGCGTAGCCGTTGGTCTGGTCGTAGCCGTCGGCAGCTTTGGGATCGACGAAGGTGCGCAACCGGATGGCATTGAAGCCGTGTGTCTGAAGCTGGGAAAGCAAGCTCTGCTGCGCGGCTGAGCTCGCGGATTCGGCGTTCGTGATGTCAGCGCCAAGAAGGTACGACGGCACGTGGGTGGACGAAACGCCGCCCGTCCCGGAGGAGGCACCGGAGCCAGCGGAACCGCCGCTGCCCGTGCGCCCGCCCAGGCCGCCAGCGCCAGCCGCTCCGATAACACCGCCCTGCGCCGCCGTCCCGCCCGAGCCCGGTCGAGCGTCGGATGCGCCGCCGCCGCCCGTGGCCCCGGCCCCCCCGTCGAGCGACCTGCCGCCGCTCCCGACCACACCGCCGGTTGGGCTTCCCGCATCGCCCGCGCTACTGCCGCCCGCGGGGGCGCTCCCGCCAGTGACCACTATTCCGCCGCTCCCCAGAGGGCCGGTCGTCACACCGCCCGAGCCCACTCCACCGCCGGTGCCTCCCGAAGTCCCGCCGTTGCCCGTCGCGCCACCGGTGCCGCCTCGGCCGCCCGCGGACGCCCCTCCCACGGCACCGCCCGCGCCCGCCAGCCCGCCTGAGCCCGCGGCCCCGCCCGAAGCGACGGCACCGCCGGCTCCGGAGACACCGCCGGTCGGCGAAGCTCCACCCGAGCCAATCGCGACGCTGCCACCGACGCCCGGATTGCTCGGGCCTGGCGACGAGGAACATGCGCTGAGCCCGGCCACCAACGCAAGTGGCAGGAGGCGCGACGACGCAAACCGAAGACGGAGACGGACTCTCATGCCCATACAGTGGCTTGGCTCGCCAAAACGGTCACCCCGCGCGAAGGCATGCGGATGGGAAATCCCCACCTGAGAGCCGGATGGGTCCGAGCAGATTCGGGATATCACACATCACAGCCCTTCACCCGCGGGGACAAGGCTTGCTACAATCGATGCCGATGGCGAAAACCCCGGCCCCAGAACCGCCCGAGCCGCGCTTCGACGAGATCCTGTCACGCTTGCGCGCCATCGTGGAACGCCTGGAGAGTGGCAACCTTGCGCTAGAGGACAGCCTGCGTTTCTTTGAAGAGGGGATGGAGCTGTGCCGCCACGGTGCGGGCGTACTGGACAAGGCAGAAAAGCGCGTCGAGGTTCTGCTGGCCAACGCTGACGGAGCGGCCGCCACGGCACCTCTTGACCAGCCCGAACGCGAGGAGGACAGCAAGTGAGCACGTTTGATTTGGAGACCTGGCTCGCGCAGAGGCGCAAGGAGGTCGACGCCCTGCTCGACGCCGAGCTTCCCCAGCCCAGCAGCGACCCGGGCCGGTTGATCGAGGCGATGCGATACTCGCTGCTGGCGCCGGGTAAGCGGCTGCGGCCGATTCTCGCCCTGGCGGCGGCCGAGGCGGTGGGAGCCCGCGCGGACGAATCGGTGCGACTGGCCTCGGCGGCGGTGGAGCTGGTGCATTGCTATTCGCTGATCCACGACGACCTGCCTGCCATGGACGACGACGATTTCCGCCGCGGTCGCCCCACCAGCCACAAAGCCTTCGGGGAGGCCACCGCGATCCTCGCCGGGGATGCCCTGCTGACCCTGGCGTTCGAGTGGATTGAAAGGGCCGCCCATCGCTCTTCGCAGCCAGCACGCTTCTTGGCCGCGGTCGGGGCGCTGGCGCGCGGGGCGGGCGCGGCCGGAATGGTGGGAGGCCAAGCGCGCGACATGCTGCCTACCCCACCCTCGACGCTCGAAGCGATCGAACGCCTTCACCTTGAGAAGACCGGGTGCCTGTTCCGGGCCGCGCTCGAAATCGGGGCCGCCGTCGGCGGTGCCAGCCCGGAGCAGACCTCTGCCCTGGCCGACTTCGGAATCGCCTACGGCATCGCTTTCCAGCACAAGGACGACCAGGACGACGCGGAGCACGCCGCCTTCGCCGCCGTCGCGAGAAGGCGGGTCCAGGAACTATTGGAAAAGGCCATATCGACTATATCTGGCTTCGGGGAGAGCGCCGCGCCCCTGCGAGCCATCGCCGCACGATTGGAAGCTAGCGCGAAAGCCCACCGATGATACGATCGGAACCATCGTGACGGTTGACTGGGACGATATTACACGGGTACAGGACGGACCGCCGGGGTCGACCAAGGCCAAGATCGATCGGGAGCAGGCCTACTTGATCGTCCTGGCGGGCAGTGCGATGGGGGAGATGTTCAAGCTGACCCGCAAAAACACCATCATCGGCCGTGGCCAAAGCGCGCACATCCGGATGATGGACGAAGGGGTTTCGCGCGAGCATTGCGAAGTCTCGGCCGAGAGCGACGCCATGATCTTGCACGATCTCGGCTCGACCAACGGGACGTTCTGCCGGGGCGCGCGCATCGACCGCCACGTGCTTGAGGACGGCGACAAGATCCTCGTCGGTTCGAACACGGTGCTGAAATTCACTTACCACGACAGCCTCGACGAGCTCTTTCAGCGTCAGATGTACGAGTCCGCGTTGCGTGACGATCTGACCAAGACCTTCAACAAGAAGTACTTCACCGATCGCCTGGAAAGTGAATTCGCGTTTGCCCTGCGAACCAAGAGCCCCCTCTCGCTTGTGGTTTGCGACCTGGACCACTTCAAGCAAATCAATGACACCTACGGCCATCCGGTGGGCGACCAGGTCCTGGCCGAGTTTGCTCAGACCGTCTCGACGCTTGTGCGCGCGGAAGACGTGTTCGCCCGAATTGGCGGAGAGGAGTTCGGTGTGATCTGCCGGGGAGCCGATCCGACGCAAGCGCAGACGGTGGCCGAGCGCATCCGCCAGGCAGTGGCATCCCACCGCTTCGCAATCGACGGGCAGATCGTTCAGGTTGCCACCAGTGCCGGCGTAGCGTCGATCCCCGACGAACGCATCGGCGACGCCCAGGCATTCGTCGCTGCTGCCGACCAGGCCCTGTATGACGCCAAGCACGCCGGGCGCAATCGGGTTTGCATCTGGCAGCACAAGCAGCCTTGAGGAAAGACGCGCCGAGGGGAACTTATGAAAACATCCCTGGGATTTCTTCTCGACGGCCAGGTGGTGCTCTACACCGTGATTGCGCTGGTCCCCAATTTGTTCCTGATCCTGTGGGCCATGGCGCGCCTGTCGCGCGAGGTGCGCCTTTTGCGGGCCAAGACAGCGATGATGGAAAACGACATCAACCTGCTCGACCAGAGCATCAGCGGGCTCAGCGCCGAATTCCAGGCTATCCGCAAATCGGACAGCCAGGGCAAGTAGCCGGTTTCTTGCGGCCGGCCGTCGAGGTTCGTAGTCTCGATCTTCGACATGCGATGGCTTCTCTGCAGCATCTTGATGGCGCTTCTCGGCGCACCGACCCACGTGCGCGCCGGCGAGGCTGAAGGAACCGACGACGACGATGACCGGGCGGCCCCGCCCGAAGAGGTGCATGCGGCGAAAGCGCCCGTCAGCTTCGACAAGAAGTGGCTGGAACCCTTCTTCATGTCCGGGCCGGCCGGCAAAGCGGCGGCGCACTTCCGCGCCGGAGACTTCGCAACCGCCAGCAAAGAGCTCGACCAGATCCTGGCGCAGCTTTCCAAGCAGGCACCCGAACGCACCCAGCTGCGGTTCCTCCAGGCGCTTGCGCTTGAGGATCAGTCGTCGTGGCAGGCCGCCGAGACCATCTTCGAGGATCTCTGGTCGGCCTATCCGTTGCTCGCGCCCTACCACGCGTACCACGCAGCCCGCTGTCACCTGCGGCGGGGCGATCCCGACGGCGCCTTCGCGTGGCTCGCGCGCGTGCCGTCGGGCAGCGTGCCGGAGGCCGAGGCGTTGATGCTCAAGGTGGATGCTTTCGCGGCAGCCAAGCGCTGGTCCGAAGTCGACACCGAGGTGAGCGCGTACCTGGCGCGATTCCCAAAGGGCCCGCGCCGAGTCGAGGCGATGTTCGACCGGGCGGAGGCCTTGCGGGCGCTCGGACGACCGGCCACCGAAGCTGCGGCGGCCTACCGCAAGGTCTGGGCGGAAGCGGCGGATAGCTGGGCCACGCGCGCCAACGATCGCCTCGAAGAGCTGGCCAAGAACGCCGAGCCGAGCGAGGCGAGCGAGATCAAGGGGCGCAGCACGGACGAGCTCATCTCGCGTGGGATGCTGCTTTTCGACGCCAATCAGAACGCGCAAGCCGAAGGACTGTTCACCATGGCGCTCGCGCAGCCGGGCCTCGACAAGCCGACTGTGTGCAAGGTTCGCTTCCATCTCGCGCAGTCGATTTGGAAGCAGCGCCAGCGCCCGCGCGCGGCGCCGCTTTTCGATCAGGCGATCGCCGATTGCCGCGATGCCGGCGACAGCGACCTGCTGGTCCGCTCGCTCTACCAGGGTGCGCGCTCGTATGCCTCGGCGGGCGACAAGGACAAGGCCATCGCGCTCTACGGAGAAATCGAGAAGGATTTTCCCGGCCACCGCCTCACCGACGACGCGCGCCTACGCACGGCCGAGGTCCTCACCGACGCGGGCAAAGACGCCGAGGCGGAAAAGTTGCTCACCGATCTCGCGGACCTCTATCCCAAGGGCGACATGGCACCCGAGGCGCTGTGGCGTCTCGCTCTGGCGAAATGGCGCGCGCACGACTACGACAAGGCCCTGCGCTGGCTCGACGAGAGCCTGCGACGCTATCCGCGCGAAGACATCTGGTACGCTGACGGGAGGGCGCTGTACTGGAAGGCGCGCATCCTGGAGAAAAAGAATGATCGCAAGCGGGCCCTGGAAAGCTACCAGCGTGCCGTGCGCGAGTACCCGCTCTCGGTCTACACGCTGCTTTCGCTCGAACGCATGCGGCGAAGTTACCCGGAAGCGCGCAACCAGCTTCTGCACGAGCTGCGTTCGCACATGCACGAGAGCGAGAAGACCTCGCCCTGGAGCTTCGGCAAGCAGTCGATCTTCGCCGAGCCCGGGTTCCTGCGTGCGGTTGATTTCGCGCGCATGGGGCTTGGCAGTGAGGCGCGCCGCGAGCTTGCCCAGTTGGGAGTGGGCGCGGGCACGAAGGGCGACGCCGCCCCGAGCAGCGCGCGTGAGGATGTGTATTGGATCACGGCGGTTCTCCTCGACCGCGGTCGCCAGTGGTCGGCGTCGCATTCCATTCCCCGCTACAAGCTGACCTCGTTTCGCCATTCGTATCCGAACGGGGGACGCCCCGAGGCGGAATGGCGCATCGGCTATCCCAGGGCCTTTCCCGAATTCGTCGCCAAGCACTGTCACGTGAACAACGTGCCGGAAGCCTTGCAGTGGGCGATCATGCGGGAAGAGAGCTCGTTCTATCCGCGGGCCGAGTCCTTCGCCAACGCCCTCGGGCTTACGCAGATGATGACCCGCACCGCCCAGCGCTTCGCCAAGTGGCCGGTTACCCGCGACGCGCTCTTCGACCCCGATAAGAATCTCGAAGTAGGTTCGCGCTTTCTCGCATTCTTGCTGGACCACTACGACGGCGACGTGCCGCTGGTGATCAGCGGCTACAACGCCGGCGAGGGCGGAGTGGACCGCTGGCTGCACGACCGCGGCGATGTGGAGCTCGACGAATTCATCGAGACCATTCCCTTCGACGAAACCCGCGGCTACACCAAACGCGTGCTGTCGAGCTACCTCGTCTACGCGTGGCTTTACGACGAAAAGAAGCCGGTGCCGGTCCTCGACTTCAAGCTGCACAAGCCAAGCGACAAGAAGGCGCCGAAAGCTCCCGAGAAGAAGAACGGCAAGAAGCCCGGCATGAAAACCGCCAGCGTGAAGAGCGAGCGTCCCATGAGAAAGAAGTAGTAAGCGGTCCAAGGGATCTTCCCCGCAGCGAGCACAAACTGGTGGGCGAGCGTGGCCGGTTCTTCAAAGCCCGGCCCGCGTGCTGACGGCGATGACCAGGGAAGGGTTCCGGTGAGAATCTACCTCTTCTTCTTGCGCGACCAGAATCCGGCGCGCTCGTTCGGGGGTTCGACCTTGTCGCCGCCGGTGGCGGCGTAGGCGCGCAACGACGCTTCCTGCTCGGCCGATAGCGAACGTGGCACGACCAATTTGAAATGCACTATCAAATCGCCGGAGCCGCGGCCCTGCAGACGGGGCAATCCCCTGCCCCGAAGAGTCGCTGCATCCCCCGGCTGTGTGCCCGCCGGAACTGAAATGTCGATCTCCCCATCGAGCGAGCACGCTTTGACCGTGGTGCCCAGCGCCGCCTGTGGAAATGACAGCATGACCAGCGTGTGCAGGTCGGCGCCGTCGCGCTCGAAGCTCGGATCATTCGCCACGCGCAAGCTGACATACAGGTTGCCGGGCTGTCCCCCGCCGGGCGCGGCCTCGCCCCGGCCGACGATGCGCAGAGTTGCCCCATCCTCGACACCCGCCGGGATGGCGACCTGTAGACTCTCCTCGACCGTGGCCAAACCGCTGCCTTGGCAGCCAAGGCAGGGCTTGCGCACGATGGTGCCCTCGCCACGGCAGACGGGACACGTGGTCTGAATCATAAGGAAACCCTGGCGGTGCATCACTTGCCCGTGCCCACCGCACTGTTGGCAGCGCTCGCGACTCGATCCCGCCGCCGCGCCCGAACCGCCGCAGTCCTTGCACGCCACCCGTCGGCGTACGTTCAAGTCCTTCGTGACGCCTTTGGCCACTTCGGCCAAGGTCAATTCCACTTGGGTTTCTAGATCTGCGCCGCGCGAGGCGCGTGCGCCGCCGCCGAAACCGCCGAAGCCACCGAACATGTCGCCGAAGATGTCGCCGAAGGCGGAGAAGATGTCGCCCACGTTGGAGAAGCCGCCGAAACCGCTGCCGCGCGGACCGTCGTGGCCGAACCGATCGTAAAGGCCGCGCTTCTCGGGATCCGACAAGACTTGATAAGCCTCGGATGCCTCTTTGAACCGAGCCTCGGCCTGTTTGTCGCCCGGATTGCGATCTGGGTGGAGATCGAGCGCCAGCTTGCGATAGGCGCGCTTCAGTTCGGCCGCATCCACGTCGCGGCCGACGCCCAGGATTTCGTAGTAGTCTCGTTTTTCGCTCACGACAACAGCCCGGTAGGGTACTCCAAATTCTGCCAGCTTCCAGCAAGCATGCACGTCCAGAGCAACTTGCAGGCGCCTTTGCAATCTTGAATACTGCGCGGGTGCCCTTGAAGTTGCCCGATGATCCCTTGCCCTGGCAAGCCCGAGGCGAAAACTACCTGTTTCGCCGGCCGCCTTGGCTGGTCCTGCGCCACCAAGGCTTTCGGCTGCCCACCGACCGGGAGATCCCGGACTACTGGATCTTCGAGTACCCGCCCTGGGTCAACGTCGTCGCGGTGACGGCAGACGATCGGCTGGTATTCGTGCGGCAATATCGCCCCGCCCTCGGGGCCGTCCACTACGAAATCCCCGCGGGCGTGGCCGAGCCCGACGAAGACGTCGAGGCGGCAGCACGCCGAGAGCTATTGGAAGAGACCGGCTTCGGAGGCGGCCGCTGGTCGATCCTGTCGCAGCTCTCGGCCAATCCGGCTCTGCAGAACAACATCACCACGGCGTATCTCGCAGAGGGCGTGGAACAGGTGGCCCCGCCCGCGCCCGAAGCGACCGAAGACTTGCGTGTGCACTTGGTCAAGGTGGACGAAGCGCTCGGCATCTTCGACCGAGGCGAGATGGTGCAGGCCCTGCATTCGGCGCCACTTTTGCGGTACTTGCTCCGCCGCGCCGGCCGATAGCCGGATCCGAAACCGGATCCGGTTACCGGATTCGGCCCCGGTTCCAGTTACGCCGTCGGCGGCGCGAAGCGCACTAGGTCCGCAAACCCGCCGATGCGCGCCTGCACGGCCGCGCCGTCGAGGGTGCGGAAGCGATCGAGGCTGAAGTCCTCGACGCAGAACGAAGCCAGCACGGTGCCGGCCACCAGCGCGGATCTGACGCCCGCCGCAGAGGTGTCGCCGGTGCGGGCCAGGTAGCCCATGAAGCCGCCGGCAAAGGAATCGCCGGCGCCGGTTGGATCGACCACGTTGTCGAGGGGAAAGGCGGGCGCCGCGAAGACATCGTCGCCCTGGAATAGCAACGCGCCGGCGTCGCCGCGCTTGATCACCACGGCCTTCGGACCCATGCCGGAGATCATCTTCGCCGCCGCAGGCAGACTGGTTTTGCCGGAAAGCTGGCGCGCCTCTTCGTCGTTGAGAAGGATCAGGTCGACCCTTTCGAGAACGCGCGAAAGCTCGGCGCGCTTGCCCCCGATCCAGAAGTTCATGGTGTCGCACGCGGAAAAGCGCGGCTTCTTCACCTGCATGAGCACGTCGAGCTGAAGCACCGGATCGATGTTGGCCAAAAATACGAAAGGCGTCTCACCCCAGCCTGCCGGCAACTTGGGCTTGAAGGTCTCGAACACGTTGAGTTGCGTGTCGAGGGTGGTGCGGGTGTTGAAATCTGCGGCGTAGCGCCCGGCCCAACGAAAGGTCCGGCCGGGCACGCGCTCGAGGCCGGAAAGGTCGATGCCCTGGCCGCGCAGAAGATCCTCGTGCGCAGTCGGGAAATCGCTGCCCACCACCCCGACCAGGCGGGTCGGCGCGAAGAAGGACGCCGCATAGCACGAATAGCAGGCAGCGCCGCCCAGGATCTCGTCGCGGCGGCCAAGGCTGGTTTCCACGCTGTCGAGCGCCACCGATCCGACAACGAGCAAGGGAGAGCTTCTGCTGATGTTTAGGTTGGCCATGGTCTTTCCCTCTGCTACCACAGATCGCACAAACAGAGCTACTGGCCCCACCCGACCAAGATCTGCGTGACGAAGATTGGCGTGTTGTTGCCCTCGGATTGGCCGAGCGCCACGCCCACGCCTACGTGGGTAACCGCGCGGCTCAGGATGTTCTCGCGATGGCCGGGGCTTGCCATGAACCCGCGTTCGACATCGACCGCGGAATAGTCGCGGCCCACGTTTTCGGCGACCAACGTCGGCATGGGCGCAATGCCGCCGGCGCGAACCCGGTCGACGGCGTTTCCGCTTTGCCGCGAGAAATGCGCGACCTCGCCTACCGCGGCCATCTCACGGCTGTAGCGCCGGGCGACGCGAGCCAGCCGCGCGTCGCGCACGAGAGTCGGCAATCCGTTGGCCTGCCGGTCGCGATCCATCAGATCGAGAATCTGTCTCTCGATGTCGTCGGGGTCGACGATGGAAGGCGCAGGGCTTTCTGCTATTTGCAGCGTTACCGTCGGAACGACACCGCAATAGATTGGAAAGTTGGCAAGCACGGTCGGCCCGCGTTGGTCCTCTGCGCTGACCTCGACCTGATAGACTCCGTCGGCCAAGTTGCAATCGAGGCGGGCGGTGAACGAACTGCCCCGAACCTGTGCGGGCAGGCGGTGAACCCCGCTCGCCGGGGATGTGACAATGACCTCGGGCGAGCGATACACGCCGAGCACCCGGCCGGAAATCTTGGCGTGCCCGCCGGAAGGCAATACGCGCGGCAAGGGGGCGAGCTCCAGGTTGTGCTCGTGCAGGGAAAGGACGACGCAAAAGGTGTCGCCCGAACGCCAAACCCCGATGCCGACCCTCCGCCAGCCGTTTGCGGCACCGATCTGGTCGAGTTGTTTGCCGAGATCAGCGATCGCGGATGTCTCGGTACCCAGCGCACCCTTGATCATGATCAGATTCGGCTCGGGCTCGATCACGCCGTAGTGGGAAAGCAGAGAGGTGACCACGCTCGACGCTGGGACGCCCCGCTCCGCCGTGATGCGGGCCATATCGCGCGCAACCTGATCGAAGCGTGCGTCCTCCACCAGCGCCGGCCGGCCGAGCCGTTTCGTCCACCGATCGAGCTCCGCCCTCAACTCGATGACAAACCGATCCGTCGCTGCTCGGGCAGGCCCGGCGTCGCTGTAATATGCCGCCGGTCCCTCTGACGGGGAGATCGTCGCCGTCGAGCCGGCTGGGCTTCCGCCGGGCGCAGGGGCTCCCGTCGCGCAAGCCGTGACGAGAATGACAAGCCCCACGGACGTCGAAAGGCCAGGGACGCCCAACATCGAACCGACACCACGAAAACTCGTGTGACGCGAGGCTGTGCGGTTCAAGGTCGCGTTGATCCTTCCATCTTGCGGGCTGTTTTCGCACGAATGAAAAAAGGCCGCCAGGCTTGCGCCGGACGGCCTTCCGCTCAGACTCGCGCCAGCCTACTTCTTGGCGCCCTCTTCCTTCTTGGCCGACTTGGCGGCCTTCTCGTCCTTGCCGCCCTTGGCGGGCTTCTCGTCCTTCGCGCCCTTGGCACCCTTGGCGCCTTCCTCGTCCTTCGCACCCTTGGCGCCCTTCTCGCCCTTACCGCCCTTCTCGTCCTTCGCGATGGCCGGCTTCGGAGGCGGCACCTCGCCCTTCTCGTCGCCGAAGACCAGCTCGCCGAAACGGTCGAGCTTGTGGAAATCGCCCACCATCGGCGCGCTCCAGGCCACCGCCACCTGCGGCTTGCCCTTGGGCGAATCGAGACGGAACATATTGACCCGCCACATGTCGCCGATCGACGGCGGCATCTTCACGCCCGGCTTGTCGAGGCCGTTGGCGTCGGCAAGCGGCAGCGCCATCTCGACCGTCCAGCCCTTGTCCTGATCGTCGCGCTTGTTGAGCGTGCCGTCGACCTTGACCGCCGCCTTCAACTTCGAGCTCCAGCTATAGATCTTGGCCTTCGGATCGATGCTGTCTTCGTACTTGCGATAGGTTGGCAGGTAGGTGTCGAAGATGGTGCCATTCGGGGCGACCTGCAGCTCGACGTAGGTCTTGCCGTTGTGGTCGGCGTCGATCATCACCTCGACCGCCTCCTCGGTCCACAGCTTGTCGTCGCGTTTGGTGAGGTCCGACCAGACATCGCTGTCCACGTTCTCGAAACCAATATAGATGTTCTTGTCATCCCACAAGACCTTGGCTTCCGTCGACACGCCGCCAGCGTTGCCGCTCGCGCTGTCCACGAACAGGCCGGTCGACTTCGCCGCCTTCCAGGCCGGCTCGTCCAGCTTGCCGTCGACCTTGACGGGCTTGGCAATCTTGGTCGCAATGTAGCGCTTGACCGGCGCAATCTTGATATTCATCGGCACGCTGCCACAGAAGACGCGGTTCTCGTCCCTGGGGCCCGACTTGACCGGCATGCGCTCACCGCCCTTGTAGAGACCGGTGTAGACCTCCAGGTGGTCGTAGTTCCAACCGGCCGGCGGGCGGAAGGTGTGCTGGTCACGGATGATCTCGCCAGCCTTCCACTTCGACGGCGGGTATTTGCCCGACACCGGCGTGTGGTCGACGTTGGCGTAGCCCTGCTTGTTGGTGCCGCTGATATGGGTGAACATCTTCCACCCTTCACCCGGCGCGACATTCACCTTCCAGTAGTGGGTCACCCGCACGTCCTTGCCCGCCTCCACCGGGTTCGGACTTACGTCCATGCCCAGGTAGGTTACTTTGCCGTCCAGATCCGCGTTCACCACGAATTGGGGCGTTGGCGGCGTGGTGAGGATGTTCTTCTTGATGAAATCCTCATCTTCCTTGGTCGGCTTGTCCTCGGCCTGCTCGACGCAGCCCACGGCCAGCCCGGTCAACGCGACCAGGTACAGCCACCCGAACGTACGCTTGCTCGATACCCTAGCTAAGACTCGTGACATCGGTAATTTTCCCTTTCCCGGCCAGCCTGCGCAGACCCTGCCGGCAGCCAGCGACGGCGTTTCTAACTTAAGAACGCCCAGATTTGCAAACCCAAGAAGGGAAAGCCGATCGGCAAGTGCGCCATTACCTAGCGCACATCGTCTGCGCGTCAAGCCACGGTAGGCCGGAAATCAGCGCACAGGCCGGCGTGACTGGGCGACCACTCGCACCCGCGGGGCTTCGCCGATCTCGTTGATGAGAACGGGCGCTCCCTCGGCTAGAGCACCGTCGCCGAAGGCATCTGCGGCGGCTTTGAGGGCCAGATCCAGCGAGGTGTGAACCCCCACCAGCCTCCGGCCGCACACAACGGCGAACTTCCCGCTGTGCTCGTCGAGAAGCTCTTGCTTACAGCTATCGTAAAACGCGGTCTCTTCGGTTGCGGGCAGCATGCCTCAGGGTCAGGCATGCCGGGCAGTTCGTCAAAAAATCACAATTTGCCGAGACCGGCCAACGGATCGTTGTCCACCTTCTTCTTCTTGGCGATGGTGGGAACGTCGCCCTTTTCCTTGGGCTCCTTGGGCTCTTTGGCGGATTCCCGAGCCGACGAGGCGGCGACTTGACGCGCCGGCCGGGCAGCGCGATGACTACCACGTGTCGCCTTGGCGGAGGCCTTTTCGACCTTCCTTTCCGCGGCAGCAGAAGCCGTAGCGGATTCCGCCGGAGCGGCCGGCGCGATCGCGGCGGAGGCGGCGGCCTGGCTGGCCTTCAACCTGTCCTCGCACTGATGCAGATTGTTCCTGGCCACCAGATCGGCCTTGGTGGCCCCCTCGACTGATCGCATGCGCGCGTCCTCAGCGCTCTTGATGGCGGCGTCCTTGGCCGCGAGGAGCGACTGGGTGTCTTGTTGAAGCTTCATGTAGCCTGCGGCGCCGGCGCCCACCAGCAGCACGGTCATCGCAACCGCGGCCGTGTAGGACGTCTTGGTCCTGATCACGGGCGGTGCAGAAATCTGTGCGTGCTCGAACCCAGCGGCGCCAGCAGAAAAGCGATTCGCCGCCGGTCCGGCGAAGGCTGCGTTCTGATCGAACGGCGCCTGCGCACGTACCGCCGCGAGGATAGCCCCAGCTTGCGCCGGCGGAGGTGTCAGTTGGTCCGCCAGAGGATCCTCAGCCAAAGCCGCCGCACGGTTGCCTATGCTCACCGATCGCGACTGGGACTGTCGGCTAATACGCTCGTTCTTCAGCTTCCGTAGCTCGTTCAACGAAGTGACTACGGAATCTTCGTTCTCGATCATGCTTCTTCCTCCTTCGCGCGAGGTATCGCGGGCAGGGACGGTTGCGTGCTGACTGTAAGCTCTGTGATCGGGTCGGCGGGTATTCGCAAGTCACACCCTAACCGAAGCTGACGTGGATATAACGACACCTTACCATCGATCCCCGCGGAGACCAGCCAAGAAAAAGCAAGTCAGCCAGCAAACTATCGCCTGTCATGGCTGCCGGGCAAAGCGCGCAAGCCAGCCCACAGTCCAGCCCAAATGGGCAGCGCCAGTACCACGAATGGCCAGTTGTTCTGGCTGACGCCGGGCAGAATCTTGCACAGCAAGCCCAGCAAAGACAGCGCCGCACAGGAAAACGCCAACGCCTTCGCTCGCTTGACCGCAGTGGCCCGGCCCAGAGCAACCGCTATCCCATGAACCGCCAGCGCCGCGGCCCACGGGGCGAACTGAAGGATGTTGGCATTCGTATAGGCAATTCGATGGTTTGTGAAAGCCCACAAACAGGTCAGGGCCAGGCCGATGAAGCCGAAAACCAGGCCGATCAGTGAGCTGGCGCATCCCAGCAGGACCCTCGCAACCGACCGCTGTCCAATCCGCCCCAACCCGAATAGCAGCGCGCCCACTGCAAGGCCGAGCACGAGGAAGTAAGGCACCCGGTTAGGTGGTCGAACTGGTGCAGAAGGCCGCACCGCCTCGTGAATGACTCGCTCCGACTTAACCAGTGATTTCTCGCCGGTAGCGCCGGACACCTTCACCACGCGAAGAAGCTCGGCCAGCCGCTCGGGCAAGAACGATTCTGCCCAACCGTCCAAGGGGATGTCGGCAGGGCGGCCAATGGCCAGGTCGATGCCCACCGCTTCTGGCCAAAGATCCGCGGTCATGCGAAGGGCGTCGTCCCGGAATGTCATCGGCACGGGCGCGAGGCCGGCCGCGTGCACGCGCCCGTTGACCACGCGATCGATGGCGTCGCGCACGCGGGTCGAGCAGTTGTCGTAGAAGTAGTCGTAGAGGTATTCCCGGTTCTCGGGGCGCGCGTTTACCCGCAGGGCCTGCCAGAGGCTCCAGCGTTGCGCCGGAGTGAGATCCAGCTCCTGCGCAAGAATCGACCGATTGGCTGAGGCGTACGCTTCCATGGTGTCGTCCGCCCCGGCCACGGACAGCCAGTACATGAACTTGCCGCGGAGGAATTTCGGGATCAAGGCTGGCGAGTCGAAGGCGAAGGTGCCGAAGTTGTAAACCAGGCCCTGCACGTTCTTCGGTTGGACCCAGATGGCGTTGTGACCGAACTTGAAGAAGGGGTGGTCCCCCGGGCCGAAGGTAAGCGCGTAGATCGTGAGGTCGTCGCCGGGCTCGGCGCGAAGACGGGGAGCTGCAAGCAAAGTCGCGGTCAGGGCGGCCAAAGCAGCGACGCCGCGGACGTGGCGGTATTTCATTTCGGCACATCCTTCGCGACGGGGACGATCTGGACCTCGTAAAGGTGCGGCCACAGCTTGCCAGTGACGAGGAGGTGGCCGTTTCCGTCCAGCTCGGCAATCCCATTCAAGACGTCCGCCCCGGCAGCTTCCGCCGGATCGAGCAATCCAGAGGCATCGATCCAGCCGGTTACCTCGCCGGTCACCGCGTCGATGCGCGCGATATGATTGTCCTGCCAGACGTTGGCATAGACCAGCCCTCGCTCGCACTCGAGCTCGTTGAGGTTCAAGACGGGCTGGCCACCCCGGCGCACGCGGATCTCACCCTCCTTGTTGAAGGTCGTGGGGTTGCGGAAAGTCAATCGGTCGCTGCCGTCGCTCATCACCAGGTGCTTCCCGTCGAAGCACAATCCCCAACCCTCTCCGTCGTAGGTGAATTCTGCCACCTTCTTCAACGTGCCCAGGTCCCAGACCAGCGCCTTCCCGTTCTTCCACGTCAGTTGGAAAAGCCGCTGGCCGACCCGCGCCAGGCCTTCGCCAAAAAGCTCGTCGGGAAGCACGGCCGCTTGCTCGACCACTCCGCTTTCAAGATCGACCCGCCGGACGGAGGACCGGCCGTAGAGCCCGGTTCCTTCGTACAGCTTGCCGTCGAACATCAGAAGCCCCTGCGTGAAGGCCCGGCTGTCGTGCGGAAAAGTCCGCAAAACCTTCAACCGGAGACCGCCCGATGGCGAGGGTCGGGCGGTCGATTTTGCACACACACCGGCTGCCACCAGTATCGCTGCAGTGGAACAGGCCAAGAGCGCGACGGTTCGTCGTCTTCCGTGGGACACTGGGTGGATGATAGCCGATGGCGGCCGATCCATCGGCGACGAAGGCGTTGCACTCAAAAGCGCACCTTGACCGCGAGGGCACGACGGAGCCGGCGCAGGAACTCCGCCCGCGGAATGTCGCGGGCACCCAGGCTACGAAGATGTGGATTCATGACCTGGGCATCGAGCAAGACGAAGCCGCGCGAACGCAGATGCTCCACCAAATGGACCAGGGCAGCCTTCGATCCGTCCGGCTGACGATGGAACATGGATTCGCCGCCAAAGAAACCGCCGAGCGCGACGCCGTAGAGCCCGCCGACCGCGTTCCCGGCATCGTACACCTCAACGCTGTGTGCGATGCCGCGCCGATGCAGCTCGCAATAGGCGACGATGAAGTCCTCGGAAATCCAGGTGCTCGGGCGGTCCCGGGTCGCCTCGGCACATCGCCGCATGGTTCCTTCAAAGTCTCGGTCGATGTGGAAGGTCCAATCCGATTGGCGGATCCGCTTGCGCAGGCTGTGCGCCACGTGGAAGCCGTCAAGCTCGAACACGGCCCGCGGATCTGGGCACCACCAACTGACCGCGGGCTCCGAGGACCACGGGAAGATCCCTCGTCGATAGGCTCGTTCCAAGAGATCGGGGTCCAGACTTCCCCCCACGGCAACCAAACCTTGGTCGTCGGTCACGAGCTCCAGCTCGTCTTCGTCCGCGCGAGTTTCCTTGGATTTAGGCATTTCAGCTTTGAAATTGCGCTCCTAAAGCGACGCGCTAATTTGTGCCACAAGAGATGTGAAGAGGACCACGACAAAGCCACCGACAAAAATGTTTTACTTTTGTAACAATCTAAGTAGTATGCCGCGCCAAAGCGATTCGGAAGAAGAAGTATCAAACCAGGAGAGAAGGCATGATTAGGAAGCTTGCTGTAACAGCATTTGTGCTCTCGTTTGCCGCCCTAGGCTGCGGCAGTGACAACGGCACCCCGGCCAAGAAGGACACGGGCGTGGCCGACGGACCGGCCACCAACAAGGACGTGGCGCCCACCCCGGACCAGGCTCTTGTGAGCCCGGATGTCAACCAGGACGTCTCTACGACCACCCCAGACACGAGCGGCCAGCCTGACGCGCAGGTCGCTACCGACGTCGGCTCGGTCAGCGAGGCGGGTGGCCCCGTGGTAGACGCTGGCGGCACCACCGATACGCACCAGGCTGTCGATACCGCAGGTACCGATACTGCGCAAGTGCACATCGATGGTGGCGCAGATTCGCAGGTCGGCGAAGCTGGCGGCGCTGCTGATGCGCATCCTGCCATCGATGGCGGCGCCATCGACAGCGGGTCGGCCGGCTAGTTACGTCCACCTACATTCGAGGAAGGCGGATCCCTTGGGGTCCGCCTTCTTTTTTGGGGCCGCTCTGAAGGCCGCATTTTGTCGATTCTGCCCTCTGCCAACGGACGAAAAGCGGCGGAGTCGCGGGCTTTAGTGTGCCGCCTTTCTGTCGATGCTCCCACTTGACGACGAAATCTCGTGAGCTTGCGCAGCTCCGTACCAATGGCACATCACCTGCAATAGCTCATCCTGCATTGCCTGGGAGCAAGTGACAATGAGCGACCGAAAATGCCGTGGTTTCACCCTGGTTGAGGTGATGATTGTTCTCTTCATCATCGGCATCCTCGCAGCGATTGCGATTCCCGCTTTCAGCCGCTATCTGAGAAAGTCGCGCAGCGCGGAGGCGGCCGGACACCTCAACAAGCTCTGGGCGGGCTCGGTGAGCTACTACATGTCCGACTTCAACAGCACATCTGGGACACAGGTGACAGCGCTTCCCAAACAATTCCCAGGACCCGCCGGCGAGTGGGAAACGGCCGGTATGGGCGGCGGCGGAAGCACGCCCCATTGCTGCGAGCTGACAGGCGGACGCTGCCCGGGGGGAAGCTCGGTCTGGAAGACCGATCCGGTGTGGCTGGCGCTGAAGTTTGCCTTGGCGGACTCGCACATTTATATCCCGGGCTATTCAGGGAGCGGCGTGGGCAAGGATGCCAGGTTTACGGCAATCGCGGAGGGAGCTGCGGGTAGCGACTGCACCAAGTTTGCAACCTTCAGCCGCGACGGCTACGTAACCAGCCAAGGTGACGTTGCGGGACAAACCCAACCCATCGTCACGAATGAATCGGAATAGAGGCTCTTCCCCGGGCGCGACTTGCGTTCACCCGGTATCCAGACGAGTATCTGAGGAACGCTGAGCGAACGCCATGGCCTCCGGACAAGCAGTTACCGCTACCCTGCTCGTCAATTGCCGCGACCGAACCGGGTTGGTGGCAGCGCTTTCCAGCTTCGTGTTTCAGCACGGCGGCAATATTCTGGATGCGGACCAACACGCGGAATCGGCCAGCGGCGAGTTCTTCATGCGGCTGGTCTGGGATCTCGCCGGCTTCGCTCTTGGCCGCGAGCAGATCCGCGCCGACATCAGCCATCTGGCCGAGCGCTTCGACCTGAAGTGGGAGCTGACCTTCTCTGATCACGTGCCGCGCGTGGTGGTGTTCGCGACCAAGGCGTCGCACTGCCTCTACGACCTGCTTCTGTGCCGGCAAATCGGCGACTTGGGCGGCAACATCGTGGGCGTGATCTCCAACCACGACACCCTTGCCGACGTCTGCCAGCACTTCGAGGTGCCTTTCACCACCATTCCCGTCGACAAGGACACCAAGGCCAAGGCCGAAGCAGAACAATTGACCTTGCTCGATTCGTTGGGCGCCGACCTTGTCGTGCTCGCGCGCTACATGCAGATCGTATCGGCCAACTTCGTGAACCGGTGGCCGAATCGTATCATCAACATCCACCATTCGTTCCTTCCCGCCTTCGCCGGGGCGCGCCCGTACCATCAGGCGAAAGAGCGTGGTGTGAAGATCATCGGTGCCACCGCCCATTACGTCACCGCCGATCTCGACCAGGGGCCCATCATCGAGCAGAACGTCCGACGGGTCTCGCACCGCGACGAGGTGGAGGATCTCATGCGTGCGGGCCGAGACCTGGAGCGCGAAGTTCTGACCAGGGCGGTTCGCCTGCACCTGCAGCGTCGGGTTCTGGTGTCCGGTAACCGAACCATCGTTTTCGGCTGACCCAGTCTTGGCGTCAGCAGCGACTGTTGACTGTCGCACGCAGCCGTCAGAAGATGGCCCTAGTGGTTGTGACTCTTCGCCCGCTTGGTGGAAGGAGACGACGATGCGAACCCTACTGGTTGGACTTGCCCTCTTGGTTGCCGTGACCTCGACCCCGGCCTTTGCGAAGCACGCTTCCGGTGCGGCCAAGAAATCCGCAAAATCAGGGGCGCCCGCGCCCGATCCGAACGAGGCGGTCGGCAAGGCCCACGGAGGCAAGGTCTGGATCGTCACCGGCACCCCGCCGAGCGTGGAGGGCGAGGATCTCAGCAAGTGGCTTTCGGGGCATGCCTCGGTCACGGAGGTCAGCAAGAAATCGAGCGAGGAGCGTTGGCCGATCACCTTCATTGCCGTGTTCAAGAAGTCGCCGGCAAAGGGCCCTATCACGGTCGAGTTCGTCGACAAGAAGGAACCGGGGACCCTGGTGGACCAGTTCTCGCCGCCGACTATCGCCGAGTCGGTCGTTTACCAGGAACCCTATGACCTCGAGACCAACAACGGCTTCAACAAGGGCCACACCTACGTCATCAAGGTCGGTCAGCTCATCAAGGGGAAGTTCGTTTCCTACGCCTCGGGCGAGATCAGCCTCAAGTAGTCGGGCGCGCGCGGCTCTGCCGGTTGCGGCGGGCACGCGAACGGGTGTGCTAAGTTGCGAGGCTCAACCGTGGCCATCTGGCACGGCGGAGATACTTGGATCACGCCTTGACCTCTTCCGCAGCACCCCCCCGCCCTCGCCCTGGCGATGAAATGGTCGTAACCGTAGACCGCCTGACCTACGGCGGGCAGGCCGTCGGTCGACACAACAACCTGGCAGTCTTTGTCGCCGGCGCCGCCCCGCAGGAAATTGTCCGAGCAAGAGTCCGACGCACCTTTCGCCGCCACGTCGAGGCCGAGGTGGTCGCCATCGAGCGGCCCTCGCTCGACCGGATCGAACCGCGCTGCCAGCACTTTTCGCAGGGCTGCGGCGGCTGCTCGTGGCAACACGTGGCCTATTCCGCGCAGCTGGCCGCCAAAGAGGCCGCGGTCAAAGACAGCCTGGAGCGCCTGGGCGGCTTTCGCGACATTCCCCTGCGCCCCATCATTCCGGCGCCGAATTCGTTCTACTACCGGAACAAGATGGAATTCGCTTTTCACCCGGAAGGCGTCCTTGGTCTGCACCCACGCGAGGCCTGGTACGACATCATCCGATTGCGCGAGTGCTTCCTCGAATCGCCGCTGGCGCTCGCCGTCGTCAAGGCGGCGCAAGCGTTCGTCGAAGAGCGCGGCATCTCGCTCTACCATCCGCGTGCTCGCCAGGGACTTCTGCGCGAGCTATGCGTCCGCCACAGCCGGGGTGGCAGCGAAACCTTGCTCGGCGTCATCACCAGTCCCGGCCCGTTTCCCGAGGCGGAGGCCATGGCCCGCCACTTGGCCGACCTCGACCCGGGCATCAAGGCCGTGGTGCGCGGCGTGCGGCAAGCGGCAGAGACCGCGGCGCCGGTGGCCGACATCTCGGTGCTGCTTGGGCAAGACCACATCACGGAAACCACCGCCGGCCTCGATTTCCGCATCCACCTCGATACGTTCTTCCAGACCAACTCGGTGCAGGCCGAGCGACTGGTGGCTCTGGTGAAGGAATTTGCTGGCGACGTGGTGGGCGCGCAGGTCGTCGATGTGTATTGCGGCGTGGGTCTCTTCTCCCTTGCGTTGGCCGCCGGCGGGGCGAAGGTCGTCGGCGTCGAAATCGTGGGATCTGCCGTGCTCGCTGCGCGCGAGAACGCCCGCAAGAACCAGATCACATCGGCCGAGTTCCACGCCGGGGACGCACGCAAGGTGCTAGCCGACGTGCTGCCGGCCGGGCTTTCGCCCAAGGTCTTGGTGCTGGACCCGCCGCGTGCAGGGGCGGGCGGCAAGGTGATGCGCCGAATCGCCCGCGCGACGCCCGAGCGCATCGTCTACGTGTCCTGCAACCCCACCACGCTGGCCAGAGACCTTGTAGAGCTTCGCCCCTTCGGCTACAAGATGACGGCCGTTTCCCCCATCGATCTGTTTCCCCAGACGTACCACGTCGAGACCGTGGTTGCCTTGGAGCGTACTTGATTCACAAACCCGCGGTCCCTGGCCGAAAGACGCGCGCCTTCACGGCGTGGTCGCTGCGGCGCGGACGTTTGCTGTGGTGCCTGGCGCTGCTCTTGGCAATTCCAGCCGGTTTTCGCACCGCGAGCCTGTACCTGCACCTGCGCAGCGACCTCGAGGAGCTGCTGCCCAAGAATGCCCCAAGCGTGCTGGCCTTGGACGAATTGCGCAAACGGGTGCCCGGCCTGCAATTTCTCGGCGTGATTGTCGACAGCGGCAGCGCCGACAAGCTGGCCGCGGGAGAGCGCTTCCTCGACGATCTCGCCGCACGCGTGCGAAGCTATCCGCACGACCTCGTGCGCCGGGTGCGGGTGGGCTTCGCGCGGGAGCGCGACTTCCTGGAACAGCACCTGCCTCTGTACTTGGAAACCGCAGACCTGGACACCATCCGTAGCCGACTCGATGATCGCATACGCTACGAGTACGCCCAGGGCACCGGCATGCTGCTCGACGAAGACGAGAAGCCGCCCAGCCTTGATTTGTCTGATATCGAGCGCAAGTACGAGCAGCGCTACGGAGCCGAGACACAGCTTGAAGGCGGTCGGTTTTCCAGCGCTGCCCAGCATCTCACCTTGATGCTGGTCGAGGTCGGCGCTTTCTACACCGGCAATTCGCAAGCGCGCGAGCTACTTGCGCGGGTGGAACGGGACATCGCCGCCCTGGGAGGAACGGCCCGCTACGCGCAAGGCATGCGCCTGGGCTTCACCGGTGACGTCCCGATCTCCGTCGAGGAGCTTTCCGCGTTGGTGGTGGACCTGACCTTTTCCAGCCTGCTGGTCGTGGCGTTGGTGGTGCTGGTGCTGGTGGTCTTCTACCGCTGGCTGCGCAGCGTAATCGCGCTGCTGGCGCCGCTGGTGGTCGGCGCCGTGGTTGCTTTCGCCATCGCGAGCCTGCCGCCATTCGGCATCACCGAGCTCAATTCAAACACCGCGTTCTTGGGCTCGATTATCGTCGGCAACGGCATCAACTTCGGCATCATCCTGCTGGCCCGGTACGTAGAAGCCCGCAGGGCCGGCACGCCGATAGAAGAAGCCATCGCCATCGGCTTGGCCGGCACACGCGTGGGAACCCTCTCCGCTGCGCTCGCCGCCGCCGTCGCCTACGCGTCGCTGGTCGCCATGCAATTCCGAGGCTTCCGCCAATTCGGCATTATCGGCGGCCTGGGCATGCTGGCGTGTTGGATGGCTACCTTTCTGCTCATGCCGTCGCTGGTGGCCTGGCTTGACGGTGGCAGACTGACCGCGCGCAAAGAAGCATCTGGCTTCTACCGGCCAATGTCTGCGCTGGCGAATGTGGTGGCCGCCCGGCCCGGCGTGTTCCTCGCCATCGCCACTGGCATTACCATCCTGGCGATGGCCGAGGCGCGCCGATTCGGACCACAGCAATTGGAATACAACTTCTCGCGCCTGCGTCGGGCCGACACCTGGGTCTCGGGGGAAGGCTACTGGGGCAAGCGCATGGACAAGCTGCTCGGGCGCTACGTGACCCCGACCGTGATCCTGGCCGACGACCCCGCCCAGGCGCGCACCATCGCACAACGGCTGCGCGAGGCGGCCAAGGCACCGCCGCTCGTGGACATGGTCGCGCAAATTCAGACCAGCGACGATGTTCTGCCGCAGGATCAGGGCAAGAAGATCGAGATCGCGGCGGGCATCCGGCGCAAGCTCACGCCACACATCCGCGCCGAGCTGAGCGAGGAGGCGCAGAAGCGGATCGACCGCACCTTGGGCGGCGACAATCTGCGCCCAGTCGCTGCGGCCGACTTGCCCGACGGCCTTTGGACGGGTTTGCAGGAACGCGACGGCACCGTAGGGCGTGTCATCCTGGTCTACCCGCGCCCGTCGGAGGCGCTTTGGCAGGGACCCAGGGTTGCCGACTTCGTCGGGGCGATCCGCCGCGTGGTCGACGGGGTACCGGGGCCCACCGGCAAGCCTGCGCGCGTGGCTGGCGGCCCGCCGCTGACTGCCGACATCGTAGAGTCCATGAGCAAAGACGGCCCGCTCGTCTCGGCGCTCGCGCTTTGCGGGGTCATCTTCACGGTGCTACTTCTCTTCCGTATGAGCATCGCCACGCCGTTCGTGATCGGATCGTTGGTGGTCGGCGTTTTGTGGATGCTGGCGAGCACCATCGCGCTTGGCGTGAAGATCAACTTCATCAACCTGATCGCCTTCCCGATCACCTTTGGCATCGGCGTCGACTATGCGGTCAACGTCATGGGCCGATATTTTCAGGACGGGCGCAACGACGTCGTCGCCGCAATTCGCGCCACCGGCGGCGCGGTGGGACTGTGCTCGGCCACCACCATCATCGGATACTCGTCGCTGCTGGTGGCGCAGAACCGCGGCCTGTTCCTGTTCGGCCTGGTTGCCGTGCTGGGCGAAATCACCTGTTTGACCACGGCGGTGGTGATGCTGCCGGCGGCGCTGCTGGTCTATCAGAAACGCCGGGACCGCAAGCGGAGCAGCGCGGCGCCGGAAGGCAACGCGTAGGCGGCCGGAGTGCCGTGAGGCGCGCGCCCAACCGGAGCGTCGGGTGGCGGTCGCCGTCGTGGCCGTGGCCGTGGTCGTGGCCGTGGCCGACGGTGATCCGCTTCAACGGCTTTATGGGTTGGGCGTCGTCGCTGCCCGAACCGCCACTTTACCACCAGCGAAGAGATCTGAGGATCTTCACGAAGGCACCTTCGCCCAATACAGCGGTCAGCGTGCCGGTGGACGTGGCCACGATCGTCGTCTCGGCGACGTGTGGCCAAAATCTTGGAAAGAAGGGCATTCCCATGTCGAAGAACACGAGAAGCCAAATAGGGAAGAACCCGCAGGCAAAGTACACCCAGTTCCAGCCGTTCCTCGGCGCAGCCTCGCGGTCATCTCGAGGAGAGTCTTTGCCGTGCAAAGGTTTCGTCCTCCATATCAACGCCTTGGCGTTCACCTGCTGGCGGCCGTCTGCGGCAGACCGTCTGTTGGGCAGCCCTTTGGTACAGTCTATGTGCGCGCCTAGTCCCAATGCCGGTCACCTAAGGAAAAACAGGGAGGAACGGAGAATCAGAGGCGTACAGAAGTTGGCGGAAATCCACGGGTTCTCCGGCTCCGTTCCTCCGGTTCTCCCTGTTGATCCCTCTTAACTGACCAGCGTTGCGCCTAGTCCTCAAACGTTGGGTATACCCAGAAGCTCGGTAGTCGACCGTCGCTATGGTACAATCGTGTTTGCAGGTCGTCCCGGGTTAACAGTCCCTCCTCTGACAAAAGGTGTACGAAGTGGCCGTGGGCAGCGTCGAGGAAGGCGCACCAGCCAAACGTGATCTCGCGGATTGCAGAAATGAGGTCGTTCGCAATGAAGCCTCGGGCATTGACAAGCGATGGGATGACCTTGACTTCCCCTTGAGCGCCAGGGCCAACCGACCACCCCAGCTGGTACGTGGCTAGGTCGTGGACCATCGCATCTCGTAGCCCGCTCGGCCCTTTTCCCGCCAACGTTTCGAACCAACCGCCGTGTTCGTTTAGGATTGCAGTGTAGCCTCGGTCGAAGTCCGGCTGCTGGCGGACGAACCAGTTGCGTTGATCCCGAAAACTGCGGGTAGGTATGATCCCCTGTCTTTGATGCATGTACGGGACCAGGCGAGCCAACGTGTCGGCCATGATTCGGAGATAGAACAGCATAAGGTCCAGAAACAGTTGGAGGTCTTCCGACGCCGCCTGGAATTTGCAAAACTCCTCGAGGCTCAAGTGGGGTTCGGGCAGACGCCCTTTGTCGGCCCATCGCGCGATCTCCGCCCTACAGAGTTCAGCATGCTCGGCTGACCGATCAAATTTCCAGAAGCATTGCCGGAAGTGCTGAACGATCTGGCTGAATCTGCGATGCTTAAACCGCGCGCTGTTGGCAGAGGTCGGCGCAGGGCGAACACGCCCCCACCCAATGCGATCTAGAGTTTCGCTCAATACGACTAGGCCATGGTGCATCCAAGCCTCTGTCGACTCCTTCTGCAACTCAACTCCATGGCGAATCATGTTTCATCCAGGACTGCGTACGGTCCGCCCAACCTATTCAGCTGCAGAGACTATCACTACCGCGGCGGCGAGGAATGCTCTTTCCGATTCGATGGCGGCTCGAAGTAGCGTGATTTCGCGCTGTTGGACTTCGCACCTCGAACGTCGGTCTTGCGCGGTTGCTTCGTAAGCCGGATTCCGTCCGCGCGTGGCCGCTTTGGCAATGCCTGCGGCGGTCGCGGCTTGGCGGACGGAGTGAGCGGAGTCCGATACGCCAGCGGATACGCTGCCGCGCCTTGCGTTTGACGGCGAGCTCTTGCATCGGCCGTGTCTGGCATCCGCCGTCGACCGCGAAGGTTTCGCGTCGACCTTGTCGTTTCCTCCTTGCGCCCAGCCGGGGAACCGTCATCGGTGCGCAACGGCCTGCTTGCGGCCGCGACAAGGGAGGTCCCATGAAACGCTTCGAGGTCTACGAAATTGCCCTTCAGATGGTTTGCGCCCTTCGCCCCGCTGTCGAGCGCCCTGGCTCTCCTCGATTCCGTCCTCGCCATCCTCTGGCGCCTAACCCACCCCTGACACCGTCTGGGCCAGGGCTCAAAGCCATGGCCCACCGCCTCCGTCCCCGCCTCTGACACCGTCCCCGTCTCTGCCACCCACGCCTGCACTGCGCCCCGCCACTCCGAATCCCAGCACGCCACATTGACGGCCACGACCTTGGACGTCCGCATTCACCATTCACACCCCGCCCGCTTCGTGTAACCTTCCTGGCAAGGAGCTCCGATGCCACACGAACTCGCTGGAAAACCCGCGCCTGCCGCGATTCTGATCGACGTGGAAAAGCTAACCCAAGCCTATTTCACCAAGCAGCCCGATGTGGAGGACACCGAGCAGATGGTGAGCTTCGGCACCAGCGGGCACCGAGGGTCGTCGCTCTTGGGTTCATTCAACGAGGCGCATATCCTCGCGACCACGCAGGCCATCTGCGACTACCGCCGGCAGGAAGGCATCACCGGTCCGCTGTTTATGGGCAAGGACACGCACGCCCTGTCCAAGCCCGCCGAGCGCACCGCCCTGGAAGTGCTGGCCGCCAACAACGTATTCACCTCGCTCCAGCGCGGCGACGGCTACACCCCGACCCCGGTCATCTCGCGCGCAATCCTTGTCGCCAACCGCGGCAAGCGCAGCGGGCTGGCTGACGGCATCGTGGTCACGCCGTCGCACAACCCGCCCGCCGATGGCGGCTTCAAGTACAACCCGCCCAATGGCGGGCCCGCCGACACCAACGTGACCGGCTGGATCCAGGACCGCGCCAATCAACTGCTGCGCGAGGGCAACCGCAGCGTGAGACGCGTGCCGTTCCTGACCGCGCTCAACGCATCCACCACTCACCAGGACGACTTCGTCGGCCCCTACGTGGAAGACCTGGCGAATGTCGTGGACATGAATCTCATCCGCGAGTCCAACCTGAAGTGCGGCGCCGATCCGCTTGGCGGCGCGTCGGTGGCGTACTGGCAGGCCATCGCGGAGCGCTGGAAGCTGAACCTGGACGTCGTCAACACCACCGTCGATCCACGCTTCGCGTTCATGACGGTGGACCACGACGGCAAGATCCGCATGGATTGTTCCAGCCCTTACGCCATGGCCAAGCTGGTCGGGCTGCGCGGGCGCTACCAGGTCGCGTTCGGGAACGATCCCGATTCCGACCGCCACGGCATCGTGGTGCCGGGCGCGGGTCTTTTGAACCCCAACCACTACCTCGCCGTCGCCATCCGCTACCTGTTCGCCAACCGCGAGCGCTGGCCCAAGCAGGCGTCCATCGGCAAGACCTTGGTTTCAAGCGCCATCATCGACCGGGTCGCGGCCGAGCTGGGTCGCGATCTGCGCGAGGTGCCGGTCGGATTCAAGTGGTTCGTCGAGGGACTGCTGGACGGCAGCATGGGCTTCGGCGGCGAGGAATCGGCGGGCGCCAGCTTCCTCCGCTTTGACGGCAGCGCATGGACCACCGACAAGGACGGCATGATTCTGGCGCTGCTCGCCGCTGAAATCACCGCCAAGACGGGCAAGGATCCCGGCCAGCACTACGCAGAAATCACCGCCAAGCACGGCAGCCCTGTGTACACCCGCATCGACCAGGCGGCGACGCCGGCGGAGAAAGCCAAGCTGAGACAAATGTCCCCGAGCCAGGTGAAGAGCTCGTCGCTGGCCGGCGAGCCCATCCGTGCCATCTTGACCACGGCGCCGGGCAACGGCGCGGCCATCGGCGGGCTGAAGGTCACCGCGGAGAGCGGCTGGTTTGCCGCGCGCCCGTCCGGAACCGAGAATGTGTACAAGATCTACGCCGAGAGCTTCGCGGGCGAGGCGCACCTGCAGAAGATCCTCGAAGAAGCGCGCGGCATCGTGGCCGCCGCGCTCAATGAACCGCGGATTTAGAGAGCCCAGAGGGGACCGAGGGCGCGGAGACCAATCACTCCGACAACGACCACGGCCACGTTTACGACCACGACCTTTTGCGGTTATCTCGGAATTTTGGGCGCCCGGATCTTTTGCGTGAGCGCGCTTTGGGGAATAAGGTTGCACCTGATATCGATGAAATCGCCTTTGTTGCTCTGTGCCGGCTCGGCACTGCTGGGTATCGCCGGCTGCCACGCGGGACCGCCGGCTCCGCCGTCCACCGCTCCCGCCGCGACCGCCGTGATGCCGACTGCAGGTCCTGCGGCAGCGTCTACCTCTGCCGCGTCTGCACCGACGCCCAAGCCCGCCCAAGCCGCCGCCGTGCCGCCCACGCCCGCGCCCGCCCAAGCCAACCACGACGGTCAGGCCTTCGTGGTCCACGACGGCCAGGAGGGTTGGGTCGATGCCGCGGCCGTCGCACGCTCTGGCTACACCATCGTCGACTTCAGCGACGATTGGGTACCCTTCATTTTTGCCGAACAGAAGGCGGCTGACGGAACCACGCTCAAGAACCGCTACCGCCGCGTGTTCGTGGGTCTGGCCAACGACACCCTCGACGAGGACGGTGAGCCGCTTCCCGCGGGCGAGAAGAACTACCTCGAGCTGTACGGCGTTCCGCCCTCGTTCGGCATCCTGCGTGCTCGGTTCATGGCCAACGAGCAGCAGACCTGCCACGCCAGCATCAGCCAGGAAAAGTTGGAAGAGGTCGAGACCATTGCCTACGTGGCGCCCGAGAAGATGAAGACCGAAGAGCAGCGCACGGCTCGCTTGCACCGGGATCTGGAAGAAGCGCGCCACAAGAATCACGCCGCGAATTTTGCGGAGCTGGCCGAAAAGGATGCGTCGCTGGCCGCCAAGGTGAAGGCGTACGAACGCCGAGTCGCCGAAAAGGCCGCGATGACCGAGGTGGAAAAGCGGCTGGCCTGCGAGGGCATGTTCAAGAAGGGCCAGCGCCACGCCACCGGCGTGTACGACGATGCCATGCGCTTGGCGGTGCGACAGTTCCAGCAAAAGAACATGATCTACGAAGCGAACTACCTGCGCTCGAAGACCATGGATGCCCTGGCGCGACCGCCGCTCGCCAACGACTACCAGGCCTTCATGCGCGTTCTGCGCGAGCGCGTGGTGGACGCGACCGGCGTGGTCGAGGACGGCAGCGTCGACGGCAAAAACGGCCCACCCACGTTCACCAGCAAGGCCGGCAAGCAGGTTGCGCTGCGCAATCTGGTGGACGAGCTGACCCGGGCGGCTGCCGAGCAACTCGGCCTTACCAGCCCGGAGGCGGCGCTGGCCTTTTTCAAGCGCCATCCGGCGGCCGACTTCCGCCATCTGCGCGCGGCGGTGATGCTGCCGAACCTGCCCGAGTACTACGGCCCCGACATGGACATTTCCATCGTCATCGACCGCGGCGACGTCTGGTACGATTTGCCCTGGGACGCGAAAGGCATTCGCCACCCGCAGCCACGCAAGCGCTACCCCAGCTTCCACCTCTACCTGAAATACAACGGCCAGCGCATTCTGCTTGCGCGCTGGCGCACCACCATCGGCGGATGGCGGGCCGAGCAAGCCTCCGACGGCTACGAGTACTTCCGCTACAAAGGGTCCGACATCGGTCCGCGCGTGCTCCGAAACGTGGTGGCGGGGCCAGTCTGGATCGCACCGGAATCGACGCCGATTCGTTCGCTCTTGAAGATGAAAGCGGTCGGGTCGGCTTGGCAACGCGTGGTGAACTACGACGAGCTCGGGCCCGGCTATCTGTCTGCCTATGGCCTGGTCGCAGGCTATTTCGTGCAGCCGGGTCGCAACGGCAAATCCGACTGGGACAACGGAATCCGCGCGCACGGCTCGTCGGATTACCTGTCGATCTACAGCTCGGAAGGCTACTCGCACGGCTGCCACCGCTTGCCGAACCATTTGGCGATTCGGCTCTACGGCTTCATCCTGCACCACCGCCCCATGCGCGCGCTCGGCGATCAGGGCATGGGCTTCGCGCGCCAGTTCCTTGCTGGCGACGACGTGTTCGAGATCCGCCTGCCCTCGCGCGGTTTCTCATACCTGCTCGACCCGCCCATCCCCGTGGACGTGCTGGAGGGGGACATCAAGGGCAACCTGAAGACGCCCGTTCTGACTTACGTGCCCAAGCCAGGCATCAAGTATCCGGGCCCGCCACCGGCAGTGCACGATACCGGTGACGCGGGTGCCGACGGGACCAGCAAGTCGGAGGCAGAGCCATGACAGCGCGAAGGGTTGGTTTCTTGCGTCGACTGGTCGTCGGGGCCGTGCTGGCGAGCGCGCTTGCGGTTTCGCTGGCGGTGTCGGCCGCGGGCAAAGCCAAGCCGGCGGCGGACCCAGCACAAGAGCCGGACGTCGCGGCCAAGGGCGATGTGGTTCACATCTATCTGCAGACCGTACCGCCGCATAAGGCGCACGTGAAGTGGGGTGCCAAGTCGCTCGGCTTCATTCCCGCGCCGAAGCCCCTGGCCATCGAGCGCCCCCGCGATAGTGGTCCGCTCGACCTTGTGATTCGCGCTTCCGGTTTTCTTCCGGTCCACACCCGCGCGTACACATTTTCCGATTCGCGCGTCGCCGTGAAACTGACCCCGCCGTCGGACAAGAACAAGTTGTTCGGCTACAAACAGGAACCCACGCCCAATCCCGACGCCGGCCCGCCGGCCGATCCGTCCGTGCCGGCCCCGGCAGCGCCCGTTCAGCCGCCCGCACCGCCAGCGCCCGCAACGCCGACGCCATAGGCCAGCGCATTTCATCACCGAGGACACTAGCCCCAACCGGCTGTGCTGCGCCTCACAACGCCCGGCTGTTCCCAACATGCTCCCAGGGAGAGTACCATCTGAGCACGGCCTGGCAGTGGAAGGCCGCAATAACCCGGAGTGCCCACCCATGCTTCGATTCGCAAGAGTGTCGATGGTCTTTGCGATTCTATCCTTGTGTGCCTGCAGCAGCGGCAGCAGCTCATCGAGCTGCACCCCCGGCACGCTTCGCTGCCCCTGCTACCACAACAATACCTGCAACAGCGGCCTCGCTTGCTACTCCAGCGTATGCGTGGCGCCGGCTGGCTCCGACGGCGGTTTGATTTCGACGGATGGTGGAAGCGGGAAAGACGACAGCGCCAGCGGCAGAGACGATGCTTCCGGCGCTGCCGGCGCAACTGGCTCGGGCGGCATGACTGGCGTCGGTGGGGTCATCGGCCGCGACGGGGCGCTGAGTTCCGCCGACGGGCCGGCGCTCGGTGGATCGGTAGGCTCGGGGGGCGCGGCAGGAAGTGGTGGGGTGGGTAGCCCGGGTGATGCGGCAGCCGGAGCCGACGCCCCCGCGGGCGCTGGCGGGCGCGACGCCGCAGATTCCCGAGGCTCGGGCGGCACCGTTGGTAGGGATGCCAGCGCGGGAGGATCCGCCGGCCCCGACGCCAGCAGCTCTGGCGGCGTGATCGGTTCGGGAGGCGGCACAGGCGCGGGCGGCACGCCGGATGCCGGCGGCGCGGGAGGATCGGCCGGCAGCGACGCACCGACGGGCGCGGATGCCCCGTCGACCTCCGGCGACGCGAACACGACCGACGACAGCGGTTCCGCGTGCCCCAAGTTGGCCCCGGTCAGCGCCGTCGCCACCGGCCACGCCCATACCTGCGTGCTCATGCAATCCGGAGGAATCCGATGTTGGGGTGACAACAGCAAGTGCCAGCTCGGTGACGGTTCCCAAGTCAGTCGATCCACCCCACCTCAGGAGCAGCTCATCGACGGCGTCACGATAGTCGCAGGCGACGATCACACCTGTGTGCTGACACAAAGCGGGGGCGTGCGGTGCTGGGGCGACAACAGCTGGGGGCAGCTTGGCGACGGCACCCGGGACTGTAGCTGGTGGCCACAACGATCGGATGTCGTCACCGGTGCGGAGGCCGTCGCCCTGGGAGGCCTGCACACCTGCGTGCTGAGCACGAGCGGTGGCGTCCGCTGTTGGGGCAGCAACGAATCCGGCCAGCTCGGCAATGGCAGCACGGCCAATCTGCTGCTCACGCCGCCGACAACCGAGGTGCTTACTGGGGTCAAAGCTATCGCCGCGGGCGATCACCATACCTGCGTTCTCATGAAGGACACCGGAGGTGTCCGTTGCTGGGGCGGCAACGAGTCGGGTCAACTGGGCGACGGCACCACAAACGATCGCAGGACGCCACCTGACACCGACGTCCTCACCGGTGTGAAGGCTCTCGCCATCGGCTCCACCGCCGCGCACACCTGCGTTCTCATGGAAACCGGCGGCGTCCGCTGCTGGGGCAGCAACCTCTGGGGCCAGCTCGGTGACGGCACCACGGTCGATCGGCTGGCGCCGCCGACCGACGATGACTTGACCGGAGTGCAAGCCATCGCGACCGGCGCTGCACATACCTGCGCGCTGCTGGCAACCGGTGAGGTCAGTTGTTGGGGCAGCAAGTACGACGGCAAACAGGACGACAGCGCGAGAGTCATTCCCTTGGGCAGCGACGACACCGCGGGACTTTCCGGCATCCAGAGTCTTGCGGTTGGAGACGGCTTCAGCTGTGCAGTCACGCGGGACGGTGGCGTCCGCTGCTGGGGCTACAATACCTCCGGCCAGCTCGGGAATCCCGACATCCTGTCCGGGGTCAAGTCCATTTGGTCGAACGGCGCCAGCTTTTACACCTGCGCGCAGATGGAGTCGGGCGAGATCCGGTGCTGGGGCCGGAACGACCAAGGCCAGATCGGGAACGGCACCAGCCTGGATGTCTGGGCCCCGCAGCCGATCAACGCGAACGCCGACGTCCAGGCAATCGCGGTCGGGGAAGAGCACGCCTGCGCGTTGACCACGGCCGGGGGCGTCCGGTGCTGGGGCGACAACTACTGGGGCAGCCTCGGTGACGGGACGACTGTCAACCGCTCGACCGTTCCGACCGTGGACGTGTTGGCGGGAGCCCGGGCCATCGCGACCGGGTACGGATTTACCTGTGCCCTGGCGAGCAGCGGTGCGCTGTCTTGCTGGGGAAGAGGCGGAAGCGGCCAGCTCGGCAACGGCAGCACCGCCAATGTCGCGGCGCCGGCGGCGCCACTCGCCGCCGATGGCCAGTCCCTCTCGTCCGGCTCGGGGCACACCTGCATGGTCACTTCGTCAGGAGGACTTCGCTGCTGGGGGCAAAACGACCGAGGACAGCTTGGAGACGGCACCACCGCCAGCCGAAGCGTGGTGCCGACCACCGACCTGCTCACCGGCGTCCAATCCGTCTCGGCAGGCTACGCGCATACCTGTGCTCTTCTGCAAACCGGCGAGCTCCGCTGCTGGGGCGACAACAGGGCCGGGGAGCTCGGCACTGGCTCCGGCAGCTACTGGACGCCGGCTATGCCCTGGTACTCGTCCGGTTACCAGGCGGTCTCGGCGGGTGGTAGCCACACCTGCGCATTGACCACGGCTGGCGGCGTTCGCTGCTGGGGCTCGAACAGCGACGGTCAGCTTGGAGGCACCGCCGACACCATGGGCCACTTCATCCCGCCAACGACGGATGTCCTTGCCGGCGTGTCAGCGATCACCACGGGAGCGGTGCATACCTGCGCGCTTCGCACGAACGGAACTGTGCGCTGTTGGGGCGACAACCAGTGGGGCGAGCTCGGCAGTGGAGATCATCTGCCGACGCCCGAGTTGGAGATCTGCCCGTAGCTACGCCGCGTGCAACTGGCTGGATCGGTCGAACCGATCTCGGCGCCTCAATCGCCAATGGCCAGGATGGCGGACGAGCCAGCAAGAGCTGGTCGCGATGGTGGCACACAGGATGTCACTCCACATCCAGACGAACACAACGCACAGAAAGCGCGACTCGGGAACAATGACGGACGCTTGGGCGTACAGCATCAGCATGAACAGCCCCACCACCAGAGAATGTGACCTCCGCCTCCGAAACGCGAGCCGGACGAGGGCACCCATGAAGACCAGCGTATTCATGATTAAGAGCGCCGTGCTCTCGTGGCGCTCGGCCGCCTTGGCGAGGTAAACCGCGCCGCCCAAGGTGTAGGTCCCGAAATAGAATTCGTGTCGGCGTTCAAGAATACAGGCCAAGGCAGACGCATCCCTCTTGTCCACCGCGTCTTTGAAGTTGTGGCTGTCTTGAAAGCACTTCTTGCCGTCGCGGCGAATCGCGCCGCCGAAACCGGTGTCATAGCCTGCGAGGGTCGAGCGGAAGTGGATCCTCCGCGCCAGGTCCTCAAGTGGCGGATGGATGAAGCCAATCATCTGTGACCGGCGATAGGTCTCACCGTATTGAATGGCAAGGGGCACGAGGAGAACCAGCGCCGCGCATCTTCGCAGAAGCCTTCTCGGTTGACGAACCGACCCGAGCACGAGCGCGAAGATGGTCGCGACGGCGGGATAGAGATAGAAGGCGCGCAGCGAGACGGCCGCCCCAAGGCTGAGGCCGATCGCGAGATACAGCCACCAGCGATCGATCCCCTTCGCGAGCAGCATGAGCTGGACGCCGGCCAGGGCGAAAATCCCGGCGGGCAGATCGGAAAGAGAATTCCAAGAAGTCGCCCACAGAAATGCCAGATGGACGGCAACGATCGCGGCCAGCCGAAGCCGCTGCGACCAGCGCCCGCCGGGATCCAGACGACGGGTCGTCCAGAACATCAACCCGACCGATCCCGCGAGGAGCAACCAATTGAGGATGATAATGCTCGTGGGTGGAAGCCCCAACCGATAAGGCAGGCTGTAGAAGAGCGAGGCTCCCATGGGGCGCAGGACATTCCAACACTTGGCCAAGTCGCTCGCGCAGTCCTGCCCCATCTCGAGGTAGCTGACCGCATCCCCCGCCTGAGGGCTAAACGCCAAGTGCAATTCGACGCTCCATCATCGGGGTCCGATTTCAACCATTAGCACACGGCTTCGAAAAACGGGATGACAAGGTAACGGTTTCGATGGACCCATGGTGCTCGTGCTAAGGTGGAAACTCGAAAGAGCCTCCGGGCCCTTCCCAAGATCAACACCCGATGATTCCCATCAGCGACGACAACCCGACCCTGCGCTTCCCGGTCGTTACAGTGCTGCTGCTTGCGGCCTTGGGCTTCGTCTGGATCTTCGTGCAAGGCGCGGGCCTCGATCCGATGCGGCTTTCCGAAACCGTGTGCAACCTTGGCATGGTGCCGGGCGAAATCACGCAGCGGGCGCCGGTGGGCACCGCGGTGCCGCTCGGCATGGGGCTCTACTGCGTGGTCGACCGCGAGCCCATCAACTATCTCACGCCTCTCCTCTCGATGTTCCTGCACGGGGGCTGGGCGCACCTGCTTGGCAACTGCCTGTTTCTGTGGGTCTTCGGCAACAATATCGAGGACAGCATGGGCCGTTCGCGATTTCTCGGCTTCTATCTTCTCTGTGGTCTGGCGGCGGCGCTCGCGCAAATCGCCATCGACCCTGCCTCGCCAGCACCGATGGTCGGGGCCTCGGGCGCCATCTCGGGGGTTCTCGGAGCCTATCTGATTCTCTACCCCCGCGTGCGCGTGCGCGTGTTCGTCGGCTTCTTCTTGCTGTCGCTGCCCGCGTACTTCGTGCTCTTGATGTGGATCGGCCTGCAGCTTCTCGATGGCCTGCCCCAGGTGACCTCCATCCATCACGTCACGTCGAGCGGCGTGGCGGTGTGGGCACACATCGGCGGCTTCTTTACCGGCGTCGCCCTGATCAAGTTTTTCGTCAATCCCGAGTTCGTACGCGCCCGAACCTACATTCGTCGGCGCAACTACCCGACCCACTGGTGAAGACAGGCTTGCGTACTGCTCTCATCGCTGCCGTTGCCTGGTTCGGATTCTCGCCTTTGGCCCGCGCCGCCGACGCTCCCTGCCGCGAAACCGACGACACCCGCGTCTGGTGGTCGCCGCTGGCGCCGGCCGCGGGCTCGCAGCTTCGACTACTCGTGGTCAGCGAGAGCATGCGGGCGGGCGAGATTCAAGTCACGCTCCCGGGCGGAGCGCCGCAAGTCCTGCCAACCACCAGCCGAGGCGGGCCGCCCTTCAGCTTTTACGCCGAGGTCAAGCTGCAAAAGCCGGGCACGGTGCGAGTCGAGCTTGCCGGTAAAGGCGGTCGGTCCGCTTGTCGCCGCATCCAGGTCGCAGCCAGCGGACAGAAGACCTCGCCCGAGCGACCCGCGGGTCCCGGTGCGTGGCGAGCGACCGGGTCGTGGAACCGCAGCACCGAGAGCTTCTTCTCCGCGTGGATCGAGCAGATGTTCGATGCGCCCGCCGATGCCACCCTAGCCTTTCCCTCTCTGGCGCCCGTCCTTCACGATCCCGCCCGCAATTTCCTGTGGGGTTTCCTCGGTCTGCGCGAAGACGATCCCAAGAATCGCGACATCCCGCGCGCGACCCCCGACTGCGCCGATTTGCCCTACTACTTGCGCGCCTACTTCGCTTGGAAGCTGGCGCTGCCGTTCGCCCTGCGCGACTGCGACCGTGGCAAGAGCGACCGTCCTCCGAAATGCGGCGCCGTCTTCCACAACGAATCGCCCGACGAAACCATCAAGGGTGCCTCCGCGTTGCTGCGCTTCCGCAGCTTCCTCAAGATCCTGTCTAACCGTGTGCAGTCGGGCAGCGCGCGCACCGGACTTGACGATGACGAGACCGACTATTACCCGGTCGTGCTGGATCGAAGCACGTTGCGACCGGGCACCATCTATGCAGACCCGTATGGCCACGTGCTGATGGTTTCATCGTGGGTCGAGCAGACATCCGAGCACGGCGGTTTGCTTTTCGCGGTGGACGGGCAGCCCGACAACTCGGTGGGACGCAAACGATTCTGGGAAGGCAATTTCATGTTCGGAAGCGACATCAAGAGCGCCGGGCCCGGCTTCAAGGCCTTCCGCCCGGTCGTGCGTGGCGGCGACGGAGCGCTTGCCGAAATGCCGAACCAGGCCCTTACCGCCGATGCTCGCTTCGCGGCTTTCTCGGGCGAACAGGCACGCCTGGATCGCGACGGCTTCTACGCCCGCATGGCCAAGCTCATCAATCCGAAGCGCCTCGACGCGCGCGCTGCCTACGCCGAGACCATGAATGCCCTGGTCGAGCAGCTCACCACGCGCGTCGGTTCGGTGGACAACGGCGAACGCTACATGCGCGAAAAGGGCAACCCAGTGGTGCCGATGCCGACCGGACCCAAGATCTTCGAAACCACGGGTCCGTGGGAGGACTATGCCACCCCGTCGCGCGACATGCGCCTAATCATCGCCATGGGCGTGCTGGTGGGATTGCCCGCGAAGATCTCCGAGCATCCCGATCTGTTTCTGCTCGCTGGTCGCAAGCCGGCCGAGGTGGGTGCGGCGATCGAGGCCCTGCACGAGCAACAGATCCGCGAGCGCAGCATCGAGTACCGTCGCAGCGATGGATCCCCGTTCCGCCTCACCGTGGCCGACATCCTCGCGCGCCGGGCGGCGCTGGAAATGGCCTACAACCCCAACGACTGCGTCGAGATCCGCTGGGGCGCAAGCCAAGAAACCGCCGACTTCGCCACCTGCAAACGCCGCGCCCCCGACGAGCAACGGGCGCGCATGCAGGAGTACCGGGCTTGGTTTCACGAAGCGCGCCGCCCGCCGCGCTGATTGTGCGTGCGTTCGGCCGCGGGCCTACTGTGTGGGCCTTTGCTTACCTTGTCTTATGTATCTGTTTGCGCTTCATGAAATGTTTTCTTAGTCCTGACGATGTCTGCCCTATGATCCTGGCAGGAACTCACGACATTTCCGATGGCCGCAGGTTTGCAAGTAATGACCCCGGGTAACCATGGTGACTGCTCGTAAAACACAAGCCGGCTTCACCTTGACCGAAACCATGGTGGTCGTGGTGATTCTCTCGCTCTTGGCCGCGGTTTCCACGCCGCTCTTGCTTCGGGACAACACCGCCCGCAAGGGACGCGATTGGGCGCAAATCATCGCCCAGACCCTGCAGCGGGCGCGCTTCCAAGCGCTGGGGGACCGAACCAACATCCACGTCGTCCTCTATCGGACCCACATCGACACGTACCGGCAGGACAGTCCCTATGTCCTCTTGAGCTCGATTCAAGGACCCGCGGTGGATGACCCGCAGCAGACCATCGCGATCTGGGACGCCAATACGACGCGGACCCAGCCGCCCGGCCGAGTGCTCGGCAACGGACACACGCCACCGAGCAGCGGAACCACTTTGGCCAACGATATCACCTTCACCCCGCTTGGCTCTACCATCGGCAACGCCCCGTGGTGGATCTACGTGCGCAACGAGCTCCTCCAGTCAAACCATCCCGACGCGTCCTTTCTGATCACGGTGACCGGATTGACCGGCTATGTGTCGACCCACTCCGACAAGGTGGTGCTGCCGTGAAGCGCGACGCCGGCTTCACCCTGGTCGAGGTGATGGTGTCCATGCTGATAGGCACCATCGGGCTGCTTGGAACCATCGCGGTCCAGCAGGCCATCACCAGCGCATCGAAGAACGCCAACGACGCAGCCATCGCGATGCGACTGGCGCAGCAGAAGATCGACGAGTTCGCAAGCAAGAACACCGATAGCCCGGCCGCCGATGCCCAGCCGGGTCTTGGTCTCTCCACCATGGCAACTGTGGCCGGCAGTGTGGTCTGGTATCCCCAGAATTTTCCGGAATACGTGAACTCGGCCGGCCAGATCCTCCGTGATCTCAATTCCTACCCGAGGCAACCGGTCAACGCAGCCGAGATAGCCCAGTACCGCTGGTTTAGACAGTGGAGCGTCGTTGATACCGGCGTCGGCCTTCCATACGTGATTTCTGTCATTGTGACCTATACCAATGACGCCGGTGCCCCAAAGACGATCCGTCTAGACATGGAACGCAGAAAGAGTTGGGGGAAAGGCTCAGGCTCATGAGGCCTGTTCGCCCTATCGATCGCGGCATGACCTTGGTCGAGATCATGATTACCCTGGTGATTTCGTCGATAGTCGCGGCGTCGACCTTCATGTTCTTCGCCGGCCAGCAGCGCATCTACGACACCCAGACCAAGGTACTCAACATTCAGCAGAATCTGTGGGCAGCAATGGAAGTGCTTGCCAGGTACACGCGGGCCGCCGGCAGCGGCATGTACGAATGCGTGCGCCCGGCCAGCTATGCCGATGCCACCGCCGCCGATGGCTCGCGCCTTCTCAGCACGTCGCCGAGTCCGGGGCCGCTGACACCCAACCTTTCGGCCCCACCTGCAACCGGTGTTCGCGCGTATAGCAGCACCAATGGAATGCAGTTCATTCCCCCACTATGGATCGTCGACAATTCGCAGAGCGACGCCGGCGTGGTGCAGAACACCGACATCATAACTGTGGCGCTTGGAAACAGGACATCCGGCACCGACACCGACGCTGCGCTCGCTCTCAACGTGACTGACACCATTTCCCCCATCGTTCTCATGACTGCCAACGGCAGCAACATGTTCCGGAATGGCGAGTTTATCCTGTTGCTCACAACGCCCAACACTGGCTACGGCACCAATCCCACCAACGACCGCGGCTGCACCATGTTCCAGGTCACCGATTGGGTCGGCAACTCAACGAATCTATGGCACAGTGCGAGCGGTGGCAGCGCCAACTGGAATCCACCAGGCAACCAGGCCGGCATGCTGGCGCCTGGCGGTGGATACACGGCTGGCTCCGCGGGCGTCAGGAACTTTGGAACGTTCACCTGGGTGCGATTCTTCATCCAACTTGACGCCAACGGCATCCCGAACCTGATGTTCCAGCAACTTGACCAGGGCGGCTCGGCGCAGGTCTTGGCCGAGGGGATCGAGGATCTTCAGGTCTCGTTCGCCTGTGATACCGGAACCTTGGGCAGCCCCAACCTCGGCAACCTGAACGGTGTGTTGGATGAGGGCTCCACCGATCCCACCATGGCGAACGATGAATGGTGGAACAATGTTCCGAACGACAACTTGCCGCGCATGAACACGGCCGGGTATTGCAATGTTCCGACCGCCATCAGGCTCACCCTGGTGGCGCGCTCTTTGAGCCCGGACGACCTCATCAATCCCACCCTCACCGGCAATGGCCCGCTTAACGTTGAGAACCATCGTCCCAATCCCACAACCGATCGCTACCGGCGCAGGATTCTTTCCACAACGGTCTATCCCCGCAACAACAAGCCTCTGTAAGTCCTCTTTGCAATTGAGGAGCCCAATGATGCAGGCCACAAGATATCGTCAAAGAGGCGGCCGCCCAGCGGCCGACAGCGGTGCAATTCTGGTGGTGGTTCTTATCGCCATCGTCGCGCTACTGGGGCTCGGGATGACGGGTCTGTTTCTTACCAGTGGCAGCATACAAGTGAACACCAACATCAACTTGCGTAATCAGGCCTTGGTGGTCGCCGAGGCCGGGATCGAGCGGGCTCGGCTGGTCCTCAGCAATCCCAGTTACACCCCCCCAATTCCGACCTTCCTCGCGGGAACCGGCGGTAGCGGCGTTGAAGTGCCCCAAAGCACCTCGCAGTGTGACGGCGAAATGCGCGGAGCCATCCTCATCGATCCACTATGCGCAGGCGCTCCCTGTCTGCTGAGCAAAGTCATCTATCCGTCGGTCGATCGAACCCAAGGCTTGCCGACCTCGGCCGGGACCATCGCCTCGCAAAGCCTCGGCACCTACACCGTCTACATTCGGCAAGATCTGGCGGACTGCCGTATGGGCAACTTCGTATGCGACCAGTCGCCGCCATCCACGCTTCCCCAAGGCGGCGCAGTAGGAGCGTTTGGCGTGACGACCTGCTCAGCCCCGGCGGGAGCGCCGCAGCCGAACAACGCGATCGTGGTCCGGTCCGAAGGTGTTGCCTCCGACAACCGCACGCGCGTGGTCTTGGAAGTCACGATGATGCCTGCGCAAGGTACCCAACAGGTGCAGAACCCGCCCGTATCTGCGCTTTGCAGCGCAGGCGCGCAAGGCTGCGACGACAATTCGTCGGTGCAAAACGGCATTGTAGTCAACAGCACGGCCCCGCAGACTGCGCCTCCGCCCCAGACCTATGGTGGCGCAGGCGGTGCGGCCCAAGGCGGTACCACCGGTGCGGGTGGTGCTGGCGGAACTGCCGGCACCATGGTGGGAACCGGCGCTGGCGGCACCAACAGCGGCGGCGCCGGAGGATCGGGCGGTATGGGCGCGGGCGGCACGGGTGGCAAGGGTGGCACCGGTGGAAACACCTCGTGTCCGAATGCAAGTTGCGCGAAGATCGCCATTCTTGGGGTCCCAGGCGTCTGGGATCCCAACACCAACGCCTCGGATCCCAGCAGCGGTTGGGCCAAGTTCGACACTTGGCTTGGAACCCACTCCGACAATTGTCAAAACCCAACTCTCATCGACATTGATAGCACCACCATTACGTCGCTGCTGCTCAGCCAATACAACGTGCTTATTTTGCTCGACCTGTTCCACACCAAGGTCGAGCGCGGCGCGTGCGTCGCCACCACGAACTTCAGCAATTGCAAAGGGCAGGCGTGCTATCTCACCGACGGAAGCAACGGATTGTGCACGGGAGCGACTGCAACCTATACGAGCACCGCCACCAGCACGGACGTGCGCGTGATGACAGGCTGCCCGACGGCCAACACATTCACTGGCACGGTGACTCGCACGAGCACCGCCACCGGCACCGGCACCGGCACTGTTGCAAGGTCGGTCGGGGGGACGACTGTCAGCGCAACAGGGACCTACAGCCTTACCAGTACCGGCACTGGAACTGCCACCGGCACTGCCACTGTAACCTGTAGGTATCCCCCGGGACTCGTAGCGGGCAACTCCTATCCCACCTCTCCGGCCTACGTCACTTCCTACAACTACGGCAGCGCCCGCATCCTCAACGGCTCCGAGTTGTCGGCCATCAATAGCTGGGTCCAGCAGGGAGGCGGAATCGCAACGACCACCGGTTACTTCTACAATGCTGCAGAGACCACCAACGTCAACAACATCCTAGCGATGTTCAACCTCAAGTATCAAACGTCCGACCAAGCTGGTCACATCGTCACCCTGCTGGGCGGCGTCTACGGCGGCGGCGTGGATATCGGGCGCGTCAATGCGTCGATTAATGACTTCATGCCAGGCGTACCGCCATTCAACTACAAGAGTACCGTTAATCTGTTGCAGATGCGGGCCGCTACTCCCCTCCAGAAGATTACGGGCGGAAGTGGCAACGTTTATCTTGCCGCCGAGGTGGACTACTCGTGCCCGGTTGGAAATACCAACTACGGTATCTCTAACTGTAACTACAGCCAGGCAACCTGCACGGCGCTTTCTTCCCCCGCGGATGTCGGATTCTACGTCGATAACATAGGCCCGGGCGGGGGCCGCGTGGTCGCGTGGTCCGACGAGTGGCTTACCTACGACACCGTCTGGAACACCGTGAACTCGTGTGGCACTCAACAGTACCAACCCGACCGCTATTGGGACAACGTAGTCAGGTACCTCGGGCACTGTAGTAACTGAAGCCTGGAACGCCGGCTGAAATGTGCGCGCTTTGCGCGGCATTCTTTGCTAGATATCCGTTCCGAAAGACATGCCACTGCACTTCCTGGCCGCAATCTTCGACATGGACGGCACCTTATTCGCGACCGAGCAGATAGCGGTCGATGCCCTGCGGGCAGCGTTTGGCGAGTGCGGAGTCGATGTATCACCACGTGATCTACAGGAAGTCATCGGCCGCGCAGGCAAGGAGACCAGGGAGTACCTGGCCCAATTTGCGCCCGCCGACGTGGGCATCGACCCGATCCTGCAACGAGGCAGCGCCATGATCAAAGCACGCCTCGAACGAGACGGCATGCCGATCAAGCCCGGCGTGCACGAGCTGCTGGATTTCCTTCGCAAGCGCGGAATCCCGATGGGCGTCGCGACCTCCACGCGCACTGCCGTGGCGCACGACAATCTTCGGCGCGCCCGCATCGACCACTACTTTGGCACTGTGGTGGGCGGCGATGCGGTCGACAGCCCGAAGCCGCATCCCGAGGTTTACTTGAAAGCCGCGCGCGACCTTCGCGTCGCACCGGCCGACACCATCGCCGTAGAGGACTCGGATCTCGGGATCCAGTCTGCCAGCCGGGCCGGCATGCAAGTCATCTACGTCCCGGACATCAAGCCGGTCGATGCCCAGGTCAAAGCCCTCGTGTGCCACGAATACCCCAGTCTCCTAGGCCTGCTCAACGCGCTCGCGTCGAACGCCTGAAGTGTCTGCCCGATGAGAAATGCGGGCTAGAAGTCGTCCGAAGACAGTCTTCCCGCGCGCGGGGCGGGTCTTGCGGCCGCGCCGGAAGGCACAGCGGCCACACCCGTCGGCAATAAGGCTTCGGATGGCAGCCCCGGCTTGTGCGATGCCGATGCTGCTCGGCGGGTGGTTCCGACTTTGTGACGTCGCGCCGCCGCCGGTGCTGTTGGCGACGCGGATTTCCCGGAGTGGTCGGCATCGGCTGTCCGTGGCAACTTGTCCGGCGCGGCAGGAGCTGGCGTGGGGGCTGTCGGGGCGGGAGCCGGCACTTCCACAGGTCGTGGTGAAATCGGCAGCGGTGTTGCCATCTCGGCGGCTGGCGCCGCATGCACCGTCCTTGGTGCGCCTGGGTAAAGTCGTGAACGCAACGGATTGGGCACAGTGAACAACGCCCCAAGCAGCAGAGCGGCTACGATGGTTGCAACCGGAACCAACGACCTGCGTGAACGTCGCCTGGGTGAATCCAGCACATCCGGCGATGGCGACGGCACCATGGTCGGCGCAGTGTCCACGTCCTCGGTCGCATGCTCGACCGTTGCGGTCCCGATCGCCCTAGCGCTCTCAGTCCGACCCACCTCCGGTGGAGGCGTCGGCGCCGACGCTATCTCCAGATCGTCGGTCTGGACGGCCGGGCCTTGGCAGCGCACGCCGAGTCGGTCGAGGTCGCCTTCGAGGGTGGTAATGCCCTGCGGACTGGCCTTGCGAAACAGCGCGGCCGCCTCTCGTGTGGCGAACATCGCAACCCCAATCGAGCCGTTACCCGCCCCGGTGGGTTTGGCTATGCCGCCCAGCTCGCGAGCAAGCTCCCCCGCCAAATCGAAGGCCCCCGTCGCAATCGGGACTTGCGCGGCCAGTCCCAGTTTCGCCAATTCCTCGCCGTACTTCCCCGCCGCCGAAATCGCAGCGGTGGTCTGGCCTGCGCTGATTTCGTCCACAAATCGCTGCGCAAGGTCGCGCAGTGACCGCATCCTGCCTTCAAGACCCAGCGAGTCCGATTTCCCATAGCGCTGAATACCCTCGGCCATCCGCTGTGGCGAGATGGACGGCGGCGCGGAAAACAAAACCAGGTGTAGGCCAGACGGTGGCGTGATAGCCAGGGCCTTCGGTGGCGTGCCCTTGGCGCGGGAAATCTTCACCAGCCCGCCGTGGGTTGCAGCCAGCGCCGCCGCACCCGATCCCGCCCGACCTCCGGGTGTCTGGCGGCATGCATTGGCGATGGCCAGAATCAAGGACCTGCGAGCTCCAATGGGCAGACCCAAGGTTTCAAGCAGCGCGCCCACCGTAGCCACCGACGTGGCAGCGCTGGAGCCCAGGTCGGCGATCAGTCCGGGGTGACGAAAATCCTCATCGTCGACGAACACCGAGCCGGCGGGGAGCGCGGCGAAGACTTCCCCAAGCTCGATCTGGGTACGTCTCACGGCTTCGGCCACCGACTTCGGCATGGCGTCCATGCGGGGGACAAACTGCGCCTTGGCGTGTCGGGTAATCGCCGCCACCACGGCCGGACTGTCCTCGACGATGGCGTATTCGCCGACCAGGACAATCTTGCCTGGCGCGATGACCACCGGCGTTCCGACGGGCGTGTTGCGTTGACCACTCATGGCTTTACCGTACGAGATCGATCTCGATGCAAGCGCAGGCGGATTGCTTGACCGGGTGCCCTTGTTCAGGCGTGCATCGGACGGAAGGAACTAAGCGAGCATAACGATGGGTCTTCCCTTACGTATCTTAGCGCCAATTCTCCGCTCGTGCGCGACGATTCAGACGGCCTCGCGTGACCCGCCACGGCGCGCCAGGCACACGGTGGGTCACTCGCTCGCGGTTAGCTCGATGCGGTTACCCTCTGGGTCGAGAACCACGCTCTCATAGTAGCCATCCCCGGTTAGGCTCTGAGCGTCAAACACGCGAGCCCCCAGCGCCCTGAGCCGAGCCGTCAGCACATCCACCGCGTCCGCCCTCCCAAGCGAAAACGCCAAGTGAGCCAGTCCCGTCCGCTGGCCCTCGGTCGGATCCGAAATCAGAGACAGCGCAGTCGTGGTCATCACCTCGATGCGCGCGCCGGATTCGAAGCTGAGGAAGCGCGAAGCAAATCCCCTGACCTGGCTTTCGTAACGTTCGCCGACCACGGCGCCGAAATGTTCGGCGTAGAACGCGCAGATGCCGTCGACATCCCGAACCCACATGGCGACGTGATCGATGCGAGGCATGCTGAACCATAGCCAATCTTTGCAGCAGCCTCCAGATTGGACATCGAGGGCCTGTCGTGTGAAGGTCGCGCGCACGGATTCCTCTCGATGGCGCGCGCAATCTCAGTCCTTGGCACGGCTTCGGACGTGGGCAAGAGCCTGGTGTCGGTGGCGCTTTGCCGCTTGCTCGCGGACGCGGGCTTCGACGTCGCGCCCTTCAAGGCGGAGAACATGGCCAACCAGGCGGGCGTGACCGCCGACGGGCTCGAGATGCCGCGCGCACAGATCCTGCAGGCGCTGGCCTGCCGGAAGACGCCCCACGTGGACATGGGTCCGGTGCTGCTCAAGCCCGTCTCGCACACCGGGGCCCAGGTCATCGCGCTGGGAAAGGCCCTGGGCGTGCAGGAAGCCGCGGATTACTTCCGCGACGCGAACCCACTGCGCGAGCTGGCGGCGCGCGCGCTGGAACGCCTGCTCGAACGGCACCAGGTCATCGTGTTGGAGGGCGCGGGCAGCCCGGTGGAGCTGAACCTAATGGCGCGCGATTTCGTGAATCTGGTTCCCGCGCGCCAAGCCGATGCGGCGCTGGTGCTGGTGGCAGACATCGACAAGGGCGGCGTGTTCGCTCAGGTGGAAGGCACCCTGGCTTTGCTGCCGGAAGCCGATCGCGCGCGCGTCCTTGGCGTCGTGGTCAACCGCTTCCGCGGCGACGCGCGGCTGTTCGACGACGGCATTCGGATTCTTGAAGAACGCTCGCGCGTGCCCGTGCTGGCGCTGCTTCCGTTCGTCGATCACGGACTCGACGAGGAAGATCACGTGTTCCGAATGCCGTTCAATCGGCGTGGCACCGCCGGCAAAGTCAAGGTCGGGGCAGTGATCTATCCGCGGGTAAGCAACACCGAGGATCTGGCGCCCCTGCTCGCTGAGCCGGATGTGGATCTCACGTGGTTGACGGATGCGCGACTGGCGTCGGAGCAAGACCTGCTGATCCTGCCCGGCACCAAGTCCACGCTCGGGGATCTGGCTCACCTGACCGCGACCGGCATGGCTGACGCGATTCGCACCGCCGTCGCACAAGGCACGTGGATCCTCGGGCTTTGCGGTGGCTACCAGATGCTGGGCGCGACCCTGCAAGACGACGCTGGCAGCGAGGGCGGACCGTGCTGCTTTGCCGGTCTGGACTTGCTGCCGACCGCGACGGTTTTCGAGACGGAAAAAGTCGTCCGCGAGAGCCGCGCGGAGTCCCTGTGGCCCGCGCCCGGCCTTCATCTCGAAGGATACGAAATCCATCACGGCCGCACGTCCCTCGGTGCCGAGCGCGGCGAGGCCATTGCACAGGGTGGCGTTGCGACGGGGTGGCGATACCAGCGCGCCGTCGGCACTTACTTGCACGGCATCCTGGCCAGCGACGGCTGGCGATGTGCCTTCCTCAACCAAGTCCGAAGTGGCCGCGGCTTCCCCGAACAGAGCGAGCAACTGAACCATCCCATCGAGCACCGCATCCGCCGTTGGGCCGAGCACGTAAAGCATCACCTCCGCCCCGGCGCCTGGGAACGAATCCTCGGCGCGGCTCGAGTCTGAGCTTTGCTTGCCGAAGTTAGGCCGATGGCCGGGCTTGGCCAGGTCTCCTGTGTACGAAGGCAGGGAGTTGCGCTTGGTTAGTGAACAGGCACCTTGGGTGGTCTCGGATTCACGATACCATCGTGCGGCGCAGGGATGGACTTTCCACCGTTGGCGAGAAGAGGCGGGAGCGCTTGGTTAGAAGGCCCAGTCCAGGGCGGCGGAGCGATCGGTTTGGGGGGTTGCGACGGCGGCGCGGGTTGGGTGACGGTCGAGCCAAAGGCTGGCGGCGTGGGTCGGTTCAACGTGCGAACAACCCGCCGCATGAGTGACGGCGCCTCGTCCACCCGCGGAATCCCAATCGGGGGCAGGCCGAACAAATCGATAATCGTCTTGGGAATGCTGGCGTGCGAATGCCAGGTGTTGTCGATCCCCTGCTCGACCCAACCGCCGAATATGATGAGCGGAATTCGGGAACCGCCGACAACTTGGAACCCCCGAGGATGCAAGGTATCCGGAACGATTTCCACGTCCGGGGTTGCTACATGGTCGGCGTAGCCTCCCCAATCGTCCCAGGTCAGAAAGAATACGGTGTTCTGCCATTGACCCGCCTTCACTACGGCATCAATGCGTTGCCAAACCAAGCTCTGCCCATTGGCAATGTAGGCCGGGTCGGAGGTGCCTGGTGGGTGTTCATCAAAGCCTGGAGGGCTCCAAGCGTAGACCAATTGTGGCAGATCGCCTGCCGCCGCCATGGTCAGGAAATCCGCGGCCTGATGGATATGCTTGGCCTGCGCGGTCGTGTTCAGCTCCTTATAGAACTTGGTTGGATAGCCGTCTTGGGCCGGAAACGCCGCCCAACTGATGCCGGCTCGCTCGGCATGAAGAAAGATACTCGGGATGTCCCAGGTGGGTCCGCCGGCACCAAACGGGGGATTCTTCAGCGTAGGCATCTGACCGCCCACGGCCAACATGTGACCGGACGTTGAGTTTGAGCCCGCGCCGAAGTGATGATCGCAAAACGTAAAGGTCTTGGCCAACCACGAATAGTAGGGAATCACGGCGTCGTTATCGAGCGACTTGCTCAAGGCCGGGTAGTCGCCCAATTTGAAGTGAACCCAGGCGTTCCGGTCGTGAGGCTGGTCGTAGTCCGGCGCTGCCGCTAGAAGCGGCCCGTTCTGCCGCATCTCCGCCCCCCACGCCGCAAGCGTAGGGAAGTAGAAATCAGGGGTCTTGTTTTCCTGAAGAAACACGATCACGCGAGGGGTAGTTCCGGGCGCAGACTGGGATTTGGACATGACACCTCGCTCGACGGGTCGACGGAGATCGATTCAAACGGCGTCCGATGGCGCAGCAACAGGGTCAATGCCCGGAGGGGCTTTGGGTAGCGCTATACTCGACGACACCGGCGGGGTTGACATGCAAACTCCGCATGATCGCGCGTAGGCGCTTGTCAGCGTGCTCGACAGGGATCGTAACGTCGAGCTCCCTGTGTCCGGGCCCAGCAACAGGTAGGGCAATCAACCGGGCGCCCTCTCCCGCTTTCAGCTCGGGCAAATGGGCCACGGCCAGGATTCGGTTCTTCGCGTCCACGACAACCTTGAGCTTCATTCTGGTACCCCCCTATCAGATGGTTTCTCCCGAGCGGGTCAGGCGCCTCAGCCCTTGCTTCGCAACCCGCAGAACGTGAAATCCACCGAGGTACCTGGCGGGCTGGCGTTCTTCACGACGAACCACGCTTGCACTTCACCGAATACGGATGCTGTCACCCACTGCCGGGTGGTTTCCAGGATTGACTGCCATTTTTCATCGTTGTCGTCGTCGCTGAAACCGGGCGAGAGCTGAAAATTGAACCACTCGTCGCGCGACAAGCCCCAAGAGACCACCCCACGTCACTTCCGATTCCGCCGCCTGTACTACGGCATTTGTGTCCGTGAAAAAGGTCGTCGCCATCGTTCACCGTCCCGTTTAGTCCGAAAAGGATTTCCGAGCTCACCGGCAATCATCGGATGCTGTCCCAGGTCAGGTGGTGGCAAAAGATTCCGTTTCGAAGCCGCGAAGATTCAGGGACATCAGACGCAGCGCAAGGCTACTGCCGGGGCCGTCCAGGGCGAATTGTGGCTACATTCTGGCTACCCGGACCATCGCGCGCAGCAGCTATCACATCGTGCTCGCCGAAAAGCAAAAGAACCGAACCGCTTGGAACGATTCGGGGCTTCAGGCTTCAGTGCGAGGAAGGGGACTCGAACCCCTATGGCTCTTAACCGCTAGCACCTCAAGCTAGTGCGTCTACCAGTTCCGCCATCCTCGCGGGGTGAAGGGGGCTTATAGTCGGGCCGGGGCAGCAAGTCAACGCCACGTCGCATTTTCGGCTAGAACTTTACTGCGGTGCCGAGGACTTCCCGAAGCGCCAGTTGGTCGTCGCTGGCGAAGTAGCGCAGCAGCTCCTTGAGCGGGCCGGCCTTTTGGGCGTGTTCGCGCACCAGCTCGGCCGGGATGGCGTCGGGCAGACCCACGGCGCTGTCGCGCAGAACCAACTGGGCAGCGGTGCCGAGGCTTCCACACAGAAGCAATCCGGCGCGGTTGCCGGTTTCCAGCACGGCTGCTCGCCAGCGGGCACAGTCGACCTCGACGTCGACGTTCTCCTGGAAAACCTCGGCAATACGCTTGGCAAGCTTATAAGGCAGGGCCTTCTTCAGCTTGGCGGCTTCTTCGGCGGCGCTGTCTTCGGAACCCGCGCGCCAACGGTTGTGCTTGGGATGGAATGCCTTAAGCACGGCCTGGAAAAGATCGTCCAGGGCGACCGAGTCCATGGTCGCGGCCAGCACGAACTCGGGTCGCAGAAGCTCCAGCGCGTGGCCGATACGGAAGCGCAGCTCCGCAAGCGACGCTTTCTCGGCAAAACGCTTGTCGATCACGATGGCGGTGGGCGCGGCGGCGACCAGCCGTACGCCGGAGAAGTCGGCGTCGGCCTTCACGTAGAGGCCCGCTCGCTGGTTGGAAAGCGCCTTGCCGGCTTGGCTGAAGATCTTGGCCACGTCGAGATCCGAGATGGCAGACACCTTGTCCTTCGGGGTGACGCCGAGACTATCCAATGTGACCTGGCTTAAGCCGGGAATGCCTTCCCACAGCGCGGCGAGCACCTCGGCAATGATGCGCGTGCCGGGATGGGCGAGGCGGGCATGGCGTTCGCTTTCGCCGACGCTGCCAGCATAGGGCTCGTCGGTGGGACGTTCGTTCCGTGCGTGCTTCTCCAGCGTCGCCCGCTCTTCCTCGTTGGCCAGCCCGAGCACCGCAAGGGTTTCAAGGCAGCACCACCCACGATCACTTTGGCCGTTGGCCAAGCAGTCGGTGGCGATCGCCCGTAGCGACTCTTCGCAGGTTGGGTCCAGGCCGACAAGCGCACGGTGATTCTGCAAGGCCAGGGCGGTATGCTCGGGGCTGCCGGCATAAAGGCGCGCCAGCTGCAGGCGCGCGGACAGACGGTCGCCGTCGAGGGTGACCGCCTTCTCCAGGGCATTGATCCCGCCCTGCAGATCGTGGCCGGCCAACGCGTCGCCCAACTTCTCCCACAGCTCGGCCCGATCGTGACATTGTTCCTCGCCGCTCGGGTCGGGCAGGCCCGGCAAAAGACGTTCCAGGGTCGTCGCCATGTCAGCGCTGCGGTTGGCCTCTTGGTAGGCGACGCACAGGTGGTGCAAGGCTGCCTCGTCGGTGGGATTCTCCTCCAGCAGCTTCTCCAACATCTGCGCAGCTTCCATGAAATCGCCATTTTCCATCTGCAGGCTGGCGACTTCTCGTCTGCGCCCGGAGCGCTCGGCGGGATCCTCCACCGCCTCGGCAATACGCCGAGCGGTCTCGATGGCGTCCTTGACTGCACCGTCGCTACGCTGCAGATCGAGCAGCTTCTGCAGGAGCGCGATCTCGCCCGGCGTGACGGTCTCAAGCATGGCGGCGGCATCGGCGTAGGCAGCGCGAGCGGCCTCCTTGTTGCCGAGGGCCAACTGCAAGTCACCGATCTGCTCAAAGATCTGCACGCGCTCGTTGCGATCGGCCGACGACTCCGCCACCCGGCGCAGTGACCGTGCTGCCTCCAGCTTGTCGCCGCGCTCGATGGCTAGGTCGGCGAGCGCCCGCAGGGTCTGCGGATGGCTCGGCGAGAAGCGCAGGGCCGCCTCGTTGAGCGCCGCCGCCCGCTCGGGCCTGCGCAACTTCAGCTCGGCCTGCGCGGCGTGGGTCAGTGCCTGGGCGACCTCCTCGGAATACTGGGAGGCCATCTCGTGCTCGGCGATGCCGTCGAAATGCGAGGTGCACTCGCGCCACCTGCGTGCCTGAAAGCGATTCTCGCCGAGCGCGATACGCAACATAAGCTGACCCGGCATGGCCCGATCCGCCTCCAGCAGTTGGCGGTAGCCCTCCTCGAGGCGCCCGAGCTTCTCGTACACCTCGCCCAAGCGGTGATACAGGCGCGCGGTCTGTTCGGGCTGCCCGCGCAACCTGCGCAGAGCCTCGTTCAGTCGCCGCTCTGCCTTGCCCCACTGCTGCTCATGGTAGTAGATGTCCGCCATGGTGATCACGGCGGGCAAATGGCCCGGATCCATCTCCAAGGCTTGGTCCAGTCGCGCCTCGGCTTCGTTCAAGGTCTCGGGGTTGTCGCACAGCACGCGCGCCAAATTGGTCAACACGACCGCTTTGGCAGGGGGCGTCTCGCTGGCGGCGAGCTGCCTTTCGTAAAGCTCGATGGCCTCGTTGGAGCGACCCTCGGCGGCTTCCAGTGAGGCTAGTGCGCCCAGCGCCTCGGGACTCGACGGGTGCTCTGCAGCCGCCCGTTCAAGACAGACGCGCGATTGCAAGCTGTCGGCGAGCTGATCGCGGAACACGGCCGCGGCCTCCAGCAGGATCCCGACTTGCTCGGGCTGCCCCGCCAGACTGTCTGCCTGGTGAAGCAACGCCGCCGCGTAGGACCTGAAGTCGTTGCGCTTGAGGTGGAAGCGCGCCAGCGCGGAGAGCACGCTCGGCTCTCCCGGCGCGATGGACTGCGCTGATTCGAGCGCCTGCAGGGCGCCGTCGGGATCGTCCAGGTCGTCGGCCTTGAGTTGCGCCTTTTCCAGGTACAGCGCCGCGATCAGCTTGGAATCGCCGTCGGCGGTGCGCAGGGCGACGATTCGCTGCTCAAGGATGCGCATGGCCTCGTGGGAAAGTCCTGCGCTACGCAAATTGCGCAACAGCGCAGCCGCGGTGTCGGGATCCGACAGGGCATCGGGTCCTAGCGCGCGCAGGCAGGCGGCCGCGGCGTCCGGATTACCGAGCTTTTCTTCCAGCACGCGCGCACGCCGCCAGATGAGGTCGGTCTTGTCCGATCCCTGCGCGACCTGAATGCGTTGCTCCAGCACAGCGGCCAGTTCCTCGAAATGCCCTGCGGCCGTGTGCAAGCGGTCGAGCGCGGCCAGTGCCGGCGCGTCGGTCGGTGAGCTGGACAGAATGGTTTCGTACACTTCGATGGCCTTAGCGGGAAGGGCCAGCTCGCGTTCGTAGATCTCGGCAAGGTGCCCACGGGCTTCCCGCGCTTCCTCGCCGTCACCGGCAAGCTCCAACTCCCGCTGCAACGCCGCCGCCGCCTTCTGCGCCATCCCGACCTTGCCCAATAGGCGTGCCAGCGCTGCGTAACCAGCGCGCGCCTCGGCGACAATCTCCGCGGCTCGTTCCTCGGAGCCCTCAGCGCCAGTCTGCTCTTCCTCGATGCTGGCCACGTACTTGTCGAGCGTGTCGACCGCTTCGTATGGCCGCTCAAGGCGCTGTTCGTACAGCTCCGCCAGCTCGAAGGCCTTGCGCCGCATTTCAGCGCCTTCCAGTCGCGCGCCCGCGGCCAGGGCACGGCGCTCCAGCACCGACGCGAGCTCGGACCAGCGCTCGGCGGCGCGGTAGATATTTTCCAACCGGTCGAGCGATTCGACGTTGCTCGGTTCCAGCACCAGCACCGCCCGATAGCGTTCTTCAGCGAGATCCGTGTCGCCCAGCTCCTCGCGAATGTGCGCCACGCGCAGATTGAACTTCACCATCTCGCCGCGCGAACCGCGCTCGGCGGCGCGCAGATAGGCCGCACATACGGTGTCCCAACGCTTTTCGGCGCGGGCCAGCCGTTCCATCTCTGCGCACACGTTTTCGTCGCCCGTGTTGAGGACAAACGCGCGTTCCAAGGCCTCCAGCGCGCGGTCCACATCGTGTGCCCCGCGCACCCAAATGTCGGCGACCTTGGTCAGGTACTTGTGGCGCGTGATCGGATCGGCGGGCAGAAGCTCATAGGCCTGCACCCATTCTTGCCACGGGGTCTCGAAGCTCATCGCAAGCATCGGCACCAGGGGGTGCGATACGGCCTGCGGCGGCGGGGTTTCCTCCAGAATATCGACCTCGTCGATATCGATCTCGCCCGTGATGATCTCCGGGTCCAGCTCGGCCAGCGGCTCGGAGGCGGAAGCCTGCACGGCTTGCGGCGGCGGCGTGACCTTGTCGACGGGCAAGGGCTTCACCTGCACCGGCTTTGGCGTGTAGGTCGGCGGCGGCGTCACCACCTGGTAGCGTCCGATCTTCTCGGCCAAGCGCCACAGGCAGTCGATGATGGCCTGGTCTTCGGGCGCCAGTCGGAATGCACCAAGGTAGGCGCGGAAGGCGCGGACATCGTCTTTGATCTTGGTTTCGACCAAGCCGGCTGCGCGCCTCGAGATCTCAATCTTCTCGGTGTTGTCCTCGGCGCGCGCAAACAGCTGGCCTTCCACGTTGAGCGTGTCTTCCCAACGCCCGGTGACCTCGGCCAGGCGCAGGATCTCCTGGTGCGAGGTTTCGCTCTCCGGGTCGAGCAGGAACGCGCGAACGTGCTCGTCGAAGGCGCCCGAGGGATCCTTCATGTCGTCTTCGCGCACGGAGGCGCGCAGCCGCAAAAGCGCGATGCGCTCCTTGGTCTCGGGACGCCCGCGCCCAACCTGGGCGTACACGTCGAGCAGCCCCTGCCAGTCCTCCACCTGCCGGCCGAGTCGTTCCAGCTCGGGCAAGAGCGTGCTTGCCGCCGGCTCGTGCGCCAGGGCTTCGCGCAAGACCGAGAACGCGCGGGTGGGCGACTGCAGCTTGTCCTCGCAAAGTCTTGCAACTTTGAGCGCGACCGAAACTTGCTCGTGCGGATCCCCCGAGCGTGCGGCTTCGCCGAGATAGACACTGATGAGGTCTTCCCACAGCGAGTAGAGGTCGGCGATCTCTTCCAGCTTGCCGAGCGAGATCTCGTCGGGCTGCTCGTGGTATGCGCGTCGATACCATTCGAAGGCGCGCTTCGGTTCCCGCAGCATGTGCTCGGCAGCGTCGGCCATCGCGAACATCAGCTTGCGGCGTTCCTCGGGCTCTTGGGCCAGCCCGAGCTGTTTCTCCTCGACGATGATCAGGCGCTCGCCGTCTTGCGCCTCGGTGTAAAGCTCCGCCAGCGCGGCCAGCGCGTCGGCCTGTTCGGGATCCATTTCCAGGACGTTTTCGAAAGCGCGCACGGCCTTGCGCGCGTCCGCTAGACGCTCGCGGCACAGATACCCGATCTCGAGGCCGCGCGCGATGCGTTCTTGGGGTTCGGTGGTGAGCGAGAGTTGCCGCTCGGCCACCCCGACCACCCGCGGCCAGTCCTGCATGTCCTCGGCCACCCGTCGCAAGGCCGCGTGGGCCTCGCCGTGCGCCGGATCCATCTCGTTGATGACCTGTTCGAGGGCGGCCACCGCGGCAGGCAGATCCTTCAGATCCTCCTCGAAGATGCGCGCGCGCTCCAGGGCCAGCGCCGTGGCATCGACCGGATTCTCGGCGATCCCCATGCGACGTTCGAGCAATTCCGCCAGACTGGCGAAGTCGCCCATATCGGCCGCGATGGCGGACAACGCTTCCAGCGCCTCGCGATCGGTCGGCTGAATCTTGAGCAGCGCCTCCCAAGCGTCCTCGGCGCGACTGGTCTGCTTGAGTTCGACGTCGGCCAGCTTGGCAAGGCGGCGCAGGGCTTCCACTTGTCCGGCCGGATCGCCGGCGCGGGCCTGTACTTTGAGATCAAGACTGCGCGCCAGATCTTCGCTGCGCCCTTCGTGCTGGTAGGCCACCAGCAGCGCATCGATGGCCAACTCGTCGCCCGGCACATGCTTGACGATCTTCTCCCAGTACGGAATCGCTTTGGCGAAATCGCCCAGGTGGTCCTGCAGAAGGCCAGCGATGCGCTTGATGATGTGCAGCTTTTCGTTGGCCGAGCCCGCGTAGCGCAGGTGATACTCGAGCATCTTGACCAGCCGAGACTTGTCGCCCGACTCCTCGAGGATGGACTCAAGGCGCAAGAGGGCGTCGTTGTCGCCCGGGACAAATTTCAGGATCTGGGTTGCGGCCAAGGATGCGGCCGGCAGGTCGCTGAGCTTCTCCATGTAAATCGTGAGCACGCGCCGAAGTAGGCTGACCTTCTCGTTGTCGGTCGGAGCGGTCTCAATTTGGCTGCGCAATAGCGGCGCCAGGTCGGCCCAGCGTTCGCCCTGTTCATAGGTCTCGACCACGTTGCGCAGGGCTACGCTGTCGCGCGGATCGATGGCCAGGATCTGCAGGTAGACCCGGGTGGCGTCGCCGACGTTTTCAAGCTTTTCGGCGTGCAGGCGGGCCAGGCGGTGCAGGACTTCGACCTTGGCCTCGGGCAGCTCTGCGCGTTCGGCCTCGTCGACGAAGAGCGGCACCATCTGTGCCCACTGCTTGGTTTTCTGCAGGATTCGTTTCTGCGCTTCGCGCGCCCGCTCGTAGCCGGGCGAGAGCTCCCACATGCGTCGCCAGACCGCCAGGGTTCGGTCCAAATCGCCCAGCTTGGTTTCGACCAGCACCGCAACTTCTTCCAGACGGGGCAAGAGCTCTTCTAGCGGAAGCCCCTGCTTTCGATCGTGCTCGGCGGCGAATTCAAGAAGATCGGCCAATTCGCGGAAGGATCCTCGCGCGCGGAAATGGTCGGCGTAGGCCTTCAGCGCCTGGGTGTCGCTGGGATTGTCCTGCAAGATAGCGTGCAGGTAGACCGCCGCCTGCTCGCGGTCGCCTAACCGGTCGTGGTAGAGCGCCGCCAGCTCGCGCAAGAGCGCCAACCTGGCCTCGGGATCGGTCGTGCGTTCGAGCTGCTTTTCGCGCAGCTCGGCCAACTTGCCGTAGTCGTTGCGCCCCGAGTAGAGCGTGGCCAGATGCTGGGTCGCGTGGCCGCCCGGGGGCTCCAATTCGACCACCTGCTCGTAGGTGCGAATCGCCTCTTCCACGTCGCCGAGCGAGGTCTCGGCCAGACGCGCCCGCTTGGTCAGAAGCTCGATCTTTTCGTTGGTGGTACGCGCTTGCGCAACCCGCTCACGCAGGAACCGGTCAAGGTCGGCAAAGCGACCCGACTCGGTTAGGACGCGTTCCAGTAGCGTGGACGACTCGGTGTGGAAGGGCACCGCGGTCAGCGCCTTGCGAAGCGCGGCCACCGCGTTGTCCACGTCGCCCGCCTCGTGACGTCGGCGGGCGATTTGGTTGTAAAGTCCCGCGGCCCGTTCCGGGCCATCGGCACCGGTCCAGTTGGGATTGGCGAACACCGATGCGAGCGCTTCGAGGGCTTTGTCGTCCCGCGGGTACAGGCGGACGACGTCACTCAGCTTTTGCGCGGCTTGCGGCAGGTCGCCGATCTTTTCGGCCAGGACGCGCCCCAGCCGGAACATGATGCTGATTCGCCGCTTCGGATCGGTGGTGCCCGCCAGCTCGATTTCGTACAGGCGGCACACCATCGGATAGTCGCCGAGGGCGCTGTGGATCTTGCGCGCCGCCTCGACGATGCGCAGTTGGTCGGCCGTCACCTCCGCGCGCAACCCGGGCGTGGACAGGGCGTGCTCGATGCGGGCGATGTTCTGCCCGTAAGCACGCTCGATTTCCGCTCGCAGCTCGGCGATGCGGACCGCGTCCCTGGCCTGCACCAGCGCGGCCGCTTCTACCTCCAGCATCTTCAGATACTCCGAGGATCGTCCCTGCTCGCGGTAGATGTCCTTCAGCCTTTTCACCGCCTTGCGATGGGTTGCATCGCGATTGACCGCATGGGCCAAGTCAGCTTCCGCACCAGCTACGTCGGAGAGGTGGTCGATGCGGACCTCGGCGGCAAGATAGAACAATTCCGCCGCCTTGGTCTGGTCGGCGATCGCCTGTGCGCGTGTCTCGTACAGGGTTACGAGTTTGTCGAACCTTCCCGCTTCCCGGTAGGTTCGCCGTAGGAACAGAAACGCCTCGTTGTGGCCTGGTTCGCGCTGTAAGGCCTGTTCATACTCACGCTCGCTGGGCATTCGGCCCTCCAGAGATTGAGTGGCCGTCCCGTGATAGCGACGGCCGAGAGAGCCAAACTAACACCAGGACGCAAGGAAACCAAGCGGTTAGCCCGAAGGCACGTCGGTATGCCGAAAGCGAAATTCGAAGCCCGTCCTAGCTCGTCAAGTCGCGACCCGCCGAGTCCGGCAATCGCCTTCGGCCTACCGCGCACCCACCTGTGACTTCAACGCGGCCAGGCGCTGCTGGATGTCTCGGAAGCTCGCGTCACGCTTGAAAACCCGCTCGAAGTAGTACAGCGCCTCGCTCTGATCCCCGAGGTTGTGGAAGACGTTGCCCAGCTGATAGTAGAGTTGCGTGGCTTCTGCCGTGGTGGCGGACGGGCGTTTGAGCGCGTCCTGGTAGCAGCGGATCGCCTCGGCTGAATCGCCCAGCGCTTCCGAGCATTCGCCGATCATGGACAGGGCAAAGACTTCCCGCTTCGGGTCAGCAAGGAGCGCCTTGAAGTGCTCGATGGCTGCATCGTAGCGCTCCATGGTCTTTTCCATGATGCCGAGATCGGCGTGGGTGGCACTGTCGTGCGAGTCCCGCTGCGGCGCGGCGATTGCAGCGGAGGTGCGCGGTCCGCGCAAGCTCTGGGTGCGCCCAGACGGGTCGGCGTGGACGCGCGCCGGCACAGCCCCTTGCGATGGCGGCCGCGAGAACTGCAGCTCGGCGACCTTTTGCCGGCGCTCGGCTATCGATGGGTGGCCCGGATGCCTTGCTTCTAGATCGTCGAGCATCGCGCCCGCCTCGTCGACCACCCCTTGGTCGATAAGGAAATCAATCTGTTCCAGGTCTCCCAGCAGCCCGTCCTCCGACTCGGAGGGAAGGGTATCGGTCGCCGGCGTATCCGAGATCTGCGCCTCGACCTCCGGCAAGGCCGAGCCCCCGCCTTGGGTCTTTCCGTCTCCATCCGTGGCTTCGTCGTCGAAGGTGTCTTCCGTGCCTCGTGACACCTCTAGGTTGTCGAATCCGTAAGCGCCAGGGGCACTCTGCGCCGCGCCGGCGTCGATGTCTTCTTGCGGACCGCCCACGGTTCCGTCGTGCTCGCTGAATTCCTCGGCCTCGGCCGCCTCTTCGGGCTCAATAGCTTCGACGGCCTCGCCCAAGACCTCTATCTCTTCGCTCTCGATGATGTCGGGCTCGGGATCCCGCATGCGAATCTCCATCGAGATCGAGCTTTCGCTCGACGGCGCCCTGGTACCCGGCAGCGAGCCTTCCACGGCCCCCAACACCTCCAGGGCTCGCCGTGCCGAGGGGTTGATTTCGAGGGCCTTGCGCGCGTAGCCGGCCGCGGCCTCTGGCTTGCTGGCCTGGAACTGCTGCGCCAGAATTTCAAATTCGGCCGCCGCCTCGCCCTTGCGGCCAAGCTGGACCAGCACCGCCGCCAGCCGTTCGTGCGCGCCTTGGTGGGTGGGAACCCGCTCGAACACGCGCCGCAGATGGTCGGCGGCACGTTCCACCAGACCATATTTCACGAACACGTCCGCCTCGGCCAGGATGCGCTTCACCTCGGCATCGCCTTCGGATTTCTCGACCAGGCCGGTGGCGATGTTGATCCGCTCGGACATGCTGGCGGGCATCTGCTCGGCGGGCAGGCTGACGTATTTGTTTCGCAGCGCCGCCGGAACTTCCATCTCGCTGAAGGTGATAGTCACCGGCCGCTTGGCGCCACCCGGGGTGGGCAGGGGCGTGAGGGGCGGCATGGGCGAGGGCGTGGTCAAGCGGCTGGCGGCGGCTAGCGCGGCCGGCGTCCTGGGCAGGCTGCTGCGGGCTCTACCGAGCATCTCCTGCATCTCGGCGTCGCTGGGATCCATCGATAACACGCGCTGGGCGGCCTGGTTGCGCTCACCGATACGTCCGGCTTCCGCGTACACGCGCGCCAGCTCCTTGAGAACGGGCAACGTCTTGTGCGGCTGGCCGAGTTGTTCGAACGTGCGCGCCAAGAGGTCCAGCACCTCGGGATCGCGCGGCTTGGCCTCGAACACTGGCTTGAGCCGCGGCAGCGCGGCCCGCGCATTGTTGTGTTCCAGGTACTTGGTGGCAACCTCCATGGCCATAGCGAGGTTGTCGGGCTCGTAGTGGAGCAGGCGCTCGGCCACCCGCAAAAATTCCTCGGTTCGCCCTTGCGCCTTGAGCAGCTTGGCCGCCTCCCCGAACTCGGCGGCGGCCTCCTTCGCCGCGCCAGCCTGGGACGCCAACTCGGCGTAGCGGATGCGCGGGTTGGGCTGCTCGGGATTGAGGTCGATGATCTGCTTGATCGCCGACAGCGCCTCTGCATTGCGGTTGCCCTTCTGGAAGAGCGCCGCCGCCTGTTCGAGCTGGCCGACGGAATCCGACAGAAGACCCAGTTGGCGGAAGACCTCGGCCAGCTTGATGCGGGCCTCGATGAACTCCGGCGAGAGCTTGATGATGTTCTTGTAGACAGCGACCGCGCGCTGAAAGAAACCTTGCTCGACATAAAGGTCGACGGTCTTCTGGTAGACCTCGGTGGCCTTGTCGTTGTGCCCAAGTCGGACGTACACCTCGGCCATACGAAGCCACGTGCGGGTGTCCTTCGGGTCTTCCTTGACGGCGCCTTGAAACTCCGTCAGGGCTTTCTCGAAGCTTCCCCGCTCCAGGTACTTCTGAGCTGCTGCGAGGTGCTTGTCTTTCTTGGTTACCACCGGTTGAAGTCCGACTGACCAGTGTTACCCGTACGGCAACACGTGTAAAGGTGCTTCCCGATTTTTGCCCGGTGGGCTGACTTCAGCAAGGAATCTGTTGCCGATTCCTTGCCCGGCTTCGGCGTGGCGGTACGTGCGCGCTACAAGCGTTCCAAGAAATGGGTGTCGAAGCGGCCCCCGATGAAGTCGGGGTGACCGAGCACCTTGCGGTGCAAATCACAATTGGTTTTGATGCCTTCCACCACGACCTCGGCGAGGGCGCGCCGTACCCGGGCCAACGCGACGTTTCGGTTGTCGCCATGCGCGACTAGCTTGGCCAAGAGCGAATCGTAGTAGGACGGGACGCGGTAGTGGGCATAGATGTGCGTGTCCACGCGGATACCGATGCCGCCCGGCAGATTGAGCGCGGTGATGGTTCCCGGCGAAGGCGCGAAGGTGACGGGATCCTCGGCGTTGATACGGAGCTCGATGGCATGGCCACGGGGCCGCATTTCGGCGGGCAGGCGCAGCGGATCGCCCGCCGCCAGCCGCATCTGCTCACGCACCAAATCGACGCCGAATACCATCTCGGTAACCGTGTGCTCGACTTGGATGCGGGTGTTCATCTCGATGAAGTAGAACTGCTTGTTCTCGTCGAGTAGGAACTCAAGCGTGCCGACGGTCTTGTAGCCGATTGCCGCGGTGGCTTTGCGTGCGGCCCGCAACAGCTCGACCCGACGTGCATCGTCGAGCGCCACCGAGGGCGCCTCTTCGATCAGCTTTTGATGGCGGCGTTGAATCGAGCATTCGCGCTCGCCGAGGGCAATCGCGTTTTGTCCGTCCCCGAGGACCTGCACCTCGATGTGGCGGGGCCTGCCGATGTAGCGTTCCAGGTACACGTTCGGGTTGTTGAACCCGGCCTGCGCCTCCGAGCGCGCCGCCGCGAGCTGCGACAAGAGGCGGCTCTTGTCCTCGACGATCTTCATGCCGCGCCCGCCGCCGCCGCCGGTCGCCTTGATGATCACAGGCGGACCGATGCGCTCGAAGGCTTCTTCGGCCTGGCGGTCGGTTTCCAGGATCGCGGTGCCCGGCACCACGGGAACCCCCGCCGCTTCCATCGTCTTGCGCGCGGAAACTTTGTCGCCCATGGTCCGCATCACCTCGGGCTGCGGGCCGATCCAGTGGATGCCGCACTTCTGCACCACCTCGGCGAATTCGGCGTTTTCTGCCAAAAAGCCGTAACCGGGGTGGATGGCGTCGGCGCCGGTAACTTCGGCGGCGCTGATGAGCGCGGGAATGTTGTTGTAGCTCTGCCGCGAGGGGGGCGGCCCGATGCAGACCTTTTCGTCAGCGAACCGGACGTGTAAGGAATCCGCATCGGCGGTGGAATGGACCGCGACCGAACGCAACCCGAGATCCCGGCAGGCGCGAATCACGCGCAGAGCGATCTCACCCCGATTGGCAATCAGTACCTTTTTGAACACGCGTGTACCCGTCTTTGACTTGGTTGGGGGCTACGCGACGCCGCTAAGTCCTGGCCACCCTGGGACGGACTCCGCCCGGCGCCGCGCCTCCCGCGGATCTGGTTACGCCTTCTCGATGCGGAACAGAGGCTGGCCGTATTCCACGTGCTCGCCGTTCTTGACTAGGATTTCCAGGATCTTGCCGTCGAGCTCCGACTCGATCTCGTTCATCAGCTTCATGGCCTCGACGATGCAGACCACCTGGCCCTTGCGCACGGTTTGGCCGACGTCGACGAAGGGCGGGGCTTCGGGCGCCGGGGCGCGGTAGAAGGTCCCTACGAAGGGCGAGGTCAGAAGCGTTCCCGGCTCGGCCGGCTTGGCGGCTTTTTCGGCCGGAACAACCAATTGTACCGGCGGCGGTGGTGGCAAAGGCGGTGCAAAGGCAGCCGGCCCACCCGCGGGGCGCCTCACCACGCGCAGGCCGCCACATGCGTCGAGCTCTATCTCCGCCAAGTCGAATTCGGTGGCGATCTCGGCGATCTCGCGCAGCTTGTCGAGGTCGACAGCCTGGCATTCACACTCGGCCTTGGCCCGGCTTGGTGGAAGTGCTTTCTTGGCTGCGGCGGCGGGGGCCTTGGGTTTGCTCATTTTTTCGCGGCTCCTTTCTTGGACGAAGTCGCGGGGCGCGACTTGGCTTCGGACAATTCAGACAGACGAGACTTCGGCCCCAAATCCCGTCCAAGGACGAGGCGGGCCAGGGCTTCGAGCGCCAGACGGTAGCCGATTGCGCCGAGGCCTGCAATCTGTCCCAGGCAAACCGGCGCCAGCATGGACCTATGGCGGAACTCTTCCCTTGCGTAGAGGTTCGACAGGTGCACCTCGACCGTCGGAATCTTGATCGCGGAAATAGCGTCGCGCAGGGACACGCTGGTGTGGGTCAATCCGCCGGCGTTGATGACAAGCCCCGCGGCGTAGCCGTGGCTTTGTTGAATCTTGTCGACGATGGCACCCTCGTGGTTCGACTGGAAACATTCGACCGCGACGCCAAGCGCCTCGCCCTTGTCCACCAGCTCGCGGTCAATTTCTGCAAGCGTGACCTTGCCGTAGATGTTGGGCTCACGGGTGCCGAGCAGATTCAAATTCGGCCCGTGGATCACCAGGATCACCGGGTGAGCCGGCTGCTTTGCGTTCCTCATCACGGTCACAGCTCGGCCTGGATCTGCGGCGCCAGAAGTCTCATCAGGTAGCGAGCCTTGCCAAAGTTGGCCTCCGGCTTGACCGCGCAGGCTACAAAGTACTCGCCGCTTAGCAGGTAGACGAACACCATCAGCCTGTCGGCCCTGAGCGAGATCTCGCGTAGAGGCCCGCCTTCGAGCTGTTCCGCGGCCTTGCGCATCTGCACGACCACGTGAGCCAGCTCCATGCCGACGGTCTGGATGTCGATCGCTTCTTCGCCGGGCTTCGTGTACGCCTCGACCGAGATACCGTCGAAGCCCATGAGAATGCCCGCAACCCCACCCGCCAGGCGATCCACCATCTTTTGCAGGCTGTCTCGGAACATCGTTCTAGGTTTCTAGTCGTGAAGCTTCGGGCGTGTCAATAGTGCGCAGGGACACGCGCGGTCCGCGACAAACCGGTCTACGGCGTGGTTGCAGTGCTGGTCGAGGTGGATGTAGTCGTCGATGTGGTGCCGGTTGGTACGGCCGGACAAATGGCGCGCTGCCTGCCCGAAGCATCGGTGAGCCCGCAACAAAGAATCAGATTGTCTTGGCCCGGGGCGAGGCAACCGCTCTGGTCGCCTTGGTACGGGTTGCTGCCGGTGAGCGAGCTGCAGGCCGGGTAGCCGGCGGGGTAGTCGTAGACGGCCAGGTCAGCTTGGTTGTAGCCTTGTTGAAGGCAGCCGGTGCAGACCTCGACGTTGAAGAGGAACGCTGCGCTCTCGATGGTGGTGCCACCGTGGGTGCCCTTGGCGGTGATATGCGCGGTAACCGTGATGGACCGCGGCCCGGGATCGGTGCTTGGATCCGGGGCAAGATGGGCGAGCAAGCACGCAGAATGCACGCCTTTGATGATGTACAGGGGATATCCCGCGGTACCCCCGGGCGCCAGCGGGATGGTGAATTGCTCGGAATCGAAGCTCGCGGGGCAGTCACTGGACCAGGTCATCCCAGGCGCGGACAAGGTAATGGAAAAATGGGTCAGGATCATGTTGTTCATCTCGGTCGCCTTGGTACCGCCGACCGGGTCGAGGTTGTTGGCGACGAGCAACGGCAATAGATAGGGGGGAAACGATCCATCGGGCAGGAACACGTCCAGGGTGCCCTGCACGGGCGACGCTGTGCCCGCCGCCGTTCCCGAGACCACGCACATGCCCGCACCCGAGCCGCTGCCCGAGATACTCTGGACCTGGACAATCTGCAGAGAGTCGAAGGCGCTGTTGGCCTTCCACGCGTCGCACGCGAGAATTCCGAGTCCCGTGGCGCAGACAACCAGGCCCAGCCCCAGCGACATCAACCACCTTGCTCGGGTCGACCCGGGAATATCCGCATCGCTTGGAAGCATTTGCTCTAGCCCATTCCAACGTTTCGTCATGGCGGCACCTGTCGTAGGGGTTATTGGCCCAGCGCCCGTGCGCGATTTGCGATTCTTGGCGTGATGAAGACAAGGAACTCCGAGCGGTTGTCGTTTTCCTTCTTGCTTCGGAAAAACCAGCCCAGTACGGGAATATCCGAGAAGAATGGCACCCGGGTGAAAGACATGCCCGTGTTGCGGGTGTAGATGCCGCCGATCACGGCGGTGTCGCCGTCACGCACCAGCATGGTGGTCTTGGCTTCCTTCTTCTGAATCGACGGATCGCCACGCGCACCGGTGTTCACGAAGTCGGGCTCGTTGCGGGTGACGTTGATGACAAGCGCGATGGTACCTTCATTGGTCACGTGCGGCTTGACCGCGAGGGTCAGCTTGGCATCTACGAATTGAGTTTGCGCCCCCATGGCGCTGACCACCGACACCGGGATCGACACGCCTTGCGAGATATTGGCCTCGACGTTGTCCATGGTGGTGATGCGCGGCGAAGACAGGATGCGAACCTGCCCCGTGCTCTCCATCGCCGACAGGCGCAGGTTGAGGTTGAACGCGCCTGCCACCGAGCCCATGGTGAGGCCAATCGCGGCGCCCGTGCCGAGGCCGGATGCGACGGGCATGTTGACCAGGAAGTTGGGGCTTCCCGTGGTGCCGCTTCCCGTGCGAGGCCCTGGAACCAGGCCACCCAGCGGCGACGAGCTGTCGTCGGCGCCACCGCCGACGCCGACATTGTACGGGAAGACGAGCCCGGTGGGATTTCCGTGGGAAGAGTCGGCGAAGCCGGTGCCGCCCCACTGGACGCCGATCTGGCGCGCAAAGTTTGAATCGGCTTCGATGATGCGCGCTTCGATGGTCACCTGCGAGGTCTGCGTGTCGAGGTTGCGCACCAGATCCTCGATGAGCTGCAGATTCTTGGCGACGTCGGAGATGATCAGGGTGTTGGTCCGGTGGTCCTGGGAAATCTTCCCGCGCGGCGACAGCAAATCGCGGGCTCTTTCCATCATGTCTCCCGCCTCGGCGTAGGACACGCCGATGAGCCTGGTCTCGACCGGAACAACCTCCGCAATCTGCTTCTGTCGCGCGATCTCGGCTTCCAGCTCCTTTTCCAGCAGCGCGAGCGGTGCCACGCGCAGTAGGTTTCCCTCGCGAACCGAGCCCAGGCCCTTCGAGCGCAAGACGACGTCAAGCGCCTGATCCCAGGGCACGTCGCGCATCTTGATAGTCACATCGCCCTTGACGTCGTCGGCAACCACCACGTTGACCTGCCCTACGTCTGCGAGCAGACGGAGAATGTTGTGAATATCGGCACCCTTGAAATCGAGGTCGATGCGACGGCCTGTGTAGCGTTTCTTGCCGAGGGTCGCGTAGCGACCGCCAGCGGCGGGCGGGGCCGGAGCGCCCGAAATGGGAGGCGCGACGCCGGCGGCCGGAACCTCGGCTGCGCTGGCGGGGGTGGATCCGGGCGGAACCAGATACGGCGGCGGGGTCACCTGGCCCAGCCAAGCGGCGTCGGTCACTCTGGCAAAGAAACCGGCCACCTTGCGCGCGGGCACGAACAACACCGTCGGTGGTGGCACCACGATCGCCGGCAGGCTGGGTGCCTTGGCTTGTGCCTTTTGGAAGTCCCAGTAGATACGATTGCCGTCGAGTCGCACGCGATTGGGCACATCCTCGGCCAGGTCAACGTCGATGCGAACCGTCGTGCCAGCTGCGGGGTCGCGGTAGGAGCTGATGATCTTGACCGGCCCGAGGTATTCGGTCGCATCCAAGTTGCGGGCCAGGCTGTCAGGCAGGTCGCTGTGATCCAGGCGGAGGCTTACACGGTGCCCGGCCAGGCGCTCGACCGTGAAGGTAGTTCTATCGTCGACCTCGATAATCACGGAAGCGCGCGCGGGTTCGTCCACGAAGTCGATGTTGCGGACGTGGCTTAGCGCCCGCAGGGTGATCGAACGAGGCTTGGCCGTCGCAACCACTGGCCTCGATTGGCCCGGGGCTGGATACGGCAGGCTCGCGGGGCCTGCAACCGAGGCCACGCGCTGCGCTGGCGGGGTGACGGGGGCCGTGGGCTTCACCGTCGCGATGACGGGGGCCGCGGGCTTCACCGTCGCGACGATGGGGGCCGCGGGCTTCACCGTCGCGAGGATCCGCGCGGGGCCAGCGGCCACCATCGGTGGTGAAGCCGGCTGGGCGGCTGCCCCAAGCGCCGCCTGCCTGAGACGCTTGACCTCGGCCTGCAGTGAATCTCGGCTCGCCTCAAGCTCGGCTTGCTCGCGCTCTGCCTGCGCTCGCTCGGTGTCGATGCGCGACCGCTCCTCGCGGGCCTTGACGAGTCTCACCTCTTCCGATTTGCGCAGCTCGATGGCCTTTTCGAGCTTGCCTTCTTCCATCTTCCTGGCTTGTGTCTGGGCGTCCTTGCGCGCCTCTTCCTGCTTGCGCGCGGTCATCGCCGCAGTCAATTCCTGTTCGGATGCACGCGCCGCCTTGGCTGCTTCGTTGCGCTGGTGCTCGGCCGCGGCTAGAGCTGCCGCCGCCTCGGCCTTGCTCTTCCGGGAGGCGTCGCGGGCCAAACCGTCCCTGCGCGAGCGGGCTTGGCGCGATTCCTCTTCTCGGGCTGCAAGCTGCTGCTGCGACGTCCTGAGCGCGCCTTCTCGCTCAGAAACCAAGCTTTCTGCCGCGGTGAGCTTGCTTCGCTGCTCGTCCTGCGACTCGGCCATTCGATCGAGCGCCTTGTGTCGGGCCTCGACCTCTGCGATGGCCGCCTTCACGGCCTTGTCGCGGTCATTCTCGCGCTGCCTGGCCTGCTTGGCTTCGGTCTCGGCGGCCTCGGCCTGCTTGCGGGCGCGCTCGGTCTCGGCCTGCGCCTGTTTGACCTTCGTGTCCGCACGTGCGAGCGCTATCTCCTGACGCTGATTTTCTTCGACGGCAGCCTGGGCCGTGGCGCGGGCCAGCTCGGCCTCCCTTTGTGCGGCCACAAGTTGCCTGCGCAGCAATTCGGCCTCGCTCTTGGCAAGAGCTTCCGAGCGCGACTTTTCTTCAGCCACGGCCTGCGCAGCCCGGCGCCGCTGTTCCTCGGCCTTTAGGCGTGTTTCTGCCTCGGCCTGGGCCTGGGCTCGCGTCTCGGCCTCGGCCTTGGCTACCGCCGCCAACTGCGCCTGATTCTCCGCATCGGCTTGCGCACGTGCGCGTGCTGCTGCCTCGGACTTGGCTTGCGCCTGCGCTTCGACCTTGGCCCTCGCCTCGGACTTGACTTGCGCCTGCGCTTCGACCTTGGCTTGCGCTTCGGCCTTGGCTTGCGCCTGCGCTTCGACCTTGGCTTGCGTTTCGGCCTTGGCTTGCGCCTGCGCCTCGACCTTGGCTTGCGTTTCGGCTTTGGCTTGCGCCTGCGCTTCGACCTTGGCTTGCGTTTCAGCCTTGGCTTTCTCTTCTGCGTCCGCCTTGGCCAGTGCGTTGGCTTTCGCCTCGGATTCCGCCTTCGCTCGCCCCAATGCCTCCGCCTTGGCCGCGGCCTCGCTGCGGGCAGCGGCGGCGCTGTCGACCTTCGCGCTTGCAACCGGTGGTCGTACGCGCGGCATCACGCGCAGGGTGATGTCGCTGCCCTTCGCGTCCACGCGATAGTCGGAGGCCTGACGCAAGGTAAGCACGATGCGAGTGCGCGGGCCGGCGCTTTCGTCCTCGGTCACGCTGGCCGACACCAGGCCCACCGCGTAGGTTCCAGCGTCGAGCGGCACGTCGACGTTGCCCAACCGTGCACCGCTCACCTCGACCACCACACGCGCGGGCTGATCGAGCTTCCAGGTCGTGAAGGTGGGCCGCGCCGACGCGGCGATGACAACCGCGGTAGCACCCGCCACCTCAGACACCTTGATGTTGCGGATTTGCACCGTCTCGGCGCGTGCAGGAATAGACCAAGCCAGCAGGCCGGCAGCGCCAAGCACAAAAGCGAGGAACTTGGATCGCTCTTTCACACAGGTCATTGATCGCTTCCTTCCGGATTGACAAGGATGGCTCGCTCGAGCGCCTTGGTGGTTCCGCCCGGCGTGATCTCGGACATTTCGAGCACCACGCGATCGGAAAGAATCTTGGTTACGCGCGCGGCGGATTTCGAGAGATAGTCGCCCCGCTTGACGACTTGTCCGAGCCCGGTCGGATCTCTGAACATGGCGCGCGGGTTGGCATCGCCGCTGATCACGGCAATGAGAATCAGCTCCTCAAGCGAATACTTGGCACACAGGGCGGAGACCGTGGCCATGGTCACCTTGGGACCGCGCTCGATCCAGGTGTCCAGATAGGAACGGAACGGGTCGCGGTTCGAATCGTCATTTTCGGCAAAGTCCTCTTCACGCAGGACCTTGCGGCGAAGCACTGTCAGCCGCTGCGCGAGGACTTCCGCGGCGTTTGCGGCGGGCGCGGGTTGGCTTGGCTTGCCGGCAACTGCCGCGGGTGGGGCAGCCGGCTTTGTGGCGTTGCCTGGCTTGTCAGGCTTGCCTGGCTCGGCGGCCAACGCATGGGTCAGCCCGAGGAGGCTGCCCAACGCTAGGGAGAGACACGCGTGGCTTTTCTTCATGCTCATCCCCCCGAACCCTGGTCGTCGCGGTAGCGAAAGGTCGCCGCCACAAATCTTGCGCGCAAGCGCGGAGATATTCCCGGATCGGACCTCTCGACGGAGAGCGAGAGGTTTTCGACGTTCACGATGCGGGGAAGCTCGCTTAGGTTCTTGAAGAACTTGGTGGTCGCGTGATACGTGCCACGCACCTCGATACGCACCGGAATACGAATGTAGAGCTCTTGCGGATTCTCGGCCTCGATGGTCAGCGACACGATCTCGAGGCCCGCGAGCTCGGCCTGTTCCTGAATGTTGGAAAGGAAGGTCGGGATCTCTGCCTTCTTCGGTAGGGCTTTGAGCAGCTCACGCTGCTCTTGCTGAAGTTGGGTCAGCTCGGTTCGGTACGCCTGGTACTCGCGCTGCCGCTTGAGGTAGTTGTCCTTCTCGGCTCGCAGCTGGTCTTGGCGGCTGTGTGCGCCTTTGATCCGGTCTTGCAGGTCGAGATAGAAAAGCCCCGCGTACCCGCCGACGATGGCCAGGATCAGACCCGCAGTGATCGCGATCTTGATCGGCGTCTTCAGGCGAAGCAGCTTTTGCAAGATGTCGTTCATTTAGTAAATCACCGTCGCTGAAAGACCGAAGTTGACGAATTTGATCGGGCCCTTCGCCGCTTGTGCAGTGGCGTCCAGGTTCACATCTTTGAAGAACACGGACGAGTTGAGGCGCTTGAGGAATTCGGCCACGTCCTCGTTGGACTTGGCCGATCCCCGAACCTTCACCCGCTGCTTCTCCTCGGTGTAAGACTCGAGCCACGCACGCTTGGGTTCCCAGTTCGAGAATCCGGCGTTGGGGTCGCGGCGCAGGGTTTCCTCGTAGGTCACGCGGTCGAAGGTTGGGCCCTTGCCTGGGCTCAGAATTTCCGATAGCTCGCGCAACAGGTAGACCGGCCCGGTGCGCCCGGCCTCCAGCGACTGAATGGTCTTGCGCTGTTTGAGCAATTCTTCTCGCTGTCCGCGGACCTTGTCGTAGTCGCCCAGCTCTTGCTTCAGCTTGGCGACGTCGGCCTGCAGAATCGTATTGTCGCGCTGAATGTTTTCCAGCTCGTTGGTGGCGTTCAGATGGAAGACGATGACCAGCCCGACCGCGCCCAGAATGGCCAGGCCCATGAGCAGGAATTGGCGCTGGCCGGCGCCCTGGCGCTTCGCTTTCCGGGTCGGAAGTAGGTTTATGCGAATCACTGCTTGTCTCCCGGTCGTCGTAGCGCAAGCCCGACGGCGACGGCGGCCTCGGCGGCGTGCTGGGATACGAAGCTGACGTCGAACTTGTTTTCGTCCACCGTCACCTTGCGGAACGGGTCCATGACCTCGACCTGCGTGCGCGACTTCGCCTCAAGCGCCTTCTGCAGCGCCGGCACCTTGGCCGAGCCGCCGCACAAGTAGATCTTGGTGATGGTCGCGTCGCTCGCCGACGCCAAATAGAAATCAAGCGAGCGCTGGAACTTGCCGGCCACCCCGTCGGCAACCGATGCAATCACCGCCTCGACTTCTTGCGGGACCACTTCGCTGACGCCTTCGCCTGCGGATCCGATCTTCCAGGCCTCGGCTTCTTCCTCGCTGACGTTCAGGCGCTTCTGGATTTCTTCGGTGAAGGCGTTACCGCCCACGGTGACATCGCGGGTGAACGCGCTGGTGCCGCCGGCGATGATGTTGATGTTGGACAGCGTGGCGCCGACGTTGATGACGGCGACCGCCTCCTCGGGTACCACGGGGTAGTTGGCCTCGAAGGCGTTCTGAATGGTGAAGGCGGCCACGTCCATCACGACGGGAATGAGCTTCGCTTCGCGGATCACCATGCTGTAGTCGGCCACCACCTCTTTCTTGGCGGCGACGAGCAGAAGCTCCATTTGCCCGCCCCCGGAATCGCTGCTGACCAACTGGTGGTCGATTTCCACGTCGTCCTTCGAGAACGGAATGTGGTGCTCGGCCTCCCAAGGAATCTGTTCTTCCAGCTCCTCGGGCGTCATGGGCGGAACCTTGATCTTCTTGATGATGACCGAGTGCCCCGAAATCGCGGCGGCGACTTCCTTGCCCTTGATACCGAGCGTGTCCCGCAAGGTGCGAATCGCCTCCACCACCGCGCCCTGATTCATGATGGCGCCGTCGACGATGGTCTGCGAGGGCAACGGTTCAAAGCCGAAGTTGACCAGCTGTAGGCCCTTCGAGGTCTCCTTGAGTTGGACGACCTTGACAGAGCTCGATCCGATATCGAGCCCTATGCAATTCTTGGGCATGCGTTCCTTCTTCCTTGCTGGTCCTGCATCGGCGTATTCTCACCTACACGGTGCAGGGAAATCAAAAAACGGGTTCACAGCTATGTTTATCGTTCACTTTGCCCTCCAGGTTGAATCCGCCGTCGCGTGGGCCCCTGGGGTCGGTGTAAGAGGAGGTGGGGTGACGGGCATTGGGGTCTCGCTGCGGCTCTCGGCCATGGCGGCCAATTCTCGGGTATCCCTGCCCACCACAATCCCGTATTCCTTGATTTTGTAGAGGAGGGCGCGGTGGCTGATTTCCAAGAGCTCAGCCGCACGTGTGCGGTTGCCACGGGTCTTGAGCAGGGCGCGACGGATGAGCACTTCCTCGGAGCGCCGGGACGCACGTTTGATGGACAGGTCGCCGTCGTCAGGCGCGATTTCCGGCGATTCCGGCGGTGGGGTCACGTTGCCGCCGACAATCCGCTCGGGCAGCACGTCGACCTCGATGAGCGAGCTTTCGCAAAGGACGATGGCGCGCTCGATGGAGTTTTCAAGCTCGCGCACGTTGCCCGGCCAGGCGTAGTCCACCAGCATCCGCAAGGCCTCGGGCGTGGTGCCGGTGACGGCCAGCCCCATGCGCGCATTCATGCGGGCGATGAAGTGCTCGACCAGGATCGGAATGTCCTCGCGTCGCTCGCGCAGGGCGGGCAGGTGCAAGGCGAATACGTTGAGACGGTAGTAGAGATCCTCGCGGAAGGCGCCGCGTCCCACCTCGACGGCGAGATCGCGCGCCGTCGCCGCCACCACACGGACGTCCACCTTGATGTCTTGGCTGTCGCCGAGCCGGCGGATTTCCCCTTCTTGCAAAACCCGCAAGAGCTTCACCTGAAGGCCGAGCGGCAGCTCGCCAATTTCGTCGAGGAACAGGGTCCCGCCTGAGGCTTCCTCGAACAGGCCCTTGCGGTCGCGGCTGGCGTCGGTGAAGGCGCCCTTGCGGTGACCGAACAGCTCGGATTCCAAAAGCGTGCCCGGGATGGCGCCACAGTTGACCGCGATGAACGGATCCGAGGCCCGCGGCGAGAGCCGGTGGATCGCCCGCGCGATCAGCTCTTTCCCGGTTCCCGATTCCCCGCCGATGAGAACCGTGGTCTTGAATTCGGCGATCTTGCGAACTGTTCGGAACAGTTCCAGCATTTGCCGGCTCTTCGCCACCAGGTCGCCGAGCCCCGCCTCGGGCTCTCCGCCGCCGGCCCGGATCTGCCGGTGCAGGGTCTGGTTTTCCCGGAAGAGGCGCTCGCGCTCCTCGGCCTTGCGCAGAAGCAGGACGAGCTCGTCGGCCTCGAAGGGCTTCGAGATGTAGTCGTAGGCCCCGCGCTTCATGGCCTCGATGGCGATGTCGCGGCTTCCGTAGGCCGTCATCACCACGACGGTGGCACCCAGATTGCGGTTTCGGACTTGGTCCACCAAGTCCATTCCGCTTTGCCCGGGCATGCGCAGGTCGGTGATGATGACGTCGTAGGGTCGCTCCTCGAGCTCCTTGAGCGCGCTCTCCACGGAGGCCGCGCCCACCGGCTCGTAGCCTTCGCGCTTGAGCAGGGTCTGCAGCATATGCCGCAGGTTCTGCTCGTCATCGACGATTAACACTCGACGCATGGGGCCCTAGGAACTGGCTCGATTGGGCTACGCAAAAAGTTGCCTAGGCCATCGTAACAGACGGTGTTTTTTTCAGCTAGTTCGCCTGCGTCAGGCGCGACCCGTCAGCAACACCGTCGGCTGGAACCGGTCAAGAAAGCCAGCGCGGACGAAACGCGATACGGCAGCCCCCGGTTCCTACGTGAGACCCAAATGGTCCAGAACCCGGGCCGCGAAGACGTGCAGATCGTCCAGGTGTTTCTCGGCAATGGCGTGCATGATCCCGAGGTCGAGCGTCTGGTACTGATGGACCGCCACGTTGCGAAAGCCGACCATGCGGCGAAGGCGTCCAGCGAGGTCGTCATCAATTAGGCCATGTTTGGCCAGCAAGGTGAATCCTTCCGCCAGATCGGCCGGAACACCGTAGCCTTCGGAAGAGACGACATGCATCGCGAGGTCGATGGCGGCCTGGGCGGCCCGCTGCAGGTTCACGGCCAGAAGGTCCTCGAGATCGATGGGCGACAGATGAGGCTGGCGGGCGGGGCTACGGATCTCGGCGATACGTACCCGGCATCGTTCCATGGTGGCCACCTTGGCCAAAACGACGTCAGCGTCGGTCATGCACGGCCTCTACCAAGGCCCTCTCTGCGACACCGCGGGCGATTTTCAAGTCCACGTAGCGCGAGGGCAACAGCATCGCGAACACGTGCCGGTCCGCGGGATCCCGGTCTAGCAGCAAGCATCCATCGCGCACGACCTGACGACCCAGAATCGGCGACGCTCGACGGAGGTCGACCAGATCCACGCTTCGCCCCAGCAACGCCTCCAGGTCCAGTCGAGCCGTGAGGATCTCCTCGGCAGAAATTGGCCGAGACGACAAGGCGGCCAAGTCCACGTCGGAGTCAGTTCTCGCTTGGCCGCGGGCTTCCGATCCAAACAACCACAGCGCCGAAAGGGGAAACCGCCCTTCCAGCAGGGCGGTCGCACGGGCCAGCTCTTCGGCGGAGACCAAAGTGCACATAAGCTAGCACAAATGCTGCTTCTCGGCGGGGTGCGAGCGCCGGGTGCACATCGGACCGGCACGGGGCAATCCGCGGGCACGACTGTCGCATTCTCGTCGACACCCGCAAGGCCTGTGACAAGTGCGCTGTAGCAATCGCGCTTTCGCCCGCGCCGCTCGCACTCCGCGGCCACGGGCTGGTTCCGGACGGATTCCTGTTTGATCGAGGCCCAGTGCGTTGTAGAGTGATCGAGCGAAACTGACCTCGGCTACCGCCGCCCAAAGAGCCTGACGTGCCCACCTACTATCACGTGAAGCCTGGAGGACCTGGAAAAGGGCCAGCATTGGAGCGAAGCCTACGGCTTCAATTGGCGTGTTGCGGGCGCCGACTGCGAACAGAGCATTTTGCAAGCCTACCGTCGCGGCATCGACCTGGCTGAGCGGTTCGTCTACATCGAGAATCAATACTTCATCGGTTCAGGCAAACATTGGGAGTACGCGGAGGCCGAGAACGACATTCCCGAGCGCCTGGTAAACAAGATTCTCGAACGGCGCAAGGCCGGCGCGGATTTTCACGTCTACATCGTGTTGCCCATGTTTCCCGAGGGAAAGCCGGTCGACCAAGTCATGGGCTTTGTGGGCAGCCCGCCCTCGGAGATGCGCGCGTGCGAGTGGGAGACCGTCAAGTGGATGATCTATGCACTCGCCGAAGAGATGGGCGACGACTGGAAGAAGTACCTTTCATTCTACTTCCTGGCCAATTGGACGAACGTCCCGCGCGATCAGTGGGTCAAGAAGGGCGACCGCAACGATCGGCTGCGGGCGCACCAGCGCTACATGATCTACGTCCACACCAAGATGATGATCGTGGACGACCGCCACGTCATCCTTGGAAGTTGCAACTTGAACGATCGCGGTCTCACCGGCAACACCGACAGCGAGATCGTGATTTCGGCGTGGCCGAGGCTGCAGCATCGCGATAACTGCATCGAGAAGGTGCGCGACTTGCGGAAGAGGCTGTGGAGGGAGCACCTCGGCGCGGGATTTCCCGATGGTGCATGGCTGCAGCCGGAGAGCGGAGGTTGTGTGAAGGCGGTCAAGACGGCGGCCTTCGCAAACTACCGTTCCTTCCGGCAGATGGTTCGAAAAGGAACCGAGGGGCATTTGTGTTTGTGGAACTACGTCACGACGAAGAACAACGAGATTGAGGTTGTGGATACGGACCCGAACCTCCGGGTGTCGCAGCCCATCAGCTTTCCCGAGGAGCAGATGTGCCTGCCGGATTCTCCTTACACAGACTCCAACAAGGCCAAGGGAAAGGGCTGGTGTTGGAACGGCGACTTCCAGCTACTTATTCCGAGGCCGTTGGTCAAATAGCAGGCCCGTTGACAGAAAGAAGCTGTACCGCGCAAGCCCCTCCTGGCGCCCCCCGACTCCCCAATCGGAATCGAATTTCACCCTGGCGCCCAGGATCCGAACACCTGGAATGGGTGAATCCGATTCCTTGCCCAAGACCGCGCCACGGATTCGGTTCGGTTCGACGGCAAATACAACCACCTGTCCGAGCCGCAGCGACTGTTCGCGCGACGCCGCTTGCACCTCGGATGCCCAGCGCATCATCAAATCATTGTCGTCGAGGCCTGATCCGACGGGGACGTCGACCGGCGCCAGTCTGGTAAGCTCAATCTTGCGCTGTTCCTCGATTGCGGCCCAGCCAAGCTCAACGCCGTAGGAATTCTCTTCCATGGCCGCTATGGACCAGCGCAGATCCTCGTCTGCAAGCCCGGCTTCGAGCATATGCGAGGGAGCTGTTTCCCGCGATCTCGGGGCTTGGCAGCTCAAGCTCTGGCATCTTCATCTTCACTCCTTGCACCCACACGAGGTCGATGCGCACCGTCTCTCGCGCGCCGGGCTTCTGCGGATCTTCCAGCTTGTGCTCGACCTCGGTGGCGATGTCCAAGGCTTGCTGGATTGAAACGGCGTTCTGGAAGCTGGCCGCACCGATGACGTGCTCACGCAGCTTCTGGCTGGCCTTGAGCTGGGACACCTTCCCGCTCCAGTCCTGCTTCTTCGGGTCGCCGCCTAGCACGCTCTCGGCCAGCAGCCGGCGCGCGGCGATGAGCAAGTGCTGCCGGCTCCCGGTGTACGAGCGCAAGACGAACGCCATGAACCTGGGCTTGTCGGGAATAGCATCCAGCATCGCACGCTTGTCCTTTTCGCTCATGCACGCATGCCCGCACCCCACCAGGAACAGCAGAAGTCCCAGCACCGAGCACATTTGCGAGCACGGCCATCGCATTCTCGTCGACACCACACCATCCTACGTTCCCGTATGGCCAACGACAAGCGCGGCGAAGCGCCGCGATTTGCCTCGTCAGCCCTGGCACGACGTACACGCCAAGCTCGACGGTCCGGCGGCGTGGGACTACCTGCGCGAGTTCGTGGGGCGTTGGCTGACTATCAGCGGCAGCTCGGCCAAGGACGACGCGATCTGGAAGGCGTACCTGGCGTTGCTCGACCGCACGAAGGTCTGGCCGCCGGAAGAGCCGCTGCCTGATGGCATCTGGACCGTGCAAGTCTGTCGCTCGCTAGAGAAGGCGCACTGGACTGTCGATCTGCCCAAGCGGACAATCGAGGATCTGACCAGGGGCCAGCATTGGAGCGAAGCCTACCGCTTCAATTGGCGTGTTGCGGGCGCCGACTGCGAACAGAGCATTTTGCAACCCTACCGTCGCGGCACTGACGTGGCCGAGGAGCAGATGTGCCTGCCGGACTCTCCCTACACCAGTGCCAAGAAGGCAAAGGAAAAGGGCTGGGGCTGGAACGGGGACTTCCAGCTACTGATCCCGAGGCCTCTGGTCAGATCGCTGCGCCGTCAAGTGGTGCCGATCGTTGCGACGATCGAAGCGGGGCACAGACCACTGCTGCCAACATCGACCGCGGTCTTGTAGTAACCAAGTCCGGCCTTGGCCTCATCGAGGCCGGCGCGTAGGCTGTGGATAGAAAGAAAATGGCCATGGGGCCCATCTGGGTCTCCATGGCCATTTCCATTTCGGTACTGCTGCCGCGGCTACTTGCAGACGAACGTGGTGACGGTCGTGGCGGCGAGCGAGGCCGAGAAGGCACCGCCGGTCACCGTGACCGCGGTCCCGGCCGTGAGGTTGGCGCTCGACGAGGTCACGTACGGCGTGCACGAGGCTGGCGCTGTCCCGCCAGCGATGGTAATCGGCACGGTGGCTGCCGACGTGCCCTTGTTGACGGCCACCACGACGACGGTGCCGTCCGTGCCGGTGAAAGCCGAGAGAAGGAGATTCGTGTTGGAATTCCCATTAACGCTCACCATCACGTAGCCCGGCCGTACGAATTTGCTGTAGTTACCAATCGTGTAGCAGCGCTTGGTCAACGCCGTCGAGCCCGAGAGGACCAAACCTTCGTTGTCGTTGCTACCGCTCGCCTGGTACCACCAATAGAGCCAGGCCGAAGCCTCGCCGACGACAAGCGCCGAGTGAACCCACCCTGCGACCGCGATGCCGTTGTTGATGTCGCTCGACGGCCCCTGTTCCGGCCAGTACATGACGCCGGACACCTCGGTCTCCCAAACCTCCTTGCTTCTCTTGCCACTGTCGACATCGGACGGCCATGCCATCGCTTTCTGCGAATCGTATTCGTGCGTCGCTACGATGTCGATCAGTGGCCACGCCGTCGTATCCTTGGCGAGCCAGTGGCCGTAGTCGTATCCGCCACCTGAGGTGCAAGTGCTAGAGCAACCGGTCGTGACCGGATCGTTCCCGAAACATCCACATTTCAGCGGGTCTGAGCTGTTCGGATGGCCAGAGACAGTTGAGCCCGTAGCCGAGGTGTTGCTCCACAGGTGTATCCATTCTGATGGTTCGGGCGCCATCAACTTCACGCCGGCAGCTTGGAGCTTCGGTCCCAACGCCTTGACCCAAGCCACCATCTCGTTGGCCGTGTAGAGCATCGTATCGTAGTCGCCGTTGCACGGTGGGCCGATTGAGGAGCCACACGACTGAAAATCGGGCTCATTCGCCGCCGACATGGCGTAGAGACCCTGGTTCTTCGCGAAGTTGGCTACGGTCGTCGAGAATGAGTCGTAGCAGCTCGAGCTCAAGTGTCCACCATACCCGTTTGAGGGAACGTTGGTCCTGCAATTGGAAGGCGCGGTCCAAACCGACCCAATCACCTTTGTTGCGCCACTCGGTTTACTGCCCGAAAGGCCGCCACTCGAGGTCATTCCGACCCGCACGATGGAGAAGCCGAGCCCGTCGGCGCCACTGGTGCTGTAGAAGTTCGAGGGAACGGATCCGCCGCCCAAAGCGGTGTTGAGTCCAAACCCCTCGATCGTCTGGTGTGTCTGATCGAGCTGAACCGTCACACCCGTGCCCGTGGCGGTGCTGCCGCCTGCGCCGGTCGTGCCGCCCGGACCCGTGGTACCACCCGAGCCTGACCCGCCGCCGACGGCGCCCCCGACACCGCCGTCCTTCCCGGAGCTCGTGTTACCGCCGCCAGTATTACCACCGGGGTTGCCGCCGGCGCCGGAGCCGCCAGTGGGGGCGGCGCTTTCGCCGCCGGTGCCAGTGGAGCCTCCAGTCTTGGCACTGCCAGAATTGCCTCCGGCCGCGCCGCCGGTGCCCGTCCCTCCGCCAGGGCCTGTTGCACCGCCAGAGCTGGTGGCGCCGCCAGAGTTTGCGGCACCGCCAGAGCCCGTGGTTCCACCTTTCGCGGTGGTTCCACCGGTGGCCGAGCTTCCGCCGTTCGAGCTGGTCGTCGAGCCGCCGCTTGCCGAGGTTGTGCCGCCCGAGGCGCTGGTTCCGCCCGAACCGCCATTCTGTCCACCGGTGCCAGCGGATCCGCCCGAGCCCTTGGTAGAGCCCCCCGAGGAGCCGCCCGAGCCGTTGTTACTTGAGGTGCAGCCCCAGGTAAGGAGTGCACTTGCCAACAGTACGCCACGAAGCCCTATCTTGCACACGTCAGCCTCCGATCGATGCTTTGTTAAATGTATCATCCGTCTAACCATCTCCAGGGACTACGGCTTCAGCTTGACCGTGGCCCAGCCGCTACCCGGCATGGGGAACTGGAGCTTCTTGCCGCCGATTTGGACCGTATAGGTGCCCGAGCCGCTGGAGTTGTACATAACGGCCACCAAGCTCCCGTCCGGATTCTTGAACGCGACCGAGTCGCCGCCGGTGGTGCCAACCACCGTGGCGCCCGGAGCCACGTATTGAGAGAGGTGGCGGAACACGTAGTAGGCCGGGGTGGCGGTGACGTTTCCTGAATCAGCCACCAAGAGCGCGTCCTGCTTCCAATCACGAGACGTATCGATACCCAAGCCGCTCTTGTCGAGGACCATGTTCCAGGCGTTATAGGCTGTCACCTTGCCCTTCTTGATCGCGTCCCGGATGTAGCCCCAGCTTTCTACGCCGTACGCCTGGTCATTGGGAGCCTGCGTACTGTTGTATGCGGGCACGCCGGAAGGATTCCACGGGTAGTTGCCGCACTTGTGCTCGGTGGCCCAGATGGGAAGGCCGCTGAACGTCGTGCCGCTGTTTACCGCGTCGAGTATGCCCCATTGCACGCCCACGACCGTGACGTAACCCTTTGCGGTGGAATCGGCGGTGACTGCATTCGCGATGTCGAGATCCGTCCTCTTGACGCCTTCAACCGTGTCGCCATTGTTCGACAGCGTGCCCAGCATGACCTTGACGTTGAGGCTGCTCATGGCCTGCCCCAGCGCCTTGACCCAACTTACGTAGGTGGTCTTGTCCCATAGACACGACGGGTAGTTCTGCTCATAGCCAGGCTCGTTCTGCGGCGAGACGATTTCAATGTTGATGCCCTGATCCTTGTACCCTTGAACGAACTTCGTGTAGTACTGGGCGTACGCGGTCAGCGTCGCAGAGTCGCTGCTCATGCTCCCGCCGTCGTAGTACGACGGCTGCCATCCGGACAGCTTGCCAGCTTGGGTGTTGTTGTACGAGGTCTTCATCCACACCGGAGGCGTCCATGGGCTGGCCCAGAACCTGAGGGCCGGATTCACCTTCTGGGCGGCCTGGATATACGGGATCAGCAAGGTCTTGTCCCTGTTGATCGAGAAGTTGCTCATCGACGTGTCCGCTGGTTGGCGATTGGACCCGGAACTGTTGGCGGCGACGTCGGTCCACGAGCCATCGTCGTCGGTGTAGCGGCTGGTGGCGTAGTCGCTGGCACCCATCGGGATGCGCCCCCAGGCGAAGTTGGCACCAGCGGTGGCGCTGAAAAGCAGCGTCACTGCCTGCGTCTTCATAGTGTCCGAGGTCAGGGACTTCCAACCCAGCTCGTTGAAGGCTCCGCCGAAGCCGTCCCACGTCTGCGCCGGCGAGGTGTCGTTGACCGTTATGGTGGCGCTGCCTGTCACCTCGGTCACCTGCACGTCGGTCTTCCAGTAGGCGCCCGAAGCCGACGTGATCACGACGGTCGATGGGGTTGCTGCGCCGCCAGCACCCGTTGCTCCTCCAGCGCCCGTGCTGCCGCCCGCTTGGCCGCCACCCGTACCGGGAGCCGTGGTCCCCCCGCCGGCCGCGCCACCCGACCCAACCGCGGAAGATCCGCCGGCTGCAGTGCCACTCGCTCCGCCATCTCCGCCACTCGTCGTGCCGCCCTTCGCAGGCGTGCCGCCGGCGTTCCCGCTCGATCCTCCACCCGCGTTGCCGCTCGAGCCGCCCTTAGCGGTGCTGGTCGAGCCGCCGTTCTGACTGCTGGTCGAGCCGCCGTTCTGGCTGCTATTCGAGCCGCCGTTCTGGCTGCTGGTCGAGCCGCCGTTCTGGCTGCTGGTCGAGCCGCCGTTCTGGCTGGTGGTCGAGCCGCCGTTCTGGCTGCTGGCCGAGCCGCCGTTCTGGCTGCTGGCCGAGCCGCCGTTCTGGCTGCTGGTCGAGCCGCCGTTCTGGCTGCTGGTCGAGCCGCCGTTCTGGCTGCTGGTCGAGCCGCCGTTCTGGCTGCCCGCCGAGCCGCCGCCCGAGCTGCATGCCGCGAAGAGTATTGCGAGTCCAACACTGGTTACCGATAGTCGAGATCTTTTCATTGCTCCATCCTCAGTTGACGCATTCCCACCCCATGGCTGCATAGTGTGGCGGTGGCGAAACCTACCGGTTAGAGCTCGCTCTGGGTAGAGTTTTTCATTGCCTTCCTAGGCCTTTCGTGCCGCGAAAGGCTCTGATGGACAGCAATCGACCCGTTGGGCCTTTGGGTCTTTCCGAACTCGCCAAAAATGAGAACTGGCAGCGCCATCCTGCAATCGACGACGCGGCGGCGCGCGCAGGCTTTCGCAGCGGACGGCGTTAGTCAGCCCGCGGGCCGAGCTTCCAGCGCTTCCGCGTCGGCGATGTCTTTGGCGCGGCCGTGCTCGCGGTAGGCGGTGATCAGATCTTTGCGCCCAATGACGTGCACCTTGACCCCTTCCCGGGCGGTCTCTTCACGGCGCAGCCAGGCGGTGGCGAACTCCAGACCGCATATGCCCTTGGTCAGGTCGATTCGGTTGGGAGGCACACCAATCCAAACCACGTCCAAGGGTGGGGCAGCGTTCAGGTGATCGACAGCGATGGGAGGCGCACCGAACTCGGCGATGGCGCGATACACGCGTTCCATGTTGTCCGACGAATCGTCGAGCCACAGGTCCATATGGCGCGTGGTGCGCGGCTGACCGTAGTACTCGACGGCGAACGCCCCTACGAGCAGATAGCGAGCATCGACTTTCTCGAATGCCCGCAGGAGCTTCATGAAGTCTTTGTTGATTTCCAACGTAGCCTCCTAAGGTTCATGAAAACGACAGCCCAAAGCGCGGCCGCCAGGCGCATACAGGAAAACCGCAGCCGAAATCGTGCCATTCCCGCCCAGGTCACCACCACCGCCTGTAGACGAATTCCAGCGCCCGAACAGGGGACGCTGCTTCCTGCCGTCCATCGACTCCGGAATCTCCGGCACGCGGCCATTCTAGCGTTTGTGTTTGGCGCTGGACCGATTTTTTTCAGGACGCGGTAAGGCCTGCGTCAGCGAGAAGGGACTTGATTTCCTTCTTGGTAAGGTCGCGGAAGCCGCCCATTTTCAAGCCCTCGAAACTGATTTCGCCGAGGCGGACGCGGGAGATCTTGAGCACGGTGTGCCTGACCAGCTCGCCGGCGGCCTTGAGGACGCGGGGACGGCTCTCGGGCACCACCATCTCGATCCAGGTGTTCTTTCCGGTGGTCGCAAGGGAATGGACCTGTCTCGGCACCACCGGCCTGCCATCCCATCGCCAGCCGCGCAGGAGGCGCGCGATCTCGTCGTCGCCCACCAAACCCTGGAGCTTCAAGTGGTAGGTCATCGGCACCCGCCCGCCACCGCGCGACATGCGTTCGGCCAGGGCGCCGTCGGTGGTTAGAAGCAGCACGCCCTCGGAAAGGAAATCGAGAGGCGCCACCACGTGCCAGCCGATCGCGACGTCGGGGATGAAGCGCGCGATGGAGCGACGTTCGGCGTTGTCGGCGGCCGACGGTGCCAGCGTGGCCAGACACGCGCGCGGCTTGAGCAGCACGCGGTACTGCGGCGCCTCGGGCCGCACGCGCTGGCCGCGCGCTTCGACCCGGGCATCGTACGAGTCGACCAGGCTGCCAAGCTCGGTGACCACTTTGCCGTCGACCTTGACCTCGCCGCTGCGGATCATCTCCTCGGCGCGCCTTCGCGACGCGACCCCGGATTGCGCCAGGAACTTTTGCAGCCTGATCTTCGCTCTCGCCGTCATGCGATCCTATTCGCCCGTCCGCGGGGGTTGGTCTTGTTCGGTCGCGGGTGCGGCGTCGGGTTCGGCCGCCGAATCGGCCTCGGGCTGCGCAGGCTTCTCCTCTTCCTTGCTGGGATCGAGATCGCCCAGCGCCTGCTTGGCCGCCTTGGACGCCTCGTCCAGCTCGTCGAGCAGCGGGTCGGCGTCCTCTTCCTCGGACGCGAGCGCGCCGCGGGCCACCGAGGTGAGCGCGACGTCGGGCTTTGCCGTGGTCGCGCTGGCAGGCGCGGGCTCTCCCCCGTGCTCGGCATCGACCTTCGATTGATCCTCGGTGGTGAGGTCGTAGAACTCGCGCAGGGTCGGCAGATCAGCCAGGTCGTGCAGGTTGAACACGCGCAGGAACTCGGGCGTGGTTCCGTACAGCATCGGCCGGCCGACCTCTTCCTTCTTGCCGATGATGCGCACCAGGCCCCGGTCGAGCAGGGTCTTGAGCACCGGCCCGCAGTCCACGCCGCGAATGTCGTCGATCTCGGGGCGGGTGACCGGCTGGCGGTAGGCGACGATGGCCAGGGTCTCCATCATGGCGCGCGAGAGGCGAAGCGGCTTGCCCACCAAGAGCTTCGACACCCAGGCCGCGTTTTCCACGTGGGTGCGCAGGTGCCAGCCGGTCGAGAGCGAGACCACCTGGATCCCGGTGTATCTGCGTTTGTCGATCAACGCGTCGATGGCGGCGGTGATCTTCTTGCCGTCGCGCTCGCCGAGCAAGCGCTTGAGGTCGAACAGACCGAGCGCCTTGTCCGAGGCGAAGAGCAGGCTTTCGATGATGGATTCCAGGCGCTCGCCTTCCAAAAGCTCGCGGCCTTCGCCTTCGGCAACGTCGTTTGCTTCGGACACTTCTGCAACCACGCCGTCGGTCGCTTCGGGACTCGCGGAATCATCCAGCGGCAGCTCTGTCTGTGAGGGCGCCGCCTCCTCGCCGCTTCCAGCGTGCGTCTGGGCCGCTGGGGCGGCGGCGTCGGCCGCAGCTTCCTCGGCGCTGGTGGCTTCGCTGGGCTCCGGCGTCGGGTGAGACGGCTCGCCAGCAGGGACCGCGGCGTCCGAATCGGCCCAGGCCGCTTCCCACGCCGGTTCGGTCGTCTTTGGGCCGTCTTCACCGCTCGGGCCCTCGGCAATCGGGAATGCCTCGCTTCCCTCGGCCAGCGATTCCTGGTCAGACTCCGCCGCGTCGGCGACAGCCTCTGGAGTGATCTCCTCCGGCGCGGTCCCCTGCTGGGCGACCGGCTTACTCTTCGGGTGCTGTTTGCTCTTCTTGCGTTTGGCCATCAGTAGCTTCCTCGCCCGCTTCGGCAGAGGCAGGAGAAGGTGCGGAGATTACCTCTTCTTGTGGGCGAAGTAGGGCAGGATCGCCAGCGGTTTCGGGCGCCGGCTCCTGCGGTTGCGTTTCACTCTCCTGGTTTTCTGCTTCAACCGACTCTGCGCCCCCGGCGGCCCCTGCATGGGCCGGCGTCTCAGCCGGTGCTTCGACCGATTCTGTGCCCTCGGCATTCGACTCTGCGCCCTCCCCTTCCGTCCCCGGACCCTCCTTCGCCGACGTCACCTTCAAGTGGCGGGCGTCGTCCATCGCCGCGCCTTCCACCTGCGCCAGGAAAAAGGTCCCGGTCGATTCTTGCTGCAGGATGCGCACCACCTTAAGGCGCGCCAGCTCCAGCACGGCCAGCAAGGAAACCACAACCTTGTGGCGCAGCTCCGCGGGCCTGAGCTCATGCCCGAGCAGGTCTTCGAAGCGCACCATCCCCTTGCCGGCTTCCAGCAGGTCGACGATCTGGTTGATGCGGTCGCTGATCGACATCCGGTCCACCACGACGTCGTGGGTGTACTCGGGCTTGGCCTTCTTGAGCGTGGATGCCCAGTGCTCGATCAGCTTCCACACCGAGTGCTCGGCCAGGCCAGCTTCGCCCTCGGCCTGCAAGACCGAGCCACGCACGAAGACGTTGCGGCCTTCGATGGGGCGGTTGCCCAGGTTCTCCGCAGCGTGCTTATACTTCTGGTATTCGAGCAAGCGGCGAATCAGCTCTTCGCGCGGGTCCAGGGGCTCCTCGCCATCCTCGCTCGGTTCCAGCGGCTCGGGCGTGGGCACCAGCTCGCGCGACTTGAGGTAGGCAAGGTGGGCGGCCATCACCAGGTAGTCCGCGGCCACCTCCACCGCCATGTCCTCCATCATCTCCAGGTACTCGATATATTTTTCGGCGATGAAGGCGACGGAGATGTTGAGGATGTCGATCTCGTGCGTCTGGCACAGGTGCAAAAGCAAGTCCAGCGGCCCCTCGAATTCGGGTAGCGTGACCCGGTAAGTGGGGCCGGCCGACGAATCGGCGGGCAGCGTCACCGGCGCGGGATTCGGCACGGACGATGGCTTCTCTTCGCTCATGAGCCGATCGCCATGCTGAGCCCGCGGGCCCAGAAATACGTGATGAAGTTGATCGGGTAGCCGATGATTCGCATGAGCGGCAGCCCGAGGCTTGGGCTAATCACCAAGAACAGAAGGATGAAGGAACCCCAGCGCGCGAGGAAATCAACCACGTTGTGCATCGAGCGCGGCAGGACCCACGCCAGAACCGCGCCACCGTCGAGCGGCGGAATGGGGAGCAGGTTGAAGATCATGAGCGAGAGGTTGAGGCGCACCAGGCGGTCGAACACCGCCATGAGGAATTCGCCGGAGACGTGCAACCTCGCGGCGATGACGATGCCGATGGAAACCACGAGCGCCAGGATCAGGTTCATCGCGGGTCCCGCCACCGACACCAGCATCCGGCCCGTGCTCATGGACAGGCGGCGCGAATACAGCATCGGATTGGTTTGCACCGGGCGGCCCCACGCCAGAAGCGGCAGCCCCCCCGAGGACGCCGACAGCGCCATGATGATCGGCATCAGGATGGTGCCGATGGGGTCGATGTGGTGCTGAGGCGCGAGCGTGACCCGTCCCTGCGAGCGCGGCGTCGGGTCGCCCAGACGCGTTGCCACCCACGCATGACCGAATTCGTGAACGGTGATGCACAGGATGAATGCGATCAGATAGAGGATTGCCTCCCTAAGCTCGTCATAGCCGATGTTCAAGACCTGTCTCCGGATCGCTCGGTATAACCGGGTCCTCGGACCCGGTCAACGCTGCTTACGCGCGCGGATGGAACTTATCGTAGACACTGCGCAAATGGGCGCGCGAGAGGTGGGTGTAGATCTCGGTGGTGCCGATGTCGGCGTGGCCCAGCATGGACTGCACGGATCGCAGGTCGGCGCCGCGCTCGACCAGATGGGTCGCGAAGGAATGGCGCAGCTTGTGGGGAGAGATCGCCTTGCGGATGCCGGCCGCCCGTGCGAGGGCCGTGATGATCTTCCAGAATCCCTGCCTGGTCATGCCATCCCCGAAACGTGTCAGAAAGACCACGTCGGTGGTGGACGCGCTGGTCTTGCCCAGGAAATGGGGGCGCGCGGTTTCGATGTAGGTTCGCAAGGCTGCGATGGCAGCCTCACCGAGTGGGACGAGCCGCTGTTTCTTGCCCTTGCCGAAGGCGACCAGATAGCCGGCGTCCAGGTTCACATCGCCGAGTCGGAGCTTGACCAGCTCGGAGACCCGCAGGCCGGCGGCGTACAGGGTTTCCAGCATAGCCCCGTCGCGCAGGCCGCGCGGCGAAGATCGATCCGGCACCGCCAGCAGTTTGTCCACTTCATCTAAGGTGAGAAAGACAGGCAACTTGCGCCCGAAGCGCGGCAGGTCGATCTCCTCGGTTGGGTTGCCTTCGCAAAGCCGCTCGGAGCGCAGGAACTTGAAGAGCTGCCGCTGAGCGACCAGCGTGCGCGCCTGGGACCGAGCGCTCAGCCGCTGGCCGGTCAAGGTGGCCAGATAGTCGAGCACGTCCAGGGGACGGACAGCGGTCACGTCGGCGATCCCGCGTCCGTCGAGGAAGCGCGCGAAGACGGCCAGGTCGTGCCCGTAGGCCGAAACCGTGGCGACGGACAGCTCGCGTTCCACCCGCAGGTGGTCGAGAAATTGCTGGATCGCCAGGTCGATGCCGAGTCCCACCCCTGGATCGTCGGGCCGGTCAAAGGTGCGCGCAAGTTATTTTCGGGAAGAGAGGGTTGCCTCCATGGCCGTGGTAGGCTTCGCGGCATGAAGACGCGCATCGGCGACAGGGACTTGGCCTATCGGGCGGTGGGCGAGGGACGGGTGGTCATCTTGGTCCACGCCTTTCCGCTCGATGGACGGATGTGGATGGACACCGCGGACGCCCTGGCGGGAAAGTGCCGGGTCATCGCGCCGGACATGTGCGGCTTTGGAGAATCAGATCTGGGCGACGGCCGGCACGCCATCGCCGACATGGCAGATGACGTGGCGGCGCTGATGGACAACCTGGGTATCGCGAAGGCGACCGTGGGTGGCATGTCGATGGGCGGGTACGTGTCGCTGGCCTTCGCCGCTCGCCATCGCGATCGCTTGGAAAAGCTTATCCTGGCCGACACGCGGGCCGCTGCGGATTCGGATACGGCGCGGGCCGGTCGGGCAGAAGCGCTGGCCCTGGTAGAAACAGGAGGCGTCGAAGCCTATGCCGAGCGCCAGGTCGCCGCCCTGCTGTCGCCCTCGGCCGGTCAAGCGGTGAAAGACCGGGTGCGCGGCCTCTGTCGGCAGAAGCCCGACGGCGTGTGCGCCGGTATCCGCGCCCTGCGCGACCGTCCCGACCGCCGCGCCGAGCTTGCCAGCATCACCTGTCCTACGCTGGTTATCGTGGGCAAGGAGGACAAAATCTCGCCGCCGGGCGAGATGGCAGCAATCGCGGGCGCGATTTCAGGGTCTTCTTTTGCGGAAATTGCAGGTGCAGGTCACTTGAGCAATTTGGAAAATCCGTCGGATTTTGTTGCAGCAATTGCCAACTTCATCTAGTCCAATGGCTATCATGTCGCGCACATCGTTATTCGGTTTGCTGGTCGCAGTGCCGGTTCTCGCAGCCGCTTGCAGTAACAACACCTCGTCGTCGACCCCGCCGAATGTGACTCTCAAAGACACGTCGGGAAACGTCTTCACGCTGGCCACCACGTCGGGATTCTACGGCTTGACTGCCAACGACCCGAATCTGACGCCGCTGTCGTGTGAGACCGCCTACGACGGGGCGGTCGATGCCTTCGCCCTGGTGCCCGATTCACAACTCCTGCGCATCCACGCGGTCCAGATTCCGCCCTACGGCTACATCTCGTTCAATCCGGCCGAGCCTGGGCATCCTGTCGTGTGCGAGACTGACGACGATTGCGGTGCGAACCTCTTCTCGCCTGCGTTCACCTGCCTTTATGGGCTTTGCCAATACGTCAGCAGCACGACCAGCATGAAGACCATCGACGTAATCGCGCTCTGTGAGGCCGACATTCCGTGGCCCAAGGCCTGCCCCTACGTCACCAATCCGCTCTTTGCCCAGCGCATGGAGGAGGTTTCGGCGGTGTGCGGCTCTAACACGAACTGCTCGACTGTTCCTGCCGATTGCTTGCAGCCTGCGCCCGTCGCGCCGATCCCCGACGCCGCAGCCGAGCCCGCGGCACCTCCGGTTGACGCTGGGGCCGGCGCGGTCGACAGCGGAACCTGAACCAGCACAACGACTTAGCCGAAATCACGCTTTTCCTTTCTGGACAAGCAGGTGATGGCCGCTACACTTTGGGCAGATGTTGTTCGCGCCGAGCAGTCGTTCGAAAGCAGCTCCGTCGGAAGGGGTGGACAGGGATAGAAAGGGCCGCATCGAGGTGCGGCGGTTCGCGGGGCCGGCGCGTTACGCAAGAATGATGGCTCCCGTTCGCGTCGCGCACGTCACCGACTTGCACGTCGGCCGGGTGACGCCGTTTGCGATTCAGCGTCAGGCGCAAGCGCTAATCAACGCAGAAAAGCCGGACCTGGTCTTGATCACCGGCGATTTCGTGTGCCACAGCCAGCTCTATCTCGACCAACTCAGTCATCTCATGGAGGGATTCTGCGCCCCGGTGGTGGCAGTGCTGGGCAACCACGACTACTGGGCGGGCGCCGAAGAGGTGTGCCTGACCCTGCGTCGGGCAGGCGTCGAAGTGCTACGCAACCAAAACACGACGGTTACGGTGCGGGGCCAGGCCATTCAGCTGGTCGGCCTGGACGACGCCTACACCGGACACGCTAGCCCCGACAAAGCCGTCGCAGGGCTGCGGCGCGATTTGCCCACCCTGGCGCTGTCGCACATTGCCGAGGAAGCCGATCAGCTTTGGCGCCACGGCATTCCACTCGTGCTCTCGGGCCACACCCACGGCGGCCAGATCACGCTGGCGCGCCTGCACGAAATCACCCTGGGTCGCATCGGCGGCCACAAGTACCTGCACGGCCTTTACGGTTCCCGGCAGGCCAATGACAACGCGGGCGCGGTCTACGTCGGGGCTGGCATCGGCGCCGCGGTGATGCCGTTCCGATTCGGCGAACGGGGAAAGCGCGAGGTCACGATCTTCGAGCTCGGCGTGGCGCCCGGTCAATTCGCCGAGCACCACGAAGAACAAGAGGCCAAGACCGGGCGCTTGGTCTCGTCCGCGAAGCTTCGGCGCCGCATGGCCAAGGTGGTGCGCAAACGCGCCCGCCGGGCAAGCCAGCGCACCCTCGAGATCCCGCGTTTCTGAGTCGAGGGTAGAGCGAGTGCCGATAGGTAGTGGTCCGCGATGCGTGACCAGCAAGAGCTGCCCCGGCAAAACTTGCCCATAGCTGGACGACTGCTGCAGGAGTTGCCGGGCGGGCAAGTTGCAGAGATGCGACCACGTGAGGCTTGCCTCGACAATGACAGTCAATTCCTTCCGCTCTGGTCTGGGAGAGATCGCGATCTGACCATGGGCGCCGACGGCATGGTTCTTGTATTCCTCTCACGCGTGGAGGTTCCCAGCATGACCATGCCTATCAACGATGCTCAGTCCCCCGATACCATCAACGATATCGCTATGCCGGCGGTATTCTCCGGAAATCAAAGAGACCTCGATGCCATGGCGACGAATCCCTCTCCTCGCCGGCGCGTGCCGTGGCCCACCCTCTTGATGAGCGGTACCGTTGTCCTGGTCGTTGTGCTGCTCGGCAGTCTTTGGGGAAAATCGGGCAGTCGGCCTTTGGCCTCCGGGGCGCTGGCAGTGCTTCGCCCGGCCCACCTCCAACCAGCACAGGGCCTTTCCGAGCCAACCGCGGCTCGCTTGGACATTCAAAGCAATCCTGCGGGCGCAACAGCTCTCGACACGAGCGATGCGACGGCTCTTGGTAAGCCGTCCTTCGACAAGAATTCATCGGCGGGCCGTCGCGGACGGCCGATCGCGCACCGGCAAGGTCAGCTGGCCGGCCCGAAAGAAGATGCGTGGCTAGCACACTGATCTGCAAAGGCCGCCCCCGTTTGCCCTGCCCGGCGAACAATTTCGGCTCGACGACGGACTTCGAGCTGGCCCCGTGACGTCGCACCCCCTGTCGCCGGATGACAGTCCTTTACAAATTCTAGGCTTTTGAGGTATGAATTCCGGCATTATGGTTCCTCTACGGGAGCCAGTGCCGCCAAGTCGAAGCACTTGACCTGACGGGGAGAAAGGCCGGGAGATCAGTCGCTCGCGGCCAGTCCAAGAGAGGGGTCGATCAAGATGAAGCGCAAGAGTGAAAGCATGGCCTTCGCGGTGTTCCTCGTGCTGCTCGTCCCCCCCGTCCTTGTTTCCAGTCAGGTGTTTGCCGCCGGACTGAGCGCGAAGGAATCGGACGATCTCCGCCAGGCGAAAACGTTCTACAAGAGCGGAAGCTATCAGGAGGCCGCGGACATCTTCGCCAGGCTGAGCGCTGCCCACCCAGACATTCCAACCTTCGGACGCAATGCGGGGGCTGCCTACTACTATCTCAAGAAGCCAGATCCCGCGTTGAGCAACCTGCGGGAATACCTCCGAGTTCAGAAGAACCTCACGGACGATGACCGACAGGAAGTTCAGCGGTGGATCTCGGAAATGGAGCAGCTTCGCGCCCAAGCACCGATACCCTCCTCAGGCCGCCGCCAGCAGCCGGTGGCCGGACCTGCGGCGCCGCCGACCGTGGACAGTTTCGGGCGACCTCTGCCAGCCCAAACCCAGCCGGTGGCCGGACCTGCAGCGCCGCCGACCGTGGACAGCTTCGGGCGACCTCTGCCAGCCCAAACCCAGCCGGTGGCAGGACCTGCGGCGCCGCCGACCGTGGACAGTTTCGGGCGACCTCTGCCAGCCCAAACCCAGCCGGTGGCCGGACCTGCAGCGCCGCCGACCGTGGACAGCTTCGGGC